>OCVV012853341.1_pt1 | contig 96273 bp, 76 predicted proteins | sample 1539721 | NCBI WGS metagenome assembly OCVV01 (sample SAMN02144230, study PRJEB22623) | gut metagenome | biome: sheep rumen | host: Ovis aries | place: New Zealand
CCTGGACTCCTTTATTGAAACCTCAGGCGTGGATTACTGGGTGTATGGTCACACGCATTTTGCCGGCGGATCTGGCAGTAAAATTGGCGGTACAACTCTGCTATGTAACCAACTTGGATACGTATTTCAGAATGAACATCTTGACTTTGACAGGAAGGCGTACTTTGAGATAGTGCCGGCACATATTTAGCCACTCGGTGTAACTAGGGGGCCACGGAACTGGCAGGGTAGCGTCAAAAACGGGCTTTTTTGATGCTACCCTGCATTGTGTTTGGACCGGTAGCAGCGGTAGGGTGGTTTTCGTGTGGCCGATGTCCCATATACAAATCCTCAAGATTTCCAAATCCTGGCAAGCCTTGCCAAAACTTGGTGAGGGTGCAATCCGCATCGTATTTTTGCGAAAAAATGAAGATGCGAAAGAGACAGTACAGGGTTTTAATGACACCACTTGATGAAAAGGTATTCTTGCCTGATGAGGGAACAAAACTTGGGCTTAATCCTATGGAGCGGACGCTATATAGGTTGTTCCTTCAGCATCCGGAGGGCATGCTGGCCGATGATTTACTGCTTCATTGGCAAGAATTGGAAGTCCTTTATGCCAGCGAGTCCTGCTATGTAGATGAGGGGCTTAGGGAGAAAAAGCTGGAGTCACTCTGCGGGGAGTCCAAGCGAGTGTTCTATACGACGGTTTCCAGAATTAAAACAAATTTTGTAGAGGTGTTGGGCGCCAAGCGGGCAAGATTGTACTATATTGCCCGGGATAGTCATGGTCTTTATAAAACCAAGGCCAAAGAGTATGTGTCGCATAAAAAAGGGAAAGTATAAGTAATTTTTGTAATTTTACGGCATGAAAAGTCCGATGAAAATGCGCAAGGTGGTTGTGGCCGTGGATTCGTTCAAGGGCTGTATGAGCTCGGTGGAGGCTAACAGGGCGGTGGCCGATGGGGTGCGGAGCGTGTGGCCGGGGGCGGAGATCGTGGAGGTGCCTGTGAGCGACGGGGGAGAGGGGTTCCTGGAGGCCTTCCAGGCGGCCATCGGGGGCGAATTGGTGCCGATTCCGGTGAAGGACCCGCTGATGCGGGACATATCGGCCCGATACCTCCTGAATGGGGAGACGGCGGTGGTGGAGGTGGCCGAGGCGGTTGGCCTGACGCTGCTGAGGCCGGAGGAGCGGAATCCGCTGCTGGCGTCGAGCTACGGTGTGGGCCAGCTGGTTGCCGATGCGGTGAAAAATGGCGCCCGGCATATCATCGTGGGCCTTGGCGGCAGTGCCACCAGTGATGCCGGAAAGGGGATGCTGCGGGCGCTGGAAGATGCTTTCGACCCCAGTGAAAGGACCCTTCGCGCGGTTCGTTTCACCATCGCCACGGATGTGGAGAATCCGCTCTACGGGGAGAACGGCGCGGCTCAGGTATTTGCCCCGCAGAAGGGCGCGACGCCTGAGATGGTGCGTGTTTTGGACGAAAAGGCGCGTCAGTTCGCTGCCGATTCTGCCAGCCGTATGGGCTTCGACCGTTCCCAAATGAAGGGCGCGGGTGCTGCCGGCGGGCTTGGCTATGCCTTCCTGCAGTATCTGGATGCAGGCCGCCAACCGGGCATAGAACTGCTGCTGAGCACAATCGGCTTCGATGCTCTGGCCTCGGATGCAGACCTTATAATCACCGGAGAAGGCTCTGCCGACCGCCAGACCCTCATGGGCAAACTGCCGATGGGCATCCTCAGGCATTCCGCCGGCGTGCCCGTGTGCCTTATCGCCGGCAAGGTTAGCGACCGGCAGGAGCTGCTCCGGGCAGGCTTTGCGCATGTTGAGTCCATCAATCCTCCCGGCCTGCCTCTCGAAGAGGCCATGAAAAAGACGGTGGCGGAGGAGAATATCCGAAGGTTTTTGAGTATCTTTACGGGCTTTTTTGAACAAGCAGAAGAATGCCGGACAAAATAGAAATCCGTGGCGCAAAAGCCCACAACCTTAAAAATATCGACGTAGACATCCCCCTTGGGAAAATCGTGGGGATTGCCGGGGTTTCCGGCTCTGGGAAATCGTCTCTGGCCCTTGGTGTACTGTATGCCGAAGGCTCCCGCCGTTACCTCGAATCCCTTTCCACCTACACCCGCCGCAGGATGACGCAGGCCTCGCGTGCCATGGCCGATGACGTTCGCTACGTCCCCGCCGCGCTTGCCCTCCACCAGCGCCCCGGAGTCCCCGGCATCCGAAGCACCTTCGGCACCATGTCCGAACTGCTTAACAGCCTCAGGCTGATGTTCTCCCGCCTTGCCAGACACCGCTGCCCCAACGGGCATTACCTGGAACCAACGCTGGACGTTGCGGCCGAACAGCCCATCTACTGCCCCGTCTGCGGGGAGCGCGTCTATGCCCCCGGCGCAGAGCAGCTGGCCTTCAACAGCGAAGGCGCATGCCGCTGCTGTGGCGGCACGGGAATAGTCCGTACCGTGGACGAATCCACCCTTGTCCCTGACGACACCCTCACCATCGATGAAGGCGCCGTCGCCCCCTGGGGCTCGCTGATGTGGTCGCTGATGAAGGACATCGCCCGCGAAATGGGAGTCCGCACGGACGTCCCCTTCAAGGACCTCACCCCAGAGGAGAAGGAGATAGTCTACCACGGCCCTGCCGAAAAGCGCCACATCATCTACAAGAACGAGAAGACCAACGGCTTTGCCGAAATGGACTTCACATACTACAGCGCAGTGTACAGCGTCCAGAACGCCCTCTCCAGGGTAAAGGACGAGGCCGGAATGAAGCGCGTGGAGCGTTTCCTCAAGGAGGATGTCTGCCCGGAATGCGGCGGTACACGCCTTTCCGATGCCGCCAGGGCCCCCTTGCTTCGCGGAATCAACCTTGCCGATGCCTGCAAGATGACCCTCTCGGAGCTCATAGAATGGGTGAAAGGCGTGCCTGCATCGCTCCCGGAGCCCATGCGTCCCATGGCGGAGCGCATCTGCGAATCCTTCCAGGACACCGCCCGCCGCCTGGTGGACCTCGGCCTGTCGTACCTGTCACTGGACAGGGCGGCGGCGACCCTCTCTACCGGCGAGCGCCAGCGGGTGCAGTTTGCCCGCGCCGTTCGCAACCGCACCACCGGCGTGCTGTACGTGCTTGACGAACCCTCCATCGGCCTGCATCCTTCCAATCTGGAAGGCCTCACGGGCGTTATGGACGATTTGGTTGCGGACGGCAATACCGTCGTGCTGGTAGATCACGACACGGATGTCCTGGGGCATGCCGACTGGATAATCGAACTGGGCCCGGAGGCCGGTGCAAAGGGCGGTACGGTCATCGCGCAGGGCACGGTAGGGGAGCTGGAGGCAAATCCGGCCTCCAGGATAGGCCCGTTCCTGAAAAGCGGGCTCAAACCGGCTCCCCGCAGGCAGGACCTCTTCGATCTTGGACGCATCCGCATGACCACCGGGGCCATCCATACCGTCCGGCCGCTGGAGGTCTCGTTCCCGAAAGGACGCCTCTCCGTCGTGACGGGCGTCTCCGGCTCCGGCAAGACCACCATGATTCTCGAAAGCCTCATCCCCGGTCTCAAGGCCCATGTCGACGGCGGCAAACTCCCTTCGCATGTGACTGATATCGAGGCCGATGGTATCCGCCAGGTCAAGCTCATCGACGCCACGCCCATCGGCATAAATGTGCGCTCTACCGTAGCCACCTATGCCAATATCCATGACGAGCTCAGGAAGGTCTTTGCCAAGGCCGATGATGCCAAGGCAGGCGGATGGAAGGCAGGGGATTTCTCCTACAATACCGGCCGTCTGCGCTGCCCTGTCTGTGACGGTACGGGCTCCATAAGCCTTGATGTCCAGTTCCTTCCGGATGTGGACATACCTTGCCCCGACTGCCATGGTTCCCGTTATGCGCGCACCGCCTGGGAGATTCACCGCAAGGGCGGCAATACGCTGCCTCAGCTCATGGAAATGAGTGTAGATGAGGCGCTTGAAGCCTGTGCCGATTTGAATCTTGTCAAGTCCCGCCTGCAGGTCCTGCATGACCTTGGCCTCGGCTACCTGACGCTTGGTGAAGCAACGCCCAGCCTGTCCGGCGGCGAGGCGCAGCGCCTCAAGCTTGCAAGCGAGATGGGCCGCGGCCAGAGCGATTCGGTTTTCGTATTCGACGAGCCTACCATCGGCCTGCATCCTCTTGATGTAAAGACGCTTATGAAGGTGTTCCGCCACCTCATTGACAACGGCGCCACGGTCATCGTCATCGAGCATGACCTGGATGTAATCCGCCAGGCCGATTACATTGTGGACATGGGCCCCGGAGGCGGAATCCAGGGAGGAAGGATCGTAGCAACCGGCGCCCCTGAGGAGGTAGCCTCCAACAGCGACAGTATCACCGGCAAGTACCTGTAGTCATGGCGCAGAACAATGACCAGCTCAAAGGGCATCTTTCCATTGCCGCCGCCTATACTATATTCGGCCTTAACCTTGTGTTCTGCAAGGATATAGCCAATTCAGGGGCGGTTTCGCCCTATGTGCTTTTCACGCTTAGGGCGATAGGGGCGAGTGCGCTTTTCTGGCTGCTTTCCCTTTTCACGCCAAAGGAAAGAGTGGAGCGGAAGGATTATTGGAAAATAGCCGCAGCATCGCTTGTGGGCCTGTTTATTCCGCAGATGACCTTTCTCATGGCCATAACTATGACATCGGCCATAGATACGGCTATCATCGGCACGCTGGGGCCTGTTTTTACGATGATTTTCGCATTCCTTTTCCTGAAGGAGCCAATTACCGGGAAGAAGGCCGGGGGCGTGGCGCTCAGTTTCGCCGGCATCCTGTTTCTGATATTCAATTCCGTCCACGAAGGGGGAGCCGCTGCGACATCCCCGTGGGGCGTCGCTCTGCTGCTGGTGAACAGCCTCAGCTTTTCACTCTACCTGGGCCTATTCAGGCCGCTGATTTCCAAGTACAGCGTCATCACCTTCATGAAATGGTCCTTCCTCTTCTCCCTGATCGTTTCCCTGCCGATATCGGCAAAAGGCCTGGTTACAACCGATTATGCCGCCATCCCGGGGAACGTGCTTTGGGAGATAGGATACCTTATTTTCTTCGCTACCTTTGTTGCCTATTTCCTCATTCCGTACGGCCAGAAGTTCATTAGGCCTACCCTTGTGAGCATGTACTCCTACCTGCAGCCCATCATCGCGGCCATCGTAAGCATCCTGGCCGGTGTCGATACCCTCAGCTGGCAGAAGATACTTGCCTCCGTCCTGGTGGTTGGCGGCGTCATCCTCGTGAGCCGCTCACGTGCCGCCAAGCCCTTGTCGTCAGACGAATAGCCGGCGATAGAAATCGGCCTTTTTCTCCAGTGCAAGCGGGTATGCGCGGGAAGAGGACGGCATTCTCCAGAAGCGGATTCCGTCGATTTCCAGATACTCTCCAACGGCTGGCATGTGGCAACCGAAATGCTCTGCAACAATACCGGTGGCCTTTTCTCCGGTGGTAATCAGCGCGTGGCATGTGGGGATTTGCCGTAGCAGAGCGGGGATGTCGGTAGGTGTGACCACTTCCAGGAAGGCATCCGAGGCATTGTCCTTCAGGCGCCGCACCTCGCAGGCGGTGTCGTAGAAGGCAAGGCCTTCATCGGCACAGAATTGACGTATGAGTGCTTCGTCGAAGCGTTTTTCTGACGTTACGCAGAAATGGTCCTTGTCTCCAAAATGTATGAGCCCCATGATGCGCCAGAAGTCATTGATCCAGTTGGGGTAGTAGAACGGCATGCACCAGCGGTGAGGCTGGGGCGGGAAGCTGCCAAGGAACAACATGCGCGCTCCCTGTGGCAGGAACGGCTCGAAGGGGTGGCGTTCGGTGTCCATCCTTTAGCGGATAAAGTGCATCGGGCTCCAGGGCTCGTCGCCGCGGCCGGGGGAGGGCTTGCCGCCTGTGGCTTTCAGAAGGTAGGCCATGTTGTTTGCGAGGGTGCGCATCGTCTGCATGCCCTCTGCGTCAAGTGCGGCCTGGCCGGGTTCACGGCCATATACGATATTCCAGTACTGTGAACTCACTATGGGCATGTTCATCATCTGGAATGGCAGGTTGAGCGCTTCGAAAGTAGCCGTGGCGCCGCCTCTGCGGCATACGGCAATGGCAGCCGCCGGCTTTCCGGCAATGGCGCTTCCGTTGGAGTAAAACGCCCGCTGGATGATTGAAAGAAGAGCCCCGTTTGGCTGGCCGTAGTACACGGGAGAACCCACGATCAAGGCATCGCAGGAGGCGAATTTCTCGCTGATGCGGTTGCAGACGTCATCGTCAAAGACGCACCTTCCGCCGCCCTTCGCGGCACATTGACCGCAGGCTATGCAGCCCCTCACGGGCTTGTTCCCGATCCATACAATTTCGCTGTCGATACCGTTTCTTTGCAGCTGTGCCGCCACCTCGCCCAGCGCAGTGGCCGTATTGCCCTTCTGCCTCGGGCTTCCGTTTACAAGTAATACTTTCATGCCCCTAATTTACAACTTTTTCCCGAAACATCCCTCCTCCCGCGCGTTCCTACCGGTCCTCCCGCCTGTACCCCTAGGCGCATTTTAGGCCGATTTCGTCGCTACCCTGTCACTCGCGTGGACCGGTAGCAACACTTCTGCCTTCTGAACGCAGTTTCAGGACGATATATTCGGACCGCGTGCCGATGCGGAACTTGCCGCCCCAGATGCCAAGGCCTGAGGAGATGTAATAGCGGGTTTTGCCCCTCTGATGCGGTCCGAAGGCCTTTTCGTACATGGCGTCGGTGAGCCAGTTGCCCGGCCAGACCTGCCCGTGGTGGGTGTGGCCGCTGAACTGGAAATCGGCCCCGGCAGCCTCTGCATCCTCCAGATGGTAGGGCTGGTGGTCCAGGACGATGGTGAAGAGACTGTCGGGCTGGAAGAGCTCCGGAAGCAGTGCCCGGCTGGAGCTTGAACGGTCGTCCCGGCCGATTATGCGAATGCCGCAGGCAACCGCCGCGCTGTCCTTCAGGAGGGTGATGCCGGCCTTGGAGATGAATTCCTCAGCCTGCTCCCAGCCGCCGATGTACTCGTGGTTTCCAAGGCAGGCGTAGACCGGGGCTTCAATCCTTTGGAAAATGCTTGCGTAGTCTTTCTCGATTACAGGCCTAAGCGATCCGTCGACGATATCTCCGGCGAAAAGGACTAGGTCCGGATGTTCGGCGTTAATCAGATCCACCCATCGGCCCAGTTCCTTTCCGCGGTTATGGTACCCGGCGTGAAGGTCGCTGGCAAGGACGATGGTAAGCGGCTTTTCCAACTGCTTTTCCGTAGTAATTTCAATGGCCTCGCGGTACTTGTGGTGGTAGTGAAAACCGCCGTAAGTTAGAAGGCCGATGATGACGCCAAATACAGTGCATGTCCCGGCCAAGGAATTGATAACGAAATCTTTGGGAACCAAATGAACAAGTCTTCCCAGATCCAATGTCAGGAAAAGCATGAGGGCGTAGATGAAGAAAATCATCCACGAATTGCCAATCTCATAGGTTGCTGCGGCAAGGGAAAAAGGCATCCTGCTCCCCAGCATGTAGTGCGGGAAAATGACAAGGAAACACAGCAGATACAGCCCCGCCACGGCAGTCTTTCCCCACTGTGGCAGCGGCAGGATGTGCCATATCCTATATGTAGTATATGCGATGGCTCCAAACAGGAGCACGAGAATCCCAACTAAGGCAAAAGTTCTGTTCATAACCGCAAAGGTAATGATTTTTGCGTCTACCCTGCATGCCTGATGGACCGGTAGGAGCATTTTGGCCCGTTTTTGCTCCTAGGGGTGCAGGCGGGTGGACCGGTAGCGACACTTTACATCGTGTCCAGCAGCTTGGCGGCATCGGCATAGGTGATGCCGCAGACCCTGGCGGCCTGGTGGACTCCGGCGCTGAAGCGGAAACGTAATTGGCGGAGAGTCTCCGCCTGCTCCTGTGCCGAAAGAGCCCCGAATGTCGACTTCTGGAAGAGGCTTTGCAGGAGATCCGGCATGGCGCCAAGGATTACCTGGTCACGGAAGGCCGGCATGTTCACATCTTCTGCCTCCAAACGCTTTCTTGCCTTCGACGAACTGCTGAGGAAGTACTGCATACGCTTTGGTGTGCGGAAAACAGCCTCTACATGTTTAACGTCCACATAAGATTCCGGAAGGACAAAGCCGGCATCGGACAGAAGCCATTTATCCGGCAGTTTCAAGGCGTCCTTGCTGTGCAAGAGGCGCACCAACTCCCTGCCGGAAATATCTCCCACCCGGCGATATTTGTGTACTTCTCCGGATATGACACCGGCCTTGAAAAATGCATTTCCGGTACCCCATGGGTATTGGCTTGGATATAGGCAGATATTCGCTGCCACACAGTTCATTTGGACATAGGCAAATACACGCTCAAGCACCTCTGCTTCTTCCTTGGATATTTCTTTGATGTCGAGCTTGTTACGTCTGAGAAACTCTTTCACTCCATACTTACGGTGCATGTACAAGGAATAGCGGCCCTTGAAACCGTTGACAAATGATTCAACTTCCTCCCGTGTGCCGTAAAGTACAAAATGCACATGATTGGACATGAGTATGAATACCAGAATAATAACCCGAGGCATCAATGCCGCCTGGATGGCCACATAATTCATCCCCGTTACAAAATCTTCGTCCTCCCTGAACCACAGATCCTCTTCGAGGTGTTCCGTGGTCACCAAATAATACTTTCTCATAACACATTATTCTCATCTCCGCCTGCAATCAACGCCTTCTGGGAATGCCACTTAAGCGGTTTCCACAAATGTATGTATAAAGTTGATAACCTCCAAATAGTTTTCAACCTTTTTCTGAAAGTATAAGATGGCAGTGTTGCTACCGGTCCACGCGAGTGACAGGGTAGCAACGAAATCGGCCTAAAATGCGCCTAGGGGTACAGGCGGGTGGACCGGTAGGAACGCGCAGGGGGCTAGATGACGGCGATTTCGAGGCCGCGGAGGTACTTTTCCAGCAGGTCGCGGGTGGAGAGGCGGACGAAGCAGGTGGGGGTGCCGTCGGTGCAGGCGAATTCGGGGGCATCGGCAACGGCGCGGTCAATGACGAGGTGCACCTCGGAGGCCGCGGGGAAAACGCCGCTCAGGACGGTGGTGGCGCCGGGAGCTGCTCCGGTGAGTTCCAGGAGCTTGTCGGCCGATGCAAAGGAGACTCGCGGTATGCCCAGCGCCGTGCAGAAATCCCGCGTGACGAAGGGCTTTCCAGCCGGCATTACATATAGGTAGAAGGCCGTCTGCTGCCGGTTGCAGAGGAAGACGGTCTTGACGATGTCTACGCCGATGCGCCCGCTGATATGTGCGCAGTCTTCCATGGTGATGCCGGGGTCGGTATCGACACGGGTGAAGGGAATGTCCATGCGCGCAAACGTCTCGTAGACAAGCTTCTGCAGGGGAGTGGACGGGCTGGAAGGAGGGGTGCTCATGGGCTCGCTCACGTAGAACGGCCTGCCGAAAAGGAGGGTGCGGAGCTCGGTGACGCTGCCGGCAAGGCGGTAGCTTTCCGAGGGCTCCATGGTGCGGTATCCCCAGCCCACGGCAATGGCGCCGATGCCGCCGTTTGCGGCGGTGAGCATGTCTGTGCGGGAGTCGCCAACCATCACGGCTTCTTCCCTGGCAATCCCCCCGGCAGCGTCAAGCACCTCGGCCACAATCTCCGGGTCCGGTTTAAGGGGATAGCCTTCGCGGTTTCCGAGGATGGCGACGAAAGGGATTCCGGGGAAGAATTCTCTCACCAGCTTCTCCGTTCCTGCCTGGAACTTGTTGGAAGCCACGGCCATGCGTACACCGGCTGCGTGAAGGTCCTGCAGCAGTTCCTGCATTCCAGGATAGGGGTGGGTGTGGACGTCGATGTTGGCGGTGTAGTGGGCCTTGAAATCGGCAAGGGCTGCGTCGATGGCTGTATCGTCCGGGGCCGATGCGAGCGACTTTTCCAGCGCCTTCTGCACCAGGTTGCGGACGCCGTGGCCCACCATGGCGCGGTAATCCTGCAGGCTGTGGAGGGGAAGGCCGCGGAGAGAAAGGGCATGGTTTACCGCTGCGGCAAGGTCTTCCAGGGTGTCCAGCAGCGTACCGTCAAGGTCGAAGAGAATGAGTCTGTATGGCGTATTCATGGATAAATCTGTTTGAGCATGCAAATTTACGAAAAGAAAAGCAGTATCTTTGCATCCGCTATGAGAGTTCTTTTTGTCTGCCACGGAAACATCTGCCGAAGCGCCATGGCCGAATTCATCCTGAAGGCGCTGGTAAAGGCCAGAGGCCTTGATAATCAGTTCTATATCGAGTCGGCGGCGGTGTCGGCCGAAGAAATCGGCAATCCCATCTATCCTCCGGCGAAGCGCTGCCTTACCCAGCACGGCGTGTGGTTCGACCCGGCAAAACGTGCGCGCCAAGTCTCCCGGGCAGATTATGACCGCTTCGACCGCATCATCTGCATGGACGCCTCCAACCTCCGGCTTATCCGGCGTTTCATCCCTGAGGATCCGGACGGAAAGATTCACCTGATGATGTCATATACGGGCGTCGGCCGGGACGTTGCCGACCCATGGTACACCGGCGACTTCGAAACCACCTTCCAGGACATTCTGGAGGGGTGCGAGGCGATGCTGTCAACGCTGTCCTGAAAGGTACAGCCTTCGCAGGGGCTCCGGGAATTTTTCGATGGCGTAGCGGAGCATGGTTCGCGGCATGTGCCGATAGCGGGGTAGAAGATACGCCTCCAGTGCTTCCTGATTGCGTTTTCCGGCTTCACGAAGGAGCCAGCCTACAGCCTTGTGGATGAGGTCGTGGGGATGGTGGAGGAGGATATCGGCAATGGCAAAGGTGTCCTGCAGTTCCCCGTGGCGGACGAAGGTCATGGTGCTCACTATGCCGATCCGCTGCTCCCAAATCGTCTTCCCGTTCCGTGCCAGAACATACAGGAGGCTGCGGTCTTTCTGCGGGAGAAGCCATTCGCCCAGAAGGGGATAGCAGCTCAGGTCCACGAGGTCCCAGTTGTTGATGCGGTCTGTGTGTGAGAGGTAAAAGCGGATGCATTTATCCTTGTCGGCGCGGGCGAAGATTTCCACCAGCGTGAGCAGCGCCGCCAGCCGCACTTCGTGGTATTCACTGCCGATGCAGCGTTCCAGCTCCGGGAAGGGGTCCCCGGATGCGGCCAGCCTTTTCCAGTGAGCTTTGACTATGGAGCGCGTCACCGGAACCTTGATTCCCAGGAACTTGTCACCTTCTCCATACTGGCCGGGGCCGGTCTTGAAAAATCGGCTCAGGCCGGGGACCTGGGAGGGGTCGGCGGCCGCCAGCATGGCATCGTATAGGGATGTGTCAGGCATTTGCAAGCATGTTTTTCGTGACTAAGATAGCGTTTTTCAGGCTGCCTGCAAAATAATGCAGCGGTTATTGTTTTTCTTTCAAACATTTGCCACGATTATAATAATTTGCTTATCTTTGTAGACAATTCATAAATTATGGCTCAAAAACTAGACCCTATAAAACGAATTTCCAATTGGTATTTCAGCAAGAATGTGCTGCCATATTGGGTAATCCTCCTCGCTGACACTGCAATTGTATTTGCTTGTATGGTATTGGCGTATTGGCTTGCTACCAATTCGCAGATCACTTATGAGCATCATCCTGCGGTCTTCCTCACATCGCTGTTCTATGCGGTTTTGAGTTGGATCGGCGCCAGGATTTTCAGGACTTATTCTGGGGTTCTCCGTTATTCGAGTTTCGTGGACCTTCTCAAACTCGTGTATGCAAACCTCGTGTCGTTTGCCCTTTGCGTCGGCATGATGTTCCTCATGAAATGGCAGGATGTTGAGATGCTCAGCGCCCTTTCGTTCATGCATATCCTTGTGGCCTTCCTCTTTGCCACTCTGCTCATGTGGGCGATGCGCATCCTGGTCAAGCTCCTGTTCGATGCCTCGAATGCCGATTCCAAGGCTATTCCGTGCCTTATTTACGGCGCACTCACCGGAGGCATCGGCGTGGCCAAAAGCATCCGTTCCCAGAGTCCCCAGCGCTTCGAGCTCAAGGGTTTCATCTCCCACGAGCACCGCATCAAAGACATGCGCCTCATGGGCGTGAAGGTCTATACCCTGGAGGATGACATTGCCGATATCGTGAAGCGAGAACGCATCCAGGCCGTCCTTGTGAGCCCTCTCAGGGCAAATGAGTTCCGCCAGAACCAGAAGATCCAGGACGTTCTCATCGGCGCAGGCTGCAAGATTTTCATGGCGCACGAGGCCAAGGAAGCCAGTATCCGTAACGGTGTCCTCTCCGACGAGGAAGTGGAGGACCTGCAGCTCAGGGAAGTAAGCGTGGAAGACCTTCTGCCGCGCTCGGAGATCAAGGTGGACATGAAATCCGTCGAACGTCTCCTCACCGGCAAGAAAGTGCTCATCACCGGGTCGGCTGGTTCCATCGGCATGGAGATAGTGAGGCAGGTGGCGCAGTTCAAGCCTTCCAAGATGATGCTCATCGACCAGGCCGAAACGCCCCAGCACGATGTTCGCCTCATGATGGCGAAGGACTTCCCGGACGTTCCGTGCGAGGTTGTCGTCACCAGCATCAGCCGCCGCACCAGGATGGATTTCATTTTCAGGGACTTCCTTCCGGATTACGTATTCCATGCGGCCGCATACAAGCACGTCCCCATGATGGAGGACAATCCTTCCGAGGCCGTCATGAACAACATCAACGGCACCAAGATCATTGCCGATATGTCCGTCAAATACGGCGTCAAGAAGTTCGTCATGATCTCTACGGACAAGGCCGTGAACCCCACCAACGTTATGGGCTGCTCAAAGCGCATCTGCGAAATCTACGTCCAGAGCCTTGACCGCAAGCTCAAGATGGAAGCCCTCAAGGGCTGGAAGGCAGGGGACAAGCCGCGCGAGTACACTCAGTTCGTCACCACGCGTTTCGGCAACGTCCTGGGTTCCAACGGCTCCGTTATCCCTCTGTTCAAGGAGCAGATCAAGAACGGCGGTCCCGTCACCGTTACCGACGAACGCATCGTCCGTTTCTTCATGCTCATCCCCGAGGCCTGCAAGCTGGTTCTCGAGGCCGGCACCAAGGGTAACGGCGGCGAGATATTCGTCTTCGACATGGGCGCTCCGGTCAGGATTGCAGACCTTGCAAAGCGCATGATCGCCCTTTCCAACGCCAAGAACGTGGAAATCAAGTACACGGGTCTTCGCGAAGGCGAAAAGCTCTACGAGGAAGTCCTCAATGAGCTGGAAGACACCAAGCCCACCTTCCATGAGAAGATCCGCATCGCCCAGGTGCGCGAATACGACTACGACGAAGTGAACCGCGAAATCGAGGAACTGGTTGACATCGCCAAGCAGTTTGACGACATGGCCACCGTCCGCAAGATGAAGCAGATCGTCCCGGAATACAAATCCAACAACTCCGTCTACGAAAAAATCGACGCCGAACTCGCCGGCACCAAAGGCACCCTCGAGGCCATCAAGTAACGGTGCAAACAGTACAGCTACATAAACTGTCGGAAGGGCAGGTGGGGGAACTGCTGGGGCTCATGCGGGAGCTGGATCCGGAGATTGAGGTGACTGGGGAGATGCTGCAGGAGGCGGCGGACCGGGCGCAGATGTATGCGATCCTGGACGGTGAGCATATAATCGCGACCGGAACGCTTCTTGTAAGCGCTTCTCCAACAGGCAGGAAGGCGCATATAGAGGATGTGGTGGTATCCCAGGCCTACAGGGGCCGGCATCTGGGACGAAAGCTGCTGGAGCACCTTCTGGAAGAAGCCCGCAAGTATGCGCCCATTTCAGTCCATCTCACTTCAAGGCCTTCACGTGAAAGCGCGAACATGCTGTACCGTTCCCTTGGATTCGTGAAGAGGGACACCAATGTTTATAAGCTGGAACTAAAATGATTATCTGTTCCAAAGCACCCCTCAGATTAGGTCTTGCGGGAGGCGGAAGCGATGTCTCCCCATACAGCGACATATATGGCGGCAACGTTCTCAACGCCACCATAAACCTCAGTGCATATTGCACCATAGAGCCTCTCTGCGAGCCAGTGATTGAAGTCCGGGCCGATGACGCAGGCATCAGCACCTGCATCCCCCTCGGCGAGAAAACCGGCGCCCCTCTCATCGACGGCGTCATAGCCAGGGTGGGGCCGATCAATACCGGTTTCCGCATCCACACATGGAACGACGCTCCCGCCGGATCCGGCCTTGGCACCTCCTCCACCATGGTGGTGGCCATCCTCAAATGCTTCCTGGAGTGGCTTGAAAGGCCGATAAACACCTACGCCCTTGCCCACACCGCCTATGAGATCGAGCGCATCGACCTAGCATTTGCCGGCGGCAAGCAGGACCAGTACGCGGCTGCATTCGGCGGCTTCAACTTCATGTCCTTCAACACCGACAATACCGTCACCGTAGACCCCGTCGCCCTTCCGGAAGCCACCGTGAAGACCCTCCAGGACTCCATGCTCCTCTACTTCACCGGCCGCAGCCGCGAAAGCGCCGCCATCATCTCCGAGCAGCAGAAAGCCACCCGCAGCGGCAAAACCACGGCCGTGGAAGCCATGCACCGCATCAAGCAAAGCGCCTTCGACATGCGCCAGGCCCTCCTGGACGGCAACTTCAAATCCTTTGCCGATATCCTCGGCCGCGCCTGGGAAGACAAGAAGAAAATGGCCGATGCCATCACCAACCCCATGATCCAGACCGCCTTCGACACAGCAATCGCCGCCGGAGCCATCTCCGGCAAGGTTTCCGGCGCAGGCGGCGGTGGCTTCATCATGCTCATGGTCCCCCCCGAACGCAAATCCTTCATTGCCGATTCCCTCTCACGCCTCCCCGGCGAAGTCCGCGATTTCCATTTCACCCACCAAGGCGCCGTATCATGGAAGCAATAGTCCTTGCCGGCGGCCTGGGCACCCGCCTCCGCAGCGCCGTTTCCAACCTCCCCAAATGCATGGCCCCCATCGGCCACACTGTCATTTCGAGCGAAGTCGAGAAATCTCGGCCTTTTCTATCTTACATCCTTGACTGGCTCCAGGACCAGGGCGTGGAACACGTAATTCTTTCTGTAGGCTATCTCCGTGAGCATATAATAAACTGGGTATCAGCTCAAAGTTATCCCTTTGACATAGATTATGCCGTAGAGGAGACCCCTCTTGGTACCGGCGGTGGCATACGCGAAGCGCTCAAATACTGCCGCGGGAAACAGGTCTTCGTAGTAAACGGAGACACCTTTTTTCCGGTAGACCTTAAAGCATTTACATTCGACGCGCCCATAACCGTTGCGCTTAAGCCGATGAAGGATTTTGACAGGTATGGGGCCGTTGAAATGAGATTTCTCGACTCCGCCTTCGGCTCCGCTCGAAATGACAGTGGGGTAATTATCGGATTCAGGGAAAAGGGATATTGCAGCGAGGGGTTGATAAACGGGGGAGTGTATGCGCTTAATGATTTGGATTTGAGCGGTTTTGCGCCGAAGTTTTCATTTGAGAAGGAGGTTCTGGAGCCTTTGAAATATAAGACGTACGGTATAGTGCAGGACTGTTATTTCCTGGACATAGGCATTCCGGAAGATTATGAAAGGGCGCAGACGGAATTGCCGGAGTACAGGGCGGTAAAAGCCGCTTCTAAAAAGCTCATGGAAAGCGGTGCCGATACCCTCCTCATCGACCGTGACGGAACCATAAACGTCAGAATTCCCGGCGATTATGTGAGAACGTGGGCGCAGTTCAAGTTCTTGAGCGGAATACTGGAAGAGTTCCCAAAGTGGGCTGCAAAGTTCAAGCGCATCATAGTGGTGACCAACCAGAGGGGAGTGGGCAGGGGACTCATGACAGACAGGGATCTTGCAGATATCCACTCCAGGATGCAGCAGGCTATAGTCAAGGCTGGCGGAGGCATAGACGCTATCCTTACCTGCACGGCCACTGATGATGCAGACCCCCGCCGCAAACCCAACCCTGGCATGTACCATGAAGCAAGGCAGCTGTTCCCTGAAATGGAAAGTGCAATAATGCTTGGAGACTCCAGGACCGACGCCGCATTTGCACAAAACGCCGGCATAGACTTCATCCTCCTTTGAGAATACCGCAAAAATCAGTAAATTTGCAGATTATTGTATAATAAAGTATGACGCTGCTGATAGTATACCTGCTTCTGACCATGGGAATCTCATTCCTGTGTTCGCTTTTGGAGTCGGTTCTCATGTCCACACCCATCTCGTATATAACGATGAAGGAGGACGAAGGAGACAAGAACGCCTCGCTTTTCATGAAGATGAAAATGGACCCGGACAGGCCCCTGTCGGCAATTTTGTCTCTCAATACCATCGCCAACACCCTTGGCGCAGCGGCAGTGGGCCATCAGGCGACGCTCCTTTCCGGAGACCACTGGTTCGGCATCATCAGCGCCGTCATGACCCTCCTCATCCTGGTATTTTCGGAGATACTACCCAAATCCATCGGCACAAAGCACTGGAAGGACATGCTCTGGCTCTCCAAGATAATGCAGTTCCTGGTTTACCTTCTCTATCCGCTTGTGTGGATTATCGACAAACTGCACAACAGCATCTCAGACGAAGAGCCGGACACCGCAATATCCAGGGAGGAAGTGTCTGCAATGGCCAATATAGGCGAAGAGGAAGGCGTACTTGACAATTCGGAGAACAAGGTAATCCAGAACATCATCAAGCTGGACGACATCAAGGCCTACGAGATCATGACTCCCCGCGTGGTTGCTGCCATCGCCCCTGAAAACATGACCCTGAGGCAGTTCTACAAGCAGGAAGACCTCTCCCACAACTCCCGTATCCCGGTTTATGCCGATTCCCCTGAATTCATCACCGGCTACGTCATGCGAAACGACGTACTCGAAAACCTTGCGGAGGACAAGTTCGACACCCGCCTTCGCAGCATCAAACGTAAAATAGCAGCTTTCCACGAGGAAACCTCCGTTTCCGACGTATGGGAAAGCCTCCTCAATACCAAGGACCAGATAGCCCTCATAATTGACGATTACGGCTGCTTCCAGGGCATCCTTACCCTCGAAGACATCATCGAAACCATCCTTGGAATGGAAATAATAGACGAGAACGACACCATCACAGACATGCAGCAGTATGCCCGCGAACGCTGGCAGAAGCGCCGCAACCAGTACAAGCAGATCGTTCTCCCTGAAGACGACGAAGAAGAATGAAACAGGAACAGATACTGATCAGGATTTCGGGCAAGGACCGCGTGGGCCTTACCTCCGAAATCATGACTATACTCGCAAAGTACAACGCCCAGATCCTGGACATCGGCCAGGCCGATATCCACTCAACCCTTTCCCTGGGCCTTCTCATAAGAATCGACGACGACCTCTCCGGCCAGGTGATGAAGGAACTCCTCTTCAAAACCACCGAGTTGGGCGTCACCATCGGCTTTGAGCCCATCACGGACGATGATTACGAGGCCTGGGCCGGCCGCCAGGGCAAGAACCGCTACATCCTCACCGTCATCGGCAGGAGCCTTTCTGCAGCCCAGCTCCAGTCCGCCGCCGAAATCATCGCCCGGCACGACCTTAACATCGACGCCATCAAGCGCCTCACCGGCCGAATGAGCATCATGCATCCGGAAAAGAACGTCCGCGCCTGCGTGGAGTTCTCCATCCGCGGCACCCTCTCGGACAAAGCCGCCTTCCAGAAGGAACTGATGGCCCTTTCTGCCGATTCCGGCATGGACTTCTCCTTCCAGAAGGACGACATGTACCGCCGCATGCGCCGCCTCATCTGCTTCGATATGGATTCCACACTCATCCAGGCCGAATGCATCGACGAGCTTGCCCGCCGCCACGGCGTCTACGACAAGGTTGCCGCCATCACGGAACGTGCGATGCGCGGTGAAATCGACTTCAAGGAAAGCTTCGCGGAAAGAGTCGCCCTCCTCAAGGGTCTCGACATCTCCGTCATGCAGGACATTGCAGAAAACCTCCCCATTACCGAAGGCACAGACCGCCTCATGAGCGTTCTCAAGACCTGCGGATACAAGATCGCCATCCTCTCCGGCGGCTTCACCTTCTTCGGAGAATACCTCCAGCGCCGCTACGGCATCGATTACGTCTATGCCAACGAACTGGAAGTAGGAGAGGACGGAAAACTCACGGGCCGATATGTAGGCGACATCGTCGACGGCCGCCGCAAGGCAGACCTCCTGCGCCTCATCGCCCAGACAGAGAAAGTCAACATAGCCCAGACCATCGCCGTTGGAGACGGCGCCAACGACCTTCCCATGATCAACGAAGCGGGTCTTGGCATAGCCTTCCACGCAAAGCCCAGGGTGAAGGCCAGCGCCAGCCAAAGCCTCTCTACTATAGGCCTTGACGGCGTTCTCTACTTCCTGGGATTCAAGGACAGCCATCTTGGCGAACAAGGTAAATTATGACACTGAACAAATTCCCCAGACGCCTCCTCGCAGGCATTTCTGCAGTTATGCTGGCCCTCGTGCCGGCATATGCCGTTTTTAAGGAAAAAGACCTCCAGCAGACCCTCCTGGTGCTCCTGTCCGAGCTCAAGACGGACTACGAGAAAACAGTGCGGCGCAATGCCGCCGGCGCTGCCCGCATCCAGTCCCAGCACCAGAGTCTCGTGAACCTTGTGGAGCAGTCCAACGAGCTGTCCCTCATGTTATACTCGCAGCCTCAGAACCATACTTTCGACCTTACCTATGCCCTGCACCAGGTTACGGACCAGTATGAAAAGTTCGACGCCAACCGCATGCCCTTCGACGAGATTATCCAGAACATGAGCACTGAGCTGGACCGCTATTCCAAGCTTGCCCAGACTCTCAGGAACATGCCTCCGGTGAAGATCGACCCTTCGCTTGTGCCGCAGCTGGGAAATGTCATGGACAGCCTTGAATTCAAGGTTGACACCCTTCTGAACCTGCCCTCGTTCGCCCTGAAGGAAGGCTTCCGCATGGATGAAGAAACTGCAGCCATCAGGGACAGCTGCCTCTTCTATGCCGAATCCATGGTAGAACACTACATGGAAACCATCAAGCACATCGAGGCAGATTCCGAGGATTATGCCGATACCGACCGGCTCCTCAAAGAAGCCTACGACTATGCCCAGGAGCGTTACCATGTCGTCCAGAACAAGGTCTTCCTGCACGGACAGCGCAACTATTTCGTGATTTTGAAGGGCTTTGGGCGCAACGTCCAGCGTGCCGTGGCGGACATGAAGGCAAAGTACAGCCCCGGAGCCGTCGACGACCGGGGAACCTACAGCGCCTGGCGCGGCCCCATCGTTGCCGCATACGCCTTTGTGATGCTCGTCATCCTTATATTTGCGATGATACTTGCAACCTTCATCGTGAAGCTGCTGGTAAAACGCGTCAAGTTCTTCCAGATGCAGTATTTCCAGGAACACAAGGGAATACTCATAGCTCTCACGGGCGTCATCATCTTCTCCGTCATCATTCTTTTCAACTCATACAGCAAGGGCCCAGATACCTTTATAAACCTTGCCTCCAGGATGATGGGAGAGTATGCGTGGCTGCTTGCGGCGATTTTCACTTCCATGCTAATCCGCCTGAATGAGCAGCAGACATATCCCGCCCTGAAGGCATATCTGCCCACTCTTACCCTTGGCTTCATAGTGGTGTTCCTGAGGACTATATTCGTCCCCAACAGCGCCCTGAACGTCTTCTTCCCGCTGATTGTACTCTTGTTTACGGCCTGGCAGTTCTGGTTCAATTACAAGTTCCTGGAGAAGGTGCCAAGGAGCGACAGGATAATGCTCTGGATATCCTTCGGAGTAATGGCCGTCTCTACCGCTATCTCATGGTACGGCCTTGTGATGATGTCGGTCATCATCCTTATCTGGTGGTTCTTCCAGCTGTCGCTTGTGCAGACGGTAATGGCCGTGTCCAATATCATGGACCGCAATTACGAAAGCCATATCAAGCAGCACCAGATCAATTACCGCAAGCGCAATCCCAGGATGCCTCTCTCCTCCGGAAAGGGTGCATTCATCGAGATAACCTGGTTCCATGACCTCATTAACATGGTGGTTATCCCTCTGCTTGCCCTGTGGTCTATTCCGATAGCTATCAACCTTGCCTGCAACGTTTTCAACCTTTCCACGGTTGCCGGAGACTTCTTCATGAATCCCCTCATCAACGTAGAAGGCGTGGTTCACCTGTCCCTGTTCAAGCTCATAATGGTACTCAGCCTGTTCTTCATATTCCGTTACATCGTATATGCAATCAAGGCTTTCTACCGTGTCAACCTCACAAGGGCTACCATAGAAAAAATGAGCGAGGGAACGGTCTTCAAAGAGTCCGACATCAACTTCAACCTTGCCAACAACATCATAACCCTGGTGTGCTGGGGCATCTACGTCATTATAGTGTTCGTGATGCTGAAGATACCTACATCGGCCCTCACTATCATAACAACGGGCCTTGCTACGGGTATCGGTTTCGCAATGAAGGATGTCCTTAACAACTTCTTCTACGGGGTTCAGCTCATGAGCGGCCGCGTGAGGGTGGGGGACACCATCGAATGCGACGGCATCCGCGGCGTTGTCCAGAGCCTCTCTTATCAGAGCACCCAGGTTGCCGCCGAGGACGGCTCCGTCATAGCGTTCACCAACACGGCCCTATTCAACCAGAACTTCAAGAACCTCACCCGCAACCACCACTATGAGATGATTAACTTCACCGTTGGCGTCAAGTACGGAACGGATGTGGAAAAGGCCCGTTCAGTCATCCTGGAGGCCCTTCAGCCGCTTCTTGGCAAGGACAAGTACGGCCGCGACATTGTGGACGGAAAGAAGGGCATCAACGTGCGCCTGAAGAACTTCGGAGACAGCAGCGTGGACATCCAGGTGGTGCTTTTTGCCACCGTAGACGCCCACTACTCCTTTGCCGCCCAGGCCAAGGAAGCAATCTACAACGCCTTCGCAGAGAACGGCATAGAAATCCCGTTCCCCCAGAACGACATCTACATCAAGGAACTGCCTGCCGATGGAAAATGATTTCTCTGATGTCCTGGAAGTAGCCTCCCAGGCCGGACACATCCTTCTTGAAAACGGGGCCGAAATATCCCGCGTAGAGGATATCATGACCCGCATATCCACCCATTACGGGGTGAGCAGCGGCCATTTCTTCATCCTCTCGAACGGTATTTTCACCAGCGGGCGCAATGAGAAAGTCTCCAAGTCCGGAGGCCAGGCATCGACCTATGCCAACATTGCGTTCATTCCCATCAGGAGCGTCCGCCTTGCAAAGGTAACGGCCGTGAACCGCCTGAGCTACGATATATCGGCAGGGAAATGCAGCCTGGAAGAGGCGCGCGCACGCCTTAATGCCATCGAGACCATGGAACAGAAGCCATTCTGGGAGCAGCTTCTTGCCACAACTTTTGCCGCCGGAGCCTTCTCTGCGGTGTTCGGAGGCGGTTTTGCCGACTGTGCGGCTGCCTGTGTGGCTGGTTTCATCCTGTACCTTTTCATCGCCTTCATAAGCTCCCGCTACCTCTCAAAAATAGTGGGCGGCATATGCAATGCACTGCTTGCCACCATGGTTTCCATTGTGTGTTACAGGCTTGGACTTGGAATCTGCCTCAGCAACATCATCGTGGGCGCAATAATGCCGCTTATTCCGGGAGTGCCGTTCACCAACGGCGTCAGGGACCTGGCGAATTCCGACTACCTTGCCGGAATAACCCGAATGACAGATGCCATGCTGGGCTTTTTCTGCATTGCGATGGGCGTATCGGCAGCCTTCATGATAGACGGTGCGTTCTTCGGGGGAGTGATACACCTTACCGGTGTCGAACCTAATCCGCAGACAGAAAGCTTCTTCTGGCAGGCTATGGCATCACTTTTCGGCACGGTGGGTTTCGCTATTCTTTACGGAGTGGACAAGGAGCAGTATGTTACTGCCGGAATAATCGGCATTGCAGGATGGGTGGTATATCTTCTTGGAGTAAGGTATATGAGCCTGTCGGCCCCGGTTTCCGCTGCGCTTGCGGCCTTCGTAGTGAGCCTTCTTTCGCGCTTTGCAGCAGTGCCTTCGCGCTGCCCGGCGCAGATTTTCATCATCTGCGGCATCTTCACGCTGGTTCCCGGGGCGGGAATCTTCTGGTTCTCCTACTATCTGACGGCCAGTGAATTCGCCATGTCCATGGCGAGCGGATTCATGGCCCTCAAGGTTGCCATTGCAATAGTACTTGGAATCATTCTTGCGATGGAACTGCCCCAGAGGCTGTTTTCAAGACATCGCAAACTGGCGCATTAGAATCGTTTAAGCGCCTCGTAGACACGCTGTACGGGGAAGCCCACAACATTGAAGTAAGAACCTTCGATGCGCGTTATGCCTATGTGGCCTATCCATTCCTGGATGGCATAGGCTCCGGCCTTGTCAAAGGGCTTGTAAGTGTCTACGTAATAGGTGATTTCATCGTCTGAGAGCTCCTTGAACCATACTTTGGTGGTGGCCGTGAGGCTCTTCTTGTGGTTCAGGTCGCGGATCGTGACGGCCGTAACCACGTGGTGCTCCCGGCCGGAAAGGTCCCTAAGCATGCGCATGGCATCCTGACGGTCCCTGGGCTTTCCCAGAATCTCCTTGTCGGGGAGGATGACCATGGTGTCGGCAGTTATGAGAACCTCTCCCGGAAGCAGTTCCCTGTGAAATCCTGCCGATTTTCCCTCGCTCATAAGCAGGGGAACCTCGTCAAAAGGCGTTGAAGGGTCATACTTCTCTTCGAACGTATTGCCCGTATCCACCTCGAAATCGAGGTCCAAACCCTTGAGCAGCTCCCTCCGTCTGGGGGAGCCGCTTGCAAGGATGATATGTGCCGATTTAAGGTCCATCAGAACTTTTTCTTGTATGCCACAGCGTCGAAAACCCACTTTCTCTGTGCGCGCAGGGTTCCCTCTATGGCTTCCCTGAGGCAGCCTTTGCCGCCTTTGTGCTCTGTTACCCAGTCTGCGGCTTCGATAGCCTCCGCAGCGGCATCGGCAGGAGCTACGCCGCAGCCGGCGGCCATTATGCACTCTACATCCGGGATGTCGTCACCGAAGTACATGATATCTTGGGGCTTCAGGTTATAGCGTTCGCAGAACTGAGTGAACTGCTCAATCTTGTTACGGCAGTGAAGGAAGACGTCGTCCGGATTGACGCCGCTTGTCGCCATCCTTTTCCTGATACTTTCAGAACTGCCGCCCGTTATTACGGCCACAGGATAACCGTTGAGAACGGCCATGCGGATTGCAAAGCCGTCCTTGGCATCGTAAGTCCTGAGGAGGTCTCCGTCAGAATTGCAGAATACACCGCCGTCGGTGGCTACACCGTCAATGTCGAAAGCGAATGCCTTGATACCGAGAAGGTTCATGACTTGTTGCCTCCCATGGGGCCGAAGTCGCCAAGATTGAAGGTTCCGCCGCCCTGGGGGCCGTTCTTGTTTCCGTTAAGGTCGATGATCCCGAACTGGGCCTCGTACTTTGAAATATTGTCAAAGAGTGCGTTCATGAGGCGTTTTGCGTGCTCCGGGGTCATGATGATGCGGCTGCCGATTTCAGGCTTTGCAAGACCGGGGAGGGTGGTGGCGAAATCGATGATGAACTCGCTGCGTGAGTGGGAGATGATTGCGAGGTTGGAATACTGTCCCTTGGCCACTTCCGGCTTGAGTTCAAGGCTTATCTGCTGCCCTTTGGGTTGATTGTTGTCCATAGTGTCAAATTATTTCCACAAAATTAATAAAAAATAAGTAAATTTGTAAGATAATAGCAGGATTTAGATTATGACCGAATTAGCAGCTAAGTATTCAGCGCAGAGCGTAGAGGACAAGTGGTATGCCTACTGGCTCAAACACAAGTTCTTCCACAGCGAACCCAACGAGAAGGAACCTTACACCATAGTTATACCCCCGCCCAATGTGACAGGTATCCTGCACATGGGCCACGTGCTCAACAACACCCTTAACGATGTGCTCATCCGCAAGGCCCGCATGGACGGCAAGAACGCCTGCTGGGTACCCGGTACGGACCATGCCTCCATCGCAACGGAGAGCAAGGTCGTGGCAAAACTCAAGGCCCAGGGCATCTCCAAGGAGGATATCGGCAGGGAAGAGTTCCTGCGCCATGCCTGGGAGTGGAAGGAAGAGCACGGCGGCATTATCCTTCAGCAGCTTCGCCGCCTTGGCTGCTCCTGCGACTGGGACCGCACCCGCTTCACCATGGAACCGGCTCTTTCAGAGGCGGTTATCAACACCTTCGTGTATTTCTACAAGAAGGGTTGGATATACAAGGGCGTGCGCATGGTAAACTGGGATCCGGAGGCCCTCACCGCCGTTTCTGACGACGAGGTCATCCACCGTGACACCAAAAGCCACTTCTACCACCTGAAGTACTATATTTCCGACGGAAACGGCAATCCCACTGACGATTACCTCGTAATCGCCACCACCCGTCCTGAAACCATCATGGCCGATGCCGCAATCTGCGTCAACCCCAAGGATGAGCGTCATTTCCACCTTCACGGAAAGAAGGTCCTCATTCCGCTCATCAACAGGGAAATCCCTGTGATCGAGGACGATTACGTAGAAATGGACTTCGGTACCGGCTGCCTCAAGGTTACGCCCGCACACGACGTTCACGACTATGAGATTGGCCTCCGCCACAACCTGCCGGTGCTGGAAATCATCGACGATCACGGCAAACTCAACGAAAAGGCCCAGATTCTCGTGGGAGAAGACCGTTTTGTGGCCCGCAAGAAGATTGCAAAGATGCTGGAGGAATCCGGCAATCTGCTCAAGGTGGAGGAGTATATCAGCCCTATCGGCTATTCTGAGCGCACTGACGCGGTCATCGAGCCTAAGCTCAGCGCACAGTGGTTCCTCAAGATGGACAAGCTGGCCTCCATGGCTCTTGAGACCGTGGAGAGCGGCCGCACCAAGTTCATCCCTGAGAAATACGTGAACACATACCGCCACTGGATGGAGAACGCCCGCGACTGGTGTATCTCCCGCCAGCTCTGGTGGGGCCAGCGCATACCTGCCTATTACCTTCCTGACGGCAGCTACGTAGTAGCCGCAACAGCTGAAGAAGCACTTAAGGAAGCACAGGCTAAGAATCCTTCCATCAAGGCAGAAGACCTTCGCCAGGATGAGGACGTATTGGATACTTGGTTCAGCTCATGGCTGTGGCCTATCTCGGTCTTTGACCCCCAGATGCCCGGCCATCCGGACCATACCCCCAACAAGGATCTCCAGTACTATTATCCCACGTCGGATCTCGTCACCGGACCGGACATCATCTTCTTCTGGGTTGCCAGAATGATCATGGCGGGCGAGGAGTTCATGGGCCGTGAGCCTTTCTCCAACGTGTATTTCACGGGTATCGTGCGTGACAAGATAGGCCGCAAGATGTCAAAGACGCTTGGCAACTCCCCGAATCCCCTTGACCTTATAGATACTTACGGTGCAGATGCAGTGCGCATCGGCATGCTTCTCTGCTCCAGCGCAGGGAACGACATCTTCTACGATGAGGCCCAGATCAAGCAGGGCGCCGCTTTCTGCAACAAGATATGGAACAGCTACCGTCTTGTAAAGGGATTCACCGTGGCCGATGATGCCGTGCAGACTCCCGCCGCAAGGGAAGCTGTCGAATGGTTCACCGCAAAGCTCTCGGAGGCCGTTGCCCAGGTAGAGGACCACTACAGCAAATTCCGCATCTCGGATGCCCTCATGGCCATTTACAAGCTCTTCTGGGACGACTACTGCTCCTGGTATCTTGAGGCCATCAAGCCCGCATTCGTCGATGGCAAGGCCCTTCCCATGGACAAGGCCACTTACGATGCAACCCTTGACTTCTTCGAATCTCTCCTGAAACTCATCCATCCCGTGATGCCTTTCATTACGGAGGAACTCTGGCAGGATATCGCTCCCAGGAAGGAAGGGGAGACCATCATGTACGCTCCTTCACCCAAGGCCGGCGAATTCAGCGCCAAGACTCTTGACGACTTCGCCTTCGCAGCCGACACGGTAAACGGCGTGAGGGGAGTGCGCAGCCAGCGCAACATAGGCCCCAAGGTGCAGCTCAAACTGCAGGTCAAGGCAGCCTCCCTGCCGTTCTGCAACATAGTTGGAAAAATTGCTAACGCAGACATTGAGACCGTGTCCGAATTCACGGCTACTACCGGCGTTGGATTCATGGTAAGAACCACCGAAATGTTCGTTGCCCTGGATGCTGCCGGAGTCAATGTGGAAGAAGAGATTGCCAAGGCCGAAAAGGATCTTGAATACCAGAAAAAGTTCCTTCAGGGAGTGCGCGCAAAGCTCTCGAACGAGCGCTTTACAGCCAATGCCCCGGCCCAGGTCATCGAAAACGAGCGCAAGAAGGAGGCAGATTCGCTCTCCAAGATAGAATCGCTCGAGGCTAAGATTAAGCAGTTGAAAAATAACTAAAGAAACTAAACAGTTTCAAGTAATAACATTTTTGTTATGGCGGTTTTCGGCACAACTTTCCCGGTAAGGTACTATGAAACGGACCAGATGAGGGTGGTTCACCACTCAAATTACATCCGTTACTTCGAGAATGCCCGCAACCAGATGATGGTCGACCTGGGTTTCCCTATCGAGAGATGTGAAGAAGAACTTGGCGTGATGATTCCGATCGTTTCGGTCGAGTGTCATTTCAAACATCCGGCAAGGATGGGAGATGTCCTCACCGCAACGGCGGAATTCGACAGGGTCCCCATGGCAAAAATGATAATCAAGCAGACGGTGGTGAACCAGGACGGGGATCTTTGCGCAGAGGGCCAGGTGGTTCTTGGCTTTATCGATTCGAAGACTTTCCGCCCCACCCGCTGCCCGGAAGTGCTTTGCAAACTTATCGAACAAAAACTATAGAACCATGTATCCTCTTTTATTCATCGGCACATGGGAGATTGTTGCCATCGTACTGGTAGTTCTCCTTCTTTTCGGGGGCAAGAAGATTCCCGAACTCATGAAAGGACTTGGAAAAGGCGTCAAAAGCTTTAAAGAGGGAATGAACGAGGTCGAAAAGGAGATTGAGAAGGAGGAGGAAAAGTAGGGTGGCGTCTTCCGGGGACGTAGAAATGTCCTTCTGGGACCATTTGGAGGCACTGAGGGGAACTCTGTTCCGTTCAGTGCTTTCGGTTGGCATACTCACCGTCCTTGCAATGTGCTTCCCCAGGCAGGTTTTCTCTGCCGTCATGTGGCCCACCCGTCCGGATTTCCCGCTTTACAGGCTTCCAGGGGTGGACTTTTCCATGAGCCTTATCAATATTGAAATATCGGCACAGTTCTTTGTATATCTCAAGATATCGGTCCTGTGCGCGCTTGTGGCGGCGTTTCCGTACATTATATATGAGGTGTGGAAGTTCATCGCGCCGGCGCTTTACGAAAATGAGAAGAAGGCGGTGGGGAAGGCCTTCAGGCTGTCTTCAGTATTGTTCTACCTTGGCGTTGCGGTAGGTTATTTCGTAGTGCTGCCGGTGTGCCTCATGTTCTTTGTGAACTTCTCTCTTTCGAGCGAAATCACCAACACGATTACGCTCAATTCATACATTTCCCTTTTCACTTCTATGGTGTTCATGATAGGGATCATATTCGAATTCCCTACGGTGATACTGGCTCTGAGCTCGCTCGGAATAGTGAAAAAGGGCATGCTGAGGGGCTGGAGGAAGTACGCCGTTGTAGTTACCATGATACTTGCCGCCGTCATTACGCCAAGTGATCCCTTCTCCATGTTTGTCCTGGCAATTCCGCTGTACGGTCTGTTTGAACTCTCCATACTCCTTTGCAAAGAATGATTTCTGTATCTAACGTAACGGTTTCGTTTGGTGGATTTAACCTGCTCGATTCCATTAGTTTCCATATCAGCGATAATGACAAAATCGGGCTGGTTGGAAAGAATGGGGCGGGGAAGTCTACCCTTATGAAACTAATAACCGGGGAGCAGCTTCCCACCTCCGGCTCCATCGAGAAACCCACGGGCATAAGGATTGGCTATCTTCCCCAGAGCATGGCTCACCACAAAGGCCTCAGCGTACTTGAAGAGGTCCTTTCCGTGTTTGACTACATCAAGGACATGGAGGATGAGCTGGCGAGGCTCACCGCGGAGCTCGGGGAGAGGGAAGACTACGAATCGGCCTCATATTCGGCAATAATCGACAGGATGAACCACCTGAATGACCTTCTGGCCCTGGAAAGCGGGGAGTCACCCCGGGTAAAGGCGGTGAAGGTGCTCAAGGGCCTGGGTTTCAAGGAGGAAGAGCTGGACAGGAAGACCGAGACCTTCAGCCAGGGCTGGAACATGCGCATGGAGCTTGCGAAGATCCTTCTGGGCGCGCCGGATGTCCTTCTTCTGGACGAACCCACCAACCATCTGGACATCGAATCCATCGAATGGTTCGAAAGCTATCTCAAGGCCTACCGCGGTTCCGTCCTTCTGGTCTCCCATGACAGAAAGTTCCTGGACAACGTCACCGGGCGCACCGTTGAGATTCTCCTCGGCCACATACATGATTATAAGGTCCCGTACAGCAAGTATCTGGTGCTGAGGGAGGAAAGGCTTTCCCAGCAGAAGGCCGCATACGACAACCAGCAGCGCATGATAGAGAAGACGGAAGACTTCATCAACCGCTTCCGCTACAAGCCCACCAAGAGCAATCAGGTGCAGTCCCGCATCAAGGCCCTCGAAAAGCTGGAAAGGATAGAGATAGACGATACGGACAATGCCCGCATAAACCTGCGTTTTCCTCCGGCGCAGCGCTCCGGAGACGTGGTTTTCAAGTCGTCCAACCTTGCCGCCGGCTATCCCGGAAAGGTTGTCTTCACCGGTGCCGACATAGAAATCAAGCGTGGGGAGAAGATAGCCCTTGTGGGCCGGAACGGCGAAGGAAAGACCACTTTCCTGAGGATTCTTGCCGGCGAGCTGCAGCCTATCGACGGTGAGGGGAAAATCGGCCATAATGTACATATAGGTTATTATGCTCAGAACCAGGAAGATGTCCTGGACAAGAACCTTACCGTGGAAGAGACCCTTGACCGCGTGGCCGTGGGAGAGGTGAGAACCCGCCTTAGGGATATTCTGGGGGCGTTTCTTTTCAAGGGAGAAGATGTGGACAAGAAGGTGTCCGTGCTTTCGGGAGGCGAGAGGGCCCGCCTTGGAATGGCGAGGCTCATGCTTTCTCCCTATAACGTGCTGGTGCTGGATGAGCCCACGAACCACATGGACATCCAGTCCAAGGACAGGCTCAAGCAGGCCCTGCAGGCTTTTGATGGCACGCTTATTGTCGTATCCCATGACCGTGACTTCCTGGACGGCCTTGTGGGAAAACTCTACGAGTTCCGTGACGGCAAGGTGAAAGAGCACCTTGGAGGAGTGCAGGACTTCCTGGAGAAACTAAGGCTCAGAAACCTTCAGGAACTGGAGGCCCCGGCAAAGAAAGAACAGTCTGCGGCGCCCCAAAAGGAGAAAACACCTCAGCCAAAGGGCTTTACCAAGGAGGACAGGAAACTGCGCACAAGGTTGGTCAATGTAGAAAATGAAATAGCGGAAAAAGAGGGAAAACTCAAGATAATTGAAGATTCTCTTGCAAATCCCGGAAAAAATGCCGATATTTTCGCTTTAACTGCAGAGTATCAGGAAGTAAAGCAGTCCCTTGACGTTCTAACGGAAGAGTGGACCGCCCTTATGGAACAATTGGATAATTAATTATTAACAACATAAAAACTTAAAAGACTATGAAAAACATTTTCAAGGCAATCGGAATCTTCGTTTCCGCATTCGTTCTCTCAGGTGCCGCAGCACTTGCACAGGAGCAGCAGTCTTTCACTATCCAGCTGGAAGACAAGACTCTTCCCGTAGGTGATTTCAGCACTATCAACGCCACCGGAGACTTTGAAGTTACCCTTGACAAAGGCGATTACGGTGTACGTCTTACCGTAGACAACGCCCTCTCTCCCTACGTTCAGGTCTATGTAAGGGCAAAGACCCTCTACATCGGCTATGATGAGAAATCAGTTCCCAAGGACATCAAGAAGCTCTATAAGCAGAAGAATGCATCCGCACCTACCTTCCGTGCAGTCGTAACCCTTCCCGAACTTGCAGGCATCACCGTTGCAGACAACGCCGTAATCAACTCTGCAGTTGAATTCCCCGGCGAATACGTTACCATCAGCCTTGCCGACAAGGCCCAGATCAAGAGCCTGTCCGTCAATTCGGTGACCGCAAACATCACCATGGCAAAGAATACCCAGGCTGTCCTTTCCATCAAGGCCGACGACAAGATTGAGATCACCAACGAAGGCAACTCCAACCTCAAGCTTTCTGCAAATACCGGCAATCTCGTTGTGAACGGTAACGGCAATGCCACCATCTCCATCGGTGCAGAAACTCCTGTAGCAAACGTCAACGGTGCAGCCAACAGCAAGATAGCCCTTGCCGCAAAGGCCGACAAGATTGTCGCCGGCGGTATTGCCAACACCAAGATCGTCCTCTCCGGTGAGACGACTACTCTTGAGATTCGTACAGAAAAGAACGCCGAAATCGACGGTGACGGCCTCCTTACCAAGGAAGTCATTGCAAACCTCAATGGCAGCAGCAAGGCAAACGTGAACGTCTCCGAAACCATTGAAGCAACCATTCTGGGCGGCAGCTCCCTCTTCTACACCGGCACGCCTGCTTTCAAGATCGGCCGCGTCATCAAGTCTACACTTGCTCCCAAGGGCGCTCCCGTCAAGTAATGTACGATTCCCATCAGGATACCCCGTCGCAGCTTCTTAGGCTCAGGGACCCGGGTATCGACAATAATTACAGCCAGGTCGACTTCCCCAAACTGAAAAAAGGGGGAGTCGACGGCGCTTTCTGGGCCTTGTACACACCTCCGGACTATGATCCCTCGCAGGCAGAATCCTATGCCACGAGGCTTCTGGACGCAATTTATGCAGCTGCCGCCAGATATCCCGGTGCGGCCGCTGTGACGATAAGCCCCTCCGAAGCGGCAGAAAACCGCGGGAAAGGCCTCTTTTCCATCTTCATCGGCATGGAGAACGGCCTGCCGATAGGGAACTCCCTTGACAAGCTCCACAGCTTCTACCGCCGCGGGGTAAGGTACGTCACCCTTACCCACAATGCCGACAACCCCATTGCCGACAGCGCTGCCGGCCACGCCACCTGGGGCGGCCTGAGCCCGTTCGGCAGGGAAGTGCTGGCCGAGATGAACCGCCTTGGCATAATGGTAGACCTTTCCCACAGTGCCGACAGCACCTTCTGGGACTGCATCAAGTATTCCAAGGCTCCGGTGATTGCTTCGCATTCCTGCTGCCGCGCCCTCTGCCAGCACAGGCGCAATCTTACGGACGACATGCTGCGTGCCCTTGCCGACAAAGGCGGCTACGTGGGCATCAACTTCTGCCCCTCATTCCTTTCGGACAGCTTCGGCAAAGGTTATGAGTCCATCCTGGACGAGGCCGATGCCGCCGAGGCCGCCTTCATCGCAGATCCTGCCGATGCCTCCCGCATCGAAGCATGGCACAGGGCCCAGGACCGTATCGCTTCCGTGCCACGTCCCGGAGTGAAAGAGGTAGTGGACCACATTGACCACGCTGTTGAAATCTGCGGTATAGACCACGTCGGAATAGGTTCGGATTATGACGGAATCCTTATTGCTCCGGAGGGCCTTGATGACGTCTCTGCAATGCCTCTCGTGTTTACAGAAATGAACCGCCGCGGGTACTCAAAAGAGGACATAGAGAAGGTTTCCGGCACAAATTTGATGCGTGTCTGGGATAGAATCCTAACTGCTATATAATCAGCGGTTTAGATGCTAAATATTAAAAAAGTAACACTTATGTTATGCATTATAACATAAGTGTTTTATTTATATATTTTCAGCGAGTTAGCCGTTTAAGACCATTAAACGCAGTGCATTGAGGGCAGTGGCTGCAAAACGCTGGATATTGCGCTTCCTGTCGCTCTTGAAGCAGTGCTTTTCGGTGGTGGTTCCGTTAGGTCCGGCAACTCCAATCCATACCGTTCCCACCGGGTTTACATCGTCACCGCCGGGACCGGCGAGGCCCGTAGTTGCAACGGCATAGTCGCTGCCGGTAAGGCGTCTCACTCCCTCTGCCATGGCGGCTGCAACTTCGGAACTGACGACTCCTTTTTCCTCTATAAGGGCGTGGGGTACACCAAGCACTTTTTCCTTTACCGATATTGCATAGGATGTCACGGAGCCCAGGAAATATGCCGAAGAACCGGCCACGGTGGTTATCATGTGGGCGATTTCTCCACCGGTGCAGGACTCCGCAGCAGAAAGGGTCTTGCCCTTTGCTATGAGAAGCTCTCCTATGGCTTCTTCCATCGTACTGTCCTTCAGGGCATAGATCTTATCGCCCAAAATATCCTTCAAAGCGGCAATCTGAGCTTCTGCACGTGCGTTTTCTTCCTCCTTGTCGTTTCCGTAAACGGACAGCCTGAGGCGTATTCCCGTGAGGGTGTTTGGAAGATAGGCAAGGTGCATGTCGGCCGGAAGGGCATCTTCCCACGGGGCTATAAGCTCTGAAAGGGCCGATTCTGCTATGCCGTATACCATTACATTGCGGTGGAGTATCTCCGCGAGTGAGAAGTGGGCTCTGATGTCGGCAATAATGTCCGGGATGGCGCCTACGGCCTCATGTGGGACGCCCGGAAGGGAATACAGCGTTCCCTTGCCCTGGACTGCCCTGAAAACCATGATGGGGGCCGTTCCAAGCTTGTTTACGATGACTTCGGCCTTGTCCGGGACCAATGCCTGTGCGCGGTTGCTCTTTAGAGTGTCAAGGCCGCGGCTCTTGAGGATAGCCTTGACCATCTCCATCTGGCCGGGATGCTCTGTCCAGTCAGAGCTGCCGCTGAGCTGGAAGAGGGCTTCCTTGGTGATGTCGTCTTTTGTGGGGCCAAGGCCTCCTGTAGAGATAACTATATCTGAATCAGACAGTTCTTTTAGCAGGATGTCTTTGATTTCTGCATTCTTGTCAGAGATGGAGAGCATTCTTCTCACCTTGACTCCGGCCTCTTCGAGGGCCGTTGCGATGTGCGACGAGTTGGTGTCCACTATCTGTCCTATGAGGATTTCGTCGCCGATAGTGATGATTGAAGCCTGTATCATTGTATTAAAACGCCTTTTTCAAGCTCTTTCAGAAGCTTTGCCATCTGCCAGATACCACCTTGCACTTCTACCAGTTCTGCCCCGGATTTGAGCGTTTGGAGGGCTTCTTCGGCGGTGTTTGCATATGCTATGATGGGAAAGCGGCCGTCTGTCATCTGCATAATGGCGTCAACTTTATGCGGCGGAGCTACGATACCGTCTACGCCGGAGAGGCGGCAGTATGTTAAGATAGTCTTTAGTTCGTCTATTGTAACTGCCTCTGATACACGTAAATATACCGGAGTGTATTTTTCGTAGCACAGACGCAGATTCAGAAGTGAATCCAGCAGGGAAACCGTATCGGAAATGTCAATGGCATCAATGCCGCCCTTGCCGTCCGGATTGATGATGAGGATGTTCGCAAAATCGTATGCGAGGGAGAAGTTCCTGACGATATCCTCTGAAATCTCAACTGCCGTTATCTCTCCCTGGTAAGTTTCCTTAAAATTTGATATCCAATCTATTAGGTTGTCTTTTGGAGGTACGGCGGTTATGAATCCGGCCTTCTTCCTGAGCCTGGTTGACTTATACATGGACTCGCCCTGCGGGATGAAAAGTCCCACGGGGTTCCGGAAGCATATTCCGGAGAGCTCTGCAGACAGGTCTACGGTTTTCTTTTTGCTGAATGGCCACATAACAGCGCAAAGATACTGAAAAACTCAATCTGCAGCAAGGAATTCTTTGAAAGTATTGTCGTCAAAGAAGACCATAATCTTGCTGATCCCAAGCGGCTGTGAGGGAAGAAAAAGGCTCTCCTGTGCACCTTGGAGGGCGTTTTCGTCTGTATTCTGGCCCTTGAACATGCTGCCTTTTCCCGTTAGAATCCAGTCCATGCTCAGAGATGGATAGTGAAGAGCCAGGCTCTCGAGGAATTCGTAGCCTGGTTTGTTGCGTCCGGAGAGAATATGCGAAACGCTCCCGCGGGCTACGGAGAGAGTATCTGCAAATTGCGCCTGTGTGATGTTCTGTGCCTGCAAAAACTGCAAAAGACGTCGGTTCATAATTTACACTTTTGTTTTCACAAATGTAAAAAGGAAATCTGAATAATCCAAGTGTTGTAATTTGTGTATTTCGGCTGTGGTAGGGTAGAAGTGGTAAAACCATACATGAATTATAACTTTAGTTTGAGACTATAAATAACAGAGTATTAGCACTATAAATATAAAAATATTGCCTTATAATGTATTCGTGGCGATATTTCCGTTTCTGAGCCTTATTATTTTGCTAAAGTAAAATTACATGTAAATATAATTAAATAACTGATTATTAGTAATATATTAAAAGTGTGGAACAATTGTAAAAGGGTTGCCCGCCCGGGGCGTCCCGGCGGCTGTGCCAACTTGTAACTCGGCTTTATATTGTTTACAAAACTACAATTCAAATGTAAACAATTGGATTCAATATTGTAAATTGCGAGAGTGCCCAAACGGCCTTTTTCCGCGAGAATTCCGAATTCCAAATAAAGTGTGTATCTTTGCCTTGAAAACGCGATTCTCATGATTCCTGAGATACACATAGAAGACTACAATTATGCCCTGGAAGACTCCAGGATAGCGAAATACCCCCTTCCGGAGAGGGATTCATCAAAACTCCTGCATTACAAGGACGGCAAGGTGCATGAGTACGTGTTCCGTGAACTCCCGTCACTTCTGCCTGCAGGTTCAATGATGGTATTCAATGATACCAAGGTTGTACCTGCCCGCCTTCATTTCAAGAGGGATACTGGAGCCCATATCGAGATATTCTGCCTCGAGCCCGTTGAACCGGCCGAATATGCCACGGCTTTTGCTGCATCGGCCCAGACTACATGGACCTGCGTGGTTGGAAATGCCAAGAAGTGGAAGGATGACGTCCTGAGCCTCTACAATCCGCAGGATGATCCGGAAATATCGGCCCTGAATCTGAAGGCGATGCCTGCGGGTAGGGACGGAAGGACGGGGAAGGTCACATTCACCTGGGACGGAGGCATTCCGTTTTCGAGGGTGCTGGAGATTTGCGGGACTATTCCCATTCCTCCGTATCTGAACAGGGAGTCGGAGAGCATCGACATCGAACGCTACCAGACCCTTTATGCCAAATGGAGAGGCTCTGTGGCGGCTCCTACGGCAGGTCTCCATTTCACCCAGAGGGTGCTTGAGGAAATCAGGGATAAGGGTATCAGCGAGGAGAACGTGTGCCTTCATGTAGGCGCCGGGACTTTCCTTCCGGTGAAGGGGTCGCTGGTTAGCGAGCATCCCATGCACAGGGAACCTTTCCTGGTGAAGAAAGCGCTGCTTGAAAAGCTACGTGACTGCGAAGAGGGGGTTACCGCCGTGGGTACAACCAGCGTCCGTACACTTGAATCGCTGTACTATGCCGGCGTAAGCATCATCGAAAAAGGGGAGCCGGAGGATGTAGGCCAGTGGGTCCCTTACACCAGGGAGTACGCTTATACCACCCGGGAGGCCCTTGATGCCATAGTCAAGTACCTTGAGAAGACCGGAAAGGACGAACTCTCGCTTGGCACCAGGATCATAATAGTTCCAGGTTTCAAGTTCCGCATAGTCAAACGTATGGTGACTAATTTCCACCAGCCGGAAAGCACCCTGATACTGCTTGTATCGGCATTTGTGAAAGGGGACTGGCGCACTATCTACGATTACGCCCTCTCCCACGGTTTCAGATTTCTCAGTTACGGAGACTCCTCCCTCTTGGAAAGGGCGGAATAATTTCTTAACTTTGTAAAGTTAGTTGGTAAAAGAACGATTATGGATCTTACTGAATTCTCCGATATAGCTCCCTTCAACGACGAAGAAGCCGCCGCAGCACTTGCCAGAGTGTCACTTCACCCTGCAACGCCCTGGGTGTCAAAATATATTTTTCCAAATCAACCGGAAACCTATCTGAGGGACATCCTCCAGAGCATTCATTCCGTGGATGAATTCCAGTCCATGGTCATGTCAAAGGCCGTTGAATGGGTAATCGCCACCACCGTCAAGGAATTCACTTACAACGGTCTTGACAATATAAAGTCAATAGACGGTTGCTATCTGGCCATGTCCAACCACAGGGACATCATCCTTGATCCCGCATTCACCCAGATAGTCCTTTTCCGCAACAATCTGCCCATGACGCAGATTGCTGTTGGAGACAACCTCCTGAGCCATAAATCCGTTGAACTCCTCATCCGTTCCAACAGGATGATCAAGGTCATCAGGGGAATATCGGCAAGGGAACTGTACCTGAGCTCACAGCTTCTGTCCAGATATATCAGGGAAACCATTACTTCCGGTTCCGGCTCCGTGTGGATTGCACAGCGCCAGGGCCGTACCAAAAACGGTATCGACACCACCGAACAGGGCCTTCTGAAGATGTGCGACATGAGCGGCACCAAGGATTTCGTACAGAACTTCAAGGAGCTGAATATCGTGCCTATGAGCATTTCCTACGAGTATGAATCCTGCGACATTCTCAAGGCCAGGGAACTTCTCATTTCCCGCACCCAGAAGTATGTCAAGACAGAAAATGAAGACCTCCAGAGCATCCTCATGGGCATAAAGCAGCAGAAGGGCAATGTCCATCTGGAAATCAACAAGCCCCTTACCGAGGAAGAAATCATGGAGGCCGCCTGCTGCGACAAAAACGACCGCTACCAGAGCATCCGCCATACCATGGACCGCCGCATCATCAGCGGATACAAGCTGTGGAAGACAAATTACATAGCCTATGACATAGTGAATCCCGGCGGCAAGTATTCAGACAAGTATACTCCTGAAGACCTTGCCTCCTTCAAGGCATACATCGACGGCCAGCTCAAAAAAGTGGAGCCCACCCTTGACCAGGACGAGCTCCGTGACATTCTCCTTCACATTTACAGCAACCCCGTGCTGTCCAAGGAAGAGCTTTAATTCTTGATGTGCACATCCACCTGGGGGAAGGGGAACTGGATTCCGTACTTCTGAGGGAGTTGTGTATAGATGGCTTCGGTGAGGCCGAATTTCACATCCCAATAATCGGGTGCCTTTACCCAGCAGCGAACGACGAAGTCCACGCTGCTTGCCGCCATGGTCATAAGCGCCACAAACGGGTCTGCCGCGCCCTGGGTCTTTGAATCGATGATTTCCGGAATGCCGGCTGCAATCTCCAGGATGGCCTTCTTGACGGCATCGGCATCTGAGCCGTAGGCAACGCTTACGTTGATGTCTACCCTTCTGAGGGGCAGGGTGTTTACGTTGTTGATATTGCCGTTTGAGAGCGCTCCGTTGGGGAGGATGATCACCCGGTTGTCCGTGGTGAGCAGTTTGGTGCTCACGATATTGACCTCCATAACCGTACCGCTGAAGCCCTGGGCTTCGATGAAGTCACCGGCTTTGAAGGGCTTGAACACCAGTATCATGATTCCGCCTGCAAAGTTCTGGACGGTTCCGCTGAGGGCCATGCCGATGGCCATGCCGCCGGCTGCAAGAAGTGCGGCAAGCGACGATGTGTTCACGCCAAGCGTGCTCACGGCAATGATTACGACAATAACCCAAAGGATAATGCTCACCAAGGAATAGGTGAAGGAGGCGATGGTCTTCTCAGTGTTTTTCCTTGCGAAGCCCTTCTTGAGGCTCTTTTTGACTATCTGGATGATCCAGGCGCCAATTGCATATATGAGAAGGGCTGCGAGCACTTTGAGCCCGAAATTGATTGCGGCCGATGTGAACTGCTGCAGGAGCTGGTCCGGAGGGGTGCTCCTGAGGGTTTCGGCCAGTACTTGTTTTTTGACGGCAAGGGAATCAGCGCTTAGTTTCTGAGCAATGGCGGCGCCGTCTGCCTGAATGGGGAATAATATCATAGATTAACAATCAAATAAGCCATATATCCTATCCATACGAGAAGGAAAATTATGCCGTCGGCAACGCCCAGCTTGCCTTTTTTAGGAAGAAGGCAGGGCAGAAGCACAAGTGCGCTCAGAAGCAGCATTCCCATGTCTACGAGGTTGATTTTCTCAAAGGACAGGGGCTTTATTGCCGATGACAGACCCAGTATGAGCAGGATGTTGAAGATATTCGAGCCGAGGATGTTTCCGAGAGCCAGCTGTCCTTTCTTCTTTGCGGCTGCGGCGACGCAGGTGGCCAGTTCCGGAAGCGAAGTGCCACCGGCAAGGATAGTGATGGCGATGAATTTTTCGCTTACGCCAAGCTCGGAAGCTATGAAGGTGGCGTTGTTCACGAAGAGATTTCCGCCGAAAGTAAGGGCCGCAAGGCCTCCGATAATCATCACCAGGTTAAGCCAGACGGGCTTTTGGGCCGATGCCTCCTCCGTTGCCTGGTCCTTTCCGCCCAAGAAACTGTAGACCATATAAACGATGAAAAGGCCGATAAGGATAAGGCCGTCCACCCTGGAAAGGCCGTCCGTCCCAAAGCCGAAAAGCGTGGCCTCAAGCCCAAGGAATATGAAAAGAACGGTCACCAGAAGGTTCATGGGGATGTCCCTCTTGCGGTTTCCGGAAGTAATGCCGATGGGAAGCAGCACTGCCGTGAGGCCAAGAATGAGAAGAGTATTGAAAATATTGGATCCAACCACATTTCCAACTGCAACGTCTCCCTTTCCCTCGAGTGCGCCCAGAAGGCTCACTACCATCTCCGGTGCCGATGTGCCCATTCCCACAATGGTGAGGCCGATGACGAATTCACTCAGTCCCACGCGGCGGGCCACCCCGCTTGCTCCGTCTACAAGAATGTCGGCTCCGATAACTACAAGTGCGAGCCCGACAAAAAACAATAAAACAGATACCAACATTTCCTTCTCAAGTTTTGAGTGTGCAAATATAAACAATAATTGCTATATTTGCGATTGTACCTTATTTAAAAAATATGAAAATACGCCTGGCGGCATATCTGGCAGTGATGATGGCTGCCGTTTCATGCGGGGATCCCGAGAACAAGGAGCCCCAGGTCGCCGGGTACCTTGTGGTCAACAGCAAGGCCACGGATTCAGAGAGGGACGTGTCTCCGGACGGAGCAGATTTTTCCTTCACCGTCACGTGCGATGCCGACTGGACCGTCACCCCGGCCGAAGAATGCGCCTGGATGACCGTCGGAGAAAAGGTACGCAAGGAAAAGAACAGCTGGACCCTTCCCATAACGGTTCAGCCCAACGAGGGCGAATATCCAAGAAGCGCCCGCCTTGACTTCTCTGCCGATGAATACAGTCTGTCAGTCACCCTGAACCAGGCGGCTCCTGACCCTCTTACGCTTAACAAGAATCCCGGCCTCTACGGCGTTCCGGGCGGGGATGTCCTCGTCACCGCCGGCCGCCAGTCCAGCAGTTTCCACTACGGAGACAGGTGGTCATACAGGGTTGTGGACCCCGTAACACTTACGGTATGCGCCCTTGGAAACATACCTGAGCATCTTCGCAGCGGTGATCTTATACCTTTCCTTTCATTCAAGAAGGTTGTCCAGGGGCTTGCAGAAAGCAACGAAACCTTCAGGAACGTAGTCGTCGTAAGAAGCACTCCCACGATGGTATGGCTCCGTCAGAGTGAAACGGTCTATTTCATTGTCGACAGATGAGAAAGCCGCTTCTCATATCGCTGCTGCTGGCTCTGAGCCTTTCCGCTGCCGCCCAGCCCGCTTTCAAGCCGGAAGGGGAGGTGCATATCCCGGTTGTGCCCGTCGCGTTCGCAGACGTGCCGTTCTCGTTTGAGGACATCGGCACAATGCTTAATGCCATGCTCAATGAAGAGGGTTATTCCTATGAGGGGGCGACAGGGTCTGTGAGGGACTACTATGTGGAGAATTCGCATGGGCTCTTCACTCCCGTATTCGACGTGCTTCCGGTGGTCATGCTGGAAAAGAACCTCGCCACTTATGGCGGCAATATCGGCCTGAAGGGAGACAGGGCTCCGGAAGTTGCCCTTCATGATGCCTGCCTTCTCATAGACGAGGAGGTGGATTTTTCCCCTTACGATGCCGACGGCGACGGTCTACTTGACCTCGTAATATACTACTATGCCGGTTATAACGAGGCCGATTACGGCCCGGCGGAGTCCATCTGGGCAAAGCAGGCCGATGTGCAGAAAAGCACCAACAGACTGGTGCAGAATGCGCTTTTCGACGGAAAGAAACTGGGCCGGTACGTATGCGTTTCGGAACTTTCCGGCAATTCCGGGAAGGTGTTTGCCTCCATCGGCGCAATCTGCCACGAATTCGGCCATGCACTGGGACTTCCGGACTTTTACGATACTGACGGCGCCAATAACGGCGTGGCCGGCGGGCTCTACGATTTCGCCCTCATGGGGAAGGGCCTTTACAATAATAGCGGCAAGACCCCGCCTTACCTGACGGCCCTTGAGCGCGTGCTCCTTGGATGGCGCGAATCCATCCCCGAAGTACCCGAGGGGGATATTGTCATCGGCCCGGTTCAGGAGGATGGAGCATACATGATCCCAACTTCCACAGAAGGGGAGTATTTCATACTGGAGGCAAGGTACGGCGAGGGCTGGGACGCTCCGCTTCCGAAGGGGCTTCTGGTGTATCATATCGATGCCTCAGAAAGGCTTGTAGGCGGTTTCCCCGCTTCCAGTTTGTGGACGGAGTGGATGGAATACAACAACCTCAATGCATCGGCAGAGCATCCCTGCGCATACCTGATTCCTTCATCGGACCGTCTTTCTAAGTATTATACGGGGAAAAACGACGGAGTGCCCTTCCCGGGCGTTTCCGGCTGCGTTTTCCTGGACATGAAGGACTGGGAGGAGCTGGAGACGGACTGCCGGATTTCGGATATTGAAATAGGGGAGGACGGCATATCGGCAAGGATTATAAAGGGCGCGGGCTCGATAATAACCGGAAAGGTGTCCGGAAATGACGGACTTCCGGTGCAGGGCGTCATCGTGGATTCCGATGTTGCCCCGCTGGTGTCTGTGACGGATAAGGAAGGGCGTTTCGTCCTGGATCTTCCGGAGGATACGCGGGACGTTCCTTTCAGGGTTACCGCTACAAGGGACGGTTACAGGAAGGCGGTGGAATATGGCGTCCTGGACGGCCGTAGCGCATATCTGCCCATTGTTCTCATGAAAAGCGGAGAGACTTCGGTGGTGGAACTCAGAAAATACGACCAGGCGGCCGCAAAGATATTCTACCCTCTTCCCAAGCGTGATTACGGAGACTGCATGGGGGCTGTGCGCTGGAGCGCTCAAGAACTGTTCCCTCATGTGGGAAGCCGGCTGGAGAAGGTGGTTTTCTCCAATTATGTCCAGGGTGGCGTGGCCGAAGCCATGTATGTGATAGTGGATATCGGCACGGAGAGGGTGCTCACCAAGCAGATTGAGGCGCCCGTTTACGGACTCCTTGCAGAAAACGTGGTGGACCTGTCGGAAGAGGATATCCGCATCCCGGAGGGTGCAGACATTTATATCGGCTATGGGGTAAAGGGCTCAGGTTATGTCTATCCTCTTGCCGCAACGCTTACGGGACATCCGGAAAACAGCTATTACGGACAGCTGAACCTGGTAAGCTCTACCTGGACTGACATGTACACGGAAAGGAGCAGTACGGGTTACATGGACCTTCTTCTCAGTGCCGGCATCAGGGAAGTGCCCGAGAATGAGAGCATCGGCCGGATGGGTTATGCCACCATAGAGATTGATGGACCGAGGACTGCCGGAAGCGTCGTTTCACTGAGCCTCAGGCAGGGAAGCCTCACTCCGCTTTCGGTAGAGTGGCTGTATGACGGAGAAGAGCTTGCAGAGCCATCCGTGACGCTTTCGGCGGGTATCCATACAATTGTCGCCAAGGTTGAGTACACGCTTGGCAGAAAAGAGAATCTGAAACTGAAAATTAACATAGAATAGTGCGAAAGATAGTTTTATTGTGTCTGCTTAGTGCTGCGGCACTCAGTTCATGCGTGGTGGAGCAGGCTCCCGAAATCAACGCGAACATTGACATTGATTCGGTTGCGTCGACAGGCGGCAGGGTTACCGTAGTCCTTGACTGCAACCGAGAAAAATGGACTGCATCCCTGAAGAATTCGGAATGGGCACGTATAGTGAGCGTGAACAGGAATTCCGGCGGAAGCGGGTCTGTCGTCATTTCATGTGATGCGAATCCAACAGAGAATCCACGTACCAACGTTCTTGTCATTTCGGTTGAAGGCATTTCCGAAGAGGTTTCGTTCAGCCAGATGCAGAAGGATGTGGTGAAGATTACTACAAAGTTTTACGAACTCGATTACGAGGGCGCTGAAATATCCGTTGAATCGCTTTCCAACGTGGATTATGTCATCGTGCTGACTGAAGACTGGATAACTCAGGCTCAGGGCACCAAGGCCCTTGTCTCCAAGGAGGACAGGTTTGTGATTGAGCCCTACGGAATGATGGGGGCTTCACGTGAAGGGGATATCGTATATAGATCGCGTTCCGGCGAAGAGCTGAGCAGGATCCATATAGTCCAGAACGGGCCTGATCCCATCACGGCCGTGACCGTCCCTGGCCTGTATGGCCTTCAGGGCGTGAACTATTTCGCTTCGCTGGCAGATGCTTCCCAGATGTCTCTTGTTTACGAGCCCGGAGGAACGGTGTCGGCAAGGTTCATGTATCCTCTCACCGTTTCTGTGACAGGGGTTTCGGGCCTTCCTTCAGACGTGAAGAAAGGAGATGAGCTGAAGCTTGATGTCAAGGTCATAAAGAATTCCGTCCTTGTGTACGATGAGGGCAGGACTTTCACTTGCGTCATGAGAAAGGACAGGATGGTTTGGCTGAAGGATATCTCGGATTCAAATGTTTATCTTGTAGTTGAGATGGAGGAGGAAAGCTTATGAAAAGACTGATTGCGGTTGCACTGCTTGCAATATCGGTTGCATCGAACCTGAATGCCGTTCCTGCAAAGCCGGGAAAATTCAAATACACCCAGCCGGACGGCACTGTAATAGTCCTGGAACGCCACGGTGACGAGTTCTGCCACTGGATTGCCGATGAGTCCGGCCAGGTAATGGTAAAGGATTCCCGCGGTTTCTTCGTTCCGGGGGAGATTGACCGCAGCGCCCTGGAAACGGGCAGGAGCCGGAGGAGGCTCATGGCCGCCGAAAGGCGCAGTGTCTCCCAGCGTGCGGTAAATGAAAGGGCCAGCGGGGAAAAGCATATTCCTGTCATACTGGTTTCATTCAAGGATGTAGATTTCAAGATATCCGATCCGGCCTCCAAATTCGATGCTCTGCTTAACCGGGAAGGCTATTCGGACAATGGTGCAACCGGCTCTGTAAGAGATTATTATTTCGAGAATTCGCGCGGCAAATACAAGCCGGTTTTCGACGTTTACGGGCCTGTAGAGCTATCCAATGATGTTGCGTACTATGGCGGAGGAAAGGAGCAGAATGCTCCGCTTGCAGTCATAGAAGGTGCAACGCTTCTGGACGGGGAGATAGACTTCTCAAAGTACGATTACGATTCTGACGGAACCGTGGACATGATTCTGATGTATTATGCCGGATATAACGAGGCCGAAAGCGACTGGGACGAAAACGACGTGTCCGACGCCGAAGAGACCATCTGGCCGCATCAGTTCTATGCATACTACAAGCAGAAGAAATACCTCGACGGAAAGCTTCTGGGGCGCTATTTCTGCACATCGGAACTCAAGGGCAGCAAGAGTGAGGGCGTGAATATGTGCGGTATCGGCACAACCTGCCATGAGTTTGCCCACTCCCTGGGACTTCCCGATTTCTATGATACCGACGAGACGGATGAAGACAAGTCGGAGGGATCGGCCCACGGACTGGCATATTTCTCTCTCATGCATTATGGCCCGTATATGAACGACGGACGCACGCCTCCTTACCTGAATGCGGAGGAGAGAATCATGCTTGGCTGGATGGAAGAATCTGAGCTTGAGGAACTTCCCACCGGAGATGGCATCAAGCTCACGTCCATCAAGGACAACGTGGCATACAGAAGCGAGTCGTCCACGGAAGGGGAGTACTTCATTTACGAATGCCGGGATTTCACCGGTTGGGACAGTTATATATCTTACGGCCTTCTGGTCTATCACGTGGACAAGTCGAAGGGCAGGATGGTCAAAATAGACGGGTATAACAGGGAGTATACGCCTTATCAGCTTTGGACGCAGTGGGAAAGTACGAATTCCATAAATTCAAACAGGGACCACCCCTGTTTCTATATCGTGCCTTCGGATGCCCAGTCTTCACTGAGTTTCTGGCCCAGCGACTCAATGGCAAGATATCCTTTCCCGGGAAAGAACAACATAAGGACCTACAGCCCGATAGACTGGAACAAGCAGAATGACGGTACAAAACTTACTGCAATCGAGTACAGAAACGGTACTGTGAGTATGAACGCCTATAACCCTTCTTCCGTTGTGCACGAAGAATCCCTGACAGCACTTGGGTACTCGTATATCGACCTTGGAGAAGACGGTTTTGTGGCAGGGGAGTCGCTGGAACTCAAGCTGGCCTGCCCGGATGATGCTGTCACTTCTTCCGTCAGCTGGTATTTTGACGGAAAAACGGTCTCCGGAGCATCTGTAGCCCTTGTTCAGGGCATTCACACGATAAAGGCCCGCCTCACTTACAGTGACGGCAGGAAGGAGACTATATCGGCAGAAATAAAGGTCGATTAGGCCTTTCTCTCAAGCGCGACGACGTTCTCTACGTGCATGGTGTGGGGGAACATGTCCACGGGCTGCACGGCGGTTATGACGTAGTCTTTGCAGAGGATTGCGAGGTCTCTGGCCTGGGATGCGGGATTGCAGCTCACATAGACCATCCTCTTCGGGGCGGCTTTTAGGATAACGTCGGCAACGGAAGGGTGGATACCGGCACGCGGCGGGTCGAGGATTATTACATCCGGCCTGCCGTGTTCTTCGATAAACGCCTCGGACAGAACGTCTTTCATGTCGCCGGCAAAGAACTCGCAGTTGGTGATTCCGTTCGCCTCGGCGTTGGCCTTCGCGTCCTCGATGGCCTCGGGAACGTACTCAATGCCGATGACTTTTTTGGCCTTGGCGCTCACGAACTGGGCGATGGTTCCGGTGCCGGTGTAGAGGTCGTAGACGAATTCGTCTCCGGTAAGGGCGGCGAAGTCCCTTGCGACGCTGTAAAGGCGGTATGCCTGTGCGGAATTTGTCTGGTAGAAAGACTTTGGACCTATCTTGAAGCTGAGGTTTTCCATCTTCTCATAGATGGCGGGGGAGCCTTTGTACAGGACAGGGGAGAGGTCTGCTATAGAGTCGTTAAGTTTCTCGTTTACAACGTAATACAGGCTTGTTATCTGAGGGAATCGGCCCTGGACGGCATCCAGGAGGGCGGTGATTTTGGGCATGTCGGCAGTGCCGAAGCACACGATGAGCATAACCTGGCCGTCTTCCGTGGTTCTTACGAACATATTGCGGAAGAAACCGTGGTTTTCCCTGATATTGTAGAAGCTGTATCCGTTTTCGATGCAGAAGTTCTTGATAAAGAGCCTGATAGCGTTTGAAGGCTCTGCCTGGAGGTGGCACTGCTTGATATCCAGGACTTTATCGAAGAATTTGCCTACGTGGAAGCCAAGGCCCATGCGGTCGTTTTCTGCAACTTCCTCAGGGTTCTCTCCGGGAAGCAGCCAGCGGCGCTCCGATGCGCTGAATTCCAGCTTGTTACGATAATACTGAGTCTTTTCGGAGGGGAGTGTCGGTCTTATTTCAGGTACGCTCAGGTGGCCGATTCTCACGAGCTGGTCTTCAACCTGCTGGCGTTTGGCCTCAAGCTGGATTTCGTAAGGGAGATGCTGCCATCGGCACCCGCCGCAAACGCCGAAATGGCTGCAGAAGGGCTCCAGGCGGTCTTTCGAAGGCGTGACGAGCCTTTCAATGCGGCCTTCCATGTATTTTTTCTTCTTCTTGAGAACGCGGATGTCTACAACGTCGCCGGGAACGGCGTAGTCTACGAATACGACCATTCCGTCTACATGTGCGAGGCCTTTGCCTTCGGCAGCTATTTTTTCGATTTGTACGTTCTCCAGAAGGAGGTCAACTCTTTTCCTTGACATTTGCTTTTTCTTTTGCCCTGCAAAGGTAGGGGATTTTTTACATATTCTCAACTTAACATAATATAAATTGTGTAACAAGTGGCAGATTGAAGTTTATGCAGGTTTTTACCTTTTGGGAGCACAAATTTGCGCGCGCGTGTGTGTTATGAGAAGAAAAATGCTATATTTGTACATTGAACAATAGGAACAATCTAAAAACCAATACTTATGAAAAAGTTCTATTCAATCTGCTGCGTAGCGGCACTTGCCATTACGGCGACTCTTTTTCATGGCTGTAATCTCGTCAACATAGACGAGGTGGACAACATCAATACCGAGTCCCAGCTCTTCAAGGGACAGGAAATTGAAGTCCTCAAGGAATACTCCAAAACACTTGCCGAACTCATCGGCGAGAATGCCGGCAGCGTCATTAAGGTAAACGACGACGGCAATTATCAGATTGAGTATAAAATTGTTGATAACCAGACTATTGGCGACGGATTCAGCTTCGATGCAAGCCAGTTTGCCATCAATCTGAGCGGCGGTGCCAGCAGGAGTCTTGAACTCTCGGAATCTACCATTCCCGCCAATACCCCGGTCAGTTATGACCCCGCAGACAAGGCAATCCTCCAGACCATGTATCCAAACCTGAACCTGGATCTTCTGGACGGATTTGATTCAGACGAGATTTCCTTCAATTTCAATCTGGACTGCTCAATTGCAAACTTCCCCACCCTCATCAAGGCATTCCAAAAGGCAGACCTCGACGGCACGCTGAGTTTTGTACTCACTCCTTCGGGAATTCCTTTCAACAAGGTTGTTTTCAAGAAAGGAACGGCCATCAGTTTCCCGTCCTTCCTCCGTTTTTCTTCCTGCAGCAACAGCAGTTTCGAACTCCAGAATGAGAATGTCCTCGTCGCAAAGAGCGACATTCCCTTGAATATCGGCACCGGTCTCAGCCTTGGCCTTACCCTCAAATCCCTTGACATGGGCAACGGCATCGAAGTTACCAAAGCCGGTCTTCCCCTTGTCGGAGATGTTTCTTTCAACGGTGTGGTATCCATTGCAGCCGATGACTTCAATGGCAAGACCAAGGTTGTAAGCCTTGGTTCACACTCTGCAACGGTTGTGGAGAGCGACATTCCGGTAAATTTCTCTGTAAGTTACAGTTACGAGGCTAAAAACGTCCAGCTCAAGAATGCCGTCATAAAGATTTCTGAAGATGCCCTCCCTGCATTTGACGCAGGTAAATTCGGATTTGACATCAATGCCGATGACCTTCCTTCTTTCCTTACCGGAAAAAATGTGAACGTAGAGCTCTCCAACGTCCAGGTGAACCTCACGCTCGGCAGCCAGCTCCCCTTCGGTTTCGGCCTCAATGCCAAGCTTGCAGCCGTGTCTGAACAGACCAAGACCTTCAAGTTCGGCCCTCTCGCCTTCCCTGCCAATGCCGTCACCTCCTATAGCCTTGGAACACATGCCGACGGCGAAGAAGGCGGAATCATCTATAAGAATATCCCCGGAATCGGAGGCATCCTCTCCCCTATCCCCACCCGTATTGAGCTTCAGGAATTCCAGGTTGACTTTGACGGAGACGAGTGGATTACCGTTGAATCCGGAAAGAATTACGGCGGCACACTTACCGCAAGCGTAGTAGCCCCTGTTGCATTCACTGAGAATACCCAGGTGAGCCTCGATCTCGACATCGATGACATCAACATCGACTTCGGCGAACAGGTCAACGGCCTCCTTAAGGGCAAGACCACGGGCGTAATCAAGCTCCATGCAGAAAACGAGATTCCCCTCAATTTCGGAATCGACCTGGTAGCAAAGGATGCAGACAAGAAAGTGATCGATAACGTCGAAGTCTCGGTCAACAAGGATATTGCATCGGGCTTCATCCTGAACCCTACAAGCACCGACATTGAAATAACCGTCGTCCTCCCCGAAAACACTTCCATGATCAAGTACATGGGACTGAACATGCGCACCTATGCAGACAAGCAGTTTGCCAGCCTGCCTCTTATGCCCAACCAGAAGATTACCATCAAGAATGTCACATTCGGCCTGCCCAATGGTATCACGGTCGATGTGAAGGATGTTGTAAATAAATAATAATCAATATATTATCACATGAAAACCATCAAATTATTCGCAGCCTCTTCACTGATACTCCTCGGCGCAACTGCAGCTCAGGCCCAGGATTTCAGCACCGGCTACTTCCTGGGTGGCTACCAGTATGCCTACAGGATGAATCCTGCATTCCCCAGTGAGCACAACTTCTTCACCATCGGCCTCGGCCAGCTTGGCTTCAACATGCAGAGCGATTTCGGTTTTTCCGATTTCGTCAAGAAGGATGCCTCCGGCCAGTACGTCATCTTCCTGAATGACGCCATTTCTTCCCAGGACTTCCTGGACGGATTCAAGAAGGATGAACTGAACAAGTTCGAATTCACCACCAACCTGAATATCCTCTCAAGAGGTTCATGGAACAAGGAAAAGCATTCATTCAGCACGTTTGACATCGCCGTGAAGTCAACCAATTCGCTTGCTCTCCCCTATGACCTCTTCCGCTATCTGAAGGACGGCACTTCAAATGGAACAAGCTTCGATTTTTCCGGAACAAGCCTGAATACCAGGAATTATCTTGAACTGGCATACGGTACTTCCCGTATCATCAAGAACAAGGTGAACTTCGGTATCCGCCTCAAAGCTCTCGTCGGACTCGCCAATGCAAGCATGACCATGGACAAGCTCCTTGTGAACATGGCAAGCGACAGCTGGACCGTCCAGAGCCAGGGCAGCCTGTCCGGCTCCGTCCCGTTCCTCGATCTCAAGACCAAGACCGGTGATGACGGCAAGGAATACTACGACTACAACATCGGCAAGGACAACCTCAATTTCCAGAAGATTACCAGCAATATCGGCCTTGGCGGAGCACTCGATGCAGGTCTTGCAATCAATCTGCTTCCCTGGTTCACCGTATCTGCCGCAATCCTCGATTTCGGTGTGGTAAACTGGACTAATGAGATCTCCGGTGTGTCCAACATGAACGGTTCCGTAACTCCTTCTGCAGAGTCCGGAGACCAGATGAAGGACTTCCTCAATTCCCTCCAGAACATCTACAAGTTCGAGCCCCAGACTCCCGAAACCCCTGCCAAGACCCTTGGCGGCAAGTGGGAACAGATGCCTTACCGCGTCAACGGCGGTGTCGAACTCCGCGTTCCTTTCTACCAGCGTCTCTCCGTCGGTGCCCTCTACACCTTCTATGGAAGCAAATTCGCATTCAACACTAACGACCTCAGGCTCTCTGCAAACTGGACACCGCTCAACTTCCTGAGCGCTTCCGTGAGCACCAGGCTCGGAGACAAGTTCAAGGTATTCGGTGCAGCCATCAACCTGCATCCTTCCCTGTTCAACCTCTTCGTCGGCGTTGACGCAGTATCAGTTCCTCTTAACCTCGTCAACATCGGACCGCTCCTTGGAGACAGCGTTCCCGCATCTGTCAAGCAGTATGCACTCATGCCTGCCGATGACCTCAATCTCAATGCATACGTAGGTCTCTCATTCGCTCTTGGCAAGCGCCAGATCGACTATCGCAAGATGAGCAAGGCCATCATCCTCGAGCAGAAGGAAAAGGCCGAGGCAAAGGCTGCAGAGAAGAAGGAGAAGGAAGAGCAGAAGGCCAAGGAACAGCAGCTGAAGGAATACGAGAAGGCAGAGAAGGAAGCCGCAAAGCAGGCCGAGAAGGAAGCCAAGGAAGCTGAAAAGCAGGCCAAGATCCAGGCTGCCGAAGAGGCAAAGGCTGCTAAGCAGGCAGAAAAGGAAGCCAAGGAAGCCGAAAAGATAGCAAAGCAGAAGGCCGCCGAAGAGGCAAAGGCCGCCAAGGAAGCTGAGAAACAGGCCAAGGCCGAAGCCAAGGCTGCCAAGGAGGCCGAAAAGGCTGCAAAGGCTCAGGAGAAAGCTGAAAAAGCTGCTGCCAAAGCTGCCGCCAAGGCTGCTGCCACCAACGCTGCCCTTGAGGCAAAGGCTGCTGAATTCGAGGCCGCCAAGGCTGCTATCGAAGCTGAACCTGCCGTTCCCGAGGTCAAGACAGAAGAAGCAAAACCTTCAGAGGCAGAGGCCCTGCTCGAGACTGTACTTGAGCAGCCTGCAGCACCTGCAGAAACTCCGGCAGAGGAAGCTCCCAAGGCCGAAGAGCCTGCAAAGGAGGAACCCGCCAAGGAGGAAGCTCCTGCAGCTCCCACCGTTTTTGAGTTCCCCACTCTTTAACGTGAACGTGTACTAAAACCCAAACATAAAATGTCTGTTGTTATAAAGACAGTAGAATCAGCAAAGGAACTTCGCGAATTCGTGAAGTTTCCTTTGCGTTTGTATAAGGATTGCCCTTATTACGTCCCTAACCTTTATCTGGATGAACTTACTGCCCTGAATCCCGACAAGAATCCGATGGGCAAGTATTCCAAATCCAAGAAGTTCCTTGCATACAAGGACGGTAAGATTGTCGGCCGCGTCATGGCAATCATCAATGAAATAGCCAACCGTAACTGGAACCACGCTGAGGTGCGTTTCGGTTGGATTGATTTCATCGATGACAAGGAGGTTTCCAAGGCCCTGATCGAGGCTGTCATCGCCTTTGGCCGTGAAAATGGTATGAACCAGATTTCCGGTCCCCTGGGTTTCACGGACTTCGATAACGAAGGCTGTGTCGTCGAAGGTTTCGATGATATTTCCTCCTTCATGCTCAAGTACAATTACCCTTACTACGGAGAGCACTTCGAAGCTCTCGGCATGGGTAAGATCAATGACTGGATGGAGTACAGGATTTACGTCCCCGATGAGGTCCCGGAGAAGATTGTAAGGGCTTCGGCACTCATTTCAGAGCGCTACGGCCTCAAAATCCGCAAGATTACAAAGCGTGAAGTCAAGAAGGAGAAATATGGTCAGAAGATTTTCGACCTTGTGAACCGCACCTATTGCGAACTCTTCGACTTTACCGTACTGCCTCCGGAGGTCATCGACTCATACGTCGATACTTATCTCGGCCTTTTGGACCTGAAGTATGTTACCTTGATAGAGGACAAGGACGGCAAACTGGTTGCACTTGCCGTGAGCATGCCTTCCCTTGCCCATGCCGTGCACAAATGCCGCGGATATCTGTTCCCCTTTGGCTGGTGGCATGTGATCAAATCCATGTATCTCAAGCACGAAGAAGCCCTTGAACTTATGCTCATCGCGGTGGATCCCGAGTACCGCAACCGCGGTGTCCACGCCATGCTTTTCAATGAGCTCATTCCTGCCATCAAGGAAGGCGGATTCAAGTATGGTGAGTCCAATGCCGAAATGGAGTCCAACAACAAGGTACAGAACCTCTGGAACGACTACCGCAGGGAATTCAAACGCCGCAGAAGAGTATTTTCAAAGGAAATCTGATGAGTGCATCATCTCAAATGCTGCCTCCCCTTCCGGAGCGCATGAGACCCGTGACGCTGGCCGATTATGTCGGTCAGCGTCATCTTGTAGGTCCGGGCTCCGTGCTTTCGAGGATGATTGAATCCGGAAACCTTTCATCCTTCATACTTTGGGGGCCTCCGGGTGTAGGAAAGACTACGCTTGCAAGAATCATCGCCCATACCCTTGACAGGGAGTTTTTCACCCTCTCCGCTGTCACCGCGGGTGTCAAGGACGTGCGCGAAGTGTTCGAGAAGGCGGGTTCTTCCAACATCTTTTCACAGAAGGGCTCCCCTATTCTTTTCATCGACGAAATCCACCGGTTCAACAAGGCCCAGCAGGATGCACTTCTGGGTGCGGTGGAAAACGGTACCATTATATTAATAGGTGCCACTACGGAGAATCCTTCCTTTGAAGTGATCACTCCCCTTCTTTCCCGCTGTCAGGTATTCGTACTCAAGAGCCTTGACAAAGAAGACCTTCAGACTCTTCTTGACAGGGCGGTGAGGGAAGATGTTCTCCTGAAGCAGAAGAACATTAAAATAGAAGAAACAGAGGCCTTGATGCGCTACAGCGGCGGAGACGCCCGCAAGCTCCTCAATGTTCTGGAAATAGTTGTCGATGCCAGTGCCGGCAAGGACCCCATAGTCATAAACAACGCCACCGTTACTGATTCAATCCAGGAGAACATGGCTATTTATGACAAGGACGGGGATATGCATTACGACATCATATCGGCCTTTATAAAGAGCATCCGCGGGTCGGACCCCAATGCCGCGATTTATTATCTGGCGAGGATGATAGACGGCGGCGAGGACCCTCTTTTCATTGCAAGACGCCTGTGTCTGAGCGCATCTGAAGATGTGGGCCTTGCCAATCCTAACGCCCTTCTTCTCGCCAATGCTTGTTTCGAGGTGGTGTCCAAAATCGGCATGCCGGAAGGCCGTATCCCGCTTGCTGAGACTACGGTTTATCTGGCATCTTCCCCCAAGAGCAACGGCTCGTACATGGCACTTGAGAAGGCTCTTGCCTATGTCAAGGAAACCGGGAACCTGCCTGTCCCCCTCCCCATCAGAAACGCCCCTACGAAGCTGATGGAGGAACTTGGATATTCTGACGGATACAAGTATGCCCATGACTATCCCGGGCACTTTGTAGACATGGAATTCCTGCCCGATGCAGCCCGTGGCACCGTCTTTTACGAACCGCAGCCAAACAAGCACGAAAACGTCCTCCGTGCCTACCTCGAAGCCTGCTGGCCCAAGTACTACAAGAAATAATCAGAAAGGATATCCCACACCGAAGTGGATTGCGGTATTGTCCCCAGTGAACCAGTCCTTGGGGCCGATCCACCGTGAACCGGCTGCAAGGGCAGGGTCACGGTAGCGTATGCCGGCATCTACCCTGATAAGGATGAGATCCAGGTTGAGACGTATTCCAAGGCCCCAGTCCGCTGCAAGGGATTCCGGCAGAGTCTTGATGTCGAAGGCAGCGCCCTCGGTTTCTGAATGGATGTCCCAGATATTGCCGATGTCAGTGAAAAGGGCGCCTTCTATCTTCCAGAACAAGGGGAACCGGTATTCGATATTCGCCTCCAGTTTCATCTCGCCTATCTGGCTTGGGATGGCAAAATCGGTAAGCATTGCCGATGTTCCCGGTCCAAGGGTCCTGGCCTGCCAGCCTCTCATGGACATTGCGCCTCCGCTGTAGAACTGCTTTTCAATAGGCAGTGAGGTGCTGTTTCCGTATGCGTAGCCTGCTCCGGCCATGAAATGGAGCGCGAGCGCCTGCAGTTCCCTGAATCCGAAACGGAATACCTTTCCCGCCTGGAATTCGGCCCTGACATACTGTGAGTAAGGCGTTTCCCAAATGGTATGCTGCCCTGCTTCGTTTACCGGCATGAACCGGTTGAAGGCGCTGATGACATTGCCGGAGACATCGGCCCCGAGCCTGAAATAATGGTAGGCCCCGGTGGGCACTGCCGATGCATCCGTGGTATAGTAGAAGTTGCCTCCTACGCCGATGTCCACGTGGTCCATGTAGGCCGCCAGGATGAAGGGGTTGCTCTGCTTGAGGCTGGTTTCAAAACTGCTGTCTATATTGAACAGGCGCACTATATTGGCCTGAAAAGGCGTCAGCAGATACGATATCCTGCTCCCCCATCGTCCGGTATAGGACATGGACGTCGAGATCATGGTCCTTTCATACTCGGGACGGTCCTGGTAGCTGAATGATGCCGAAATATCCGTTCTGGGGATGTAAGGTCCCTGGAAAAGATGATTGGGAAGACCCAGCGCCTTGGGGAAACGGAGGCTTCCGGAAACGCTTACTTCCGTAGAATAGGCGCTGTCTCCGGGCTTGAACTGGAAGTTGCCCTTGAGGCCCAGATTGAGTATCTCTCCCCCATGGAACACGTTCTTGTGATAGTAGCTCAGCTGCGGGGAGATTCCGAACAGGCCGGTAGAGTTTACGGACCCTTCGAGATTCGTCTTGAATCCCTGGATGCCGGAAGTGCGGAGGGCGATGTCGCAGTCCACCTTGTCATCGGCAGCGGGGGTCATGTTGATATTTACTCCGGAAAGCATGCTCACCGATGCGAAACGGGAGTATGTAGTGTTGATTTCCTTTTCGTTGTAGAGGTCTCCGGGGCGAAGCATATTCAGGTTTTCCAGGACGGACTGCCTCAGGCGGAGCTTTTCCGGGCGGGAAATGGTCACCTTGCCGATGGTGAACTTCCGGTGCTCTGCCGACGCTTCGGGCGAATCTCCCAGGGCGTAGTCCCTCACCTGCATTTTGAGGGTGGCTTTGCCGTCGTGCGAGAGGGTGTCGGCCTCGAAGGCGTAGAAATTCTTGGTGAAACCGTAGTAGCCGATGCTGCGGAAGTACTCTGCGCTTCTTGCCGCCTCTGCATCCAGGGCCGATTCGGAGAGGTACTGCCCCTTCTTTATGGTCGTGTTGGGAAGGTCGGCGTCGAAGTCTTGCTGAAAATTACCATACTGAGGAACCTCATAGGTAATTGAGCTTATTTTATAGCGCTTCCCTACATCTACATAATATGTAACGTAGACCTTCCTGCCCTTCACCTCTATATGGCTTTCCACGGAGGAACCGTAGTACCCGGTATTCTTGAGGTGGTTTTCCATGCTGGTGATGCTCTCTTCGACCTTGAAGGGGTCATATACCACAGGAGCCTCGCCGAGTTTTCTCACGAAGCGGCCGAAACCGGTTTCGTCATTGCCGATATTATACAGGGCGACGAAGGGATTTATGCCCAGGAAATAGGTGTTTGGCTTCTGGCCTATATATGTAGAAAGGGATGACGTATTGTATGAAGGGTCGTTTGCAACCACCTTGGTTTCCCTCAGGTGATACTCCCCATCTTTAAGGGAACGGGTGGTCCCGCAGGAGAGTACGAGGAGCATTGATACGATTATGCAAACTTTCCGTTTCATATATCTGCAAAAATAACACTTTTTGCTTATATTTGCACACTTTTATGCGTTGACAAGCGATGAAAAACAAGTACATTGATCTCATTGAGCAAACCTTTGATTTCCCTCAGGATGAATTCATGGTTGCAGACGGCAATCTGATGTTCAACGACATAGACCTGATGGACATTATCGATAAGTACGGTACCCCTCTCAAAATCACCTATCTGCCCAAGATATCTTCCCAGATACAGCGGGCAAAAAGGCTGTTCAAGGTAGCCATGGCCAAGGCCGACTACCAGGGAGAATACAACTACAGTTACTGTACAAAGAGCTCCCAGTTTGCTTTCGTGCTTCACGAAGCCCTCAAGAACGACATCCATCTTGAGACTTCATCGGCTTATGACCTCGACCTTGTCCAGGCACTGGAGAAGGACGGCTCGGTGAACAAGGAAGAGACTTTCATCATCTGCAACGGCTTCAAAAGGCCTCAGTACGTCGAGAATATCGCAACGCTGAGGAAGGCCGGCTGGAAGAGAATCATCCCCGTCCTGGATAACAAGAACGAATTCGACGACCTCTCGGAACTCATCGACGAGGAGACCTATCTTGGCATCCGCATCGCATCCGAAGAGGAACCCAACTTCGATTTCTATACCTCACGTCTTGGCATCCGCTATTCGGATATCGTCAAGTTCTACAAGGACAATATCGCAAAGCATCCCAACTTCCACCTGAAGATGCTCCATTTCTTCATCAATACGGGCATCAGGGACACTGCATATTACTGGAACGAACTTTCCAAGTGCGTAAGGGTATACTGCGAACTCAAGTCCATCTGCCCGGAACTGGACAGCCTGAACATCGGCGGCGGTCTTCCCAACAAGACCTCCCTTGCCATGGATTTCGAGTACGAATACATGGTGGAAGAGATCATTAACCAGATCAAGGTAACCTGCAATGCATACGGGGTCCAGGAGCCTGACATCTTCACTGAATTCGGCAGTTTCACCGTGGGAGAAAGCGGCGCCACCATATTCAAGATCCTGGATATCAAGCAGCAGAACGACCGTGAGAAATGGTACATGATCGACAACTCTTTCATGACCTGCCTGCCCGACACCTGGGGCCTTAACCAGCGCTTCATCCTCCTTCCTATCAACAAGTGGAACGACGAGTACCAGCGCGTGTTCCTGGGCGGTCTCACCTGCGACAGCCAGGACTTCTACAATGCCGACTATCACGCCAACGCCATCTTCCTCCCCACTATCCGCAGCCGCAGGGAGAACCTCTACATCGGCTTCTTCCACACAGGCGCCTATCAGGAGGCCATTTCCGGCTATGGCGGCATCAAGCACTGCCTCATGCCCTCCCCCAAGCACATCCTTATTGACAGGGACAAGGAAGGCAACCTCACCACCAGCGTCTTTGCCGAAGAGCAGAGCTCTGAATCAATGCTGAAGACGCTGGGGTACAAGTAGGTCTTCGCCCATAATGACATCTGCCGAGATTAAATACGTCAAGTCATTGTCACAGAAGAAATTCCGTGACGAATATGGCGTATTTACGGTAGAAGGCGAAAAACTTGTTGCTGAAGCAGAGAAATCCGGTTTTGTCATCGAGGCAAAGTACAGGAAGGAAGACATCGGCGATGCAGCGATGGAAAGGATATCCTCCCTTTCCTCACCCTCCCCTGTCCTTGCTGTAGTAAAACAGCCCTCCAGGCCTTTTGAAGCCCCATCCAAGGGCCTATACCTTGCTCTTGACGGCATCAGGGACCCCGGTAACCTCGGGACCATCCTGAGGATAGCGGACTGGTTTGGCATAGACGCTGTATATGCTTCCCCTGATACGGTTGAGCTCTATAACCCAAAAGTGGTCCAGGCCACGATGGGCGCCATCTTCCGCGTACCCTTCTACACTGCCGATATCCCTTCCCTCTGCCGCACCTACGACGGTCCCGTCTACGGCACTTTCCTTGACGGTGAAAACATGTACCGTAAAGAGCTGAAGGCTACCGGGATAATCGTCATCGGCAATGAGGCAAACGGCATATCAAAAGAGACGGCCGCGTGCGTCAGCGACCGTCTCTATATTCCTCCCTATCCTGCAGACGATTCCGGTTCGGAATCCCTGAATGCCGCCATTGCAACGGCCATCACCGTGGCCGAGTTCCGCAGGCGCTGTTAGTTTACTTTCACTGCCTTATAACCGCAGGACGGCACTTCTACAGTGTATACCGTCCTTACTGCTTTTATGCCAAGGTACTCAAGCGCTTCGGCGGGAATGCGGAGGGTTATGTCATCGGCGGGACCGAAGTTGGATACAAGTAGATAGGTGTCGGTGCCGTCTGAGCGGAGCCAGGCAAAGTGCCGGTGGGGGTTGAAATTGCCGTCCTGGCAGTAGCAGAGGTCGAAGGTCTTCCCTTCTCTGAAGGCCGGAAGCTTTGCGAGGTCAAGGAGTTCCCTGTATTCGGGAAGGACCTCTCCGGGGCCGAAGTGCTTTGCATTCCAGTCGAAGATGCTGGTTCTGCCGTCAAGGCCGCTGAAGCCTTCGGCATCCATTCCCCTTTCCCCCTGTTCCTGGCCGAAGTACAGCATGAAAGGAGCAGTATTGAGAAGCATCGAAACCGCAAGTGCGGCATTGCCTGCCTGTGCGTTTCCGCAGAAGAAATCGGAGGCAAGACGCTGCTCGTCATGGTTTTCGAGGAAGTTGAGCATGCCGCTCTGGAGATCTCCCAGGAACTGCCAGTTCCAGGTGATTCCCTGTGCTGAAGCATTGCTGCAGGTGACTGCGCGTAAAGTATCGTATAATCCGGACTTGTCGTAAAGCAAATCAAAGCCTACTTCGTCCAGATACATGCGGTATTTTTCCTTCTCGTAAACCTCGGCTATAAAGATGACTTCAGGGAATTCTCGCTTGATTTCGGCGATGAGCCACTGCATGAACTGCGGAGGTACGAGTTCAACCATGTCGCAGCGGAAGCCGTCGGCACCTTTGGAGGCCCAGAAGCGAACGGCAGCAAGCATCCTGTCCCATGTGGGAGTGTGGAAGTCGCAGTAATTGAGCTTTACCGTTTCCCACCAGTCGTTCATGCCGGGCTCCGGCGTGAATGCGTTGCCGGAAGCCCTTGCCGGATTCTCCTTATAAGTGTTCTTTACAGGAAGTTTCAGCTCCTGTCCGGGATAGTAGAAAAAGTCATTCCCGGGTGCCCAGTGGACGTTTTTGTCATCCCTTTTGCCCAGTTCGCCGTGATATTCCCTGGCAACATGGTTGGGTACGAAATCGAGGATAACCTTAAGGCCCGCAGCATGTGTGCGGTCGATAAGGTCTGCGAACTCCTGCATGCGGAGTGAAGGTTCATCGGCCATGTAGGGATTGACGTCAAAGTAATCCGTGATTGCATAGGGAGAACCGGCATCCCCTTTTACCACCTTTTCCGTTGCCGATGTGGCATGGCGCAGCATGCCTGTATACCATACATAACCGGCACCGAGTCCCTTGATATACTTAAGGGACCCGGAGTCGATTGAGGAGAATTTCCCCTTCCCCCAAAGACGGGGAAGGAGCTGATAGATAAGTGTTTTTACCAATTCAGGATCTTCTTGAAGTCGTAGTCTTCAGGATTCTGGACATACTTCTTTGCGGCTTCGTAGTCTGCCGGGGTGATATAGTGGCAGATGTGGCCGAAGTAGTTCTTGGAGGTGCCTCCCTCGATGTCTACGCGGCGAGGAGGAATCTTGCCGTCGGCCTGCTGGAGATCCTTGAGATAGAGCGGGTGGGCTGTGCCGAATGCATCGACATAAACCATGCAGCCGGTCTCTCCCTTTGCGAAGAGTTCATAAGCGCCCATTGCGAGCTCTGTGCAGTATGTGAGGTCATAGGCGATAGGATCCTGGCAGCGGACGTCGTAACCGATTTCCACCGGACGGGTCTTGACCTTGAGGCCGATAGTCTTGAACTTCTTTTCGAGGATGTCGTTGAAAAGGACAGCCTTGGAGATCTTGCCCAGTTCCGGATGGCCGTGCTCGTCGTAGGTCATGGAAACGCCTGCGTTCTTGATTTCCTGAGGGTCGAGGTCGTGGAAAACGCCTTCAGCAACCACTACGGTGCCGTAAGGGATACCAAGGATGTTCCTCTTGAGGATGGCCGAGAGAGCGAGGTTCACAATCTTGTCAAGGGTGATTGTGGTCTTGTTGAACATCTCGGGGATGATGGTCATGGGGCAGTGGGTTGCCTCGCCGATACCAAGGGCAAGGTGACCTGCGCTGCGGCCCATGGCGCTGATGATGAGCCAGTTTCCGCTGGTGCGTGCATCCTCGTAAACGGTGCGTGCGAGATGTGCGCCCTCATTCTTCGCCGAATTGAAACCGAAGGTAGGGGTATTGTTGGGAAGAGGGAGGTCGTTGTCGATGGTCTTGGGGACGTGGATATTGTGGATGGGATACTGCTTTGCCTCGAGGAACTTTGCGATGCGGTTTGCAGTGGATGCGGTATCGTCACCGCCGACGGTCACGAGGAGCTTGATGTTGTTTTCCTGGAAAAGACCAAGGTTGAAGTTCTCTTCGAAGTCCTTGTCGGTGGGTTTGAAACGGCTCATCTGGAGGTAGGAACCGCCGCGGTTGAAATAGGCATCGGCCTTGAAGAAGTCGATGTCTTCTGTGCGGGGAGTCTTGGAGAACAGGCCGCTGTAACCGCCGTGAAGGCCGATTACCCTGTAACCATTTGAAAGGAAGGTCTTTGCAACAGACATTACAACGGTGTTCATACCCGGTGCCGGGCCGCCTCCGCAGAGGATGATGATGGAATCTTTCATAAGTGTATTGAAGTTTGTACTTTGTCTTCGTTTTTCTAAACTACAAATATAGCCATTTTAAAAATTTTAAGCAATATTGAAATAAAGACGGATTTTTACTAAATTTGTAAATTATGGAAAAGAATGCAGCAAAAGCGCGTATAGATGAGCTCAGGGCCGTTCTTAACGAGAACAGCCGGCTTTACTATGTAGAGAATGCACCGGTGATGTCGGACTACGAGTTTGACACGCTCATGCATGAGCTGGAAGCGCTTGAGACTGAGTATCCTGAATTCATTACGGAGGACTCCCCCACCCGCCATCCGGGCAGCGATATCGGCACCGGATTCGTAAAGAGAAAGCACCGCTATCCCATGCTCTCGCTTGCAAACACCTACAGCATAGGAGAGGTGGAAGAATTCTCCGACAGGGTTTCCAAGGCTCTCCAGGGCAGGAATTTTTCCTACAGCTGTGAACTGAAGTTCGACGGTACTGCAATATGCCTTACATATCGGCACGGCAGGCTGTTCCGAGCACTCACACGCGGGGACGGTGTCATGGGAGACGACGTTACCGCAAATGCCAGGCGGATAGCCAATATCCCGGTCGAACTCAAGGGCGAAGGCATTCCTGAGGAGTTTGAAATCCGCGGAGAAGTGCTCATGCCCTACGAATCCTTTGAGAGGCTCAACCATGAAAGGGAGGTCCAGGAGGAAATGCCTTTTGCCAATCCCAGGAATGCCGCAAGTGGTTCGCTTAAGCTTCAGGACAGCGAAGAAGTAGCCTCCAGGGGCCTTTTCTGTACGCTTTACCATATTCCCGCCGGGCAGGTAGACTACCCCACCCACGACGCTGCGCTGTCTGCTGCAGCATCCTGGGGCCTGCCGGTTTCGGAGCATAGGAGAATCTGCCACGGAATATCGGAAATTGAAGATTTCATCGGCTATTGGGATAAAGAGCGCAAGAACCTTCCCTATGCCACGGACGGCATAGTGATCAAGGTGAACGAACTGGATATCCAGGAAGAACTGGGCTACACGGCAAAGAGTCCGCGCTGGGCCGTTGCATATAAGTACAAGGCAGAGCAGGCCCTTACGCCCATACTGTCAATCGATTATCAGGTTGGCCGTACCGGCGCCGTAACACCTGTAGCTAACCTGGAACCAGTCTTTATAAGCGGCACCATGGTAAAGCGCGCGACGCTGGTGAACGAAGACCAGATCCGCATGCTGGACATACACGAAGGTGACTATGTCTACGTGGAGAAAGGCGGTGAAATAATCCCCAAGATTACCGGCGTGGAAGAGTCAAAACGGGTACCGGGCGCAGTCAGGCCGGCATTCCCGTCCGTATGTCCGGACTGCGGCACTCCCCTTGTCCGCGAAGAAGGCGAGGCCAAGTGGTTCTGTCCCAACTCCAAGAGCTGCCCTACCCAGATTAAGGGCAGGCTGGAGCACTTCGTGTCCCGAAAGGCCATGAACATCCTTTGCGGGGAAGCCACTGTCTGCCAGCTCTTCGACGCGGGGCTTCTGAGAAAACCTTCGGATTTCTACAGGCTCCGCAAATGGGACATCATCTCGCTTGAAGGCTGGCAGGACAAGTCCGTAAGCCGTTTCCTCGATTCAATAGCGGCATCCAAGGCGGTCCCGTTCGAAAGGGTGCTGTTTGCCGTCGGCATCCGCTTCGTCGGAGAAACTACGGCAAGGGATATCGCCCGCCACTTTGGGGATATCGGCCGCCTTGCATCGGCATCAAAGGAAGAACTCCTGGAGGTGCCGGAGGTTGGAGGCGTCATTGCCGACAGCGTCTATGCCTACTTCCGAGACGAAGACAACATGGCCGAAATTGAGGCTTTGAAGGCGGCGGGGCTGCGTTTTTCCTCCGAAGCCGCGGCAGAGAAGGCATCGGCCGCACTTGAAGGCAAGACCATCGTCATAAGCGGAAACTTCTCGATTTCCCGTGACGATATGAAGGCCCTCATCGAGGCCCACGGAGGCAAGGCGGGGTCTTCCGTCAGCGGCAAGACCGCGTATCTGCTCGCCGGAGAAAAACCCGGCCCCGAAAAGCTAAAAAAAGCCGCGGAACTTGGTATCCCTGTCATCTCCGAGGCCGATTTCCGCGCAATGATTCCTGCTTCCGGGAGCAATTCAAACACGATAATCGAAGAACCCACACTGTTTTAGATGAAGAAGTTCTTTCATAAGGCGGCCGTTCTGATCCGGTGGATTTCCATCTGGGTCACGCGCATCGTGCGATTCCTGGCCCATGACCTGTGGCTTCTCAGAGAAGAGGATTTCACGCGGTGGAAAGGGCGTCTTGTGAAGGATCTAAAGACGGTTGTGCTAATGTACAACACCTTCATCGACCAGAAAATCGGATACCAGATTACTGCCCTGGCATACAGGAGCATGCTGTCCGTCGTGCCCGCGATAGCTATCGGCTTTTATCTCACGGACGGACTTGGCCTCCGCGATACATTTGCTCAGGTGCTGTATTCCAACATCGGCCAGGAGGAGGACCTTATCGAAAATCTCCTGCAGGCTGCCGACAATATTGTCATAACGGCGGAAAGCGGCCTCTTCGGCTTCATCTCCATGGCATCCTTCGTGTGGATAGTCCTGTCCCTGATGATGACCGTGCGCAAGGTGTTCAACAATGTCTGGAAGGTTGACAAGGAGCAGAACTTCCTGAAGATGATGGGCATCATTATCGGCATAACGATACTCGCTCCTTTCGTCGTCATCCTGTTTTTCTCCGGTTCCGTGGTCTATTCGCATGTCCTGGACCTTATAATTCCGGGCGGGACCATGCTTACGGAGAGCATAAAGAAATTTACAAGCTGGCTGCTCTTTGCCGCCGCCGCTGTCCTTATCATATCGGTAATGTACAAGTACATTCCGGGAACAAAGGTTCTGTACCGCCATGCTGTCAAGGCCGCACTCATTTCGGGCCTTGTCTTTACCGGCGTCCAGTACCTGTATCTGGAAACTCAGGTAATGGTGGCGAAACAAAGTGCAGTTTACGGCGCCCTGGCGGCGATTCCGCTCTTTATGATCTGGCTTAACCTGGGATGGACAATCATCCTGTACGGGGCCGAGCTTTCCTTCGCTTTCCAGAATGTGGACAAGCATAAGGTAAGTTCCGAGGATATCGACCACATGAATGAAGAGGTGCTCCGCAGCCGCAGGGAAAGAATACAAAAAACCATGACGAGGCTATGAGTTTTTCTCAGTTTACAGAAGAAGATTATAACGTAATCCAGGCCGATTGGGCAGTCCTCGAGGAGTCTGCCCGGAAGAGATGTGCATCCGCCGAAGAGCTGGAGGTGGTAAGACGTGCCTTCGAGTTCGCCAACAATGCCCACAGGAATGTGAGAAGGCGCAGTGGAGAACCGTATATGATTCACCCCATTGCGGTTGCCCAGATAGTGGTTGACAATATAGGACTGGGATACAAATCCATCTCTGCCGCCCTCCTGCACGATGTCGTAGAAGACACGGACTATACGGTGGAAGACATTCGCGAGAACTTCGGCGACAAGATTGCCTCCCTTGTAGACGGCCTCACCAAGATAAAGAATGTGCTTGACACCGAGGAGAAAACCCGCGGAACCGACATCTCCCAGCAAAGCCTCCAGGCCGAAAATTTCAAGCGCATACTCCTCACGATGAATGACGATGTGAGGGTTGTTCTCATCAAGCTTGCCGACCGCCTCCACAACTGCCGCACCATCGAGCACATGCCGGAACACAAGAGGGACAAGATCCTTTCGGAGACGATGTTCATCTTCATTCCCCTCGCCCACAGGCTTGGCCTTTACAGCATAAAGTCCGAACTGGAGAATATCTGGCTTCGCTACAAGGAACCGGAGGCCTATGAGGAGATAAAGAACAGAATCGACCGCAGCGTTGCCGAAAAGGGCAAGGAAATGCAGGAGTTCTGCGAACCCATCGAGAAGGCGCTAAAGGAGGTAGGTTTCAATTTCGAGATCAAGAAAAGGGTGAAGACCCCCTACTCTGCCTGGCATAAGATGCAGACGAAGCAGATTCCTTTCGAGGAAGTGTATGACCTTTATGCCATCAGGATTATCTTTGAGCCCGAAAACCGTTCCAAGGAGACCGAAAGGGATCAGTGCTACCGCATATTCTCCATCATTACAGATATTTACAGGTATATGCCTGAGCGCCTCAGGGACTGGGTCAAGCGCCCCAAGCAAAACGGTTATGAGGCGCTTCACTGTACCCTGCTCTCCCCTTCCGGCATCTGGGTGGAGGTTCAGATACGCACAAGGCGCATGGACGACATTGCCGAAAAGGGCATCGCCGCGCACTGGGCATATAAGAAAAACGGCTACCTGGGCGAAGGAGAGAATGAAATGGACCTGTGGCTGTCCCATATCAATGAGATTCTCTCCAACCCGGACGTAAATGCCCTCGAGCTGCTGGATATCATTCATAACGACCTCACTTTCACTGAGATATACGTCTTTACCCCCAAGGGTGAGCAGCGCATCATGGAGAAAGGTTCCACCGCCCTTGATTTTGCCTACCTCATCCATACGGAAGTGGGCAACAAGGCTATTGCCGCAAAGGTGAACCAGAGACTGGTGACCCTTAAGCACGTACTCAAGACCGGTGACAAGGTGGAAATCATCACTGCCGAAGACGGCCGCCCCCAGAGTGACTGGCTCCATTTCCTCAAGACAAGAAAGGCGAGGAACCAGGTGTCGGATTACTTCAAAGCCCAGCGCAAACAGACGGTGGAACTTGGCCGCACCATGCTGCAGGCCCAGATTGACAGTATTGGGCTCAAGCTCGACGAACGCAATTTCCACAAGCTTGAAACCGCCTTCCAGGTTGAAAACAGGGATGACCTTTTGTTCGGTATCGGCTCAGGGTCGCTTTCCATCGGCAATATAGGAGAGATCCTGCACAAAGATAAGGCATCTTCCGGTTCTTCCTGGATCAGGAGGGTCCTCAGGCTGGATGAGAAGCCAAAGCAGCCGCACGCAGAAAGCAATACCTATATTATCGGCAGCACGGAGCATGGCGGCGGGTTCCAGATTGCAAGCTGCTGCAGCCCCATTCCTGGAGACCCTGTGATTGGATTCAAGTCCCCTGACGGAACCATTACCGTTCACAAGAAAAGCTGTGCCGTTGCCGAAAGTATCGCCGCCACGCACGGAGACTGGGTTGTAGTTCCCAAGTGGCCCGATCAGTCGGAAGACGATTCCTTCCTTGTGAGGGTTTCAGTGCGCGGAATAGACCGCGTGGGCCTTCTGAACGAGATTACCCGCTACCTGTCCCTTGTCATGGGCGTGAACATGAGAAAGCTCAGCCTGTCGGCAGACAGCGGCGTATTCGAGGGGTACATAGACCTTTATGTGAGTTCCCGTGACATCCTTGAAAAGATGATAAAGAAGCTTTCTTCCATCGAGGGCATAGAAAATGTAAGCAGAACCGCGATATGAAGCTGAAGAAACTACTTCCCCTTGTTCCTGCAGCCATGGTTCTGGGAGCGATGATGTTCCCTTCCGGCTGTGCCAACACCACCACGCCTCCTACCGGCGGGGCCAAGGACACCATTCCTCCGGTCATAACCAAGGTATACCCTTTGCCGGGTACCGTGAATGTTCCCACACATAAGACCAAGGTGCGTTTCTGGTTCAACGAGTACGTGAAAATCAAGGATGCCAACGGCATCTTCCTCTCTCCGCCACTGGAGAAGAAGCCCAAGGCTGTCATAAGGGGAAAATCCGTGGAGGTCTCGTTTGAAAGCGACCTGGACTCCAATACAACTTATACCCTTGACCTTACCGGCGCCATTGCAGACAACAATGAAGGCAACATCTTCCAGGGCTATACGCTGGTATTCTCTACCGGAGAACATATAGATTCCATGTGCATGACCGGCATGGTCCAGGACTGCAACTCGCTCATGCCCATAAAGGGTGCCACCGTGCTCCTGTACAAGGACTACGCTGATTCCGCCGTCCTCAAACACCGTCCCGTCGCCGCTGCCAAAACCGACGACTGGGGCTATTTCAGCCTCCGGAACATCAAGGATACCCTTTACCGCATCTATGCAATCCGCGATGCGAACAACAACAATATCTATGAACCCGAGAGCGAGAGCGTAGCCTTCCTGGACACCCTTTTCAGGCCGAAGACTGTCTACAATGACTCCATTTACGAGTTCAAGAAGTTTGACATGAAGGATACCGCGCTGTGCCTCGCAAGAAAGGCCGACGTGGAACTGAGCGTCTTCCGTGAAAGGCCGTCCAAGCAGTATATCGTCAAAAAGGAAAGGGTGGGCCTCAGAACCGCATACCTTACCTTCATGGCTCCGGATACCAGGATCAACTCGCTCAGAATCAAAGGCGTCGCTGCCGACAAGCTGATCAGCCAGTTCAATCCCCAGAAGGATTCCCTGGAGCTTTGGGTCAATGACCAGAGAAAGATGCCGGATACCCTCCAGCTCGTTATCAACTACGACAAGACAGACACCCTTGGCCGCCTTAGGCCTACGGAAGAAACGGTAAAGCTTGCCATCACCAAGGAAATCCGTGCCGAAATGATGAAGTCCTCCCGTGACCGCAAGCACGAAGATACCGTTGCTGTCATGACAACCACTGCAGACGCGACTACTATCGAACATACCGGCTTCCAGATAGAGTTCAAGTATCCAATCATTGCCGAGGCCTGGGATTCCCTGAAGCTTCGCATGCTCAATCCCCGTCAGCAGGAATCATTCGGAAAAATAAAGATCACCAGGGATTCCACCAACCTGAGGAAGTATTCAATAATGCCCACGGAGCCGTTCCAGACGGGATATGACTACTTCCTTAAAATCCCCTACCGCGTGTTCCAGGACGTGAACGGTTTCTACAACGATTCCACGGAACTCAAGGTAACCCTGCCAACCGACGAGAAACTGAGTTCCATTACCCTGGAGCTCTCAGGGGTGCATCAGAAATATATCATCGACCTTCTCAACGAAAAGCGCGACAAGATAATCCGTACCCTCATCGTAGATAAGGACGGTCCGGTTGTGTTCCCATACCTTAAGGCCGGCAGCTACTGCATAAGGATGACCGAGGATATAAACAGGAACAATATCGTTGATACAGGCGTGCTCCTGGACCACAAACAACCTGAAAAGGTGCGCTTCTTCAAGCTCGATGACCAGTTCATGATAAAGGTCCTTGAAAAGGCGGAAATGCTTTGGACGGTAGATATGGAGGAAATGTTCAGATGAAAAGATTCTTTCTCGTATCCATAATCCTGCTGTCTTCAGTCTTCTCCTATGCCCAGACAGACATTGACGCAGAGTTCTTTTCCCTTCCGGAAAATGTAACCCCGGAGTATCTGGACAGCGTTCAGATCAAATCCGTGAAACCCAACGACTATTGGGAGGCAGGCGTGTTCGGAGGAGCATCCATGCAGTATGGGTTCTTCAACCCCACGAGGCTTGTGAAATGGCACATACAGTATCCTGTGTTTGGTTTTTCATTTATCCGTCACTTCACCATGTTCGGCATTTTCCCCAACATGGCGTTGGAGTTCGGCGCACAGCAGAACTATGAGGGGTATGAATTCAAGACCAACGAGGAAACTGGCAGCAGGGCAACCGAGTCCGGTGCGTATCAGGTTTCGATGAAGGTGCCGGAAGTCTTTTTCCTGTCCCATTTCCATATAGATGCCTCGGAGTATTTCAAGATACTTGCAAAAGTCGGCATTTACGGCGGATACCGGACTTCCATTCACAGGACTCTCGACCCCTTGTATGAGACATCGTCTTATACCCAGTTCGAAAACGAGTTCAGGGATTACGACCGCCGCTGGACTTATGGCGTGCAGGGAGGACTTGGTTTTGGTATTATGTTCGACCCTTTCGAGATTCATTTCAACGTGCAGATAAAGTGGGGCTGGGAGTCATTCTGGAACCCGGACTATGCCAGCCAGTACTACTACCGGTTCGCATATCCGCTTGACCTTGCCCCTACCTTCGGCATATATTATCACCTGTCGCCCCGCCATGGCCATTCCCGGTCACAGCTTAAGAAAATGGCAAAAGAAATTGTAGCGAATCAATGAAAACACTTACAGTAAAAGTCGGAGACGTCCTCATAGGCAGCGAGCATCCCATCGTTGTCCAGACAATGTGCAATACCCCTACTTCAGATATAGATGCAACCGTTTCCCAGTGCCGGCGCCTTGCCGCTGCCGGTGCCGGTCTGATAAGGATCACCACCCCTTCCCTCCAGGACGTGGAGGCTCTGGGCCGAATCAGGACCTTCCTCCACAGCGACGGAATCACTACCCCCATCGTTGCCGATGTCCATTTCTCGGCAGAGATAGCCAAGGCGGCTGTGAAGGTTGCCGACAAGGTCCGCATCAACCCTGGCAATTTCCATGCAGACCATGCGCGTGCAAGGGTTCTTTTCGGTGAGTTCCTGGATGAGTGCAAAGAGTATGGAAAGGCCATCAGAATCGGCCTGAACCATGGTTCCCTGGGGAAATATATCATCGACAGATTCGGCAATACACCGGAGGCGATGGCGCTAGCAGCGATGGAGTGGATAGACATGTGTATCGAGAAGGAGTTCTACAATGCCGTGATCTCCCTTAAGGCTTCGAATACGGTAGTCATGGTAGAGGCATACAGGGCCCTTGCGAAGATGATGCAGCAGCGCGGAGTGGTTTACCCCGTCCATGTGGGCGTTACCGAAGCCGGAAACGGCGACAGCGGCCGCATCAAATCCTGCGTCGCCATTTCTACGCTTCTTCAGGAGGGTATCGGCAATACGGTGAGGGTTTCACTTACGGAAGATCCGGAGAAGGAGCTTCCCGTCGGGTATTATCTGGCATCGAGGTACGGACTGCCCGTGCAGGAAGGATTCGGCCCTACTGATGAAAGAGAAATCGCTCTCCTGAAGGCTGCATGCGATTATGGCCGTCCCCTTCTTACAAGGGAGATTGACGATGTGGATGTGACGGTTCCCTCGATACCGAATCTAAGGGATGAGCTTCTGCAGGCCGCACGGCGCCGTTTTTACAAGCCCGAATACATTGCATGTCCCGGCTGCGGAAGGACCAAATACGACCTGGAAACCACCTTCAACAAGGTAAAGGAAGCCACGTCCGGTTTCAAAGACATCGTCATTGCCGTAATGGGCTGCATCGTAAACGGTCCCGGTGAAATGGCCGATGCCGACTACGGCTACGTAGGAGAAGGCGCCGGCAAGGTTACCCTATACCGAAAAAAAGACCCCGTCCTGAGGCATATACCTGAGAACGAGGCTGTTTCGAAACTCGTGGAGTTGATTACTTCTGATCGGGAAGAACGGCGATAACGCTTTCAACCGCCCTTACCTTATCCCCTACCGCCACCTTGATTTCTGCATCGAGGGGAAGAAACATGTCTATCCTTGAGCCGAACTTGATGACTCCGCACTGCTCACCGCGGTTTTCCATGTTCCCGGGCTCGGAATAGCATACAATCCTTCTTGCGAAAGTGCCTGCAATCTGCTTGAAGAACACCTGTCCGTACTTGTTGGAAAGGCAGGAGGATGAGTGTTCGTTCTTCTCCGATGACTTGGGATGGAAGGCAAGGAGGTACTTGCCGGGATGATACTTGTAGTACTCCACTTCCCCGCTGATGGGCCAGAAGTTGCAGTGCACGTCGAAGAAATCCATGTACACGGAAACCTGGATGCAGTCCTTCTTGAGATACTCCTTCTCGAATACCTTTTCTACAATCACCACCTTGCCGTCTGCAACGGAAGTTACCAGGCGGTGGTTTTCATGGTCCGGAACAGTCCTGTTGGGAACGCGGAAGAAGTAGGTGATGAAAACCATGAATGTGAGAAGAACCAGGGCAATGGGAATGCTGATCCACAGATTATGGATGAACCATGCATCAATGAAAATGAGGACAGCACAGATGCACCAACTGGTAAAAATAGTGCCGTAGGAGTCCGTATCAAGTTTTATAAATCTCATACGAGTCCGTTAATTGCAAGGTAGATAAAACCGGCCGGAATGGCAAAGAGTGCGCTGTCAAAGCGGTCCATGAGACCGCCATGGCCGGGAATTATATTGCCGGAATCCTTCACGGAGAAGCTGCGTTTCCACTGGGATTCAAACAGGTCTCCGAAGGTTCCGAGTACGTTCATTATTATAGCAAGCAGTATGCAGTGCCACCACGGGAATGGGAAAAGTCCGGTGACGCAAAGGATAACTGATGCGACGGCGGCGAGGAAAATGCCACCCCAGAAACCGGCCCAGGATTTATTGGGGGAAATACTGGGAAAGAGTTTCTTCCCGCCTTTCTGGCCAAAGAGCATTCCAAAGCAGTATGCGCCCACATCCCCTGCCCAGATAATGCAGAAGAAAGCTACCATGAGGATTCCGTTGAAGCTGCCTCCACGGAATACCACAAAGTTTGCAAGTGCCAGAGGAAGAGCGATATACAGGAGCCCTGTATATATGAATGCGGTGAGATGGAAATCGCTCCTGTCCTTTTCCAGGAGAGTGGAAATCATGATTGCAAGGAGAAATATTGCCGATATGCTCACAATCTTGTTGGGGAGGCCGTATCCCGTAATGCCGAAAACGGCCAGGAAGGCAAGCCCGCCCAGGAGTATAGCAAAAATACGTGGCAGTTTGTATCGGTCTCCCATGGTAATCCTATAGAATTCCACGAGCATCCCGCAGCTCATGCATACGAACAGCACTGCATACAGAGCCGGATGAATGAGGAGTCCTGCCAGCATTACTGCTAGGAAAACGGTTCCGGAAATAGTCCTTTTTACGGTAGTATTCATTCTTCAGTTTATTCTGTAAACCTGTCTTCCTCAGCGGGTTTCACCTTTGGACCAAGGATGGTTTCAATATCTTCTGCAAAGATAACTTCTTTTTCCAATAGCAGGGCTCCAAGTTTCATGAAACCGTCCTTGTTCTCATTGATGAGTTTGCGGGTACGGTCATGTACATCTTTTACGATGGCTTTCACCTCTGCATCCATCGCTTCAGCAGTCTTCTCAGAGTACGGCTTGACGAGGTTGTATCCGCGGGAGCCAGTAGAATCGTAGAAGGAAAGGGCACCCACCTTGTCTGACATTCCGTAGTACTGGACCATGGCATAGGCCATTCCGGTCATTCTCTCAAGGTCGTTCAAAGCGCCGGTAGAGGGCTCTCCATTGAGTATTTCCTCTGCCACACGGCCACCTATGAGCTGGCACATGTGGTCCATCATGACGCTGCGGGACCAGTTCTTCCTCTCTTCGGGGAGGCTCCATGTAAGACCGAGGGCGTTGCCTCTGGGGATGATGGAAACCTTGAAGACGGGATCGGCATAAGGGAGGAGCCAGCCGACGAGGGCGTGGCCTGCCTCATGATAGGCGGTGGTGCGCTTTTCGGCCGGGGTCATGATGGTGTTGGACTTGCGCTCGAGGCCGCCGATTATGCGGTCTACGGCGTCCAGGAAGTCCTGCTGCATGACGGCGGTGTGGTTGCGCCTTGCTGCCGTAAGTGCCGCTTCGTTACAGACATTGGCGATATCGGCACCGGAGAATCCGGGGGTGTGCTTTGCCATGAAGCTTACGTTGAAGTCTTCGCCCAGTTTGATGCCCCTGAGGTGTACGTTGAAGATTTCTTCCCTTTCCTTGAGTTCGGGCAGTTCGACGTGGATCTGGCGGTCGAACCGGCCTGCCCTCATGAGGGCCTGGTCGAGGATGTCGGCGCGGTTTGTGGCCGCAAGGACGATGACGCCGCTGTTGGTGCCGAAGCCGTCCATCTCCGTGAGAAGCTGGTTAAGGGTGTTCTCCCTTTCGTCATTCGACGAGAAGCCGCCGTTCTTGGCACGAGCACGTCCTACTGCGTCGATTTCGTCGATGAAAACGATGCAGGGGGCCTTTTCCTTTGCCTGGCGGAACAGATCCCTCACGCGGGATGCACCCACGCCGACGAACATCTCGACAAAATCTGAACCCGAGATGGAGAAGAAGGGGACGTTGGCCTCCCCTGCCACTGCTTTTGCAAGAAGGGTCTTGCCGGTTCCGGGAGGCCCTACGAGCAGGGCTCCCTTGGGGATTTTGCCGCCGAGGGAGGTGTATTTATCGGGATTCTTGAGGAAATCCACGATCTCCATCACTTCTTCCTTTGCGCCGTATAGGCCAGCTACGTCCTTGAAAGTGACTTTTACGTCGCCTTTTTCGGTTTCACGTGCGGTTGATTTTCCAGTATTGAAAGGATTCATGCCGCCGGCGCCGGGGCCACCCACGCCGCGGTTCATTCCACGGAAAATCATAACCCAGAACAGTACCAGAAGGAGAAGCGGGAAAATCATCTGGAAGATGTCTCCCCAGATGTGCTCTTCGTTCGTGATGACTACCTTGAACTGGTCCGATGCAGGCAATTCGCTGTTCAGCGACTCGAAAGTAGTCTCCGGATCGAATTTGCTGGAGACTAGGAAAAACATGTGGGGCGCCCTTTTCGGGGGGACTCCTCCGCGGAAGCGGTCTGCATATTTGGCAAGACGCTCGGGGCGGATTTTGATTTCGCCTTTGTAGTCGTTCCTGACGAATACGATTTCTGCAACGTCACCGTTCTGGATCATGGTCTGGACCTCGGCCCATTCCACTTTTTCCGGCGATGCTGAGTTCTGGTTGCGGAAAAGGAGATATCCTATTCCTATAAATATCAGGATGTATATCCAGGATAAATTCAGAGTGAAGGAGAAGCCCTTCTTTCCGTTATTATTGTTCTTTTGTGCCATCGGACGCCTTTTTCTTTCGCTGCTCTTTGTATTCTTTGCGGGGGACATCGGCCCAGAGGTCTTCCAGACGGTAGAAGTCCCTGTATTCCTTGAGGAAGATGTGCACGACTATATTGCCGTAGTCCTGGATGATCCAGAAATTGTTCTGCTCACCCTGGGAACGGTAGAGGGTATGCCCCTCTTCCTTCATCTTCTGGGCGATGTTGTCGGCAACAGCACCAACCTGAGTGGTGTTGGAGGCGTCGCAGACTACGAAGAAATCCGTGATTGCACCATCTATCTTTCTGAGGTCCAGGGAAATGACGTCGCATCCCTTCTTGTCAAGTATGGCGTCGGCAATGAGCCGGAGGTCATGAGTAATCATAAAACTTTGTTCTGTTTTTCAGTCTACAAATATAATCAAAAAAGGGGCCAACTCAAAGAGGTATGTCATTTTGTCATTACAAGGAATATTTCGTATATTTGAAAGACTAAAATGACAAGTATTATGGATTCCAATTCTGTCCTCAAGATTTTTAAGGAAATTACGTCTGTTCCGCGTGAAAGCGGCCACGAAGCCCCTATGACCGCATGGCTTCAGAAGTTTGCCAAAGACCATGGTCTGGAATGCAAGACAGACAAGACAGGCAATGTCCTTATAGTGAAAGAAGCCGCTCCGGGCAAGGAAAACGTTCCTGCCCTTGTGCTTCAGGCCCATCAGGATATGGTCTGCGAGAAAAACGCGGGATTCGATTTCGACTTCCTTACCCAGGCCATCCCCTATGAGATCGAGGACGGCTGGATGATAGCAAAGAATACCACTCTGGGCGCAGACGACGGCATCGGCATAGCTGCCTGCCTTGCACTTTTGGAAAGCGACCTTCCTACTGGTAAGCTGGAGTGCCTGTTCACTATCTCTGAAGAGACCGGCATGGACGGTGCTTTTGCGCTTGAAGAGGGTTTCTTCTCCGGCAAGACACTTATCAACCTCGACTCCGAAGACGAAGGCCAGATGTTCGTTGGCTGTGCCGGCGGCATGGATACCACGGCCACCTTCAGTTTCGAACGCGAGGCCCTCAGAAAGGGCTACAAAGCCATTTCCGTGAAGGTTTCCGGGGCTCAGGGCGGCCACAGCGGTGACGATATCAACAAGCAGCGGGCAAATGCCCTGCGTGAGCTTGTGCGTTTCCTCTATACTGAAATGCAGTATGACTGGCAGCTCCTTTCAATCGACGGCGGCAACAAGCCCAACGCCATCTGCCGTGAAGCCGAGGCCATCCTTGCCGTTCCTGCCGATGAATTCCAGGAAATGGTGGATGACGTCACAGCCTTCAGCAAACTGCTCGCAGAAGAATATGCCACTTCCGATCCCGCTGTGCGCGCATCGGCAGAAGCCGTCGAATGCAGCCTGAAACCCATCGCAGAGGGCGATGCAGCCAATATTATCACTACCCTGCTCGCCGTTCCGCACGGAGTGGAAAAGATGTCTCCGGACATCCCCGGCCTGGTAGAGACTTCGACCAACCTTGCCGCCGCGCATATCAAGGACGATGTCCTCACCGTGATCACTTCACAGAGGAGCTCCGTCGTATCCGAACTCCACGCCATGGCAGAAAGGGTGGAAGCCGCATTTTTCCTTGGCTCATTCGATGCCGAACACCACGGCGAATATCCCGGCTGGAAGCCTAACCTCAAGTCCCACATTCTGGAAATTGCCGTGGATTCTTACAAGGAACTGTTTGGCGTCGAACCGCTTGTGCTGGCAATCCACGCCGGGCTCGAATGCGGCCTCTTCCTCGAGAAATTCCCGGATCTGGACATGATTTCCTTCGGCCCCACGCTCCGCGGCGTCCACGCTCCCGGTGAGAAACTGGAACTGGCATCGCTGGAAAAGTTCGTCAAGCATCTTGAACACGTTGTCGTAAACTTCAGATAATGCTCATCGCACCTTCCATACTCGCGGCCGATTTCCTGCGTCTGGAAAAAGACGTGGAGCTGGTCAATTCCCATGCGGATATCTTCCATCTGGATATCATGGACGGCACTTTCGTCCCCAATATATCCTTTGGATTCCCGGTCGTAGATGCCATTGCCTCAAAGGCCCGCAAACCCCTCGACGTGCATCTGATGATAGTCAATCCTGAAAAGTACGTCAAGCGCTTTGCCGATTCCGGTGCATCCATGATAAGCTTCCATTATGAAGCGGCCCTGGAACGCACTCCGGAGGTGATTTCTCTCATCAAGTCATACGGTGTGAAAGCCGGTGTCGTCATTAATCCCGACTGTCCCGTCGAGAAGATTTTCCCTTATCTTGACAGCGTGGATTTCGTTCTCGTAATGAGCGTTTTCGCCGGTTTCGGCGGCCAGAAGTTCATTCCGGAAAGTCTTGACAGGGTAAAGGCCGTCAGGGTGGAACTCGACCGCATCGGCCGACATGAAATCCCTGTGGAAGTTGACGGAGGGGTGGATCCCACCAACGCCCCGCAGCTGAAAGAGGCGGGGGCCGCAATACTGGTAGCCGGAAGTTCCGTCTTCCGCGCGCCGGATCCCGTAAAGGCGATTGAGCTTATGAGAGTATAAAGATAAAGCCCCGGAGACGGGGCTTTATTATTGGCCGATGGCCATCGCTTCTATGCTTCCACGCTTACTGTGAGCATCGATTCTATGTCTTGCACCCACTGCCGGAACAGTTTGTCGGTATCCTTCAGATTCTGTACGGTTGTGCATGAATGCAATACGGTCGCATGGTCCTTTCCGCCAAGTTCGGCACCGATAGTTGACAGTGAACATGTAGGTATAAGGGTACGGCATTCGTACATTGCGATCTGTCTTGCCTGGACTATCTGACGCTTACGGGACGTTGAGACCATAATCTCGCGCGTAATATTGAAGTATTCGCATACGGTGTCCACAATGGTGTCGATGGTAAGTTCAGTCTTGGTCTCCCCTACTATCTTGCCGGTAATGCTTTCTGCGAGCTCTACGGTGAGTTCACGGTGTGCGAGCGTTGCGTTGGCAAGCAGGGAGGTTAGTGTGCCTTCCAGTTCGCGGAAATTGGTATTCACGCGGGTTGCGAGGAATACGAGGACATCCTCGGGGATGTTCACGCCTTCACGTGAGGCGCGGCTTCTGAGCATTTCCAGACGGGTGGCATAGTCCGGGCGGGTCAGTTCAACGGAGAGTCCCCACTTGAAACGTGAGAGCAGGCGCTCTTCGAAGTTCTGAAGGTCGGACGGGGCACGGTCAGAAGTGAAAATGAGCTGTTTTCCGTTCTGGTGCAGGTGGTTGAACACATTGAAAAATGCATTCTGTGAACCGGGGCCCAGAAGCTCATGGATATCATCCACGATAAGGACGTCAATCCTCTGATAGAATGCGATGAAGTCCACGATCCTGTTGCCCTTAACGGCATTCATGTACTGAGTCTTGAACTCGTTGCCAGAAACGTACAGCACTACCAGATTCTGGAAGCGTTCCTTGATGTCAATGCCGATTGCCTGGGCAATGTGCGTTTTTCCAAGGCCCGGACCGCCGAAAATAAAGAGCGGATTGAAGGGATTCTTCCCGGGGGCCATGGAAATACTCTCGCCGGCGTTGATGCCAAGGCGGTTGCAGTCCCCTTCCACGAGATTGGAGAAGCAGTATACAGGATTCAGCCGCGGGTCGATCTTCAGCCGCTGCACTCCCGGATATACGAAAGGGCTGGGATTTCCGGTAGGCTGGAATGTGTTGATGGAAACGGTATCGTTTACCGGAGTCGCCGCCTTTGCGGCCGGCAGCAGCATTCCTTCCTTGTCGTGCACGGGGTGTACCAGGTAGAAGAGTTCTGCATCTGCGCCGACGGCACGGCGGAGCGTCATCTTTATAAGGTCACGGTATGCACCTTCTATATATTCACGGAAATAGTCCGACGGGACTTCCACTACAAGTTTGGAACCCTCCAGGGAGACAGGCCTGATGAGCTTGAACCATGTGTTGAACTGCTGAGGCTCAATGTTGCTTTCGATGATCCTCAGGCAGTTGTTCCACACCGCAATATGTCTTTCCTGGTCTGTCATTGACTGGATTACTTGAAGTATTTATGCAGTTTTCGCTAACGTTGGAATGCAAATATGGAGGAAAAATTTTTGATAAAAAAACAAATTAACTATTGCTATTAAAAAAATTTATTCCCATATTTATTAAGCAGTGGTTGAAAATCGACGAATTATTAACTTCTGCATTATCAGGTAATTATAAGCCATAACTCGCCCTTCAAAAGCTGTGTGAAATTTTCTTAATTATAATTTTTCCAAATTAAGCGCATGGCGGAAAATACCCTTTCAAAGGTTTGCAATGCAGCAGAAAACGCTGTTGTGACAATATTTATTCCGGAAGTTTTACGATAAATGCGTCAGGAAAAATTTTCTGGATTTTCGCAAACTGTTTTTTTGCCTCTGCCTGAGAAGAAGAAACGCCCACTATATACTTGTTGTATTTCCCTGATTTTACCAATACCGGTTTATATCCTGCAAAGAATGGATCATTCAGGTCCATGGCCTTTGACGTTACCAGAATCTGTGTGCCATAGCGGGGGCCCTGGGGCTTTGCCTCCGGGACCGGATTTGCGGCTTTGGGTTCTTCCTTTGGCTTTGCAGGAGCTGCCTCTGCGGGTTTTGCCGGTGCAGGCTCGTCCTTACGCACCTGCATGGAACCGTCGTATCTGGATTTGAATGTGGAAAAAGCCTTGAAGAGATTGTCGGCAATTGCGTCGCGTCCGCTTTCGCTGCGCATGGTCTCCAGATCGTCAGGATTGGTGATAAAGCCTACTTCTACAAGTACCGACGGCATTGCAGTACGCCAAAGGACCCAGAACGGATCCTGCGACACTCCCCTTGAATGCCTGATGGGTGTTGACCCCATGGCGGCGGCGACATCCTCTGCGAATGCAAGGCTGTTGCCAAGATGCGCATTCTGCATGAGGTTGAAAATAATTGAGGACTGGGGGTCGTTGGGGTCGAAACCCTGATATTTTGTCTCGTATCCCTCCTCGAGCATGATTACGGAGTTCTCCCTTTTAACCAGGTCCAGGTTTTTTGAATAAAGGTCATTTCCTTTCTTCCGGGACTGTCCCAGGCAGTGTATCGAATACCCGTTTGCGGTAGTTCCCTTCTCTACAGAGTTGACGTGTATGGAGATGAAAAGGTCGGCCCCGGCCTTGTTGGCAAATACCGCCCTGTTTTCCAGTTCTACGAAGGTGTCGTCGCCTCTTGTGAGGAGGACGGCAATGTCCGGATATGCGCTTGAAATCTTGTTCGCAAGGCGTTTGCCGATATCCAGGGTTATGTTTTTCTCGTAGGTTTTCTTATCCCTGCTGATGCAGCCGGCGTCTTTCCCGCCATGGCCCGGGTCGATTACAACGGTTTTCAGGCTCATCTGGCTTTTGGACGCGCTTTCCTGCCCATGCACGGGCACGGTGATTGCAAGGATGAGAAGGACTGTTGCAAACAGGCTGGAAATGCGTTTCATGACTGCGAGGTTTTGAAATGTGTGGAAATAGTCTTAATTTTGTACCTTATATTATTGGACAAATTTAGCAAAATTTGCGGATGTCTGCAAGTAAACTCAAATATCTTGCCGCGGCGATACTGCTCACATGCAGCATTGCCATGCATTCGCAGACAGTCAGCGATACGCTGGACAGGCATCTGACAGACAGCACGTTCTCCAGTCCTTCAGATTCCCTGAAACTCGCAGATTCCCTTGACGCCGCCCGCAGGGATTCGCTCGACCTCCTCAAGAAGAGTTCCCTTGAACGGCCTGCGTTCACCACTGCAAAAGACTCCATCATAACAGATTTTTCCGACGGCAAACGCATGATATACTATTATGGAGGTGCTACAGTGGAGTATCAGAACATGAAACTCACTGCAGACTACATCGAGTATGACATGCTCACCAACACCGTGTTCGCCCGTGGCCAGAAGGATCCGACCACAGGAGAGTGGAAAGGACAGCCGGAAATGACCGAAGGGGGGCAGCAGTACAAGATGGAAGAACTGCGGTACAATTTTGACACGCAGAAAGCCCGCATCACCAACATGATTACGAAAGAATCAGAAGGCCTTCTCCAGGGAAAGAAGATCAAGATGATGCCGGACAAGTCCATCAACATGCAGGACGGCGTGTACACAGTATGTGATTTGGAGGAGCCCCACTATTTCCTCAAGCTCAGCATGGCCAAGGTGGTCACAAAACCGTCCCAGAAGACCGTTTTCGGCCCTGCCTGGCCTGTTGTGGCAGGTGTTCCATTCCCGGTTGTCATTCCCTTCGGTTTCGTTCCCAAGAAGCCTTCCCGCGCTACGGGCATGCTGATGCCTACCTTCGGTGAGGAGCAGGCACGTGGATTTTATATCAGGGATGCCGGCATGTACTTCGTTTTTGGAGATTACTTCGACCTTTCCGTCACCGGAGACTATTACACACTTGGTTCCTGGGCTATTGACGTCAACTCAAGATATAAGGTAAACTACAAGTTCAACGGCCAGCTGTCACTCACCTACTCCAATGACCAGACCGGTGAACGCGGAAGTACTGACTTTGTCCAGTCCAAGAACTTTGGCTTCAGATGGTCGCATTCTCAGGACTCCAAGGCTCATCCTGGAACATCTTTCACGGCTTCGGTAGACTTTTCCAGCCCGTCGAACAACCGTTTCAATGCAACTTCCGTCCAGCAGGCCCAGCAGAACCAGGTGGGATCCTCAATATCCTATTCCCATAACTGGAACGGCAAGTTCAACCTCTCCGTGAATGCCCTGCACAAGCAGAATTCAAGAGACTCCAGCTACTCTTTCACGCTCCCTAACGTAACCTTCTCTGTTACGCGTTTCTACCCGTTCAAGCGCAAGACCCGCGCAGGAAAGGAAAGGGCATATGAGAAGATTTCCTTCGGCTATTCCACGTCGTTCCAGAACACCCTCAGCTTCAAGATGCGTGACCTGCAGGACTACGTAATGGACGAAAACGGGAACCATGTACTTGCAGAAAACAGCGCAGGCAACATTTATCGCACCAAGGAGTTCGGTGATTCACTCGGCATAAAGGCCATGAATTACATGAGGAACGGAATGAACCACAATTTCCAGATTGGTCTTCCCAACTTCACGCTTTTCAAGTATATCAACGTCACTCCTTCCGTGAGCTACGGCATGAACTGGATGTTCTCTGCCGGTTCTCAGACTCTGGTTCCTGTCTATGATGACAACGGGGATCCCGTGATGGTTACGGACAAGGAAGGCAACCAGGTGCAGGCACAGAAGCTGGAAACGGATCCCGGAACTGCCTTCAACTATTTCGGAGCAACGCACAATTACTCCGGAAGCATGTCCATGAGCACCCGTATCTATGGTATGTTCAATTTCGGAAAGCACAGGAAGGTACAGGCGATAAGGCATGTCATCACGCCGTCAATGTCCCTGAGCTACAGTCCGGAAAAGGGTACTGCCTTCAACGGCTGGAGGCTGCTTGATCCATACTATGACAAAAACGGCTCGTATCATGCCGAAAGCTGGTACAACATATACAGTGTAAGCGGGAACCACAACAACGGCAGCCCGCCAGGAAGGGGACGTACTGGATCGCTGTCCATGTCCATCGGCAATAATTTAGAGGCCAAGGTAAGGGATCTGAGGGATACTACCGGTACCGGCACGAAGAAGGTTAAATTGATCGACCAGCTGAGTATCCGCAGCGGATATAACTTCCTTGCCGACTCGCTCAAGATGCAGGCCATAGGAATATCGGCCTCTACCAATCTGTTCTCGAAGCTGAACGTCAGCGGAAACCTTAACTTCGACCCTTATGCCATAAACGAACGGGGCCAGAAGATCAACAAGTATAATATTGTGGCAACGGGTGTCCCTGCCCGCCTTACAAATGCTTCCCTGTCGCTGTCCTTCCCTATCAGCGGCAAAGGCAGCATCGACGGCAATGACGGCTCCAAGAGCGGCAGTGGCAGCGGCAACAACAGCGATGCCAATTCATACCAGCGCATTTACTATCATCCTGTAACCGGAGAATATATCCCCGGAGGATATGTATATTACATGAACCCCAATGCGCCCTGGTCGCTTAATTTCAGCTATTCGTTCAATTACAGCAAGAGCTACTCGTATCAGAGCACAACTCATGAACTGATTGAAAACAAGAGGTTTACCCAGACGCTCAACATGAGCGGCAACATAAAACTCACACCGCGCATGAACATCCAGGCCACATCCGGCTTCGATGTCATGGCCATGCGTTTCACTACCACCCAGATCAGCGCCACATACGACCTCCACTGCTTCAATATCGCAGTTTCATGGGTGCCTATGGGTCAGTGGAAATCATACAGCTTCAGAATAGCGGCCAATGCATCCGCCCTTGCAGACCTCCTGAGGTTTAAAAAGAGCGACTCCTATATGGACAATATGCTTCGATAGTCTTTGCACTATTGATTATTTTTCATATATTTGCAACGGCTTTCAGTTCTGAGAGCCTTCTTTACATGAAATTATAACATTTCGTTATGCCCCATAGCTTATTTGAACTCAACAGCATGAGCGAGCAGCAGCTTAGAGAGCTTGCTGACTCCCTTGAGATAAAAGGAACCAAAAAAATGGACAAGGCCGGTCTGGGATATGCCATTCTTGACCAGGAGGCGGTGCTCGAATCGCAGAAGCCTGTCCAATCGGCCCCGAAGCAAAAGAAGAGAGGCCGTCCCCGCAAGGAGGAAAAGCCCGCTCCGGCAGAGGCCGCGGCTCCGGTAGCTCCTGCAGTGCAGGAAAAGCCCGCAGAGGCCCCTGTATCGGCAGAAGAGACAAAACCTGCCGATGCCCCCGCAAAGAGCAAGCAGCGCAAGAAGAAACAGCAGCCTGCCGATGCCAAGCCCCAGCCCAAGGAGCCCGTTGCAGAACCTGCACCTGAGGAAAAGCCCGCAAAGAAACGTGGCCGTAAGCCCAAGGCGGCCGCCGAACCAGCCCCCGAAACTCCCGAAAAGGTAGAAGAGGTCGACGGCAAACAGTTCATCCACGATCTTTTCGAAGACCTTAAGGAAGACCCGGCAGAAAAGGAAAAGCCGCAGCAGAAGCCTGCACAGCAGCCTAAACCTCAGGCCCAGCAGCAGCCTCAGCAGCAGCCCAAGCCCGTCAAAATCGAATTCGAAGGCTCGGTGGAGGCCACAGGTGTGCTGGAGATAATGCCTGACGGTTACGGTTTCCTGCGCTCATCGGACTACAATTACCTTAACTCTCCGGACGATATTTACGTTTCCCAGCAGCAGATAAAGCAAAATGCGCTCAAGAACGGCGATACCGTCACCGGTGAGATCCGTCCCCCGCGCGAGGGCGACAAATATTTCCCTCTGGTCCGTATCAAGTTCATCAACGGCCGCACACCGGAATTCGTACGCGACAGGGTTCCTTTCGACTTCCTTACTCCCCTTTTCCCTACCGAGAAATTCAATCTCCTCGGCCACGGTCATGAGAAGGACATGAGCATCAGGGTGGTCGATATGTTCACCCCTATCGGCAAGGGCCAGCGCGGCCTTATCGTAGCCCAGCCTAAGACAGGTAAGACCATGCTCCTCAAGGCCATTGCAAACGCAATTGCCGACAATCATCCCGAGGTTTACGAAATCGTCCTCCTCATCGACGAACGTCCCGAAGAGGTTACCGACATGCAGCGCAGCGTAAAGGCAGAGGTTGTCGCCTCCACTTTCGACGAGCCTGCAGAGCACCACGTGAAGGTGGCCAACATGGTCCTTGACAAGGCCCGCCGCCTGGTTGAATGCGGCCATGACGTCGTTATCCTCCTCGACTCCATTACCCGTCTTGCACGTGCATACAATACCGTTCAGCCTGCATCAGGAAAGGTTCTTACCGGCGGTGTCGATGCCAACGCCCTCCAGAAACCCAAGCGTTTCTTCGGCGCAGCCCGTAATATCGAAGGCGGCGGCTCGCTCACCATCCTTGCAACCGCCCTTACAGAGACAGGCTCCAAGATGGACGACGTTATTTTCGAGGAATTCAAGGGTACCGGCAACATGGAACTCCAGCTTGACCGCAACCTCTCCAACAAGCGCATCTTCCCTGCCGTCAACCTCATCCTGTCCAGCACCCGCCGTGACGACCTCCTCTACGATGCATATTCCAACAACCGCATCTGGATTCTGCGCAAGCTCCTTGCCGACATGAACCCCGTCGAGGCCATGACCTGGATGCAGCAGCACATGGACGAGTACAAGACCAACAAGGACCTCCTGGACAACATGTCCAAGTTCGGACGGTATGATTAACGACAATACCATAGTTGCTCCGGCCACCACCCCTGGGACCGGAGCAATTTCCATTGTGCGCCTCAGCGGCCCCCAGGCCTTTGAAATTGCCGATAGGGTCATTTCCCTCAAATCCGGTACTATTTCTGCCGCAAAGGCTTATACAATTCATTATGGCAGTGTCTTTTCGAAAGGCAGTTCTGTCATTTCGAGCGACTCTCCTGTCATTTCGAGCGAAGTCGAGAAATCTCACCTCCTGGACGAAGTCCTAGTCTCCGTTTTCCGGGCCCCGCACAGCTACACCGGAGAAGACTCTGTGGAAATCTCCACACATGCGTCGTCATACATCGTCACTGAGTTGATCCGGCTTCTTATAAGTGCCGGGGCACGCATGGCCGAACCCGGTGAGTTCACCCGCCGTGCATTCATTAACGGTAAAATGGACCTCGCTCAGGCAGAGGCTGTTGCCGATGTAATCTCATCTACTACTTCAGCATCGCACAGGGTGGCCATGAACCAACTCAAGGGACATTTTTCAAATGAGCTTTCAGGGCTCAGGGAACAGCTTTTGGAGATGGCTTCCCTGCTTGAGTTGGAACTCGACTTTTCCGAAGAAGATGTAGAATTTGCAGACCGTTCCCGCCTTCTTGCCTTGATTGAAGAGACAATCGGCCATACAGACAGACTTGCCGGAAGTTTCAAGGCCGGAAATATGATAAAGAACGGGGTCCCTGTGGCTATAATCGGCCCTACTAATGCCGGAAAGAGTACGCTTCTCAATGCACTCGCCGGAGAGGACCGCGCCATTGTTTCAGACATTGCCGGCACCACGCGCGACACCATTGAAGAGGTCATCAACATCGACGGAATCCTCTTCCGTTTTATTGACACTGCCGGTTTGAGGGACTCTGAAGATATCGTGGAAAAGATGGGAATTGAGAGGAGCTATCGCAAGCTTTCCGAGGCTTCCATCGTCCTTGCTCTCCCCGACTCTCTCGCTTCACTTGAAGAGATTTGTGGTCATGTAGATTTCTCTTCTCAGAAGCTGTTTGTGTTGGTTAATAAGGCAGATTTATTATCGCAAGACGATATTAACAAAAATGTTACCGTGTATAACAATTTTGTTAGTTCGAATAATTATCAGTCTGTTATAATAAAACTGTCCGCAAAGACCGGAACTGGTGTTCAGGAACTGAAATCGGCCCTTTCCAACACCCAGAAGGACCTTCTCTCCAACCTCGACAGCGTCTTCATCACCAACGAGCGGCACTACAATTCCCTCCTCCAGGCGTCGGATTCTCTTCGCGCCGCCCGCACCTCCCTGCAAAGCGGCGTCCCCTCAGAACTCGTCGCCGAAGACCTCCGCTCTGCCATCTCCAGCATCAACGCCATCCTCGGCCGCAACCTCCTCGACCCCGACACTATCCTACACAGCATCTTTTCGAGGCATTGCATCGGGAAGTAAGGTAGAACTTTGTGCCGGGGACCTTGTGCGTGAATTATGCTTCTGTGTTGTAGGGTGCGCAAGGTCTCCGGCTCTTTTTGCCACCTTGTGCAATCGGTGCCGTGACGTTTGGGAGCTGATGAATGTCAAGGATCTGGGCAGGTATCTGCCGTCGCATCCTGCTCCATCGACCGTGTACAGTTGGGTCAACGACAACACTATCCCCTACTACAAGCAGGGCAAGACGTTGATGTTCAAGAAGTCGGAGATTGACAAGTGGCTGCTACGCACCCGAGTGAAAGACAACACTGAGTTGATGGAGGAGGCGCAACGGTATTGCGCCACGCATCCCTTAGGCGGAAGAAGGAGCTAGCCGGTATGGAGCAGATCAATGTGGCCATGATTCCGGCAGTTCTGGCTGGCATCGTCAAGCAGCTGGAGGCCATCGACGGCTGGCTTACCCTCAAGACCGAACCCGTGTTAAACGGCACCATCGGCCCGCAGGAGGATTGGATTGACATCTACGAACTCCGGAGGATGATTCCCGGCGACCCGAAGATTGAAATCGTCCGCAGCTGGCTTTACTTCCACGGCATCCCCCACTACAAGTCCGGCCGGACTACCGTTTCCCGCCATCAGGAGATCGAGGCCTGGATCGAGCGGTCGCAGCGGTATGGCTTTGGCGACTTCTGGACGAAAAACGAAAGTATAAGGAGAAGAACCGACAAAGCTTTATATATGTACTTTTTTCGATTGTGTAATTATTGAAGAATCGTGTGAAATTGAGTATCTTTGCATGTTAAACAATAAGTCCTGACTATGATAAAGAAGGCGACAACATTGGAAGAACAGGTGGTATTACTGCGCCAACGCGGAGTAGTAATAACCTGTGAGGAGAAGGCGAGAGAATGCCTCCTTGATATTGGCTACTTCAGGCTATGCTCATACTTATTCCCCTTTGAGAAGACCTACCCCAATCTCTCAAACCGTACACATGAGGTGGTTGACGGGACGAAACTTAGCGACGCAGTTGCTTTATACTATTTCGATTTTGATCTACGCAATATCCTCAATAGGTATATAAGCCGGATTGAAGTGGCCTTACGCACCTATATTACATATAGCTTATCAAACAAATACAAGAATTCACCCACTTGGTTTGTTGATCCTAATGTAATGAAGGCATCCTACATTCGTGATTTTGATGATGTGTACGAGGCAATAAAAAAGAAGTCTGTCATCAAACGACACCACCAGAAGTATATCAATGACAAGTATGCTCCAGCGTGGAAAACCATCGAATTTATGACCTTTGGGAACATAGAGAGCCTTTACCTCAACTTGAAAAATCCTGCCGACAAACTTGACATATGCCGACATTTTGGCGTAAATCAAACTGCGATTTTTGAGAACTACATTAAGACCGTTCGGACTTTAAGAAACACTTGCGCTCATGGCGGAGTCTTGTTTGATATGAGGCTTCCTCAAAGTATAAAGAATGGCCCTGCGGGTCATTTCCCCAGATTAAGCAGCAACAATCTTAGTAGTTCACTGAAGGTTGTTGAATTCTTTATCGGCACGATTTCTGTTAATAGACTGAAAGAGATGTGCGGCTTGATATGTAACGCTTTATCAACACTTTATAGCAGCAATCCCAGGCTTGAAGAAACCCTAAAAAAGACAGCTGGGGTATTGCAATATAAAAAATAAGTTTTACCTTTGCACTTAGTTTAGTGCCCGTATAGACTTTGTCGCTATACCACGCACTTTAAAACGTGCTAAGTCGAGCCTCTCCCCTTGTCGGAAGAGGCTCGCGTTTATTTAACGGAAAAAACTTACAGCTATTGTTACCCTTTTTGTTGCCAGGTGGAATTGGAGTGAATGCGACTTAGGTTAAAGTTGTATTACTAGTTTCTAAAAGCCTGTCTAAAACTCGAGAATGCCTTTGACAGCCGTTTCAACAAAGTGATTTTCTCTCCACTACCATAAATATTGAGACCAGGATTATCAGCACCAACTACTTCCACTTTTGCTAAATGATTTTTGAGGTCTGAAATAAAGTTAACGGTGTGGTCTTGTATATCGTTAAAGTACTTTAGTCCGATAGTCTTTTCCGCAAACTCTTTAGTGTCGTAAGCCTTTGAGAAAATAAGGTTGTTATTCTCTACCATTGTCACGGCTGTTGCGACTTTGATAAGAAGAGACGTATCGGGGTGGATAACAGGAGCGACCAGCGACATATACTTTGCTCCGCCCTGTTGCATATCGATATGACGGAACAAATTAATGGTCTCGTTATTAACCTGTTGAGTTTTATTCCTTATGAGCGTTGCTTCGATTAATAGGTACTGCTCTCTGTTATATATCTCTATGTCGCCAACATTTCCAGGGGCGTGAGAATATGGTACACCTGAAGCATCGCAAATATAATTCGGCTTGTAAGTATACTGCTCGCCGTACACAGAATACATAAACAAAGAAAGCAGAAACTCAAACTTAATGGGGTCTGGAATAAAGCTAAACACATTGGAATCACTCTTTCCGCTTGACACATCCAGAAGGTATCCCATGAGGAATTTGGAATCGAACTTATACTTAATGATAATAGAGTTAAGCTTGGTATTGTAATTCAAAACAGACCTTGTCTGTTCATCTCTGTGTGCCTCGAGAACGAGTTTATATGAATTATCAAAACTGCCTAAATGGTTAAAATACTCATTCTCATCCTCTTTTGCGGTTTCAGGAACAGTAAAGTTGAAAGTGAGCAATTCATCCAGCAACTCCTTTCGTTCGGTGTTAATTGAAAGCAAAATAACCCCCGAATAGTCGACGGTCACAAAGCCCGTCAAACGTAAAACACGAAAAACTGAGTTTCCATAATCACGAAAACTAGTCTTAAAATCGCCCACCGCTTGATGTTCTTTGTCTTTGGGCTTAAAAAGGGTAATGGCGTGCGCATGTGCTTTTTTTAAATCATCTCCTACTTTATTCTTGTCGAGTAAATCCAAGAAGCTATCGACGTTGCCATCGTCTGAGAATAAAGCGAGCATAAACTGAGGCATAGATAGATGCTTGCCTAGCGCATTCCTCCTCCGAATTACCTCAAGAATGAAACGAAAAAAATTGAAGTCGTTTGAAACTCTTCTGTACGGGGATTTTCTCCAGAATCTTAAAGATTGTAAAGCAAAAGCTTCCGAAAGGGAAATAGTATTCGAGACTACAGCGTTAGCAACTGGGGAGAGGCGGAGAGGCTCTTCATACTGTGAATAAATAAAACCGAACTCCGACAGCGTTTTCAGATATCTAGTGAAAGCAGCCTGGTAACCAGTAGGAAATCCCCACTCGTTGTTATGGGATAAATGATTCTTGATGTAGTCTTTTACTTCTCCTTCAGTTTTATCAGTTACATCAAACTTATTCGACGAGACTATACCTCGAATAAGCAATTGAGAATAAATATCTAGGATTGTTTTGTCATCCAGAATTTGACCAACATACTCACTAAAAAGCCGAAGAATATCACCGTAACGTTCGGGATTTCTAACAGCGACCTCAAGGGCCATTTGCTTGTAGATTCTCTTACCGTGTTTAACTTTTGCCATATTCACTGAATTAGAAGTTGGTTACAAGGACCTCATTAAACTGCTTAATAGTGTTATCGTGATAACTTATGTAATTGCTATGGATAGGATGAATGTTATAAGCTTCAGCCCATTCCAAGAAGATATTATTGATCCTGCCCTTATAATGAGTAACATTTGAGATTGCAAATCTGATATGTTGCTCGTTCAATATGTTAAGAATAGTCAGCAAATCCGTTTCTGTCTGCTTATTCCACAATTTATTGTATTCGCTGAAGGTGATGAGGTAAGGAGGATCTAAATAAACGAGATCTTCCTCGTTCAAATGCACCTGGTTGAAAAAACGCCTAAAATCCATGGACTGCCAAGTTATCTCTCGATTAGCAACAATATTAAAATAGTCTGTCAGCGCTTCTACCACATTCGCATTAAAATCTACGTTACCGACAGGGACGTTAAAATTGTTAGCAGCATTAAAACGAAGCATTCTGTTAAATCCATAGATTATCAATAGATACAGAATACGGGGGTTTCTTCTTGCAGCAGTGTTGTAGTCTTCCCTCATCTGATAATAGGAGCCCCGGTTAAACTCTGCAAAATACGTTTTCGGAAAGTCGGCTTTTAATTCATTCGGTATAACATCATTTAAGTATGAGCAAGAAAGACCATAATGAGTAATATGACGTAACAAGTTGTTTATAAAAGCATTGGGGCGTTGAGCATTTGCACACAAGAGACGATGAAGCTGAATAACATAATGGTCTATATCATTGAGGATATAACTATCAGCTTCTACATTCATAAACGCAGATCCTCCACCGACAAAGGGCTCTACGAACTGATGGATGTGGTCGGGGAAATATCGTTTAATCTCATCTATGAGCTTATACTTATCCCCAACATAAAAAAATGGCGATCTTCTAGTCATTAACAGTCGTTATAAAAAGATACTCTTTATGGTCCTTAAAATCGGTCTTCCCTGCATTAAAAGCACGATGCTTGTGCTCATGTACCGTTGTGGGTCCAACTGTTTCAAGGATATTTCGCAATTCCTCGAGCTGAATCTTGTTTTCTGAAGACGAACTCTTGGATTTGTAGGTATTATTGTATGATACTGCGATATAATGGCAATCCAGATGTTGAACTAAATCTAGCATAGCAGCCCCTGCACGATTGGAACAATAGTCACTCATATTCTCTGGTGCTGGTTTCATCGCAACGCCGAAAAGGTCTGGATAATCCCATTTTACCAAAGTCTCGTATACATGATAAAAACGAGAATACTGCCGTGAGTTGTAAGGCGGATCTATATAAACTAAGTCCGTATGAATATGTCTTGCCAACTGATTTGCGTCTTCTCGATAGATCTGAATGCCGGGAACAGTTCTAGCCTCAATTAATTTAAGGTATAGAGGTTTGTGTGATATAGGCTTCTGAATATACGCCTCAAAATGTCCTAACGTGTTTGCGATTTTGTCAATATTATAGATTAGCGTCCCTATGAGAACAGCATACTCCTTCTCTGTCAATGAATGGCGGCGATTTTCAATATCCTGACGAATATAACCAATACGTTTGGCTTCTGATTCTTCAAAGAATTTGCCCCCAAAGTTATCAGAAAAGTAGTTTGGCTGAATCCGATCAGGATCTAAAGCATTGTAACCAGTAATAATATCACACAACTTTTCACGATTCCATTCTCCAGGAGCAAAGAAAGCTTTATAGATTACATTGTTTGAGTATAGAAGATCATTGAGTATAACATTGTCATATAATTGCACTGCTCGTTCAGCAACAACACCTGTCCCGGCAAAGATATCGCAGAAGGAGTGGATATCATTTGTCTCTTCAGCTATCGTCTCGTATATCCAATCTACCAATTTAGCCTTGCTTCCTATATATCGACGGCTTGAGAGTCCCAATGGTTCGGCGAGGTTTGAATCTCTGAACATATTGAGATATTTCTGCCCCTGCGTCAGTTTTTCTTTTGCGACTTCAAGGCTCTTTAGGCCAAGTTCGGGATCATCGAATGAAGTAATAATTCTGTCGCTCTCTCGCTCAATTCTAAGTAGTGAGCTATCTATTTGATATAGAGCAGATAATAAATCTAATTGTTCCACTGTAGGCAGGCGTTTACCTGTTTCGAAACGGCTCAATTGAGACATATCTATCCCTGTTTGTTGCTGAACCTCTGATAATTGAAGCCCCTTTTCCTCGCGAATAGTCTTGAGTATATCTCCAAGTCGTAACATTACTGTGATTTGTTTTAAAAATTGACTTCTCATGGCAAATTTAAAAAGAAATGTCCTTATTAACAAATGATGATCAAAGGATGATTGCCCTTATTCGAAGTATAACAATGAATAAAAAGGTAAATAAAAAGGATCCTGTCGAGAAGTGTATACTGTTAGCCCAGGCGCATTCCATGGGTAACATTACTAAAGACAGTTCACCTAGTTAATTATCCGTTCCACATGCAGCGCAACGATGGCCTTCTTCCCCTCCTCTGATTCGAGGAAACTCAGCGATACTTCTGAGCCCATGAATCCGTTCTCTGTCAGGACTGCCGCACAGTAGGTGTGCTTCAGAATGTAGAACGGCTTTTCATAGTCGGGATCACCGTCGCTTTAGTCAGTACGGAGCCGGTGGCCGGGAAGGTGTCTCTGGGCGGCTTTGTACAGACAGGTGGCCAGCTTGTCGGACTCTGTGTGCCCGGGGAAAGTGTAAGCGCACCAGCCAGTGGCGTTGTGCCACATTCTGCCGCTGCCGGCTGCATTGACGTGGATGCTGACGACGAAGGCGTCGTGGGGTTCGTGACCGTGACGGATGGCCACACGGTTGATGCGCCGGCAGCGTTCTTCCAGGGATATGTCCTCCTCCTCGGGCACGACGAGGGATGCGTCGTAACCACGGCATTGGAGATGCTCGACGATTGCGCGAGCAATCAGGCGGTTGTATTGATACTCCCGGAAGCGTCCGTCGGGAGAGCGTTTGCCAGGGGTTTCGACCCCGTGGCCAAGATCTCCGGCGCCAACCTGTTCACCCGCCTGAACTACTGGATCGTCGCCTGCGGCGGCCAGCCGGTTCTCGTACCCTCCTGGGTGTGGAGAACCCTTCCACCGCCACCATCGTCTGCCAGGGTGACACCTTCACCTTCAAGCTCGACCAGGCTCTCGCCGACAACGGCGGCATCTTCCTGGTGAACGAGGACACCGAAGGCCAGCCAACGGTGTCTCCCGCGCCCACAGCAAGGCCTCCGGCATCAAGCTCGTTGAGGAACCCACCGATACCGCCATCGACATCCACGCCGACTACGTGGCCAAAAACGGCTCCCCCAACGCCTCCGCCCCGAAAATCTTCTTCCGCTACTACTACGTCAACAGCTCCACCGGCGAAAAGTCCGGCACCATGCTGGCCGAATGCAAGTGGACCGCCGCTGACGCCGGCGGCGAGCCCTAGTCCCGCCCTCCCCGGTCCTTCCGGCTTAACCTAAACTGTCAGCCCTCCGCAGTCGCGAGACTCCGGAGGGCTTTCTGTAATCAATCAACAATTATCGTATAAGTCTTATTCGCTTGTCTGATTTATGAGACTATTCAGTCGATCAAACACTGCCCTAAAGCCAGAAAAATCAACGCTATTGAATGGGACGACAGAATTAAGGATATTAGTGGCGAAATTCTCTTTACTTAATGCTAGGCTTTTACCACCCATATCGATTACGTCATGGTCATGAATCTTTTCACTTGTTGATTCTATATACTTTTTTACTTCTTTAGCATTTAACACAATTATTGATGGATTTTCCCTGTAGCGTCCGTTAACATCGAATTCTGATGTAACATATAGTCTTCTTCCCTCTCCATCTGTTTTCTTAAGGTCAGCGTCCTGATATAAGAACTCTATGGAGATGCCTCCTTCATTATACTCTCGGTATGCGGGTACTGGAATACACATTCCAAAGACGTCATTACCATACTTTCGAATACCACCTTCTTTTCGTATACTCTTACCATTTGCTTCATCGCAATCAAAGACTCCAATGATTTTGAATCTATTAGGAAATTGGGAGTAATGCTTAAGCGCTTTTTCGAGTTCCGAATCACCAAAGTCATGGTCATATTCGAAAAGCTCATAATCTAAATCAGAAAATTCTCCGTTAGATTTGAAGAAATCCAGCGCCTTTTTTAGATGCTTCCAATCGGTTTTCCCTTCAGTAATTACCAAGGGTTTCGTTAAGGCATCAATCTTGGGCTGTATGCTTGATAAAGCCTCCGCATAAGTGTTACGCTCGCCTAAGAAAAGCTCATAAGTATTCTGATACAATTCGTTTGTCGTTGGCTCACATTCAAGAGCCCCATTGTCTAAATCAAATATTTGACTCTTCATAGTATGCTCTGAAGCAAGTCCCATATTCAAAAAAGGAGAATGGGATGAAACGATGAACTGGACTCCTGGAAATATTTTTAATAAGGCTGGGAGTATCTCCTTCTGCAAGCGAATGTGCAAATGCTTTTCAATCTCATCGATGAGAACAATGCCATGAATCAGGTTAAGTGGGATGTTGTTGTTTAGTCTATCTGCTTGCCTAATTATCTCGCCGAATAAACACATTAGCGCGGTTTCTCCAGACGATAGTAAAGATAGGTTGGGACAAATCTGTTCAGACTGCCCTGCAGGGGAATCGTGCATAACTGATATACGATTCCCACTTTTACTTCTTCTGCCGATCCCGAAACGGACACGCCCAGGATAATTCTTGGAGACAAAGATACTCTTCATCATAGAAGAGAGGTTATTCCAAACAGCGCTTTCAGGGGTAACGTCTACATTAACAATCTTATCTTGAGCCCGAATGGATTGAATGTTCTTATTGACTTCCCAGTCTATCACAACGTCAAGAATCCAACTGGAGAATTCGGCCAAACCTGTACAAACCTCGATTGGATTCGGCAGTTCTCCAGAAAACTTAATAGAATTGCTTATTTCGACATCCCCTTTGTATGGGTTATTAAGATACCCGGGGAGTTCATATCTGTATGAAGGGAAGTATGTTAGTACATTCTTAACGAAAGCATCTTTAATAGCTTTATCCGTCTCATCGCAAGAGAACAATTTAACTGTGTCGCTTGATTTTAACCCATTCTTAATCTTTCCGTAATCAACCTTTGCCTCGTATTTTACCAATTCATTATACTCAGCTTCAGTAAGGGTTCCTCGAACATCAATATAATCAATGGTCCTTTCTTCTACCTTGAAACGTATATACACAATGGACGGTTTAACGGGATCAATCGTATGGGATGAAGATGAAAGCCTATAATACTTGTACTCTTTACCTTCAAATGATCCTCTGTAATTGGGCTTAGCCATCTCATAAAAAGCATCAACAATATATGAGAGGATAGTCGTTTTTCCCCTGCCATTAATACCACATAAAACGTTTACGCCTTCTTTGAATGAAATCTCAAGATTATCCTTAAAAGGAGCCCTGTTAATGAACAGGCATTTATCTACTAATATCATTTTAGCCTCTTTTGCAATTAGTTCATTGATAACAGCTTACGTGAATCCATGGGACGTTTACTACTTCAAGCCTTCCAGATCGATACTGTAGGACAGAGCTGTTAACAACTCTTTCTCCAGACACATCACCATATAGACCGGTACATAAATAATTCGGCCATCAACTGATAGATTGTCGTTGTTCAACACCAACGCTTCCGGGATATCATACTCATCGCAATCCATAATGTTGGAGAGGGCACGATGATATACGTAATCTTTTCCGGACTTTACCTCTATCGGGAGAACCTTGCCGTTTTTCTCAATAACGAAGTCTATCTCTCCCCTTTTCTTGCTGTTGTAGTAATATGGCCATAGCCCATGTGCAACGAGTTCTTGGGCCACAGCATTCTCATAGATAGATCCGAAGTTAATGTCCTTGTCGCCCTTGATGATCCGCATCTGAATCCCGTCGGCATACTGGGCGGCCAGCAAGCCGATATCGTTCAAGAAGAGCTTGAGCAGATTGCGTGAGCGAGCCATCAGTAGAGGCACTTTGGGCTCTTCCACATTATATACAGGCAGGGCCACACCTGAACTCTTCAGCCAAAGGAAGCTGTTCTCGTAACGCTCATACTTTGCGTTTTCGTTCAGGCGTTTCAGGATGAAGCGCTTGTTCTTGGCATTGAGCTCCGGCGGAATCAGGTTGAATATCTCCTCGATGTACAATTTGTTGCCCGGGTCGTACTTGGCAATGTCTTTCTTGTAGAGCTGGATGATTTCCTGCTGTACGGCAAGTACATCCTGTAGATTGTTGCTTTCAAGATACTTGCTGACCGCTGCCGGCATGCCACCTACAATCAGGTAGAGCCGGAACAATTCCATCATCTTGTTGTGAATGAAATCGTCGACAGGTTGCCTCTTTATCCAGGCTTCCTTCATCGTGGCTATCACGTTCTCGTTGATCCCGACACAAGTGATAAACTCTTCGAAATCCAAAGGAAACATCTCCTTCACGCCCATATAGCCAACTGGGACCGACCTGATATCCTTCAATTCTACACCAAGCAAAGACCCACTCAGGATATAACGGTATGACCCTTCATCAACAAGAAACTTGATGGCTGTGACGATATCCGGGCATTCCTGTACCTCGTCAAAGAAAATCAAGGTATCCCCTTTTATCATCGGCACATTTGTTATGGTTGACAAACGCATCAGAATGTCGGCGCTCCCCTTCGCGTCCTTGAACAGTCCAACGGCGTCTGGATTCTCGATGAAATTAATCTCGATGAAACTCGTGAAAGTTTTGCCGAACTCACGAATGGAATAGGTCTTACCTACTTGACGAGCTCCCGTTATCAGCAGTGCATTACCCGATTTTTTGTAATAATCATTTAAATACTTGTCTATCTTTCTGTTAAGCATATTACATCCATTTTTCCAACGCAATTTACGGACAAATTTCCACTTTTCCAAAAGGATTTATAAGTATTCTTCCACTTTTCCAAAACTTCAACGCGGGTTCACACTTTTTCAATGTGCCAGAAACCCGTATCTTTGCACTGATATCAACGACAGCGCATTATGACAGAGAGTAATTACTGGATAGAGAACTACGTGTCTTATTCCTCGGCGAATAGTGCCGGAGTGCATCAAGCGAGTAAAGAATACGAGATTGAAGTATCAGAATCAGTTGATTTCAATCCTTCAATCGATGTGTATGTTGCCAGGGGTGATAAGATGTCCATTCAAGTTCCCAAGTCAACGAAATATCATAAAGTCAGGCGGATTCAGGCAGCTGATTTCCTACAGTACTTCAACCAGACTCTTTACAGGTTGGATCATCTTGAGATATCTGGCGGAGAATACTATATCAATACGGAGGACTATGCCAAATACTATGAACTTGAAGCCTTCCTTGAGGCATCTCATATCAATATTAATCTTCGCATAAATCACGGTGCTGATATGTTCGATTGCAGAATGAGTATCTCACATTCCTTCAGTTACAGGCCCGGGATTCGCAGGAAGTATGCTCAACTACCCGAGGCTACATTCCGTCAGGTATTCAATCTTATGCTGGAGTATTGCCACGAACGGGATGCATACGTGCAATTTCAAGACACGCTCTTCGCTCAGGCGCAAGCTCTCATTTGCAGCGGCAAACCCATTGGGGGACTCGTTATCGACGCGAATAAATACTTCGACAAAGCCAAGGCCGAAATGCTGGAGCGCAAAAAGAACATAGAACTCCGCCTGGTCAGCGTTGACGAGCCTCCTCAGAAACGTCGCGAGCTCCGCGCCGAGATGAAAGGCATCGACTTCTGCATCTCGGTTCTGGATGCAAATCGATAGCCCTATTATCTCCGACATTCTCCCTGTTTTCACCGACATTTTCTCCGACATTGTCGGTGGTAATGTCCCCAACGCGGTACTCTCCCCTATTCTTCGGCTGCGCCAAGGTCTCCGGCGGGCGCTCACGACTTCAAACAAACGCCAAATAACACGAAAAGTGCACTATTTCATCTTTTTTCTAGCTTTGTTTTTGTACCACGATTCTTTGCGATTTCCTGGACCACATTTGGACCAATGCGCGCGCAAGTCGTTGATTATCAATAATCGGCATTTTCTGCATCGGGAAGCAACTATTTGAATTTCAAATAGTTAAAACTAAACCGAAACTTAAGTTGTTGTGCAAAAACTCACTGAAATCCATTTCTTCAGTGGGCACTATCGGTTAGATTCGCATTTTTAGGGTTTAGTCTGTTTTTCGGTCAATTACAACCGTTTTGTCACAAAGTTTGTCACAAAATCACTTT
>OCVV011359346.1_pt1 | contig 96233 bp, 89 predicted proteins | sample 1539721 | NCBI WGS metagenome assembly OCVV01 (sample SAMN02144230, study PRJEB22623) | gut metagenome | biome: sheep rumen | host: Ovis aries | place: New Zealand
GAGTAGTGTCAGAAATGGCAGCCCGGGTTCAAATCCCGGCTTCTCCGCCAAAATCCCCTGGAAATGGACGTTTCCGGGGGATTCTTCTTTTTGGAAAATGATAGGTGAATACAGTCCTGCGTAACGCTACTAATAACGCTACTAATAACACTACTGATAACACAAAAACCGCCCCTTTCGGAACGGCTTGTAAAGGACATTTGGGGATCTTGGGCAGGTGCTTTGTCAAATGACGGCGCAACTGCGAATGCCAAAATATTCAAAATCAAAGAGTTTCATCTTGATCAAAGCTTTCACACACTGTTCACAGAATTCCTGTATATTTTAAAATTGATTTCGCTTATAATAACCACAGTGCAACTGCCTCTCTCTCAACCGTTCGCTTTTACCTCGGCGAACGGTTTTTATTATGCCTTTACCGGCACCACGATCTCCTTCTCCCCGATCCCCTCCGCCTGGATGATCAGGCGGGCTTCGCCGGGGTTCTGGCCGGCACGGAGGACGGCCAGGGCACGGCCCTGGTAGGTGGTGAAGCGGCCGGCGGAATAATTCTCGGCGGTGACGGGCTGGCCGCTGCCAAAGCCCAGCAGCTCCGCCGCGCCGGTGACCCGGGCGGTCAGAAGGACGTCGGCGTCCGGGACGGTGTTCCCGTTTTCATCGACCAGCTCGGCGTGGACATAAGCCAGGGATTCCCCGTCCGCTTTGAGGCAGGGCGTTTCGGCCGTCAGGCGGAGGCCGATCGCCCTGCCCGCGGTCCGGAGCGCGGAACGGGATACCTCCCGGCCGTCTACATACCCCACGGCTTCCACCGTGCCGGGCTGGTAGACGGTTTCAAACAGGAAGGTTCCGGGCATGCCCTGCACCAGGGCTTCGCCAGCCTTAAGCCTGCCCTGGGATACGCCGTTGACCAGGAGCTCGGCTTCCTCCGCCAGGCTGAACACGGCGACCTTCACCGGCTTTCCTTCCCGGCCCTGCCAGTTCCAGCGGGGCCATACGCCGGGGAAGCCCCAGTTGGAGAGGGTTTCCACCTTGTCAAAATGATCCGGGTCGTAGGAGAAGAGGGCGGTTTCCCCGCTGCCCCATACGATCCGCCGGTAGACGCCCTGGGGACGGATACAGCCGGTGACGTCAAAATCCGCGTCGTTGGCGGTGCGCCAGGGGAAGGGGCTGGGCGCGCCCCAGGGATTGCCGATCCGTGGATCTCCCGGCTCATAGAAGGAGGCCTTGCCGATGCCCGCCTCGCCGATATAATCCCAGGCCGTCCAGGTGAAATCCCCGATGACCCAGGGGGTTTTTTCGATCATGGGCCAGTGGAGGCCGATTTCCTTGGGGAAGTTTTCGCTGCCCAGGATCACCCGCTCCGGGAACATCGCGTGGTCCTTTTCGTACTTGTCCTCCAGATAGTTGTAGCCGACCACGTCCAGCCCATTGACAAAGCCCTCGGTGTATTCCTCCCAGAGCAGGTCCTCCTTCCCGGGGGCGGCGTTCTGGCCGGCGCTCCACCTGCGCTGCTGTTCGTCCTGCAGGACGTCGTCCAGCCCGTTCCAGAAGGAGCAGACGGCGTTGGAGACGGGACGGCTCGGGTCCAGCCGGCGGATCGCTTCCGCCAGCTTCCGCGCCACGATATAGCCCTCCCCCAGGCCCGCGCGCTCGGTGATCTCATTGCCGGTGGACCAGAGGATCACGCTGGGGTGGCAGCGGTCCCGCCGGACGAAGGCGGACAGGTCCTTTTCCCAATCCGTTTCAAAAAACTGATTGTAATCGCCGGGCTGCTTGCCCATGCCCCAGGCGTCGAAGGCTTCGTCGAACACGTACATGCCCAGCCGGTCACAGGCCTCGATCAGGGCGGCGGAGGGCGGGTTGTGCGTGATGCGGATGGCGTTGAAGCCCGCTTCCTTGAGCTTTTTCACCTTCCGGGCCTCGGCGTCGTAGAGGCTGACCGCGCCGATCACCCCGTTGTCGTGGTGCAGGCAGCCGCCCTTGAGCTTGGTCTCCCGCCCGTTGATCCGAAGGCCGTGCCTGACGTCCGCCTCGATCGTGCGGATGCCGAACAGCACGCAGTCCTCGTCTTCTGTCGGTTTCTCAGACGGGATGACGCGGGTTTTGTAGGTCCCGATCTCTTTGACCCGGACTTTGAGGCGGTAGAGCTCCGGAGATTCGGCGCTCCAGAGGCGGGGCTGGTCTACGGTCAGGGTCATGTAGGCTGTGGCCGTGGACAGGGGGCCTACCTGCGTTACCGTTTTCCGGGACAGCACCGTTTCCCCGCTGTCCTCCCGGATGAGGTCAAACCAGACCTCCGCCACCCGGTTTTCCGCCCAGCCGTTTTCAATGTCGGCGGATACGTTCAGATAAGCGGTCTCCGGGGCTCCGGATGCGTCGTACTCGATTTTCTTCGTCCAGGCGGACAGGCCGCCGAAGGCCGCGCGCAGCATCGGCCCGTGGGCCAGCTCGACGCCCCGGAACAGGCCGGCGCCCGAATACCAGCGGGAGTTGGGCTGCATGCTGGGGTTCACGGTGATGACGACGCGGTTCTTTTCCCCCGGGTAGACCAGACGGGTGATGTCTGCTTCAAAGGGGGCGTAGCCGTAATGCTGCAGGGCCGCCTTGTCCCCGTTGATCTCGACGGTGGCGTTCATCATCGCCCCGTCCAGCCGAAGGGCGATCCTCTCCCCCGCCCAGTCGGCTGGAATATCGATCTCCTTGACGTAGTGGGCCACGCCCGCGTCATAATAGCCGCTGGCCGCCCCGGAGGGGGCCTCGGCGAATACCTCGCCGCAAATCATATAGTCGTGGGGCAGGTTCACCATCTGCGCGCCGAGCTGACGGCTGGCCCGTTTGCCGACATCCAGCTGTCCCAGATCGAAATACCAGTCCCGGTTGATCTTCATACACCGCATGAATGTATCCTCCTCTATGATATTTACAGCGTGACCGCTTCGGTAATTCCTTCGCTGAAGGTGGGGTGGGGGCGGATGACGGCGGCCAGCTCCTCCAGGGTGCTGCCGCGCACCAGGGCCTGCGTCATCTCGCTGATCAGGTCCGACGCCCGGGCGCACATCATCTGGGCCCCCAGGAGGCGGTGGCTCTCCTTTTCAAAGACCACCTTGATAAAGCCCCTCTCCTGCTGGGTGAGCAGGCTTTTTCCGTTGGCGGACATGGGGTATTTATGGGTCTCGGCCTGGAGGCCCCGCTCCTTGGCTTCCTCGGTCGTCAGGCCGACGGAGGCGATCTCCGGGTCTGTATAGACGCAGGCAGGGATGACCAGGGACACAGGCGGCGTCCGCCCCTGCATGTGGGCCAGGGCACAGCGGCCCTGGGCGGTAGCGGCATGGGCGAGCATCGCCCCGCCGATCACGTCCCCGATGGCGTAGACGCCCGGACAGCTGGTTTCAAAATGCTCGTTCACCAGGATCCGGCCCCGGTCCTCCTGAACGGAGAAGCCCTCTTCAAACAGGCCGGCAAAGCAGGGTCTGCGGCCCACGCAGACGAGGATGCCGTCCGCCTCCAAAGAAAGCTCCTTTTCCTCCTGGACGCACAGGCAGTAAAGGGTTTCGCCCTCTCTCTGGATTTCCTGCACCTTGGTGTCGCAGAGGACCTGCACGCCTCGCTTTTTCATCAGCATCTTGAGGCTCTGGCTGATTTCCTTGTCCATATTGGCCAGGATCCTTGGCAGGGCCTCCACGATGGTCACCTGGCTGCCCATGGCGGAAAAGACGGAAGCGAACTCCACCCCGATGACCCCGCCCCCGATGATCAACAGCCGCGGATAGATGCTGTCCGCCTTGGCCAGCAGGGTATCGCTGGTCTCCACGTTCGGGCAATCAATGCCGGGGATCGGGGGGAGGGCCGGCCTGGAGCCGGTCGCGATCAGGATATGCTCTGTATGGAGCAGCGCTTCCTCCGTCCCCCGGACCTTCACCGTATGGGCGTCCAGGATGGCGCCGGTTCCATGGTAGACGGCCACCTTTTTCTGCTTCAGCCGCAGGGCAATGCCGTCCCGCAGCTGGCTCACCACCTGGTCCTTGCGCGCCTGGATTTGGGGAAAATCAAAGGCGGCCTCCCCGGCCTGAACGCCGAAGACGCCGCTGTGCCGGATGTCCTCCAGCAGCTGCGCCGCGTGCAGCAGAGACTTGGTGGGAATGCAGCCGCGGTTCAGGCAGGTGCCGCCCAGCTCGTCCTTTTCCACCAGGGCGACCCGCATCTCCCCGGCGGCGGCCAGGGCCGTTTCATACCCGCCCGGACCGGCGCCGATGACAACCAGATCAAATTCCTGCATGTCGGTCTCCTTTTATTTGATTGAAAGATTCACGATCATCCGCTCCAGATCTTCCCGCATCCCGGGCTCCACAGCAGGCGGGAGGGAGGAAAAGACGGCCCGAAGGTCCTCCGGAGCAAAGCGGACGTCCCGCAGGGCCTCCTCCATGTTTTCCGTCCAGAGGGGGTCCATGGCGTCGGTAAAGCACTGGCAGGCCCGGATCCGCCCGCTGTCCACCCGGAGCCGCAGGTCCGCCTCCCCCCAGGGAAAACGGGCCTGATCCGAAAGGGTGAAGGCGATCCTCCGCCCATAGGTCCAGTCCCAGGAGGAAAAGCGGGCTTCAAGGGAGGAAAGGCGTTCCCTTTCCGCACCCAAAAGCCGCTCCTCCCAGGAGAAGGGTTCAACGGGCAGGCCGTACTCCGCCCCAAAGGCCTGCTTGACTGCCTCGCACAGGGCGGGAACCGTCAGAGCGGGCGCCAGTTCCTTCAGGTTGACCACCCGGGCCCGCACGGAATCCACCCCCCGGGAGCGGAGCTTCAGGGGGGAGACGCGGAGGTATCTGGACAGGGCTTCCCGGTCCACCTCCAGCATGAGGGTGGCGTGATGGCAGGCTTTCGTCCCCTGCCGGTAATAGGCGTGGCCCGAAAACTTCCGGCCGTCCGCCTCCAGGTCGTTCCGGCCGCTGACGGAGGCCTGAACGCCCAGCAGGCGCAGGGCGCTTAAGAGGACCCGGGTCTGGCGGGGAATATCCTCCTCCTCCCTGGGCAGACAGAACGAAACGTTCAAGTTGCCCAGGTCGTGAAAGACGGCCCCGCCGCCGGACAGACGGCGCACCAGGGTCCCCCCATCCTTTTTAAGGGCGTCCAGGCGGCATTCCTTCCAGGCGTTCTGGTTTCTGCCGATGACCACGGTTTTTTCGTTCTGCCACAGAAAGAGGATGATCTCGCCCGGGAGGGCCGCTTCCGTCAGGAAGGCCTCCGCCGCCAGGTTTTTAGGCGCGGAGAAGGACCGGCCCTCAGCGGCCCATAGCTTCGAAATCATAGCGGATGCGCGGGTTTCTGGCCGCGGCGACTTCGTCCGGCCGGCAGACCGGGGTGGTTTCCGGCAGATGGTGCATGGAGGAGGGATCCTGTTGGGCCTTCTCCCAGATCTCCCGAAGGACCCGGACGGCTTCGTCCAGGGTTTCCCTGGTCTCCGTCTCCGTCGGCTCCACCATCAGCGCCTCGTGGACGATCAGGGGGAAATACATCGTCGGCGGGTGGATGCCGTGGTCCAGCATGGCCTTCGCCACGTCCAGGGCGGAAACCCCCGTCTCTTCCTTGAGCTTTTCCAGGCTCATCACGAACTCATGCATGCAGATCCGGTCATAGGCCATGGGGAACAGGTCGCTGAGCTTCACCCGCATGTAGTTGGCGTTCAGGACCGCGTGTTTGGCGGCCTGAGGCACGCCCTCCCGCCCGATCGTCATCAGATAGGTCAGCGCCCGGACGGCGACCAGGAAATTGCCGCCGAAGGAACGGACGTTTCCGATGGATTCCGGCGTATCCTGCCCCGGCAGGAAGGGGGCCAGGAACTGCTTGCAGCCGTTGGGCCCGCTGCCCGGGCCGCCGCCGCCGTGGGGGGTCGAGAAGGTCTTGTGAAGGTTTAAATGCACTACGTCAAAGCCCATGTCCCCTGGCCGGGCGACGCCCATGACGGCGTTGAGGTTCGCCCCGTCGTAATAGTTGAGTCCGCCCGCCTCGTGGACGATGCGGGTGATCTCCAGGATCTGCGGGTCGAACAGGCCCACGGTGTTGGGGTTGGTCAGCATCAGGCCGGCCACGTCCTCTTTGGCGGCGGCTTTCAGGGCACCCAGGTCCACAAACCCGTTTTCATCCGAGGCGATGCTGACCACCTCGAAGCCCGCCATGGAAGCACTGGCCGGGTTCGTCCCGTGGGCGGAGTCGGGCACCAGGATCTTGGTGCGGCCCGTGTGGCCCATGGCCCGGTGATAAGCCTTGATCAGCAGCAGGCCGGTAAACTCCCCGTGAGCTCCGGCGGCCGGCTGCAGGGTCATGGCGTCCATGCCGGTGATCTCGCAGAGCATGGCTTTGAGCCGCTCGCATACCTCCCGGCAACCCTGAGCGGTGTCCGCCTCCTGCAGGGGGTGGACCTGGGTAAAGCCGGGCAGGGAGGCCGCGTATTCGTTGATGGCGGGGTTATACTTCATCGTGCAGGAGCCCAGGGGGTAAAAGCCGTCGTTGACCCCGTGGGTGCGGCGGGCCAGCTGAGAATAATGCCGGTCCACCTCGATTTCCGAAACCTCGGGCAGGCGCAGGGGCTTTTCGCGCAGCGCGCCATGGATCGACACCATGGGCACGTCGCAGGGGCCGAGATAATCCGTTCCGCGGCCGGGATGGCCCTGTTCAAAGATCAGCTTCACTGTTTCGTCACCTCCCGCACAATGGCCGCCGCCCGGTCCATTTCCTCCCGGGTGTTCATTTCCGTCGCGCACCAGAGCATGCGGTTCCCGGAAAGGGGCAGGCCGCCCAAAATGCCCTCCCGGCGAAGGGCGGAAAGCAGCCGTCCGGCATCAGGGCAATGGGTCACAAATTCATGGAAGAACTCCCGCTCCGGGAAGACAGGCGGAAGGCCCGCTTCCTCCAGGGCTTTCTGCAGGTAATGCGCCTTGGAAGCGCACTGAACGGCCACTTCGCGCAGGCCCTTTGGGCCCATGGCCGCCAGGTAGGCGGCGGCGCGCAGGGCGCAGAGGGCTTCGTTGGAGCAGATGTTGGAGGAGGCCTTTTCCCGGCGGATGTGCTGTTCCCGGGCCTGGAGGGTCAGCACGAAGGCCCGGCGGCCCTGTTCATCCGCCGTTTCCCCGACGATCCGTCCGGGCAGGCGGCGCATCAGCTTGGCCGTGGTCGCCATGAAGCCCAGGTAGGGCCCGCCCCAGGAAAGCGGAATGCCCAGGGGCTGGCCCTCGCCCACTGCGATGTCCGCCCCGCATTCCCCCGGGGTCTTGAGCAGGGCCAGGGCGATCGGGTTAAAGTGGACGATCATCTTCGCCCCGCCCGCGTGCGCCTGGGCTGTAAGCTTGTCCAGGTCCTCCAGGCAGCCAAAGAAGTTCGGCTGCTGCACCACCAGGCAGGATACGTCCTCCGTCACCAGGGCCGAAAGGGCCTCCGGGTCGGTCACGCCGCCGCTTAAAGGGACCAGATCCACCTGGACGTCCCGGCCGAAGGCGTAGGTCCGGATGACGGAGAGGACCTTGGGGTCCACGCTTTCCGACACCAGGATGCGGCTGCGCTTGCGTTCCCGGCACATTTCGCAGGCCTCCGCGGCGGCGCACGCGCCGTCGTACACGCTGGCGTTGGCCGCTTCCATGCCGGTCAGCTCGCAGATGTCCGTCTGAAACTCAAAGATCGACTGGAGCACGCCCTGGCTGATCTCCGCCTGGTAGGGGGTGTAGGCCGTGCGGAAAGCCTCGTGGCCCGCCGCGGTCTCCACGATGGCGGGGATCATGTGGCGGTAAGCGCCGGCCCCCCGGAATACGTGGGGAAAGACGGTGTTCTGTCCGGCCAGGCGCTCCATTTCCCGCCGGACGCTCATTTCCGCCATGCCCTCGGGGAGGTTCAGCGGGGTTGTCAGCCGGACCGAGGCCGGCACGTCGCCGTAGAGGTCGTCCAGCTGATGAAGCCCGCAGGCTTCCAGCATGGCCTGTTCTTCCTCCCGGGCGGCGGGTACATAAGTCGCCATTTTCCTTCCTCCTACAGCGTCAGCAGGTGGCCACAAAGGCCTGATAAGCGTCCGCGTCCATGAGCTCGGCGCGGTCCGTGATCTCCCGGACCTTGATAAACCAGCTCTCGTAGGGCTCCTGGTTCATCCGCTGCGGCTCGTCCGCCAGGACCTCGTTGATTTCCGCCACCTCGCCCGTCACCGGGGAGAGGACGTCGGAAACGGCCTTCACGGATTCCACGTCGGCAAAGCTCTCGCCCGCCGTCACCGTGTCTCCCGGCTCCGGCAGGTTGACAAAGACCAGGTCGCCCAGCTGGTCCTGGGCGTAATCGGTGATGCCCACCAGGGCGGTTCCGTCGTCGTTCAAAAGCACCCATTCGTGGGTTTTGGTGTACATCAGGTTTTTCGGGAATGTCATGGTTAATTCCTCCTCATTATATCAATGTAAAATTTTCGATGGATTATCTGTTTCTTTTATAGAAGGGAAGCGCGATTGTTTCCGCTTCCAGCCTTCGGCCGCGGACGTCCACCTCCACCCTGGCTCCCTGGGCCGGAATGTCCGCACGGACCAGGGCCATGGCGTAAGCGCCGCCCAGGTAGGGACAGTGGGTCCCGGACGTGGTCACGCCCACTGGCTGACCGTCCAGATAGACCTCCTGGTGCTCCCGGACGATGCCCCGGGAGACGACCTTCAGCCCGACCCGCCGCCGCTCAGGGGTAGCATGGGCCAGCAGGGCCTCCCGGCCGATGAAGTCCGGCTTTTCCAGCTTCACAAAGGCAGTGAGGCCCGCTTCCAGCGGGGTGATGGTATCGCTGAGCTCATGGCCGTACAGGGGCATCGAAGCCTCCAGCCGCAGGGTGTCCCTGGCGCCCAGACCGCAGGGAATGAGGCCGTCTTCTTTGCCCGTCTCCATCAGGAGGGCCCACATATCCGCGGCCTTTTCCGGGGCCAGATAGATCTCAAACCCGTCCTCCCCGGTATAGCCGGTCCGGGACAGAATGCAGGGAATCTCCCCCACCCGGCCGTCAAACAGGGCCGTGTAGTTTTTTTCCGGGATCCGGTCCGTGAGCCGGCGGAGAATCGTCTCCGCCTTCGGCCCCTGCAGGGCGATCTGGGCGTACTGATCGGATACGTCGGTCACGAGAGCATCCTCCGTCTCCCGCTCCTTCATCCAGGCGAAATCCTTGTCCTTGTTGGATGCGTTCACCACCACGAAGTAGCGGTCGTCCTGGATTTTATAGACGATCAGGTCGTCCACCGTGCCGCCGTCCTCCCGGCACATGGGGCTGTAGCGGGCCTGGCCGACGCGCATGACGGTATAATCGTTGGTCAGCAGCCGGTTTAAGTAGCGGACGGCTCCCGCCCCCTCCACCAGGATCTCCCCCATGTGGGAGACGTCGAACAGCCCGCAGGCCGTGCGCACCGCCATGTGCTCGCGGATCACCCCGGTCTCATACTGGACCGGGAGGCAGTACCCGCCGAACTCCACCATTTTCCCGCCGGACGCCGTGTGTACGTCGTACAGCGGGGTCTTTTTTGCGTCCATACGCTTTCCTCCTCCTGTGTTTGCCCTGTGCGGAGCCGTGTCCAATACAACGAAAAAAGGACACAAAACCACACAAACATGCGTTTTGTGCCCTGTCTCTTCACCTGAAAGATTCAGCGGCGGCGGCCGCCTTACTTCGTCGGTGCATTGCTGCTTTCCAGGGTGCGTCAAAATCCGATCCTTCTGCCTGAGAGTTTTTTCTGCCCCTTCGGCGCCCCGGTGCGGGAACCCATCCCCCCGGAGTCTCTCCCGGATTCGTCATCCGCGCTTCTCAACCTCATTATATGCCGCTTGCCGGGAAAAGTCAAGGACAAACCACCCGGCCGGTTCCCCCGCCAAGCTTTACCACACTTCGATTTCAAAGGGGCTTTCGTAAGTCTCGTTCGGAAGGACGACCGTCCGGTCCTCCATCCGCTCCAGGTCCTCCAGGACGCCGTCCCGGCCCGGGAGGGCGCTCCAGGGCTCGATGCAGACGTAGGGCGCGGCGCAGTTCGGGCGGTGCCAGAAGCCCACGTACTTCATCTTCTCCCAGGAAACGCGGACGCCGCGATGTCCGGCGGGGCTTGAAAGACTCACGCTGTCCGGGGCCTCTGCCAGCACCACCGCGTCCTCGTCAAACAGGTCATGGCGCAGGGGGATTTTCGTCCCTTCCCGGAGGGGATAGGGCGTTCTTTCCCCGCTGACCAGGGCCCGCTCGCTGAATAAAACGCGCTTTGGCTCGGAGGCTTTGGGGAAGGCCAGCTCATAATCCTCAAACTTTAGCCCCTCCTCCAGCGGCACGCGGAAGCCGGGGTGGCCGCCTAAGGCGCAATAGAGGGGCTCCTCCGAGCGGTTGCATACCTCATAGCGGACGCATACGCGGTTTCCCTGTAATTCATAGCGGACCCGGTAGACAAAGCGGTAGGGGTAGATGGCCCGGGTCGCCTCGCTGTCGGTCAGCGTAAAGGCGCAGCAATTCTCCCCCTCCTGCTCCGCCGCCATCTCGGCCTTTGGAGCAAAGCCGTGGATCGTCATATCGTAGGAGGTCCCGCGCAGGGTGTAGCGCTTTTCAAACAGCCGCCCCACGAAGGGAAAGAGGTTGGGCGCGCGGCCGGTCCAGATGTTTTCGTCCCCCTGCCAGAGGTACTCCGTCCCCGTTTCCTTCCCGACAATGGACTGAAGCTCCCCGCCGGTCGGGCGGATCAGCACCTTCAAGTGCTCGTTTTCAAGCTGAATCATGGATGATTCTCCTTTCGCTTTCTGCACAGCGTCTGAAAAAGGGAATTGGGCAGCTCAAACACCGCGATGATGCCCAGCACGATCGCCACGGCCGCCTTCACGGCCGCAAAGCCGTTTTCCAGGGCCAGGCCCGTTTCCCCGGTCACAAGATAATAAGAAGTCCAGTAAATGCCCGCCCCGGGGACCAGCGGGAAGATGCCGGCGATCTGAAACACCGTCGCGGGACACTTTTCGATCACCGCCGCGCACCGGGACAGAAAGGTCAGAAACAGGGCGGCGACAAAGGTGGCTTCCGTCGCCGACAGCCCGGCCTTCTGCATCAGCACGGCGTAGACAAACCAGCCCGCCCCGCCGATCGCCCCGCAGTACAGCTCATACCGCCTGGGGACCCCGTAGAGCAGGGAGAAGGCCAGGGTGCCGGCGACCGCCGCCAGCGTCTGCTGAAGAATCACTTCCATAGCGCGCCTCCGCCCAGCCTTCCCACGGCCGTCAGCACGATGCCGACGCCGATGGCCACGCTGACGATGACCAGGATCGCGTCCAGCAGGCGGACGGACCCGGAGATATAGTCCCCGTCCGCGATGTCCCGGATGCCATTGGTGAACGACACCCCCGGTACCAGCGGAATGATGGCCCCGATGATCATGGGGTTCAGCCGCTCCCCCAGCCCAAAGTGCCGCGCCGTCAGGCAGATGGCCGTGACCATCGCCCCACCCAGGATGTGCGCCATGATCCGGGACAGGTGGGGAAAGGCCGCCAGCTTCATAAAGATATACAGGAAGAACCCCGCGATGAAGGCGGCCGTGCCTTCCGCCAAAGTCCCTCCAAAGAGGCAGCAGAAGGCGGCGCTGCCGACCCCGGAGGCCAGGAACTGCAAAAGCAGCGGCTTGTCCGGCATCCGTCGGATCCGCTCCAGTTCCCGGCGGACTTCCTCGGGGGTATACTTCCCGCTCTCTATTTCCCGGGAAAGCTGGTTGACCGCCACCACCTTGTCCAGCCTCGTCCCCTTGACGGGGATGTGCTGCACCTTGGCGAACTGGCGGCTGTAGCCGCCGGTGGTGAAGATGCCGTTGCTCAGGACAAAAAACTGACTGTCCTCGACGCCGAAATGGCGGCAGATCCGCGTCATGGTCTCTTCCACGCGGAAGATCTCCGCCCCGTTTTCCAAGAGGAGGTGGCCGGCTTCCATGGCGGTTTCCAGCACCAGCCGGGCGTCCTCGCCGGTTTCCCGGCCCTGCGAAGAAAGCGCCGTCCCTTTCAGGACGGCCTGCGGTTTATCCATGCTGATGAAGCTCCTTGTTTACCAATGAGGATGAATGATGGCGCGCAGATACCGGTCGTACACGGCGGAAACGGCGTCCATCTGCGCCTGGGTCAGGGCCGGCAGCTCCGCGGCTTTTACGTTGGCGGACACCTGGGCGGCCTTGCTCGCGCCGGGAATCACCACGCTGACCTCCGGGTGCATCAGGATCCAGCGGATGGCCCAGGGCGCCAGGTCCGCCGTATGCGGGTTCAGCCGCCGGCCGCATTTGGTGGTCACGTAAAAGCGGCCGGGATGGGCGGCGATGTATTCGCCGATGGTCTCCTCGCTCTTGCCGCCGTTGTATACGTCCGCCGTATCGATGAAGGTGATGCCGCTTTCCTCCGCCGTTTGAAGGATCTTCATCGCTTCCTCGTGGTTGAACGGGTCCCCCCAGCGCGTACCCAGCTGCCAGGTGCCCAGGCCGATTTCGCTGACGGCGCGGCCGGTTTTTCCGAATATCCTCTGCTGCATGCATGTACCTCCTCTAAGTACCTTCGATACATGACTTCCCATCTATTATATCCAAAAAAGCCCGAAAAACAATGTACGGGAGAAAAACAGATCAAACATGAAAAATAAAAAAAGCGCTGCCATCTCCCCCGCCGCTGCGTATCAATTTCTGGAAGCGCAAAAGCGCTCCGATCAAACAACAAAAACAACCATCATTGGAGGATAAAAAAATGAGCACTGTTTATGTAGAACGCAAGGCCGGCCATCCTGTCGCCGGTATCATTCTGGGCATCCTGGGCATCGCTGTGGCGCTTTTGATGACGCTGCTGTTCGGCGTGGTCGCCGGCGCGGTCGCCGGGTTCTTCGGCCTGCTCGCCGTGCTTCTGGGCTTTGGTGCCCGCAGGTACAGCCGGCGCGGCATCGGGGCCATCATTGCCGGCGTCCTGGCCATCGTCCTCGCCTTCTCCATGACGATTACTTCCATTGACACCATCAAGAACATGAGGGAAACCGCCGCCGCTTCCGGCGTGGCCCCGAACTTTGCCAAGTATATGGACAACCCCTACCTGGGCCTGTCCTCCGTGGTCCTGAACGCCGCCAACGAGCAGAACAACCAGGACGCCTTCAACACCCTGCAGAAAGAGCTGGACGCCCTGAACAAATATATGGCCAACAGCGACAGCCCCGCCGCGGAGAACGCCCCCACCGCCGGCTGATTGCTTTCCACTGAAACAGACAGAAATCCGAAGCCTTCCGGACACAGCGCCGGAAGGCTTCGTTGTATGTGTGCTGGAGTTTTATAGAGGCTCAGTCGATGCCTGCCGCGGGGCTGTAGATGCAGATCTCCGCCGCCTGGGCCCCGCCGGTGCGGGAAGAGGTATTCAGGGTGAACACCATTTTGACGAAGGCGGCCTGGACGGGCTCAAAGTCGATGCGGATGCGGTTGCCGGTGGCCGCGTCAAAGGAGTATTTAGCCGGGGCGGAAACCTCCGTATAGGTTTCCCCGTCCTCGCTCACCTGGACGGCGATTTCCTGGACGCGGGGCTCCCAGATGGCGGAAGGGTTCAGGCACACCGCCGCCGCGCAGACAGAGCGGCTGCCCTCCAGGTCAAAGGTAACCTCCGCCGGGAAGCCCTTGCTTTCCCAGTAGGTGTCCGTCTTCCCGTCGTTCACGTTTTTGATCACGTACACGTCGTTATGGACGCCGGAGAAGACGGGCTTGCCCAGGGCCACGTTCTCCCCCTCCGGCAGGGGGATGTAATCGTCCGCGGGGTCGGGGAAGCAGGGCGGCCGCTGGGCCTGGGCTTGCTCCGGGGCCTCCGCGAGGGTGAGGACGGTCTCCCCTTCCGGCAGAGGATCCACCAAAGAGCGGGAAGCCTCCTTCGGCCCCTCCGTCCCCTCTTGCTCGACCACGATGCCGTCGCAGTAATCGTCGATGGAGAGCTTCATTTCCTTCAGCGTCGCGATGGGCTGCCCCAAGATGTTCACGTTTCTGAGCGTCACGTTGGTGATCCTGTTGTCCTCTCCCTGGCCGGACAGGCGGGAGCGGGGCACCTTGCCGTCCAGGGTATTGACCACGGTGAGCCCGTCGATCAGCACCCGGTCGATGGAGCCGAATTCATCCCGCACGGTGGACCAGGCCGAATTCTGCAGCGTCATTTCGATCAGTTCCTTGTTATTCCCGTTGTCGCCCTGCATGAAGGCGTTTTCCACCAGGATGTTTCGGTACACGATGTCGTGCACGAAGGCGTCGTCGCTGTTGTGGATGCTGATGACGGGCTTGTGGAAATTGTACAGCACCGTGATGTCCTCAAACAGCACGTCGCTGATTTCCGGGTCCAGCGTCAGGCCCTTGTCGGTCTCGTAGCCGATCTCCATGGACTGGGCCAGGTCGGTCCACACCTGCATGTTTTGAAAGGTAATGCCCTTGGTGGAGCCGGAATAGTTCTTGATCACCAGGCTGTCGTCCCAGGTGCGGGCAAAGGAGTTCGTCACCTGGTGGTCAGTGCAGGACTGGAAGGTGAAGCCGTCCCCGTTCTGCCGGCCGGAAATGATCTTGACGTTGTCGATCCGCACGTTTTTAGAGGAGAAGGAATTCAGGTTCCAGCAGTTGGAGTTGACGATGGAGATGCCCTCCACCCTCACATTTTTACTATGGTTGATGTCGATGGGCACCCGGGCGTAGGAGCCGGGCTGGTTCCAGGCAGGATAATCGCTGCCGTCGATCATCCCCCGGCCGCAGATGCGCACGTCCTCGGCGTTGGCCACAGAGACGATGCTGTGCAGCACCGCCCCGCCGGCCAGATAGAGGGTCTGGTGGTCCTGAAGGGCGATGGCGTCCATCACCCATTCCCCGGGGCCGATGTAAAATACGTTCGGATCCTCCGGGTCCGGCACGTCCTCTTCCGGAGGATTGGCGAAGATGTGCAGGGCCTGATGCACGCTGCCGTTGAACACCACGGTGTACTGCCCCGGTTCCGTGACGGTGAAGCGGACGACCCCGTCCCGGACCTCCGGCACAATGCCCAGGGCCTCCGGCAGCACCCGGGCGCTTTCCACGCCCTGGTCCAGCCCGGGCATGGTAACCTCGATCCGCGCGACCCCTTCAAAATCAAAATAGGTCATGGGGGTCGTGGTGGGCTTCGTGTTGGCGTTCCAGATGTGCTCGTGGTTGACCATCACGTCATACACGAACAGCTCGTGCCCGTTCACCCGGACGGAGGCCGCCGGGGAGCTGACCATGGTCCGGGGGCCTTCGTAGAGCGTCAAAAGTGTGGGAGCCGCCTCCGCCTGGGCGGGCAACAGGAAAACCGCGGTCCACATCAGCGCGAGGATCAACCCAATCATCCGTCTGTTTTTCATTTTAATCCTCCTCTGTCACGTATGGGAGTTGAGCGTTAAACTATTTCTATTATACCCGGATCTCATCCGTCATACAAGAGCAAAATAAAAATTTTCGGAAATATATTTCCCATACTTGACAGGTTTAACGTTCAATGCTATAATGGGTACAAAAGATAGGTTTAGCGTTAAACCTATGCAATACAAACGATGGAGGAGGATTACCATGAAAAAGATCGCTGCGCTTGTTTTGGCTGTGATGATGCTGCTGGTGGCGGCCGTTTCCGCCCTGGGCGAGGGCGAGACCTTCCTGTGGGACAACTTTGACGAGCGGGATCCCCAGAGCAAGCCCGAGCTGGCGCCCAACGGCGTCCAGATCTGGTGGGACAACTGGGCCAACCTGCGCGCCAAGAACGAGGACGGGGCCATCAAAATCGACTACCGGCCCAAGGCCTATGATTCCGAAGACTACGACACCGAAGACGAATACTACGCCGCCGCCGGCGACTGGATGGGCAACTGGGGCGAAGCCGTGAACATGTGGGCGCTGGACGGCATTTCCTGGTGCAAATACCTGACCATCCGCGTCAAGGGCGCTGAGGGCGGCGAAGAAAAGAAGCTGATCATGGACTGGCATCCGGAAGATTCCAAGTTCTACGCAGCTCGCTTCTCCGACCTGGTGCTGGCCGACGGCAGCCATCCCGTGATTACCACCGACTGGCAGGACCTGGTGATTGACCTGGAAGCCTCCGGTTTCCCGGGCATGACCAACGCCTTCCACATCCGCGCGTTCGCCAAGGCCGTCATCTGGCTGGACGAGATCACCTTCTCCGAAGCCGTGGCCCCCATCGACGCCACCTCCCATGACACCATCATGGCCGGCATCACCGCGCCGGAAACCGGCAAGCCCGCCGAGCTGCCCATCAAGGAATTTGTGGCTGAGCTCGAATAATAGCACTTCACTTCCCGCGGAGGCAGTCTTCCTGCCTCCGTTTTTTTGTAAGAAAAACAGTTGCAACCTGCTTAAAAACCCGATATACTAAATCTGTTGCACATATCAAACTCCGAACGCCGAATTGGAAAAAGCCATGGTCACTTTAAGAGATATCGCCGCGGAAGCCGGCGTCAGCATTACCACCGTTTCCAACGTGGTACACAACCGGAAAAGCCGGGTTTCTCCGGAGCTGGTCAAAAAGATCTGGGAAATCATCGAGCGGGAGCACTATGTGCCCAGCATGTCGGCCCGTTCCCTGGCCAACGATCATTCCTTCATCATCGGCGTCATTACCCATCTGACGCCCCAGAACACCGGCAGCACCATGAGCGACCCCTTCCTCAGCGCCTTTGTGGACAGCATCGAAAAGCGCACGAGGGAAGAGGGCTACTACCTGATGGTGCGGTCCGTGGAGGACGCCGCCGAGCTGGACGCCCTCAGCCGCAGCTGGCGGCTGTCCGGCCTGATCCTGACCGGCATGTTCCAGGATGATTTTTTCAACGCCACCCTGAACCTGCGCACGCCCTTCGTCCTGATCGACAGCTATGTGGACCATCCCGGCGTATACAGCGTCGGCCTGGAGGATGAAAAAGGCGGCTATCTCGCCGCCCGCCATCTGCTGGAAAACGGCCACCGGTCCGTCGCCTTCGCCTCGCCCTCCATCCGCCCGGGCGGCGTCATTGAAAAGCGCCTGCAGGGCTACCAGCGGGCGCTGGCCGAATTCGGCGTTCCCTTTGATCCCGCCCTGGTCTTCACCCAGGAGATCACCGTGGAGGAGGGCAAAAAGCTGGGCCGCGCTTTGAGCGCGCGGCCCGAGATTACCGGCATCTTTGCCTCGGCGGACGTGCTGGCCGCGGGCATCATGGCGGGCCTGTACGAGTGCGGCGTCCAGGTGCCCAGGGACAAATCCATCGTCGGCTTTGACGACAACTACCTCTCCCAGCTGACCATCCCCGGCCTGACCACCATCCACCAGGACGCAGAACTAAAGGGCATCCTGGCGACCGACATGCTCCTGGCCCAGCTTCGCCACGAAGCCCCCCCGGAGCAGACCGTCATCCTCCCGGTGCGCCTGGTCGAGCGCGCCAGCGTGCGGAATATTTCAGCTGAATAAACGTGCTTAACCTTAGGGGCTGACGCAGTTTTTTGCACCGGTCCCTTTTATGCCGGAAGGATTTTTCCCCCTGCTTGGGTGATGTCGATGATGAATCTTTTTCCGGACGCCGTGACGGGGAAGCGGAGGCGCTTTACCGTCTTTGGCAGGCGGGGGTTAATTTCGATCCGGCCGTTTCGCATCTTGAGGCCGGCAAAGCCCAGGGCGGCGATCATCCAGGCCCCGCCGTTGGAGGCCGGGTGCGTGCCGCCGATGTAGATTTCCCCGGCCCACTGCTTTCCTTCGCCGCTCACGTCAATTTCAGCGGTTTTGAGGAACAGCTTCCAGGCCTCCTCCAGCCGGCCGATGCGGCAGGCGGTCAGGGCGTACATGCACGCGGACAGGCTCGATCCGTGCTCCGTTCGGGGCTCGTAATAGGCCCAGTTGGCGTTTAGCTGATCGTCCGGGAAGACATCGGGAAACAGGGCCGCCATGGCGATCACGTCGGCCTGCTTGATGATCTGCGTGGTGCCCGCCACGCCGTGGTCTCCGCCCCAGTATTCCCGGGGGTCACGCAGGCGGGAGCGCACCATGTCCAGGGAGCAGTCCTCCAGGTCAAAGTAGCCGTCAAACTGCTCAGTTACGCCGTTTTTGACCCTGGGGCGGCTGATGCGCTCCAGGACCCGGGCGAGCAGCGCCCAGTCCTTTTCATAATGAAGCTCCCGGAGCAGGGCGGAAAACCGCTCCGGCCGGTCGGAAAAGACCTCCCTGAGCTCCAGGGCAGTATTCAGGCAATGGCGGATCATCTGGTTGGTGAAGGCGTTGTTCCGCACCCGCTCGTGGTATTCGTCCGGGCCGATCACGTCGTCAAAATCCACCCGCTCGTCATCCACGTGGGCGCAGGCCCGGCTCAGATAGAAGCGGGCGCATTCCAGGATGACCCGGGCCCCGCCCTCCTCCAGCAGGGAGCGGTCGCCAGTAATCTCATAATAGCTGCGCAGGGCGTAGACGACGTCCGCGCTGATGTGGATCTGCTTGTCCCGAAAATAGGTGCGCACAGGCCGGTGGGTGAAGACGTCCACCACGTTAAAGTTGGTGCAGCCCTCCACGCCCCCTTCCTGGCTTTCCCAGGGGTAAAAGGCCCCGCGGTACCCGTATTCCTCCGCTTTTTTGATGGCCCCCGGCAGAGTATCAATGCGGTAGCGCAGCAGAGACCGGGCGATCTTCGGCTGGGTGTGGACGAACATGGGGAAGAAAAAGATTTCGGAGTCCCAGAAAACTGCGCCCTTGTAGGTCTGCCCGGAGAGGCCCCGGGCGGGAATGGACAGGCGGTCCGAATGACGGGGCGCGATGGCGTTTAAATGATACTGGCTGGCGTGCAGGGCCCGGGCGGCGGTGTCGTCCCCCTCCAGGACGATTTCCGAGCTTTCCCAGATATTTTCCCAGGCCTCCTCGTGGGCCCGCAGGCAGGCGCTGAAACCCTCTTCCTTTGCCCGAAGGCAGGTCTTGACCGCGGCTTTTTCCGGGTCCGCCCCGTCCAGGGAGGTAAAGACCGCCGAGAAAACCGAAACCGTCCAAACGCTGCCCGCCTGCACCGCCCGGCGAAGGACCCGGAACACGCCCTGCTCCGTCTCCTCCACGCTTTCTTCTCCCCCATCCTCCGTCCGCAGGCTCTGGGCCACGGCCACCCGGATGCCCTTTTCCCCGGTGAGGGCATGGGCCAGCAGGGCGTCGCCCCCTTGATACGCAAAGCCGGACAGATGCGGGCCGTTGATGTCCCAGATGTCCGTGGAAACGCCCGCCCGGAGGACCGCCTCGCCGTCCTCCCGGAACCGCATTTCGTAGCGATCCAGTGTCAGATGGCAGTCCGCCATGGACGCAAAGCGATGGCTGCGGACAATGGCCGGGCCAAAGTCTGTTTCCCGCTCAAAGATTCCGCTACGATAGTCGATTTTCTGGCGGTGACAGACGGGGTCCGTCTTTCCCAGTGCCATGGGGCGGCCGTTCAAAGTCAGGCGGAGGTACAGGCCGTTCGGCGCGTTGACCGGCTCCCGCCAGCGGTCCTGCACCTGGTCGTACACCCCGGCCAGCGTGACGGCGGGAAACAGGGAAGGCCCGGCTTCCTCCGGCACGCCCCGAAGGCCCAGGTATCCGTTGGCGCACAAGAAGCGGTTGCCGTCCAGCGCGGCGTCCTTTGGGTTAAAGCCGATTTTTTCCAGCGACCAGGTGTCCATACTTGCCTCCATAAGCATCGTCCGCCCGCTGATCTCAGCAGGCGGACGGTTTTGTTCAGGCCGGAACGATCTGCTCCGTCTTGTCCAGCCGGCAGGGCCGGCCGTATACCAGCACCGTCAGCGGTTCGCCCTCCGTCAGCATGAAGCCGGTTTTCCCCTCCTCCATGCGGACGCGGATCACGCGGCCCCGGTAGAGCAGGAAGAAGGTCAGCTTTTTCCACCGCTTCGGCAAGCGCGGGGCAAAGCGGAGCCCCTCCCCGTCGCTGCGCAGGCCGGCAAAGCCGTACACGATGTTGATCCAGGCCAGGGCGATGCTGGTGATGTGCAGGCCTTCCCGAGTGTTGCGGTTGTAATTGTCCAAATCGAGGCGGGTGGCGAAGCCAAAAAAGCGGACGGCCTCCTCCATTTTCTCCAGCTCCGCCGCCAGCACGGAATGGATGGCGGGAGACAGGGAGGATTCGTGAATGGTGCGCGGCTCGTAGAATTCATAGTTCACGCGCTTTACCTGAGTAGAGAAAGAGGAATTATAGAGATACAGCATCATCAGCACATCCGGCTGCTTGATCATGTCCGAACGGTAGATCCGGTCGTAGGACCAGTGGTCGTACAGCGGAAAATCGGTCACCGGAATGCTGTGAATGTCCGTGTGCGGGAGGTCAAAATACCCGTCGTGCTGCTCGATCAGACCGTTTTCATCCATGGGGAGATACATCTGCTCCGCCACAGTCTGCCAGAGGGCGATTTCCTCTTCCTGAAGCCCGGTCTTTTCCGCCAGAGCGGCATAGGCTTGAGGCCGCTCCCCACGCATCTTCATAAGGGTTTCGCACGCGCAGGACAGGGAGCGCTTGCCCATGTAGTTGGTGTAGGCGTTGTTGTTCACCATCATGTGGAACTCGTCCGGGCCCATGACGCCAAAGAAGCCGTACCGGCCCGTCCGGCCGCCCTTTTCCACCCGGCTGACCAGGAAGCGGGCGATTTGAAGCAGCATTTCCGCCCCGTAGGTCCAGAGGAATTCCTCGTCTCCGGTCACCTGCACGTAGTGCCAGACGCCGTAGGCCACGGCCGTGCTGGGCTGGAGCTGCAGGCTGGCGTGCTGCCACAGGGAGCAGGCCTCCTGCCCGTTCAGGGTGGCGATGGGATAGCAGGCCCCCCGGCAGTCCAGCATCCGCGCCCGCTCCAGGGCCTGGGGCAGGGTGTTATAGCGGAACAGCAAAAGGTTTTTGGCTGCTTCGGGGCTGGTAAACAGATAGAAGGGCAGGCACCCGGCCTCGGTATCCCAGAAGGCGTGTCCGTTGTAGGCTTCCCCGGTCAGGCCCTTGGCCCCGATGTTGTGGCGCATGGAGCCGCCGTTATAGGTCTGGGCCAGCTGGAAGCTGCAAAAGCGGATGCCCTGCTGCTCTGCCGCCGCGTCTTCGTCCGCGGCTTCGATCTCCACGTCCGAGGTGCGCCAGTAGCTGTCCCAGTAACGCTTCTGGGCTTCCAGGGCCTCGTCCAGCGGCGTTTTTTCACATTCCGCCAGGGCGCGAAGGCCCCGCTGCCAAAGCGCCTCGCCGTTTAAGCCCTCCTCAAAGAGGATCACCGCCCGCTTGTCCACGGTCACGGGCTCCCCGCAGCGCAGGGACAGGGCGGCGCGCAGCCGGGCCGTTTTGCCCCGGACCTCCGCCTGGGGCTCTCCGGGTATCCCAATCAGCGCTCCGGCAAAGACCTCCTGACGGGAGCGGACGGTGCCGGATGAAAGCATCAGGCAGCCCTCCCCCGCTTCTGCGCGGGTGTCCTGCCAGTAGCATTTTCCGGCTCCCTCGTGGGTTACGTCAAAGGATAGGCCGGACCAATATTCCACCGTCCCGGAGAAATTCAGGGCTTCCAGGGTAACGCGCTGATAGGCCCGCTCCCGGCGTTCCTGGTCCAGGAAGCGCAGGAAGGTCAGCCGGAGCTCCTTGCCGGTGGCCGTCTGCCAGAGGAAGCTCCTGGTCAGGGTGCCGGCCCGCATGTCCAGCTCCCGGTGGAAATCCCGGAAGCGGACCCGCCCTAAATCCAGCGTTTCCCCGTCCACGCTCAGGCCCGTCATCAGCCAGTCGGCGGTGGGGATCATAAAATGGGTCCGATCGATGATGCCCCGGTAGCTTTTGCCGATGGGCTCGATCTCGTAGACGCCGTTGGTATACATGCCCCTCAGCGAATCGACGCTGCCGCCTTCGTCAAAGCAGCCGCGCACCCCCATGGTTTCGTTGGCCAGGGAAAAAACCGATTCGCTGACCCGGGAATAGGCGGGGTCGAAGCCCTCCTCGATCACCTTCCAGGGATCGACCTTGAAATACACATCCGCTTTTTTTGCCATATGCTCCTCCCTCATACTAAGATCTGGTAAAAATGCTAAGAGATTGTGCGTGGATTTGGCGCTTGGTCAAGGAACCCGCACGAAAGCGTACCCGTAGGTACGGTGAGGGTGGGTGACGCTGAGCAAGCGTCAAAGACGCGTGCAAGATTTAGCGGTTTTACCAGAGATTAGTATCAACCCTTGATGCCCACGGAAACCGAGTTTTCCGTCAGCTGTTTCTGGAAGATGAAGAACAGGATGATGGGCGGGATCATGGAGAACACCACCGAGCGCATCATGGCGTCGGCGTTCACCGTCTGCTCCGTGCTGAACACGAAGAGGCGCACCATCACCGTCTGCAGCTCTCCGCCCCGCAGCACCAGGTACGGCAGCAGGAAGTCCGACCAGGCGGCGTTGATGGCGAAGATGGCCACCACCGAGCAGATGGGCTTGGACAGGGGCAGCACGATCCGGAAAAAGATCTGCAGCTGGCTGCAGCCGTCGATGCGGCTGGCCTCTATGATGGACGAGGGAAGCGATTCAAAGAACTGCACGAACAAGATGACATACATCGCGTTGGCCCCGTAGGAGAGCCACAGGGGCAAAAAGGAATTGCCCAGCCCGAGCTTCTGGATGTTCATAAACAGGGGCACGATGCTGATGGTGGTGGGCATGAGCAGGGAGAGCATCACCAGCTTTTTGACCACGCCGTAGCCCTTGGGCTTGAGGATGCCCAGGCCGTAGCCCAGCAGGCCGTTGAAGATCAGGGCGCAGACCACGCTGCCCGCCACCGAGATAAAGGAGTTTAAGTAGTTCTTGGCGATGCCCAGCTGATTCCAGGTGGTCACGAAGGTCTGAATATCAAAGCTCCTGGGCAGGATGCTGGTGCTGGAGACAAATTCCTTCAGGTCCTTAAAGCCTGCCAGGATGACCCAGACCAGCGGGAACAGGGCGATCACCACCATGATCCCGCACAGGAAAAGGATCACGCCGTACCCAGCCCGGACGGAAGGGGAATGCATGTCGTATTCCCGGATCACGCCGGTGCGCTGCGGATGGCTCATGGACATAAATCCCCCTTTCTTAGTCCCAGTCGGATTCTTTTCGGTTGAAATAGGAATAGACGGCGGTCATGAGCAGGAGGATGACGGTCACGATCACGGCCACCGCGGAGGCCTTGCCGTAATTCATGGAGCCGCCGAAGGCGTACTGCCACATCAGCTGCATCAGGGACAGGGAGGCATTGTCCGGCCCGCCCTTGGTGAGCACCATGGGCTCGTACATGATCTGGAACACGGAGATGATCTGCAGAATCAGCAGCGTCCCCGCCAGCTTGCGGATAGCGGGCAGGAGGATGTGCACGACCCGCTGCCACACCGTGGCCCCGTCGATGGCCGCCGCCTCGTACAGCTCCGCGTTGATCCCGGACATCCCCGCCATGTAGATCAGGGCCGTGGCCCCCGCCCCTTTCCAGGTGGCGATGACGATGATGATGGGAATCACCAGACGGTAATTGGTCAGGTAGGACTGGGGCGGCACGCCCAGCCTGCCCAGCAGGATGTTGAGCACGCCGGACTTTTCTCCCGAAAAGAAGGCCGACCACAGGATGATGACCGCCAGGCCCGGCAGCATGTTGGGCAGGTAGGCCGCCGTGCGGAAAAAGCCCTTGCCGCGCCTGGTTTCCCCGATGAGCAGGGCCAGCAGAATCGGCAGGCCAAAGCCGATCAGCAGGGACCAGAAGGTGTAGGTAAAGGTATTCGTCAGGGCCTGCAGAAAGTCGTCCTTGCTCATGACGCTGATGAAATTGTCCAGCCCGATGTAGCGGACCAGCTCCACGTTCCTGGTCTTGTACAGGCTCATGCGGATGCTTTCAAACAGCGGCTCCCACACAAAGAAGGTCATCAGGAGCAGGCCGGGCAGCATAATCAGCCAGGATTTGATGTTTTCTCCCGTTTTCCCGCGTCTCCGGGCCCGGGTGCTTTTTCCGTCCATACGGTTTCCCCCAGCGCGTGCGTTGATGAAAACATGCCGGCCATGGCGCAGGCCGACCGGCATGTTTTCAATGAATCATATCAGTAATCGTTGATTTCGTCGTCCAGATACTCCTGGAAGGAATCCTGGGCTTTCTGAAGGGCCTTCATCACGTCCGCGCCTTCCCGGGTGATCATGCGCTGGATCACAGCGGTCAGCTCCCGGTACAGCTGCTGGGCGAACACCGGCTCCTCGGATTTCAGGGTGATGGTGCCCTCGGAAAGGGAATCGAAGAAGTCCCGGTACAGCCGCATGTCCACGTTGCAGTATTCGTCCACGATGGCCTGCTTGGCGGCGTTGTATTCTTCGTCCGTCCAGGCGCTGATGGCGGGAAGCACGGGGGCCCCGCGGTCCCGCTTGGCGGCGTAATCCGCCCGCATGCCGGCGATGATCTCGTCATTGAGGAAGGGCAGCTTGCCGATGACCTGCAGATAGGCCATCAGGGCGATCCCCTGGTCCTTGGTGATGTTGGGGGCAAACATATAGCAGGTGCCGCCCGCCAGGGCATAGCGGCCCGCCTCTCCGGCGGGGAAGGGAATCAGGGCGAAGTCCTCTACCGGCAGGCCCTTGTTGGCGGTGGGCTGGTCCACGCTGTCGTCGGCGGCGAAGTTCATGGCCGCTTCTCCGGTACCCAGCAGAGAATGAGCCCCGGCCCAGTCGGTGGTGGTGGCGTCGGCGTTCAGGATGTCGTACTTCCACTTGAGGTCGCGCATGAACTCCATGGCCTTGACGCACTCAGGGGAGGTAAAATTGCACACCCAGCGGCCGTCCTCGTCCTGGTATTCCAGGGCGCTATCGCCCACACAGCCGAAGTTCCAGGCGATGTTGGTAAACAGCCAGCCGCCGTAGGTCTCGCTGGCCGGGAACACCAGGCCCGCCTTGCCGGTCTTTTCCCGGATGATCTGGCCGTATTCGGCCATTTCCTGCAGGGTCTTAGGGTAAATGGGCAGGCCCTCCTCGTCGATGAGGCCCGCCTGGCGGAACAGGTCGATGTTGATGTGCATGCCCAGCACGTAGCCGTCCCTGGGCAGGCCGTAGATGCGGCCGTTTTCATCCGCCAGCATTTCCACATAGGAAGGGCTGAACTTGTCCAGCACGCCGTAGGCCTCCAGGGCGTCGGTCACGTCGCCCACCAGGTGCTGGCTGATCAGCAGCTGGGGATCGGTGAAGGGGGGCTGGAAAATGCTGGGCGCCGTGTTGCCCTTGGCCATGGGCACATAGTTGCTCAGGGTGTAGGAGTAATAATCCGGCACCAGCGTCACGTTGGGGTACAGCCTGGCCATGGTGGCCTTGTAGCCCTCGAACAGGGCCTTTTCCGCCTCTGGCGCGGTGTCCGCCGGCCAGTTGCCCAGGGTGATGGTGCAGGTCAGATCAGGGTCGACCGCTCCCTCCGCCATGCCGGCGGGCAGGGCGGCAAACAGCAGGCACAGGACCAGAACCAGCGATACGTTTTTGAGCAGCCTGTTCATCTTCAAACCTCCTTACCACATATGCACACATTTTACGTCCACAGGTTTAACGCTAAACTTTGTATTTATTATAGTGGGTTTCCACCTGTTTGTCAATGCGGAATTTCCGCTTTCCGGAAGAAAACCCCGAAAGATTCCGGGAAAACAAAAGAAAAAACCGGATTCACCGGCAAAAGCCCTGCCGCCCAGAAAAAACCAACGAGAAAAACGCTTCCGCCGCCAGCTGACGGAAAGCCCGTTTTCTTTCTTCCCTGCCCTATGGGCGGGGATTTTTCATTTCCGCGGCGTTTCAGGCTTCCACCCAAAAGGCCGGGCGGAAAACCCATTCATTTCCCCCTTTCATATACTTGTTTTTCCTGTTTTCACAGGGTATAATAACAGGTGGACCTGGCAAAACCACCGGCCCGTCAACCCATCACAAGGAGGACAGCGATTCATGAAAAAAGATCTGGGTGTGCATCCTTTCCTGTATCCCATGCCGACCTACATGATCGGCACGTACAACGAAGACGGCACCGTCGATGAAATGATGATGGCCTGGGGCGGCATCTGCGCGGAAAACATGGTGGCCCTGAACCTGGAGGCCGATCATAAAACGGTCGCTAACCTGAAAGCCCGCATGGCCTTCACCCTGGCCGTTCCCGGCACCGATACGATCCGGGAGTCCGATTTCTTCGGCATCGCCTCTTCCAACAAGATGGCCGATAAGTTTGAGCGCACCGGCCTGCATGCGGAAAAGAGCGCCCGGGTGGACGCCCCTGTCGTGGCGGAATACCCCCTCACCCTGGAGTGCAAGGTAACCGAGTTCCAGGACCAGCCCTACGGGCTTCGCGTGCTGGGCGAAATCGTGAACGTGCTGGCGGACGAAAAGGTGCTGGATGAAAAGGGCCGGATCGACGCGGCGAAGCTGAACGCCTTTGCCTTCGACCAAATGCGCAACGGCTATTACGCCATGGGCGAAAAAGCCGGCCAGGCCTGGCACGCAGGTGCCGATCTTATGAAAAAATAATATGCAAAGCGCCGAAACCCGGCACTCATGACAAAACGGACACAGCGTCCCGCGTTAATGTACGCGAATGACACTATGTCCGTTTTGCTTATCTTTAAGCAATCGCTGTCTCCTTTTCCATCCGTTGTTCTTGCAAGTCCTTTTGACTTGTGATACGATCATATCACACTCGTCACACAGCCGTGTCAATGGACAATTTCTGACAGAATCCGTTAAAAGTTCTGCCGTTTTCCGGCATCCGGGATGCAAAGAAGCTCCGGCTGAATGATGACCGAGCGGACGCCCTGACGGATCAAAAAAAGGCCATCCGGACCCACAGGCTCGGATCGCCCATCCATGAAGAATCAAGGAGGCGGAAAGCGTGCAGCAGATCATCATCCACGTGGACATGGACGCCTTTTACGCCTCCGTCGAGATGCGGGATGATCCGTCCCTCCGGGGGAAGCCCCTGATCATCGGCTCGATGCCCCAGGAGCGCGGCGTGGTGGCCACCTGCAGCTATGAAGCGCGGCGGTTTGGCGTGCACTCCGCCATGAACATCAAGGAGGCCTACCGCCTCTGCCCAAACGGCATCTTTATGCACCCGAACTTTGAAAAATACCGGGCAGTGTCGGACCAGCTGCACAGCATCTGGAACACCTACGCCGGCGCTTCTGAAACCATCGCCCTGGACGAAGCCTACCTGGACGTGACGGAGAAGGCCGGAAGCTGGGAAGGGGCCTGCGGGATCGCCCGCACGATCAAGCGCCGGACCCTGGAGGAGCTGGGGCTGACCTGCTCGGTCGGCGTGGCCTATTCCAAGACTGCCGCCAAGATCGCCAGCGAAGAGAAAAAGCCGGACGGATACTTTGAGATCCCCACTCCCGAGGCCTTTGTGAACCTGATTTTGGACCGGGACGTGCGGGTGCTCTACACCGTGGGCGCAAAGACGGCCGAGCGGCTGAACAGCGCCGGCATCCGCACCGTGCGGGACGTGCGGGACCGGCCGGAGGAGGTGATCCGGCTTCTCGGAAAGCAGGGAGAATGGATCACCCGGATGGCCCGCGGCGAGGACGGCCGGAAGGTCACCCCCTACCGGCCGGAGGAAGCCAAGTCCATCAGCCGGGAGCTGACCTTCCAGGCGGACGTGGACGACTTTGTATTTCTGAAGGATGTTCTATTTCTCCTGTCCATGAGCGTCGAAAGGCGGGCAAGCCGCGTCGGCCTGTACGGCGAGGGGGTCTCGCTGAAGCTGACCTATGCCGACATGAAGACCATCACCCGCTCCAAGCTGATTCCCTCCTCCAGGTCCGCCGCCCGGATCGACCGGGAAGCGGTCTCTCTTTTAGAGCAGGTGCCGAGGCGGCCGGTCCGCCTGGTCGGCGTGGGCATCTACCACCTGACCGGGGAATACGCCCGCCAGCTTCGCTTTGAGGACCTGCTGCCGCAGGCAAAGGACCGGCAGGAGGCCTATGTCCCGGAGAGGCTCCGGGACCTTCACAACCGCTACGGCCTGGACTTCGCCGGAAATCTGGACAAGATTTTCCACGGCGAAACCCTGTACCGGACGGTCGAATACATGCGAAAGCACCGCGGCAGGACGGCTTCCGGGGGCCGGTGAGCTTTTTTTAAGTCAGCTGGCAGACGTTCCGCGGCTTCCCGTCCAGATAGGCGATCGTGTTGTCAAAGGCGATATGGGCGCGCCGGACCATGGCTTCCTCCGAAAGGAAGGCCACGTGGGGCGTCAGCAGGCAGTTTTTGGCATGAAGCAGGGGCTGGTCTGCGGGCAGGGGCGGCTCCACGTCGAACACGTCGATCCCCGCCCCGGCGATGCGTCCCTCGTTCAGGGCGTCCGCCAGCGCTTCGTCGTCGATGATCGGCCCGCGGGCGCAGTTGATGAAGATGGCTGTCGGCTTCATCAGGCCAAACAGCTCCCGGGTGATCATGCCCCGGGTGGAGGAATTGTTGGGCGTATGCAGGGAAACGATGTCGCTTCGGCGCATCAGCTCCTCCAGGCTCACGTATTCGATGCCGATGGCCTCCGCTACCGGCTTTACGTGCCGGGAATAGGCGATCACCTTCGCGCCGAAGGCCAGGAACAGCCTGGCCGTGATCATGCCGATCCGCCCGGTGCCGATGATGCCCACCGTCCGCCCGGCGATTTCCCGGCCGGCCAGGCCGGCGCTGGTGCCCCCGCTCCGGACCCGGGCGTCTCCCTCGCTGATTTTGCGAAGCAGGCTGATGGTCATGCCGATGACCAGTTCCGCCACGGTTTCATTGGAATAATCCGCCGCGTTGCAGACCGTCACGCCCTTTTGCGCGCAGGCGTCCAGGCCCACGTGGTCGATCCCCGTAAAGGCCACGTTCAGCAGCTTCAGGCTGTCCGCCGTCAGGACCGCCTCCGCCGGATAGGGGTTATTGGCGATCATCACCACCTCGCAACCGGCGCTGCGTCTTTTGAGCTCCTCCACGTCGGTCGTTTTATTGGGATAATAGACAAATTCATGCCCTCTTTCCACGATGGGGGCGGACAGCTCCCGGATCAGATCTTCGCTCACCCCAAGGGGCTCCAACAGACTGATTTTCATTGCCAATGGTCCTCCTTGATTCTTTTCCTTTGGGTCCGGGCGGCGCGCTAACGCGCCGTTTTTTCTTGACTGATCTGCCGCATGACCCGGTAGTAAATGATATACGAAATGATCACGTTCAGGACGTCGGCGACCACCTGCGTCCAGACGATGCCCGTCATGCCGAAAAACGCGTTCATGATCAGCAGAATCGGGATGTTCAGGCCGATCTGACGGATGGCCGCCAGCCAGAAGGATTCCTTCCCCCGGTTGACCGCCTGCATGAAATTGACCATGTTGAAGCTGAGAAACATGAAGGGCGTCGCAAAGCACCGCGCCCGAAGAAAGGAAGCGCCCAGGCGCACCGTTTCCGTGTCCGCGATAAAAGCGCCCACCAGCCGGTCCGCAAAGACATAGTACAGCGCCACGCTGACCGCCGCGACCGCCAGCCCCGCCACCCGGGCGGCGGTAAAAAAGTCGCTCATGCGCCGGCGGTTGCCGGAGGCGTAATTGTAGCCGATCAGGGGGATCATCCCCAGGCAGATCCCGATGCCGATGTTCAGCGGCAGCCGCTCCACCTTCAGCACAATGCCCATGGCCGCCAGGGGCAGGTCCCCGTGGGAGGCGGACAGGCGGTTGATCACGATGTTGGTCAGGTCGTACAGAAACACGCTCATGGCCGTGGGCACGCCGATGGAAAAGATGTTCCTGCGGGATTCCGGAAGGATTTTTTCAAGACGCCGGGGGACGCTCAGCACCGATTCCCCCCGCACCCGGTGGAACATCCACAGGAAGTATATAAGCGACGCAACGTTCGAGAGCATCGTGGCGATGCCCGCACCCATCACCTGACAGCCGTCCGGGAGCAGCACGAACATCAGCAGCGGGTCCAGCGCCATGTTGAGCACCCCGCCCATCCCGAGGCCAAACGCCGCCTCCCGGGCATAGCCCGCGTTCCGCAGAAGGAAGGACATGGCGCCGGAGGTGACGTTGGCCACCCCGCCGATGCCCACCACAAAGATCAGGTACTGCCGAGCATAGCCGATGGTATGGTCGCTGGCCCCAAGAAGCCGAAGCAGTGGGTCCATGAAGAGCAGGCACAGCAGGGAAAAAACAAACGCGGAGGCGGCGGACATACAAACCGTCCAGGAGGCGACCCGGGCCGCCTCCTCCTTTTCTTTTTTGCCCAGCAGCCGCACCATCAGGCTGCCGCCGCCCACCCCGAAGAGGTTGGCCAGCGCGCCCGCCATCAGGAACACCGTCAGCACCAGGGAGGAGGCCGCCACCATGTACGGGTTGTTGGTCCTGCCGATGAACCAAGTATCCGCCATGTTGTACACCAGCGTGATCAGCTGACTGACGATGGTCGGCGCCGCCATGGTAAAAAGCGCTTTGGGCACGGCGACGGTTTCAAACAGGGCGGTCTTTTGGCTTTCGTTCGTCATACGCGGCTTCCTTCGATTGCAGATCTGTGCCGGGCTGTTCCCCGCCCCATTTCCAGGCCGGACCCCGGGAAAAAATATACGTTACCGGCTCCCCCCTGTCAACCGGAAAGAGTGTTCTTTCCCTGCATTTGTTCATCCGGCAGACGTTTGATCAAGAAAAGCCTCCCTCCTCCCCCGGAAAACCCGGAGGGGAAGGGAGGCGGTTTTACGGCGGGCTTTCCGCCGTAAATGTTTTTCTTAAAATAAGGACAGGGAAATTACATCGCCGCTTTGGCCGCGAAATCCTTCATCGCCTCGGAAATTTTGATCTGCTGGGGGCAGACCTTTTCACAGCTGCGGCAGCCGATGCAGGCGGAGGGTTTCTTGTCCTCCGGCAGGGACATGAGGGCCATGGGGGCGATGAAACCGCCGCCGGTGAACACATGCTCGTTATACAGCTCCAGCAGCCAGGGGATGTTCAGCCCCTTGGGGCAATGGGTGGTGCAGTAGCGGCAGGCGGTGCATGGCAGGGCGGTGCGGCGGGTCATGTCGGCGGCCAGGGAGAGCAGGGTGTTCTTTTCCGCTTCGTTCAGCGGCCGGTCCGTCTCAAAGGTGCGCAGGTTTTCGGCCATCTGCTCTTCGTTCGACATGCCGGAGAGGATCACCTTCACCTGGGGAATGCTCTGCAGGAAGCGGAAGGCCCAGGCGGGAATGCTTTCCTCAGGCCGCAGGGCGCGGAGCTTGGCCTCGTCTTCTTCCGGCAGCTTCGCCAGCTTGCCGCCGCGAAGCGGCTCCATCACCCAAACGGGGATGTTCCATTCCTGGAGCAGGGCCACCTTCGCTTTGGCGTCCTGGAAATCCCAGTCCAGCCAGTTGAGCTGGAGCTGGCAGAATTCCATATCCTTCCCGTAGGCGTTCAGGAAGCGCCGGATGACCTCTACGCTGCCGTGGGCGGAAAAGCCCAGGTGCTGGATGCGGCCATTGCGCTTCTGCTCCATCAGGTAGGAATAGGTCCGGTATTTTTCGTCGTTCAGATACGCGTCGATGTTCATTTCGCACACGTTGTGGAACAGATAGAAATCAAAGTATTCCACCTGGCACTTGCGGAGCTGTTCCTCAAAGATGGCTTCCACCTTGCCCATGTTGTGCAGGTCGTAGCCGGGGAATTTGTCGGCCAGGCAAAACCTCTCCCGGGGGTAGCGGGCCAGGGCCCTTCCCAGCACGATTTCGGACTGGCCGCCGTGATAGCCCCAGGCGGTGTCGTAATAGTTGACGCCCGCGGCCATGGCCTGGTCCACCATGCGGAAGGTCTTTGCTTCGTCGATCCGGCTGTCGTCGCCGTCGATCACGGGCAGGCGCATCGCGCCCATGCCCAGATTGGAAAGCTCAAGGTTCTGAAAATGACGGGTAATCACTTTATTTCTCCTTTCATTCAACGGACAGGGTGATGATGACGTCGCCTTTGCTCAGCAGTTCCCGCATTTCCTCCGGGGTCTTGTCGGTGATATGACCGAGCCTCGTATAAGCCCAGGAATTGCTGCCGTAAAACACCACCAACTGGCTGCTGGAATAGAGCACGATGTCGCCGGAAGCGGTGACGGTCTCCGTGTCCCTGCTGGGCAGGCGGCGGCCGATGGCGCCCACCTGCTCAAACCCGCCGAACATGGACATCTGGATGGTGAGGCCGTCCTTGGCCAGCGCTCTGAGTGCTTCCACAGATTCATTGTTTTCCCAGGCCACTTCCACCGTCGTTTCGCCGATCTTCATCTTCATTTGGCTCTGCGCCTCCTTCGTTTCCATTTCTGTCTGACTGTCCCCGCCGGACCATACCGCCCCGCCGGTTTCTCCCGCGAGGCCTGCGCCGCCGATACAGAAAAGCAGCAGCGCGGCGCAGAGCGCCAGGATGGTTTTTCTCATAGTCTTTGTCCTTTCCTCTTTGCCTTAGGCTGGTTCGTCCCGGGTCGGCTTTTCCGTTTCCCGGATCAGCCAGTCCATCTGGTCCACCCTTCTCTGACAGGCGTGCAGCTCGTCCATCAGCTCGCAGCGCAGCTTGCGCAGCATTTGCTTCGCTTCGCCGTTCCTGTGGGTTTGAAGGAGGGCGGTCACATATTCCGTGTTCTCCCTGCTCAGGCCGATGCCCCGCATGCACTGACTTGCCGTTTCTGGTTGCATGGTTTCCTCCGCATTGGTTCTGTCCTGTTTCGGACAATTGGATGATATCACCTTGCGGATTTTTTCGCAAATGGTTATAATGAATATCATGATATTCATTATTTGCATTTCATGGAGGGCAGCATGGAAATCAGAACGCTTCGGTATTTTCTGGCGGTGGCCAGGGAAGAAAACATGACCCGGGCAGCCGAGCAGCTGCACCTGACCCAGCCGACCCTGTCCAAAGCGCTGAAGGCGCTGGAAGAGGAATTGGGCAAAAAGCTCTTTACCCGCCACAGCTTCAGCATCCGCCTGACGGACGAAGGCGTTCTGCTGCGCAGCCGTGCCGAGGACCTGGTCAGCATGGCGGACAAGATCACCCGGGAGTTCGTCACCCTGGACGACATCACCGGCGGCGACATCTACCTGGGCCTGGCGGAATCCTATCAGATCCGGACGCTGGCCCGGGCCATCAAGGAATTCCGCGGCCAGTATCCGGACCTTCGTTATCATATCACCAGCGGGGATACCGAGCAGGTCACCGAAAAGCTGGACCAGGGGCTGCTGGACTATTCCGTCCTGGCGGAAATGCCGGACGCCGCCAAATATGATTCCCTGGTCTTCCCCCAGGCGGACGTCTGGGGCCTGGTCTTTCCCGCAGACGATCCGCTGGCAGCAAAAAAGGCCGTCACGGTGGACGACCTGATGGGCCTGCCCCTGTTCTGTTCAGAACAGAGCTGGCAGAAGGATATTCCCCGCTGGTGCGGAGACCGGATGCGGGACCTGCGTCTGGAGGGCTCCTTCCGGCTGTCCTATAACGGGTCCATGTTTGCAAGGGAGGGGCTCGGCTACCTGCTGACCTTCGACCGGCTGATCGACACGTCCCCGGCCTCCGGCCTCGTCTTCCGCCCGCTTTCCCCGAAGCTGGAAAACCGCCTGTACCTGATCTGGAAAAAATACCAGTCTCTTTCCCCCATCGCCGAGCGGTTCCTTGAGCATGTAAAGGCGAGCTTCACGGCGTAATCAGAACGCCTGCTCCGCCTGGGCCGCCGCGTCGATGTTCTGAACCACGGGAACGTCTGGGTAAGCCGTGGTGACGGGCATCGGCAGGGACTGCATGTATTCGTGCATGGCCTCCGCCACCCGCTTGCTGTTGGCCACGGCCTCCACCACGGTGCGGGCCCCGCTGGCGGCGTCGCCGGCCGCGAATACGCCGGGACGGCTGGTATGGCCGTCCTCGTCCACGGTGAGCAGGCCGCTCTTCACCGTGTCGATCCCCTTGGTGGTGGTCACCAGGTTGCTCTCGGCTCCCTGGCTAACCGCGACGATGACGCCCGTGCAGGGATAGAGCTTTTCCGTCCCGGGAACCGGGACGATCCTTCCGTCGGCGTCTGTCTGGCTGTCCGCCAGAATCACGCCGTCCTCGCGGATTTCGACCGTGCATTTGTTGTAGATGAAGTCCACGCCCTCGAGCCTCGCGTAGCTGCTTTCGTACTGACTGGCGGTCAGGGTGTCCGTCAGGTTCACACAGGAAACGTACCGGGCCCCGTGGCGGACGGCGGTGCGGGCGCAGTCCATGGCGCTGTTGCCGGTGCCGATGACCATGATGCGCTCTCCCAGGCGGAACGCCGACGGGCTGGCCAGATAATTGATCGCGTAGGTCACATGGCCCAGGCTCTCTCCCCGGATGTTCAGCTTCCGCGGCTTCCACAGGCCCGCGCCCACGAACACGCTTTGGTAGCCGTCCCGAAACAGATCGTCAATGGTGATGGCGCTGCCGATATAGGTGTTGGGACGGAAGCGGATGCCCTTGAGTTCCAGATGGCGGTAGGCCATATCGTCCAGCACGGAGTCCGGCAGCCGGAAGTCCGGAATGCCGTAGCGCAGCACGCCCCCGATCTTGTCCCTGCTGTCGAAAATGGTGACGCCGTAGCCGTACCGGGCCAGGATGATGGCGATGGTCAGCCCGGCCGGGCCGGCCCCGATGACGGCGGCCTTTCGGCCGTTGGAGGGGGCGGGCCCCTTCACCATCTGGTTGGCGTAGGTGGTGGAAATATAGCTCTCAATCACGGAAAAGTGCACGGGCGTATCCTTGATGCCCCGCACGCAATGCCCCTCGCACTGGTTTTCATGGTTGCATACCAGGGAGCAGACCGTGGTCAGGGGATTGTTTTCAAACAGCATCCACCCCGCCTCGTTCAGCCTGCCCGCCTTCAGCAGCCGGATCACCTCCGGGATGTTGGTATGAATCGGGCACCCCTCCTGACAGCGGGGCTTTTTGCATTGCAGGCAGCGGTTCGCTTCTTCCATCACATGCAGGGCCATCGTACGTCCTCCGTTCGCTTCCGTGTCTGGCACGGAAGATTTCTTCTGTCAACATCATATCAAATGATTCGGAAAAAGGCAATCGCCAGACGCCTGCATCGGCGGCAGGACGCCTGAAGCGCCTGGGGATGGGCCGTTGGTCATGCCGGACGGGTCTCCGGGTGGCGGGACGGTCGGTCATGCTTCCCGGCCTTCCTGGCCTTGAGCGAGCTGCGGCAATTCCGGAGCTGAGCCTTTGGAAGGACTCTGTTGGCTGGAGTTCCTCTAATCCCCGTCGGCCCTCCGCTACATTAGTTTACATCGTGTTCATAGGCTCCAGGACGGAGTTTTCTCCGCCATGCCCCAGCGCCGCCTCGATGCAGCCTTCGATATGGTCCGCCCGGCGCAAGAGTCTTTTTCTCTTGATATCCTCTCCCACGGGCCACTCCATCAGCTTTTTGATCCTGCCCAGGGCGATCGTCTCCTGAAAGCGGTCCCTCCAGCCTTCGTAAAGGGCGGTGTACCAGGCCTGCAGCTCCTCCCGGCTGGCGGGCGGGCCGCCGCGGATCCGCCGCGCGAGGGCCGGGTCAAAAAGAAGGCCCCGGCCGATCATGACCGCCTTCGTCCCGGGGAAGCGGTCAGTCAGCGCCCGTACGTCCACCGGCGTCCGAAGGTCCCCGTTATAGACGGGATGGGCCAGCCCCTGCCGCAGGGCCAGGCCGAAGGCTTCCGGGTGGATTGCCCCGGTGTACTGCTCCAGTGCGGTGCGGACGTGGATCGTCACATGAGCGAAGGGATACCGGGCGAGCAGCGGCAGGATCTCCTGCCACTCCTCCGGGCTTTCATAGCCGATGCGGGTTTTGACGGAGAGGGAGATGGGGAGCGGCTTTGAAAACACCTGGTCCAGAAAGGCGCGCAGGGCAGAAAGGTCCCGGAGCATCCCGCTGCCCCGTCCCCGCTTGGTCACGGTGGGCGACGGACAGCCGAGATTAAGGTCCGCGCAGGAATATCCCCGGGCGCTCACAGATTGAAGCCACGCATGCAGCTGGCCGGGGTCCCTCGTCAGCGCCTGGGGCAGTACGTGGAGCCCACGGTTTTCCTCCGGGGAAATATCTCTTTTCTCGCGGGTCAGCAGGGACATCGTCTGCGTCAGCTTGTGAAACGGCAGGCAGTAGATGTCCACTCCCCCGAAAAGCTCATGGTGGACACGGCGGAGGATCCCATCGGTGATGCCCTCCATCGGCGCAAAATAGATGATCAAACGCCTTCCTCCGTGGTTTCCACGCCGAGCTTTTTCAGCTCCTCCATCAACCCGTCCACGCCGCTGAATACGAAGCCCGAAAAGCCCAGCGCCCGCGCCGCGAGGACATTTTCCTCCGTATCGTCGACAAAAAGACAGGTCTCCGCCGTTAAGCCGAAACGCTCCAGAAAGCAGGAAAACATCCGCTGATCCGGCTTCGTCATGCCGACCTTGAAGGAAACGATGCCCCCGTCCATATACGGCATGAAGGCCAGGGATTCCCCGCACTCGTCATAGGCTTTCTTGGAGTAATTGGACAGATAATAGACCCCGTACCCGGCCTTTTTCAGCCGCTGGACCAGGGGGATGGCGTAATCCCGGCTGACAAGCATCCCGCTCAGGTTGGTAAACGCCAGCCGAAGCTCCCGTTCGATCTCCGGGTCGGCGGCGGTGAAGGCCTGCAGGGTCTCTTCCTCTGTGACTTCTCCGCGCTCAAACCTGCCCCAGTACGGGTTCATGACCGAGGCTTTCAGCACCCGTTTGATCATCGGGCCGTCCAGTCCCTTTTCCATCAGGAATTCCTTCATCCGATAATCGGCCAGCACGCCGCCGATGTCAAACACGATGTTCTTGATCATTCTATTCCCCCATCCTTCTCTCAGTCCCCATGCAGCTCCCAGCCGTGGTCGCCGTGATAGATCATGAGCCTGGTCATGCCGCCGTCGATGCAGATGTTTTCTCCCGTGATGAAGCCCGCCTTCTCCGAGCACAGGAAGAGGACCATCTCCGCGATGTCCTCTGGCTTTCCGACCCGGCCCACCGGCTGCTGAAGAGCGTCCGCTCCGGCAATATCGCTGCCCGTCGTATCAATCCATCCGGGAGAAATGCTGTTGACCCTCACCTTTCCGGCCAGGCTGACCGCCATCGCGTGGGTCAGGGCGGCAATGCCTCCCTTGGCGGCCGTATAGCTCTCCGTCTGCGGCTGGCTCATCCGGTCCCTGGAGGAGGAGATGTTGACCACCGCCGCCCCTTTGACAAAGCAGGACACAAACAGTCGGGTCAGGTAATACGGGGCCGCGACGCCCACCAGTTGGGCCTGCACGAAGTCCTCATAGCTGCACTCGCAGATCCCCTTCATGAGCGGCGGGGCGTTGTTGATCAGATAGTCCACATGGCCATGCTTCCGGATCACAGCTTCCGAAAAGCGCTCCAGAGTCTCCCTGTCCCCCACGTCGCCGACAAACCAATTCCCGGGGCGGATGTCGATGACCTCTACCGTAGCGCCCTCCCGGAGAAACGCCTCCGCGATGGCCCTGCCAATTCCATGCCCGCCGCCGGTAATCACCGCGACCTTCTGCTCAAATGCTCCCATCCTGCACTCCTTTGTTCCAGAAAGCGGCAAAACAGCCGCCGTTTCAAAGATATTTTATCACCGAACTGCCGGGACAACAAGAAAAAACATAAAAAAGCAGAAGAGCGCAAACCAGGCCGTTCGCGCGCTTCCGCTGGGTTCTTTTTCTTCTTACATCTGCCGCAGCAGCCAGTTCTGAACGCCGATGCACTCGATCATTTCCAGCTGTCCCTGGGCCCAGTACATATCCTCTTCCTCATCCTGGTAGTAGGCCTTCAGGATCTCGAAGGTGGTAAAGTCTTCCCGGGCAGCTTCGGTGATGTCCTTCAGCCAGGCCAGGCCGTCGACGGAAACCTGCAGGTCGTACTTGAGCCAGTCCACAGGATTCTTGCAGACGGGCTTGTCTTCCTTTGCGCCCAGACGCACCTCGCAGCCCAGGTCCAGCAGCCTGTCGATGCACTTGGTCACCCAGCCGCGCTCTTCCTCCGCGTGCTCGGCGTATTTATCCGCCAGCTTGGTCAGGCCCAGGTTGGCAAAGATCCTGGACTGCAGCTGGTGCCCGTCCGCCTGCTGCGCCAAATCGGTTATGATGGTCTGAAGACCCGCGATCACTTTTTTCGTTAGCCATGGAAAGCTCCTCCTTTTTCATCTGCGGCCGGATGTTCAGACGCACCTGAATCCACCCGGCATTCAATCAATCGTAGTCGTGCGCGACTATCAATTGTATGATAAACCAAATGCAGACAAAATACAATGTAGAATCATTCCGCCGTGCTTCATGATGAAGCAGATTGATCAAACTGTCTCATTTTTTCTTTTTTAGAAAAACCGTCCTTGCCTGGGCCTCGGTGTCGTCGTCCTCCGCTAGGATGATGAAGCTGTAGCCGCCGTCCGCGCCGAACCAGATGGTATCGCCGGTGAACAGATATTGGTCGTCGATCAGATATACTATATAGCCCCAGATGTGGCCGGGCATCTGTGGACCGAAGAATCCCCGGAGACCATTTTGCGCCAGCTGAACGCAGGGAGCCTGCATCCCGAACATCGGCTGAGCGCCGGATTTTGCTGGTTCTCCATGGTTTGCTGCTGCGTCATTTGCTGCCGGAGCTGAAAAACGTCGCCTTGTGCCGAACCGGCCGCCAGGGATGTTCCCGCGATCGAAGTCGTCAATACGGTCGCTGCGAGGATGCTGGTGATGATGCGTTTCATATGTTTGACCCCCTGTAATCGTTTTCTGATTTTTTAACCTGTTCAAGGTGGATCGGCCGTCGAACTGTGCACCGTCATCCGGCCGGGGAAGGGCTCCCGCGCTGAGGCTTTTGAGCCTTTCACGATACGATTCGGAGGCGCTTTCAAAAAAAGTGGGGTCGGAAAGAAAAAAATAAAAACTCCCGCTCACCCCAGGCGAATGGAAGAAAAAGATGGATGTTGCTCTCTCTTTACAGAAGGGCGGCGATTTTTTTTTGCCAGAGCCATGATGGTCAGCATGGGCGGGTTGCCCATGGACCGGGGCAGGATTGTCGCGTCGGCCACGTACAGGTTCTCCGGCAAAACGGATGAATGAAGGTTCTCCTTTTCCCCTTCCGTCAGCGGCAGCATGCCGCCCGGATGGCCCGCGTTCAGGGTGCCCAGGAACTGGTCCCGCTCCCGGACGCCCAGGCGCTCCAGGATCTCCTGGCTCTGCGCGACGGCCCTGTCCATACGGCGCTGATCGGCGGGAGACATGGTTTTATTGATGTGCTTTCCGTCCGTGGTCCCCGCTTCCTCGTCTGCCAGCTTGATCATGATGCTGGCGATGTTCCGCATGGGGAGCCGCCAGCTTCGATGAAAGAAGAAGCTCAGATAATCCATATACGGGGACAGGATATAGCCGTCCTGCTGGCTGATAAAGGGCATGAGCAGCTGATGGTCCTGCCCATAGTTTTCCATAGGCCCCGCCACGTAGAGGACGGGGTCGGCAAACAGGGTGTCGGAACAGGGGACGCCGGAATGCTGCGGAATCACCGGCGTACCCAGGCCGCCGGCGGCAAGGACCACCAGATCGGCCTGATAGGTTTCCCGTTTTCCGTGCCTCCGGGCGTGGACGGCTTTGACCTGACCGTTCTCTATATCCAGGCCGGTGACCCGGCAGTCGATGATGAGAACCGCCCCTTTTTGAACCGCCTCTTTGATCAGCGCCCGCGTATCCCATTTCGCCCCCGTCGGACAGCCGATGGCGCAGTGGCCGCATTCTACGCATTTCGCGGCCCGCATGAGCTTGGGCGTGCCCACCGGATCCAGCCCCATCTGTTCAAACAGACGGAACATGGTCCATGTGGTTTCGGTCCAATGCTGCTGATGGTCGGTGGTGATGGGCAGCTCCCGGGATAGCTCCGCGCACTGTTCATCCAGATCGATCCCCAGAGCCCGGACCGCCCCGTCGCAGCGCACGGCGTTGCCGGTGGCCAAGGTGGTGGTGCCGCCTACGCCGATGCCCCGCACCATCACCATGTCCTCCGTCTTTTCCACCAGCATGTTCGGCAGGAGCAGGCAGATCATCCGCTCGTCGAAAAAGAGGCCGGTGCGGTGCAGGGCGGCCAGCTTGCCGATCGGCATGGAAAAGGGCCTGAATTTCCCTCCGGCCTCCAGGATGGTCACCTGGTATCTGCCCTGCAGCTCTTTGGCGATCATGCCGCCGCTCGCGCCGGTACCAGGGCCGTCTTCTTATTTTTCATCCCATTCCCCTCTTTGAAAAACGGCTTTGCACTGTGCGCAGCCCTCGGTGAGCCTTTCCGTAAAATGAAGCTGCCCGCCCCCGTACAGGCCCGCGATGATCCCGGCGTCCACCTGGGACATCCGCCCGCATTGCTCCGGGGAATAAAAGGCGCTGAAATAGCAGCGCGGCACCATGATTTTCCCCGGCAGGCGGCCGCTCATGGTGATGCAAAGGTTCTGATAGAGATAAAAGACCAGCCACTGGATGTCGCACGGTTTCCTGAGGCCGATCAGGCGGCGGATTTTCCTGCCCAGCTGAAACGCGCCCTCATACAAGCGCTTTGGATCCGCCTCCGTTTTTTCCATACATGATACCGTATAAGCGGCGTAGGCCCTGAGGGCTTCCGGCGCGGGCAGATGTAAAACCCTTCGCCCCGGCAGTCTAAAGCTGCGGGAAGCCAGGTTCAGAAGAATCTGTGCTTCCGCGCATCGGACCCAGTTGGGCGTATGCCGCTCCAAACGCGAAAGGACCCGGCGGGTAAAGGCCGCCCTCATCGGTACATCGCCTCGATCTCCGCGGCGTAATGGGTACATACGTTGTTCCGCTTCACCTTGAGGTTCGGGGTCAGTTCGCCCGCCTGAATGCTGAGGGGCTTTTCCATCACGGTAAACTTTCTGATCTGTTCCGGGTGGGAGAGCTCCGCGTTCATCCGTTCCATCTGCCCGGAAAGGTCCCCGCACGTTCCCTCCAGCCAGATCAGCGCGGTGCAGTAGGGGCGGTTTTCGCCCACGAGCACCGCCTCGGATACGCCGGGGATGTCCTTGATGCGCTGCTCGATTTTGGGGATGCTGATGTTCTTTCCGTAAGCGGTGATGATAAAGTCCTTCTTTCGCCCAAACAGGGTGATATGGCCGCTTTCGTCCATCCGGCCCAGATCGCCCGTGCGCAGGACACCGTTTTGGATGTTTTCGGTCTGGAGGCCGTAATATCCAAGGGTCACCTGAGGGCCCTTGACGATCAGTTCCCCATCAGGCTCGACGGTGATCTCGGTATCGGGCAGGGCTGTGCCGATTGTGGGGATCACGTTGTCCCCCAGACGGTTGATGGTGATGAGGGGCGCTTCGGTCTGGCCGTAGGCGTTGTGAATCTCGATCCCCAGGGCGCGGAAATTCTTGAGCAGGGCCTCGCTGACCGCGTCCATCAGCCCGATGGCCTGCTCCAGCGCCAAATAGTCCACCTAATTGATGCCCGTCAGGGCCACCCGGTCCCCTTTGCGGATGCCCCAGGCCCACAGCACGTTCCGGATCTTCTCGATCCGGGTGTTGACCTCCGGGCCATGGACAGCCTCGATCCCTTCGGCGGTGACATTGTAACAGGTGATGGGATAGCGGCGGCTGGCCCGCCGCACCATGGCCTGGTCAAAGACCGTCTGCCCGGTCTGCCGCATAAAATTCTTCCGGCAGGCAAAGGTCAGGAAGGTGTCCAGGTAGCTCCGCCAATCCGCTTCATAGGGGCCGCAGAGCGCGTCCGTATTCGTCCGGTCAAACACCTGGTCCGCATAGAAATAGGGCAGCAGCATGAGCAGATTATGGAGGCTGCTCTTTTTCCGGCTGTCCTCTTTTTGGTTGTAGGTCAGCCCCGCCTTTTTAAAGGCCGGTAGGGACAGAAAGACGGGCCTTTTCAGCCGGACGGACAGATGCTTTTCGGCCCAGGCGATCACCGCGTCGCACAGTTCGCCCGCCGTAGGGGCTTGATCCTTGGGGCAGGTCAGATGGAAGGCCTTCCCCTCCGCGGCGTCCGAGCGGGCAACGGTCAGCGCCGCGTCGGCCACCGTATCCACCGGCACCAGGTTCAGGGGCGTGTCCTCCCTGATGGGCAGCAGGCGGATCTTCCCCAGCAGCAGCTGTTTTAAGACATAATAGACCGTATTGAAATTCCGGACCACCCGCTTTCGGAATCCCCCACAATCATGCCCGGGCGGCAGATCGACCAGGGGAGGCCGGAAGCCCGCAGGAGGTTTTACGCCTCCGCCTTGCTTTGCTCATAGAGGCTGGAAAAGCGTTCTCCCGGAAGCTCATCCTCCATCACCCGTCCATGTTTCCGGCCCGCCACATAGGCGGTAGAGATATGGAGGAAGCGCCGCAGACGCGGCAGGCTTTTGGACAGAGCGATCATATTCCGGGTGCCGATCACGTTGGTCTGGTCCAGCTCCGCCTTGCTTTTATCAAACCCGATCTCCGCCCCGGCGTGGATCACGAGGGTCACGTGGTCCCGAAGGGCCTCAAGCGCCTCCGCGTTCAGCCCCAGGTCGGCCTTGGTAAAATCGCCGGGCAGAGGAAGCAGCTGCCTGCCGACGGCCTGATACAGGCTTTGATCGTGCTGCCACGCGGCCCGGAGCCGCTGGGCCGCCTCCGCATGATCCGCCGCCCGAACCAGGACATAGACAGAAGTCTCCTCCGCCTTTGCCAACCGTGCAGCCAGCTCCGTGCCCAGGAACCCGGTGCCGCCGGTCAGTAAAATCCCTCTTTCATACAGCCTCCGAAACAAGTGATGACGCCTCGTCAGGCGGCAGCCGGTTCAGACGATTTTATCCCAGGGTTACGTCCAAGATCATCATCAGCACGAAGCCCAGCGCAAAGGCGATGGTTCCCCAGTTGGAGTGCTTCCCCTCGGACATCTCCGGGATCAGCTCCTCGACGACCACGTACATCATCGCGCCGGCGGCGAAGGCCAGCAGATAAGGCATGATGGGCACCACCGTGCCGGCGGCGACAATCGTGACGGCCGCAGCGATGGGCTCCACCACGCCGGAAAGAACGCCGTACAGGAAGGTCTTTCCCTTGCTCATGCCCTCCGCCCGAAGGGGCATGGAGACGATCGCTCCTTCCGGGAAGTTCTGAATCGCGATGCCCAGGGCCAGGGCCAGGGCGCCCGCGCTGGTGATGCCCGCGTTGCCGGAACGGAAGCCCGCGTATACCACGCCCACCGCCATGCCTTCCGGGATGTTGTGCAGGGTCACCGCGAGGATCAGCTTGGTGGTGCGCTTGAGGCCGGACCTCGGGCCTTCGTCCTGATGATCCAGGTGCATGTGCGGGGTGATCACGTCCAGCAGCAGCAAAAAGCCCACGCCAATCAGGAAGCCGACGGCGGCGGGCAGAAAGGAAAGCGTCCCCATGTGCTCGCTGCTCTCCAGGGCGGGCTGCAGCAGGCTCCAGAAGGAAGCCGCCACCATGACGCCCGCCGCAAAGCCGGTCAGGATTTTCTGCAGCACCGCCGATATTTCCTTTTTCAGCACAAACACCATGGCCGCGCCCAAACTGGTCCCGACAAAGGGAATCAAAATGCCCAATAATGTCTCTGTATTCATCGTTTCCCCCAGCAGTTTCTTTAAAAAGAAGGAGTCCTCATGGACATGAAAAGAGGTGCCTCCTCCCATGTCCATGGGTGTTGATTGTATGGGAGGGCCTTTTATCTCAAGGCGCTCCCTGCGTTTTTGCGTTCCTTTTCGCTGTGCATCCGCTCCACGGCCTTGCACAGCAGTTTTTTCAGCGTCATCAGTTCCTCGGCCTCCAGCGGGATGCATCCCCCCATGGCTTTGGGCACCGCTTCCGCCTGTTTCTTCATCGCCCGGCCCTTGTCCGTCAGGTCCAGAAACAGCTTTCGCTCGTTGCTTTCAGGGGCGATTCGGTCAATCAGGCCCAGGTTTTCAAGCCTTTTGAGCAGCGGGGCCAGGGTGCTGGATTCCAGGTGCAGAAGCCTTCCCAGCTGGCGCTCCGTCATCCTGCCGTATTCCCACAGGGCCATCATCACCAGATACTGCGTGTAGGTGATCCCCAGGGGCTCCAGCGGCTTTCTGTACTGACGCACCACTTCCTTGGCGCAGGCATACAGGGGAAAACACAGCTGGTTTTCCAGCAGCAGGGCGTCGCTCTTTGTTTCCAAATCCTGCAAATCAGCTTCTCCTGTTCTCCGGCTTGACCCACACGTGCCACTTGGGGGCCTTGGGCATGGGCTCGTGCTTGATCAGGGCCCGGATGACGCGGCGATGGGTAAAGCAGCAGCAAACTGCCAGCACCCCAATGATGATTCCGATGATCGCTCCGGTAGACATAGACGTTTTCCTCCATCTCTGATCTTTTTCCAAGTAAACCCCCGGCATCACCCCGCGGGAGGAATGCCGGTTTTCTAAAAACAGTTACTTCTTGGCCGGCTCCCACTTGCAGCGGATGGGAGAAACGATGCTGCCATCCTTCTTCATGGCGGCAAAGGCCTTGTCCACGACCTTGCGGTCGAGCCCCGTGAGCTCCGCGGCCTTGCCGGCGTTCAGAGGCTCTCCGGCTTTCCTCATGGCCTCCAGAATGATTTCCTTCTCGTCCATGTTTCTTCTCCCTTCTTTTAAACGCCCAGGAGCTTGGTCCAGAGCTTCACTTCTTCTTCGCTGCCCTCCGCGCCCAGGCGCTTGCCGGCGTCCACGCACACGTTTTCGCCCACGATGCCCTGGATGTGCACGGCGGCCTTTTCCACCCCGCTCATCCCCGAGGTGCAGAAGGGGATGATCTTCTTGCCGGTGAAGTCATAGGCCTCCAGGAAGGTGTCGACGACGCTCGGCTCGCGGCCCCACCAGATGGGGAAGCCCACGAATACGGTATCGTAATCGGCCATGTTTTCGACGCAGCCCTGGATGGCGGGACGGCAGGTCTCGTCCGCCATTTCGAGATTGCTGCGGGATTCCTTGACGGTATAATCGAGGTCTTCCTTCGTGTAGGGCTTCTCCGGCCTGATCTCAAAGCAGTCGGCGTTTTCAGCCTTCGCAAGCTCGGCGGCCACCTTGGCGGTGACGCCGCTGGCGGAAAAATAGGCGACTAAAATCTTGCTCATCGTTATGTCCTCCTTCATTTCCGATAAAGGTCCTTCTCCGGCGGTCCCAAAGTCTCCCGAAGCTCATGCATCGTAGTCGCGCACGACTACTTTGGAGATCATAGACCTTTCCGCCGCAAAATGCAACAGAGAATCTTTTCGCCGTGTATCATGATGAAGCGTTTTCCTTAAACTGTCTCATTTTCAAGCATCAGGGGCCGCATCGGCAGGGGCAGGGAATTTTCGCAGACCTCCGCCATCTCCTCAAGGGTGGCCGCCGTCTGCCCCAAAATCCACTCCGCGCTCAGGCACACCGTTCCCATGCAGTACACCCGGATGTACATTTCCATTTTGGCGTCCAGGGACGTCCTGCCCGTGCGCCGCCAGATATAGAGGGAAGCCTCCTGACAGTGGATTTCCGTCATATAGTGGACAAAGGAATCATGGCCGCTGGTATGTTTCAGAATGTTGCTTAGATATTCCTTTTCCGCCTGGTAATGGCTCAGGCAGTCCCAAAGCGCCAGCTTCCACGTATAGCCGTCCATGCCGATCCGACGCATGAGCCCTTCGATCTGCTTGGCATAGTCCCAGGCGATCAGATCATACTTGTCCCGGAACTGGCGGTAATAGGTGGCGCTGGAATAGCCACAGTTCGCGGCGATCTCCCGGACGGTGATCTTGTCAATCTGCCTGTCCTTCGCCAGCTCATGGAAGGAATCCACAAGGATTTCTTTCGCTGTCTTTCTCTTCATACAAAATTTCTCTGTTTACAGATCGATCTGAGCGCACACGCGCTCATCCAGGCAGGAGCCGCCGGCGTAAAGGAGGTAGGCGCCGGGCTCCACCAGCTTCCGGCCTTCCGACTCTATGTAGATTTCCAGATCGCCGGGTTTGACGATGAATTCGGCCCGCCTGCTTTCGCCGGGAGCGAGGCTGTAAAGGCGCTCAAAGCCGATCAGCCGCCGCAGGGGATGGACCGCCCGGGAAAACCAGCTCATCTTCATCGAAAAAACCGGCCACACCTATCAGAGGAAGCATCAGGAGGTGGCGGACAAAATCCTGGCGCAGCTGCAGAATTGGAGGAAAAACGATGCCGTTTAAGGCGGCCCAGCTGACAGCCCCGGAGAAGGCGGACGATGATCTGCGCCGCTTACGCCGCGCCACCATCGCGGAGGGACGGCAGACGACGCTTAACGAGGAGCTGATCCGCGTAAGCTTCAGAAGCGGGGCATCGATGAAGATCTGTTTCGGCGTCACGATACGGACGGGAGCGCGCAGGCAGCTTTTCAGAAGGACCTGGCGTACACCCATTCCCTCGGCATTCGCGGACTGCCCGCCTGCCTCATTCAATGCGGAAAGCAATCGGCGCTGGTCAGCGGGATGATCGGATTCAACGGGTTTGTGAACGTAATCGAGCGAATCCTTGAGCAGGACGAAAAAGCCTGATAAAAGCCTTGAAAAACAAGTCCGTGTGAGGTATAATAGTAAGCGGTAACTAACATCCTGTCAGGCAGGAATCCGCAGCGGATGGCTGTGCGGCGGGCTTTCTTTTTTAGGATTACGTTAGATTTAACTAATTCACATTTGGTCAACGAGGAGCAACATCTGATGTTTATTTTAGAAGAGATGAACGCGCAAAAGGCGAAAAAGCTGCTGACCGTCGGCATCGTCGGGTGCCTTCTGTACATGCTGGGGGATTATCTGTTCGCCGCTACCGGAAAGGGCCAGACCACCGAAACCATCGGCCTGTTTACCAAGGTGGCCTATCTGGATATGGCCACGTGGCGGATGGCGGCCAGCATCCTGTGCGGCTTTGTGGGGACGCTGCTCTATTACATGGGCTTTCATCAGATGTACAAGCTGCTCCGGATTCATATCACCGTGCCGAAGGATCAGGTTTGGGTCAGGCTGTTCCGGGCGGCGTACATCATGGGCACGGTAGCCTGGGCCTGGGTCCATGCCATGTTCATGACGGACGCGCTGATTTTTAAATATGTGTTTCAGGCTTACGGCGACATGCAAACGGCGGCGGACATCGCCAACCGGGTGTTTTACGCCAACGCCCCGGGCATGGCGATCGCCTATCTCGTCTGCGACGCCGGCCTGACGGTGATCATGATTACCCTGGTCTGGAAAAGGATCATTCCGCTTAAAAGCACCGCCGTAAGGGTGCTTGCGACCCTGTGCAACCCGCTCATGCTGCCGGGCCTCGTGGGCAATCTGCTGAGCCTGCTTCCCTGGCCCATCAACCAGCTGGATCACGGAACGGAGTCCTTCGGCCACGCGCTGGTCCTGCTGCTCGGGCTGATTCTGCTTAAGGAAATGCAGCGGAACAAAGAATTGGAGTGAGATCCTATGTTCTGGGATCGGGCAGCGGGCGTCTATGATCTGTTTGTGAACGGGATCAACCGGAAAACCCACCAGGCGCTCAGGCGCATCGTCGCGGAACTGATCGGGCCGAATGACCGGGTGCTGGAGTGTGCCTGCGGGACGGGCCTGCTCACCAAAGTAATCGCCGAAAAATGCAAAGTCCTGACGGCCACGGATTTTGCCCCGAAGATGCTCAAACGGGCGGAAAAGAACTGCGCGGCCTATGGGAACATCACCTTCCGTCAGGCGGACATCACCGCGCTGGACGAGCCGGACGGGGCCTTTGACAAGGTGGTGGCCGGGAATGTGATTCACCTGCTGGACGAGCCCCTGAAGGCCCTCGGCGAGCTCAACCGGGTGTGCAGGGACGGCGGACAGCTGATCATCCCCACCTACATGAACAAGGGGCGAACGGGAAAGACCAGCTCCTTTGCTTCCGCCGTGGGCAGGGCCGGAGCGGATTTCAAACGGCAGTTTACTTTGGAAAGCTACCGCCAGTTCTTTCTGGACGCGGGGTACAATGACGTGCGGATTACCCTGGCGGACGGCCGCATCCCCTGCGCCGTGGCGGTGATGACGAAAAAAACGTGACGGAGGAAAAGGTGAACAAACTTCTCAAGAACCAAAAGGCCGCGCTGGTCTGCGGCATCCTGGGCTGCCTGTGCTACGGCGGGGGCGACTGGCTGATGATGTACGGCGATCCCACGCCCATGGGGACCCTTTCCTGGCTGACGGCCGGCACAGCCGCCATCCCCCAGTGGCGCTACAACCTGGCCATGGCCCTGGCCTTCCCGGGCATCATCCTGTACGGCATCGCCCTGTTTGCCGTGCAAGGGTACATCCCAGCGGAAAAGCATCAAAGGGCATATCATGTTCTCAACATCTTCGGCCTGACCCCCTGGATCGCCCTGCATCTGTTCTATGTGATGATCCTGACCCTGTTTTCCTGGATGCGCCAAAACGGCCTTGCGGCAGAGGCCCTGCCCGTATGCGAAGGATTATTCGCCCAGCTTTCCTGGCTGGTGCCGGTCAGCGAAGGGCTGATGCTGCCGGTCTTTTTGTACTGGTTTTTCCTGCAGGTGACAGGGAAAACGGTCTTTCCCCCATGGATGGCGCTGACCCATGTTCTGGTGATCTACGCCATACTGAAGGGCGTCTCCCTGCTGCTGCCGCCGAGCGCCTTCCGCCTGGGCTTTACCAACGGGCTGATGAGCGAGAGCATGATCATCTGGTTCGGGATCATGCTGATGTATAAAAAACAACATTAAAATCATCGGGCTTTTCGGAGGCCTCCTGCGGCCGCCATTCCTTAAAGCCGCGAACCCCGGTGATTGCAAGAAAAGGAAGAAAACCAACATGAAAGACTACGAAGCCTTATCCAAAAAGCATTTCGACGGTCAGGCCGCCGAGTATGACCAGCGCGACACCTATTACTATTCGCAGAACGGGAAGATCAGCTGCCGGGACATCGCGGAACAGATAAGGGCTCTTCCCTATGAATCCCTGCTCGACGTCGGCTGTGGAACAGGTTTCCTGATTGATCTCCTCACCAGGCAGAAAGCGGCCCGGTACTTTGGCCTGGACCTGTCGGACGAGATGATCCACGTAGCGCAGGAAAAGGCGATCCCCGGCGCATCGTTCACAGTGGGCTCCGCCGATCATCTGCCTTACCCGGACGAGAGCTTCGACATCGTCACCTGTTCCCAGAGCTTCCACCACTACCCCTACCCGGAACAGGCGATGCTGGAGGCAAAACGCGTATTGAAGCCCGGCGGCCTGTACATCCTCTCCGACACCGGCATCGGCGGCCTCGGCGCGTGGATCGACAACCACATCCTTTTTAAGCTGGCGCGGAGCGGCGACTGCCGCACCACCAACCGCCAGGGCATCGAAAAGCTGATGACCAACACCGGCTTCACCGTCACAGACTCCCGGCAGATCAAGGGCATGATCTACACGGTGACCGGGAGAAAGTGAACCAAGAGCGAAATCAATACCACTGAAAAGACCAGGGACATTCCATCCCTGGCCTTTTCGATTTATCATGATCTGGATATGTTTTCTTTTTATCTGATTACAAATCCATATACGTCGTTGACGCCCAGTTCGGCGCGGAGGGTCAATTCTCCATTTTCCCAGGTGAAGGGCCAGGGCTCGGGCTGGACGGCGCTCTTTGCTTTCAGTTCTTCCGCTTCTTTAGGGCTCATGGTTTCAGGACTGCCCATTTCTTCCCACAGCTTCAGGGGATTGCCGTGGGCTTCGTCGATGCGCCTGACGGTTACGCTTTGGGGCTTTTCGGGGCAGGCCAAGCGAATTACGGCTTCTTCCTTGGGCAGGTCCAGCTGCTTCATCTTCTGGCGGAAAAGGATCACGTGGGTTTCCCCGTTTCCTTCAAAGGCGGCGGCGCCGATTTCGCCGTCAAAGGCGTCCGCACCCAGGTCGATGCGCGTATCCGGGGCGTCGGCCAGCAGCTTCATGGCGTAATAGACGGGCTTGGGGATGCCGTGCTGGGTCAGCATCCCAAAGCCGCCGTGGAATTCCTGCGGGAAGGGATGGAGCTCCTCAAAGATGTCGCTGAAGCACCAGATGGAGGAGCCGGTGACATGGTCGGCCACGGCCAGGGCCATTTTCACGTCGTAGGCGGCCACCTTGCGGGTGTCGTTGGTGTAGGCGGAGAAGATGGCGTTTTCGTTCCATTCAGTGTAATACAGGGGCAGGCCCTGGGCCTGCTCGTGGGCGCGGGCAGCGTTTTTGCGGAACAGGTCGTCCGGGATCTCGGTGGTCTCCGATTTGTCGGGCGTGACGGCGCGGTAGCCCGCCAGGAAGGTCTTTTCCTTTACCTGCCGGAGGGTTTCCTCTGCCTTGCGCAGACGCTCCTGCCAGGCTTCAAAGCCGCCTGCCTGGCCCTCCGCGTCGCCCTGGTCTTCCACGCCGCCCAGGGGATCCCCGGCGTACTGGTGGGTGGTGACGAAGTCCAGGGGAACATCGTTTTTCCTGCAATAGGCCACGAAACTGCTGATCCATTTGCTGCCGCTGGTGGAAGGGCCGCCCACCATGATTTTTTCGTCCACATCTTTGATGGCCCGGGCGGATTCCTCGTACAGGCGGAAATACTCGTCCCTGCTGCCGTTCCAGAACACATAGGGCAGGTCCGGCTCGTTCCATACCTCAAAATACCAGGTGCGGACTTCTTCCTTCCCGTACCGGTGGAGCAGGAAGCGGACGAAGGCCTGCAGATAGTCCCGCCAGGCGGCATAGTCCCTGGGCGGCACGATGTTGGGCTTGTAGAAAAAGCCGCCTTTTACGGGCCTTCCTTCTTCCTTGAGCGCCAGCTTTTCGGGCATGAAGGACAGCTCCACCAGCGGCTTCATGCCGGCGGCCAGCACGTTGTCGTAGGCGGCGCCGCAGAAGTTGAAATTGTATTCGGTGAACTGATCCGCCCCGGGCACGTTCAGCTGCACGGACAGGTCGTTCAGCGTGCGCATATCGTCGCAGAAAATCCCGTGGAAGCGTACCCGCTCAATGCCCAGGGTGTCGTGGATGAAGGTCAGCTGCCGCGTATAGTCCGTGCGCAGGGCCATCTGGGCGTGAGCGGAGCCTACGCAGAACTGCCAGTGCTTTTTATGCGGGATGCGCGGAAGGGTGCTGTTGATATGAAATTCCAAAGTCATTCTCCTTTCACTGGCCCAGATTTTTGTGAAACGCGTCGAGGAGGTCCTGCTGATAGCTGCCCGCGAATTCGTTTTGGAGGAACCTGTCCAGCGCCTCGTCCAGGAAGCGCTGCCAGCTTTCGGCCTCGTGATTGACCAGAATGGGATAATACAGGGCCTGGTTTTTCCTGGCCGCCTGCTCGTCCCCCGGGGCGTCGCCGCACATCAGAATGGCATCGTACCCCTTTTCCTTCAGCTTGCCGATGCAGTAGGCCTTGCTGCCCATTTCCTGGGTGCAGAGCAGGTCCACATGGGGAAGGAGGGCAAAGCGCTTCCATTCCTCCCGCACAGCCTCCGGGTTGGCGCTGGAGACCACCACCACGTCGGCCTGCCGGTGGGCGGCGGCCAGGGCTTCCCCTACGTGGGCAAAGGGCTTGACTTTCTCCTCTGGCAGGGCTTCGATGGCCGCGTTCACCGCCCGGCTCCAGCGAAGGGCCTTTTCAAAGACCGGATGCTCCTGGGCTTTCAAGGCCACGGCGTCGTTGGAAAGCTCGGGGGCGGTCTCCGCCCAGGCGGTGAGGAGATCAATGCCGTCGATGGGCGTATATTTCTCATGAATTTCGGACAGGGCCATGGCCAGGCCCTTAAAGCGGTTGATACCCCGGGTGCCGGAATAGAGGTTGATTTCGTTCCAGCGGTTCAGGATGGCGTCCCGCCATTTCGCCAGGCCCCATTCCTCCACCATGCAGGGGCCGAAGCAGCGGATGTGCTTGATGTTCATGGTGTCCATGGCGCAGCCGTCGGAGTCCACGCAGACGGCGAAGCGCTGTTTCCGCTTGAATTCGTCCAGGTAAGACATGGCTCAATCCTCCGGATGGTTGTCGATGGCCAGCAGCCGGTTTTCGATCGACTGGATCGCTTCAGCGGAAAGGCCGCTGTAGCGCAGGCTGTCCCTCAGGGTGATGACGCTGGCTGCGGCTGGGGGGTAGCTCGGCTTCCCGGGCTCGGAGGGCAGGATTTCCTCCAGCAAGGCCCTGCCTTTGGGATGGGACAGCAGGTATTGAAGCGTGCAGTCCAGGTTCAGCGTTTTTTCCCGGTTGCCGTTGATTCTGCTGCCGAAGCGCGGCGGGGTCAGGCCCTGGGCGGTGACGCCGCCCAGCACGTCGGAAAGCCAGGCGATGCTGTCCCCCACCCAGGCGCAGTAGCGGGCGGAAAAGTCCTGCCCGTTGATGCTTGCGTCTCCGGTGGACAGGCCGTGGGGGCCGTTTGCATAGATGTGGCTCTCAAAGGCGATGTCATTTTCGCACAGGGCGTCGATCAGATGGACGGCGTTGTGCACCGGCACCAGGTTGTCCGTGCGGGTGGCGAAGACAAAGCAGGGGCAGGTGCGCTGATCCACCGCGGAAGGGACGTCCGGGGCGGAGGGCAGGTAATCGCGCGCGCAGTCCCCGTCGATCACGGGATAGCCCAAGATAGCCGCGGCGGGCCGGCGCCGGGCCATGGTAGCCGCGCAGGCCGCCAGATGGCCGCCGGCGGAAAAGCCGATCACCGCGATGCGGTCGACAGCCACATGCCAGGCTTCCGCGTTCTTTTCGATCAGGGCCATGGCCTGCTCGTAGTCATTGAGGGGGTTGGGCCACTCTGCCTGTTCGTTCAAAGAATAGCGCAGGATGAAGACCTGATAGCCCGCTTTTAAGTACGGGAAGGCCACCGGGTCTGCCTCCCTGTCGGAGCAGAAGTGATAGCCGCCGCCGGGCAGAATCAGCGCCGCGGGCCGGGCGGCCAGGCCGGAAAACTCTCCGCCCACGGGCTGCAGGAAGGCGGTCAGGCTGACGTTTCTTTCCGGATTCAGGACGATGTATTCCGTTTTCATCGGCTTCCTCCTTTACAGGCGGGTATCCCAGCGGCCGCAGAAGACGGTATCGTCTGCCGTGCCGCGGAAGGGGCTTTTCCCGGTGATCTTCTCAATAGCCGCCCGCACGTTTTCCCGGTTCGGGCCGTAGGCGTTGACAAAGGTGTGAATATTGGCGCAGTCCACCAGGTGATTGGTATAGTTGAGGCTCACGCCCACGGTGGGCACTTCCTCGGTATACCAGGGCATTTCCATGCTGTGGCCGCTGCTCCAGGAAAGGCGCTCCACGTTGCGCTGGGCATAGCCCTTCACGTAGATGAACACGAATACCACGTCGTATTTCTTCTTAAAATCCTCCCGGCGGCCCATCTGCATCATTCTGACGAAGTTCATCGGATGGGGGCCGTTTTCGACTTCCAGGTCGTAGAAGCTGGGGCACTGGGTGACGGAGAAGCCGGCCCGCTCCAGCTCCTCGGTGATCAGGGCCCGCATCCCGTCGCCCTGGTAGGCCTTGCTGTTCGGGGGGCTCTGCACATAGATGAGCAGGGCGTTTTTCTTATTTGCAGGGTCGATGGGGAGGAGATTCCTTGTATCCTTGACCAGGGTGACGCAGGCATCGGCGGCCTGGACGGTAAACTCCTGGTGCGCCTGACAGCCGATCACGTCCAGTCCGGCTTGGTCGGGATAGCGGACGGCGTCGTCGTACAGCTTTAGATGGGCCTTCATCCCAAGGATGCGCAAAAGGGCGTCGCGGAGCCGCTGCTCGGTCACAATGCCGCGCTGATAACCTTCCTCCAGATAATGAAGGTCCTCCTCAAAATCATTGGCAAACAGGAACATGTCGCAGCCCGCGGCGATGCACCGGGGCACAGCTTCGCTTCTCGCCATCACGCCGGACATGCCGATCATGTGGGAGGCGTCGGAGATGATCAGGCCGTTAAAGCCCATCTGCTCCCGGAGCAGGTCCTGCAAAAGCTCCGGGGCCAGGGAAGCGGGCAGAATCTCCTCATTCCGGATGCCGGGGTGCAGGCGCCGGCTCATCTGGGGCAGGGAAATCTGGCCGGTCATGATGGTTTCAAGGCCCTCGTCAATCATCGTCTGATAGACTTTTCCGTAGCTTTCCAGCCATTCCTCCGCGCCCGCTTCGTTGTGGGCGGGGGAAATATGGGGGTCCAGCTCGTCCCAGCCGTCGCCGGGAAAGTGCTTGCAGGTGCAGGCCATGTGCGGGGCGGCGTCCTTGATACCCCGGATGTAAGCCCGCACGCAGGCGATGACCCGGTCCGGGTCGCTGCCGAAGGAGCGGGTGTTCACGATGGTGTTGCGCCAGTTTTTATATACGTCCGCCACGGGGTTGAACATCCAGTTGACGCCGATGGCCGCCGCTTCCTTTCCCGCCGCGTAGCCCATATGGTAGGCGGTTTCCGTGCCTGCCCCGGCCCCGGCCTCGGCCGCCGTCGCCACGAAGGTTCCCTCCTTGGGCAGAACGCCGTTGCCGCCGTCGTCGCAGTTGCCAGCGATGAACACGGGAATCCGGCTGTACTGCTGGAACAGGCGGTTCTGCTTCCAGACGCTTTCCTTGTCGCCCCCCTGCCAGCGCATGCCGCCGGGGCGGGCGCTTTCCATCAGGCTTTTGATCTGGCCCTCGTCGACCCCGGGCACCGCTTTAAGCATCACGAACAGCTGGCTCAGCTTTTCCCGGAGGGTCATGGAGGCCAGCGTCTCCTCCACCCAACGGATCTCTTCGTCGGTCAGGAAAAAGGGCTTCGCTTTCAGATCGACCATTTCCTATGCTCCTTACTCTTTGACAATGTCCAACAGTTCCCGGATGCTCTGCATGTTCCAGTCGCCGGCCTGATTCATCGCGGCGTCGCCCAGGCAGGCCACCTTCATGCCGCCCGCGTGGCCGGCCTGAGCGCCGGACACGGCGTCCTCCACCACCAGGCAGGCTTCCGGGGCGATGCCCAGCATCTGCGCCGCCTTGACAAAAACCTCCGGGTCGGGCTTGGAGCGGGTGATGTTGTTGCCGTCGCTGACGGCGTCAAAGAAATCCTTGAGGCCGATCTGGCCCAGGATGAAGGGGGTGTTCTTGGAGGAGGAGCCGATGGCCAGTTTGAGGCCCAGGTCCCGGAGGCCCTCCAGGGTCTCCTTTACCTCCGCGCTCAGGTCGGCAGGGCTCATTTCCTGAAGGGACTCCCGGTAGATGTCGTTTTTCCGCTGGGCCAGCTTTTCCTTTTCTTCCTGGCTCAAAGCGGGCCCTGTGTATTTTTCCAAAATGATGTCCAGGCTGGCCATGCGGCTGACGCCGCGAAGACGGTTGTTGACCGTCCGGTCAAAGGGGATGCCCATATCGTCCGCCATGGCCTTCCAGGCGCGGTAATGGTATTCGTCGGTAAAGCAGATCACGCCGTCCAGGTCAAAGATGATGGCTTGAAATTGCATGGTTCTTCCTCCTTATACTAAGATGTGGTAAAAATGCTAAAAGATTGTGCGTGGATTTGGCGTTTGATCAAGGAACCCGCACGAAAGCGTACCTGAAGGTACGGTGAGGGTGGGTGACGCAGAGCAAGCGTCAAAGATGCGTGCAAGATTTAGCAGTTTTACCAGAGATTAGTATCAATATCGCAGGTATTCCTTGCCGCAGAAGGGGTCCACGGGGCTATGGCCGGTAAACGCGCTCTTTCCCACCAGCTTTTCCACCACCGTGTCGATCATGAGGTCGTGGTTGGAATAGGCGTTGATATAGGTCTTCACCATCGGCACATCCAGCAGGTGATAGGGGTTCTGCAGGGAGATGAACAGGGTGGGCACTACCTCCACGAACCAGGGGATGTTGTTGCCCGCACCGTAGGGGGCGTGCCAGTTGAGGCGAGCGGTGGTCTTGTTGGAGGCGTTTTCCACGTTGCCGATGTAGATAACCAGGTCGTACTTGCTGCGGAACTCCTCCACGGTTTCCATGTGCATGGGCTTGGAAAAATCGAAGACCTCTTCCTGGTAGGGGATCATTTGGAAGCCCTCTTTTTCCATATCGGCGATGAAGCGCTGGGCCACCCGCTGTTCGGAAGGGCATTTGCCCAGGATCTCAAACAGCACCCGGTGATGGCGCTTATGGTCGATGGGGAGAAGATGCTGGGTGTCCTTTACCAGGGTGACGGCCTTGTCGGCACATTCCCTGGCCCAGGCCCGGTGCTGCTCGCAGCCGATGACGGAGAGGTTTTCTTTCTTCGGGGCCAGGGCGCCGTTTTCCTGCTTTTCATGGAGCCGCAGGGCGGCTTTCGCGGCCAGAATCCGGGTGACGGCCTCGTCCAGCCGCTTTTCGGACAGAATACCGTCCTCGTAGCCCTGCTTCATGTAGCCCAGGTCCTCTTCATAATCCTTGTTGAATAGGATCATGTCGCAGCCGGCTTCGATGCAGTAGGGCACGCTCCGCCGCCGGTCCATGGCGCACAGGAAGCCCACCATGGGGCTGGCGTCGGTGATGATCATGCCGTTAAAGCCCAGCTGGCCGCGGAGCAGGTTCTGTAAAAGCTCCGGGGACAGCGTGGCCGGCATCAGCTTGTCGGGATGGGCAGGGTTAAACTTTTTCTGATAGGCGGGCATGGCGATGTGGCCCACCATTACGGTCAGGGCGCCGTTTTCGATGAGGGTTTTATAGATGTCGCCGTAGCTTTCGTCCCACTCCTCACAGGAAAGGGAATTGACGCTGGTCAGGATGTGCTGGTCCGTTTCGTCCACGCCGTCGCCGGGGAAGTGCTTGATGGAAACGGCGCTGCCGCACTCCTTCGCGCCCTTCATATAGGCCAGGCCGCAGGCCTTGACCATGTCCTTGTCGCTGCCATAGGTGCGCACGTTGGTGATGGGGTTATGGTAATTGAGGTCAATGTCCACCACCGGGGCGAAGGCGTAGTTGCAGCCCACGGCCTGGCCCTCCGCGCAGGAAATTTTGCCCAGGCGGTAGGCCTGTTCCGGGTCGCCGGTGGCTGCCGCCTGCATCTGCTTGCCGAAGGCGGTCCCTTCCTCCACGATGCCGTCGCCGCCCGCTTCCAAGTTGGCCGCCAGGAACAGGGGGACCTTGGTGTGGGTCTGCAGATAGGTATAGGCGCTGAACAGCTCCTCGGTTTTGCCGGTGCGGAACATGACGCCGCCGGGACGGCGGTTCAGCAGCTCATACTGAAGATAGCCCTCGTTGGCGGAATAGCCGATGGGGAAAAACAGCTGCTCCAGCTTTTCCTCGGTGCTCATGGCGGCTTTGGTCTTTTCCACCCAGGCGATGTCCTGGTCATTTAAGAAAAAAGGATTGGCCTTTAAATCAATCATGGGATTTCCTCCTTGAAAATGCTCTCAGGGTAAACAGACGCCGGGTGCCGGCCTGCATCATGCCGGGGTTAAAGCCGAAGAAGAAGAGATTTTGCAGTTCGGTAAACGGCAGGCTCATGAGCTCTATATCGTTTTTGAGGACCGCCTCATAGGCCGGGGGCATGTCCTCCTGGAGGAGGGCCAGAGCCTCTTCATCATCCTTCATTTCGTCCAGGCGGCTGTCCATCGTATAGCGCTGGCCGTAGTCTGCGCTGGGCCGATAGGTCTTTTCATATTCGCCCGCGGTCAGGGCCACTGTTTCGCCGCTTCCCGGCAGCAGGGCCTCCGCCGTGCAGCCAAAGGGCACCCGGAAGCGCACCGTCAGCGCGCCGTCCTCGTTGATCCGCCAGAAAGAACTGTATTCGCCGCTGACGGAATCGTAGGCGCAGCTGAGCTCCTGCAGATACCGGCTGGGCTGGGGAGCAAAGCGCACCCGCCCAAAGCCCGGGGCCAGCGGCCGGATGCCCGCCAGGTCGCGGAACACATATTCCATCACGGAACCGTAGGAATAGTGGTTCAGGGAATTCATGCCCGTGCCGGAAATGGATCCGTCGTCCAGCACGCTGTTCCACCGCTCCCAGATGGTGGTAGCCCCGAGGTTCACACAGTGGAGCCATCCGGGGAAGCCCTCCTGGAACAGGAAGTACGCCGCCATGTCCTCCAGCCCGTTTTCCGCCAGCACCCGGCACATCATGGTCGCGCCCACAAAGCCGCTCTTGATCTTGTAGCAATCCTTCTGGAAGCGCTTTTTGAGCCCTTCGATCAGCCTCTCCCTGTCCACGTACACAGAAAAGTTCAGGCACAGCAGGTAGGCCGTCTGGGTGTCCACGCATAGCCGGCCGGCGGGGCTGAAATATTCCCGCAGGATGGCGGCGCGGATCTCCTCAGCCAGACGTCCGAAGGCCTCCGCGTCCTCAGGCTTTTCCAATATCCGCGCGGCCTGCGCGGTTTTCAGGGCGGAGGCGTAATAGTACATGCTGGCTACGAAAAAGTCGTCGGTCCCGCCCTTCATGCTCTGGGGCGTGACGCCGTCCTGGGCCAGCCAGTCGCCGAAGTGGAAGCCGAAGTCCCAGAGTCTCCTTCCCCCGTGTTCCTCGTCCTGGCGGAAGATCCAGTGAAGCCAGTCCTTCATCATCGGGTACTGTACTTCCAGGTCTTCCCTGTCCCCGTAGAACTCATAGAGGGTAGCAGGCAGGAAGGTGGCGATGTCCCCCCATACGCTGCTGCCGCCGGGCATGCCGCCGATGTTGGGAAGGTAATTGGCGACCGCGCCGCCGTGCTTCTGCTGGTCGATCCTCAGGTCCGAAAGGAACTTTCTGTAGAAGGCCCTCGTGTCCATCTGGAAGCAGGCCGTCGGAGAAAAGACCTGGGCGTCCCCCGTCCAGCCCAGGCGCTCGTCCCGCTGGGGGCAGTCGGTGGGCATGTCCAGGAAATTGCTGCGCTGGCCCCAGAAGGCGTTTTGCGAGAGCCGGTTCAGCTTTTCGTCGGAGGAGTGGAAACGGATGGAGGTATCCAGGTCGGAATAGACCACCCGGCCTGTAAAATCTTCCTTCCTGATTTCCCCGGGCCAGCCGGTCACCCGCACATAGCGGAAGCCGAAAAAGGTAAAGTGGGCCCGGACCCTTTCCTTCCGCCCGTCGGACACGTAGATCATCTGCGCCCTGGCGCTGCGATAATTGTCGTTATAGAAATTGCCGCCCTGGAGGATTTCGCCGTGGTCCAGGGTAACGCGCGTGCCGGCGGGGAAATCCGCGGTATATTCCATATACCCGGTAAAGTTCTGCCCCATGTCCAGCACCGTTTCCCCGGCGGGGGTGCGGAGGATGTCCCGGACGGGCAGGCTGTCCTTGACGACGACGGGCAGGCTCGAGCGGTCCTCTGTCTTTTTTTCCGGCATCAGGCGGACAGGCTTTTGGACGTTTTCCTTCTCCTTCCACAAAAGGCGGTTCAGACATTCGCCGTCATAAATATCGGTATACTCAAAATCGCTGCCCTGGTACTGCCAGCTTTCGTCCGTGCCAATCACCGCTTGGGAACCGTCCGCAAAGGTAACGCGGAGCTCCGCGAGCACCTGAAAGTCTTTCCCGTATACCTCCCGCCTGCCCTCGTAGCCCAGGCGGCCCTTGTACCAGCCGTTGCCGGTGATGATGTCCAGGCGGTTATCCCCGGCCTTGATCAGGGCGCTGACGTCATAGGTCTGCGCCTGCACCGATTCGTTGTAATCGCTCAGGAAAGGGGCCAGCAGGTCGTCCCCGGCCTTTTCCCCGTTCACATACGCTTCATAGAGGCCCAGCCCCGTCACGTACAGCCGGGCGGAAACGGCGTCCTTTGGCAGGTTGAACGCGCGGAAAAACAGCGGGTGGAAGGCGTCCTTTTCTTCAGGGCCGATCCACTTTGCCTGCCAGGGCTCGTCCATCTTGCCGGTTTCAAACCAGGTATCGCCCGCGGCATGGTCCCCATCGTCTCCCCAGACCTCGGCCCGCACATAGTAGCGGGTGCGGGGAGAAAGCCGCAGCTCAACGGCCTCCCCGATGGAGCAGAGGCGTTCCTGATCCTTTTCAAACAGGACCTCCTTCAAATCAGGGTCGGCGGCAACCGTGAGCCGCTCCCGAACCGGCTTTTTGGAGGCGGTTTCAACCGTCTTCCAGGAAATGGAGAGGTGCGGCAGGGAAAAACCCAGCGGTTCCCGGATCCCATTGACGCGGAGTTCAGTGATCTTCATGACGCGCTTCCTTTCAAAAAATGGCGGACGCGGCGTTCACGCCATCGCCCGCCATCAGGTGGAAAAATGAAGAGAGTTTATGCCTTGACCGGCTCGTGCCGGGCAAAGAGCTTGCCCGCCAGCTTTTTGAGGTTGCCGCTCTGGCCAGCCACCAGGTTCACGATGAAGACGAACAGGCCCATCATGGCGGTGGAAATGGCGCCGCCCAGCTCGGCCTTAAACAGGGTCGTAAGTCCGGTTTTCATCATGCAGATGGCCAGGGAGCCCATGATGATGCCGATGGTGTCCCCGCAGAAGGCGCCGATGTACAGGCCCACAAACACGGGCAGGATGTTGGAGAACAGCTCGCCCACCGTGCTTAAGGAAGAGAAGCTGGCGTCCCGCTTGCCCAGGGAGGCCCAGATGATGGTGGCAAAGCCGAAGATCAGGCCGCTGTAGACATAGCTTAAGATGACGTTCTTGTTTTCATTCACGCCGATGTTGACGGCCGCCTGCTGGTTTTTGGCCAGCAGCACGCTCTGCTTGCCGGTGGTGGCGACGTAATTGTAGACGGCGTATACCGCTACCGCACAGGCAAAGGGAATCAGCACCGTGGGATAGGCGGAGAGCTGCTTGATGAACTTGACCGAGACCAGGTTCACGCCGCCGCCGCCGAAAATCAGCGGGGTGACAGATTCGTACAGCAGGGCCATGCCGATGGTGGCGATCATGATGGGCAGGCGGCCGTACACATAGACCAGGGCCACGCCCACGCTGAGCAGCACGCACATGCCCACGGCGATGACGCAGAAGAGCATCGGGCTGCCCGTGCCAGAGTCGCGGGCGATGCTGCCCGCCACGATGGCCGAAACCAGCATGATGGAGCCGCCGGAAAAGTCAAAGCGTCCGTTTTTGAACTGGAGGCCGATGCCCATGGCGCAGGCCACCGATACGGCCACCTGGGGAATCAGCACCTTCCACATGGCCATGTTTTCCAGGAATTTCTTGCCATTGGCATTGCACAGGATTTTCATGATCACAAACATGATCACGGGCAGCATCAGCGTCCCCGCGACGCGCTTGAGAATGCTCAATGCTTTTTTCATGGGATCTGCCTCCGTAAAGCAAGTGGGGTGCCTCTCCCGGGAGACGGGTCTCCCGGGAGGGCGGAAACGCGAGGGATTACTTCATGTAGCCTTCCACCGCAAAGCTCTGGCAGTATTCGGTCAGGGCTTGGTAGCTGGCGTCGGGGTTCACGCTGGTGAAGTAGTTCTTCATATCCTCCCAGCTGGCCTGGGCCTTGCCCAGACGGTCGGCGTCGTTGGTGGCGCCCATGGGAGAATTGTTGATAACGGCCTCAAACTTTTCGGTGCTGTTGATCACCATGATGCCGGAATCCAGCTGGGACTTGTTGCCGGGGTAGTCCTTGTACATGTGGCCGGAGATGGCGGCGTCGATCAGGGCCATGGGCCAGATGATGCTTTCAAAGGCAGCGGTGGTCAGACGGATGATGTTCTTGTCGTCGCCGCAGTCGGCCATCAGGTCGGGGTCGTTGTCAAAGCCGCCGGTGATGATCTGCATGTCTTCGCGGCAGATGCCCATGGCCTTGGCTTCGACCACGGTGGGATAAACGAAGGTGGTGCCGGCGCAGAAGCCCACGATGCAGTCCAGATTGTCGTGGCCGTCTTCAAAGAAGTAGTTGGTTTCCAGGGGGGAGAAGTTCAGCACGGTCGCGTCGCCGACCACTTCGATGGGTTCCGCGGCGGTCTCGTTGTACTTGGCGATGTAGGCGCGGAAGCCGGCGTCCGCCACGGTGTGCTTCGGGTACGCGTAGGCGGGGAAGATGCAGGTGGCCACGCGCTTGAAGCCGCGGTCGATGACTTCCTGGGCATAGGCTTCACCCAGGGTGATGCCGCTGATGTAGTTATCGCCCATCAGGCCCAGGTAGTGATCCTTGTCCAGCACGGCCGCGCTGGTGCCGGTGTAAGCGCCGCTTTCGTCCTTGGTGTAGACGGCGTCAAAGTCAGAGAAGAAGCCGACGACCCACAGGTCCGGATATTCTTCCATGATGTTGATCAGGCCGCCGTCCATGCAGGAGATCAGGCCCACCACGTCGGAGGTGTAGGCGTTCTTGACGTTCTTTAAGTTGCCGGCGGGGTCGTTGAAGGTATCGCCGTAGACGATTTCAACGGTGTAGCCCAGTTCCTTGGCCATCATGTTCAGGTAGGCGACATAGAACTCGTACTGCGCGCCGCTGTTCAGGTTGGACAGGTACAGGATCTTGCCCTTGCCTTCGGCGGATGCGGGCAGCACGGCGATGCTCAGGAGCATGACCAGAGACAAAACGACAGCAATCAGTTTCTTCACGGAAATTTCCTCCTTTAGGTTGTTATATGGACAGGCAATGGCCTGTACAATACCAGGGATATGTTACCGAGGCAGCACGCCGTTCTTCTGCCGGCAGGTGATCAGCACCACGATCAGGAAGATGGCGGCCTTGATCAGGAAGGTCAGCCGGGTGGGTACGCCGATGATGGGCAGGCCCACCGCCAGCAGGGAGTAGGTAAGAGAACCGATGATGGCGCAGGACAGGCGGGACTTCATGCCGCCCTTTAGCGGCATGCCGCCCAGGATCAGGGAGACCATCACGTTCATTTCAAAGCCGGTGCCGGTGGCGTCGCTGGCGGCGCCCGTATAGCCCATCTGGAACAGGGACGCCGTCACCAGACAGAACGCCAGGAAAATGTAGGGAATGACCCGGTACAGGATGATGTTGACCCCGCTCTGGGAGGTGGCGGTCTGGTTAGCACCGATGGCCCGGGCGTACTTGCCGAACTTGGTAAAGTAGAAGAAATAGCCGATCACCGCGGTCTCGATGACCAGCACCAGCACCATGAACCAGGGCTGCCGAAACAGCGTCAGGTCGATGCCGGGGTTCATCGATATGTTGCGGGTGCCCAGGTTGGAATAGATAATGGTGCTGATGCCGGAAAGCACCATCATGAAAACGACGGACGAGATGACCGAGTACATGTGCAACAGCTCTCCGGCCGAGCCGTTGACGATGCCGATAACCACAGCGATCACCAGGCAGACCAGGATCGCGACCAGCAGGGAGCCGGTGGCGTTTCCGATGATGACCAGCAGGGTACTGTACAGGCCCACCTGCTTGCCGATGCTCACGTCCATGTTGCCCAGGGAGTAGATGAACACCGCGCCCACGGCCATCAGGGCGGTCACGATGACGTCGCCGATCAGGGTGGACAGCTTGCTGGCGCTCCAGATGCTTTCGCCCTTGAGCCCGGTGGTGATGGTGAAGAAGATCACGCAGAACAGCAGACCGCCGACGGAGGCCACGGAGGAGCCGTGCTTTTTCAGCCACTGCTGCAGGCTTTGCTTTTCTTTTTCTTGTGCAATCGCAGTCATAGGGCCCTCCTTAAATCATGTACTCAATCAGGTCGGTCTGCTTGAGGTCGGGATGGCGCTCCACCTGGTGGGTCACTTCAAAGTCCTTCATGATGATCAGCCGGTCCGCCATGCCGATGAGCTCGCTGAGCTCCTCGGAGATCATCAGGATGGCGCGGCCTTCCTTCTTCATGTCCTCAATCAGGGTGTACATGGCCTGCTTGACGCCGATGTCCACGCCGCGGGTGGGGCAGTCCATGATGATGACCTCGCTGCCCTTGGCCGTCCACTTGCCGAAGGAAACCTTCTGCTTATTGCCGCCGGACAGGGTGTTCACGTACTGCTTGCCGCCGTGGCATTTGATGCGGTAATTGCCGATTTCGACGTCGCTGAGCTTCTTTTCCGCCCGGGGGCTGATGAAGGTATGATGCTCCAGCGCCGGGATGGAGGGAAGGACGATGTTGTCCTGGATGGGGCCGTTCAGGATCAGGGCCTCGGAATCGCGGTTCTTGGAGATATAGCCGATGCCGCTGTTGATGGCCTGCAGGGGGTCTTGATCTCCTTGCCGTTCCTGAGCACCTGGCCGCCCTCGAGCTTTTCCAGCCCGTAGGCGATGCGGCCGATGTCGTGCATCCCGCAGCCGGAAAGGCCGCCCATGCCGATGATTTCTCCCTTGTGGAGCTTGAGGTTAAAGTGACGGATCTTCCCCAGGGAGACGTCCCTGAGCTCCAGCGCCACTTCGTCCAAGTGGCTGGTATCGTAATCCTCGCGGTAATACTTGTCGCCGATCTCGCGGCCCACCATCATATAGCGGATGGTTTTGACAGCGTCGGGCGCGTCCATTTCCTGCCGGTTCAGATGGCCGATAATGTCGCCGTCCCGCAGCACCGTCAGGTCCGTGCACTGCTCCAGAATCTCGTCCATATCGTGGGAAACAAAGACGATGCCCTTACCCTGGTCCGCCATCTTGTGGATCAGCTTATACAGGATCTCGCGGCCTTCCAGCGACAGGGCCGTGGTGGTTTCGTCCACCACCAGGATCTCGGTCTTGTCGGTGACGCAGCGCACCAGCTCGACGAGCTTCCTGTCTTCAAAGGTATACTGGTCAATCGGGTCGCCGGCCTTGATGTGGCCGATGCCGAAGCTTTCCAGCACCTTCTGGGCTTCCTTCTTCATCTTCAGCATGTTGATCACGCCGAATTTGGAGAATTCCGCTTCGTGGCCGGAAAAAATATTCTGCGCCACCGTGACCCCGGGAATGGTGTTGGCCTCCTGCAGGATCATGGAAATGCCCGCGTCCTGGGCCTCGACCATGTTGCTGGGCTTCCAGGGCTGGCCCTTGTAAAACATTTCGCCCTTGGTAGCGGGTTGCATACCCGAAGCAATGGACATGATGGTGGATTTGCCCGAGCCGTTTTCGCCCACCAGACCGCGGATTTCTCCCCTGCGGAGGGTAAAATCCACGTCCTTCAAAGCAACCGTCGGGCCGAATTCCTTGCGCATGTGCTTTGCTTCAAAAATGATTTCCTTTTCCATCTGCACCAACTCGTTTCTTTTTTTCAGTCGCCGGATTGTTGTTCATTGACGAAACGTGGAGACGCTGATCTTTTTGCCATGTACAATATATCACAGTTTATTCCCCGATAACACATACGGAATTCACCGATAATAGCACAATATTCACATCGTATTGATTTATAAAGAATATTGTGTTATTTTAGGATTACGTTCATCTGGAAGAGTGTATGGAGTGAGGAAATCCTATGGTCATGATGGATTTACGGGATATTTTCCGGGATATACTGGGCGCTTACCGGGTGCAGTTTCTGCCTTTGCCCCGGCAGTGCTCGCGGCCGGAGGCTTCGGAGCTGGATTTTCTTTTTCGGGACCGGCTGTATGAGGATTTTGATTACGTCCGCTTCGCCGTCTCCATGATGGATCTGGTGCCCGAGGACGGCGCCGTCGATTACAAGGATGATTTCGGGCTTCATTACCTGGTCTTCAGGCGGCGCGGCGAAGAGGAGGGCGTCTATGCCTTCTGCGGGCCCTTTACCTACCGCGCCTACGGGGAGGAAGATTATGAGCGCCTGATCCGCCGGCACTCCCTTCCCGAAGATTCCATCGAGGCGGTCCGCTGGTATTTTAAGCGCATCCCGGTGATTCAGGATTATCTGGGCTGGCAGCACATGTTTTCAAGCCTTTTGTCCCGCTATCTGGCCAACCCGGACCTGGACATCAAGGCAATCACCTTCGACCACCCGGAAGCGGTGAAACAAAAGCCGTCCCTTTCCCTGTCCTCCATTCCCTACACCTCCGTAGAGGCGCGCTATGCCGTCGAAAACGCCATGCTGGAAGCCATCCGCCGGGGGGATTTTTCCGAAGCCATTTACCAGCAGAACCTGTTCATGGGTTTTCAGCTGGACCGGCGGATCGACGACCCATTGCAGGACGCCAAATACATGCTCGTCTCCGTCAACACCGCCTACCGCAAGGCCATCGAGCAGGCCGCCGTCCATCCACTGTTTATCGACGCCATCAGCGGAAAGTTTATCATTGAAATTGAAAAGGCGGATACGATGGAGCAGCTGACGGCCCTGATCCCCATCATGATCCGCCACTACTGTCTGCTGGTGCAGAAGCACTCGCTGGAAAGGTATTCAGGCCCCGTGCGCAGCTGCCTGAACTACATTGATTTCCATTATATGGAGCCGCTGAACCTGGAAAGCCTGGCTACGCGGTTCGCGGTCAATAAAAACTATCTTTCCTCCCGCTTTCACAGGGAGGTAGGCGTGACGCTGACGGATTATATCAACCAGGTCCGCGTCAAAAGGGCGGAGGAATCCCTCCGAAAGACCGGCCTTTCCATGCAGGCCGTCGCCGAAAAGTGCGGCTTTGCCGACGCCAACTACTTTGCCCGCATCTTCAAAAAGGTCAACGGCCTGTCCCCCAACGAATACAGAAAGTCCATCAGCACGCGGCCTGCGCACAATCCATGAAGCCGGAGGAAAAAGAGATGAAGAAACTGTCCCTAAACCCGACCTGGAAATTCAGAAAGCTTCCCGGCTGGACGCTGGACCGTCTTCCCGACGCCCTGCCAGAAGACGGGTGGGAGGAGGTCTCCCTTCCCCACACCTGGTACAGCGACGACGACCCCTACCAGGGCCTTACGGTCTATGAAAAAACCATCGTCCGGGACCCGAACTGGAAAAAAGCCTTCCTTTCTTTTGAAGCGGCCGATCAGCAGGCGAGCGTGTTTGTCAACGGCTGTTTCGCCGGGAGCCACCGGGGCGGCTATTCCCGCTTCCGCCTGCCGGTGCCCGTGGCCGTACAGAATGATTCCACGTGGACCGTCCGGGTATTCGCCGAAAACAGCCTGAACGAGGAGATCGCCCCCTCCTTCGGGGATTTTACCGTGTTCGGCGGCCTGTACCGGGGCGCGGACCTGCTGATCAAAGAAGAAAACCGCTTTGACTGCTGTTATTACGGCACGGACGGGCTGATTGTCCGCACCCACCTGGACGAAGCAGGCCAGGGCATCCTGGAGGCGGAGCCCCATACCGTGTGTGAAGATCAAGGCTGCCGGATCGTCTATACGCTGACGGACGAAAACGGACGGACGGCCGCCACGGCGGAGGGAGGGCCGGACGAAAACGTCCGCCTCACCGTCGATACGCCGAAGCTGTGGGACGGCCTTAGGAAGGCCCATCTGTACACCCTGGACGCCCGGCTGTACGCGGGCCAAAGCGTCGCGGATCAGACTTCTGTGCGCACGGGCTTCCGCCGAGTGGACATCAGCGGGGAGGGCCTCACGCTGAACGGGAGGCCGTATCCGCTTCACGGCGTCGCCCGGCATCAGGACCGGGCGGGCAAATTCGCGGCCGTATCCCCGGAGGACATCCGGGAGGATTTTTCCCTGATCCGGGAAATCGGGGCCAACGCCGTCCGTCTGTCCCATTACCAGCATCCCCAGGCCGCCTATGACTGCTGCGACGAAATGGGCCTGCTGTGCTGGGCCGAGATCCCGATGCTCAAAATGACGGAAAGCCCAAAACTCATGGAAAACGCCGCCCAGCAGCTGACGGAGCTGATTTTGCAGAACATCCATCATCCCTCCGTTTTCTGCTTCGGCATCCAGAACGAGATCGCCATGTTCCGGGACGCGCCCTTCATGCACGAAAACTGCCGGCAGCTGCATGCGCTGGTAAAAGCCCTGGACGGGACCCGCTTTTCCGCTGCGGCCAACCTCTATCCCCTCAAGGCGTCCAGCAGGCTCAACGAGATCACCGATCTGGTGGGCTATAACGTGTACTTCGGCTGGTACTACGGGGAAATGAACGATTTCGGCCCCTATCTGGATCGTTTCCACCTGGCGCGCCCCAAGCTTCCCCTGGGCATCAGCGAATACGGGGTAGACGCGAACCTGGCCCTGCACGCGGAGGAGCCCAAGGTCAAGGATTATTCGGAGGAATACCAGGCCCTTTGGCATGAGACGGTTTACCCTCAGATCGAAGCCCGGCCCTGGCTGTGGGGCAGCTTCGTGTGGAACATGTTCGATTTTTCCAGCGGCAGAAGGAACGAGGGCGGACAGCGCTTCATCAACGCCAAGGGACTGGTCTCCCACGACCGAAAGACGAGGAAGGACGCTTTTTATTACTATAAGGCCCGCTGGTCCGTTGAACCCTTTGTGCACCTCTGTGCCAGCCGCTTTCAAAACCGGGCTCAGGAGAAGATCCAAGTAAAATGCTACACCAACCAGCCGTCGGTGAGACTCAGGGTGAACGGAAAGCTTTCCGGGGAAGCCCAAACAAAAAACGGCGCCGTCCTGTTTGAGGACGTGCCGCTGGCCATGGGCGAAAACTTTGTGGAAGCGGTCGCGGGCGAATATACAGACAGCGCCTCCTGGCGCCGGGTCCTTTCGCCGGACGAAAGCTACCGCCTGCCGGACCAGGAGGCGGGCGGCCCCGTCCGCAACTGGTTCCTGGCGGACGACGACATGCGGAAGGAAGGCTTCTTCTCCATCCAGAACACCGCCCAGGAGCTGCTGGACCACCCGCAGACAAAAGCCGTCCTGGAGCGCTACATCCCCGCCCTGGTCAGGTTCATGACGGAAAAGAACGTCATTCCCCTGGGGCTGGCTTTAAAGAGCATTTTAAGCCGGGACGCGGATGAAGCACTGGACATCAAAGCCCTGAACGCAGAGCTGAACCAGATTCCCGATACCGACGAATGACAAAAAGGGGGTTTTTCCATGAAACGCCGTGAAATCCTGAACCGCATCGGCATTACGCCGCCGCCCGCCTCCCGCGTCCGCCTCATCGTGGACGCCGACGCGAAAAACGAAGCGGACGACCAGTTTGCCATCATGCATCATTTGCTGACACCCAAGTTCGACGTTCTGGGCATCGTCGCGACGCATTTTGAACAGAAGGCGGGCTATACCTGCCGGTCCATGGAGGCAAGCTACGGCGAAATTGAAAAGCTGCTGCGTCTTGCGGACATGGACGACGTTCCCTTTTTCCGCGGCTGCGTGTCTCCCCTGCGTTCCATCGAGGACGCGCCGGAGAGCGAGGGCGCGCGGTTCATCATCCAGGAGGCCAGGAAAGAGGGAAAGCTGTTCATCGCCGTTCAGGGGGCCATGACCAATGTGGCCGCCGCCCTCAACCGTGCGCCGGACATCGCTCAAAATCTGGTGGTGCTCTGGAACGGCGGAGGGCCTTACCCCAAAGGCCGGCAGGAGTTCAACGTCATGCAGGACCCGGACGCCGCCCGCGCGGTCCTCAGCAGCGCCGCGGAAATCTGGCAGACCGACCAGAGCGTGTACTGCGCCCTGGAGGTCAGCCTGGCCGAGCTCAAAAGCAGGGTTTTCCCCTGCGGTCCCATCGGCCGCTACCTCTATGAGCAGCTGGAAGCGGAAAACCACGTCGAGTACCGGCCCGATTTCCTGCTGCGCTCCGGCGAAAACTGGGTCCTGGGCGACAACACCACCATCGCCGTCCTGCTGATGAGCCAGTTCAGAGGCAACTGGCATATGGAGCACGCGCCCATTATCAAAGAGGATCTGACCTATCAGGAAAACCCCAACGGCAAACTGATCCGCGTCTACGACAGCATCGACGTCCGCATGACCCTGGAGGACCTCTACGCAAAACTTGCTCTGGCCTATGGAAAAAACTGATCCCTTTGCAGAGCCGAAACGGACGCAGGAGGAAATTCGATGAAAGAAACGGAATTGCGGCTTTTACTCCGCGAGATGAGCCTGGAGGAAAAAATCGGTCAGCTGGTACAGCTGCCGGGATATTTTCAGCATGAAGGGGCGGCGACCGGGCCGGCGGGGGATATGGGGCTGACCCAGGAGGACCTGCGTCTGGCGGGCAGCTATCTTTCCATCATCGGCGCGGAAAAGATCAGGAAGCTGCAAACGGAATTCATGGCCCAGCATCCCCACCATATTCCGCTGTTGTTCATGGCGGACATCATCAACGGCTACCGCACCGTGTTTCCCATTCCCCTGGCCCAGGGCTGCACCTTTGACACGGAGGCGGTGCAGGAGGGGGCCGCCATCGCCGCCCGGGAGGCCGCGGCGGCGGGCATTCACGTGACCTTCTCCCCCATGGCCGACCTGGTGCGAGACGCCCGCTGGGGCCGGGTGATGGAATCCACCGGTGAAGACCCTTATCTGAACGGACAGATGGCCGCCGCCATGGTGCGGGGCTATCAGGGGGACAATCCAAAGAAGAAGGGCAAGATCGCTGCGTGCCTCAAGCACTTCGCTGGCTATGGCGCGCCGGAGGGCGGACGGGACTACAACAACGTGGAGCTGTCGCCCCGCACCCTGTTGGAAGATCATCTGCCTGCCTATCAGGAGGCCGTGGACGCGGGGTGCGAGGTCGTGATGGCCTCCTTCAACACCCTGGACCGCGTCCCCTCCGCCGCCAACGAATGGCTGTTCCGGGAAGTGCTGCGCAAAAAGATGGGCTTTTCCGGCATGGTGATTTCCGATTGGAACGCCCTCCAGGAGTTGCTGGCCCACGGCATCGCCGCCGACCAAAGAGAGGCCGCGTTCATCGCCCTCCGGGCCGGGGTGGACATGGACATGACCAGCCCCATCTATACTAGAAATCTGAAACAGCTCGTGGAAGAGGGCAGGGTTCCCGAAGCGTGGATCGACGAAAGCGCCTGGCGGGTGCTGACGCTCAAAAACAAACTGGGCCTGTTCGAGCGGCCCTTCAAAGATGCGGATGAAGAGGATGAAAAAGCCCTGCTCTTATCAGACGCCCACCGTCAGGCGGCCCGGGACTGCGCGGAAAAATCCTTCGTCCTTTTGAAAAACGAGGAACAGATGCTTCCCCTGCAGGGAGACGAAGCCGCCTTCATCGGGCCCTATGTGGGCAGTCCATATCTGAACGGAGCCTGGTCGATCTTTGCCGACGATCAGGATACGGTCACCGTGAAAGCGGCCCTTTCCCGGCATCCCAAAACCAAAAAAGCCCCCACCGCTCCCGGCTGTCCCATCAACGACCCGGACCAGCCGGTGATGGGCTTTCAGCAGCCTGTGGCGCAGGACAACCTGGAGCCGGAGACTGCCTTAAACGAAGCGGTGAGTATAGCAAAGAGCGCCCAAAAAGTGGTGCTGTGCCTGGGCGAGCACCGGGAATGCACCGGAGAAGCGGCCAGCCGCGGAGACCTCACCCTGCCCAAATGCCAGCTTCGGCTGCTGGAGGCCGTGGCGGCCGTCAATGAAAACATCATCGTGGTGCTGTTTGGCGGCCGGCCCATGGACATCCGGCCGCTCAAGGAAAAGGCCAAGGCCATTCTGGCGGCCTGGCTGCCGGGCACGGAAGGCGGAAACGCCGTGGTGCGCACCCTGCTTGGGGAAAGCAACCCCAGCGGCAGGCTGAGCATGTGCTTCCCCTACTGCGTGGGCCAGGTGCCGATTCATTACAACCATCTGAACACCGGCAGGCCCTATCACGGCGACTGCCACGCGGGGCGCTTTGGTTCCAAATATCAGGACATTCCCAACGAGCCGCTTTATCCCTTTGGCTTTGGCCTCAGCTATACGGCGTTTTCCTATTCGCCGGTCAGGCTCAGCGCGGACCGCATGACGAAGCAGGGAAGCCTTACCGCCTCCGTGACCATCACCAATACCGGCACCTGCCCCGGCACGGAAACGGTGCAGCTATACCTGCGCGACCTGGCCGCCAGCGTGGCCCGGCCTGTCAGGATGCTGAAGGGCTTCCGGAAGGTCGCGCTGGCCCCCGGAGAAAGCAGGGAAGTGTCCTTTACCGTTACCGAAGACATGCTCCGCTTCTACGACCTTTCCATGCGATATGTCAGCGAGCCGGGCGATTTTGAGATTTTCCTCGGCCCCGACAGTCAGACACAGAACAAGGCCCGGTTTACCCTCGAATAATCTACCAGCGGGCCGCCGCTGCTTCCCCGGCCTTCGCCGCGTCCATCACCGCGTCGAAGGCCGGTTTTGTTTTCAGCTCCCCGCTGAAGAGCAGGGGGTAGCTCTCCTGCTTTCGGAAGAAGCGAAGCCAGGTATACTGGTCCGTCACGCCCCAAAGCGTGGCGCAGCCGATCTTGGCCCCTTCCCGCTGCAGGCGGAGGAGCATGGCAAAGAAATCCCCGTAGGCCTTGGCCAGCAACGCCTGACTCTCCTCGTCCGCGCCGGGGCAGTGAATATCCATCTCCGTAATATGCAGGGTCAGTCCCATTTTCGCGTAGGCGCGGGCCCCGGTTTCGAACGCGGGCAGGTCCAGGCTTCCGATGTCCAGGTGGGTCTGCATGCCCATGCCGTCCACCAGGTGTTCAGCCTGAAGATTTTTCAGCACTTTCAGGATGGCTTCCTGCTTTTCGGGGAAGTAGCTGTTGTAATCGTTATAGAAGAGCAGCTGGCCCTCCGCCTGGCCTTTCCGGGCCGCCCGGAACGCATGGGCGAGGAAGGCGGACCCGGTGGTCTGATACCAGAGGGAATGCGTGCGCAGGCCGTCCGGCCCGCCCTGGGCCGGCTCTACCGCCTCGTTCACCACATCCCAGCAGTACACCAGGCCGGGGAAGACCCGGTTGACGTGTTCCATCACCTGAAGGATATAGGCCTCCTGGCGCGAAAGGACTGTTTCCGTATCCGCCAGCGGCGCATCCGGCGCGTCGCTCCAGCCCTCGGCAAAAAACCAGCGCGGGGTCTGGTTGTGCCACACGATGGTATGATACCGCACGCGGATCCCGCAGGCCTGAGCGAAGGAAAGCATCCGGTCCGCCAGATCGAAGCGCAGCGCGCAGCGGATCGGATCCCCCAGCGCCAGGGTCGCCTCCCGGTCCAGCAGACTTTCCGGCTTCATTTCGTTTTCCGCTGTGATAGAGGTAAACTGGCGCCTGATCAGGCGCTGATACTGCTCGTCCCGAAGCATATGGGCGTTGACGGCAGCGCCGATGAGAAAATGCTCCCGGTAAGCTTCCCCGAGAGACGGGGCCAGACATGCGTCCTGCATCCGTTCATTCAACTCCAGTCTTTTATTTTGTCATTTTTATGGCCGGGCAAATGCTAACCGTTTTTCACGGTTCCATCGAGCCGTTCCTCATTGTTCCGGCTTCAGGATCATCTTGGTTTTCAGGTTGTCGCCATGGACCAGAATTCCCAGCTTATCCAGCTTTTCCATCAACTTGATGCGGATTTCCGCCGCTTCCATCAGGTTTTTGCAGGCCCGGGACAGCTCGGCGGTATATTGGATGTCGCCCGATTCAGTCGGAATGGGCCAGACTTCGATGCGGACGTCCTGCTTGCCCAGGGCCCCTTCATACCGAAGAAACCGGACGGGGCCGACCGCCTGGATGTCTTTGAGGCGTTCCTTCTCCAGGCCGTCCGCATTCTGGTCTTTGACCTCGGCCGGCAGATTGTCCACCGCCATCTGCACCGCCTGGGCGGGAGTGAGTTGGCTTAAATCCGGCGTCTTCTCCGTTTTGACTTCGGCGTTGGCGGCGAAGCTCAGGGTCATTTTGGCATAGCCCCAGTCGATTTCAGCCGGATAGGGGCTTTCACGCAGGGAAAGCCCGTCCGCCTGGGCGACAGCCAGAGCCGCGTCCACGTCGCTGTCCTGCACCGGATAGCGCATCTTGTAGGTAATCGTATATTTGGCTTTGCCTTCCTTGACCCGGATCCGGCTCACCCATCCGGCCTTCAGATAGTCCCTCGCCGGGGTATCCAGATAGATGACCTCAATGCGCCGGGGCTCGTCCTCAATATGAAACGTTTTGAGCATGTCCCCGGTCAGCAGATGGTCCTCCCCCAGCACCTGGCTGCTGTCCAGCAGCAGTTTGATTTCACAGGCCAGATTCTTTCGGTTGAGCCAGTTCTTGATCTTCTTCATCAGGTTCATTGATCTTCTCTCCTTCTGGTATAGGTCGCTGAAACGCGAGGGATCATTCGATGGGATTATAACAGGTTTTGCCGATGCGTTCAAAAACTATTTTTGATAAAACAGGCTTATTCCTCGGCATGATACGCATAGATCAGCTTGTCATACGTCTTATCGCCGACAGAAAGCCCATCCTTTTCTGTGCGGATCCATTTCATTCCGGCTTTCTCCAGCACTCTCCTAGATCCGGTGTTCTCCGCGGCGCACCAGGCGGTGACGCAGGGGATGCCTTCATTTTCCGTCAGGTATGTAAGCACTTTTTGCAGCGCTTCCGTCGCAAAGCCGCGTCCCTGCCAGCCTCTGTCCACGCTGAAGCCCACCTCGATTCGGTTCTGATCAAAGTCATAGGCGCCAATCGTCCCGACGACGACATCTTCGACATCCATCACCCATGAATAAGAATGCGTATCCGCATAGCTTTTGATAAAACCGCGCACCGTTTTCCGCGCCATTTCCGGCGTCGCATATGGATTCCAGCCGGAGTATTTGGCCATCTCCGGATCTGTCCCGAAGCACTGATAGAGAACCTCCGCATCCTCCGGGCGGTATTTTCGCAGAATCAGGTGTTCCGTCCACAGTTCGGCAGTGCCATGGACCTGAGTCTCCTCAATGGAAACGATCTGCGAATGGTAAATCAGATGATTCTCAATGAACAGGCCGTCTTCCTCGCCGCCATATTCGCACGCCAGAAAAACGGCGTTTCCATACCTGGCCATACCGGTGAACGTTTCTTTCCATTGGTCCGTTACCCGGACATGCTTTCCATCGTATTTTGACAGATCCATCGTGCATCCTCTCTCAGGCATGATATTCTGCGGACAGAATACCGCCTGTACTGGAAGAATGACCTGATTGTAGCACAAAAAACGCGCCAAAGTCTATACAAAACGCTCCACCCCAAGAGAAAACGCCGGCCAGGCAAAGCGCCCGGCCGGCGAAATACAAGCTTTGGAATTCACGGGGAAAGGCTTCCTCCTGATTCATATAGTTTCTGATGGTTGGTCCGTCGGTTCCTTCGTTTCCTTCCTGAAAAGGGAAATGGCCGTCGTCACCGCGATGACGGTGCAGGACACCGCGCCCACATAGTTCATGATCGCCACGCTGAAAACGGCGTAGTGCAGCAGGGAGCGGACATACGGATCCAGCATTTTGGTGCCCACCTCCGCCTTAGAAAGCTTTCTGGTGCAGGGATCAAGCACCGCATGCTGGAAGGCCCTTTCGCTGCTGAAAAACAGCAGGGCGGCGGTCAGCAGCACCAGCGCCACCAGCAGAATATTCACTTTCCATGTGAGCGATGTACGCCTTTGCAAAGTCAAGTTATTCAAATCCGCGGGATTTGAGGAACGCATAGCTGCGGCGCAGGCAGGCGATGGGGTCCTCGCCGTTGCAATCGTCCTGCTCCACCAGCATGTAACGGGTTCCGCCCGCGGCCGCCTTTTCAAACACGCGGTCGAAGTTGATGTTGCCCTCGCCCACCACGGCCATTTTGCGGCCATAGGCATAGTCCTTCAGGTGGATGCAGGGGATACGTCCGGAGAGCTTTTCCAGCCACTGGGCGGGATCTCCGCCGCCCGCCTGCACCCAGAAGGTATCCAGGGTGAAGCCCATCTCCGCCGGAGAAAAATCCTCCATCAGCTTCTCGATCACCAGCTTGCCGCCGATTTTTTTAAATTCCTGATCGTGGTTGTGGTACATGAACAGCTTGCCGCTCTGGCTGATCTTCTGGGCCACCGGCGCAAAGGTATCCATGAACTTTTCATAGGTGTCGCCCTTCTCTTCGTCAAAGGAGTACCAGCCCAGGCCGATATAATCGCACCCATAGACGCTGTGCTCCGCGATCACCTGATCCAGTTCGCCCGTCAGCCGCGGAACCGGGGTATGGGTCAGCACGCAGCGCAGGCCGTTTTTGTTCAGCTGCTCCTTCATCCATTCGGCGTCATAAGGGCAGGTCGCAGAAAGCTGCACGGTCCTGTAGCCGATGTCGGCGACCTTTTTGAGCGTCTCCGCCAGCCCTTCCGTCGTCTGCGTCATGCTGCGGACGGTGTAAAACTGCGCTCCGATTTCCATGGCTCTCTCTCCTTTTTTATCTTCCATTATTTTTCATCAGCGTCAAGATGCCTGGCAAGATAGGCCTGCTTTTTCCTCTCGTCCTCGGCTTCCAGGGAACCGGCATGATGGATGCCGCCCAGGAACTCCAGATGATGCCTGAACTCATGCCGCAGAATGCCGCGCAGCAGAACCCGGGCCTCCTCTGCGTCCGCCTGCGGATATACCCGATCAAAAGAGCCCTTAAAGACGATGATCTGGCGAACCCCGGAAAAAACCTTGTATACCCCCATGGTATAAAGATCGTTCCCCCGCGCGTAATCAGGTACGGCCAGGCTTTCTGACACAATCACCCCGCCGCAGAGCTCCCGAAAAAACTCCTCCGGCAGTTCATCCAACAGTTCTGAAACGATGGCGTTAAATTCATCAATCGTGATCATCGTGATTCCTGATAACATCTTTCATGTTCTAAAAAACATCACATCATAGATCGGCAAATACGTGATCTTTCCATTTGTCGTAATCTCGCGGGCATTGGACAGGACGAACGCCTTTTTCACATGATAATCGTCATTCTTGACAAAGTTGTTCAGCGCGCTGTGAACCGTGTAATCCTTGCCGGACTTTACCTCCATGGGGACGGCGGACAGGCTGTCGTAATCGTCGATCAGATAATCAACCTCACCTTTGCTGCGGTTATCGTAATAAAATAAGTTGAAGCCATGGGCGATCAGTTCGCTGGCAACAACGCTTTCATAGACCGATCCAAGGTTGATGCTCCGTTCATCCTCCAGAATGGCGCGGATATTGTTGCCGTACAGAATAGCGGTCAGAATGCCGACGTCGTTCAGATACAGCTTCAGCAGGTTTTTGCCGGAGGATTCAATCAGCGGGAAGGTCGGGGTAGAGATGGCCTGCACGTTTAACGCAATGCCCGCGCTGATCAAATACTCGAATTCATCCTCATAGTTGGCGAAGGTGCTTCCCTTTTTGCCTTCGATCCGCTGCGCAACTACGCGCTTCTTTTTGTTTTCCAGGTTGGAAGGAATCTGGTCGTAGATCCGGCGGATTTTCAGCTTGTTCTCTTCATCATACTTGGAAGCGTCCGCCGCATAGTAATCGTGAATCTCGCGCTGGATTTCCCGCACGGCCTGGATGTTCTTGGTGTCCAGATACGCATTGACCGCAGCCGGAAGCCCGCCTACCAGAAGATAGCGCTTGAAAAGGTCCATGATCTTCGCGTGCATGGCTTCATCCAGCGATTCCCGGGCTTCAAACTTCTTGCGAAGCGCGTCAATCGCAAAGGCATTCATGCCGCTCGCATAAAGGAATTCTTCAAAGTCCAGCGGGAACATGCGCACCTTGCGAATGCTCCCAATGGGGATGGAAGTGGTCTGTGCAAGCGTTACGCCCAGCAGAGAGCCGCTGGCGATGTAGGTAAACCGGTTGTCGTCCCGAAGGAATTTCAGCATCGTCAGCAGATGGGGATAAGCCTGAATCTCGTCAATGAAAATCAGGGTATCTTTTGCTTCGCCCATTCGTTCGCCCTTGATCGCGCTGACACGAAGGTAGAAATCATCTATCGTCTTTGCGTTTTCAAACAGCCTGTCGCCGATGGAATCTTCCAGCATGTTGATCTCAATGAAATTGGGAAACAGCTTTTTTCCAACGTGACGGATGATATATGTTTTTCCAACCTGACGCGCGCCGTCAATCAATAAAATGCGCTCAGAGCCCGATTTCAGATGCTCTTCGATCAGGTCTGCGATTTTTCGTTTTAGCAAGATCAATCACCCCGCGGGAATTTTTCAATATGATTATAGCCTCATTTTATCAATTTTTCAATATTCATATCGGCTTTAAAAACAAACTTTTCAAATGAAACAAACCTCATCAGAAAAAGAACCTGTTCGGATCATCCAAACAGGTTCAAAACGTGTTTCCACTGGCAACGGTCCAGTCATCACACCTTGCCAAGACAATTTTATCTTGATCCGCCCCGGCATCGTTCGCTTATTTCCTGCACCAGATCACCGCTCCGCGCAGGTCGCTGTCCAGCGGGGAGCCAAAGCGTTTGATTTCTTGGTAGCCCTGCATCCATGTTGATACAGGCGGGTTCGCGCCATTTTCAAACGTATGAACGACCAGCAGCGCCTCGTCCCCCAGGGTTCGCCGCACGATCTGGTAGCCCTTCGGGCTGGAATAATCCTTCACCGTCGATTCGATCACATCCGTGAAGCCGTCCCGGATGATATGCCGGACCTGGGCGTACAGGGCGACCGCGTCCAGGGCCTGCTGCCAGCGCTCGTTGGGCAGGTCCGCCGCGTCCCCGGACAGGCAGAGCCTTCCCAGGAAGGCGGAGGTCAGCACAAAGTTGATCCGGTGCTCGTCCGCGTCCGCCCGGAGCACCGCCCAGATCTGAGACTGCTCCGGCCGGATCAGCCGGTGCAGGTTCGCCGCGATCAGCGGAATGGAGAGGGCCTCATGGGCGTCCGAGAAGCTCGCCTGGGAAACCAGCGACATCATGGAGGGCTCCAGCCGGTGCCCGCCGGAGGAGCAGTTCTCGATCACCAGCTCCGGCAGCTCCCGGGCAATATGGCGGAAATAATCCTGAGAAGCGCATACCGCCTGGCGAAGGCCCTCACCGTAGCTTTCCGCCCCGTCCACGCCCGCACCGATGCACTCGTTATAGTCCACCTTGAGGTAGCCAAAGCCGTTTTCCCTGAGCAGGCGAATCATTTTTTGATCCAGGAAGTCCCAGTTTTCCTTCTTTCGCATGTCGCGGAAGCGGCGGGCGCCGACGCTGACGGGCACCCCGTCCCTGGACAAAAGCAGGTCCGTATCCTGATAGGCGTGCGCCTCCGTCCCCACGTTTTCCATTTCAAACCAGAGGCCCGGGATCAGCCCGTGGGAGCGGATCAGCTCCGCCGCCGCCCCGATGTTCCCTTCCGGGAAAAGCTCCTTGCTGGGGTTCCAGTCCCCCGCCGCGTTGAACCAGTTATCATATTCGGGGGATTTGTACCATCCCGCGTCAATCACCAGGTATCTGACCCCGGTATTTTCCAGGCGGGAGGCGATCTTCTCCAGGTTCTCCATGTTGGGGTTTCCCAAGGTGGTGCACCACTCGTTAAAGACCACCGGCATCTCCCGGTCCACCGGCGCAATGCGGGGCTGCTGGGCCTTGACCAGCCGATCGCAGACCTCTTCCAGAGAGGCCCCTTCCGCTACCACGGCCAAAGGCGAGGAGAAAGATTCTCCCGGCCGGACCTCCTTCCACCAGGAACCGTAATCCCGGTCCGCGAGTCCCGCCTGGACGGATATTTTGGGAGTATTCCGGAAGATCTCGATCTGCCAGCTGGAAGCGCAGTACAGCTGCAGGCCCACAAAATGTCCCGTCCTGCTGTCCTCCAGCACCAGGAAGGGAAACCACCCGCGCACCGGCATGGATCCGAGCTGCCCGAACTTGGTCACCCGAAAGCCGTGGTTCAGCCAGGAGGGTTCCATGTTCAGGTCCGTCAGGTCCTGGGAAAGGAGCTTTCCTTCCGCGCTCCACCACGAGGTCGCCCGGTGGATCCGGTCCGCCTGAATCCCGCGGATCGCCACGCTGGACAAAAGCTCCAGGGTGGCGGCTTCCTCCGTCGGGTTTTCAAAGACGGTCTGACAGAAGGTGACGCCCTGACTTGATTCATGACAGACTTTCAAAACATGGCCTTTTTTCCCTTTGAATACGCTTACCCGCTCGTCCTCGGAAATCAGCTTCATTTCCTTGACGGACTCGCTGGAGGACAGGGTGATTCCGTTGCCGAAGCCATCGCTGTAGCGGTCTCCGCGCAGCCGCCATTCCGCATAGTATTCCATCCCGTTATGCTTCCTTTCAGATATTCTGTGAAACAAATGGCCGTGATGCCGATATTGCTTCAAAAGAGACGCAGGCATGTTCCTGCGTCCCCGTTGATTGGTTTCTGAAACTGCGCCGTCTCCCGCGCAGCCGCTTACTCCAGCCTGGCGCCCACGTTGGAGGGAGCGGCGCCCGTCAGGCGGAGGAAGTCGCGCAGACTGACAGAGCCGTCCGGATTCCGGCCGATGCCCCCGGCCAGCGCGGCCTGGGTGTCGAGGCTCACAAACCACGCCGCCTGGGCCTCCAGCCCTTCGCTGTTGACGGATTTTCCGCCCGTCACATAAAAGCACCCGGGGTGGAAGACCTTCGCCTGATCCTGGGTGCCCAGGAACTTGAAATTGTCTTCAGCGCCCTCTGTACTCCGGAAGGACAGCACGCCGTCGGCGGCAAAATCCGTGTTCACGGCGGTATTGGTGTAGAAGGCCACGTTGTAGCTGCCGTTGTCGAAGCTGGTGCAGCGGAGCACCTGAATGTCCGGGCAGCTGTTGGAATCGATGCCCTTGGCCTTGTTGGCGAAGGCGACGCTGTTTTCGAGGAGATGGCGGCCGGAAATGCTCTCGCCGCCCATCTTGAAGCCGTTGCCGTTGCCGGCGTTGATCTCCTTGCCGTTTTCATCCAGGAGGAAGCCGTTCTTGTAGGCCACGCTGTTCCGGATGGTCACCTGGCCGATGGGGCCGGTCTCGATCTTGGCGTAGAGGTCCCAGCCATCGTCGGCGTTGTAGCAGGCAATGCACTGGTCAAAGACGTTGCCCGGCCCGCAGGTGAGCTTGGCGGCAAAGCCGTCGGCGTCCTCATAGCCCCGGTCGGCGTTCAGGTAGGAAGTGCACTGGAGAATCAGGTTCTCCGCGGGCCATTCCGCGGTGGTATCCGTGCCCTTATAGCGGCTGATCTGGATGCCGGTGTTGCCGTTGCGGTAGGTTTCCAGGCCCTCCAGGCGGTTGTGGCTGCCGGACACCTGGATGCCCTTTTCCCCGTCCTTGGTGTTCGTCACGTCAAAGCCGGAAAGCACCCACCAGTCGCCCGCCAGGACGATGCCCGCGCTCTTGCCGCCGAAGTCCAGCACCGGACGGGCCTCCAATCCGGGAGCCGCGGCCAGGGTGATGGGAGCATCCGCGCGGCCGGAGATGCCGCGCTCGATCAGCAGACGGCCGTCCATTGCGTAGGTGCCTGCCGTCAGCAGGATCCGCTGGCCGGGGACGGCCTCGTTCACCGCGCGGTAGAGGGCAGCGGGGTCCGCCACGGTGACTTCCTCCGCGGGGTTCACCCGGAAGGAAACCTGGAAGGCAAGCTCCGCCGGCTCATAGGACTGGAGGACGGCGAATTCCCCGGGACGGAAGTCCTCGTCAGGGGTCATACGGAGGACAAAAGCGTTGTCCCCCGGGGTCAGGGTCAGGGGAATGTACTGCTTTTCATCGGCCTTCACCGGGCCGGAGAAGAGCTCCGCCCCGTTTCCGTCCGCCACGGTAAGGCTGCCGTCGGCGTTAGAGAAGAATTCCAGGGTGTAGTCTTCCCGGTTGGCCACGGGGGCGGAGACCACGCTGTACTGCGGGGCGATCGCCTCTACCCCCCGTTCCTCGGCATGGGCGTCCGCGGCGGGGTCCGAGGTGGTGAAGGAAATGTCCGTAAAGGTGATGTCGGCGTTTCGGGCCGCGAAGAAGCCGACGTAGATGGCATCTTCCTCCAGATGGCTCAGGGCCTCCGGATCATAATATTTCTGCGTGGTCATGCTGCCGTCCGGGGCGATGTAGGAGACGAAGTAGCCGGTGTTGTTCTTTTCCAGCCGCAGGGAGAAGGCGGTAAAGGGTTCGGCCACGGTGCCGTCCGGGGTGTTGGCCGCGTTGCCCACGATGTTGTAGGTGCCGGGTCCAAGGGGCGCACAGGACGCATCCAGAGAGGTCATCTCGCTGCTAAACAGGCTCATGTCCGCCAGCGTCCGGGCCTCGGTGATGTTCTCCTTGGTAACGCCGCGCTTTTCCTGGGCGCCGACGCCCAGCTTCATGGTGATCTTGTCGCCGGTATCGGAAATCTTTTCCCCGTCCCAACGGTATTCCACCTTGGTGACGGCGGCCATGTAGGAATTGTTCCAGAAGGTGGCGTTATCGCCGTTGACGCCGACCGCGTCCGCCGCCATCAGGCCGAAGCCCTCCTGACCGTTGGAATAGGTCCAGGCGTTCACACGAGCGGTGGCGGTCAAGACAAAGTTTTCCGTCCTGGGGTCGATGCGCGTATAGTAGAAGGCCAGGCCGTCGGTGGAGCCCGGGACCAACTTGCCCTTTCCCTCCAGGGAATAGACGCGGAGACTCCCTTCTTCGGCGCTGCCCTCATAGCCGTTGGTTTTCAGGTTCACGCCGGAGCCGAAGGCGGAAAAGCCCCAGGCCCGTTCCGCCGCCTCGGTGACGGTGAGGGTCACGGGCTCGGACAGGGCTTCCTCCCCCCTACGCAGGGCCGCCACGGTAAAGGAGCAGCTTTCCCCCACAGGAAGGCCTTCCAGCGTGGCCTCGCAGGCTTCGGTTTCGACGGTCATTTCCAGGCCCGCGGTGCTGACCCGGTAGGCCTCTGCCTCCGGGACAGGAGCCCATTCCAGACGGACCGCGCCGCCGCCCAGGTTGTAGGCCAGGCTCACGGCCGGCTGTCCCAAGGGCAGGGTGAAGGCGAATTCGACGCTCTCGCCGGGAAGCTCGGCCTCCCCCTCCCGGCCGGAGACGGGGGTGAAGGTGTACTTGCCGGACGAACCGGGCGCAAAGCTCAGCAGATGCTCAGTCTTTTCGGCGGTGGAGCGCCTCGTTTCCGCCGTTTTAGTTTCTTCCACGGCCATGGAAACGCTGACCCAGTCCGCGCCGGTCTCCCCGACGTCTGCCTGCACCAGGACTTCCATCGTCTTAGGGTCCCCCTCAGCCAGACCCACGGAGAGGATGGCCGGGGCGGATACGCTGTCCCAGGCGGGACGGTCGGGCTTTTCCGAAGCGCCCTGCGTCACTTCCACCTTGAAAAGATAATTGTTCCCGCCAATGCCGCCCAGGTACCAGGTGCCGGCGGCGTCCAGGGTCAGTTCGGAATAGTAGGGGCTGTTCTTCTGGTATTCGCCGGAAGTTTGCACCACCACTTCCCCGTCGGCGTTCAGGATGCCCATCTGCCGGTGATCCTCGCCGCCCTGCACCCACCAGATTTTCACCAAAGCGGGGCCGTCGGTGGCAAAGCGGAGGGAGTTCTTTTTCACCGTAGCCTTGCCGCCGAAGTTCACGCGCTGGCCGGAGGCGTAGCCGTCCTCCCAGGTCTTGCTGCTGCCGTCCACCTTGGACTTGGCGCTCCACAGCAGGGTGAAAAAGCCGTCGCCGGTTTCATCCCCGTCGGCCTTGGATTCCGCCGCGAAGGCTTCCAGGGCCGAGGCTTCCAGCACATAGGATGCCGGGGCTTCATCTGCCCGACCGGAAACCGGCAGAAGGACGAGGCCCGCCAATAGGACCAGGGCTGCCGTCCATAGGAGCAGGGGCTTTAGATGATTCCGTATGCAGGCGGATGTCATAGAAATACCTCCTTCTGTTCAGTTGAAAAACGATCCGTTCCAAATCAATTTCATTATAGCATATCGGGCGGCGGACAGCAATGCGGAATCATGAGCCCAAAGTCCGCGTCTGTTTCCTCTATCGCAGAATGTTCTTTTGTTTGCTAAAACGCCCAATACAGCACTTTTTTCTCTTCCCATCCCGCCGATAATATGGTAATCTACGGTCAGGAGTGAAAACCTCCTGGCTGAGGCGATGGAACCCGTCTCTCCCGTCTTTCGATGCCGGGTTCACGGGTTTGTTCTGTGAGAGCTCAAATGAATGGCGGACAGCCTGACGGAGGAAATTTCTGTATTTAAAAAAAGCAGCACGCAAGCGGAGATGACGAATGAACAGAGGAGATCAGATAACACCATGAATCCGGATGAAATCATGTTCTTTGGACCCCACCCAGCCGCTCTGCCGCTTTATGATCAGCTGAGAAGCTGCATCCTGGCGGCCATTCCGGATGCCCGGATCGAGGTCAAAAAGACGCAGATTTCCTTTTTTGTGAAACACATGTTTGCCGCCGTGTCCTTCACGCCGGTCCGGAAAGCGAAGGAACGCCCGGAGCCCTTCCTGACGGTGACCTTTGGTTTGCCGTATCAGGCCCTATCGCATCGCATCGATGCGTCCGCGGAGCCGTATCCGGGCCGCTGGACACACCATGTCATGATCGGATCCGGGAAAGAAATCAATGAAGAACTGATGGGGTGGATCCGGGAAGCGGCAGCGTTCTCTTCCCGGAAACGCTGATAAATAAGGAGGCTGTTATGCCAAGGAAAACGATCTTCGAGATGAAGGTATCTGAGGTCTATCCGCTGCTTGTACAAAAAGCGGAGCGTAAGGGCCGCAGCAAAGCGGAGGTGGATCAGGTGACTGCCTGGCTCACCGGGTATGATATGGCGTCCGCCGACCTGGATGTAAGCTATGCGGAGTTCTTTGAGCGCGCCCCTCAGATGAATCCAAGAGCCAGCCTGATCAAAGGCAGCGTCTGCGGCGTGAAGGTGGAAAAAATCGAAGATCCGCTGATGCAGAAGATCCGCTGGCTGGACAAGCTGGTGGATGAACTGGCAAAAGGTAAGCCCATGGACAAGGTTTTGAGGTGAAGCATTTATGTGGAAGTGTCCCAAGTGTGGCCGGGAATTCAGCAGACAGGAGCAGGATCATTCCTGTGTGAGGCCGAAAAATATCGACGAGTATATTGCCGCCCAGGAGGAGGCCGTTCAGCCGAGGCTGAAAGAGATGCGCAGCCTGATCCGCTCCGCCATCCCGGAGGCCGAAGAACGTATCTCCTGGTCCATGCCCACTTACTGGAAGGGAAAAAACCTCCTCCATTTCGCGGCATTCAAAAAACACCTGGGCTTCTACCCAGGAGACGAAGCTGTTGCCCGGTTCAAAGACGAGCTAAACAATTACGATGTCAGCAAAGGGACCATCCGCCTTCCATACAGCGCAGACCTGCCTGCGGAACTGATTCAGAGAATGGCGCAATGGTGCTATGAAACCTATCAGAAGTGACGTACCCGAGAGCTTATGGATATGATTCTCGCTTATGTCAGGAGATTTCTTTCTCTTCAGCCCTTCCCGCCGGCCCAAAGTATGTAAGGCCCAGCATGGTCAGGTCGTCAAACTGGGGGGCTTCCTTGACAAAGGCGTCCACAGCATTCCGTACAGCCAACAGGACCTCCTTCTGGGAAACGCCCGCGGGAATGGCGTTCAGGGCTTCCAGGGTGCGGTCCGTGCCGAAGAGCTGCTCGTTCTCGTCCGTCGCCTCCGCGACGCCGTCGGTGTAGACAAAGAGGCTGTCGCCCTTTTTCATCTGAATCTCGGTGTTTTTGTACCTGGCTTCTTCCATGGCGCCGATGGCCAGCCCGTGCCTGTCCTTGAGCAGCTCATACCTGCCGCTGAGGTTCAGCATCGGGTATTCATGGCCGGCGCTGGCGGTTGTGAGCTTGCCGGTGCTGATTTCCAGGATGCCCAACCATACGGTCACGAACATCTGCGCTTTGTTGTTCAAACAGACCTGGCGGTTCACCCGCTCCAGGATGTCCGCGGGCGTGCCGCCGATGAGGGCGTGGTCGTTGATCAGGATCTTGGCGGACATCATAAACAGGGCCGCCGGGATCCCTTTCCCGGATACGTCGGCGATCACCATGGCCAGGTGATCCTCATCGATCAGGAAGAGGTCGTAAAAATCCCCGCCGACCTCTTTGGCCGGGTCCATGGAGGCATGAATGTCAAACTCCGGGCGGTTGGGAAAGGCGGGAAAAATCGAAGGGAGCATCCCCGTCTGGATCTGGGTCGCCAGCGACAGCTCCGTCTCCGTGGACGCAAGCTTTCTGCTCTTTTCGTCGAAGATGACGCAGTACATCACCAGCAGCGACATCAGCACCATGCCGTACTGGGCAGAATTGCCGAACATGCCCGCCATGACCACATATTCGGCCAGTGGCAGGGAGAGAAACGTCAGCGCCGCCACCGACGCGGTGCTGGTGGACGTGCGGGAAGCGGACGAATATGCCGCCGGCCATATTCCGGGGGCCGTCAACGTTCCCCTCTCTTCAATCGCCGCATCCGCCCTGCCGAAGGAGCGGCCGCTGTTTCTCTATTGCCTCCACGGGGCCCGGAGCAAACGGGCCGTCCGGATCCTCCGCCGGAAAGGCTTCACACAGGTCAAAAGCATCGGCGGAATCGCCGCCTATCACAGCCAGCTCGAAGCCGGAAAATAAAGCCCGCAAAATGACAAGCGCCGGCAGGCATAAAACCCGCCGGCGTTTTTTTGTGATCCCCTGAATCTTTACGGGCTGTCCAGCATCCTTTCAAAGCTCTCGGCAAAGCGCAGATCATCCTCCTCCTTGCGTTTGGCGGGGCCCTTTAAATGGTGCTTGGAACTGCGCCGGGCCTGCTTCGCCAGATGACGCTCCATCAGCAATCCGTCGATGTTTTCATCCGTATACCATCGGCCGCTCTGGTGAATTGCCCGGGCCCCCTTTCCCAGGGCCAGGGCCGCAACCCCATAGTCCTGGGTGATGACCACATCCCCCTTTCGGCAAAGATTAATCAGGGCGATGTCCACGGCGTCCGCCCCCGCGCCGACGACCCGGACCGTGCTGTAATCAGACGACAGCACATGATTGGTGTCACAGAGCAAGATCACCGGAACGCCGCGCCGGCGGGCGATATTCTCCGCTATTTTCGTGACCGGACAGGCGTCCGCGTCAATATAGATCATCATCTGATTTCCCATGTCACCCTCAGGATTTGCGTATTTCTTTTTTCGTCAGCAGACAGGAAGCGTTCCCCTTGCGGCAGAATATTTTCATCACACGGAAGCGCCTCCTTCCCCATGGCAGTACCCGTAGTACCAGCACTCATAGGGATCGCAGCACTGATCGCCGGGCTCCACCATCACTTCTTCCGCTTTCTTCTGCATCCGGTTCAGATCCCAGATGTTTTCATTGATCCAGCGGTAGTAGCCCTTGGCCTGCTGCGTGACCTCCACCGGAACGAACGGGTTTTCTTCATCCGGCCCATGGATGACGATAAAGATCCGGCCGATTTTGAGCCCGCACCTGCTGATGATGTAATACTGAAAGCCCGCGTCCCGGACGAACTGCTCGTGCACCTCCGGGGCGTTCTTGACCTCATAGAAGTCGTACCCGGATTCTGTTTTCCTTAAGATATCCACGGCACAGTAGTTATTGTAGTTGCTGAAAGCGGCCTCGCAGATGACAGGAGTACCTTTCGCCAGATGCTCCTGGGTCCGGGCGATCATGGCCTTTTTATCCGGGATCTGCTTCCCGGGCAGATAGACCGTCATCTCCTCATAGGGGCCGAACATCCCCATCGCCCGGTCGCCGAAGTCATTGCCGGCGTCCAGACGCGCCTGGACCTCCGGCGGGATGACGCGAAGACTGGGCTTATGCTTATCCAGCCAGAGCATCCTGCGGCACTGCATGCCGCGCATGAAATCTGTTTTGGTGATCGCCATGGTTTTCCTTTCCGGTAAAGCTGTCGGCCGCACATAGGAGGAGTTGTACCAAAGTCCTTTTATTTTGCATCTAGCAGGTTAAGATTCTTCTTCCCCGGCCTTGAAGTTATAAATCGGCCTGAGCCTGGATACGATCTGGGCGGTGGGTTCGATATTGGCGACGATCTCCTCCATCGGTTTATAGGCCATGGGCGATTCATCCAGAGTTCCCTTATTGATGCAGGTGGTATAAATGCCCTTCATGGCGTCCTTGTATTCTTTCATGGAGATGGACGAGCGGGCGTCCGTTCTGGACATGAGCCTCCCGGCCCCGTGGGGCGCTGATTCATTCCAATCAGGGTTTCCCCTGCCCAGGCAGATCAGAGCGCCGTCCCGCATGTTGATCGGGATCAGCAGGCGTTCCCCTTCCCTGGCTGAAACGGAGCCTTTCCGCAGAATCATGTGTTCCGTGTCGATGTAGTTATGGACCGTCTCAAACTGATCGACAGCATGGAGCTTGCATTTTTTCAAAATGGTTTCCGTGATCACGCGACGGTTTAATACCGCGTACTGCTGCATGATATGCATGTCATGGATGTAATCATCAAAGAGACTGCCCTGACACCAGGCCACTTCATACGGCACAGAAATCTCGGGTTCCGGGATTTGGGCCTGCCACTCAGACAGCAGCCTGCTGATGTCCTTTTCCCGGCCTTCGTTTCTCATTTGCCGGATAAAGGCTTCCCGCTGAGCAGCTACTTCGGCTTTGCGTTTTTCGCCCAAAGAATTCAGATCCTCATAAGCGGCTCGCTGGTAATACTCCGCCACGTCTTTGCCGGAGCGGCGGGAGCCCGTATGAACCACCAGCCAGATATTTTCCTCTTCGTCCCGGTCCAGCTCCCAGAAGTGATTGCCGCCGCCCAGGGTGCCGAGGCTGAGGGCGAATACTTCCGAAGATACCCGGCAATTGGGCTTGTGAAAGCAGGCCAGGGCCTCCGCAGACATGGTGTCTGCCAAACGATGGGGTTCCGAGCGCATGTTCATTCCGGCGGGGATCTCCGCCTGGGAAACGCTGTCAAATTTCGGCAGATCAATCCGTTTTTCCTTCAGCCTGGTCGCCAGCATCCCGCAGCCGATGTCAACCCCCACCAGATTGGGGATCACCTTGTCCCGAATCGTCATGGTCGTTCCAATCACGCACCCCGCCCCGGCGTGGCAGTCCGGCATGATCCGAATCTGAGCGCCCTGAACGCAGGGCTGGTTCAGCAGGTTGGTTACCTGCGCAACCGTCGCCTGATCGCAGCGGTCTGTGAATATCTTTGCGGTGTTATACTTTCCCTCAATGACTTTCATTTTGATCACCTGTGATGGAGGAAGGCTTTGATTTGAGACCTCCGCCCGGATTGCTGATGCGCTGTCACTCTTCTTGAATACAGATTCCCATCTTGCCCCATTATACACCAACCCCATGATTCCTGTCACCCACTTTCCCGGATGAACGTCATCCGGTCTGTGTTTGGCGCACAAAAAAGCGCTCCCTTCCGAGGTTGTTCATATCCTCAGAAGGGAGCTTCGTTGCTCCTTTCACCTGTATACACGGTTCAGCACAGGGGGATAGCAGCATATGACAGAAAAAATGGGCATGGATCCGCCGCTTTGCACATGATCACGCCGAGTTCGGCAGAGCCGATCGCCTTGCCGCAGTTTTTAGAGTCCTGTCGGCTGATAGAAATTGAAAATGAACAGGCTACCGTCGCTGAAGCTGTAGGTGGTGATCCGGCTGCCGTACCGCTGCAGGGCCTGGTTCCCCTTCGCCCCGACGTTCAGCACATACCACCCGCCATAGGCCGGCTCCAGACGCCAGCTGCACAGCTCGCCGCTGGCCTCCCCGGTCAGCGTCAAGCCGCCGCTGGCTCCGGCAGCCAGGTATCTGCCCTCCCCGTCCAGGAAGCGGTAGATCCCGTCCTCCTGGGCCTGGACGGTGAACACCACCGCCTCTTTCGGCCGGGGGCCTTTCAGCGCCGGGCCGGAGGCCTCCCAGGGCACGGCAGCCAGGCCGTCATTGTTGACCTCATCCGTCAGGACGACCTGCTCCGGCTCCTGGAAAATCACTACGGATTGCCCGTCCTGGGGAACATTCACCAGCCTTGCGCCGGTCTGGTCCTCCGGCAGGGGCGTATCCTCCAGAGGCCCGGACCAGGTGATGTTCCAGCTCCAGCCAAAGTCCGCCGGGGTGACCGTGCCCCGCATCGTCAGATATCCAGCGATCAGGCTCTGGGCCGTCTCGTCGTCCCCCTCCTGCTGAGACCAGAGGGCATCCTCCGCGGAAAAACCGCGCAAGCCGCAGCGCGAGTTTCCAAGCAAATAGTTGCTCACCGCCGCCAGGTAGGTCGCGTCCTCCTCAAAAGCCCTGCCGTTGGAGAAGCTCTGGATATGGATTCTCTCTCCCATCGGTCGGGCCAGGTCGCAGGTAAAGTTGAGCCCGCCGAAAATCAGGTTGGTATACAGTTCATCCTTGGTATAGATGAACGCCTGACCGTCATGCACCCGCGCGCTGAGCCTTTGGGCCGCGTTTTCCTCCAGCGCGGCGCGGATCTGAGCCCCGGTCATGGGCAGCACCAGAATGCTGTTGTTTTTGCTGTAGAGGCGGTAAATATCCTTCATGGAAATCGGCCCCGCCTGGACCGTATAGCCGCCGGCGATCGCCACATTGGAGATGGACAGATCCGTATCCAGGTGATCGGTTCCCGCCTCCTTCATCACGGCTTCCTTCCCATATTCATCCGCCAGCTCCGAAACGCGCAGGGTGGTCATCTCGATGCAGGCCTTGGCGATCAGATCCATGGAATCCGTCTGCCCGGTATAAAAGTCCTTCTTCCCGTCCCATTCGCCCGCGGCGGTGGCCACGGGCTTTTCCACGTATTCCTCCGCCATCTGCGCATAGGGCTGGACCAACGCCTGCAGAGCTTCGTCCACAGGATACCGGGCCGGGTCCAGGTTGGCGGAGGTTAAAAGCTCCCAGGTTAAGGCTCCCTCCTCGTTTTCGGAGAAGCGGAAAACGGTTTGGGTCAGCTCCTCTCCCCCGCCGTTGACCACCGGAATCATCCGACCGTCCGCATTCTGAATCAGGCTGTTGGAATAGCCGGTGGCATGGTCGTGCCCGTTGATCATCATGTCAATGTCATGGCTCTCCGCTATGATCCGAAGCGCCTGTCTTTCCGAGTTTTCACCGAAGCGCAGCTCCGTATCGGCTTCCCCCAGCCCCCCGTGATAGGAAAGGATGATGAACTCGCAGCCCTTCGCGCGCATCTCCGGGAGGAACAGATTGACTTCCTCCGTCATGGAAAAACTGTCGTTCCCGGGATGGACGAACTGCAGCCCCGGATAGTTGTAGGGCAGGTCCCAGCGGGTGATGTCGCAGTTTTCCAGCCCCAGGATGCCAACGCGGTGCTCGTGCCCGTTCACCGACACCGTCTGGATGACATAGGGGGTAAAGGCGCTTTCCCCCGCCCGGGTTCCCTCCAGGCTGCCGTCATAGCAGACATTGGCCGCCAGCACCGGCACGCCCTGCTCCTCCAGCCAGCGGTAGGTCTCGCTCATCACTTCCCAAGGGTAGTTGAACTCATGGTTGCCCAGCACCGAGGCTGTGTAGCCCATTTCCTTCAGGCACAGGGCCATCACCGGCGGCTGATCCGACCGGTCCATCAAGCGCTGCAGGATCTGGTATTCCGACACCTGGGTGCCCTGATACAGATCGCCGTTGTCGATCAGCATTACGTTTTCCGCCCCGTATTCCTGCCGTATTTCCCGGACCGCGCTGGAAATCCTGAGGATATTGTGGGTCTGCTTCTTCCCGGTCAGGACGTCCGTCTCCCAGCATTTGCCGTGCAGGTCCGTGGTGGAAAGAATGGCTACGTCGGTATAGGCCGCCCGGGCGCCGCGGCGCACAGCGCCAGCATGACCAGGACTGAAAGCAACATCCCGATGATACGTTTCATTGTCATTCTTCCTTTCTTTTGTTGGGTCCGGGGAATCATGCTGTGCGCCAAAAAGCGCCGCTTTTACGGCACAACGACCGTCTGGATATCGCCGAATTCGCCAAACTCGATTCTCCTGTAATAATCCATCGCGGCAGGGTCAGCGTCCCTGTTGTCCACAAAAGCGCGAACCTGTACCTCATATTCGCCGGCGTCAAGGCCGATGATCACCAGGTCGGTGTGATCCTTTTCAAAGGAGGCGCTGGTCCAGTCATCGGTCCCCTTTAAACGGTACTGGGCCTCATAGCCATCCGCGCCCGTATCGGAAAGGTCCTGAACGGACAGGCGGATCTCACCGCTTTGGGCCGAGAGGGAAAGGATCTGAGGCGCGACCGGAAGGATGGTGAAATAGTCGACCAGGGGCTCGGCGTCAGGATCCGCGCACTGGCCGATTCCCGTAATCACAGCCCGGCTCAGTCCGCACTTGACATTGTTTTCAAGCACCACCTGATAATGCTCGCCTTCTGTCAGCTGAAAGCCGGTGTCGCTGGACACGATGACCAGGGGGATGATTTCCTGCCCGGTATACGTCGGATTCAGCGCGACGACGTTCGCGCGGCCAAGACGGCCCCGGCTGACCGTGACCGGGAACACCGTTGTCCCGATTCCCTCCACCGTTACGGAAAGCATGGCGGTTCCGGCAGTTTTCGCGGTTACGTCCAGCGACGCGCCCTCATTCTTCGGCTCCAGCTCCAGGATGCCTTCCGAGCCGGGCAGCAGCTGCCATACAATGGACGGTTTCCCGATGTCGAAGCCATCGCTGACCACAAACTGCATAGCATACCGGTCCTGATCGTGGCCTTCCAGCATGGAAAGCGACTTTTCTCCAAGCTTCAGCTTCATCCTGACATCTGTCGCCTTTCGGTCGCTGTACACCTTGATGGGGAAATGATCATAGGTCAGATCAAGTGAGAATTCCGCCTTCGCATCCTCTTCCGCCTCGGCATCGAGGACCTTCTTATAATCCTGCCATTGATCGTCCTGAAACAGATAGCTTTCCCGTTCATTGACCACGGTCACCTGGGTATCTCCGCCCAATCCGTAGGTGCTGGACCGGATAACGTCATGGGTTCCCTCCCGGTTGGTCAGCGTCACGACGACGGAAAAATACTGGTCTTTCTGCACCAGGATTTTGCTGACCGGGATGCGGTGGAAACCGGCATCAGTAAAGGAAGTGACCCCTTCCGCCACCATCAGCCCGTCTTCGGGCGTCTGAAAGGCGTCCTGAAGAAGATAAACCTGATAATGCACCGATGTGTCGGCCGAGGCGGTCACGCAGGAGATGGCGCGGATCACTTTGGAATGATCCGCCCTGAACACATTGGCCATGGAGGCGGTCTTTACATAAGGCTTGCTTTGCAGGGCAATCGGCAGGAAGTAATCGTGCTGATCAACGCTCTGCGGCTCCGCCGCGGCCGAAAGCTCCAGGGCGACCGGATCGCTGATCGAATGGTCGTAATACGAAATCCAGAAATACCCGGTATGCTGGCCTTGCTCGTTTTCAATGCCCCAGTTTCCCTTGCCATAGAAGGGAAACGCTTCTTCCGCCGAACCCCAGCTGTTTTTGGCCAGCCATGCCCCGTCCGCCGGGGGCTGATGCTCTGAAAGGAAGTTTTCCTTAGGGTAATGATCATCCCAGCCGATGATGGTGACCGCGTGATTGGCGGAACCAAAGTCCCAGGTATAATGCGCCCATTTGTCGCTGACATATTTTGCCGGTTTCGGCTCCTCCGGCTTCGGGCTGCTTAAATCCGCCAGGATGTTGATCATCACCCCGCGCTTATTCAGCAGCTGCCGTTTGATGGCCGCCGTGCCGGCCTCGTTATAGACATATTGTTCAGGAACAGGTATCTGAGCGGGGCTCGGCAGCAGGTGGGCATCCGTCAGGACATAATCCTGATGAAACCGAAATTCATTCGGAATGGTCCAGTCGTCTTCGTCGCTGTAGTGAAAGGGCCTGAAAGCGCCGTCGAAATAATCCAGGACGGTCCTGCGCTCTTTGCCGTGGTATTCAAAGGCGTCTCCAACGCCGGGCAGATCCGGATGCTCATCGGACGGGCCGATGCCCTGGGCAAATGCAGCCATGGCCATCACCGTCGATCCCCCGCCGTACACATCAAACATGATCGTAGGATCGACCGCCGTCTGGCCTTCTCCGTTCTGCGGGCTGGAGGGATCGTTCAGCAGCATATGGGAAAAATAGCCCAGCTGCTTTTCAGACAGGTCCAGCGTTCTCCAGGCCTCCGGGTCGTCGGCGTACACAGAGCCCAGAAGGCTGGTTTCCGCGGCGGCGATGGCCGCGAAGACCCAGCAGGTGGCAAACGGATTCTGAAACCGGACCGGGGTCACATAGCAGCGGTCGCCGACGCCGTCTCCGTCCGTATCGACGCTCCTCAGGTCAAAGGACGCGGGGAGCTCCTGATCTTTCGCCTCTTCTTTCCCGGCATCCAAAGCGCAGGCCGGGAAGCAGGCGGTCAGGAGCATGCTCATGATCAGCAGCAGGATCGTTAATTTCATCATCGGCACATTCTTCTTTCAAAGCACTCGGTGAGCTGTAAGTTTCAAAATGATTATATCAGATAATATCTTTCCGATAAAGCCGTTTTCCTGAATTTTCAGGCGGTTGGATTCCCTGGTTTTTCAGGCAATATGGTCATTGACTAAATCAGACGCCGCCTTGATCCGGGGACGGGATGCGAAGGTTGTAATACCTCTTTTTCTTCAGGCACCGCACCACAGGGACGGATAAGCAGGGGCGAAGATCGCCGTCGGTCACTCCAAAGGAAAACTTGAAAAAGCGCAAATCCGGCATATGATTTAAGAACGAAAGGCTGGGAATCTGATTGCTGCCCATCAGAACCAGGCGCTTCATATGGGTCAGACGCTCTAAGAAAGAAAAATAAGTGATCTTTGGACAGTTTTCAATGGTCAGTTCCTCCAGCGACGAAGACAAGTCCGCCAGATCTGATATGTCCGTCAAAGAAAAATTTCTTTTGAGGCTGCACGTTTTCAGGCGGCGATATTTTTCAATTCCCTCCATTGTTTTGATTTTTGTGACAAAAATCTCGAGGCTTCTCAATGTCTCTTCAGCCTGCATAGGCGGAAGCCGCTTCAGCTCCTTTTGATCGCGTAGGCTCAGCTTTTTTAAATGCGGCAGGTTCTCATAATGTGCATGTCCAGAGCCCAACACATATAATTCTGTCAGGGACGGATCACCGCTGTAATCCACGACCGTTTGAAAAGGCTCCGTTCTTCCGCCATAGTGCGTTTCACAAAACAGATAGGAAGGGGACAGATGATGGATGGGGCGATAGTCAAAATTCTCCGGCGCGGTGTCCGCGGGCTTGATCCACAGGCCTTTCAGCGTTGGACATTCCCGCAAAAAATCCAGGCTTTCAGCGATCACCATTGCTTTCTCCAAACGATGCTCCCGGATGTACTGTATATGTTCTGATAATGTATGGCTGGAAAAAGGCTTTTTCGGCGTCCAGCAGTCACAATGCTCCGGACACCGGATGACAATGGCGTCAAAAACATTTTGGGGCTCGTCAATCGAAGTAAAGACATATCCATCGATGATGCGATACCCTCTCGCTAAATCCTGACTGTCAGAAATCACTGAATGAATCATGGATCCTTCTCTTTTCCTTATCAATTTGTGAAATCAATATAAAATGGTTCATCGTATGTTCCCCTGGGCTCCGACTTAAAATTTGAAGGATGTACAGCAGCCATTCCACGGCTTTCATGATAGATCCATTGTTTGTATTGCCCACTCAAGAAAAAGTGGAAAAATCAGCCAAAAGAGATCTGCCTTTTCATACCATCCAGATTCAGGAAGATACTTTTCAGCTGATTCTCTTTGATGACAGCAATCGTTTTAGGAGTAAACTCTACTGCTTCTCCCTGACCATCAGGATCTCCAAAGCACAATACCTTCTTCTTTTTATCCCAGAAAGCCGTATTGGAAAATGGGTGATAGTGACAGCCGCCGCCCGGTTCCAGTGAACTTTCATCAGCAAAGTACAGATCTTTAGAGACAGCCATCGGCAAAGTCAAATCAGCATCCGTCACTTCAAGTTTTTCCAGAAAGCTCTGTATATGTGTACACAGTCCCGTCTGACTGTCAACAACCAATTCAAAACGCCAATTTCCCCCAAGAAGCACGCTGTAATCGCCGTCAAGCCCTGAGTACAGAAGAGACGTATCATCTGCAATATAAAACGCGCTTTCAGAAGGAATCATATTTCTGTATTTTGTTCCATCAATATAAAAATACATATTCCTTTTTCCTTCCTGTTTTTATCATCCGCCAAAGAGCCAGTCCCCATGCCATACAACGTAAGTATATCACGAAGACACTGACTTTTGAAGAACAGATGGAGCTGAAAGCCCTTGATAAATTCGTCCAAATAATCGGCAAAGTCCATCCAGAGACCTATGGTTACGCTTTCGTTCGGGCTTTTTGATCAAACGCCGCGTCCGCGCGCCATCTTTCAGCATGTTTCCAGAGTTTCGTATGAGCGCCCTGGAAGCACTCCAAAAACAGAGGAGAACCGCGCAAGTCACATCGACTGCGCGGGTTTCCCAAAGATTCGTTCCTTATGAAAGAAAACCTTTCATGGATGAAGTATGACCGGGGGGGAAGGGAGGGCCGATCAGGCCCGTCCCCCTTCGTTCCTCGTTTTATTCAACTTCCTGACCGCCGGCCAGAAAGCCGCCGATCGCACCGACGACAGCACCGCTGCCAGCGCCGATCAATGCTCCCTTGACGGATCCCCAAAGATCCCATCCGCCGTTTACCATTTCCATTTCATTCAGATTCAGTGTCATTGTATTATTCATTTTCATTATCCTCGTATTATATAGTCGTAGTTTAAGAGCTCCTCTCCAAGAGCTTATGCTACACTGCTGGGGATGCTGTGGATTGGTATCGTTCACC
>OCVV011358907.1_pt1 | contig 95850 bp, 84 predicted proteins | sample 1539721 | NCBI WGS metagenome assembly OCVV01 (sample SAMN02144230, study PRJEB22623) | gut metagenome | biome: sheep rumen | host: Ovis aries | place: New Zealand
CAACGCCAAGGTCAACTGCACCCGCATCCACGCCAACTGCGACGGTGCCTCAAAGACCACCTTCAGCGGCACTGCCGACAAGGTGGAGATCGACCGCAGCGGAGTGGCGGTGAACATAGACACCAGCCGCCTCAACCAGTTCTGATTCACTCTACTTCCAGAACATAATACAAAAAGGCCCGCCACATCGCAACATGATGTGGCGGGCCTTTTTTGATGAATAATGAAAGTGAACCATGAAAAGTGAACAATGATAGGTGGTGCAGATTCTAATGTTTTACTTTATACACCTTATGGGATTGACGCTTTAAAAGTGTTGAGCGGATGATTCCTGACTCTGAGAATAAAGTATTCAACAAAACCAAAGATAAATGCCAGACCGCTAAACAATCTTAAAGTTTTCGTCAAAATATCCTTTCTCTCGACGGATATTCTTATCTTTACCTCGCAAACGCGATTATAACACAATTTAAAAAACACAGGAACAATGAAAAAGTTTATGATTTCAGCAGTGATGGCTCTGTCGTGTCTCACGGCTATGGCACAAGAAGTGATCAAGCTCCCCGCACCTGATAAGAGCGTAGCAGGCATGAGCGTAATGGAGGCATTATCGAAACGTCAGTCGGTGCGCAGTTTCACATCTCAGGCGCTTACCGATTCACAATTGTCGTTGCTGTTATGGGCTGCAAATGGTGTTAACCGAGAGGATGGCCGTTTGACTGCTCCCACGGCAATGAACCGTCAGGATATCCAAGTGTATGTGTGCCGTGCTGATGGTGCATTCCTTTATGATGCTAAAGCTCACGCACTGACTCGTGTCAGCAAAGAGGATGTTCGCGCTTATGTTGCCGGCGACCGTCAGCCGTTTGCTAAGGAAGCCCCGGTAAGTCTACTTGTCGTGAGCGACCAACGAAAGTTCGGACCGCGTCCCAGTCCTGATTATGGGCGGCTTGATGCTGGCTACGTTTCACAAAACATTTATCTTGCTGCAACGGCTATGGGTTTAGGTACGGTGGCTCGTGCGATGATGGATCGCGAGCAATTGGCGAAGGCTTTGAACTTGGTTGATGCTCAGTTGCTCTTGCTCAATCATCCTGTGGGATACGTTAAAAGTGAATAATTCATCCTTCTGCTATTCAAGGAATAGGTGTACATTTTTTTGCATTGACTATAAGTCAGTAGAACGAATGTATAAAGAGATTTGTTGATTCAACATTTAGGAAATGTTAAATGCAAGGCTTCGGTCTTGCATTTTTGTTTTATAATACTTTCCTTTGCACCGTCGGAATCGTTTAAGACGCCCGAATTGACAGCACTATTCATCTCTTAAATTCCTGTTTTCACAATGAAACGAAGCAAGTCAATACAACTCTCTATGGCCCTGGCCGTCGCCAGCAGCATCGGCCTCGTCGCCTTCACCTCCTGCGACACTCCACAGAGCATCGCTTGGAGCTACTATTATTGTGCTGAGGACACCTTGGCAGCAGGCGACCCGTTAGCCGCAAGACATTTCCTGAAGAGAAGCAACAAAAGTGCGGATCCAGCACTTGCTCAGAAGGTAGATTCGTTGGCAGAAGTCATAGAGCGGGCAATCGCAGAAAAAGAGAAATAACAAGCTAAACCCTGTAGAGTTATGATCAAACTTAGTCAGAAGGAAGAAGAAGTGATGGAGCACATCTGGGAGCTGGGCGAATGTACGCCTCGTGACGTGCTGCAGCGCTACCCCGAGCCGCTGCCGTTGCTCAATGGCATACAGAATGTGTTCCAGTCGTTGGAACGCAAAGGCTACCTCGACCATCGTCGCGAGGGCCGCGGCTATGTCTACTGGCCCATTGTGGAGAAGAAGGACTATGGTCGCTCGCGCCTCGGCTCACTCATCGACCGTTTCCTCGACGGTTCCATCAAGGAACTCGTCTCGTTCTTCGCCAAGGAACAGAAGTTGAGTGCCGAGGAGTTAAGAGAGATTATTGAAGAGATAGAAAAGAAATAGGAAATGCTATACATCATCAAAGCCAACCTCATCCTTGCCCTGCTGTGCCTGTTGTTTCAGGTGCTGATGCATCGCGACACGTTCTTCGGCGTGCGTCGTCTGATGCTGTGGGGCATCTATGCCACCGCCTTCCTGCTACCCTTGTGTAATCTGCAGGCTTTGCTGACAGCCGACACCGCCGCCAGCGATATGGCCGAAGCTTACGCCAGCTATGTACTGCCCACGCTGAATGTTACCGCCATGCGCGTTGCCAGCTTTGGAGTAGAGCAGAACGAACCCGGGTGCGGTATGTGGTTCGTAGGTATGATGGCGCTCTGGATGATCATCTACCTCATTCCCGTCGTGTGGATGACAGCGAAACTTCTCATGCAGGTGGCATACCTTATATATTTAAGGTGTACGTGCAGCCCTTTGGGAATGACGAATGACAAATCTCGCTTCGCTCGGAATGACGAATCAGGAAGAATGACGAATGACAAATCTCGCTTCGCTCGGAATGACGAATCAAAGTCATTTTCCAATCCTGAAAGTAACTCTCATTTGTCATTCGTCACTCGTCATTCGTCATTATTCCGCTTCCCCCGTCCCTGCAGTCCCTTCTCGTTCGGTCCGTGGATTTTCATCCATCCCGAAGGCATGGACGAACAGACGCTGCGCGAGGTGCTCATCCACGAGCATGCCCACGTGCGCGGCTGGCACACCCTCGACATCCTCTTTTCCCAACTCGTCTGCATCCTCTTCTGGTGGAATCCCGCCACATGGGTGATGCGTCGCGAGGTGCGGCTGAATCTGGAGTTCATTTCCGACGCAGCCGTTATCGGGCAGCAAGCGGACAAACGGGAGTACCAATACCGCCTCCTCGGTTTCTCTACTCAGACAAACGTAGCCGCGATTGCCAACAACTTCAACGTCCTGCCCCTCAAACGCAGAATTACAATGATGAACCTGCGTCGCACCCGCCGCACAGGGATGATTAAGTACACCCTCTTCGTGCCTGTGGCAGCAGCATTGCTCTTTGCCTGCAACCTCGACTCCCTGGCACGCACCATTGCCGAGACGGTTAAGAAGCCACTCATGATTGTGGATGGGAAACGTGTCAGCGAAGCGGAAATCCAGGCCCTTCCTCCTGAACAAATTGATAATATCACCGTGTTCAAAGAAACAAGCGCCCAAGCTGTTTATGGCGACGAAGGCAAAGACGGGGCGGTGGTCATCGAAATAAAGAAAGACAGAGAGCAGGCAGCAGCCACAGAACAGGTTGACAACACGAAGGCGCAAACCATCCAGCCTACCACCGCTGAAGCCGACAACGAAATCTATGACGAAGCCGAGCAGAAACCTCGATTCCCCGGTGGCGACGCAGCCTTCAATCAATACATAGCCCAGCACGTGCGTTATCCGAAGGCTGCTGCCGAGAACGGTGTAGAAGGAAGCGTCAAGGTGCAGTTCATCGTTGAGGCTGACGGGCACATCACTAATGTGCATGCCATCAACTCACCTACGGAAGAGGCTGATGCGAAGGTCTACGCATACGGGGCATCTGATAAACAGCCGTCGCAAGAAGAAAACGACGCGGGCCATCGTGCCCTGCGTGAAGCAGCCGAGGAACTCTTTCGTGGGATGCCGCCCTACGAGCCTGGACTGCAAAACGGAAAGCCTGTCCGCGTGAAGATGACGAACACCGTCAACTACGGCCTAAGATAAAATAACACCCATAGATTAAATCTGTTACGTAATCCGCCTGAATGGCGGACAGCCCTTGCTATGCCCAATTAAAATGAAAAGTGAAAAATGAAAAGTGAAAAATATAAATTACAGTTGCCATGCAAAAGATATTATTAACTATGTTGGCTCTGACGCTGACGATAGCAGCGCAGTCCGCGAAGATTGATTCAACAATGTTTGTTGCTTTCTATAATTATTCCATCCAGACGCAGGACGAGGAGGGAGAGGACGTCACGGACTCGATACGACTGGCACTGCTGGTGGGAACCAGAGCCACGTACTGCACCACCGTTCTTTCCTACAATAAGGATGGACGGGCGAGTCAGGAGATGCAGAATGCATTCATCATGCATCATCAGAATGTGCTGACCGACTTGGAGAAGTCGGAGGTGATTGCCGTCGAACCCATCTATCCTCATCGCTACGAAACCCATGATACGTTGGCCGAGATTGACTGGATGCTGACCGACGACACGCTGACCATCAGCGGACTGCTCTGCCATCGTGCCACGGGCAAGCTCTACGGCAAACAATGGAAGGCGTGGTACACCGAGGAAATCCCGTCGTCGGCAGGCCCGTGGAAACTGCGCGGACTGCCGGGACTGATCGTGAAGGCCGAAGATAGCGAAGGCATTCACTGCTTCACCCTCTATGAGACAAAGAACGAGGTGCGCGACATCAACATGATTGGCAATCCTGAGTACCAGAAGCTGAGCCGCAAGAAGCTGATGGCGTTCAAGAAGAAGACGTTGGGCAATCCCCGCTATGCGAAGGAGCCGACTTATTATGTACCCAAGGGCGCCGATGACGTAGTTGAGGTAAACCTAAACGGTACCATGTACTATGTCGGCATGAATTCTCACATGATGACTCCTCAGAAGAGCCACGTATATCAACCGTTAGAATTGGAATAACCCCCAATGAAAAATGAAAAGTGAAAAATGAAAAGTGAAAAATATAAATTACAGTTGCCATGCAAAAGATATTACTAACCATGATGGCCCTTGCGCTGACGGTAGCAGCGCAGGCACAGCGAGACACGATAGGCGTGTCGAAGTTCACGGCGATCTATCGCTATGAGTGTAAGACCACTGATGCCGACGGGCAGCCGGTGACGGACTCGATGTACATCGCAGTACAGACTTCGGGTGGCATCACCAAGAGCTTCCCTTACGATGAATATAGCAGGCAGAAGAAGGGCGGCTCGCGCATTGCTGACGGCTATCTGGCCGCTCAGATGCACATGGCTACTGTCTTCACGAACTACCCCGAAGGCTGCATCACAACGCAGGAGATGCTCTATCCGTATCGCTACATGACGGACGAGCCACTGGAAAAGCCGGACTGGACTCTGACGAATGGGCAGGACAGCATTTGCGGCTACGCCTGTCTCTCAGCCACGACGAAGTATCACGGCCTGACGTGGAACGTGTACTATACGGAGGACGTGCCAGCCAGCATTGGGCCGTGGAAACTGGGAGGCTTGCCTGGTCTCATCACGAAGGCCACCGATGCCAAGGGCATACATACCTTTACGCTTTACGGCTTCCATCAGGAGGACACTCCAATAATATTCACCCAGTACGTCAATTGGATTGCTCCTGACGGGCACGGCAAGTTCGCAGCCCAGCGTGTAGATTATCAGAAGATGAAAGCCTCTAAATTCCTTGCATACAAGAAGAAAGTCCTGGGCAACTCTCGCTACTTGAAAGATCCCACCTACTATGCCGCCGACACCATGGATACCTTCGGGTATGTGGAGAATAGTTATAATTCGGCTGGCGGCAGCGTCAGCAGTGTTGCCGGTGTGGTCATCGTTTCCAATCCACATCAGTATCAACCGTTGGAATTAAAATGAAAAAGATTATGTTAGCCATGATGGCCCTCGCCGTGACGATAGCAGCGCAGGGGCAGGTAGAAGTGATTGACACGGCACAGTTTGTGGCGGTGTACGACTATGAATGCAGGACACAAGACGACGAAGGGCAGAATGTCTCTGACAAGATGCAGGTCGTGGTGCAAGTGGGACGGACGGTAGTGAAGTCGATGCCGCGCTCGACCTATCGACAGAGTGACGGGTCGGCTGATATAGCAGCAGACTATCAGGAGGCGTATATGCACATGCCTACGGTGTGGACGGGCTATCCCACAGGGCAAACCACCGTGCGTGAGTTTATTTTCCCGCATGAGTATGAGGGCTATGAGCCGACGCCCTACATCGCATGGACACTATCGGAAGACACCATGACGGTGAGTGGTTATCTCTGCCAACAGGCCACGGTGACGTTCCGGGGCGTAGAGTGGCACGTATGGTACACCGAGGAGATTCCGTCGTCGGCTGGGCCGTGGCGACTGCGTGGTCTGCCGGGAATGATTGTCGAGGCCAAGAGCGACGCGCACACGTTCCGCCTTGCGGAAGTGAGACAAGAGTCATCGCCCATTACTGCGCCAGAGCAAAGTCCCGATGTGCATCGGATGAAGTACGCCAAGCTGCTGAAGCACAAGAACGCGATCTATGGCAACCGCGAATATGCCAAGAATCCTATGTACTATGTACCCGATCTCAATGGCAGCATCACGGATATGAGCGTCCTTAATCACAACGGCCAGCAACTTGTGCTTGCCAATGGCGGCCACCCGCTGCTGACGAAGGCACATGTGTATCAACCGCTGGAGCAGTGAGAGCAAAGCCAAACTTGTTTGAACTTTGCCGAATCGCGACAGCGGAAGACGAAGTCAACCACTGGAACTGAAGTAAAGAAGTATGCAACGACTCCTATACATTATATTATATGTGGTGCTGGCAGCGTCAGCATCAGCACAGGTACGGGTGACGGGACGGGTGATAGACCTGCAGAACAACCCCGTGAGCGATGTGATTGTGAAACTGGTGAACGGCACGAAGACGTTGGCGTTCACCAGCAGTAACGCGCAGGGTGTGTATAACCTTGAAGTCAAGAACGTGCCGACGGGCGAAAGGCTACGGGTAGGCGAGCAAAGCTCGGGAATGGTGACGCTACAGTTCAACCACGTCGGCTATGAGAAGGAGTCGGAAAGGTTGTCGCTGAAGGAGAAGGTGACGAAGGTGGACATGATTCTCACTCCGAAGAATATCTCGCTGAAGGAGGTGACGGTGAAGGCTGACCCGCTGCGGCAACGGGGCGACACGCTGAGCCATAACCTCGCGTCGTTCCTCGGCAAGGGCGACGTGACCCTGGAGGACGGGCTGAAGCGGTTGCCAGGCGTGGATGTGGCGAAAAGCGGTGCCATCAGCTATATGGGTAAGCCCATCTCACAGTTCAACATCGAGGGGCTGGACCTGCTGGGCGGCAAGTATAACCTGGCCACGCGGAACATCCCGGCGGACTACGTGACGCAGGTGGAGATTGTCCGCAACCACCACAGCCGACGGGTGGAGAAGGACGTGCCGAGCAACGAGGTGTCGATGAACATCAAACTGGCCAAGAAGGCGAAGTTCAAACCATTCGGACAGGAAGAGGCGGGCGTGGGAGCCTCACCCCCAACCCCTCTCCAAGGGGAGAGGGGAGTGATTACACCCGACGTGGAATCTCAGCTGCAAGACTATCTACGCCCCTCGCCTGTCGGAGAGGGGTCGGGGGTGAGGCTTCTTCTCGGCGTGACGGGCATGATGTTCACCGATAAGTTCCAAACCATCTGCTCGCTGAAGGGCGGCAACTACAAGGATTTCGGACAAGCCGACATGAGAGATCACTTTGGCGGCTCTGACGTGACGACACCCGCCACGAGCCTGTTCGGTGGCTTCGACGGCGGTGCGCCTCCACAGGGCGAATACCTCTACCAGCGCAACGGCATGGCGACGCTCAACGGCATCCTGAAGCTCGACTCAGCCACGACGGTGAAGGTGAATGCCGACTACAGCTACCACCGCGCCACGCACGACATCAGCCAAAGCAGCACGTATATGGCAGGGGACGGCAGCTACATGACCGTGAGCGAACAGACCTCGCCGCTCACGAAGGTGCATCTGCCCAAGCTTACGATGAACTATCTGAAGAATGCCGACCACGTGTATCTCAGCGAGACGTTTGTGCTGAAAGGAAAGTTTGAGCAGAACGAAGGGGATGTGCTGGCTAACGGCTCTATGGTGGAGCAGCGGAGGAAGACATCTTCGTTCGAGGTGGGCAACGACCTGTTCTGGATGGGCAGGACGGAAAAAGGCACGCGCCGACATGTCAATGCGTCGGTGGCGTTCAGGAGAACGCCCACGCTCAGACTGTCATTTAGCCTCACCCCCAGCCCCTCTCCAACGGGCGAGGGGAGTAGTTACTTCTCCACCGCAAATAACCAGCAGCAAGACTATATATTCCCCTCTCCACTCGGAGAGGGGTCGGGGGTGAGGCTTCAAACGGCACAGTCATCGACGCTCTCGATGAACGTCGGCTCATCGTTCCAGATTCCCATCGGCAAGGTGTTCCGGCTGAATCTGCCCGTCAGTGTGTCAGCAATGTATGACGACTTGGAAACAAACCGAGTGGCGACAGGGGAGGTGAACGACATTCGCGGCTGGTCGTTCACTCCCAGCCTGAATCCCGGCTTCGAGATACATTCGCGCAACCGCCGCTTCTACCTCAGTGCTGGACTGGGTGCTGCACTGAAGGGACTTTATTATAACAAACTCAACTATACCAAGCCCGTGCTCAATCCTTCGATGAGCATCAACTATACCTTCTCGGCCAACAGCAAATTGCAGTTCTCTACGGGCTACACGACGCAGATAGGCGATATGATGACGCTGCTGACCGAACCGATGCAGGTGGACTACCACACCGTGCGCACTTCGTCGGGCATCATCGGCGAATCGAACAACTGGAGCTCGTCGGGCGAATGGAAGTGGCAGCTGCCCATGCAGTACTTCACGCTGAGCCTCGCGGCCAGCCATAACGAGGGCAAACGCAACACGCTCTATTCGCAGAGCATCAGCGGCATAGACATCAGCAGTAGTGCTTTGCATCGCGACACCCGCAGCCGCTCCAGCAACTTCACCGTCAGCAGCACGAAGAACATCCCGTCACTCTTCGCCAAACTTGGGGTTGATGCGACCTACGGCTTCGGCGATAGCGAGCAGGCCGTTTCCTCCTTAGAAGGGGCAACGGATATCATCAAGGTACGCTCCAACAACTACAACCTCCACGGCAATGCCTCCGTAACGCCCATCCAGTGGCTCGAACTGCGCTACGACATCCGCTACGGCTGGTCACGCTCCCGCTACGCTGAGGAGAGTAACACCGTGACCTCCCTCACCCATTCTGGCGCCCTGCACATCTTCCCCATCGCCACCCTCGACCTCGCCGTCAGCTACGACCATGTGCGCCGCCAGCTCATCGCCGACCAGTACAAGCGCATGTCACTTTTCAACGCCTCGGCCCAGTACAAATTGAAACGCCTCGTACTCCGCTTGGAACTCGACAATCTTCTGAATCAGCGCCACTATGCCTATACCGTCTTCGACGGCATCAACACCTACAGCTACGACTACGGCCTGTGTGGTCGCACCGCCATGCTCCATGCCACTTTCAAGTTATGACACCTCTTGAAGATTACTTGATTTCAATAAAGCAGTTAAAGTCCTATAGGCACATCGGCCTCGCTGCGTCGGGAGACGTGACGGGGCTATTTTTATGATATTTTTGAATATTTTGCGTGACATTTTCGTGAAAAAGGGTAATATATAGGTAGAAAGCACGTTCTAAAGATATGCAACAGGACATCAGAATCAGCGATGAGCAGCTCGTCGAGCGCATCCGGGAAGGGCGGACAACGGACTTCGCGCTTCTGGTGCATCGCCACGCTCCCAGTCTGCTTCACTTCGTTGGCCGTATGCTGACGGTGCAGGAGGAGGCCGAAGAGGTGGTGCAGGATGCTTTGTTGTCGGCTTATCAGCGCTTGGGTGACTTCGATGCCAGCCGTGCTCCGTTCTCCGTTTGGCTGAAGCGCATCGCCTTCAACACCACGACGCATCGCTTGCGTGTACGCCGACCGCAGTTCGTGCCGATGGATGAGCATCAAGCCGAGGCGGACCCTACGGAGAGCAACGAGCTCGACCGTCTGCTCGCTGATGGGAAGCCTGACCGTACAGAACTGTTGGACAAGGCGCTGGAACTGTTGTCTGCTGAGGAACGCATGCTCATTCATCTTTTCTACACCGACGAGCGGCCACTTCGTGAGATCTCGTTTATCCTCGATTGTTCGGTAACGGCACTCACCAGTCGTCTGCATCGCATCCGCAAGAAACTCTATGTAACCATAAACCGATTGAGCAATGAATACCAACGACGTCCCTAAAGCACATCCTTCGCTGCTCGATGCCCTGCGCCGACAGGATGAGAAAGCCCAGCAGATGAATCTCTCCGAGGGATTCGAAGAGCGAGTAATGGGCTCGCTCCCGAAGAACCGGTCACCGCGTCTAAGATTAAGCCGCATCGCGGCCATTTTCCTCCTCGCTGCCTTCCTCGGCGGCCTCGTATGGGCCATAAGCCCCATCATACGTCAAAAGGAAAAGGCACCCCGATCAGCAGAGGTATCCGCTCCCTCCCTAACAGGGAGGGCGGGGGGAGAGTCGTTTTCCAATCAGCGTATCGACAGCATCCTCACCGTCGTCGCTGCCCACTACGACCGCGCCGTCTGTTTCCGCGATACCGCATTACAGGCCCTGCGCTTAAGCACGGTGTGGGACAGCGAGGATTCATTGTCCGTATTCCTCGAGACCTTGAATGAGTTCGACGGCCTGCGCCTCACGGACGAGCGCGACACCATCTTTGTGGAATCCGTAGCTGAGGAGGAAGAGTGATGAAGCGCATAGTCCTATACCTTATATTATATATAGCCGTCGGCGCCCACCTCTCAGCGCAGGAACTGACCTTCAAGGATGAAAGCCTGGCAGTGGCACTTGCCGCCATCCGCGACTCACAGACGGACTACACCATCCACTTCATCCACAACGACCTCGAGCACCTGAACATCTCGGCACGCATCAAAGGGAAGGATGCACGCAAGGCTGTGAAGCAGGTCTGCAAGGGACTCCCCGTGAAGGTGAAGACGCGTGGCCAGAACATCTTCGTGCAATATAAACCCGAAAAAGACCTGACGGGCAAGACCGTCAACCTCACGGGAGCTGTAGAAGACGGTTTCTTGGAGCGTCCGCTACCTCATGCCAAGGTCTCCATACTTCGCGCAGACAGCAGCGTCGTGGTGGACTCTGCACAAATCGTTGTGTTCTTCAAGGGCGACATGAACCCGTTCAGGGCACAGTTCAACGCTGATGTAAGTGCTGCCGAAAAGGAATACCTCGTCCGCAGTAGCATGGAGGGCTACGACGACGTATGGCAGCGCGTCGCCATCCCCCATCCTCTGCCAGAGCAGGTGGAGGTGCCGACGCTGAAGATGCGCAAGTCATCGGCCAAAACCATGCGTGAACTGACCGTCACAGCCACGAAGATCAAGATGTTCTGGCGCGGCGACACGCTCGTCTACGACGCCACCGCCTTCCGCCTGCCCGAAGGCTCCATGCTCGACGACCTCATCCGCCAGTTGCCGGGCGTGACGATGAATGCCGACGGCGAGATCTTCGTCAACGGGCGCAAGGTCGACGAGCTGCTGCTGGGCTCCCGCTCCTTCTTCGGCGGCAACAAGAAGGTGCTGCTGGAGAATCTGCCGTACTATACCGTCAAGAACCTGAAGGTCTACGAGAAGCAGACCGACAAAAGCATGGCACTAGGCTACGACGTCGAGCCGCGCCGCTACGTGATGGATGTCAACCTGAAGGACGAATACAGCCAAGGGTATATCGGGAATGTGGAAGCGGCAGGAGGTACACAGGAGCGATGGCTTGCCCGCGGTTTCCTGCTCGGCTTCACCGATAAGCTACGGTTCACGCTCCTGGCCAACGCAAACAATGTCAACGAAGGGCGACACATCGGGAAGGACGACCACTGGACCCCGGCACGGCAACCGCGTTCGCTTCTGACCACCCGCAGCGTGGCTGGCGAAATCAACTATCAGACCAATGGTGACGAACTGAAAGAGACCTTCCGCGCAGAATACACCTCCACGACCGACGATCAGACGATGCAACAGCAGCGCGACTACTTCATCAGTGGCGCCGCCCTCACCTCTGCTAACTCCTCCTTCAACCGCATGGGCAACCGCAAGCTGAACCTCAACAACACGTTTTCGCTATCCAAACCCTTCTACCTCTACGCCCAAGCCGGTTATAACTATGCCCGTCGCGACGGCTCCTTCAACTCCGCCTTCGACCAGTGGAGCGACAGCCTCACCGTCTCGCAGCGCACCGTGGGTATCAGCGAGGGCCGTGCATGTGGAGTCCGCTTTGATGTGCAGGGAGCCTTCAACGTGGGCCGCAACAAGCAGCATCTGGACTACTATTTCAACTTTGGCTACAGCAACGATGAGAGCGAGAGCGCCACCCGCTACGCCACCACATATTCCGTCCCCGCGTCAGTGCGCCCGACGGTTTTCCCGTCGAGCCAATCTGCCTCCACCACCCACAACTCCTCATCCCTCTTCAACCGCAGCACCAACTTCCTCAGCAACCTGGGCTACGGCTGGGAGTTGGCCAAGAACCTGAACCTCGGCATCTCTGACTTCTTCTACATCCGCAACCGCCACGACCGCGACTACCTTTATCACCCCAGCTCCGCGTCTGGCAGTCTTCCCGCCTCTTCCTCTCCCTCGACACCGCTCGACGATTCTGTCGCCGAGGAAGAACCGCCCCTCCTCCCTTCTCAGATCGATGCCCTTGCTGCCTTCTTCGACCCCTCCAACTCCTACGACAGCCACGACCTCGACTGGTCCAACACCTTCGGCATCAATCTTTATAGCAACGCCTACTATATCCATCCGCTCGTTCACATGAAAATCAGCTACCAGCGGTTTGCGCTGGAGCTGGGCACGCCGCTCAGCCACGAACGCCTGCACTATCAGCGCGGCTCGCTCGACACGCTGGCCCGCCAGACCGTCTTCCTCCCGAAGGCCACCTTCCGCTTCCGCAACGTCTGGAAGGGCGGACAGCGCAGCATCAATGGCAACATCCGCTTCGAGCAAGAACGCACCCTCCTGCTCGACCGCATCAACTTCCGCGACGACAGCAAGCCCCTTGTCGTCAAGCTGGGCAATCCCGACCTGAAGCCCAAGGCCATGACCTCCTTAGGATTCAGCTACTACGACTCGACTGGACCGAAGAATGCATCCTACAACCTCGCCGGCAACTTCTTCTACCACCACCGCGACATCGCACAGTCCTTCACCTACGACCCCGTCACCGGCGTCAGCACCTACCGACCGATGAACGTCAGCGGAGCCTATCGCGCCCACGCCGAATTCGGCACCGACCGCACTATCGACGAGAAGCGATATTGGACCTGGCACGTCAATGCCGGAGCAGATTTCGACCACTCCAAAGACTACGCGATGCTCACCGATGCCTCCTCTTCCTCCACCGTCCCGTCTGTTACGACTATGTCGCAACCCTCTTCCTCCCTCTCTCCCTCCTCTCTCCTCGAAAGTCGCGTCAACACCGTGAACACCCTCACTCTCAACAGCGGGGGCAACATCCGCTATAACTACAAGACTCTCAACGTCCGCGCCGTAGGCTATATCAATTGGCGAAAGAGCTTCAACCCCAATTCAGAGTTGGTTAACACTAACCTCTCCCCATGGAGCGGCGGAACCGTTGAGGCTGTCCTCGACTTCCAATATGGCCTCGAAGCCAGCTATACCACGCCCGCTCTCTGCGGCACCAAGGTCGGAGGCCTCACCCTCGCAGCCGATGCCACCATGTTCAATCGTCGAGGCTATGGCGCGGCCGACCTCAATCGCCACGATTTCGTCGTGAACGCATCCCTCAGTCAGTCTTTCCTGAAAGGCAAACTCATCCTTAGCCTCGAAGCCTTCGACCTGCTGCACCAACTCTCACCCATCGACTATGACGTCAACGCTCAGGGCCGAACCGTCACGTGGTACCGCTCACTCCCGCACTACGTCATGCTCCATGCCGTCTGGCACTTCAATAAAAATCCCAAGAAAAAATAAAGATTACTTGATTTCAATAAAGCAGTTTTTGGCTGAGCCAAGCGGCCGCTCAACTTTGGTTGCTTTGCTTGCCAAGAAAGCCGAGCGAGTAAACAAAAGACCTATAGGTATTGCAAGCCCCGCTGCGTCGTGATGACGTGGCGGGGCTTTTTTTGAGTATTTTTCAATCAAGAGAACCTTGTCATATCAAACTGAAAAATGAAAGAGTGAACTGTAATAGAAAGGTGAAAGTTAGCAAAGACGATGTGAAGCAAATGTTGTGTAGCTGTTATGTTCCATCGTCAAGGGTGATTATCATATTGCTGAATCCATTCGTTTGTGAAGAAAAAGTATTATGTGCACATGCAATCCCAAAATAAGTGCTTAACTTTGTGGCGCCTTTCGGTATATCCCCTCGATTTAAGCTCTAAAAGGTAATCAGTTTGCTATCAAGCAGCCTGTCTGCTCAGTCGAGATAATTATGTTAAATCCTTGTGCATCCGATTCCTACGTATCAATATGAAAGTTGTCGCAGCTATCATTGTCAACGAAAACCGCATCCTTGCCACCCAACGAGCCCATGGATCAATGCGTGGCTATTGGGAGTTCCCAGGAGGAAAAGTGGAACCCCAAGAGTCCCTGCTGCAAGCACTTCAACGAGAGATTTGCGAAGAACTTGCTACAAAGGTTAACGTAGGCTCCCTCTTTCGGGTAATCAATTACCAATATGAAGCCATTCCTGATGGTCCACGAGCACGTCAAGCCTTTGACGTCAGTCTGCATTGTTTCTTTTGTACTCTTGCAGGGCCCCAACCAACGCTTCTCGAACATCAGAATGCACGATGGCTTGCACGGAATGAACTGTTTTCCGTCGAATGGCTGCCAGCCGATGTTAATTTGGTAAAGGACTTGCAGGAGTCTTCGTGGGTCGTATGAAGAAATCTTGATAGATAGCGTAAAAGGCTAAGTCCATTTGCAGTTGCCTGAAAGTCTCTGTGGCATATTTTCATAGTGTAGTTGAATCACTAATTCCCAAGCAAGCATGGCTTGCGTTCTTTTAATCCTATTTTTTATTAAGACATGTCTAAAGAAAACACTGAGCGGCTTTGGAACACCAACTATTGCAGGGTGATGATTGCGAATTTCTCCTTGTTTTTCGCTTTTTACCTGCTCACGCCGTTGTTACCTCTATATCTTGTAGAACGCTTCGAAGCCACCAAGGATATCGTCGGACTGGTGTTGAGTGGCTACACTCTTACAGCGCTGATGGCACGTCCGTTCAGCGGCTTCCTTGTTGATTCGTTTCCTCGAAAACGGGTACTCATGGTATGCTTCTTTTTCTTCTTCATCTTTTTCGGAGGCTACCTGGGAGCCTCTTCGTTGCTGCTGTTTACCATTGTGAGAACGCTTCATGGTGCTCCTTTCGGTGCCCTCACCGTGGCAAACTCCACGGTAGCCATAGATGTGCTGCCATCCTCGCGGCGTAACGAAGGTATCGGCTACTATGGTCTTTCTAATAATCTGGCAATGGCTATAGCTCCAACCGTGGCTATTTACCTCTACAGATTGACCGACAATTTCGAGCTGTTGTTTTGGTTGGCCTTGCTCATTGCTGGTCTTGGAATGGCTGTGGATGCCGGAGTGAATATTGAGAAACGGAATGTAGGAAAAATGAAGACTGAAAGTGGAACGATGAATGCCGAAGGCCCTTCTTATGGGAAGGTGCTTTCATTTGACCGTTTCTTTCTCGTTCGTGGGTGGCTTTTGGCGTTGAACATGGTGTTCTTTGGCTTGTGTTTCGGTGTTATGAGCAACTATCTGGCCATTTACAGTAAAGAAGTAATGGGTATTACAGGCGGCACAGGCACGTGGTTTCTGCTGCTCTCTGCGGGACTTATAGCTTCGCGTTTGCAAGGAGCAAAGGCTCTGCGCGAAGGTCGGCTGTTGTGGAATGCAGGCGAGGGCGTCATCATCTCGTGTTTCGCCTATCTCATCTTCGTCCTTTGCACTAACGAATTCGGTTATTACGCCTCCGCATTACTGCTCGGACTGGGCAACGGACACATGTGGCCTGCATTTCAGAATTTGATTATCTCTATGGCTCATCATAACGAACGAGGTACGGCTAATTCAACTCTGCTTATCTCATGGGATGTCGGTATAGGACTCGGCGTGCTCTTGGGCGGTTTTGTAAGCGAGCTAATGAGTTACGAGGCAGCCTTTTGGATGGTTGCCCTTTCGCAGCTCATAGGTATGGCCGTCTTTTTCATCTTCACACGCCAGTCTTATAATAATGTGGTTGAGCGATTGTGAGGTTTTGAGGCTTGCCGTGCAAAGGCAACATACAGGACGGATTTACAATCTTCGCATATCCTTGTTCTTTTATTCATTTCAATCAGTCACTTTTATTTTTCTTTATCCAACTTAATCTCCTTTTTTCGATTGTCAAATCTCAATTTTCCCAGCGTTATTTGGGCGTATAACTAAATAAATGTATTTTTGCAGCCATGAAACCGTTAGCAGAGAGAATGCGTCCGACCACCTTGGACGGTTATATCGGACAGGAACATTTAGTAGGGCAAGAAGGCGTTCTCAGGCGTATGCTTGAGAGCGGCCGTATCAGCTCGTTTATACTCTGGGGACCTCCAGGTGTAGGCAAGACAACCTTAGCACAGATAATAGCCCATACGCTCGAGACTCCTTTCTATACACTGTCTGCGGTGACAAGTGGTGTGAAAGAGGTGCGCGAAGTAATAGACAGGGCAAAAGGAGGGCGCTTTTTTGACCAGAAAAGCCCCATCCTTTTCATTGATGAAATTCACCGATTCTCCAAGTCGCAACAAGATTCTTTGCTTGGGGCCGTGGAGCAAGGTGTTGTCACCCTCATAGGCGCAACCACAGAAAATCCTTCGTTTGAGGTAATCCGTCCTCTGCTTTCACGCTGTGCCGTTTACGTGCTGAAACCTTTAGGCAAAGAAGATCTTCTGAGTCTGGCGCTACGAGCAATTCAGACAGATGTGGAATTAAAGCGTAAGCACATTGAGCTCAAAGAGACGCAGGCACTGCTCAGATTCAGTGGCGGTGATGCACGCAAATTGTTGAATATCATTGAGCTCGTTACCGAAACAGGGGCTGAAAATGAACACATCGAGATAACCGACGAGCTCGTAGCTCAACGACTTCAGCAGAATCCCTTGGCCTACGATAAAGGGGGCGAAATGCACTACGATATTATTTCGGCTTTTATAAAAAGTGTCCGAGGCAGCGATCCAGATGCTGCAGTCTATTGGCTTGCACGAATGATAGAAGGAGGTGAGGATCCCGAGTTCATTGCTCGCAGGTTGGTGATCTTGGCAGCTGAGGATATCGGTCTGGCCAACCCTAACGCTCTGCTTTTAGCCAATGCGGCTTTCGACACGGTGCATAAGATTGGTTGGCCCGAGGCCAGAATCGTACTCTCCGAAGCAACGGTATATCTCGCCACATCACCCAAGAGCAACTCGGCTTATCTCGCTGTCGATCAAGCATTGTCTTATGTACGTAGCACTGGAAACGCACCCGTACCGCTCTATTTAAGAAATGCCCCTACAGGGCTCATGAAAGAGCTGGGATATGGGGATGGTTATAAGTATGCTCACGATTTCGAAGGGCATTTCGTAGATCAACATTATTTGCCTGAAGGCATCAACGAGCGGTTCTGGCATCCTCAGGAGAATGCTCACGAGACAAAGATGGCCGAACGAATGCGACAGCTCTGGGGCGACAGATTTAAAGACTGAGGTAATAGCCTATTTTATAAGCTGCAAAAGCCGTTAGCGAAGGGCTGTTCCCCAGCAGATTGCGACGTAGAAGAGGGGAGATCGCTTTGAAGGATGCCCTGACAAGCCATGACAGATGTAGCCGTCGGAATGTATCAGCCAACTCCAAGAGCCGGCTGTAGCCTCGAAGTTGGTCTTCGAACTCATGAAGTGTGCCAAGGGCTGTTTCTGTTTTTCGCAGGAAGATGGCATTGCTTTCGAGGCCGAGATGAATAACTGGGTTGTCGATATGGAAGATAGGGATATGATGCGCTTCCAGCTGGATACCGAACAGCGTGTCTTCGTGCCCGTATTGCTTGATGTTTTCATCAAACATGATTTGGGCGAAAACATCCGCTCTTACCCATAAATTACAAGTAGATATTTGGCGATAAGGTGATTGATTCCTGTACTCGGCTGTACGGCGAATAGCGTCGGCGCGTTCGTATCTGTAGCGGAGTGAGGCCCCAAGAGGTTGTTTGGCTGGGGGCATGATGCCACCACAAAGCACGGGGGCTTGTTTCCCACTGACAAGATATTTGCTAAACGAAAAGCCTTCACTCAATGCCGTATCAGCATCTAAAAACCAAAGCCATGTACCATGAGCCATGTTGGCAAGACGGTTGCGGATAGCTGCACGGCCAAGATTCTGAGGAGCATGCCAGCATACAACATGGGATAACGCTTCAACACGAGAAAGCCACAGCTGAGGTTCAGGAGAACAGTCGTCTGCTATGATTATCTCGCCATCAATTTGCTCTTGTATGATCAGCCGATGAATACTACATACGAGCTCGTAAGCGTTGCAGTTGTAGACTGGAAGGAGAACAGATAAGGTCATTCAACTATTATTTGGTATTGAGTCTGCCACGAAGACGTAGGCAACGCTTGTTCCACGAACGGCTTGTGACGGATGTCAAGGTCGAAACCTACGGGGTCGCAACAACCGTGCCATGGCTCAATACATACGAACGGAGCCTGACCTCCACAGGGTGACCAAATGGCGGTGATGGGCATGGCATGTTTTACGGTAATGATGGGACGGCCGTCCTTGTCGTGAAGAGTTACTCGATGAATCCTGCCTGTTGACTCAAGAATAGTGTCGCAGAGGAACGATTCGTTGGTTAGAGGCAGAAGACCATCCTGTGGAATCTCTATATCAAAAGTTTTTGTGTCGGCATATCCACCGGGAGCTATGGCTGTGCTGTGAAGAGGTGTCGAAGCATCGAACGAAAGGAAACCATGAATATTGTCCGTTGGCGAATATCGAGGGTAGTTGAATCCCGGATGTGCACCTAACTGAAAAAGCATGGGGCTTTGTCCAAGGTTATATACCGTGAATGCCACGGTTAGCACATTACGCAACAGGGTGTAGTCGATAGATAGTTTAAAAGGATGAGGCCAAAGAGTTGAATCGTCGGAAGGGGTATAGAGCATCGAGAATGAAAGATGTCTGTCTTCTTCGACGTCACAGCTGAAAGGCATATCCCTTGCAAACCCATGTTGAGTCAGAGTAAAAGTCTTTTCATCTATGCGCAAAGTGTTGTTCCACACCTTGCCTACAATCGGAAAGAGAATCGGCGAGCGTCGGTCCCAATACGTGCCGTCACCCTGCCAAAGATATTCACGAGGAGAAGCTACGCGGCGCAAGCTCTGAAGCTCGGCTCCCATCTCCGATACGGATATTTCGAGAATGCCATTGGAGAGATATTTCATCTTTGAATAACGATTATGAAGGACTATACTATGTTAACTAATGTAATATCCGCAAAAGTAGCTTATTTTCTCAGACAAGCCAAATTTTTTTTGTTGAACCTTAAAAAAAACTAAAAGAGAGGCTGGCATTACTAATAAAAAAGGTAAAAAAGAGGGGCAAATCACATAAGTTTTGTACCTTTGCGCCCGATTATTAAAAAGAATGTAGATGAATCTGTATATACGCTTTTTTGATGATGAACGTGTCGTTACCAGTATCGACGATGCTTTGGCTTTTATCGCTTCTTTTCAGGGTTTCAATCTTACACCTGAATTCGAGGCAGATTTCCGCAAATATGTCGACAGCGACGTCGTTTACCCCAAACGTTACAAAGTGCGTCCGCGCATTTATTTTATTGTCATTAAAACGACAGCCACTTCGATTGATGAGTTTAAGGCTAATGGAAAACATCAGTCCGACGCACAGGTCGAAGATCGGGAACATGTGTTTAGGCCCAAGGACCTCGTCAGTAGGCGATTGAATGATGAAATGCCGGGCTGGTACGAAGGAACCATTAACTTCAAACGTATTGTGTATTTCCCCGAGACAGACAGATACGATTACGTGGACACATCCTTCTCGGCACTCACAAAAGCGTGGAGTCCAATGGATTGCTACAACCGCTTAGCCAATTACATCCGTTCGCGAGAGGATATTGACCAACGAAGTCAGCTTCCTTCGCCCAAAGGAAAAAACTTTATATATGAGTATATCGGACTTAAACCATTAAATGAGCTTAACGTCTAAAAGAAAAACAAAGTGAATGAGCACAAGTGATTGCAGTGTACATCGTTACCCTAACAAACCTACACTTCGCCTTTCTGCTCAGCTAATTAACGGAATATCAACATAATTAATGAATAGTTATTATGAAACTGAACAAGATTTTTGCTTCCATAGTCTTGGCGTCGCTCTCTGCAACGTCTTTTGCACAGTATGAAGGTACAGCATGGTATGACCGTATCGGTACAGGTGAAGATAGCCTGCGCACACGTCAGAACCTGAGTATGTTCCAGACCGCCATCAGCAGCAACAACTGGACTGAGGCCTATGAAGTATGGAAACCTGTTTTTGAAAAGGCTCCCTTCTCACAAATGGGTATATATACCAATGGCGCTTACATGTTGGCAATGCTGATTCAAGGCGAGACCGATACGGCCAAGAAACAAGCTTATTTCAAGGAACTCATGAATGTCTATGACACACGTGTAAAGAACCTTGAGGGTTTAAACTCATTCACACGTGTTGACCGTCGTGCCACCGAGGGTGATGTCATCGCCCGCAAGGCTTATGACTACGCAGCCTATGGCCCCACATGCGATGCAGAGTATACGCTTGATAAAGCCTATACCATGTTCAAGGATGGTATCAATAAGATTAATGAGCAAGGTGGCCGAGAGGTCGAGGGCTTCGTTCTTGATGCTTTCTTCCGTGTAAGCTACGCCAAGTATCAGGCTGACAACAACGGTTTCCGCGAGCAGTTCCTTCAGGACTATCTCGAAAGCAAGGATGTTTGCGACAAGATGTTGCAGCTTGCAAAAGAGGAACCCGATAGCGTGAAGGCTCAGAAAATAGTTGCCAAGTACGATGCTCCTCTTAACACCATTGAAGGTCTTTTCGCTGAATCCAAGGCTGCTGATCGCGATCAGATTATCGCCATCTTCACTCCTAAGATTGAGGCCAATAAAAACAACCTTGCTTATCTGAAGAGTGCTCTTACCCTTATGGCTGCAAACGACTGCGATGATGCTCCCGTTTACTATAAGGCTGCTGAATATGCTTTCAATATCGAGCCTTCTTACGAATCGGCTATCGGTACGGCTCAGAAGTATTACAAGGATGGCCAGACCGCTAAGAGCGTTGAATTCTACAATAAGGCTATTGAGCTTTGCCAAAGCGATACGCAGAAAGGTAATATCGCCTTGCGCGTTGCAGCTGCCATGCGTAAGAGCGGCGACTTCAAGAGTGCCTATGCTTATCTTGACAAGGCTGCACAATACAACTCGGATCTGGTCGGAAAGTGCTATATGCAGCGTGCTAACATAGCAACCAAGGCAAAGAACTATGCTGAAGCAAAAGCTTATTGCGACAAGGCAGCTGCAGCAGACATCACGCTTGCTGGTCAGGCTCAACGCTTGAAGAACAACATCCTCACCGTCGAGCGCCACAACGCTGAGTATGCTGCCCAGAAAGCTGCTTACGACAAGCAGCAGGCTGAACTCAAGGCTGAGGAAGATTTCTGGAAAGCTGGAAAGAAGTAATTCTACAACAGAATAAATTGAAACGGGCTCCAATCGTGCGATTGGAGCCCGTTTTTTTTATCCTTTTTTCATAAGATCGTTGTCAGTTCCAGTAGGCTGTGAACCTCAAAATCAACGGCTTCTGGTGGTGGATAATCAGGGAAACGATTGAAAAACGCCGTAGCGATGCCCGCACGTTTAGCCCCGAGGATGTCGGTTTGGAAATTGTCGCCAATCATTAAAGTCGTAGCCGGATTGGCGTTTGTGACTTTGAACGCGTAATCAAAGAATTGGGCTGAGGGCTTGTTGCTTCCGGCATCTTCGCTCAGGATGATATTGTCGAAAAAGTCGTACAGACGTGATGCTTTTAGCTTTCGGTATTGCACTTCGTGGAAGCCATTACTGCACATGTGCATCTTGTAGCCTTTGGCTTTCAGATATTCCATAAGCTGGTGTGCTCCGTCGACCACTCCAGGCTTGTCGGCACACAGCTCAAGGAATTTGTCGCCCACGGCTCTGCATAAGTCTTCGTCAGGATCACAGCCGTTCCCGAAGCTTAAGGGTTTACGAAAACGCTCAATGATAAGGTATTCACGCGTGATTTCTCCCCGTGAGTAACGCGTCCACAAGTCGATGTTGGCTTTCCAATATTCGTCGAAGAATACTGCCGGTTGTGCAAACCAACGTCCAAACTCCATCTGATCGAACAGCTCTTGCAGTGCTATTTGTGCGTTTCCATGCGTGTCGTAGAGCGTGTCGTCGAAGTCGATGAACAAGTCGGTGAACCGGATGGTTGAAGGTGATTGCTGTTTATTGTTCATCTTTTGCATCTGCAATATATTCATAACATCCGGCATCGGGCAATTCATCGGTCATTCGGCTTCTTCCTCGTAGGTCTAAGGGATAGTTCTCGCGAGTCGATGGATTAGCCATGTTGCGAATGGGCGACTTCTCTACGGGGGTGAAATCATAGAGTAGAGCGTGGGCATCAATTAAATTGAAGTTCTTTTCGCGATGGATGTCGGCTTCCGGATCGTCGTAAACACAGCTGATGAAGCGAGCTGCTAATTCAGAATCCGTTGGTATCTCCGTGGCAAGTAAGCAATGATTAAACACAAACTCCTCTTGAACGGAACCTATTTGTTGCTGTTCGTCGTTTGAAAGTTTGTCGGCATCAATCCATTCTCCCATGACCACATCTTCGGCATATCCCGTTACTACACAGTCCTCAAAAGTGGCTTCAACCAACGGATGATAAACTGTTTCGTAGGAATTGCCCAGGTGCAAAGCGTCGCCTCGATTGGCACTGAGGGGATAAAACTGAGCTAATGTACAATACGAGAATCTGCATTTTCCTCCAATGAGCCAGACGCAATGTCCGAGAGTGTTGCTTATCTCGCTGTTTTGAACGATACATTGGCAGTCGGTTTCTATGAAACCATCGCCGCCAAGGTCATGTATGCGGCTGTCTGTGATGGTGAGTTTGAGCTCTTCTGTGCCGGTGCTGTCGCAAATGACCCCGTAGTTGCCTCCGTGAATGTCCACGCCTTTCAGCATATTTCCCATGCTCTCAGCCGTGAAGCGCAAGCCTTCCCACCGCGATGGCAGGCGGTCGTAAGGCAGATAGTCGAAGATGTGGTCGGTACGGTCAGTCCTGAAGATAACGGGATTGCCTATGGAGCCGTTGGCAATGAGACAACCTTTGATCACCATTCCGGCCTCCTGATGAAACAGAAGCTGCGTGTTGGCTTCCAGTGTCAGCGTAGCGCCAGGTGCTACAACAAGGCTGTCGTATACGACAATGGGCCTGCGTGCGGTGAACGTTGTATCGGAGGTGATGACAGCTCCTTTAAGAAAGAAGGCATCAATGGAAGTAGCCACAAGTTGAACTTTCTGCTCGATTCCGCTTTCGAGGCGGAAGTGCAAGGCGTCGGTCACCGTGGCTGCTTCATCGTTGCCAGTGGCAGGAAGGGTGACTTCGGCCCTGACGATGAGGCTGTCTCGCCGTCTTACTTCAAAGTCGTAGCCATGGCGGTCGGCAGCTTCGGTAAGGTCTTGCCCGTCGATGTTTATGCGAAAGCGGCTGTTGTTGCCACCTTCGAGCCAAACGTCGGTGATGCGTAATCCCTTATCGTCGTGGTTGTAGACCGACAATACTTGAGTGGCTGATGGTATGGTAGCTATCAGCGTGTCAAACACAATGGAGTCGCGGCTAAACGATAGGGTAGAGGAGCGGTCGGTGGTGAACGAGTCGTAGTTGTCGCACGCCGTCAGGCAAGTCAAAGACACCGCCACAATACATATATATATATATAATGTGTGGCGCGTGTCTTTGAGGATGTCTGAAAGATGTTTGTCGGCTTTGCTTGACGCCATGTCGGACGGTTTGTGAGTTAGACGTTTTCCAAGATGGCAAGCAGGTGCCGCCATACCATGTCGACAGTAGGAATGAGCAGGCGCTCGTCTGGTGAGTGCACGCCGCGCAAGGTCGGTCCAAAGCTGACCATGTCCAGGTCGGGATATTTCTCGGAGAAGAGTCCGCACTCCAATCCGGCATGGATGCCACGCACAATGGGTTCTTTGTCGAAGAGGCGGACATATTGTTCGCGTGCTATTCTAAGAATCTCGCTGTTGGGATTCATCTTCCATCCCGGATAACCTTCGCCTATTTCCACCTCGGCTCCAGCCAATTCGAAGGCGGCAGCTACCGTGTGGGCCATGTTCAAGCGGTTGGATAACAGCGAACTGCGCTGACTTGAATTGATGGCAATGACTCCGGGCTCCGTCTGTCGGATGCTTGCTAAATTGCTGCTTGTTTCTACCAGGGCAATCTCCTGACTCATGGCGTAAACGCCATTGTCGACAGCCTGCAGAGCCAAGATCAGTTTGCGGTTGACCTCTTCCGGCAGCACTGTTGCTACAGGTTCGGTTGATTCGAGGATGAATTCCATTGAGGGTTCGGTGGCATAGAATTCTTCCTGCACGTCGGCCGCAAAGATGTTCCATTGTACGCGAGCCTGTTCCTTGAATTTGTTGGGTATGGCAACAATGCACGAAGCCTCGCGAGGGATGGCGTTGTGCAAGCCTCCGGCCTGGATGTCGGCCAGACGTAAGTTCCAGGCTTTCAGGCCGTCGTAGAGGAATCGGACGAGCAACTTGTTGGCATTTGCTCTTTTCTTGTCTATGTCGTCGCCGCTATGTCCGCCAGTCAAGCCTTTGATGGTCAGGCGCAGGAAGAACGCGTCGGCAGGAGCGGCCTCAGGCGTGAAGCGGAACGTGGCCGCAGTGCGGCATCCTCCTGCGCAGCTTACGAAGAGCTCGCCCTCGTCCTCAGAGTCGAGGTTGATAAGCATCTTTCCTGTCATGAATCCTGGTTTCATCCCCTCAGCGCCAGTGAGACCGGTTTCCTCGTCAACGGTGAAAACGCATTCCAGCGGACCATGTTTCAGCGTATTGTCGGCCAGGATAGCCATTTCCATGGCACATCCGATGCCGTCGTCAGCGCCCAATGTGGTTCCTCGCGCTTTCATCCAATCGCCGTCAATATAGGTCTGAATAGCATCCTTTTGGAAATCGAAATCGATGTCGTTGTTCTTTTCGCACACCATGTCCATGTGGCTTTGCAGGATTACGGTGGGCTTGTTTTCCATTCCCTTGGTGGCTGGCTTCCTGATGAGCACGTTTCCGGTCTCGTCGACGATGGTTTCCAATCCCAGGTCGCGGCCGAAATTGGCCAAAAATTCTATCATCTGAGCCTCATGTTTCGAGGGCCTTGGAACGGTATTGATGCGGGCGAACATATCAAATACGCCTGCGGGTTGAAGTGTAGACTTTTCCATATTCAGTGATGTGATAGTATGAATGTTTGTTAATTTTAAGTAAAAGTAGGGCCGAAAGCGCCACTTACTGACAATAATAGTTTATCTTTGCAGAGCTTTAGCCGAGACAAAGGTACAATAAACTGGCGTCAGAGCCAAACAATCTGTTAAATAAACGTAGAACATGCTTAAAATATTGTTGCTGACGCTCCCTTTTGTGGCGCTTTCGATAGTCCTTTTGGCGGTCAAACTATGGCTGAAAGGTGATGCTCGCGGCCCAATGACGCATATTGGTGCCTCCAAGGCAATGCGTGACCGTGGCATACACTGTGTAGAGAGCATGGATAGCATCGAGCGCTTCGAGCTTGCCCACAAGCCCCATGCCAGCGAGCGTCGTTCATAACAGCATCTGAAACTAAATATCATATCAACGAATGAAAAAACTTTCAATTCTTGCCGCCTGTGCCATGTGCATGCTGGCGGCTTGTAACAACAAGGAAAACGCTGCCACGGATGTGGCTGCTGCTACTGACGCTGAGCCTACGGGTCTGAAGATAGCCTACGTAGAGGTGGACAGCCTTATGAGCCAGTATCAGTTCTGCAAGGACTATACGCTCCTGTTGAACAAGAAGGGCGAGAATGCCAGCAACACCTTGCAGCAGAAACAGCGCACCCTTCAGCAACATGCTGCAGCTTTGCAGAAGAAGTATGAGAGCAACGGCTTCACCACTCGCGACGAACTTGAGCGTGCCCAGAACCAGCTGGCCAAGGAGCAGCAGGATCTTGCCGAGCTCGACCAGCGCCTCACCAACGAGCTGGCGATGGAGAATGCCAAGCTCAACGAAGAACTCAGAGATTCGATTCAAGCCTTCTTGAAAGTGTACAACAAGTCGAAGAAGTTCGACTACATCCTTTCGCGTCAAGGCGACAATATCCTTCTGGCCAATCCTAAATTCGATATTACGAAAGAGGTCGTTGCCGGCTTGAACAAACGCTACAAGGCTAAGCCTGAAGTGAAGAAGGCTGCCAAGGAAGAAAAGGACACGAAGGAGTAACTCCGGCCTTTTCGTTGCACAGCTGTTGGTTGTCTGCGGACGTGTCTTCATCATTCATTCTGCATTGAGCAATGAAATATTCTTCAGCGTCATTTAACATTTCACCCTATAGCGAGGCGGCTGGCGATGTGCTGGCCGCCTTGTTGGCAGATATAGGGTTTGATACCTTTGTGCCTGCCGCCGACGGACTCACGGCGTATGTTCAGACCTCCCTGCTTGACGAGGATGCCCTTTCAGCCATCGTAGCGACATTCCCCATGCCGGATATTGCTATCAGCTATGAGCTTGCAGAGGCTCCGGATGAGAACTGGAACGCGACGTGGGAGCGTGAGCACCACTTCGAGCCTATCCATCTTCCCGGCGGCCTCTCGTTCAGCATTGAGCCTCGTCAGGCTTTCGGCAGCGGTGAACATGCCACCACGCGCATGATGATCGGCCTGCTGTCGTCGTTGGACGTTAGCGGTTGCATGGTCATTGATGCAGGTTGTGGTACGGGCGTGCTGAGCTTGGCGGCCACATTCCTTGGTGCGCGGCATGTCCTTGCCTACGATATCGACGAATGGAGCGTCCGTAATGCCTTGGACAACTACCGCCTGAATGGCTTGACGCCTTCGCCTGGCGAGTTCTCACCGACATCTGAGCAGCTCATCGCCGCATATCCCGTCCAGATTGTGCAGTCGGATGCCTCATGTCTGGCCCAATGTCCGCCCGTAGACATCCTGCTTGCCAACATCAATCGCAATATTCTCCTGGCAGATATGCCCGCATTCGTCGGGTGTCTCAAGCCGGGCGGCAGCTTGTTGCTCTCGGGCTTCTACGAGACCGACGTGCCTTTGCTCACCGACAAAGCCCTGGAACTGGGCCTTTCGCTTGTAGGGCAAAAGGCCGACGGCGAATGGCGTGCCCTACATTTCCGACGGACGTAGGCCAGTCCGTTGTCGAAGTTCCTGTAAAATCAACCTATACCTACTCATCTAATAGACCCATCTTCAATGATCGAGATAGAAAAGCGTATCGAATCAGACCGCCGTATCTTGGAGCTTTTGGCCCAATCCTTCCCTAATATCACCGCGGCCAGTACCGAGATTATCAACCTCGAAGCCATCCTCAACTTGCCGAAAGGTACCGAGCATTTCATGGCCGACATCCACGGCGAATATGAGGCATTCCTGCATATCATCAAGAATGCTTCGGGCCGTATCAAACGCAAGGCGAAGGAACTTTTCGGCGACAGCCTCTCGGAGGACGAGCTGCGCGAGCTCTGCACCATTATATATTACCCGGAACAGAAACTCGAGATTATCAAGAACGCGTGTGAGAATCCAGACCTGATGCAAGAGTTCTATGCCACAACCCTCAACCGCCTTGTGCTGGTGTGCCGTGTTATTTGCTCGAAGTACACACGTTCGAAAGTGCGTAAGGCATTGCCCAAAGAGTTTGCCTACATTATTGAAGAGCTGCTCCACGAATCGCCTTCCGACCATGACAAACATGCTTATTTCGACCGCATCATCGAGACTATCCTCCAGACGGGCAGTGCCGATGCCTTCATCATCGCTCTGGCCGGTGTGATCCAGCGTTTGGCTGTCGACCAGTTGCACATCCTTGGCGACATTTTCGACCGAGGACCTGGCGCACACATCATCATGGATTTTCTCTGCGACCTCCACAATTTCGATATACAATGGGGCAACCATGATGCCTTGTGGATGGGCGCTGCGGCCGGTAACGACTGCTGCATAGCCAATGTCCTCCGTCTGTCGTTGCGCTATGGCAACATGCAGACGCTCGAAGACGGCTATGGCATCAACCTCGTGCCGCTGGCCACTTTTGCCATGGAGACTTATGCCGACGACCCTTGCGACCGCTTCGGGCCACATCTCGAGTGCGACGACACTACGCACAACGAGAAAACGCGACGCCTGATAGCGCAGATGCACAAGGCCATTTCCATCATTCAGTTCAAACTTGAGGCACAGATGATTTTGCGACGTCCCGAGTGGAAAATGGAGAATAGGCTTGTGCTGCAAAACATCGACAAGCAGAAAGGTGTTTACGTCGTCGATGGCAAAACGTATGAAATGACCGACTGTTTCCTGCCTACACTCGACCCTGAACACCCCTTCGACCTTACCTCGGAAGAAGCTGAGATTGTACGCCAACTGCACCATTCGTTCCGTGTCAGCGACAAGTTGCAAAAACATATTCAGTGCCTCTTCACGCATGGATGCATGTATGCCGTCTACAATGGCAACTTGCTCTTCCATGCCAGCGTGCCCCTCAATGCCGATGGATCGCTCAAAGAGGTCGACCTCAATGGCCATGCCTATTCAGGACGCGAGCTCCTCCACCGTATAGGGATGACGATGCGTGCAGCCTTCAATGCCGACACGCCAGCCGAGGAAAAGCGTTTTGCCAAGGACTATTTCTGGTACCTCTGGTGCGGGCAGGATTCTCCGCTCTTCGACAAAGACCGTATGACCACGTTCGAGCGCTATTTCCTGCGCGACAAATCTACGCATGAGGAGCGCAAAGGCTACTACTATCTCTTGCGCAATCAGGCCGAGGTGTGCGACCACATTCTCGATGCCTTCGGCGTGGAAGGCACACACCGGCACATCATCAATGGGCATGTGCCCGTGCGGGTGGCCGGAGGAGAGAGTCCGATCAAGGCAGAGGGCCGGCTGATGGTGATCGACGGAGGCTTGTCGAAGGCCTATCACGACACCACGGGTATTGCAGGTTATACGCTTGTGTACCATAGTCGTGGCTTCGAACTTATTCAGCATGAGCCCTTCGAGAACGTCGACGAAGCCATTCGTCGTGGAGCCGACATCGTATCGAGCAAGCAGATTGTGGAGATGAGTGGCCGCCGTATTCGCGTCCGCGACACCGACAAAGGCCAGTTGATCCAGCAACAGATCGACGAACTGCAGGAACTTCTCTACGCTTATCGCCACGGTATCATCAAGGAACGGCTGAGGCATCAGTGAGCCTTCCTGAGGCACAAGGTCGGGCTCCTATTTTTATGTGCCTAAGTGTTTTGGCCAACGCTCCTAAGGGAATTGCCCGATGCTCCTAAGAGAATTGGTCAACGCGCCTAAGAGAATTGCCCAACACACCTAAGAGAATAAAAAAACTCCACCAGCTGTACGGATGCGTACGGCTGGTGGAGTTTTTTGTTTTATGCTTTCTAAGCGGTCGGAGAACTAACGGATGAACAACAGTTCACGATACTTGGGCAGCGGCCAAAGCTCGTCGTCAACGATGAGCTCGAGCTTGTCCACATGCTTACGGATGAGCTCGATGAGTGGTGCCACCGTGTCGTGGTAAGCTATGGCACGTTGACGGATGTCGTCGATGCGGTTGGCTACGCGCCGGGCATCTATCAGCTTTTCTACGTTCGACGTGATGAATGCAGTGTGCTCGGCTATTTGTTCGATCAGCGATACGTTGTTGGCCGAGAGTTGGCGAGCCTTGTCGGCGTCGAAAATGTCCATTAATTTGTGTACGCTGTCGATAAGCTGACTCTGGTAGCGTGTGGCGACGGGTACGATATGGTTCATACATAAATCGCCGAAGACGCGAGCCTCAATCTGGATTTTCTTCGTGTAGGTGTCCCATTTTATCTCGTTGCGGGCTTTCAGTTCCTTGCGGTCGAAGACGTGTGTACGTCTGAACATCTCTACGCTTGCCGGGTCGAGATAGCGGTCGATGATGAGCGGAACCGACGATTCGGTGTCCAATCCGCGGCGCACGGCTTCGTCGAACCATTCCTGGCTGTAGCCGTTGCCGTCGAACCGTATGTCGCGGCATGTGCTGATGTCCTGCCTCACGATGTGGAGGATGGCGCTCATGACGTCAGTGCCCTTGGCTGTGAGGGCATCCACACGAGCGCGGAAGTCGAGCAGCGTCTCGGCGACGGCCGCGTTGAGGGCAATCATTGCGCTCGCGCAGTTGGCCTCGGCGCCTACGGCACGGAACTCAAAGCGGTTGCCGGTGAAGGCGAAGGGCGACGTGCGGTTGCGGTCGGTGTTGTCGATGAGCAGTTCCGGAATCTGTGGGATGTCGAGGCGCAGTTCGTGTTTGCTATCCAGCGTGATGTCGTTGTCGGACGATTTTTCTAAGTGGTCGAGGACTTCAGACAGCTGTGCTCCGAGGAAACTGGAGATGATGGTGGGCGGTGCTTCGTGACCACCCAGACGGTGGGCATTGGAGGCGCTGGCGATGCTGGCCTTGAGCAAGCCGTTGTGACGCCATACGGCCATGAGTGTCTCTACGATAAAGGTTATGAACCGCAGGTTGTCCTCTTGTGTGCGCCCTGGACTGTGGAGCAGGATGCCGGTGTCGGTCATGAGGCTCCAGTTGTTGTGCTTGCCCGAACCGTTGATGCCGGCGAAAGGCTTCTCGTGGAGCAGGCAGCGGAAGCCGTGGTGGCGCGCCACCTTTTTCATGAGCATCATCAGCAGCATGTTGTGGTCTATCGCGAGGTTCGTCTCCTCGAAGATAGGGGCAAGCTCAAATTGGTTGGGCGCAGCCTCATTGTGGCGTGTCTTGCAGGGGATGCCCAGTTCGAGAGCCTGAATCTCAAGGTCGCGCATGAAGGCTGCCACACGTTCGGGGATAGAGCCGAAGTAGTGGTCGTCCATTTGCTGGTTCTTGGCTGAATCGTGGCCCATGAGGGTGCGACCCGTCATGAGCAGGTCGGGACGGGCAGCGTAGAGGCCTTCGTCGACGAGGAAATATTCCTGTTCCCACCCCAGGTTGCAGATGACTTTCCGGACATCGGGATAGAAGAGTTGCGCCACGGATGTGGCCGCCAAGTCAACGGCGTGAAGGGCTTTTTTCAGCGGAGCCTTGTAGTCGAGGGCCTCGCCGGTGTAAGCAATGAAGATGGTGGGTATCATCAGCGTGTCGCCTATGACGAAGACTGGCGATGCAGGGTCCCATGCAGAATAGCCACGAGCCTCGAATGTCGAACGGATGCCTCCGCTGGGGAACGAGCTTGCGTCAGGTTCCTGCTGCACCAGCTGCTTGCCTGTGAACTCTTCTATCATGCCTCCTTGACCGTCGTGCACAACGAAACCGTCGTGCTTCTCTGCGGTACCCTCTGTGAGAGGCTGAAACCAGTGGGTGATGTGAGTAACCCCGAGCTCCATAGCCCATCGCTTCATGCCGTCGGCCACGATGTCGGCCGTGGCCAGATCCAAACTGGCACCGCCATCCATGACTGCCAACATCTTGGAATAGACCTCGGCAGGAAGGTAGTGGGCCATCTTCTGGCGGTTAAAGACGTACTTGCCAAAGAAGGCTGAAGGCCGCTCTGTTGGGGTCTTGACTTCTACGGGATGCTTCTTGAAAGCCTCTCCGACGACTTGGAAACGAAGGGTGGATGACATAATATATAATATAATGTGTTATCGATGATGAAGGCCTATGCCGGATGGCCAATTACTTGATGCCCCGATGGTTCAGTGCCTGCTGATACTTGCGGGCGTTTGTCATGTGCTCGTCATAAGTGCGGGCAAAATTGTGCGACCCGCTGAAATCTTCTTTGGCGCAGAAGTACAGGTAGTCGTGGTCTTCGGCGTTGAGCACAGCGTCAATGCTGGCAATGGATGCTATGCGGATAGGTCCCGGCGGGAGGCCTGTGTTGCGATAGGTGTTGTAAGGACTGTCTATGTGCAGATGCTGGCCCAGAATCCGATGCAGGCTGTCGTTGCCGACGGCAAACTTGACCGTAGGGTCGGCCTGCAAGGGCATATTCTTCTTCAGACGGTTGAGGTACAGGCCGGCAATGCGGGCGCGTTCGGGGCCATAGTTGGTCTCTTCGTCGATGATGCTGGCCAGCGTGGCCACCTCGGCATGGGTCAAACCCATTGCCGATGCAGCCGCATCGCGCTTGTTGGCTTGCCAGAACACGTCGTTCTCACGAATCATGCGCTGCATGAACTTGTCTAACGAGGTGTCCCAGTAGACCTCATAGGTGTTTGGAATAAAGAGAGAGGGGAGGGTAGCAGTGGTGAAACCGTAGGTGGCGGCGAACGAACTGTCGGCAAAAGCTTCGGCTACGGTGGCAGAATCAAGCATGAGATGGGCCGAAAGCACGCCTGCCAGGCGCGAAAGCCTCCGAACGGGAGGCAGGGTGAGGCGAACAGGGCTCTGATGACCGCAGCGCAGACGGCGGTAGACAGACAACATGTTGTCGCCGTCGGCAACGACATAACGGCCCTGATGGACGCGATAAGGTAACAAGGTGCTAAGGATGCGCCACCCCATGAGCGAACGAAGATTGCATTTCTCTTTGAGCTGAGAAGTGACCAAGGCTTCGTCGGCATCGGGGCGAACATAGATGTCTACCGGTTTCTCGGTATGGATGGGCGACAACACACTCATGCATACCACACCTGCAAACAAGACAGTTGCCAAAAACAAGCATACAACGGCAACTAATATTTTGTGTGAACGTATTCTCATATAAAGTAAAAAACGCAGACACTCACGTTTAGAAGTATCTGCGGTTATTCATGGAGCCGATACGGGGACTCGAACCCCGGACCCACGCATTACGAATGCGTTGCTCTACCAACTGAGCCATATCGGCAAGTTCTGCTGTCATACAAACGGGCTTCGTCAGCCTGATTGCTTTTCAAAACCGAGCGCAAAGGTAGTATATTTTCTCTTACTCACCAACAAACTCACCATTTTTTTCTTCCTAAATCTACTTTTTCTTGCGAATAAAGCTGTTCTTTTCGCTAATACACTAACTTTGCGCTTTGATAATACATCATTCACAATTCTTTATTCACATTTTCCCTCTCTCCAATATGCATAGGTTAGCAACTCTTTTCCTTGCGCTTCTCATGATGTCTGCCGTACGGGCGCAGTCGTGGACCTTTGATTTCAGTTCGTCAAAGAGCCGGCAGGCTGGCGTCACTAAGGTGGCTACAACGGATCGCTACGACTCGTCGTCAGATTATGGATTCGACTTCATTGCGTCGCCCACAAAAATAGGGTCGACCGAACCGTTCTTCTTCAGCGTGCGCGTGCCCGATGGCAACTATCGCGTCACCGTGACGCTCGGGTCGCGCCGACGTGCCGCCGTAACTACCGTGCGGGCAGAGAGCCGGCGTCTCTTCGTGGAAAACATGGCAACGAAGAAAGGCGAGCTGCGCGATGTGGCTTTCATCGTTCATAAACATTCGCCTCAAATTGACGAGCATCAGCGTATGCGTCTGAAGCCGCGTGAGCTGCAGAAACTCAATTTCGACGATCGCCTGACCTTGGAAATCAATGGCGACGCACCGGCATGCACGCGCATTCGCATCGAACGCGACGATACGGTGCCAACGCTTTTCCTTTGCGGCAACAGCACTGTCGTCGACCAGGACAACGAGCCATGGGCTTCGTGGGGACAGATGATTACACGCTGGTTCGGCGATAAGATAGCAGTCGCTAATTTCGCAGAGAGCGGCGAGACGGCCAGCACCTTTATCGCAGCCAACCGTCTGGAAAAGGCGTTGTCGATGATGAAGGCTGGCGACTACCTCATCGCCGAGTTCGGACACAACGACCAGAAGCAGCGCGGACCCGGCATGGGTGCCTACTACAACTTCTCAACAGCCCTTAAGACATTTATCGATGAGACACGTGCGCGTGGAGCTATGCCCATTTTTGTGACGCCTACACAACGGCGCACCTTCAACAATGGACATATTCAGGATTCACATGCCAACTACCCCGAAGCCATGCGAGCCGTGGCGCAACGCGAAAATGTGCCGCTGATCGACCTTAACGAGATGACACGCACGCTCTACGAGGCCCTTGGAGAAGAAGGTAGCAAACGGGCCTTTGTCCACTATCCAGCCGGCAGCTATCCAGGACAGACTTCGGATTTTAAGGACAACACTCATTTCAATCCTTATGGCGCATACGAGATTGCGAAATGTATCATCGAGGGCATGCGCCAACTACAGCTTCCCCTTTGCAGTGCCTTACGGGAAGAATATGTGCAGAAATATCCGCTCGGGGCTCCCTTCAATCCTGCTCAGCCCGATGAATTATCGTCGTTCCATTGGGTCGACTCTCCCTTTTTCGAGGCTCAGAAACCTGATGGAAACTGACGTGAATGGGGTGTAATACGAATTTCAGATAAACCTACGCGCACACGCGCATATATATTATATGATAAAAAACATTGTATTTGATTTTGGCGGCGTCATCTTTGATCTGGCTTACGAACAGGCAGTAGAAAGTTTCAAACGTATAGGTCTTACGGACGCCGACCAACGTCTCGACCGCTATCATCAGCGAGGAATCTTCGAAGAACTTGAGTCGGGACGCATCACACCTGAAGCCTTCCGTCAAGAACTTAGTCTCATGTGCCATCGTGAGCTTACACACGACGAGGTACTCTCTGCATGGCTTGGATATGTAGGAGGACCTGTCGACGTGAGGCGACTTGACGCCATCGACGACCTGCGCGGCCGTGGCTATCGGACTTTCCTCCTCTCAAACACCAATCCATACGTCCAGCAATGGGCCGAGAGCAATGATTTCTGCGCCTATGGCCGACCTCTCAGCAGCTATATGGATAAGTGTTACACCTCTTTTGAAGTTGGTATCATGAAACCCGATGAAGGCATCTTCCGTCACATGCTTGCTGATGCAGGCATCGAGCCTGCCGAAACGCTCTTCCTCGACGATAGCACAGCCAATATTGAAGCAGCTCGCAAACTGGGTATCAATGGTTTATTGGTACAAAAAAACAGCGACTGGAGAGCCGCTGTCTATGAGCTTTTATAATCCTTGTACGGCCTTGATTTCAAGGCCGTACAACTTCTTTATTATAGGGTATATTTAGTATTTGCGTGTATGCCCGTGCATATAGTCCTGCCTATAGGATGCATACACCATTCATAGGTGTTTTTTGCCCGTTTATATAGAAATGGTCTGGAATGTAGTTTATGATTGTTGCTAAATATATATTTTTGCATTGACAAAATAATCATATTATAATTCAATTTATTTTAAGCCATCATGAGCGAAAAGATAAAACGTTTTATCCTGCCTGAGAATGAGATACCCAGACAATGGTATAACATACAGGCCGACATGGTCAACAAACCGTTGCCCCCTCTTAATCCTGCAACAAAGGAACCTCTTAAACCCGAGGATTTGTATCCCATCTTTGCTGAGGAACTTGCCCGACAAGAACTCAATCAGAAGGATGCATGGATTGACATTCCAGAGGATGTCCGCGAGATGTATAAATACTATCGTTCGACGCCACTCGTGAGAGCTTTTGGCTTAGAGAAGGCTCTCGGAACGCCGGCACACATCTATTTCAAGAACGAAAGCGTCAGCCCTGTAGGCAGTCACAAGCTTAATTCTGCACTCCCTCAGGCATACTACAACAAGCAACAAGGTGTAACCAACATTACCACAGAGACTGGTGCCGGTCAGTGGGGTGCTGCTTTGTCATACGCCGCATCGGTATATGGTCTGGAGTGTGCGGTATATCAGGTGAAGATAAGCTACAACCAAAAACCTTATCGTCGCTCTATCATGCAGACCTTCGGAGCTACCGTAGAGGCATCGCCCTCTATGTCGACACGTGCCGGAAAAGATATCATCACGCGCGATCCGATGAACCAAGGTTCGCTCGGAACGGCTATATCCGAGGCCATTGAGTTGGCTATGACGACGCCCAACTGTAAGTACACCCTCGGCTCGGTGCTCAACCATGTGGCTCTTCATCAAAGTATTATCGGTCTTGAAGCAGAGAAGCAGATGGCGATGGCTGGTGAGTATCCCGATGTTGTCATAGCCTGTTTCGGCGGTGGCTCAAACTTCGGCGGTGTAGCCTTCCCTTTCATGCGCCATAACATATTGGAAGGTAAACATACACGCTTTGTAGCAGCCGAGCCTTCGTCGTGCCCCAAGCTCACACGCGGCGTGTTCCAATACGATTTCGGTGATGAGGCTGGATATACACCTCTGCTTCCGATGTTCACACTGGGCCATAATTTCATGCCTGCTAATATACATGCCGGAGGCCTTCGCTATCATGGAGCTGGTGTTATCGTCAGCCAGTTGCTCAAAGATGGTCTCATGGAGGCTGTTGACATACCTCAGCTGGAGACATTTAAGGCTGGAACGCTCTTTGCCCGCGCCGAGGGTATTATTCCTGCACCTGAAAGCTCCCATGCCATTGCGGCCACAATCCGCGAGGCATTGCGTTGCAAGGAAACAGGTGAGGAGAAAGTCATCCTCTTTAATCTTAGCGGTCATGGACTCATTGACATGAGTGCCTACGATCAATATCTTTCGGGGAATTTACAGAATTACGAGGTTACTGATGAACAAGTAGCAGCAAATATCTCTCAACTTGAGAAAATAATTTAAGAAAAGTGGACTATTGCTACAACATAAACACAAAACAAAACACGACAATCTAAACAACCTCTTAATTCATTACGGGCGGCATTTCGCAGGAAATGCCGCCCGTTTGCAGTAGTAATAAGATACGATTTGTATCTTCTATATATGATGTTATTTTCTGTTTTTAAAAGCCTTTAAGCCATTCTCAAGCCAGCGAACGAAGGCATCAACATCCTCTTTGTAGCTATAAGCACCAGCCAAAGGATGACCTTGGTGGTCGGTTAGCACGTAAAACGGTTGAGTCTGTGCACCGAACTTCGAACGCTGAAGGTAGCTCCATCGGTCGCCAACGGTGCGAAGCTTGCGCACGCTGCCGTCGGTCTCTGTAACCTCAACTGTCTGGGGCAATGGAGTCTTGTCGTCAACATAAAGGCTGACAAGCACATACTCCTCAGTCATTAGCTGTTTTACCTTGGCGTCAGGCCATACAGCAGCTTCCATCTTACGGCAATTAACGCAACCGAAGCCTGTGAAATCAAGCATTACTGGTTTGCCGGCACGTTGGGCGGCCTCTATACCAGCCTCATAGTCGGTGTAGACAGCCTCTACGGTATTGGTGTTGAGGTTAAAGTCCTGCGTCCACATTGGTGGCGCAAAGGCACTGACAGCCTTACAAGGAGCACCCCATAAGCCAGATACCATATATAGCGCAAAGGCAAGCACGCAGAGAGCCGAAAGGAAGCGTGTGACGCCAATCTTCGGGCGGGCCACGACGTTACCCTCGTCGTCGTATTCATCCTCGTCGTGAGGCAAACGAATCCATCCCAGGAGATAGCAGCCCATAAGGCCAAAGATAAGAATCCACAAACAGAGGAATGTTTCACGATCCAGCAGGCGCCAACCATAGGCAAGGTCGGCAACGCTAAGGAATTTCAAGGCGAAGGCAAGTTCCACAAGTCCGAGTACGACTTTGATTACGTTCATCCAGTTGCCGCTTTTGGGAGCAGACTTAAGCCATGTAGGGAACATTGCGAAGAGGGTAAACGGGGCGGCCAGGGCCAAGGCAAAACCTAACATGCCAACAACAGGTGCGTCAATGGAACCGCTTGTTACCATGTCGACCAACAAGAGGCCAATAATGGGACCGGTGCATGAGAATGAAACAAGCACCAACGTCAAGGCCATAAAGAAGATGGAGATGAGTCCTGTGGTCGATGAGGCTTTCTCGTCCATTTTAGTAGACCATGACGACGGCAGTGTGATCTCAAATCCTCCAAGGAACGAGGCCGCAAACACAACAAGTAAAGCGAACAGGAAGAGGTTGAATATGGCATTTGTTGAAAGTGCGTTGAGCGAAGATGGTCCCCAGATCAGCGTGACGAGTAAGCCTAACCCCACATATATCAATACGATAGAGAGTCCGTATAGTAATGCATCCTTGATGCCTTTGCGCTTATCGTCTTTTGCTCGTTTGAGGAAAAAACTAACAGTCATCGGGATAATGGGCCATACGCACGGGGTAAGTAGCGCAATCAAGCCGCCCGCAATGCCCAAAAGAAAGATACCCCATAACGAGCGGGAGCTGGTGTCGCTCTCAGCGTCGAGAGCATGTAATTCATCAATGACAGGATCCCACAGCGTGCCTTCACCTATTTCCGAACTGGCCGTTGTGGAGGATGTGGCAAGCGTGTCGGCTACTGTAAGCGTGTCAGCAGCGACTGGCACGTCGTCCTCTTTTTTCTCTTCAGTTGTTTTGTTGTCCGGCTTCTCTTCTGCTTTCTCTTCAGTTTTGAGATTGGCTTTGCCGCTTAAGCTGAATTCAACGTTTGTAGGCGGCATGCAGTTCTCGTCGTTGCATGCGCCATAGTTGAGATATCCTATGGCCTTCCAGTTGCCACCTTTAAGTTTCAAGCGCTGGGTTGCTGTTGCTCGCTTCTCCACGAACGAGACCTCACATTCGAAAATGGGGTCCATTATTCGTTGCGGGGCAGGGGAAAGGCGCAACGCTCCTTGGGACTCTGCGCCTTCAAGCGTTTCAAACTTGATTGTCATGGGGGTGGGACCGCCGGTGTTGTCGGGACCATAAACGTGCCAACCATCATCGATAACGAAGGTAAACACAAGGTCTGTCATGTCGGCTTTTCCTGCAACAGGCTTTTGTTCAACAGTAGCCTTCACAGGATTAGCCAAGCCTATCTGTGCCTGAGCGGCAAAGTCACACATCAACAAAAGAGCCACAACGGACAATAGTCTTAAAAAGTACTTCATAAACATATAATGTGCTAAGTTATTTTGGCCGCAAATTTACAATAATTAATTGAATTGGAACTTAAAATACAAAATATTTTGTTCAATGTTCAATGGCTGCTTTAGGCGGAAGAGGGCAGGGGTGAACCATTTTATCGCTTTCTTCATGTAATAAATCCGTCTCATTTAAAATAAGTATGACCAAAGGGCAAGTTTTAAAAAGATTATTCGTAACTTTGCAGCCGCAAAAAGCGTGTCTCAAGTACTGACGACATCCTATTTTTGATTAAGATAGGTTATTAAGGCATTCAACAAAAACGTAAATATAATTCAATGATTACAGTATCGAATCTGGCCATTCAATTCGGCAAACGTGTCCTGTACAAGGACGTCAACATGAAGTTCACCAATGGTAATATCTATGGCGTTATTGGCGCAAATGGTGCTGGCAAGTCGACTCTCTTGAAAGCCATCAGTGGCGAGTTGGAGCCAAACAAAGGCACCATAGAACTGGGACCAGGCGAGCGACTGAGTGTTCTTTCGCAGGACCACTTCCAGTACGACGACCAGACAGTGCTTGATACGGTGTTGATGGGACATACGGTGCTCTGGGATATCATGCATGAGCGCGATGCGCTCTACATGAAAGAAGATTTCAGTGACGCCGATGGTATTCGTGTTGCCGAGCTCGAAGAGAAGTTCGCAGAAATGGGTGGCTACACGGCCGAGAGTGATGCCGGTGCCTTGCTCAGTGGCTTGGGCATCAAGGAGAAGAAGCATCAAATGCTCATGCGCGATCTGTCGGGTAAGGAAAAGGTGCGTGTGATGTTGGCAAAGGCGCTTTTTGGAGAACCGGACAACTTGCTGCTTGATGAGCCTACCAATGACCTGGACCTCGATACTGTACAATGGCTTGAGCAATATCTCTCGGAGTTTGAGCATACCGTGTTGGTCGTAAGCCACGACCGTCACTTCCTTGATGCTGTATGTACGCATACTGTTGATATAGACTTTGGCAAAGTTACCCTCTTTGCAGGTAACTATTCATTCTGGTATGAGAGCTCTCAGCTGGCGCTGCGTCAGGCGCAGAACCAAAAGGCCAAGGCAGAAGAAAAGCGTAAGGAACTGGAGGAATTTATCCGCCGCTTCAGTGCCAATGTGGCAAAGTCGAAGCAGACAACTTCGCGCAAGAAGATGCTTGAGAAACTCAACGTTGACGAGATACAGCCTTCTACACGTAAGTACCCAGGCATCATTTTCCAAATGGATCGAGAACCAGGCAACCAGATTCTCGAAGTAGAAGGCTTGAAGGCTGTTGCAGAGGATGGAACAGTACTCTTCGACAATGTGTCGTTCAATATAGAAAAAGGTCAGAAAACCGTATTCCTCAGTCATGATCCTCGCGCCATGACGGCTCTCTTCGAGATCATTAACGGTAATCGTGAGCCTCAAGCGGGATCTTTTAAGTGGGGGCTGACTATCACCACAGCCTACTTGCCACTTGATAATACGGAGTTCTTCCAATCTGAGAAGAACCTTGTCGACTGGTTGATGCAGTATGGCGAGGGTAACGAAGTGTTCATGAAGGGCTATCTTGGACGAATGCTTTTCTCCGGCGAAGAGGTCTTAAAGAAAGTGAACGTGCTTTCAGGTGGTGAGCGCATGCGTTGCATGATAGCCCGTATGCAGCTGAAAAATGCCAACTGCCTCATCCTCGATACTCCGACCAACCACCTCGACCTTGAAAGTATTCAGGCGTTCAACAATAACCTGAAACTGTTCAAAGGCAACATCCTGTTTGCATCGCACGACCATGAGTTCATTCAGACCGTAGCTAACCGCATCATTGAGCTTACGCCTACGGGCATCATTGATAAACTGATGGATTACGACGACTATATCAGTGACGACCGCATACGCGAACAGAAAGCTCGAATGTATGGCGAGGAGTTGTAGGGCGACATTGCATAAGGGCAACGTCGAGTAATTCACGCGCGAACATTATTTATTTAGTACAGGCATGCAACGAGACATTTTCCAACGAACGGAATTATTGTTGGGTACACATGTGCTTGACAGGATGGCTACGCTGAGAGTGATCCTTTTCGGTGTGGGTGGAGTAGGTTCTTGGTGTGCCGAAAGTCTTGTGCGCTCAGGCATAGGTCACCTCACCATCGTCGACTGCGATTGTGTGAATCGCTCCAATATCAATCGGCAGTTGGTCGCGACCGTCGACACCGTTGGACGTGCCAAAGTTGATGTGTTGAAACAACGTTTGCTGACTATCAATCCAGATGTACACGTAGAGGCGTTGGAACGAATGTTTTGTGAGGATACGGCTAATAGTTTCAATTTAGACAGCTACGACTACATTATTGATGCTATTGACTCGTTACGCGACAAGGCTCTCCTCATAGAAATGTCCTGTGAGACTAACGCACGCTTCTTCTCGTCGATGGGGGCAGCGTTGAAAATGGATCCTACACGAATCAGTGTCGCTGAATTTTGGAAAGTGAAAGGTGATCCTTTAGCTCGTGCCTTGCGTGTGAGATTTAAACGCGAAAAACGATTTCCAAAGAGGAAGTTTAAATGTGTCTATTCGGATGAATTGCTGGCGAACAAGCCTATAGATAACCCTGTAACAGAAGCTCCATCACCCATCCACAAGCCTCAAACCAACGGTACTGTGGCCCACATAACTGCTATTTTCGGCTTCATGCTTTCGGGGCTTGTGGTGCAAGATGCCGTGCAAAGGTTTGATGTCGGTGAGAAGACTGTAAATCATTAAAAAATTATTAATTAGCTATCTATGCGTAAACTGTTGGTTTCATTCTTGTTGCTGATGGTAGCGACTGTTGTCGATGCTCAGCCTAAAGCTGATATCCTGTTTGAGACATCCTCGGCTGTAGCTTGGCGTGGCGAGCGTGTCGGGTTGAAAGCAGAACTAATTACGAGGGGTGGTTTAGGGGAGCCTGTGAGTTTACGTCTGACTGCCCTCAATAAAGTTGCAAGGCGTTGGCAATCTGAAGCGCTTTATGTTGACAGTGTTCTTACGGACAGCTTTAATACCTGTGGTCACCATCCAGAGGGTTTAAAGCCATTTTCCGTGGCTGATTGTTTGAGAAAATCAGAGGTGCGCGAATTTGGGGCCGACATGAAGCAGGGACTGTGGTGCATGATTGAAGTGCCTCGTGAATGCCGTCGTGGTACGTATGGATGGAAGTTGGAGCTGGTAGGCTCAAAGTCCGGGCGTGTGTTGGTCAGTCGCAAAGTACAACTTATCGTATTAGAGCGTACGCTCCCGCCTGTCGAAGACTATGCTTTTCATACCGATTTCTGGCAGCAACCTTATTCTGTAGCCCGATTCTATGATGTGCCAAGATGGAGCCAACGTCACTTCGATTTGCTGAGACCTTACTTGAAATTGTTAGCCCGTTCGGGGCAGAAAGTGGTGTCGACTATCTTGTTTTATGAACCTTGGGGAGAGCAGAGTGAGGACAAATTTGGGGCAATGGTTAAGACTACCCGAAATGTTGATGCAACTTGGAGTTTCGACTATAGTATTTTTGATCATTGGGTGGAACTGGCTGACAGTTGTGGCATCCGTGAGCAGATAAACTGTTTTTCTATGGTGCCTTGGGACATGACCTTTCGCTACTACGATGCCTTCCTCGGTAGCGAGGTTGACCTTAAGACGAAAACAGATAGCGAGGCATACCGCTCACTGTGGACTGCTTTCTTAAAATCGTTTGCACATCATTTAAAGGAAAAGGGATGGTACGATAAAACATGCATAGCCATGGATGAGCGGGGATTGGCGAGTATGCTTGATGCCTATCGTATTGCACAAGAAGCTGTTCCTGGGATAAAAATGGCATTAGCTGGAAACTACCACGAACAACTTGTTGATAAGCTTTATGACTATTGTATTCCTTATGCTCACTCTTTCCCGAAGGATGAAAGAGCACGACGCGCTAATGCAAAGCAAGTAACGACTTTTTATACATGCTGCACCGAACAATGGCCTAATCTTTTCAGCAATAGCAAACCTGTCGAAGCGGTGATACTGCCTTTATATGCTGTAGCAAATGGTTTTGACGGCTATTTGCATTGGTCATGGATGAACTGGAATGCCACTCCAGAAACGGATACACGGTATCGTCTGTTCGGTTCAGGCGACACTTTCTGTATCTATCCAGGACCTTCATCATCGGTTCGTTATGAATCCTTTATTCAAGGTGTACAACTGGCAGAGAAGGTTAGGTGCCTGAAGTCACAATTTGAAAAGAATGGGGCACAGGAACAATTGCATGAATTGGCTGAGATAATGAAATCTTTCGAGAATGAACATATCACTCGCGAAGGAGCATCAGAGGCCGTCGCACGCCTTGTAAGATGGGTAAACGGACCGTTGCGTTGAAATCAATAGGAATCAACGGATTATCTCATTGTTCACTGGAAAACAAAATAAACGGCAAGAACGAGACACACGAAAGCTGCGACATGGTTCCATTGCAGGCTTTGACCTTGGAATAGAAAACCGACGATGGCCGTGAAAATAGTCAGGGAGATGACCTCCTGAATTACTTTCAACTGAACTAAAGTGAAAGGGCCTCCATTGCCTTCAAAACCGATTCGGTTTGCTGGTACAGCAAAACAATACTCGATGAAGGCAATACCCCAGGAGAATGCTATGACGCCAATTAGAGGCCAAGAACTGCTGATACCTGCCTGTTGCAAGCGCAGGTGGCCATACCAGGCAAGTGTCATGAAAATGTTGCTCGTAAGCAAGAGTAAAATAGTTTGAAGAGCAGGCATATGGATGATTCTTTAAATTTCGGGCGCAAAGGTACGCATAAAAATGCTAAAAAGATCAATGGGTTAATTAAAAAGAGTAGAATATTTGTATTTAATGATTAGCTGTTTGCTGTTTTTTCATATCTTTGCGGACACAATAATTCAAAAGAAAAGCTCAAAGGTGATTGTTGTGCATGCCTTGGTAAGTCTATAATAATATATAGTAAGGAACAAATGTATTCCAAATGGAATGAACAAGAAATAGTGGAGCAGCTGCGTGATTTGCGTAGCCGAGAGCGTGCTTTTACCTATCTTGTGGAGCACTTCAAGGAACAATTGTATTGGCAGATTCGTCGTATGGTGCTCACTCATGATGATGCTGATGATGTCCTTCAAAACACATTCTTGAAGGCTTGGACAGGTATTGAGAACTTCCGAGGTGAGGCTAAATTGTCGACGTGGCTGTTCCGTATAGCCAATAATGAGACGCTCAACTTCCTTGAAAAGAAGCGGCAGACACTGAGTCTTGACGACGATCAGGCCATAGGGGTAGCAGCCCAATTGGAGAGTGACCCTTATTTCGATGGCGATGAGACAGCGCGTCAGTTGCAAGAGGTAATGGCTAAATTGCCAGATAAGCAGCGTCAGGTGTTTAATCTCAAATATTTCGAAGAAATGAAATATGAGGATATGAGCGAGCTTTTAGGTACGAGTGTCGGAGCTCTGAAGGCGTCGTATCACCATGCTGTAAAAAAAATATCCGACTTTTTCAATGCCAATGATTAAACCTTAATTAACTATACCCGTCTGAATAATAGAAAACCTCGAAGATATGACTGAAGAAAATCTCCTAAAGCATTTGGCTTCTGAAAAGAATCCTTTTCGAACGCCGGAAGGATACTTTGAAGGCTTCACTCAAAAAATGATGCAGCGCATCAAAGAAGAAGGTGAAATTAAGACAGAAGCAAAAGTTGTCACACCCTCTATTTGGCGACGTTGGAGTACTTATGCAGCAGCTGTAGTGGTGGCTGGCTTCTTTGTTGTTGCTGGCACATATTACTTAAACAACGACCAAGAGCAATCGTTGTTTGCTGCATCTGGACAGGACGCAGAAGTCTTCTCTCAGGAAGAACTTGATGAAGCCTTTGATTACGAGTTGTCGTATGGCTTGGTTGATAATAGCCAAATCGCATATTATCTAACGGAAGCGTATTAATCTATCTATAAAAAATACTTATAAACATGAAAAGAACTCTTCTTTTTGTTAGCTTGTGCTTTATGTTGATTGCAGCGTGGGCTCAACCGGCTCAGCCGGGGCAACCGCGTTTTGATCCACAGAAGTTTCAGGTGATGATGGAGGCTGAGCTTACGAAGGCTGCGAACCTTACAGAGGATGAGGCAAAGGTGATTTTCCCGCTTCACAAAGAGATGCGACAAAAGCAGATGGAGATTGGGAAACAAATCAGGCAGTTGAAAGCTAATTCCGGAAATGATGCCAAAGCAAGTGCTAATGCCATAAATAAGATCCTTGATTTGAAAGTGAAGATGGCAGAGATTGAGGGCAGCTATTATAAGCGGATGATAAAGATGGTCGGTGCTGAAAAAGTAATGAATATTATCAAGGCAGAAGATGATTTTTATCGACGTATGGTACAACGGCAACGCGATGGCCGATGGAATAAAGGACCAAGACAGCATAAAAATCATAATAGACCAGAGAATAAACAATAAAAAACCATATTAATGGTTCATTTCGCAGGAACATATTGAAAAGCTGGCTATATTGATTCGTAAACCTTTATTAGCCAACCAGCCTGAAGGCTTACCTGTTTTCCATGAGCCAACAACATAAAAGGCGGCACAAAACCGAAATTTGGTTTTGTGCCGCCTTTTATGTTATTGGCTTAAGGAGATACTCCGCTTTTCAGAGTTCAGTTGTATTGGTTAAGTGTATCCTATAAAACAAATCTTATTCGCGCATAAGTTGCTCTAAGAACTGGTCTAATTCATCGTCGAGACCTTTAAGGAGTTCGGTGTCAAGGATGATGGCATCATCGTCAACGATGTAAATGTCCTGAAGAGTCTCGCCATCTTCGCCCATCATGACGAAAGAAAAAGGATGAAGCACACTCATGTGTTCAACAATATCACGCAGGCCATTAATGCTTTGCTTGATGGCCATGGCAGCAGCATCGTAGAGATCTTCTTCAGTCGGTTCCAACCATTGATCTACGACTATACGAGTTAGTTCGACCATGTCGTCGTTGTAGGCAAGTAATTCGCCGCTCTCCGGTTTCACTTGAAGATGGATGTCGGTTAGGACTGAGTCGGCCGATGGAGGAAACTTATCTGCTACTTTCCGAATGGCGCGCTGGATTTGTTGAAGTGTCTGCTGTGTGGCTTTCATAATTTTTTGTTTTCAAAAAAGGGTCGGAACTCAGGAGTCCGACCCTTTCTGATTCCTTCTAATGCAAGATGTGAGGAATGGATTTTAGTTAGTTATTAGGTAAATAGTATTTGTTAGCGTATGGAAACCTTTCTTACGGCCTTGCCAATCTTTAAGATATAGCATCCTTTTGCAAGATTTAAATTGAGCGTTTTCTCGTCGCTGTCTATCTTTACGTTTGCCACTCTCACTCCTGCGACGTTGTAAACTTCGAGTGTTTGACCTTCAGCACCTGTAATATGTACCTGAGAGCCATTGACAGTAATCGTCACGGACGAAATCTCAATCTCTGTGACACTATCAAACTCGTCTAACTCCGTAGCACATAAAGGCGTGGTTGTTAGGGTCGTAGCAAATAGTAATAAGAGGTAGTATTTCTTCATAAGTATGTTTTTTACACGATTCTGTTGGCAAATATATATCTTTTCCTTAGTTCCCGCAAATTTTTTTGAAGAAAAAAACAATATTTTTGTTCTCTCGTCGTTTGATTGTTGCTTTAAGGGGTGATTCGTAGGCCTTCGTAAGCTAAGGTCGTTTCTGGAAAAATCCTCTTGGCTTCAGCAAGTAGTATGTTCTCATCGTCGTAGCGGGAAGAAAAATGTCCCAAAAGCAATCGTCGAGCACCGGCAGCCTTGGCAATCGTTGCAGCCTGCCTGGCTGTTGAATGACCATATTTGTTGGCTAGCGTCGACTCTGAATCTGCGTAGGTAGCTTCATGGTAGAGTAAGTCTACATCCTTAAGCATTGGCACCAACTCGTCATTCGGCATGGTGTCAGAACAATATGCGTAGGAACGTATGGGATCGGCGGGTGTTGTAAGTCGTTCATGTGGAATTACGGTGCCGTCAGCCAGTTGCCAATCGTCGCCAGCTTTGATTCGGTTAAGAGCCCATGTGGGAACACCATAGAAATCTATCATTTGGCGTCGTATATGCGGAAGGCCAGGTTTCTCTTTGATGAGATATCCGCAGCAGGGGAGACGATGTCTGAGGGGAAGACTCCACACTTCGAGAGATCGGTCCTCGAAGATAAGGGCATGAATGGTTGTATCTACGACTTCGAAGTGAACCTTGTATCCTAAGTCGTTACAGAAATGAGAGAGTATGAAATCGATAAAGGGACGTAGTTGAGCCGGTCCATGGATAAATAGAGGAGACGTACGCCCCAATAAGCCCATAGTGGATATCAGACCAGGTAGGCCAAAAACATGGTCACCATGGCTATGAGACAGAAGCACATGAGTGATATGTTGCCAGTTGAGGCCTGTTTTGCGCCACGAGAGTTGTGCCCCTTCGCCACAATCAATCATCAAGAGCTTGCCACGGATGTCGACTACTTGGCATGTCGGCAAGTGCTTGCGAGTTGGTAGGGCTGAACCGCAACCTAAAATATGTATTTCAAAAGGCTGCATTTATTCTCCTAAAAGTTCTTGCAGCTTGTTGGTGAGGGCCTGGCCACGAAGGTTGGTTGTTATGATGCGACCTTCTTTATCGAACAATATCGTGAAGGGAATCGCATGGACTCCGTATTTCTGTGCGGCTATACTCTTCCAGCCTTTGACATCGCTAAGTTGCGGCCACATGAGACCAAGCTCTGCAATTCCTTTGAGCCATGCGTCACGTGTGTTGTCGAAACTGATTCCTAAGACTTCGAAACCTTTATCGTGGAAACGCTCATAAGCGTCCTTGACGTTGGGCATTTCTGCGCGACAGGGGCCGCACCAACTGGCCCAAAAATCGACTAATACATATTTCCCATGTCCCACATACTCGCTTAGAGCATGCTCGGTTCCAGCTTCATCAGGGAGGGAGAAGTCAATGAGCTTGGAACCGGGCTTCTTTTGTTCCTCTATAGCCAAAGTTGAGCGCAGAGAGGCCAACTCTTCAGCCGAAGAGTACTTGTATGTTGACATATATTCTCCCAAATAGTCTAAACCAAGTTGTCGTTGGTATTTCGTAAGTAGCTGCGCAGTAGCCGCCTCCTCACGATGGCTTTCAAGCTGAGCCTTCAGCTGTTTGACTGCCATCCCATATTGTTGGGAATAAATGGTGTAGATACTATCGGCCTTCTGACGTAGCTCTGGTGACATTTCCTTACCTTGGATTAGACTGCGCAACTCCATTTCTTTTTCCTTGACAGATGACATCTGCAATTCAAACTGCTTATTTGTTTCATCTACAAAATTGGAGCTGGCGTTTTGGGCATAAACAGAAACTGATGCCAGAACGAGTGTGAGAGTGGAGAGCGTTTTTTTCATATTGGTCGTATACCTTGAATAAAATATTGCTACATTTAACGTTGTGGTAATGCAAAGGTAGGCATTAGGACTAAACTGGCAAAGAACTTTGAAAAAAATATTGGCGGTTATGATATTTTATTTCGAATCTTCAGATATTTCTTCAGACCTTCTTGGCGTAGTTTACATGCAGGGCAGTGTCCGCAACCATCACCCTGAATGCCATTGTAGCATGTCAGCGTGTGTTCTCTGACGAGGTCAAATACCCCCAGCTCATCTGACAAAGCCCAAGTTTGAGCTTTATCAATCCACATCAAAGGAGTGTGGATGACAAACTGTTCGTCCATGCCTAAATTCAAGGTTACGTTCAGTGATTTGATGAAGGCGTCACGGCAGTCAGGGTAGCCACTGAAATCAGTTTCAGAAACGCCGGTTACCAGATGACTGATGCCATGTTCTCGTGCAAAGACTGCGGCTATAGACAGGAAAAACAAGTTGCGCCCAGGGACGAAGGTATTTGGTGGGCCGTCTATGGGCTTGTTCTCATCCATGATTAATGTCTGATCGGTCAAAGAATTACGTCCAAGCATACCTATGAATGAGACATCCATTTTGTGCCATTCGACCTCTGCTCCTTTGGCAATCTGTTCGGCCACACTGACCTCTTGGAAATGTTTTTGGCCGTAAACGAATGTGATAGCAACAACCTTTTGAAAATGTTTCTTGGCCCAAAATAGACAAGTGGTGGAATCTTGACCTCCGCTAAAGACAACTAATGCAGTTTGTTTGTTTATGGGTTTCATGAGCTTTTCAGAGACATTCTTTTATTATGATACAGAAGTGTAACATCGTCTGAAATCATAGTGACAGCTCCATTCCTGTTAAAATATCAGATGACACAAAGATGTGATCAGATGAATGTGTAATTAACGCCTTCGTCATATACGTCGCTCCCTTCAGTCTTCTTTAGCCATGCGACAACACGAATTGTCACAGGTAACATTACTACCTCATATAATGTTTTTGCAACAACCTGCGAAACTATCATTAGTGCGAGGTTTTTCTGGGGTACGATGCCTCCGAGGGCTATGGGGAAGAAGATGAGTGAGTCGGATAGCTCTCCAACCACGGTGGATGCTATGGCACGTAGCGAAAACCTGCGGCCTTTATCGTGGATTTTCATCTTGCTCATTACGTATGCGTTAAGCAGCGATCCGACAATGAACGCTGCAAATGAGGCTAACGCTACGCGCGGAGCTAAACCAAAGAGTGCGTGAAACCCTTCTTGATTCGTCCAGTAGGGTGCACCAGGTATCATGTCGGCAAGCCATGCCAGAAGGACAAAGGCAAAGTTCATGACAAAACCTGTCCAGATGATGAGTTTTGCACGCTGATACCCCCATACTTCAGTGATGCAGTCGTTGACAACATAAGAAATAGGGAAAACAAGCACACCTGTTGTTAGGTTGATGCTGCCGATTTGAATTTGCTTTGTTGCAAGCAGGTTTGCCAAAATGAGGCACACACAAAATGTGACGCCCAAGAGCATGAACGTCACACTTACAGTTTCGTTTCTTTTCATTGTTTCTTGTTTTGATTTAGGGGGTTTGTCAAGAGAACCCCTGTTTAATATTGTGTTTATTATTTAACCAGCATTTTATGCTTGGTTCCGTTAGGCTCGACGATGATATTGATGCCTTTTACGAGCGACTGTTTGCGTACACCGCTGATGTCATAGATTGCGATGTTTTTATTGGTAGGGCTTTCATTCAAAGTACTTATATTGTCTGGCTCGTCACCTTCAAAATGCATGGTCGCATTGACAACGACAGCTTTCTCTGAAGTCTTGAATATGAAGCTTGCACCATAATCACAGCCCGGATCAACGCGATAATGACGGACGTATTGAGTTATAGTGCCGTCTTCGTTTGTCCAATCCCATACGATCGAGTTGTAGTGAGTATCTGGTGCTCGGCGCGGACCATTGCCTTTGACTTCGCCTCCTACTATAGGCACAGTGCCGGGATCGTCAGGATTATATTCCTGCCATTGACTTTCGTAGTAGAAATAAAAAATAGAATCGCATGTTTCATTGAACTTGATACAATAGACAGGGGGGTATGGCTGGTGTCCTAATAAGTTACGGTATTGTGCTCCGTCAGAGCCCCACCAGTTTGTATACGAGCCGTCAGCATCACGCCAGCCGTCCCAAAAGTCGTATCCATACTCAGGGGCGGTAAAGGCCTTATTATAAGAACCGTTTGGATTCAGACCAATAAACTTAGCTTCTGTAATGTCGCTGATGCCAAGGTCGGCACAGATTGATTTTACATCAACTTCTGAATATGTGAGGTCGGTGTTCTGGTCGACAATATCCAGTGACATCGTGGCTTCATATTTATAAGTATTCACAATTTCTGGACCATTGATACGGAAACTGATAGAGTACTGATCGCTGTTCCTTGTCAATGTGTCTGTCGTATAAGTCGCGATGTTGATTTTAGCAAGCAGAGCCCCATTGACAACTATGCGGTAATCGTGACCTTCAAGAAAGTCGTAAGTGAGTGTCACATCTGTGCCTTGCTGCTTTGTGGCTACTTCATGTAGGGCCTCGGTTGCTCCGTCGATATAAATATCATAGTCAACTGCCACAATATTAAACATGGTAAGCGTGTAGCCAGCTGGGTTGTCGTAGGTGAGGGTTACCGGGTTGGCATCAAACTCTTCAATGTTTTCGTAGACGCGTCCATTTTCGATATTCCATGTGGCCTTGCCCCATTCAAAAGTAATCTGTGCTTGCGTCGCTATTGTTGCAAATGCCAGCAATGCTGTGAGTAAAAGATGTTTCATACGCTATTTCTCTTATTGAATATTGCAATTCGCTGCAAAGATACAAAATATTTATAAACCGACGATTTTTTTCCAAATAAAGTTTGGCAGCCAGTCGAAAAAGGTCTATCTTTGCGCTATCGAACACACATAATTAACCTTTTTATAATTTAACGTATGAAGAAGTATAATTTCAATGCCGGTCCTTCGAAACTTCCCCGCGAAGTGATGGAGGCTACAGCTGCAGCGTGCCTTGACTTCGAGGGTAGCGGGCTCTCACTGATGGAAATGAGCCATCGCGCCAAGAACTTCCAACCTGTAGTCGATGAAGCTGTCGCTCTGTTCAAGGAGCTGCTCGACATCCCCGAAGGTTACAGCGTCATCTTCCTTGGTGGCGGTGCCAGCCTCCAGTTCTGCATGGTGCCTTACAACTTCCTTGAGAAGAAGGCTGCATACTTGAACACTGGCGTCTGGGCCACAAAGGCAGAGAAGGAGGCAAAGCTCTTCGGTGAGGTCGTAGAGGTGGCTTCCAGCAAGGACAAGAACTTCACCTATATTCCCAAGAACTTCACTATTCCTACAGATGCTGATTACTTCCATATCACGAGTAACAACACCATCTATGGTACAGAGCTCCTCAAAGATATCGACAGCCCTGTGCCTTTGATTGCTGATATGAGCTCAGATATCTTCTCTCGTCCCATTGACGTTAGCAAGTACGGTATGATTTACGGCGGTGCTCAGAAGAACCTGAGTATGGCTGGCGTCACCTTCTGCATCATCAAGGAAGACCTCGTAGGCAAGGTAAGCCGTGCTATCCCCACGATGCTCAACTATCAGACGCACATCAGCAAGGGCAGTATGTTCAATACGCCTCCTACGGTGCCCATCTACTGCGCCCTTCAGAACCTCAAGTGGATCAAGAAGCAGGGCGGCGTGAAGGAGATGGAGCGTCGCGCCATCGAGCGTGCCAAGATCGTCTATGGTGAGATCGACCGCAACCGCCTCTTCGTAGGCACCGCCGAGGACGACAGCCGTTCGCGCATGAACATCACCTTCGTGCTCAAGCCCGAATATCAGGACCTGCAGGACGAATTCATGGCCTTTGCCACCGAGCGTGGTATGGTTGGCGTGAAGGGTCACCGCGACGTAGGCGGTTTCCGTGCCAGCTGCTACAACGCAATGGACCTCGAGGGCGTAAACGCTCTCGTTGAGTGCATGAAGGAGTTTGAGGCAAAGCATTAAAAGACCCCCTCCTCACTCCCCCTCTAGGGGGAGGGTGGTCACCTTCAAGAACTATAATTATTCAAGTCAAACCCTTTAATGTAAATCCCCAATAGCCGCATGTAGAAAGACATTCTACTCTCCCCCTAAAGGGGGAGCGGGGAGGGGGTCCTCTATATGAAAGTATTAATAGCAACCGAAAAGCCTTTCAGCGGTGTGGCCGTGAAGGGCATCAAGGAGGTCTTCGATGCTGCGGGCTACGAGACCGCCTTGCTTGAGAAATACACAGAAAAGGCACAGCTGTTGGAAGCTGTTGCAGATGTTGATGCTCTCATCATCCGTTCTGACAAAGTCGATGCTGAGGTGCTGGATGCTGCCAAGCAATTGAAGATCGTCGTACGTGCCGGAGCCGGTTACGACAATATCGATCTCGAAGCCGCAACCGCTCATAAGGTGGTTGCGATGAACACCCCGGGTCAGAACGCCAACAGCGTGGCAGAGCTGGTCTTCGGTCTTCTCGTTTATGCCAAACGTAACTTCTTCAATGGCACCAGTGGTACCGAACTGAAGGACAAGCGCCTCGGCATTCTTGCCTTTGGCAACGTGGGCCGCAATGTGGCTCGCATCGCTAAAGGCTTCGACATGCAGGTGCTTGCCTACGATGCCTATTGCCCTGCAGAGGTCATCGAAGCTGCTGGAGTGAAAGCTGTCAAGTCGCAGGATGAGCTCTTTGAGCAGAGCGACATCGTCAGCTTGCATATCCCTGCAACTGCAGAGACCAAGCAGAGCATCAACAAAGCTCTTGTCGCTAAGTTGCCCAAAGGCGGCATACTCGTGAACACCGCCCGCAAGGAAGTTATCAACGAGCCCGAGCTCCTCGCCCTGCTTGCCGAGCGTGAGGACTTGAAGTATGTTACCGACATCAAACCCGATGCCGATGCCGACTTCGCCAAGTTCGAAGGCCGCTACTTCTCGACGCCCAAAAAGATGGGGGCGCAGACTGCTGAGGCTAATGTCAACGCAGGCATTGCTGCTGCTCACCAAATTGTAGGTTTCCTCGAACAGGGAATTACCAAGTTCCAAGTAAACAAGTAGACCCACCCCTCACCCTCTCTTGTAGAGAAGGAGTGGTTACTTATGAGAATTGTATTTAATAATTCTAATCTTAAAAAACACCCCCAAAGAACCCGTAGATAGTACGACTTTCTTACACTCCTCCTTTTGGGGGAGCGGGGAGGGGGTCTTATTATGGCAACCATAAAACCTTTCCGTGGCTTGCGCCCACCTAAAGATTTGGTGGAGCAAGTTGAGAGCCGTCCATACGATGTCCTCGACAGTGAAGAGGCACGTGCGGAGGCAGGAGACAACGAAAAGTCGCTGTACCATATCATTAAGCCGGAGATTAACTTCCCCGTAGGCACCAGCGAGTATGATCCTCGCGTCTATGAGGAGGCAGCACGCCAGTTCCAGAAGTTCCAGGACAACGGCTGGCTGGTGCAGGACAAGGATGAGCACTACTACATCTATGCGCAGACGATGAACGGCAAGACGCAGTACGGACTTGTCATCGGCGCCTACGTGGACGACTACATGAACGGCGTCATCAAGAAGCACGAGCTCACACGTCGCGACAAGGAAGAGGACCGCATGAATCACGTTCGCGTGAATGATGCCAACATGGAACCAGTCTTTTTTGCTTATCCCGACAATGCCGTGCTCGACAAGCTCATCATGCGTTATGCCGCCACCGAGCCTGAATACGACTTCATAGCACCCATCGATGGCTTCGGACACAAGTTCTGGGTTATCAGTGATGCTGCCGACATAGCCACCATCACTGAGGAGTTCCGCAAGATGCCGTCGCTCTATATTGCCGACGGGCACCATCGCTCAGCCGCTGCCGCCCTTGTTGGTGCAGAGAAGGCTAAGCAGAACCCAAACCATCGCGGCGATGAGGAGTACAACTACTTCATGGCTGTTGCATTCCAAGCTTCTCAGCTCACCATTCTCGACTACAACCGCGTTCTTAAAGACTTAAACGGCCTCTCAAGCGAACAGTTCTTAGAGGCTGTACGTAAGAATTTTACGGTTGAGGATAAGGGTACAGATATCTACAAGCCTTCCAAGCTGCACGAGTTCTCGCTCTACTTGGATGGTCATTGGTTCTCGCTCATAGCCAAGGACGGAACTTACAACAACGACGACCCCATCGGTGTACTCGACGTGGACATTTCCAGCCGTCTCATCCTTGAGGATATATTGCAACTCGGCGACCTGCGTAGTAGCAAGCGCATCGATTTTGTCGGTGGACTTCGTGGCTTAGGCGAACTGAAGCGCCGCGTAGACAGTGGTGAAATGCGAGCCGCTCTGGCTCTCTATCCCGTCTCGATGCAGCAAATCATGGACATCGCCGACAGTGGCAAGATTATGCCGCCCAAGGCTACGTGGTTCGAGCCCAAGCTTCGCAGCGGACTTGTTGTGCACAAACTTAGTTAAGTTAAATCTCTTTTGTATCAATAATTAAATCCCTTCGGCCTGTTGGACACAAGGCCGGAGGGATTTTTTTTGCGATTACAGCAAATCCTTTATTTTATCTTCCAAATGTTTCAATCGCTCCAGCACGTCATCGACAGCCATGAAGTGGCGTTCAGCTCGGATAGAGTAGGGGTTAAGCGACATTATTTCAGTTTCTTCATCTTTTTTATATTGTTGTAAAGTTAAACTTTGTTCGTCGCCGAGCCAAAAGAATCTTTGCGAATCGCTGTTTTTTACTGAAAAGTTTGTCAACGCACAAGCCATTTCGTATTTTTGTGGCATTAAACTTAAGTCCAAAAAGAGACATTCATGAACACAGAAAAACAGCAAGCAGCGGCCGCAGCCGCCTTTGCCGAGCGTTGGAAGGGCCGTGGGTATGAGAAGGGTGACAGCCAGTCTTTCTGGTTAGACCTTCTTTCTAATGTTTACGGTGTTTCCGAGGCGGTTACGTTTATTCGCTTCGAGGAGCAGGTGAAGGTGGATGCCACCAACTTCATCGACGGTCACATACCCTCGACCCGCGTTCTCATCGAACAAAAGTCGTTGGGTAAGGATTTGCGTGCAGGCATACGACAGAGCAACGGCTCGGTGCTTAACCCCTTTCAGCAGGCACGCCGTTATGTTGCGGGAATGCCTCTTTCCGAGCATCCACGTTGGATTGTCACCTGTAACTTTTCCGAGTTCCTCGTCTATGATATGGAACAACCTAATGGTGAGCCCGAGTGTATACTCCTTGAGAATCTTGGTCGTGAATACTATCGCCTGCAATTTCTTGTCGATGCCAAGAATGAACATCTGTCGAAGGAGATGCGGGTGTCCATCGAAGCCGGCAAGATCGTAGGACGTATCTACGAGGCTCTGTTGGCCCATCCGACCCCTTCAGCAAGGGAGGGACAAACAGATGCCGAAGCCTATAAGCAGTTCCTCCACGATATAAATGTTCTATGTGTCAGGCTTGTGTTCTGTCTGTATGCAGAAGATGCCGGCATCTTTGGCCGACGGGACATGTTTCACGACTATCTGGCTCAATTTGATGCCCGTCATTTGCGCCGCGCGATAATGGATCTCTTTCAGGTGCTAAACACCCCGATAGCTCAGCGTGATCCTTATCTTGAGACAGACCTGGCTCAGTTCCCTTATGTCAACGGTGGACTCTTTGCTGACCAAAAGCCTCTTCCATGGAGAGGTGATGACGATGGGCTTGAAGACTTGCGCACGCTTTTGCTTCAGAATGCCTCACTCGACTTCGACTGGTCAGAGATATCGCCTACTATCTTTGGTGCTGTTTTCGAAAGCACCCTCAATCCCGAGACACGCCGCTCGGGAGGTATGCACTACACCTCCATTGAGAACATCCACAAGGTCATCGATTCTTTGTTCTTGAGCGACCTGCGCCGCGAGCTCGACGAGATACTCGAAGAGCGTGTGGAGCGTTTGCGCGTGCGTAAACTCGATGCTTATCAGGAGCGTTTGGCGTCGCTCACCTTCCTCGACCCTGCTTGTGGCAGTGGTAATTTCCTCACCGAAACTTATCTCTCGCTGCGCCGCCTCGAGAACGAGGTGATACGCGAGCGCCATCATGGCCAGACGCAGATGGCGTGGGAAGGCCTCTCACCCATCAAGGTGTCGATACATCAGTTTTACGGCATAGAAATCAATGACTTTGCCGTGACCGTAGCCACAACAGCCTTATGGATTAGCGAAGCACAAATGTTGGCCGAGACCGAGAAGATTATCCATCAGGACATCGACTTCCTACCCCTGAAGAGCTACACAAACATCCGTGAGGGCAATGCCCTTCGCATGGATTGGGAAGATGTAGTGGCCAAAGAACACATTAATTATATTATAGGCAATCCGCCGTTTGTGGGGGCGCGCATGATGAATGCTGCTCAAAAGCAAGACGTCTTAGACATATTTGGCCCAAAGTGGAAGAATGTAGGCAACCTCGATTATGTGTGTTGCTGGTATAAAAAAGCAGTGGAGCTTATGAAGCTCATGCCAAATTGCCGTGCGGCTCTTGTTTCCACAAACAGCATCTGTCAGGGAGAACAGGTTGCAAACTTGTGGCAGCCTCTAATGACTGACGGCCTTTGCATCAATTTCGCCCATCGCACTTTCCGTTGGGATAGCGAATCTTCGCAGAAGGCACAGGTGCATTGCATTATTGTTGGTTTCTCGTGTAGTAACGTGGTTCCCGAGAGTCCTATTATCTATGATGGGGAAAGAGTGATTAAAGCACAACATATCAATGCTTATTTAACAGATGCTCTAGATATTTTCATTCAAAGTAGAAAGAAGCCTGTTTGTGATGTTCCTGAAATCAGCATGGGCAATCAGCCTATAGATGGGGGAAATTATCTTTTCGATAAAGAAGAGATGGAAGAGTTTATCCTTAGGGAACCTGCCTCTGCAGATTATTTTCATCCTTTCTATGGCGCTTACGAGTTTATTAACCGCAAACCGCGCTATTGCCTATGGCTCGGGGATTGTTCTCCTGCGGAATTACGTAAAATGCCTTTATGCCTAAAACGCGTCGAAGCTGTTCGTGAAGTCAGACTGGCGAGTAAACGAGCTTCAACATTAAAGCTTGCCGACAAGCCAACGCGTTTTCAAACAGAAAACTTTCCCACCCAAGATTACATCGTTATTCCAGAAGTATCGTCAGAACGCCGTCGTTACATTCCTATGGGTATTATGACGCCTGATGTTATTTGCAGTAATAAACTGCGCATCATGCCTAATGTATCGCGCTTCCATTTTGGTGTGTTACAATCGAATGTCCATATGGCATGGATGCGTGCCGTTGCGGGTCGATTGGAAATGAGGTATGATTATAGTATAGCTATCGTTTACAACAACTTCCCTTGGCCCTCGCCCACGGCTGAGCAGCGCGCTCGCATAGAGCAGACGGCTCAAGCTATCCTTGATGCCCGTGCTCTGTACCCCGACAGCAGTCTGGCCGACCTCTATGACGAACTGACGATGCCCGCAGAGTTGCGGCGCGCCCATCAGGACAACGATCGCGCCGTGATGGCTGCCTATGGATGGAAAGCCAGTGCCCAGTTTACCGAGAGTATGTGTGTGGCCGAGCTCTTCCGTCTGTATCAGCGAGCGGTAGGCGATGATGGAAGGGGGTAGATGTGCAGCGGTCTGCCATTCCCTGTTTAGTATGTTGCGACTCAGTCGCAACAAACAGAACGAAGAACGGGCAGCCACAGAACGAAGAACGGGTTGCCCACAGAACGGAGAACGGCTACACAACAGCTAAAGAGAGGCTGGGCAACAGCTAAAGAGAAACCCACTCAACAGCTAAAGGGGCCCCGCTCAACAGCTAAAGGGGCGCAGCGCAACAGCTAAAGGGGCGCAGCAGAAAGAAGAAGAGATAGTACAACAGATATTATTTTTGCTCAATAGATAAACAGATAAGACATTAACCTCAGCGCATGGATAAGGAGACATTTGAGAGCCACCAAGCGTTCGCCGGTACTAAACGGCCTTCGATGCAGCGTCGCTGTGTGGGCTTCGACTACCATGGCCGTCAGATGTATATGCTGACGATGGTCGTGGAGGGCCGCCATCCTCTTTTTGGCAGGTTGGTTGGCAGGAGCAATGCTGAGCCTGGAGCGGCTGATGTGCCTCGCATGGAGCTCAGTGAATTGGGGCGGCGAGTGGAGCGTGAGTGGTGGGGAATCAGTAATTACTATCCTCAGATAGAGGTGGTGGCTTTGCAGATGATGCCTGACCACCTTCATGGCATCCTTTTCGTTAGGGAGAGGATGAAGGTGGATCTCAGTCGGGTAGTGCGCGGCTTCAAGACGGGCTGTAACCGGGCTTTTCGCGAGGTGGTGCTTGGGAGGGGAGTTGCGACACAGTCGCAACATACTGGACAGACAGGGCCGGCAGGGGAGCAGGCCGGCAAGGTCGGGAAGCAGGCAGGCAGCGTTGGGCTGCAGGTGGACAAGGCAGGCAGCGTTGGGCTGCAGGTGGAGCAGGCGGGTAAGGCCGGGGAGCAGGAGGGCAAGGCAGTGCAGGCGGGCAGCATTAGGCTGCAGGCGGGACGGACTAAGGAGGATAGGGAGCATGGTTTGCTCTTTGCGCGTGGCTTTAATGATAAACTGCTTTTGAGGTCTGGACAGCTTGAGCGTTGGATAAATTATTTGCATGATAACCCGCGTCGCCTTCTGATGAAGCGCGAACACCCCGACCTCTTTCGCGTGCAGCGGGGGTTGCAGGTTGCAGGGCTGGAATTCTCGGCTATAGGGAACCGTTTCTTGTTGGATAGGCCGGAGCTGGTGCAGGTGCAATGTTCGCGACGACTTACGGAGACCGAGATAGCTACCGAGGTGGCTCGCTGCCTGAGGTTGGCAGGAAGCGGGGCGGTGCTTGTGTCACCGGCTATCTCGCCTGGCGAGAAGGCTGTGATGCGGGCTGCATTTGAGGCTGGCTGGCCGCTTATCTTCCTTCAGGAGAACGGCTTTACAGAGCTGGCTAAGCCGGGTGGACGGCGTATGGAGGCTTGTGCGCGTGGCCAGTTGCTTATTCTGGCACCATGGGAGCACCATAACGAGCAGCTGACTATCCAGCGTAGCCAGTGCTTGCAGCTGAACGAGATGGCAAGGCTGATTTGCGAAGGGAAAGGGGTTGCGACGCAGTCGCAACATACAGGACAAGCAGGGCTGCAGAAAGGGCATTTACCCATAATAAATGAGGACAGCGAATGACCTTCGCGTTCAGTATGTTGCGACTCAGTCGCAACATACAGGACAGCCAGGACAGCCAGGAGAGCCGGGGAGGAAGGGCCAGCAGGAAGGCCAGTCAGGAGAGCCGGGGAGGAAGGGCCAGCAGGAAGGCCAGTCAGGAGAGCCGGGGAGGAAGGGCCAGCAGGAAGGCCTGTCAGGAGAGCCGGGGAGGAAGGGCCAGCAGGAAGGCCAGTCAGGAAAGCCTGGCAGGTAGGGCAAGCAGAGAGACCCAGCAGGAAAGCCTTGGCAGGCAAGGCCATAAGGGGCGGCCGCTCAGGGATTCTGGCTAAGTAAAGAATGAAAAAAGAAAAGGAATAGGATATGGAAGAAAAAGATGTGTATAAAACCATAGCGGCACCGGCCGAGGGGCAGGTGACGGAGAAACGGAGTAAGTTTCTGGCTTTCGCCTTTCCCGTGAGGACAGTGGAGGAGGTGAAGGAGCTGGTGGACGCTTACTCGAAGAAATACTACGATGCACGGCATGCTTGCTATGCTTATATGCTGGGGCATGAGCGCCTTACGTTTCGCGCTAATGACAACGGCGAGCCGAGCGGTACGGCCGGGAAACCTATTCTCGGACAGATTAACTCCAACGAGCTGACTGATATCCTCATCATTGTGGTGCGCTATTTCGGTGGCGTGAAGCTGGGTACGAGCGGACTCATCCAAGCATACAAGGCAGCCGCAGCCGAGGCTATTGCTGCCGCCACCATTGTTGAGAAAACCGTTGATGAGCAGATTGTGATTAGCTTCGAGTATGTGTTGATGAACTCTGTGATGCGCATTGTCAAGGAGGAAGAGCCGGCTATCGTATCTCAGAGCTTCGACAACGATTGCCAGATGACGCTTTCTATTCGTGCCTCTCGGATGCCTCGCCTGCGAGAACGCATGGAGAAGATTGATGGCGTGAGGATTTTAGCTACAGAGTAAGCTGGAAATAATTGATGAATCCCGGTCGTTGCGGCCGGGATTTTTTTTTGTTGTCTACGTGCTTCGTATGACACGCCTAAGAGAATTGGCCAATACGCCTAAGAGAAAAGGCCGATGCACCTAAGAGAATTGACCGACGCACCTAAGAGAAGAGGAAAGGGTGAAAGAGGAAGTAGTGGAAACGAACAGGCCGAGGCTGCGTCTGGACGGACACTGCCTCGGTCTGAAGATGTGGAAAGAGCCGACTGCGGTCGTGGATGAAAGCCATCGGCACCTTATGTAAAAAAGATAGGGGAACTGCTATTTGAGCTCGGGCCAGCCGTCGTTGGTCCATTCCACTTCCCGCTGGATGAGGATTGCCTGCCCGCTATGTTTGATGCTGTAGCCGTGGCAGATGAAGAGATCGGTATGCTTGATGTTGCCTTGGTCATCTACGCCTGTTGGTATGTGGTAGAAGGCATTATGGCCGGCGGCCTCGAAATCAACTTTGTCACCTTGAATGACGAGTGTACCTCCGCCGGCAGCTAAGTCCCGACCCTCCCGGTCGAGATAAGGTCCTTCGATGTTGAGGCTGCGTCCAACGACCACCTTATAATTGCTTTTCATACCGCGACAGCAGTAGTCGTGGCTGACGAAGAGGTAGAAGTAGTCGCCGTGGCGAGTGATGAAAGGGGCTTCGATAGCGTTGCGCCCTGCATGGCGTGAGGTGGGATTTGGTTCAACGCTGAGCGTGTCGCGCAAGGCTATGCGTCGTGCAATGGTCTTGGGGCGTTCGCCTTGCGGGATGTGCATCGTTTCCGGGTCGAGGCGTGCAAGCTGTATGCCGTCCCAGAAGCTTCCCCAAGTGAGCCAAGGATTGCCCTGCTTGTCGAGGATGAATGCCGGATCGATGGCATTCCATTTGTCGCGATGCTCTTGTGAGCTGACGAGGCATCCCTCGTCCTTCCAATAGTAGAGTAGCGAGTCTTTAAAATTGAGCGTCGGGGAGGAGGCAAGCCCTATGGCCGACGTGTTGCGTCCGAAGGTTGAGCAGCTGTAAGCCATCCACCATCGTCCTTTGTAGTTGATGACGTCTGGTGCCCACACATGATTACGAAAGCCGGGGACACTGTCGTGGGTCCATGAGGGAATCTCTCGAATGGCTCCGAATGGGTGCACGGTCCAAGTCTTGCGATCAGTGCTGGTGGCCACTTGCACGCCCATGCCTGTGGAGAACAAGTAGAACACCCCATTCTCCCAAGCCATTACGGGGTCGTGTACCATAAGCGTGTCGGTGGTGAATGCATGACGCATCCATCTCCGTTGTGCCACAGCACTGAAGTCGGTGAGCCACAAAAGGGTCAGAAGCGAAAGAAGGATTCTGTATTTCATTTTTGTGTGTTTATTAATTGCTTAGCAAATTACTAAATCCATTAATACATCGTGAGGCTCGCAGGGCAGTTCCTTCACCAGTTGGAAAGGCCAGCAGAGTCCAACCTTCAACGCTGCTTCGAGTCGCGGCAAGAGGCGGTCGTAGTAGCCTCGGCCACGCCCAAGCCTTTGACCTTTATGAGTGAATGCAATGCCAGGAACGATAGCCAGATCGATGTTCTCGAAACAGGTGTAAGCCTCGCCTTGAGGTTCTTCGATATCGAAAGCTCCTGGGCGCAACTCATCGTCGCCTTTGTAAGGGCGTAGCTCCAGGTCGTCGCCTTCAACCACAGGCAACAGCACAAGCTTGCCATCGTCCAGAGCCGCATGGAGGAGCTCGCGGGTAGGCACTTCGTCGGGCAAGGCCGCATAGAGCAGCACCACCCTCGACGTTCGCCATGCAGGCAGTTCCATAAGGTGGTTCAAGGCAGCCTCAGAGAGCTCTTGGCGCTGCTCGTCTGGGCATTGTTGTTTAAGGCGTTTTATACTTTGTCTGATTTCTTTTTTAGTAGTACACATGATGTTATGCAGTCGTACTTTGCAGTGCAAAGATAAATAAATAGTTGAACAATGAGAATGTTTTTCCAACTTTCTTTGGCGATGTCGTCAGAAAATGATAAATTTGCCGTCGCAAAATCAGATAATACACCTTTTAACAAAAAAAATTAGCTATGAAAATTTCAAAGATTGAACATCTGGGCATCGCAGTCCAGAGCATCGACGAGGTGCTGCCTTATTTCGAAAACGTACTGGGTCTGAAGTGCTACAAGACAGAAGTGGTAGAAGACCAGAAGGTGAAGACCGCTTTCTTGAAGGTAGGCGAAGTGAAGCTTGAGCTTCTTGAGCCGACTTGCCCCGAAAGCACAATCCAGAAGTGGCTCGATAAAGGCAACAAGGGTATTCACCACATGGCATTCTGCATCGAGGATGGCGTAGCCAACGCTCTGGCAGAAGTCAGCGAGAAAGGCATCCGCCTCATCGACGAAGCTCCCCGCAAGGGCGCCGATGGTCTGCAGATTGCTTTCCTGCACCCGAAATCAACTGTTGGCATCCTTACCGAGTTGTGCGAGGATCCCAATAAGTAAGTTCAAACAAACAGGTACAAAAAAACACGCATGCGTCATGGCATGCGTGTTTTTTTTGTTTCGTAGTCAAGAGGTTGTGGTCAATTGCCAAGAGCCTGACTGAGGTCGTCGAGAATGTCGTCGATATGCTCCGTGCCGATAGAAAGGCGTATTGTTGCCGGTGTGATGTGCTGTGCAGCCAGTTCCTCGGGCGTCATCTGCGAGTGAGTTGTCGTGTAAGGGTGGATAACAAGGCTCTTGACGTCGGCCACATTGGCCAGCAAAGAGAATATCTTCAGCGAATCGATGAACCGCCAAGCCTCTTCCTGTCCGCCCTTGATCTCGAAGGTAAATATGCTGCCGCCTCCCTGTGGGAAGTAGCGCTGATAGAGCGCATGGTCGGGGTGAGAGGGTAGGGCTGGATGGTTCACGCGCTCAACCTTGGGGTGCTTTGCCAAGAAATCAACTACGCGCAGGGCGTTGGCTACATGGCGTTCCACTCGCAAGCTGAGGGTCTCCAGTCCCTGCAAGAGGATGAAAGCGTTGAAGGGCGAGAGCGTAGCCCCGGTATCACGCAGCACCACAGCCCGGATGCGGGTGACGAAAGCAGCCTGACCGGCCACGTCGGCAAACACAGCTCCGTGGTACGAAGGGTCGGGCTGTGCCAGCGTCGGGAACTTGTCGGCATGTTCCTTCCACGGAAATGAGCCTCCGTCTACGATTACACCGCCGAGGCTGCTGCCGTGGCCTCCGATAAACTTGGTTGCCGAGTGTACGACAACGTCAGCGCCATGCTCAATGGGGCGTATCAAGAACGGAGTGGCGAATGTGTTGTCAATAATCAGTGGAACATGATGGCGGTGAGCCACTTCGGCCACGGCGTCGATGTTGAGCACGTCGCTGTTTGGATTGCCGAATGTCTCGGCAAACACGACTTTTGTGTTCGGCTGTATGGCAGCTTCCAGCGCGGCGAGGTCGTTCACGTTCACAATAGTATTCGTGATGCCTTGTGTAGCCAGCGTATGAGTAATGAGGTTAAACGAGCCGCCATAGAGGTTGTCGGCAGCTACGATGTGATCGCCTGCCTGCACGATGTTCTGGAGAGCATAGGTGATGGCAGCAGCCCCGCTGGCCACAGCTAAACCGGCAACTCCGCCTTCGAGGGCAGCCACGCGCTGTTCAAACACGCCTTGAGTGGAGTTCGTTAGGCGGCCGTAAATATTGCCGGCATCCCGCAAACCGAAACGGTCGGCAGCGTGTTGCGAATTGCGAAAGACGTAACTTGTGGTCTGGTAGATAGGCACTGCGCGTGCATCGGTGGCAGGGTCGGCTTGTTCTTGCCCTACGTGTAGTTGTAAAGTCTCAAAATGTAGCATGATTGCGATGTTTTAATTGTGTGTTATTTCTTTATGTTTGACGCTGCAAAGGTATGGCATTTGGAATTTCTGACCAAAAAACTTGCTGATTATAGAAAATATACCTATTTTTGCGGCGTATGAAGATAATATATCTAAATCTCCATTATGTTTAAGAACCTGATGGAATAATATTCTAAGATTATGAGTGAAGTGCTCGACGAAATTGACATGCAGATACTGCGGACGTTGCAGCGAAATGCAAAATTGACCACAAAAGAACTGGCTGAAGCGGTCAACCTCACCCCTACACCTGTGTTCGAACGCCAGAAACGGCTCGAACGACAAGGCTACATTCAGAAATATGTGGCCCTGCTCGATGCCGAAAAACTCAACCAAGGCTTGCTCGTGTTCTGCAAAGTGAAGCTCAAACAGATCAACCATGAGATTGCAGAAAGCTTCATGCACCGCATATACCGCATTCCGGAAGTGACCGAATGCTACAACACTTCAGGCGCGTATGACTATCTATTAAAGGTACGCGCACGTGATATGAAGCAATATCAGGAATTCGTGCTCAACAAGTTAGGGGAAATCGACTCGGTTGGTTCCATCGAAAGCACGTTCGTGATGAGCGAAGTGAAGAACTTTCATGGTATAAACATCTAAGAAACCAATTTTTTAGGGCTTGTTTTGCTCTTATTCATTGATTAATCCTTATCTTTGCAGCCCAAAACTAAAAACAACTATGGGACGTAAGAAGAAACCACTGCCCCTGCTTGAGGGCGTAAGAATCGAAGCCATAGCCGCTGAAGGCAAATCACTCTTTCGCGCAAATGACCTTGTCGTTTTTGTTCCTTTTGCCATACCTGGCGATATCGTGGACGTACAGCTGACAAAGAAAAAACACTCGTATGCCGAGGGGGAAGTGGTAAGGATGGTGGAACCATCGGCTGATCGTATAGCCCCATTCTGCCCGCACTTCGGTGTCTGTGGCGGCTGCAAATGGCAAATGTTGCCTTACGAGTTGCAGCTGCGCGCAAAGCAACAGCAAGTGATGGATGCGCTCACTCGCATCGGAAAGGTGGAGCTTCCTGAGTGCACGCCTATCCTTGGTTCGCATAAAACGAGTGAATATCGCAACAAACTCGAATTTGGTTTTGCCAATAAACGTTGGCTCACGAAAGAACAGATTCGGTCGGGCGAGCAATTCGAGCGGCAAGAGAGCGTGGGTTATCATGCCAACGGCACCTTCGACAAGATACTTCCCATAGAGGAATGCCATCTTATGGAGCCCGTCAACGACAGGCTACGTCTGGCTATCCGTGATTATGCTTACGAGCACCAACTGGGCTTCTTCGATTCACGAGAGCATACAGGTTTGCTGCGCGGAATGATGATTCGCCTTTCTAATACAGGTGAATTGATGTTGCTCATCCAATTCTGCATGGCTACGAAACAGGAGCATGAGCAGGCTCAAGCATTGCTTGCCTACATACATGATAAGTTTCCAGAGATCACCTCCTTACTATACGTAAACAATCAAAAATATAATGATACCTTCGGCGATTTGCCAGTGGAGGTGTTTGCTGGAGCTGATCACATATTTCTTGAAATGGAAGGACTCCGTTTCAAGGTGGGAGCTAAGAGCTTCTATCAAACCAACACCGAGCAGGCTTATGAGCTTTACAAGGTAGCCCGCAGTTTTGCCTTTGATGGCTTCATGGCTGATGCCTCAGATTCGACCAGACTTCCACTTGTCTATGACTTGTATACAGGCACAGGCACTATAGCCAATTTTGTAGCGTCAAAAGCCAGGGAAGTGATAGGCATCGAGTATGTGCCCGAAGCTATTGAAGATGCTAAAGTCAACAGCCAGCTCAATGGCATTGAAAACACTCGCTTCTATGCCGGCGACATGAAGGACATTCTTACTGAAAATTTTGTAGCTGAGCACGGACGCCCCGATATTATCATCACCGACCCACCGCGCGCCGGCATGCATACCGATGTTGTCGATGTCATCCTCAAAGCTGCTCCCCAGCGGATTGTCTACGTGAGTTGCAACCCTGCAACGCAAGCGCGCGACCTTGCGCTACTGGACGTAGACTACAAGGTCGCGCGTATACAGCCGGTGGACATGTTTCCCCACACCCAACATGTGGAGAATGTAGTGCTGCTGCTTCGCCGTTAGTAGGCGAAGAGGGGATAGTTTTTCATTATTTCGTTGACCTCTGCACGCACAGCGGCAATGACGTCGAGGTTCTCGGGGTCGTTCAATACACGCTCTATCAGTTCGGCAATCTTTACCATCAAGTCTTCCTTGGCACCGCGAGTGGTTATGGCTGGCGTGCCGAGGCGAATACCTGATGTCTGGAAGGCGCTGCGAGTGTCGAAGGGCACCATGTTCTTGTTTACCGTGATGTCGGCAGCGACAAGGGCGTTCTCGGCTACCTTACCTGTGAGGTCTGGGTACTTGGAACGCAGGTCAACCAACATAGAATGGTTGTCGGTGCCTCCGCTGACGATGTCGAAGCCACGCTTGATGAGCTCTGCTGCAAGGCAGGCGGCGTTCTTCTTAACCTGAGCCTGATACTCGCGGAACTCGGGAGTGAGGGCTTCGCCGAAGGCCACAGCCTTGGCAGCGATGACGTGTTCGAGGGGACCGCCTTGGATGCCTGGGAATACTGCACTGTTGAGGAGAGCAGACATCATCTTCGTGACGCCCTTCGGAGTCTTCTTACCCCAAGGATTCTCGAAGTCCTTGCCCATGAGAATGATACCGCCACGAGGACCACGGAGCGTCTTATGCGTCGTAGAGGTGACGATGTGTGCATACTTGAGCGGATTGTCAAGCAGTCCTGCTGCAATGAGTCCTGCGGGATGCGCCATGTCGACCATGAAGATAGCGCCCACCTTATCGGCAATCTCGCGCATACGCTTGTAGTCCCACTCGCGGCTGTATGCCGAGCCGCCACCGATGAGAAGCTTTGGCTTGTGCTCTAATGCGAGGCGCTCCATCTCGTCGTAGTCGACGCGTCCGGTCTCCTTTTTGAGGTTGTAACCAATGGGATGATAGATGATGCCAGAGGTGTTGACGGGGGAACCGTGAGAAAGGTGGCCTCCGTGGTCGAGGTTAAGTCCCATGAATGTGTCGCCGGGATTAAGGCAGGCGAGGAAGACGGCAGCATTGGCCTGTGCACCTGAATGTGGCTGCACGTTAGCATATTCAGCACCGAAGAGCTCGCAGATGCGGTCGATGGCCAGCTGCTCTACCTTGTCAACAACTTGGCAACCACCGTAGTAACGGTGACCAGGATAACCCTCTGCATATTTGTTAGTCAGGGGTGAACCCATGGCTTCCATGACCTGTGGGCTGACAAAGTTCTCTGATGCAATGAGCTCTATTCCGCGCTCCTGACGGGCACGTTCTTGTTGGATAAGCTCGAAAATGGTGTTGTCTCGTTTCATAGTTATACTAATTTTACGTCTTTTATTTGTTGTTCGTGGTTGCAATAGTGGCAACGTACGATTCCATTCTGTTTGTCGGTAACGTGGAAAAGTGTTGCCATGGGTTCGTTGTTGGTGATGCACTTAGGATTGTTGCAGCGTATGAGCCCACGCAAGTCCTTGGGCAAACACACCTGCCGCTTTTCAACAACCTCATAGTCACGTATTACGGCGAGGGTAACATTGGGCGCAACTATCGAGAGCTGGTTCATTTCTTCGTCAGTGAAGAAGCGGTCGGCTATTTTTATGATGCTCTTCGTGCCCATCTTGTTGGACTTGAGGTTGAAGCCTATCGTGACCTTGGACGACATTTGATCGAGGTGGAGAAGATTGATAACCTCGAAAAGTCGGTCGCATGGAATGTGGTCAAGTACCGTTCCGTGGTCGAGAGCTGAAACGATAAGTTGTTCTCTTTTCATAATATTGTTGTGTCGTTTTTTATCTGTTCGAGGGTTATGCCGAGCGTGTCGCATATCAAAGCTTGGCGTGCGAAGAGTCCGTTGCGCGCTTGTTGGAAATAATAGGCGTGTGGGTTGTCATCGATGGCATATTCTATTTCATTCACTCTGGGTAAGGGATGAAGAATGCGCATGTTTGGCCGTGCCTTCTGAAGCATGTCGAGCTTAAGGAGGTAGCGGTCCTTTACGCGTTCGTATTCCATAAGGTCGGTAAAACGCTCCCGCTGAACTCGTGTCATGTAAAGAATGTCGGCATCGGCAATGACATCAGCGTCGAAATCTTTATGTTCAACATATTTGATACCATGCTCATGGCAATAGGTCTTGTATTGCTTAGGCATAGCCAGTTCGTCTGGCGCTATGAAATGGAATGTGGGATTGAAATGTCGCATGGCGGTCAGGAGAGAATGAACCGTACGACCGTATTTGAGATCACCGACAAGATAAATGTTCAAATTGTCGAGCGTGCCTTGAGTCTGGTAGATGGTATAGAGATCGAGCATTGTCTGCGAGGGATGCTGGTTGGCTCCGTCGCCTGCGTTAATAATGGGAACCGGTGATATCTCACTGGCATAGAGTGCGGCTCCTTCGAGGTGGTGGCGCATGACAATGACATCGGCATAGTTGGACACCATCATGATGGTATCTTTAAGCGTTTCGCCTTTAGTTCCGCTTGTCACTTTTGGATCGGCAAAACCGATGACTCGTGCACCTAAACGATTGGCTGCAGTCTCGAAGCTGAGACGGGTACGTGTAGAAGGTTCGAAAAAAAGCGTAGCTACGACCTTTCCTTGCAGCAGCAAGCGGTTGGGATGTAGTTCGAACTCCTGGGCCATTCGTATAAGGTACTCAATTTTCTCACGTGAATGGTCGGCAATGGTTACGAGGCTGTGATTCATGTTGAGTGGGAAAACAAGAAGTTTGTTGTCGTTAAAAAATCTTTGCGCAAATATATACAAAACTCTTAAAGGTGCAGGCCCGAAGTTGTAAAAGATTAGGCGGCAAAAAGTTTTTTGTAAACTTTTCCGCCTATCTATGAAAGCGTTTGATAGAAATACGCTATATTTGCAGCCTAAATTGCTATTTGTTTTTAGATGTAATGAGAAAAAAGATAATCATCTGGCTATGGGTTCTCCTCTTCTTGCTTTTAGGCGGTGGAGTGCTGGCTTTTTGGGCTATTGCAAAGGGTTACATAGGTTATATGCCCGATCTACAGCAGTTGGAGAATCCGGTAAACAAGTTCGCTTCTCAAGTAATATCATCCGATGGACATGTGTTAGGTACATGGAGCTATACCCGTGCCAACCGTGTTTTTGTGAACTATGGAGACATTGCTCCTTCCACGGTTCAGGCTTTGGTGGCTACCGAGGATGTCCGATTTTATGAACATTCCGGCATAGACCTTCGTGCACTCATGCGTGCCGTGCTCAAGCGTGGCTTGCTTCGTCAGAAGAATGCAGGAGGTGGTAGCACTATCACTCAGCAGTTGGCCAAACAGGTCTATTCGTCACAGGCCTCAAGCGTTGAAGAACGCTTGTCGCAAAAGCCTATTGAGTGGGTAATTGCTGTGCAGTTAGAACGCCTTTATACGAAGGATGAGATCATAACGATGTATCTCAACTATTTCGACTTCCTGCATAATGCGGTAGGTCTGAAGTCGGCGGCGAAGACTTACTTCAACAAAGAGCCTAAAGCCCTTACTGTGAACGAGAGTGCATTGCTCATTGGACTGTGTAAGAACCCCTCGTACTATAATCCGGTCCGTTTCCCTGAGCGTGCGTTGTCACGACGTAACACCGTGCTTGCGCAGATGTTGAAGGCTGGCTATCTCACCCAGCAAGAAGTGGATTCACTGGCTGCACAACCCATAGAGCTTGATTTCCACCGTGTAGATCACAAGGAGGGTGAGGCTACCTATCTGCGTGAACATCTACGCACAATGCTCATGGCCAAACGCCCCGAGCGAAGCAATTATGCGTCCTGGCAGAATCAAAAATACTATGAGGACAGCCTTGCTTGGGAAACCGATCCATTGTATGGATGGTGCAACAAGAACAAAAAGAAGGATGGCTCTTACTATAATATATACACTGATGGCCTGAAAGTGTTCACGACGATAGACAGTCGTATGCAGCACTATGCCGAAGAGTCAATGTCAGAGCATGTGACAGGCTATCTTCAGCCGCTCTTTGCCGCAGAACGGCGTGGAAAGGCCAATGCCCCATATGGCGCTAACATAAGCATTGAAAAGGCTCGTCAGGATTTGCAGCGAGCAGTGCGACAGAGTGAGCGCTACGTGGCCATGAAGCGCAACGGAGCCAGCGAGGCAGAGATTGAGAAGGCTTTTGCCACTCCTGTTGAAATGTCGCTCTATTCGCCTCGCGGTGATATCGACACAACGATGACGCCATTGGATAGCATCCGATATACAAAGGGATTCCTCCGTTCAGGTTTTGTGTGCATGGACACGCATACAGGAGCTGTGAAAGCTTATGTCGGTGGCATCAATTTCCGCCATTTCCAGTACGATATGGCAGGCGTTGGCCGCAGACAGGTAGGTTCTACCATCAAACCTTATTTATACACCTTGGCAATGGAGAATGGTTGGAGCCCATGCGACGTCGCTCCAAATGTGCAGCGGACTTATCAAGTTGCAGGTGGGCGCACATGGACACCTCGCAACGGCAGCCGTGCCCGCTATGGCGAGATGGTTACCCTCAAATGGGGATTAGCCCAGTCGAACAACTGGATCTCGGCATACTTGATGAGTCAGCTTAGTCCTACGGCATTCGTTCGCCTGCTTCACGAATTTGGCATACAGAACCAAGATATCCACCCCTCGATGTCGCTTTGCTTAGGTCCTTGTGATATCTCTGTGTTGGAGATGGTGTCGGCCTACACGGCTTTCCCTAATAAGGGTATTCGCCTCTCACCGATGTTCGTTACACGTATAGAAGATGCCGACGGCAATGTTGTGGCCGAGTTCTCACCGCGTATGCACGAGGTTATCAGCGAAGAGAGCGCTTGCAAAATGATAGTTCTCATGCGTGGCGTCATCGATGGCGGTACGGGTTCACGAATGCGCGGCCGCTATGGAATAACGGCTCCTATGGGTGGCAAGACAGGTACGACCAATGATAATTCCGATGGATGGTTCATCGGGTATACGCCATCGCTGGCCTTTGGGGCCTGGGTTGGCGGCGATGAACGCGACATACACTTCAACAGTATGGCTTATGGTCAAGGTGCAGCGGCTTCGTTGCCCATTTGTGCCAAGTTCCTTCAGAAGGTATTTGCAGACCGCAGTCTTGATTATAATCAGAACGAGTCTTTCGACCTTCCTGCAGGGTTCGACCCCTGTGCCGTCACCGACAATGTCGAGACTTATGAGGAGATAGACGAGTCCGTAGGGCTCGACGAGCTATTCATCTCAGAATGACATAGGCTGTGTTGTGTCTTGCCAGTGACTCTTTGGATAGTGATTATTCACAGGTTCTTACCATGTTTGCCTTGCAGTTCATGAAGCCCATTTTGGATGTATTCCCTGTCCCAGTCTTTTGGACGTAGCACTTCATGGTCATAAGCCAGCAGGTCGATGTCAACAATGACGCGGCCCTCTTCTGTGGCCGACTTCCTATGGCGCATACCATCTTCGAGAGTTTTCAGAAGCGACGATACAATGATGAGAGGGCGATCGGTCTTCAACTCAACAACCTGATTGAGGAAAGGAAAAGGGTAGGGGTAGTCAATAGGCTCAGTCCACACAGGCCTGCTAAACTGACAATCAGTTCCGAACAAGCTACGCAACTTACGTCGGGTCCACTCAAGAACACGAGGAGCAGAAGCCAAGTTGCTGCCAAGCGCTAAAATTACAGAATGACTACTCATGATGCCAACAAAGTTACAAACATTATCATTACGAGTCTAAATAGAATATAATTTTTAATATTTTTTAGTTTATGCCTACACAGAAATCAGGACGTCCTCGTCCGCGTACCAGGCAGGTAGCAGCCCCGGCTGAAGACTCATTTGGCCGTCAGCAGCCACAAAATATTGAGATGGAACAGGCTGTGCTCGGTGCCTTGCTAATTGAGCAAGATGCGTTTTCGCGCATCAGCGAGGTCTTGCGTCCCGAGTCGTTCTATGATCATCGCCACCAAATCATATTTGAGGCAATACGTTCACTCAATGTTCAACAACGGCCTGTTGACATCCTTACCGTTCGCGATTACCTAGAGAGTGAAGGAACACTCGAAGAGTCTGGTGGCCCTGTATATCTTGTTCAGCTAACGGCCAACCTTACTTCATCTGCGCATATCGAGTATCATGCCCGCATCATAGCCCAGAAGTTCTTGGCTCGTCAGCTCATAACGTTTTCCAGCGAACTTTCGCGTGATGCCTTTGACACGACACTTGATGTGCAAGACCTCATGCAGGAAGCTGAAGGAAAGCTTTTTGCCATCTCACAACAGAACCTCAAAAAGGATTTCACTCAGATTAACCCCGTGATTCATGAGGCCTATGAAGAGTTGCAGAAAGCTGCGGCACGTCAGGATGGACTCTCAGGCCTTTCCAGCGGATTCCCCCACCTTGATAAGATAACCAGCGGGTGGCAAAACTCCGACCTCATCATTATCGCAGCCCGTCCGGCTATGGGTAAGACAGCCTTTGTCCTGTCGATGGCCAAGAAGATTGCTGTTGACATGCGTGAGCCTGTAGCTATGTTCTCGTTGGAAATGAGTAATGTACAGCTCGTAAAGCGCTTGATGGTCAACGTGTGCGAGATTACTGGCGACAAGATTAAGAGCGGCCAGCTACTCCCCTATGAATGGGGGCAGCTCGGCAATCGTATAAGGGCTCTTTATGATGCTCCCTTCTACATTGACGATACCCCCTCGCTGTCGATCTTTGAACTTCGCACTAAAGCCCGTCGTTTGGTGCGCGAACATGGCGTAAAGCTCATACTCATCGACTACCTTCAGCTCATGAATGCCTCTGGCACAAGCTTCGGTTCGCGTCAGGAAGAGGTGTCCAACATCTCCCGTTCGCTAAAAGGTCTGGCCAAGGAATTGAATATACCTATCATTGCGCTTTCGCAGCTTAACCGTAGTGTAGAAAAGCGTGAAGGCGAAGATGGAAAGCGTCCCCAGTTGAGCGACCTTCGCGAATCGGGTGCTATTGAGCAGGATGCCGATATGGTATGCTTCATTCACAGGCCTGAATACTACAAGATTTATGCCGACGAAAAAGGACGCAACATGAGGGGCATGGCTGAGTTTATCATTGCCAAGCATCGTAATGGTGCCGTTGACACTGTGGTAATGCGCTTCAGAAGTGAATATGCCAGGTTCCAAGACACCGATGAGGACGACTATATTCCCGTTCCCGGGCAAACTCGCGTCTTGGAAACCGACTTCGCTGCGGCCGATAGTCAGGCTGCAGGAGATCAGCCAGCGCCGCCGTTGTCGCCAGACCCGCAGCCACTTGGCCCTGCAAGCAATGATGATTCGCCCTTTGGGCCACCACCGTCTTACAATGACGTTCCCTTTTGACGATTAAACCTAATAGAAGATAAACAAGTTGTTTTACCGATGAACGCCCCGCCGCATTGAACGATGCGACCGGACATGTTGAGGTAAAACAACTTGTTTTTTTTATTCTTTTTTTTGCCTTTATAAAATACCTTTTGGATAAAATCTGCAAACTGCTTATTTTTCAGACGGAGTGATGTAATGGTCGAGAATGTTTTAGCCTTAAAGAGGGAAAATGGAGTGAAAGATTTTTGGCTTGACATTTTTTAGTAAATATTTCAATCTTTTTATCCTATTATGCTTTATTTATTAATAATTATTGTATCTTTGCAGTCAGAAATCTTACTATTCACACATGATGACATTAACAAATTTCCGTCGGCATAATATGCTTTCTCGAACTTTGAACGCAGTTGTGTTTGTTCTTATTGCGTTTCTTGTTTCGTGTGGAGAATTTATAAAAGAACCCACAGAGGCAGATATGTCTGCTTTCGGGAAAAATGTTTATGATATAGATTCTGCCAGGCTTGAGAAAAATTACGCTCGTATTCTCGATGCCGACACATCTCGTGTCTATGGTGATGATGTTGTGAGAAAACGCTATAAGGCTGCTTCAGATGTGGGCGAAGCATCTTTATGGGCTACACGTATGGGCGTAAGCTCCGATGCTGATAAGCTTCTTGCTCTTTTACGTGAGGAGCTGCCCTTGAATGGACTTGATTCGACGGCTTTTTTCTTGCCAGAGATAGCCGGCGACTTAAATGTGGTGCACTTGCAAGCTTTCGATTCTCTCGGTGTCGATATTAATGAACTGCTTCCACGTCTTGACTATAATCTCTCGAAAGCCTACGTCCGTTATACTGCCGGACAGCGCTATGGATTCATGAATCCCGTGCATCCTCTCAATCACCTCGACTTTAAATCAGGTGGAAGAGGTTATGCACGCCTCTTCGACTATGAGGTGCCCAACCCAGATTACGAGGCTTCTTTGCATAGTCTGTGCTCTGATGAACGCATGGAGTATCTGTCGGCGTCAAAGCCCAAAGGCACATTCTATCCAGCTCTTAGACGAAGGATGGAAAACACAACCGACACCGCAGAGCGCCGCACCATAGCTATCAATATGGAGCGATGCAGATGGCAGATGAGACAACCCGAAAGTGCACGTCGGAGCGTACTTGTTAACATCCCAGCCCAGCAGCTGTGGGCTGTAGCACCAGATACGGTTCTTAACATGCGTATTTGTTGTGGGGCTTTACACACGAAGACTCCTTTGCTTAGCAGTGACATCAACATCATGCAGGTCAATCCGGATTGGATGATACCACAGTCGATCATCAAAGGCGAAGTGTCACGTCATGGAGGCGACTCGGCATACTTCGCTCGACGCCGTTATTATATTGTCAATCGTTCTACGGGAGCGTCTGTTCCGGCCTCCTCCGTGAGTGCATCACAGTTGGCTTCCGGTAATTACAGCATTGGACAGCGTGGGGGCGCAGGCAACTCACTGGGGCGTATCGTGTTCCGTTTCCCCAATGATTTTGCCGTCTATCTCCATGACACGAGCAACCGCAGTGCCTTCTCTCGCGACGTCCGTACGCTTTCTCATGGTTGTGTGCGTGTGGAGAAACCATTAGATCTGGCCCTGTTTCTGCTTCCTGGCATTGATTCTTGGACGGCCGACCGTATTAGAATTTCTATGGATATTCCGCCTGCAACAGACCAGGGGCGCCAATACCTAAAAGAGCATAGTGGCGACCGTCGGCCTTTGAGGCTCATCAACACACAAAAAGTAACCCCGAATGTCCCTGTTCACATTTTATATTTCACGGCCTTTCCCAACCCTGCAACTAAGCAGGTTGAATTGTGGCCCGACATCTATGGCTTTGATAAGATAATAGCCAGGCACATACAAGATGTTATGATAAAGTAAACAGGTCCATTTAAGAGTCTGGGATTTCTGTGCGTTGGCCTATCAGCTTGTTGGGGCGTGATGCGGAGAACGTTGCTCTTATAGCTTTGCACTTCGTTGGAAACAGTAGATGTCGATAATGGAGTCGAGTGAGCGTATAAGCAATTATTGGATAAAAATTATATGTAATGAATTGTAGTTTACGAATTATTTTGTAACTTTGCGCGCGAAATAAGAAACGACACTGCCGTAAGGTGTCGAATCATCCAATTGTTTAATTGTTTAATCGTATAATAAAACCGTGAATATATCCTACAAATGGCTTCGTGAATACGTCGACACGGAGCTCTCAGCACAGGAAGTGGCAGCCGCTCTCACATCAGGGGGACTCGAAGTGGATGGCGTCGAAGAGGTACAGGCTATCCGTGGCGGATTGCAAGGCCTCGTCGTTGCTCAGGTGGTTACTTGTGAACCGCATCCCGACAGTGACCACATGCATGTCTGCACCGTGAACATCGGCACACCCGAGATTCAGCAGATTGTCTGTGGTGCTCCCAACGTGGCAGCCGGACAGAAGGTTATCGTGGCCACCCTTGGCACGAAACTCTACGACGGCGACAAGGAGTTCGTCATCAAGAAGTCGAAACTGCGTGGCGTAGAGAGCAACGGCATGATCTGCGCAGAGGACGAGATAGGCATCGGTACCAGTCACGATGGTATTATTGTGTTGCCCGAGGACGCTGTCGTAGGTACGCCTGCAGCTGAATACTATGGTTTGGAGAGCGATTGGCTCATCGAAGTAGATATCACGGCCAACCGCGCTGACGCCTGCTCACACTACGGCGTTGCCCGCGACCTCTATGCATGGCTCGTGCAGAATGGCTACAAGACGGCGCTGCATCGTCCATCTGTGGATGACTTCAAGGTAGATAACCACGACCTCGAGATTCCCGTCCATGTGGAGAATACAGAGGCATGTCCCCGCTACGCTGCCGTCACTGTGACGGACTGCGAGGTGAAGGAGAGTCCCAAGTGGTTGCGCGACCATCTATCAACCATCGGCCTGCGACCCATCAACAATATCGTTGATATTACAAACTACATCATGATGGCCTTCGGACAGCCTCTGCACTGCTTCGATGCCGACATGATTACGGGCGGCAAAGTCATCGTGAAGACGATGCCCGATGGCACTCCTTTCCAGACGCTCGATGGCATAGACCGCAAACTGAGCGACCATGACCTGATGATCTGCAACGCCGAGGAACCCATGTGCATCGGCGGTGTCTATGGCGGAAAGGGTAGTGGTACGTATGAAACTACGAAGAACGTGCTGCTCGAGAGCGCCTATTTCAACCCCACTTGGATTCGCAAGAGCGCACGCCGTCATGGCTTGCAGACTGATGCCTCGTTCCGTTTCGAGCGTGGTATCGATCCCAACGGACAGATCTATGCTTTGAAGCTTGCGGCCAAGATGTGTCAGGAGCTTGCGGGAGGTAAGGTTTCGATGGAGATTGTCGACAACTACCCCGAACCTCTGAAAGATTTCCCCGTGGATCTCAAGTACAGCTATGTAGATGGTCTCATTGGTCAGCATATCCCTGCCGAGGCGGTCAAGAGTATCGTAACCTCCTTGGAGATGCGTATTGACGAGGAAACGGCTGAGGGACTGAAGCTCACCGTGCCTGCCTATCGTGTTGATGTACAGCGGCCCTGCGATGTCGTTGAAGATATTCTCCGTATCTATGGTTACAATAATATCGAGATTCCGTCGAGCATCAACAGTGCCCTTACTGTCAAGGGAGATGTCGACAAGAGCTATAAGCTACAGAACCTTGTAGGCGAGCAGCTTGTCGGGGCCGGTTTCAACGAGATCTTGAATAATTCGCTCACAAAGGCTGCCTACTACGACGACCTTCAAAGTTACAAAGCCGAGAATTGCGTACGCCTGCTCAATCCGCTGTCGCAAGACCTCAGTGTGCTTCGTCAGACCCTCCTCTTCGGAGGCCTCGAGAGCATTAGCCGCAATGTCAACCGTCGCCGTGCAGACCTTCAGTTCTTCGAGTTCGGTAACTGTTATTACTTCCACGCTGAGAAGAAGTGTGCAGACATCATTCCAGGCGTAAGCTCCAGCCGCGACCCAGAGGTCATTAAGCATGTGCTCGATGCCTACTCTGAGGACTATCACCTTGGACTCTGGGTGACAGGTAAGCGTGTCAGTGGTTCATGGGCACATGCCGACGAGGATCAGACCTTCTACGGCCTGAAGGCTCAGGTGCTGAACATCTTCCGTCGTCTGGGCGTGCCCTTCGGCGCACTTGTATTCAAGGAGGGCATGAACGATATCTTCTCCAAGAGCATACTTATCGAAAACCGTGGCGGCAAGGTCATTGCTCAGCTTGGCATTGTAGCCAAGCGTTTGCAGGTAGCCTTCGACATCCCCACGGAGGTCTATTTCGCCGACATCGCCTGGCAACAAGTGATGCGCCTTATCCGCAAGGAAAAAGTCAGCTTCACCGAGCTGCCTAAGTTCCCTGCCGTGAGCCGCGACCTCGCACTGCTTGTTGACAAGACCGTCGAATTTGCTCAGATCGAAAGCATCGCCTACCAGAGCGAGCGTAAGCTGCTGAAGGAAGTCCGCCTCTTCGATGTCTATGAAGGTAAGAATCTGCCTGCCGGCAAGAAGTCCTACGCTGTCAACTTCATCCTGCAGGATGAGACGAAGACGCTGAACGACAAGGCTATCGATGCCATCATGCAGAAGTTGATACAAAACCTGACGAAACAGCTGGGAGCAGAACTCCGTTAGGATATCGCAGTCTCGAAATAACGTAATAATGAAATAACATAAAAAGAATAGAAAAAGTATGGGAAGAGCATTTGAGTACCGTAAGGCTGCCAAGCTGAAGCGCTGGGGCCACATGGCAAAGACTTTCACCAAGTTGGGCAAGCAAATAGCCATCGCCGTTAAGGCTGGCGGCCCAGACCCCGACATGAATCCTACGTTGCGTGGTATCATCGCCACTTGTAAGCGTGAGAACATGCCGAAGGACAACATCGACCGTGCAATCAAGAACGCGATGGGCAAGGACCAAAGCGATTACAAAGGCATGACCTACGAGGGCTATGGCCCTCACGGCGTGGCTGTTTTCGTGGACACATTGACCGATAACCCCACACGTACTGTTGCCGATGTCCGCAGCGTGTTCAATAAGTTCGGCGGCAACCTCGGCACAATGGGTTCGCTGGCTTTCCTTTTCGACCACAAGTGCGTGTTCACCTTCAAAAAGAAGGACGGCATCGATATGGACGAGCTTATCCTTGATCTTATCGACTATGGTGTTGAAGACGAATACGACGAGGATGAGGAAGAAGGTACGCTCACCATCTATGGCGACCCCAAGAGTTATGGCGCTATCCAGAAACATCTGGAGGAGCAGGGCTTCGAGGACGTCGGTGGCGAGTTCACCTATATCCCCAACGACCTGAAAGAAGTCACTCCCGAACAACGCGAGAGCATCGACAAGATGATTGAGCGTCTTGAGGAGTTCGATGACGTGCAGACCGTCTACACCAACATGAAGCCCGAAGAGGCATAAGTTATTTAGTAAACAAAAATCGCCATGTCAAGCGAATGTCTTGACATGGCGATTTTTTTTTGTTTTATCACATAGCAAACTAATCCTTGTTTTCACGCTATATGATAGTGTGTATTGCGTTAAAGAGTATTCCTCTAAGGATATATTTTCAGGCTAAAGCGCAAAAAAATCTCTACATCAAGAGTGATGTAGAGACTAATTCTTCTGTTTAGATAGTTCTTACTTGAGGCTGAATACAGGCTCCTTCTCGTCACCTTCGACGTTGAGCTTGTCTTCACGAAGCAACCAGCCCAGACCGAGGTAAAGGTCTTTTTCGCTCTTGGCTTTAGCTGCTTTCTTCAAATCTTTAGCGCTCATAGCGCCACTCTCATTGAGTGCATTCCAAATTGCACCTGCGATTTCACCTGCTTTTGCAAACATAATCTTTTTTACCTTAAAGTTAATAATACCCGCTGAGGGGGCATATTTGTTGTAAAATAATATATCTCTCAGCAGAGCGTTTTCTAAAAAACGCCGCAAATTTATAACTTTTGCCGATAATATGCAAGTTTTTCGATTAAAAACAACAGCAAATAGTCGTTATTTGACCTTTTAGAAATATAAATAATCGTTTTTGATTAAAATATCACGAAGTGGTTATATTGGATAATTTTCGTGTGTTGCGAGAGAAAATGATGGGCTATTCTTGAATGATTGATGAAGCACGGCGGCACTCATTCAGAGGAAGGCACGTTTAAGAATCATCAGAATGATGTCAGCCGGGAAGTTCTCAAATTTTGTGCGAATAGTTTTATTTTGATGATTGATCAGGCGCAAAAGATAATTCTCGAAGCGTGGTATTGTTTCCTTGTTGTCTTTAGAGGCAGTAGCCCAGACTCCGATGCACCGTCCTTTTTTAGGGTCGGAGTATACAGCTTGATGATTATGAACAAACCACCAATACGTGTCATAGAAAAGCTGTTGCTGCTTTTTTGTGAGTAATGCTTCAGGAAGGAAAAGCACGCGTTGGCTGCTAAGGAAAGGCTCTGGCGTCTCATCTGCATGTCGTAAACCTAATATCAACGGATAGGATGCCTTATAATAGGAATAGGCCGAAAGAATCTCACCGGCTTTCTTGTAGAGCTCGGTCCGCTTGCCTATACCGAAGTTATCGATAGCGGACAAAAATGAGATAGCATCATTGGCAGCTCGGGCAGCCGCGATAAGTGCAAACTTCTGCTCTTCATATCTGACATATCCCAACCGGTAAACTAACAGGATTGTGTCGATGAAGATAAAGTCTGGTGTGCTATTATATCGTTCATCCATCGCTATAGCTTGGGCTTTAAGTTCTCCTAAGACTGATACTGGTTCATGCGCTTCTTCACCTCGCTACTTAATTCGAGCACATCCCAAATGCCATCCTCCGAGAGCACCCCGCGTTTTAGATTTTGAGGCAAAAGTCCCTTCTCATCGTCGGCAAGGTCCTTGCGCCATTCAGCGCTACCATAATATTCGTTAAGTGCTGAGAGTGATTGCTGTGCCGTCTCAAACTTGTCGAGAGCCTCGTTGAGTGCATTTACAGCCTCCTTAGCCGTGTTCAGATGCTGCTCCATCAACTGGATTCTTGCTATTTGTTCTTTGTCTGACATAGTATCAATCGGAAATAGTCGGGCTGTTGTTTCTTTTTCTTTACTGCCGCAAAGTTACTTCTTTCGGGTGATAGCTGCAAGGAAAAGGGGATAAATATTCTTACAATTGCGATAAGGCTTGCAACTGGAATCTTATTTGATGAGTGGCCGCTAAATGTGATTTTCGTCCAGCGTCATAATTATCTTACAGTTGGAATCTTGTTTGATTATTGCCCGCTAATTCGTCCTCATTCCATAATTCCTCCGCTCTTAATAACTCGAATAACAGAATCCAAGCGTCTGCGCATCGGGTTATCGACCGTTTGGCTCACCTATTTTGTTTACGGCTTCAGCTGTTTGTCAAGTTCTTTCGTACGCATTTGGTCGGCAAAACCATGAAATCAGCTTTCGATGTTGAGGTCATTATGCCAGGTCCCATAGGCCGTTTAGCTTGGTTAAAGACGAAATACAAACGAGTATTTTGATTATTCCATGGCCTTGGAACAATCATTCCGTGACCATGGAATAATCATTCCAAGGTCACGGAATAATCAAAACGGTTGGGCGCGTTTCGTAATTGTACCGCGTGAGAAGGGGAAGTCAGCCTTTTGAATAAAGTCCTTTGTGCAGGTGGTTCAGCCGTCGGCCCAGACCGTGCGTGTCGGAACAGCCTTTGGGATTGAGCCCTTTGAACTCGTCGAAGACGAAATGGGGCATGTCATAATTGTTGACTATCCTAATGGCTGCGTTACACAGACTTGGAAAGTCCGCTCATGTGTTTTGTGGACAATAATTCTATTACTTAACTTTCGCATGCTCAGTTTCTAAAGGTTTTCAGGTCTTCAGGTCGCTTTTCGCTTAAAGGTTTTTAGATGAAGATAGCATAAGCTAAAAATACATACTACACCTCTTAACCTTAAAATCTTATAATCCAAGAACCTTAAAAAAGCCTCCTAACCTTATAACCTTAAAACCTCCTAACCTAATATTCTTAAAACCTTAAACCCGGACAAGTTGGGCACTTGCGAAACTTGAATACTTCCTTTTAGACATTAGGACATGACGCTTTGGTGACACTTTCGGTGCTCATAAATTACTTGGTGTACGATTTAAGGGAAGGAGCACACATAAGTCAGTTGCCCGCCAAAAGATCGTAGCGAATGTCGTCGCAGAGCATCGAGCATCCTGGGGTTGGGGGTTCAGCTCCACGCTCAGATTCTGCCTGAGCAGTCATCACTTGTTGAACGGGAACTTGGACGATACGTGTCTGGCAAATGGTGTCGTGCACCACTTCATGGATGACTTCGCGGATGATAGCTGGCTCGGAATCCCCTTTGTCTGCCTTCTCAGTGAGTAGGGAAGTGGCCGTTCCTGAGGATTGAGATTCTGCCAACTCTCGAAGGTGAGCGTTCCCCTCTTCCGTTGAAGAGAGGGTGGGAGAGAGGCTGTGTCCTGCGAAGAACCCAACCACTAAGGCCGCCGCCGTAGCCGCCCACCACAGCGGTGTCGGCCTCTTTTGGCTGCGCTTTAGGGGATTCGCAGCCACGTGCATTTGCTCATTCTGCTCGTCGCGAAGTTGGCGGGCAGCACTGATGATATCGGAATCTGTTAGTTTCATATCGTTTAGGTCATACGTTCGTTTCAATCACGAGTGTTATCTGTTTCTCTTTGAAATCTATTCCTTTGAGGAATTTAGTGGGGATTGTATTCGCGTAACTTTCTTCGGATAAGCTCCATCGTCTTGTGCAGCCGGCTCTTGACGGTTCCCTGCGGGATGTCGAGCACAGAGGCAATCTGCGGCCCAGTGAGTTCTTCCTCATACCGGAGGGAAAAGAGTAGGCGCAGGGGTGGCGGCAGGCCCTCAAGCACCTTGGCCAACGCCTGGCGCAAAGTCTCGCGGTCCATTTCTATTTCTACGTCCTCCGTACAGGCTGGCTCTGCATCGAGCGTAGCAAGATAGTCTGCTTCGTAGGCATTCGCGCGGTAGCGGTTACGACATAGGTTGTAGGCGATGGTGAACAGCCACGTATCAACCTTGCGCCCTTCTACGTAGCGGCCGCGAGCCTCGTAGAGACGGACGAAAGTGTCGTGTGTGGCATCCGCTGCCGCTTCCTCATCACCACCCAGCTGTCTGAAGAAGAAGCCTTGCAAACGGCGTGCATAACGACGGTACAACTCCTCGAAGGCCGCATCACTGCCGGCACCGACACGCAACATCAGCTCCTCGTCGCTACTGACTCGCTCCGCTTCCTCACTAAAAGGGAGGGAGAAGAATGTATTAGAATGACTGAATAGTTTCATCGTCTTTGAGCCTTTTTCGAGCCAAGGGTAAGTGCTCACTTCCTCACAGGGAAATCATGTGTAGTGTATTTAATCGGTTCTGTCCTAATGAGCACCCGTGTCTTGGCATTCTGCTCTGCGCGTTTCCGTTGTTGCGTGGCCTCGTCGTCGTCTGGATTTGCAATGAGATAGGGCTCCTGGACAACTTCGTAGTGCGGCCCTCCTTCGGTAACATGTTTGATATGGAACATATTGCCATCGAAACCATAGCCGCTGACGTTCTTCTTCACCATCTGGGCAAGGACATCCGTGAAAAGGCTGTTGAGCCACGCGTGGCGTTCTGGCGAATGTCTCTTGTAGTAGGGCATGAGGTCATTGAACAGCAAGAGGTAATTGAAGGCCTGAAGACCTGTTGACAGGCCAAAGCGGTGGGTGTTGTTTCGGTCATCGTGTGGTTGGAACGAGAGGCGTAGGTATTCCAGTCGGTAGCGTTCTTCTACATTGCGACGCTTCGTGGCCAAATTGTCGTAGGGCGTGGCGCTATAGCGCATGGTCAGTCCTTCGTTGTAGAGGCAGGCCTTCAGGTCGTCGGGCAACCCTTCGCCCACAATCAGTTGTGAGAGTGAACAGGCCGAGAAATAGACGGGGCGCTGCGCGTGCTGGCAGATGTGGCGGATAATGAGGCGCTGCTCCTCGAATTGTTCTTCAGTCTTGGCCCATCCGCTTCCAGGTTCAAAGAAGTCCTGCGAGAGACCTGCGCTCCGAAAGAAAGCCTCGAGGTAAGGGCGATAGCTGGCGCAGTTGTCGTTGTAGAGTAGCTTGTCGCGGTGTACGCCCAAGACCAGTTGGAGAATGAGCTTGCCAATGACATCTGCCTCGGTGGCACCGATGTAGATGGCCCCCTCGTCCATCCCCTGCAACTCGTTGAAGTGATACTGCAACGCCTCGGCAGGATATAGTCCGCTATTGAAGTAGCGAGTGAGCAGACGGGTGAGTTGTGTCGAGTCCTTTCCGGCTTTTTCCCTAATCAGGTAAGAAGCCCAAAGTTCGTAGTCGTTGGCCAGCGCATCATCGGGCAGACGTTCTATGGCACGGTCGGCAAACGAGTTGCGGGCACGGACGTAGGCTGCTAAGTCGTAAGGAGCCTCTGCATTTTTCTCGAACTGGTAGCCGCCCTCGTAAGCGCAATAATAAAAAGTGTAACTCTCGGGAATGGCCTGCTCCATGCGCGGCAAGATGTTGCACGCCTGCTTGTAAGCATCCTGCTGGTCCATTGGTGTGATAACCTTACGGGCATGATAGATTTCGAAGAGGTTACGCCATGCCTGCTCGTCCTTCGGCGATACCTGCACACGTTCGTCCCAACGGCAGAACATCGAGTCGAGTTTTACGGTGTCCAAGCTCCACACTTGTGAGTACGTGAAGCGCTCTTTTGTCTGGGCATGGGCGGCGATTAATGCCACAAGGGCAAGTATGAAGGTGGAAAATGCTCGTTTCATAGTCTTTTTTAATTTGCTGTTTTGCTGTTTTTGTTTCGTGAAAGCCGTTTGACGTCGTTTCGCTTTTCTATTACTGCATACACACGAGAACACAAAACGTTCATTAAAAGGTGTTTTTTCTCTGTCTTCACAAACAAAGATAGTGAATTATTACTGTACGAAAGCTGGATTTGTTGATATATTTGTATCTTTGCGCCTATAAAGCTTATACGAGATCGACAATGGACAATCAGCAAGAGATATTCCCTTTGGTGAACGAAGACGGACGCGTGACAGGCTCTGCCACACGCGGCGAGTGCCATAACGGCAGCAAGCTGCTGCATCCCGTAGTACATCTTCACGTGTTCAATCAGGCAGGCGACATCTACCTCCAAAAACGACCTGCATGGAAAGATATTCAGCCAGGGAGGTGGGACACGGCCGTGGGCGGGCACATAGATTACGGCGAAACGCCCGACAAGGCTCTGCAGCGCGAGGTGCGTGAGGAACTGGGCATCACAGACTTCACGTCCGAGTTCATTGCCAAATATGTCTTCGAGAGCGCGAGGGAACGTGAACTGGTGTATGTCTTCCGTTGCACCTACGATGGCCCTATATGCCCTTCTGCCGAGGAACTGGATGGCGGCCGTTTCTGGCCGATGGATGAGATTCGTGCAGCAATAGGTCACGACATCCTGACACCCAACTTTGAGAGTGAGTTCCGTAGGTTCTTCAACGCCTGTCTGGAAGGCTTGAATACGGAATCAGCGGCCAAAAATAAACTAAAAGAATAACGGAATAAGTGGATAAATTTAGTGCAGCTTATGAAAACACCTGCTTTGTTCAAAGAATATATATGGTTGGTGAGCACCATCTACCGTGCTAAAGCCATCACGCTCGCAGAGATCAATGAGCGATGGAAATGTACAGAAATGAGTGACGGCTTGGAAATGGTGCGTGCCACTTTCATCAGACATGTACATGCCATTGAGGACATCTTCGGTATCATCATCGACTGCGACCGCAAAAACGGCTACCGCTATTATATCAGCAATGAGCGTGTGCTGCGCGAAGACTCGGTGCAGAACTGGATGCTCTCTACGCTCTCCGTCAACAACATCATCAGCGAGAGCATGAGCATACAAGACCGGATACTGCTCGAGCATATCCCTTCGGACGGTGACGACCTTCAAGCTGTCATTGCAGCCATGAAAGATAATCGCCTCATCGCCATCACCTATCGCCGTTACGGTTCAGACAAAGACAGCACTTTTACGATTGCGCCGTATTGCATCAAGCTATTCCATCGCCGATGGTATTTGCTTGGGCGCTTCGAGAAAGGAGGGATGGCCGTCTTCTCGTTCGACCGCGTGGAACACCTGGAGGTGCTTGAAGAACGATTCAAGGTTGATGAAGATTTTGATGCCAGTAAATTCTTCGATGAATGTTTCGGCATCGTCGTGGGCGACGGAAGCTTGCCCACGCGCATTGTCGTCAGGGCTTACGGACAAGAACCTTATTACATGCGCGACCTGCCTTGGCATGCATCGCAACGTGAGATACGGCATACAGAGGATTTCGCCGACTTCGAGTTCCGCCTGCGCCCCACATCCGATTTCAAGGCTCATCTGCTGTCGAGAGGTGAATGGGTACAGGTCATGGAGCCACAATCCTTGGCAGATGAGATTGTCGTGTGGCACGAAAAAGCCATCGAACGCTACAGAAAGTAAAAAAAACTCTGTGCCTGTATCATGGTTTGAGACAACAGAGCATTTCCTTTGCACTCGATAACATGAAGTTTAACCCTCAAACACCTTCAAAACTATGTTTGCAAAAAGGAAACTTTACTTTACCGAGTGCTACCTCGCAGGCCGTAAGTATCACGAAGCCGATGAAGTGTGGGAACAGCTGAAAGTAGGCACACAGCTCCGCCTCCAAGCAGAGCCTGACAATCGTTTCGACCCCTATGCCGTTGGCGTTCTATTCCATGCCGCAGATAGCGAAGACTATCTCCTCGGCTACATCCCACGCGGCGAGAACAAACACCTCTCAGCCTTTCTCGAAATGGGATGGACAGACATCTTCGAGTGCCGCATCAGCAAGCTCGACGCCCAAGCGCATCCAGAAAATCAGGTATTGATGACCATAAAGATAAAAAAGAACCAACAATAAGAACAGTATGAAACCGAAACGCATTTCCTCTATAAACAAGCCGGACAAGTGCCCTCGTTGTGGGGCACCTGTCTATAAGATACTCTATGGTGAGCCTGCTATGTCCGAAGAAGACTACTTTAAGACCTATGGTGAACATGTCATCTTCGGGGGCTGCATCATCTCTGGGGATGATCCGACATGGGCATGTAGCCAATGCGGCCAGGAATTTTATCAACGATGATTATCAACTAATATGAGAACCATACAAGTACAGAACACGAATGGCGTCTATTCCTGTGATATTGGCATCACGAAGGAGGAATGGTTGGAGATTCTGAAGGACACCGGGACTTCAGAAAACTTCAAGGATGCTTTGCTACGCTTCTATTACATGCCTGGCCACAGAGGCTCATGTACTGCTGTCGGCAATAAAATGGGCGGGAATCCACGTGCGTTGAACATATTGATTTCCAAGTTTGGCAATCGTGTGCAGAAGCATTTTAAAGACCGCTTTGAAGTCATCGGCGTTGATGGCGACCCCAGCCGATGGATAATTCCCATGAACAATGGCAAGCGACTCTCGAAGGATGATGAAGGGTCGTTTGAGTGGGAACTGCGCTCAGAGCTGGCAGAGGCCATCAAAGAGTACTTGTATGGGTATCTTGTTGAGCAATACAAACGATTGCGAAGCCATCAGCCGTTGCGTAATGACGAATGGGATGAGCTGTACAAGTGGGAACTCATATCAGTGAGTCGGGGGAAAACCGCTTTTGAGATAGTGCGAGATCACGTCGCTCATCCCAGTAAGGCGGCAAAGGGAGGTTTCGAGAACCTCATAGATGCTGTCAGAGATAACAAAACTCTAAAGTATCTTGTGGAGAACAAACCATCAGAACTTAATGATGTGCTAAACCGTCTTGTGAATGAAGCAGAAACATTAGACAAACGCCTGTCGGATTACAAGGCATCGATGTCAGCCCTGCTTCCACCATCGGGTTACAGCAGCAAGGCCAACGACGAACGAACGGCCGCATCCATCCTGACGTGTTTCAACCCCAAGAAATACACCTTTTATAAATATAGGCTCATGTACGAACGCCTCTGTCTGTTCTTGGGAGAGCCTGAGCAAAAGACAGGGATGTGCTACACTCATTATTTGCAACTCTTAGCTCCACTCGCCCAGCTCGCAGCTAATGATGCATCGCTGCAAGCAGCGGTGAAGGAACAGCTGACGGGCATGGTGCAGAGCGACCTCCTGCTTGCACAAGACATCGTCTGGATGCTCCTCGCTTGTGGCGGCAAGCAGCGGACAGGCTTCATCTTCGACATCCTTTTTTCCACCAACAAAACTTCAACAGACATGACCATAAAGAGCAAATACGAGAAATACATCCAATTGCTGAAAGCCAATAAGAACCTGATTCTGACTGGTGCGCCAGGTACGGGCAAGACGACTATCGCCAAAGCCATTGCTGAGGAAATGGAAGCCGAAGTGGGCTTCGTACAGTTTCACCCTTCATACGACTACACGGATTTCGTAGAAGGCTTACGACCGCTGAATGATGGCAACGGAAATGTAGGCTTTGAGAGGCGGGATGGAGCTTTCAAAGGGTTCTGTAAGAAGGCACAACTATCACGCTCAATTGATAATCATACTATGACTGAACTAAATGATGCTCCAATTGTTTGGAAAGTATCATTGGCAGGGACTGGAGATAACCCAATAAGAACCGACTGCCTTAATAATGGCTATGTCAGAATTGGTTGGGATGCTTATGGTGATATAGAAGACTTTAACGAATTTGAGGATTACACAGATGGCGGACGTAATGTTTTGCGCGCTTTCCAATCGCAAATGAGAGAGGGTGATATTGTTGTTTCATGTTATACAGCAAAAGAGATTGATGCAATTGGTATTGTTGTAGGAGAATACGAATTCAAGAAATCCGGGGGGCGTTATCCTCGTTACAGAGCTGTAAAATGGTTGGTGAAAAATATTAGAGAAGAAATCATTGCACAGAATGCAGGAAAGAGGTTCACTTTGCCAGCTGTTTACAAGTCCAATATTTCTGCAGAGGATGCGTTGAAGATTGTTCAAAAGTATTCACCGCCAACAATGAAGGCCGATGACAATCGTCCTTTCATCTTCATCATCGATGAAATCAACCGAGGTGAGATTTCGAAGATATTTGGTGAACTGTTCTTTTCTATTGACCCAGGCTATAGAGGCGAGAAGGGGAAGGTGCAGACGCAGTATCAGAATATGATAGAGGACGGCGATGTGTTCAAGAAAGGATTCTTTGTGCCGGACAACGTATATATAATAGGTACGATGAATGACATCGACCGAAGCGTAGAGAGCATGGACTTCGCCATGCGTCGCCGTTTTGCGTGGGCAGAGGTCACAGCAGAGGAAAGCTATCAGAGGATGATCGCCGAGAGCGACGACTTCACCGAAGATGATAAGGAGGCTATTGGGCAACGGATGGCTGCCTTGAACGCTGCCATCCTCAAACCAGAACTCGGCTTGGGCGAAGCCTATCAAATAGGCGCGGCCTACTTCCGCAAATATCTCGACTATGAAGCGCAGGGTATGGATGCAGCGTTTGAGATGCTGTGGGAGAATCATCTGAAAGGACTTCTCTTTGAGTACCTGCGCGGCAATCAGAACGCAAATGCACAATTAGCGGAGTTAAAGAAAGCATACGACCAAAAGGCTGTCGAGCATGAGGAGGCTGATAAAGACAACGGACAATAACCTGAGCGGCGAGCCGTTTGATGCAGCGCTGCACTTGGAGAACTTGCAGCGTTTGGCTGCAAAGCCTCTGTGTGAGCTTTGCCTTGACGAGCACCCAAACTTGCTGATCTTCCCGTCGGACTTCGAAACGCACGGTGACGACATCGGCAAGCAGCATATCTTTGCGCTTGCTGAAGGACGACTCAAGACTGGTAATATCATGGGATTTGTCGGCTATCGTGGTACTCATGTGAGCATCCGTTCGCGTTTCGCTTTAGACGATCGTCATGATTATTTCTTGCACTACATGCTCCAGCGTGTCTTTGCCATCAACCTCTTCGACCTCAATTTCAACACTGATACAGAGAGCATCTTCGACTTCCTTATCTACCTCTTTCCATCGTTCTTGAAACGTGCCATGCGGCAAGGTATCTACAAGGAATACCAGACGCGAAGATACAACAATGCCAATGTACGAGGCAGGATAGATGTGAGCAGGCATATTCAACAGAACACGCCCTTTGCAGGACAGGTGGCCTATACCACACGCGAATATGCTACGGACAACCACCTCACGCAACTCGTTCGGCACGCCATCGAATATATTGCCAGTCACTCGTTCGGCGGAAACATTCTGAATAACGATGAAGAGATACAGGATGCCGTCAACACTATACGTAAGGCGACACCAACATACAACCGCAACGCTCGGCGTCAAGTGATCAGCCAGAACTTGCGTCCTGTCCGTCACCCTTATTTCAGTGAATACCGCAACCTGCAACACCTTTGTCTACAAATCCTACGGCAAGAGGAAATGAAGTATGGCCGCGACGATAATCAAATCTATGGCATACTCTTCGACGGTGCATGGCTCTGGGAAGAATACCTCAACACAATTCTTCACGACTGCGGCTTCGAGCATCCGATGAACAAGGCTGGCGTGGGGCGCAAGTACTTGTTCACGGACAACACGGGTTGGTATTATCCCGACTTCTTCAATGACCGTATGGTGCTGGATGCCAAGTATAAAGGTTATGCCGATTGGGGCTACGTGCAGAACACTGACCTCTATCAGATTATCACCTACATGCATGTGCTTAACGTTTCCACCGGCGGCTTCATCGTGCCTGTGGAATGGGCTGGCTGTCGTCTACCCCAGAAGAAGCTGACAGGCATTGGAGGTAGAGTGTCGATTGAAGGGATGCGCATCCCTCAAGCTGCCGTCTCTTTCTGTGATTTCGTGCATGATATGCATTTCGAAGAAACCAGATTGAAAGAGACTTTGAAGGTGTTAATCTAATGACACTCCGATAGCCCTCCCCACAGAGGGCCTGCTTTAAAGTGCTCACTTCCGCCTGCGGTAGAGGAAGCTGCCGATGGCGAGGAGGATGATGAGGATGGTGACGACGTAGGCCCATGGATGGCTGACGCGCGAGGTGGCGTGAATGACATAGTCTTTAGGGATGAGGCGTTCGCCCGTGAAGGGGTAGTGGATGATGCCGTCGGGGTTGAGCGATCCCGAGCCTGCATCGGTGATGGTGCCGGGCATCTGCAGCGTGTAGGGGACGGCGAAGGCGAAGATGGTCAGGCGATGCGCCAGCTCGTCGTTTAGCTGTTTGGAGACAGGCGTTTCGTCGTCGAAGAAGGGGGCGTAGGCGTCGGAGTGGAAGAAGTCGCGCATCAGTTGTGAGAGCTCCGTATTGCTCAGCCAGAGGTCTGCACCTTCTTTCATGAGGTAGTTGGCTAACGAGTCTTGCAGCTGAACGAAGCGGTCGCGAGGGACGGGAGGCGCGGTGATGGAGTCATAGTGATCGGAGATGAAGTGGAAGATGATATGGCAGAAGTTGTCGTTCAGCCAATGGGTGACCTTCGTCTCCATCTCGCTGAGGCGTTCGGCGGCCTCGGCACCCGTGAGCCCTGCAATCATGTTGGGCTCGCCCGTGAACCAGTAGCTGAGGAGCTGTATGTCGGCGAATGGCAGCGGGAAGGAGTCGGCAAGCCCTTCAATCGTCTCGGTGAAATCGTACTCAGTGTAGAACCAGCGGAAACGTCGATGCAGTTGGGCGCGGCTCTTCAACGTGTTGCCTCCCAGCATGAGGGGCATCTGCTTGGCCATCTCCTCTACGTTGTCGAACATGTGGCGAAAGGTGGTGGTCACGGTGTCGCCTGCACCTATGTCGGTGTGTGAGTCGTGGAAAGATTTGATGTTCAAACATTCGGGCAGGGGGTGCGACCAGCCTATGTTACCCTGGCCCCATGCTGAGTCTCGCTGTGCCTGGGTCATTACGTTACTGTAGCTGACGGCACGGATGCAGGTGCCGTTCTCGTTGATGATGGTATGCAGCCTCACGTGTTGGTCTTGGCACGAGAGGAAGATGGCTGCCGAGAGTAGCAGCAATAGGCGCGAACTAATGGTTTTCATTGATGTGTTTCTTAACAAAGGTGTAACTTAGGGTTTGCTGCCGCCCACGCTGCATGGAGCGCAAGTAGGCGTCCTTCAGGGCTGTACCCTGTGGCTGTTCGGCGGCGTATGACGTGGAGCCCTGCAGTGCTCGTTCGTCCGTGATAAGTTGGTAGATGAACAGCCCAACGAGCCATACTGCGGCTAAGGCGGAGATGGCACTTACTGCCATCCAAACGCGATTGGGGCGTTCCATTGGCCTCTCTGGAAGATTGGCCATGATGCTGTCTGTCAGCGCCTTGCTGTCGTCGATGGCAGGCTGTTGCCCTTGCAGGCTGTTGAGAATGTCGTCAATCTTATTCATATCCCATTTTCATTAAGCGTTCACGTATGGTTTGTCGCGCTGCGTAGAGGTTGCTCTTCACTTGCTTGGCTGTGAAGCCGGTGGCCTCCTCCACTTCCTGCGACGAGAGTCCTTCCAACTGTGAGAGCGTAAACACAAGTCTTTGCTTGGGGCTTAGCTTTTCGGCCAACAGGCGCACGATGGCCACCCATTCGCGGTTCTCCAAATCGTGCTGTCCGTCGGCAGAAGCGTAGTGCCGCAACACGGCTTCATCCTCTGGCAGGGCGATGATGCGGGTGCGGCCCTTCAGACGGTCGAGGCAGAGGCGGGAGACGATGGCATAGAGCCAGGTGGTGAAGCTTCGCCGAGAGTCGTACTTGCTGATGTTAAGCCAAACCCGCAGAAAAGTCTCCTGCATGGCGTCCTTCGCTTCGTCCTCGTCGGCCAGCATCTTCAGCGCTACAGAGAACACCATCCTCTGACACCGCTCAACGAGCTGTCGGAATGCGTCCTTGTCGCCCGTCTGGCATCGGCTGATGAGGATGTTGTCAATCTGCGTCATCGTTTTTTATTGAAGTGCGTTTGTTTATGATCTGCTTTCATTCGTGATACGACAGAAATGGATAAAAGTCAAAACGGAAGGGCCTTTTTTGCGTTTCGCCAAAAGAATCATAGCAAAGATACTTCATTTTATAGATAGAAATCATAGGTGAAAAGAGTGAAGAATGGGTTTTAATAACGAATGAAGAATACGGGTTCTTGTTTAGAATGAAATTACAATTCGAGTATTCACGAGCTGACGGCTCAGATCGACTTCGACTACGACCCGCGCCCGCAACCCGAGATCCGCTGGCACGACAGCATGTGGGATCTGTAGGCCGACGCACCGCACCGCCTATCTCACCAACCTGTACGCTCGTGGCACCGCGCCCAGCCGCTGCTGCATCTTGTACTTACGGCTCTTGGAATTAACGATTTCCACGTGCTTGGTGGGATAGATGTCAATGAGCGCGTCGGAGCTGGCAGTACGGGCAGTCGGACGGATCATGAGTGTTGTCTCGACGCTGCTCTTGCTGTCGATCCATTCTCGACGCTTCTTCTTGGTATCGCTCCATGTGGTGAAATGCCGGCTACTCTGATAGCGAAACTCGCGAGGCTGTCCCTCCTCATCGTAGGCAGCGCGCAGGTTGACCGTCCAGTCCTTCAGCTCGGTTTTCAGGAAGAGGTGGAGCAGGCCGAGCGCAAAACTATTGCCATATTCGGCCTTTACACACTCCAGCCCGCTGTGGCGCTCGGCTTCAAGTGCCACGCAGCGAGCCGTGTCGAGGTTCAGGTAGCCACGGTCGAGGTCATATCGCTTTGACCAGAAGATGAGCTGAACGACATTGCGGTTCCGATGTTCAAACTGCTCGTTCACAGCGAAGCGGTGCTGGCGCAGGAAACGGCTGTCGAAGGTCTGAATGAGGTTGTCGTAGAGCATGTCATTGAAATGCGTCCAGTGGAGATAAACGCTGTCTGGCTTGCTCGCGAGCGCAGTGTCCGCCCCATATACGATGTTCTGCTCTGGCACAATCCGGAAGAGGCTGTCGGCCCGCATCTGCGCCATCGAGGGCACGAGCAGGAGGCCTTGGCTCTCGAAACGGTTGGAAGTCACGGAGTCTGTAACCAAACGCTTGTCACCGCGTTGCAAATCCGAACCCATATCCCGATATCGGAAAGAATACTCGCCGAAGCGCGGCTCCGTCTGATAGTTCTTCGCCCGCTCCTTGATGAATCGTTTGAGCTTAGCGCGAATCCATGTGGGTTCGTCGGCACGCACCAGCACTTCTTGCATTGTGCGAACGTGCGCTATCTGAAAGCTGCTGTCTGCGCCTTCGGTTTGAGCCATGGTTATGGCTGGCAGCGCAAGTAGCGCTGCTGTCAGTAAGTGTCTCATTATGCGTTATTCTTGAAGTATCAAGCGACCGGAGGTCGAGCGCTTGAAGTAACAAGCGACTAAGGCCGATCGCACTCTTCATCGGCCCTATATTCCAGGATCTCACCAGGCGAACATTCCAGCACCCTACAGATGGCATCGAGCGTGGAGAAGCGGATGGCCTTGGCCTTGCCCGTCTTCAGGATAGAGAGGTTTGACAGCGTGATGCCCACCCGCTCCGAGAGTTCGTTGAGGCTCATCTTGCGACGAGCCATCACGACGTCGAGGTTCACGATAATCATATAGTCAACTGGTTTTCGCGGGCTGCGTTGCCGCCGATTCGATAGACCTGTGCGAAGACGAGCAACAGGAGCAGGATGGCAATAGCTCCGTCTTTAATCTCGATGACAGTGGAATTTTCTATGACAGGCTTATAGATCTGCCCTACATTCGCCTCGAAGATGGAGGAGAGGAAAGCCATGATACCGGCAGCGATGATGATGCCGACATTCCGCCGCGGGAACAGGTCGCCTTGTCGCAAGCCTCCCAACTGGAAGATGGCGAACAGCGCGCACAGCAGTAATAACGCGACCTTCGTCACGAGGTGACCATAGAACAGCAAATGGAAGAAGGTTCGCAGATCCGCGTTGTCTGTCGGCACAATCTGAGCATAACGATGAAATGCCTGAAAGCAGTAAGCCACGATGAGCAGCAGGCAGAAGACCAGCGCAGCATAACAGATGCAACGCAAGGCTTTAGTGGGTTGTGGTTCTGACATAGCAGTAATCTTTCTTTTGTCTAACTTGATACTTCGTCGAAGCAGAGGGCGCGCTTCCTCTTTCGACGCCGCAAAAGTAGATATATTTATCGAAAAACAATAAATAATCAATGTTAAACAATTATAAAGGCAGTCATCTCTCCCCCTTTTTATCAATTATGCCTTGCCAGACATCTCCTTGATGGCTTCATTTAATCACTTACAGATGGACGGAAGTCATGCTGCGTATTTCCTGGAGGAACTGCAAAAGACTATCAAGGCAGTAAAATAAATGAAGGTGGGTCCTTCAAGAATCCGTTGCTTTTCACGATACAGCGGGGCCTTAGAAGTGTGTTTCCACGTTAATGAACCATAAAAAGGGCGTTTTCGACTGCAAAGAAACACTTTTCTTTTCCTTTTTTTAGGGACGGTTCCAAGAAAAGTTGTACTTTTGCCGCCGAAAGTAATTAAATGTATGACAAACTATGGCAACAGCAATCGTTCGTAAGCCCGCTTCC
>OCVV011355416.1_pt1 | contig 95837 bp, 76 predicted proteins | sample 1539721 | NCBI WGS metagenome assembly OCVV01 (sample SAMN02144230, study PRJEB22623) | gut metagenome | biome: sheep rumen | host: Ovis aries | place: New Zealand
GCTAAGCGTTTCAAAGTGACCGGCACCGGCAAGATCAAGAGGTTCAAAGCTTATAAGCGCCACATCCTGACCAAGAAGTCCACCAAGAGGAAGAGAGATCTGCGTCAGTCCACAATTCTTGACGAGACCAACGTCAAGAACATGAAGAAGGTCATGCCTTATCTCTGATTTTTTACAGAGATTCTAAATCGGACAGGCAGGACTTGCAGAAGGCTGCTCTCTGAGAATCCGGATCAGGGATTTTGTGATCTTTCAGGTCATGCGGAGCAGCATTGACACAGAATTTCAGGAAAAATGAGAGGTAATTAAAATGGCAAGGATTAAAGGCGCGATCAACGCGAAGAAAAAACATAAAAGAGTATTAAAGCTTGCAAAGGGCTACAGAGGAGCCCGTTCCAAACAGTACAGGATTGCCAAGCAGTCCGTTATGCGTGCAATGGCTTCTGCATTCGCAGGCCGCAAGCAGCGCAAGAGAGATATGCGCAGACTGTGGATCACCCGTATCAACGCAGCTGCAAGGATCAACGGCATCTCCTACAGCCAGATGATGCACGGCCTTAAGGTCGCAGGCGTTGAGATCAACCGCAAGATGCTCGCTGAGCTCGCTGTCAACGATGCAGCAGGTTTTGCTTCTCTTGCTGAGATCGCAAAGGCAAACGCTTAATTTCCGGTGGAATAACCGCCTGACAATCGTTTTTTGAATCATGGAACCTGTCCTGCATTCTGCGGGGCAGGTTTTTCTTTCTTGTTTTGTATTCCCCTGCATGATAAAGTTATATAGGAAAGGTTCGCGGCAGCAGTAAGGCCCGGTCAGGGGCTGCCGTGAGGAGGCTGTTTTGGGAGAACGTGGATTGATTGATTTTTGCCCGTGAGAATGTGCTGTGTTCTCCGGATGAATGCCTTGTCTGTGTCGTGGATGAATAATTTCTGAAAGGAGTGCGGAAATGAAGCCTTATGCATTTGGAATCGATATCGGCGGAACCACAGTCAAGTGTGGCTTTTTTAACTCTGACGGTACCTTTGTGGAGAAATGGGAGATCCCTACCAGAAAAGAAGATAACGGAGCAATGATCCTTCCCGATATTGCGGAGGCAATCAAGGCAAAGCTCGCGGAGCACGGGGTCAGCATGGATGATGTCGAGGGAATCGGCGTCGGTGTCCCCGGACCTGTCCTTGATGACGGCGTGGTAAACGGATGTGTCAACCTGGGATGGGGAGTTTTCAATGTTGCGGAGAAATTGTCCGGTCTTCTGGGTGATGTTCCCGTACAGGTCGGCAACGATGCAAATGTAGCGGCCCTCGGCGAGCAGTGGCTCGGCGGCGGCAAGGGCTTCAAAAATGTTGTCATGGTGACCCTGGGCACAGGCGTCGGCGGCGGAATCATCATCGGCGGCAAAATTCTCGCAGGCAGCCACGGGGCCGGCGGCGAGATCGGCCACATTCAGATGCGCAAAAACGAGACGGCGGTCTGCGGCTGCGGCAAGAAGGGCTGCCTTGAGCAGTACGCTTCCGCGACAGGCATTGTCCGCATGTCCAAGATCCTCCTCGAGAAGGACAAAAAGGATTCCTCCCTGCGCAGCCTTGCGGAAATCACCAGCAAGGATATTTTCGACGCCGCAAAGACAGGCGACGCACTCTCCCTGAAACTGGTTGATACCCTGGGCGAAATGCTGGGAACCGCTCTCGCCCATATCACTGCGGTCGTGGATCCTGATGTTATTGTCATCGGAGGCGGCGTCTCCAAGGCGGGCCAGATCCTTCTCGACGCGATCGAGAAGCACTATCGTCCCGTGGCTTTCCATGCCTGCCGCAGCACCCAGTTCAAACTGGCTGTTCTGGGAAATGACGCCGGCATGTACGGCGCGGTCCGCATGGTACTCAACAGCTGAATAAGGAAACTGACGGCAGAATCTGCCGACTGCAGGGGACCGGGAGATGACTCCCGGTCCTTTTTTGTGTCCGGACATTTGCGGAAGGAGCGGAGTTTTAGTTCGGTATTTGCGGCAGAAGAGGTTTTTGTGATCGATATTTACGGCTGAAATGGTCTTTGCGCCGTAGACAATCGGCGGAAATTGTTTATTCCCACGCATTTCAGTGTCTGCTATAGTACTTGTGGCTTAAAACAGACTCGGATGACTCTGTGGAGTACAGAATAATACAAAGGAAGTGAAAGAAATTGAAACTTGGTGAATGGATTGCCAGACACAGAATACTGATTTTGCTGATCGGCGTGCTGCTTCTGGTCCCGTCAGTGATCGGTATTGTGAAGACGCGGGTCAACTATGACCTTCTGAGTTATCTTCCGGACACACTGGAGACGGTGGAAGGTCAGGATATTATGGTGGATGAGTTCGGCACAGGTGCTTTTGCCATGTGCGTCGTCGACGGTATGCCCATGAAGGACGTACAGAAGATGGCGGACGAATTCAAGCAGATCGACCATGTCAAGGATGTGCTCTGGTACGGTGAGGTGATCGACATCAGTGTTCCCACACAGCTGCTGCCGGACAATCTGAGAAAAAAATTTTTTGAGGGCGACGCGCAGCTGATGGTGGTCTTCTATGACGACACCACCTCCTCGGACGAGGCCATGGGTGCCCTGACGGAAATGCGCCGGGTTGCCGATGAGCGCTGCTTTATCGGCGGCATGACCGGTATTGTCACGGACATCAAGGACCTGTGCATGCAGGAACTGCCCGTCTATGTAGTCATAGCGGGTATCCTGAGCTTTATTATCCTTCTGCTTGCGACGGAATCCTATATTGTACCCGCCTTTTTCCTGATCGGCATCGGCGTCTCGATCCTCTACAACCTGGGCAGCAACTTTTTCCTGGGCTCCATCTCCTATGTCACACAGGCGCTGACGGCGGTCCTGCAGCTGGCTGTCACGACTGACTACTCGATCTTCCTGCTGGAGAGCTATGAGGAAAACAAGAAAAAGTATCCCGAAAACCGCGAGAAAGCCATGGGTGTGGCCATCAGCCAGACCTTCCGCTCGATCGTAGGAAGCTCCGTCACGACCGTAGCCGGCTTCCTCGCCCTCTGCGTCATGACCTTCGCCCTGGGCAAAGATATCGGTATTGTCATGTCGAAGGGAGTTCTGATCGGCGTCCTGTGCTGTGTCACCATCCTGCCCGCTATGATCCTCGTTTTCGACAAACTGATCGAGAAGACATCGCACAAGCGCATTATTCCAAGCCTGGATAAGGTAAGCGGCTTTATTATCCGCCATTACAGGGTCTGGGTCCTGATCTTTCTGCTCATGGCGGCGCCCGCCCTGTACGGCAGCAAAAACGTGAGCGTCTACTACAACATTGCCCAGTCGCTGCCGGATGATATCCTGAGCAATATGGCTAACAAAAAACTGCAGGATACTTTCCATATGAATGCGACGCATGTCATTCTGCTGGACAAGGATCTGGACGGAGGCACAAAAAGAAAGATCATGTCGGAGGTGGAAGATCTGGAGGGCGTGAAGTCCACAGTGAGTATCTCCTCCCTGATCGGTCCTCTTTTCCCCAGGGAGATGATTCCGGACGATATCCTGAATATGCTGGAGAGCGATCAGCACGAGATGGGACTGGTGGTGTCGGAGTATGAACCTGCAACACCGGAGGTAAATGCCCAGATCGCAGAGATCAACTCCATCGTGAAGACGAAGGATCCCGGCGCCCTGGTCATCGGCGAAGCTCCCATGATGAAAGACCTGGAGGATACGACCAATGTAGACCTGCAGCGTGTCAACTTCCTCTCCATGGCGGCGATTTTTATCATCATCCTGCTGGTGTTCAAATCCATCTCGCTCCCCTTCCTGCTGGTGCTGGTCATTGAATTCGCCATCAATGTAAATATGGCGGTCCCTTACTATCAGCACATCAGTCTGGCTTTTGTCGCCAGCATCGTCATCGGCACGATCCAGCTGGGCGCGACGGTTGATTACGCGATCCTGATGACCAGCCGCTACCTTGCGGAGCGCATGGCCGGCAGGACAAAGATGGAATCCGTTTCCATTGCCCACAGGACCTGCATCCTGTCCATTATCACCAGCGGTCTGAGCTTCTTCGTGGCGACATTCGGTGTCTCTGCCTATTCCCGCGTCGACATGATCGGATCCATCTGCACCCTGCTGGCAAGAGGCGCTCTGGTCAGTATGGCCTCGGTCATCCTGCTCATGCCCGCCATGTTCATCATCTTTGACGGCCTGATCATGCGCACGACCATGGGTTTCCGCAGCAAAGGAGCCTCTGCCGCCGGCAAACCGGCCCTCAAGAGCCGCTGAGGGAGCAGATCCATAAAACAATCGGATAAATGAAACAAGAATAAAGCCTGTTCTCCGTGGTGTGTGACTCCGGAGAGCAGGCTTTTTTCATGGCGCAGTGTCTGCGGCTTCAGTCACGGGACGGACACGCGGGACCCGCCATACAATTCTGAATTGTTTTGAGAAATCAGTTATCTTGCTGTAATCAGCAATAATCAGCAGCAAGCAGTGTAAAAGGGTCGATCTGCACCGACAAGCTCCCTCGTTGTGCCATTGTTACAAAAATATCAAAATAGTGAGCGCGCTAACTGACAAATTATACTATAAGGAAAATAAAAATGGTCTTCATTTTATGCAATATTCGTCAAAATAATCTAAAAATCGAGAATTGTATTTGTGCAATATTGGGATTATAATGTTAATGTCACTAATTTATATATACCGTACGGGGGAGAAAGTACGGTTCCTATTTGGGGAGGTGTTGATATGTATGCAATTATCTCGTTCATACCGATTGTTGTGACGATCGTCCTGATGGTCGGTTTCAACTGGCCCGCAAAAAGGGCTCTGCCCCTTGCATGGATACTCGCCGTTATCATCGGCGTTTTCGTCTGGAAAATGCCCTTTTTCAGCACAGACGGAACCAGTGCAGTAGGACAGACACTGACAGGTTTCCTCAGCGCGTTTGAGGTCCTTGTCATCATCTTCGGCGCGATCCTGATCATGAATACTCTTTCACAGTCAGGCGCGATGGCCGCAATCAACGGCATGTTCAAGAGTATTACTCCTGACGCAAGACTGCAGGCTATCATCATCGGCTTCATCTTCGGTGCATTCATTGAAGGTGCTGCAGGATTCGGTACACCCGCCGCTCTGGCAGGTCCCCTCCTGATTTCCGTCGGCTTCCCGCCCCTTTGCGCGGCAATGGTCGCCCTGATCTACAACTCCGTACCTGTATGTTTCGGCGCAGTAGGTACTCCTACCAACACCGCATATGCGACTGTCAAGGATGCCGTTACAGGCCTGGGCGGCAATGGCGATGCATGGAAGATGGCACTGACTTTCTGGTCTGCCCTTCCTCTGGCAATCGGCGCTGCGATCATCATGATCATCGGTGTCGGCTTTGTCTGCAAATTCTACGGCAAGGACAGGAAGTTCAGCGATGTCTTCCCTGTAGTCCCTTACATCATCTTTGTTACACTCGTCTTTGACGTATTCTATCTGCTGATCGCTGCATTCATCGGTCCGGAGCTGGTCTCCCTGCTGGCAGCCATCATCTCTCTGTTCGTCGTAATGTTCACCACCAAGAAGGGCTTCCTGGTTCCCAAGGAAGTGTGGACATTCGATAAGAAGGAAAACTGGGACAGCACATGGCTTTCCACCACCAAGGTTCCCGAGCCCAAGCAGAGTGATATGAACCTGGTCAAGGCATGGACTCCCTATGTTCTGATCGCAGCAATCCTCGTCATCACTCGTGTTGCCCAGAGATTTGAGGTCAACGCAGGCAATTCCGGCTGGGCTGACAAGCTCAAGGGCGTCACAGTCGGTACAGGACAGAGCAACATCATCCTCGGTGCAAACTGGAACTGGGCAATCTGCTGGAGCCCCGGTATTGTTTTCATCATCGTAGCTCTGATCACGATCGGCCTGCACGGCATGAGCGGCGAGCGTGTCAAGATGGCATGGCAGGGTGCTCTCAAGCAGGTCAGCGGCGCTGCAATCGCACTGCTCTTCGGCGTGGCAATGGTCAATATTTTCCGCTTCACTTCCATGCCCGCAGACCAGATCCCCGCAGGCGTGGCAGAGGGCGTCTCCTACTCCATGCTGTATGCAATGGCCAAGGGACTGGCTGACATTGCCGGCCGCGGCTATCTGGTCATCGCTCCTTTCATCGGTGTTCTTGGTTCCTATATGTCCGGTTCCAACACCGTATCGAACACACTGTTCAGCTCCCTGCAGTTCACTACAGCAGGTATCGTAGGACTTCCTTATGTCCTGATCGTTGCTCTGCAGAATAACGGCGGCGCGATCGGCAACATGATCTGTGTCAACAACGTTGTCTCCGCATGTGCGACAACCGGTACCAACGGAAATGAAGGCCGTATCATCAGAGCCAACATTATCCCCTGCGCAGTCTTCTGCATTGTCGTCGTAGTTGTTATGCTCGTTGCGATTGCGATGGGGATCAATCCGGAAGCACTGCCTTATGCATAATCAGGTACAGTGCAGCCTGAGAGATCCGCTTTGAATTGATTGAATGGCATGTTATGAAAAACATAAATGGGGTAGTATCACAAGGTGTAATCTGAAACTATTAACATTTATCAATAAAGGAGAATGCAAATGGCTCAATACAATCAGGTGACCCCCGAGATTATCGAACAGCTGAAGGTTGCGGCGAACGGACATGTGTATGTCGGAGAAGACATCAACGAAGACTACATGCGTGACGAGATGCCCATCTATGGCAAGAAGATGCCCGATGTTCTGATCCAGCCTCTGACCACGGAGGAAGTCTCCGCAGTCATGAAGATCTGCAATGACAATCTGATCCCTGTAACCCCCCGCGGCGCAGGTACAGGTCTGGTCGGCGCCAGCGTTGCCGTACTCGGCGGCGTTATGCTCGACACCCAGAAGATGAATAAGATTCTCGAGTATGACTATGAGAACATGGTAGTCCGCGTACAGCCCGGCGTACTGCTCAACGATCTCGCTGAGGATTGTGTACGTCAGGGACTGCTGTATCCCCCGGATCCCGGTGAGAAGTTTGCCTGCCTGGGCGGCAACGTCTCCACCAACGCCGGCGGCATGCGCGCAGTTAAATACGGCGCAACACGTGATTATGTCCGTGCAATGAAAGTTGTCCTGGCAAACGGTGAAGTCGTAGACTTCGGCGCACAGGTCAGCAAGACCTCCACAGGCTACAGCCTGATCAACCTCATGGTCGGTGCTGAAGGCACACTCGGCGTTATCACCGAGCTGACCCTCAAGATCATCCCTGCTCCCAAGGCAGTCGTATCCCTGATCATCCCCTTCGAGGATCTGGAGACCGCTATCTCCACAGTTCCGAAGATCAAGATGGCTCAGCTGGATCCTCAGGCTCTGGAGTTCATGGAGAGAGAGATCATCCTCTCCAGTGAGCGCTTCATCGGCAGAGAGACTTTCCCCAAGTCCCTGGACGGACAGGAGATCGGCGCATATCTGCTGGTCACCTTCGACGGAAAAGATGAAGAAGAGCTGAACAACGTTGTTGAGCAGGCCTGTGAGCTGGTTCTCGAGGCAGGCGCAATCGACGTCCTCGTCGCAGACACATCCACCAAGATCAAAGATGCATGGGCTGCACGTTCCAGCTTCCTCGAGGCAATCGAGTCCGAGACCAAGCTGCTTGACGAGTGCGACGTCGTTGTCCCGATCAACAAGATCGCTGAGTTCCTCACCTTCGCCAAAGAGTTCGGTGCAGAGTGCGGTCTGGAGATCAAGAGCTTCGGCCACGCAGGTGACGGCAACCTCCACATCTACCAGTGCAGCAATGACCTGGAGGAGGAAGAGTTCAAGAGACGTGTCGACAAGTACTTCAACGTACTGTACAAACGCGCTACCGAGATCGGCGGACTTGTATCCGGCGAGCACGGCATTGGCCGCGGCAAGATGAAATATCTGCGTGAGTGCCTGGGCGAGACATCCATCAACCTGATGTTCGGAATCAAGAAGGTCTTCGATCCCAACCTGATTCTCAACCCCGGCAAGGTCTGCTATCCGATTGAAGGTGTGGACTGAGTACAACCTGCCTGAAAGGCGCATAAAGTTTCACTATGTGAATCGATCCGCATGAGGCGGCCGGGACAGCTTTCCTGTTCTGACCTCCCGGCGGGGCATATTGGGATGTATATTGTATATGGAGGACTGCGGGATAACCGCAGTCCTCTTTTGTGCAGCAGAACTCCTGCACGGGGATGCGGCAGAACCCCTGCACGGGGATGCAGTAAAACTCCTGCACGAGCGTGTAGGGATTTGATAAGCAGTTTACAGCAGTTTCAACAGCAAGTATGCCGCCTGCTATCATTCGGTCTACCATTTTGAGATGATTATTGCTATAATTGTATCTGTTCAGCGGCATCAGACCGCAGAAACTGACAGACCGGCTTTTACGGAATACCCACAGAAGCTGACAGACTGAGCTTACGGGCAGGGAGGCCTGGCTATGTACAGGGTGAAGAATAATCGTTGCAAATATCTGGCCGCATTATTGCTGGCCCTTGTTGTGTTGATGGCGGGATGCGGCAGAACAGCTTCCGCTCCGGCAGCCGAGCAGGCTTCCGAGGATATGACAGAAGCCGCACAGGCGGCAGATACGGCGGCTGAGGCAGCCGCTGAAGAGGAAGAGAAGATCACACCTGAGAATGCCCTGGTAGGACTCTGTTTCGCCAGGTCGGAGACGGGCGACAACGAGTATTTGTACCATGCTCTGCAGGATGAGCTCGTACTGCACGGTTTTACGGCCGCCAATATTGTTGCGAAAGATCTGACCGGCAGAGATGAGAGGCAGCAGGAGGAGATCGATGAATGCCTGGCGCAGGGATGCTCGCTGATGATCGTGGCCGCAGTGGATGACGGGGATATTCCGGAAATCACTGACAAGGTGGCGTCGGCAGAAGCAGGGGTGGTGTTTGTGAACTGCACTCCCGACAGCGAGGAAATTCTCCGCTGGAGCGAGCAGGATCTGAACGCTGTCTGGATCGGCTCCACGTATGACCAGCAGCTGGCCATTCAGATGAATCTTCTGTACGATTACAGCGGGACGGACCGCGGCCTGGACTTTAATGAAGACGGCCATGTCGGAGCGCTGCTGATCGGAGGCGGTGAAGAGGCGCGCAGGGCACTTGAGGAGACTGTGCGCGATCTGGGCTCAGAGCTTCAGATTCTGGGAGAGACGGAGTCCTCCGATCCGGAGGAGATATCCGCTTATACACAGGAAATCCTGAATACACACAAAAAAGAGGCGGAACTTGTCCTCTGCAGCAGCGAGAGTAATGCTCTTGCGGCCTCGGACGGTGTCCAGCTTCGGCACAGGCTTGTCGGCAGGGACATCCTGGTCATCGGGCTGGGAACCCACGAGGATACCTGTACTGCCATCATCAACAAGCTGATGAGCGGATCGACTTTTGTGGATTTTTATGAGCAGGCCAAGCTCACCGCAGTTGCCGCGAAAGATGTGGTTGAGGGAAATCAGGCACAGAAAACGATCGCCGATGTTATTTTCAAGGTGACAGAGGATAACGCGCAGGAAGTCCTTGATCAGCTCTGGAAGACCAGGAGCGAGACCGCCGGAGAGGAAAGCACCGGCGGGGAGGAAGCGGCTGAACCTGAAGAAGATGCCGATGATGGAGAAAATGCTGATACAGCAGAAGAGGCGGATTCGGAGGAAGACACTGATTCTGGGGAAGAGACTGACTCTGAGGAATAAAGGCTCCGGCAGTTTAACGCTTGCCGGGGATGCCCGTGTTTGCAGGGCACAGGATCCGCGGACGGGTCTTGAATAGGACGGTACGAGTTTCAGGAGTTCAGGAGTTCTTTAAAAGACGCCGCTTACAGGGCGGCATGGAGGAAAGTGAATGGATTTTCAGAAATTTTTTGATGGAGATCTTTTCGACGCATATAAATATATGGGAGCGCATGTGCAGGACGGCGGTGTAGTGTTCCGCACATATGCACCCCAGGCAAACAAAGTCTGCATTATCGGGGAGTTCAATAACTGGACAGAGGAAGAAATGAAAATGCCTGTCCACTTCCAGTTCTATGAGATCTTTGTGGAAAATGCAAAGCCCGGCCAGATGTACAAATATGTCATCTACGGAAAAAACGGACGCGTGGAGCACTGCGATCCCTACGGATTCGGCATGGAACTGCGCCCCAACTTTGCCTCGATCGTCCGTGATCTCGATGCCTATACCTTCACCGATGAGGAGTGGATGAAGAGGAGGACGCGCTGCTACAACACGCCCCTCAATATCTATGAACTGCATCTGGGGTCCTTCAGGCGCAACGAGGCCGATCCCAACGGCTGGTATACCTATGAGGACATCGCGGATGAGCTCATCGACTATGTGAAATCCAACGGTTATACACATGTTGAGTTCCTGCCTCTGTCGGAGCATCCCTTCGATGGAAGCTGGGGTTATCAGAGCACAGGCTTTTTCAGCCCCACCTCCCGCTATGGCACGGCGCAGCAGCTTCAGAAGCTGATCGACCGCCTGCACAATGCGGGGATCGGTGCCATCATAGACTTTGTGCCCGCGCATTTTGCCCTGGATTACTATGGACTGCGCCAGTACGACGGCTCAGAACTGTACGAGTATCCGCCCAGCGATGTCTCCGACAGCGAGTGGGGCAGCTGCAACTTTATCTTTGCCCGCCGCGAGGTGGCCTGCTTCATGCAGTCTGCCGCCAATTACTGGCTCACGGAGTATCACTTTGACGGCCTTCGCATGGATGCCATCAGCCGTGTCATCTACTGGATGGGCAATGAGCTCCGCGGCGTCAATGAGACTGCAGTGGCTTTCCTGAAAAAAATGAATGCCGGCATTCACAGACTGCATCCGACCGCCATGCTGATCGCGGAAGACAGCACCTCTTTCCCGGGATGCACAAAGCCTGCCGAAGAGGGAGGCCTGGGCTTCGATTACAAATGGGATCTGGGCTGGATGAATGACACCCTGGATTATTTCATGAAGACCTCAGACGAGCGCTCCAAGCGCCCCGAGCTTCTGACATTCTCCATGTACTATTTTTACAATGAGCGCCATCTGCTCCCTCTGTCCCACGATGAGGTCGTGCACGGGAAGCGGACGATCATCGACAAGATTTTCGGCTCCTATGAGGAAAAGTTCCCTCAGCTGCGCTCGCTGTACCTGTATATGTATGTCCACCCCGGCAAGAAACTCAACTTCATGGGCAATGAGATCGCCATGTTCCGGGAGTGGGACGAGACCAGGGAGCCCGACAATTTCCTGCTCAAGTATCCCATGCATGACTCCTTCCACCAGTACATGATCGGTCTGAACAGGATCTACCGCGAATATGGCGCCCTGTCTTCTGCAGACTATGATCCTGCAGGCTTTGCCTGGCTTGCCATGAACGACCAGGGGCACGATGTGTTCGGCATCCGCAGAAACTCTGCGGCAGGGATTGCGGCATCGGGCACCGGCAGGGTCGGCGGAACCGGTGCTTCTGACAGGGGTACCTGTGACGTCGCGGCAATTTTCAACTTCTCTAACCGCGTACGCAAACTGACCCTCAAGCCTGAACAATCGGAGGAGTGGACCCTTATTTTCCATACGGAGTGGGAGCGCTGGAGCGGGCAGAAAAAAGAAGAGCCCGAGAAGATCAAAGTGACGGCGCAAGTGCCTGTCACACTGGAACTTCTCCCCTTCAGCGGCGCCCTGTACAGCATCCGTCCCTGATCAGCGGGGAGCTTATATGCGCAGAGCGGCTGCAGACATCCTGTGATCGCATTGGCGACGCTCTTTCGAGCGGTATGTTCCATGATCGAAAAGGACGAGAAAATACGGCAAAAAGCTGCTTTTGTCAGACAGGAAGAAAATGAAGAAAGCAATCATCAACATATTACTGATCGTTTTTCTGGGAGTACTGCTCTACAGCGGTTACCGTCTCTTCAGCATCTATTCGGAATACCGCAAGGGACGCGTTCTGTATGAAAAGACTTCGGACCAGTTTATGACAGAAAAGGAAGAGAGCGGGGAGGAGATCGAGACCGCACCGATCGAGATCGATTTTGAAAGCCTGCTCAAGGAAAACCCGGATGTGGCGGGATGGATCTACTGCCCTGATACCGTCGTCAACTACCCTGTCATGCACGGCGAGGACAATGATTTGTATCTGCACCACATGGTGAACAGGGAATACAATTTTGCCGGCTGTATCTTCGAGGACTGCGACAATGCCCGCGGACAGACAGACCCGGCGACGATCCTGTACGGACACAGTATGAACGATGGATCCATGTTTGCCATGATCCACGAATACACCAAACAGGAGTATTACGATGAACATCCGACCATGTGGTATCTGACCCCTACGCAGAATTACCGCCTCAACCTGGTGGCGGGATTTGTCGCAGAGGAGGACGATCCGGTCTACAATCTGTTTCAGACACCTCAGGAGATGCAGGCATACCTCAAGGAGGCATTGGACAAGTCCACCTTTCAATCGGATAAACAGTATTATCTGGAAACAGTCGACAGGATCATTGTCCTCTCGACCTGTGCCTATGAGTTCAATAACGCGCGCTATATCCTGATCGCCGTACCTATTCCGATCGGATAAAAAAACCACGTGGCGGAAAATAACACTTTTTGCCCGCAGGTCCTTTTTCGGCGCGCCGGCAGCAGTACTGCATACAGAAAAACCATATAACTGCACTGAAAAAGCCAGAGGAAGAGCGCCTCTGGCTTTTATCAATATGGTTATATCTTGATGTGGGGAAGACCGCGATTTTTTTGTACAAAACCCGCGGCCTGAGCCGCAGAATACGCGCGTAAAGAAGGAAACCTGATTCATTTATGAAAAAAACTCAGCCCGGGGCAAAGGATTAACGCGCAAAAAGGGTATCCGCCCCATCAAACATCTTCATGACCTGGCGGGCAGCTTGTACCCGTTTGTAGAGACTTCGGCGATCTTTGTGCCCAGCTCATCTGTGATGCGCACTTTATAGAAGGAGGTCGCCCTGCCATCCTTGAGGACCTCGGCTTCGCCGATCAGTATCTTTCCCTTTGCGGCCCCCAGAAAGTTGATCTGACTGGAAAGCGTGACTGTGGCACTCTTGTCATACTCGTAATTTGTCGCGACTGCGAAAGCAAAATCAGCCATGGTATAGTAGACGGCGCCCATGACCCTGTTGACAGCATTTATATGCCTTTCATCTATTTTCAGCGTAACTTTTGCATATCCGGGCCGGGCGTCCGCGATCTCGATGCCGGTCGTCCCGGTCGCGTATGCGTCGTTTTGAAAAAAATTCCTGACTTCATCAAGTGTCTGCATCTGATAACTCCTGTAAATGATAGATAACGGGATCCTATTCTCTGCAGAGAACATCAAACGCTATCCTATCACAAAAACAGAAACTATTCCATGAAAAGATGTTGAAATCTTTGAGGGCAGGAATCCTTCAAAAAATATCCGGATATGCATTTCCGCAATCTGCAGCATGTATTTTTAACGTCTTGCAAAAATGCATGGGAAATAGGATAATGAGATTCGTGCCGGAAAACGGACGACGGCGGCGGGACTGCCTGTGAAACAAGGGGAGTCCGCAGAGGCCGCGGGAAGGGAGAAGCATATGCCGCAGATAGACCTGATCACAGGATTTCTGGGATCCGGAAAGACAACTTTTATCAAGAAATACGCGAGGTTTCTGATCGATCAGGGACTGACAGTGGGAATTCTGGAAAATGATTACGGTGCGATCAATATCGATATGGTGCTCCTGGAGGATCTGATGGGAGACAACTGCGATGTGGAGATGATCGTGGGCGGAGACGGAATCATCTCTCACAGGCGCCGGTTTGCCACCAAGCTGATCTCCATGGCAATGATGGGATTTGACCGCATCATCGTGGAACCTTCCGGCATATACGATACAGATGAATTTTTTGACGCCATGTCGGAAGAGCCTCTGTGCAAATGGTATACACCGGGCAGCCTTGTGGCTATCGTCGATGCGGGAATGGAGGATGAACTCTCTGAGGAGTCGGAGTACCTGCTGGTCTCACAGACAGCCAATGCAGGTAAGATCGTGCTCAGCCATTGTCAGGATCTGGAGGGGACAGAAACTCCGGCGGAGACAAGAGACCGCATTCTGAAACACCTCAACCGTGCCCTGGAAAAGTTCCAGTGCGACAGGCGCCTGGATGCGCAGGACATACTGGTCAGGGACTGGGAGGCACTGACCAAAGAGGACTTTGCCTCGATCGTCATGGGCGGTATGATCCCGGCGGATCATGTCAAGATCCCTGTGGAGCATGAGAACGGCTACGGTACCCTGTTTTATTTCGGAACACACATGGACGGGGAAAAACTGCGCAGGTGCATCGCAGAGACCCTGGAAAATCCTGCCTGCGGAAATGTCATGCGCATCAAGGGATTCGTCCGGACAGGTGAGGACAGCCGTGTGCAGATCAACGCGACCCGCAGAGAGACCAGGATTGAGCCGACTGTCTTTGCGAGGGAAGTACTGATCGTGACAGGAGAGGACTTGCACCGGGACTGCATCGATGCGATCTGGGCAGAGGATTCGGAGATTATCACTCCCGGCGCATAAAAAACGAGAGCGAAAAATAAGGCAGCGGCCTTATTTTTCGCTCTTTTCCGTTCATTTCAAATATTGAAAAATGTAATCAGAGGACTTCCGTGTCACTCGAAATCATCGATCAATTCTCCCTCTAAATATTCGTATTCTTCCTCCTCTTCATAGTATTCTTCCTCCTCTTCATAGTATTCTTCGTCCTCGTCCTCGTATTCTTCCTCCTCATACTCATACTCCTCCTCATAGTATTCCTCATCCTCATATTCTTCTTCGGATTCCTCTTCCGCCTCCCGGGCAGTTTCTGCTGTTTGGGAGGTGGAACCGTCAGTTTTTTCCATCGCAGCATTTTCGCTCATGGTGACGGCTTTCTGCCTGTCCGCTTCGGTTTCTGCAGCAGGAGCTTTTACTGTGTTTGCGGATGAAGGGGATTCTTCCGGTGCCGGGCTGTAGGTTTCGGCACTTTTTCCGCGCAGAGAGGAGAGGATTCCCGCGCCCGGGTAGGAGCCTGCCATGCGGGCATTAAAATACATAATGACGAGCAGGCATACGGCGGCGCCGGCTATGGTGAGGGCGGGGCGGATCAGTCTGCCGGGGGAGAAATCGGATTTGGATTTAGGAATAAAGGGAGCAGCTTGTGGCGCGGCCCACTTTTCAGCGGCCTGCTTTTCGGGAGCCCGTTTTTCGACGGCCTGTTTTTCGAAAGCCCGTTTTTCGGCAGCCTGTTTTTCGAAAGCCCCTTCTTCAAGACCGGTATCCGGGGAAAGGGGAGCAGATGCTGTGTCAGACAGAGTGTCCGGGGATTGTTCGATCACATGGGTTGTTTTCGGCGGATTGGTTTTGCGCCTTTTTCTTCTATGTTTTTTTTGACTCATGAGAGATTCCTCTGACTTTGAACGGCACAGGCCGCTTTCTTACAGAAATGTTGCTTGGTCATCCGTAAATCGGTCCCTCTTATTATATACAGTTTGTGAAGAGGGTTCTACTGAAAAATGTCTTCGGCGGCATTTTGGCACCCCTTCAGCCTGGGCGGATCCCGGGTCCGGTGAGTCCTGAAAGACCAGCCGGCGCATTCCTGTGACTGCAGATAACAGTCGTAACAGTCGTGTGAGGCTTCACCAAAATGACTATTTACCGGTTCCATGTTATAATGTCGGTGCGAATAAGAGACCGGGGACTGGTTTTCAGTATTGAACGGAGTTTGAAATGAAACAGAATCATGGAAAATCGGGATTAACTGCTGACAGAGACAAGAAGATCTGGAAGATTTTCGGCACGGACTATAAGGAAATGACAAAGAAGATCCTTGCCGCTGCCGACCTTGCGGCAAGGATCGGAGACAAAAAGGCCAGGATCGGCATCAAGCCCAATCTTGTCGTGGCATCTCCGGCGCAGTTCGGGGGCACAACGCACCCGGAAGTTGTTGCCGGGATCATTGAATATCTGCAGGAGAGAGACTTCTCGAATATTATTATTGCAGAGGGCTCCTGGGTGGGAGACCGCACTGCACTGGCCTTCGACTATTGCGGCTATAACACACTGTCAGAGCAGTACGGCGTGCCGCTTGTCGATACACAGAAGGAGAAATGGCATGAAGTCGACTGCGCGGGCATGAAGCTCCAGATCACAAATGTGGTCGACAGGATTGATTTTCTGATCAACGTGCCGGTCATGAAGGGGCACTGCCAAACCAAGATGACCTGCGCCCTCAAGAACATGAAGGGCCTGCTGCCCAACAAAGAGAAGAGCCGCTTTCACCGCATGGGCCTGCACAAACCGATCGCGCACCTGCAGTGCGGTATCCATCAGGATTTCATTGTCGTCGATCATATCTGCGGGGATCTGGACTTCGAGGAGGGCGGAAACCCTGTCGTCCGCAACTGTGTCATGGCGGCCTCAGATCCTGTCCTTGTGGACAGTTATGCCTGCCATCTGATGCAGTATGATGTCGACGAGGTGCCCTATGTGCGCCTTGCGGAAAGACTGGGCGCGGGCACGACAGATCTTTCTCAGGCGGAGATCATCCGGCTCAACGTCGGCAGCGAGGAGGAGGAACTTCCCCGCCAGGACCGCATCCTGGAGGTCTCCTATGCTGTCGAGGAGGTCGATTCCTGCAGTGCCTGTTACGGAAACCTTGTCCATGCCCTGAATCTTCTCAGGGAGGAAGGGCTTCTTGACAGACTTCACGACCGCATTGCCATTGGACAGGGCATGCAGGGGAAAACCGGCACTCTCGGGATCGGACGCTGTACAAAGGATTTTGATACCTGTATCATGGGATGTCCCCCTGAACCGGAAAAAATCTATGACGAACTGAAGGCATACATTCTGGCACATGCATGACAGGAAACTCCATGTATGGATCCTCATCTGATCAGGGAACGGCAGGAATTTATTTTGGAAACATACATTTTTGACAATGAGAAGAAAACAAAGGAAACCAAAAAGCGTGCAGGCAGGGTGCCCGCACGCCTTTTCGGTGTATTGCTGCTGCTTCTGATATTCGTTTTTGCGGCAGGCTGCGCAAAAACCGAGACGGTACACGCGGATCCGTCAGTGATCCGGGATGAGAAGGCCGGGGCAGCGGAAGCCGGCCCTGCCGACAGAGGCGGGCGGCAGGGAGGGAAAACGGGCATGGAGGCGCTGGGGACAGCGCTGAAAGAGGAAGCCCCGGAAGACTCCCCGGATGAATCATCAGAAAAAGCCGCGGATGCCTCATCAGAAAACGCAGCTCTTGTCTCATCAGACAGTTCTCCGGATGAAGAGAGCGGACAGAATAGACCGGAAGCGCAGACAGCAGAGACGCCTGCAGAAGAAATGCAGGACAGGGGAGAGGAGAGCACAGAAGTCACCTTCACCGCTGTCGGAGACAACCTGATCAACGAAGTCCTGTATGAGCAGGCTGCGCAGAGGGCGGAAAACTCGGGAGAGGACAGGGAGTATGATTTTGCCCCCTGCTATGCGGAGATCTCACCCTTTATCAGGGAGCATGATGTCAACTGGATCGACATCGAGACGCTGATGACAGATACCCTTGAGCCTTCCGGCTATCCGGGCTTTTCCACACCCGGAGACAGCGGACGGGCCCTGATCGATGCGGGCTGGAACGTGTTCAGTCTCTGCAGCAATCACACCTATGATCAGGGCACAGAAGGAATCCGGCAGTCCCTTGCCTTCTGGAAGACCATGCAGGAAGAGGCAGGACCGGCAGGCGGGATCTGCTGCACGGGCCTGTGGGAAAACGGAAGTGAGGAGGATATTCCCGTCCTGACCTGCAAGGGCAGAAAACTGGCCTTTCTCACATATACCTACGGCACAAACGACATCGAAACCCCTCCGGATTCACCGGCCCATGTGATCTATCTGGAGGAAGAGGAACTGATGGCGCGCCAGATCGAACTGGCCCGGGAACAGGCGGACGCCGTGATCGTGAGTCTCCACTGGGGAGAGGAATACAATCACGAGGAGACAGAGGACCAGCGGGCGCTTGCACAGCGCGTGGCGGATATGGGCGCGGATCTGATCATAGGAGGCCATCCGCATGTAGTGGAGGGGGCAGAGATGCTGACGGCGGCCGACGGCCGCAAAGTGTTCTGCGCCTATTCCCTGGGAAATTTTCTCTGTGCGCAGAATGCCATGCCCAACCCCGATGCCATGATCGGTCTGCTGCTGTCCTGCACCTTCCGCTTTACGGAGGAGGGCATGACGGTGGAAGACCACGCTCTGATCCCCATCCTTTCCGATTACGGAGAGGAGTATGCGGACGACCATGTTGTCCTGTATTCGGACTATTCGCAGGAAGAAGCTCTGGCACACGGCATGCGGACCATGTACGGCTTCACAGAGTTTGACTATGACTATGTCCGGGATATGCTGACGGCTGTGGTGGGCGAAGAGTACCTGAAGCTGCCCTGACCAGCCCGCAGACAGGCAGATGCTGCCCTACAGGGGAGTCCCGGGCATAAGAAGGAGAAACCGGCAGCAACCATGAGCGGGAGAAACCGGCAGCAACCATGAGCGGGAGAAATCGGTAGCAACCATGAGTGGGAGAAATCGGCAGCAACCATAAGCAGAAGAAACCGGCAACGCTCATGAGCGCAGAAGCGGGAGAGAATGAGATGACTCAGCAGGATCATACCTATATTGCGATCGATCTGAAGTCCTTTTATGCCTCCGTGGAGTGCATGGACAGGGGGCTTGATCCGCTGACGACAAATCTGGTCGTGGCGGATGCTTCCCGCACGGAGAAGACGATCTGTCTTGCCGTTTCCCCCTCCATGAAGGCATACGGTATCCCCGGCCGGCCGCGCCTCTTTGAAGTCGTGCAGCGGATGAATGAAGTGAACAGGGAGAGAAGCCGGAAGATCAGTGCTTTTTCAGAAAAGGCCTCCCGGAGCAGTGAGGCGGCCGGCGAAGCTGCTTCCGACAGCCCCTTTTCCGCCAGTTCCTGTTCTGCGCCGGAGCTTGCGGCGGATCCGACCCTGAAGGCGGACTATATCACTGCTGTCCCCCGCATGGCGCATTACATCGAATACAGCACCAGGATCTATGAAATCTATCTCCGCTATATCGCGCCGGAGGATATCCATGTCTATTCCATCGACGAGGTCATGATGGATGTGACAAGGTACCTGGTCCTCTACAAAAAGACCGCCCACGAGCTTGCCATGGAGATGATCCGGGCGGTTTTGAAGGAGACCGGGATCACAGCCACTGCGGGCATCGGCCCCAACCTCTATCTCTGCAAGATCGCCATGGATATAGAGGCCAAACATACGGCTCCGGACGCCGACGGCGTGCGGATCGCCAAGCTGGATGAGATGAGCTATCGCCGGAAACTCTGGAGCCATCGCCCCATCACCGATTTCTGGCGTGTGGGCAAAGGGACGGCAAAAAAACTGGCTCGCTACGGCATGTTTACCATGGGGGATGTCGCAAGGTATTCCCTGAAGGATGAGGATCTGCTCTACAAACTGTTCGGGGTCAACGCGGAGCTTCTCATAGACCATGCCTGGGGCTGGGAGCCCTGCACGATTGATTATATCAAGGCCTACAGACCGGAGAACCGGTCCTTCAGCGCCGGACAGGTCCTGCAGTGTCCCTATGAATTTGAAAAAGCCCGGATCGTGGTGCTGGAGATGGCGGACGCCGCGGCCCTGGACCTGGTCGAAAAGCGTCTTGTGGCGGACCAGATGGTACTGACCGTGGTCTACGACAAGGGGAACCTGACCGACCCCGCAATCCGCGAGAAATACAGGGGACCTGTGAAAAAGGACTGGTACGGAAGGATGGCCCCCAAACCTGCCCATGGAACGGTCAATCTCGGCCGCCATACCTCTTCCTCCAGGATCATCACCGACGCTGTGCTCGATCTCTATGACAGGATCGTCGATCCGGATCTCCTGGTCCGCAGAATATTTCTCGTGACCAACCATGTCATTGAGGAGGCAGAGCCGAAAAAGGTCCCGGGAAAAGATCATCCCCTATACGCACATGCGGACAGGGGAAAGAATCGGGAGAATCACGGAGAGAAGGATGCGGAAGTAGAAGGGCGGGAAAACCGGAAAACAGACAGCGGAATAATGCCGGACAGCGGAGAAGATGTGCAGGCCGGCAGCTGGCAGCAGCTGGATCTGTTTACAGATTATCAAGCTCTGGAAGAGAAGAAGGAGCGCGAAAAAGCTGCTCTGGAAAAGGAGCGCAGGCTGCAGGAGGCCATGCTGCAGATCCGCAGAAAATTCGGCAAAAATGCGATCTTAAAAGGCACCAGCCTGCAGGAAGGCGCCACCATGCGGGACCGCAATCAGAGTATCGGAGGACACAAGGCCTGACGCAGAGAAAAGAAGTAAGAAGGACAGGATCAAAATGACTGACCAGTATGAAGATATCATCAACCTTCCCCATCCGGTTTCCAAAAAGCACCCGCAGATGTCCATGGAAGAGCGGGCCGCCCAGTTTGCGCCTTTTGCAGCGCTGACGGGGCACGGGGAAGCAATACGGAAAACGGCGGAGCATGTTGCCGAGAGTTTTGAGAAAGAGGAGTTTATTCCAGAGGCTCCTCACCGTATTTGAAGAGCAGAAGATTTGCCTCATCCACACCTGCCTTCTGGTTGATCGCAACGGTGAGGATGATATCCCTGCGCTTTCTTGGATAGAGCACGGCATTGCCGCTCAGTTCCAGTGCCCGGGTCGTCTCTTTGAGACTCAGACCGGCACCCAGGCATAGACGAAGGACTTTGTCCTGACCGGGATTTCGGGTTCCCTTCATGACCTGATAGAAATAGGACCGTTCCAGGCCGCTCCTTTGGATCAGCTCAGCACTGTCCATGCTGTGTACAGCGGGCAGAGAGCGGAAATATTCTGCAAAAATTCTGAAGTTCCCCTTTACTCTGGGAATTTCCATATACTGCTCCATTTCCCGCGGGGAATCTATTTTGGCAAGTATTTCAGCCAGCTGTTTTGTTGTGGATTTATTCATGGCGCCCAGTCTCCCTGAGATGACAATAATACCCGGAAATATGATAGATCATTTCGATTTTATCATATTTCCGGGTGTTTTTTATCCACACCAAACAATAACTTCATTGCACAATGCCTGTGGCATCAGTCAGGAGATCAATGCAGGGCTGGCTGGCGAGTTTTGTTTTTATCCCAGTGGCTTTTCCCCGTATTTGAAGAGCAGCAGGTTGGTATCATCGACATCTGCCATCTGATTGACGGCGACCGTGAGAATGATATCCCTGCGCTTTCTCGGATAGAGAACGGCATTGCCGCTCAGTTCCAGTGCCCGGGTGGTTTCCTTCAGGTTCAGATCGGCAGCAAGACACAGCCGCAGGACTTTGTCGCGCCCGGGACGGCGTGTACCTTTCATCACCTGGTAGTAATAGGATCTTTCCAGCCCGCTGTTGCGGATCAGCTCGCCGCTGTCCATTTCCTGCACCGCATCCAGGGAACGGAAATAGTCCGGAAATGTCTGAAAACTGTCCGCCACCTTTGGAAGATCCATGTATTCTTCCATTTCGCGGGCGGAGTCAATGTTTGAAAGAATCTTTGCAAGATTACTGGTTGTAGAGTCTTCCATGATGTCCGGACCTCCTCTTCTTTTGGCATATTTTACATCTGTTCTGAGCCATTATAAATCATTTTTCCATGCAGGCTGTGGGCTGACAGCCCACCAAATAGATACTTCCAGCCGATAAAATGTTTTTTGACAAAGACGGAGAAGACATATACTATTTGACGTGAATGAACTTCACCGCTGTAATTCGGAGGGACAGAAGGGATGCCATTATCTTGTCTGATGTGACGGATTGTTTCTGTGCTTTTTCTGTCCGGGGGTAGTGATTTACAGCACCACAGAAAATGCGGTATTTTCTTTTGACAGAAAAAAGAGGAAAGCATAAAACGGCGGTTGAGATTCAAACAGGGTATTGTAAAGGAAACAGAAAATGACGGAACTGGAAAAGCTGTGCGAACAGGCACTATATGAAGAAATACAGGATCTGGGAGACGGAAAGTCCATCGTCAGGGATGTCCCGACGGGCAGACTGCTCTACAGGAAAGTGCTGACAGTCTACAACATTCAGGTTTTTGCATTTCTGAAAGATCATAAAAGCCGGCATGTTCCCCGGGTGGAGTCCTTCAGAGAGGATGAGAATACCCTGATCGTCATTGAGGAACTCGTGCAGGGCAGAACGCTGGAGGAGATATTGGGTGATGACGGGGAACCCCTGTCGTTTCAGGAAAAAATCCGCATTCTGACGGAACTGTGTGACGGCCTGTCTTTCCTGCACAGTGCGCAGCCTCCCATTATCCACCGCGACCTGAAGGCCTCCAATATCATGCTGACAGAGGACGGTGTGGTCAAGATCATCGATTACGATGCCGCCAAGGTCTATATCAGCGGAGAGAAAAAGGACACTGTCCTGATGGGCACTCACGGGGTGGCGGCACCGGAGCAGTACGGTTTTGCCGCCTCGGATGTGCGCACGGATATTTTCGGGCTCGGCAAGCTGATCGAGAGGATGCTTCCGGACAATGCGGATGCTGCCGGGATCGTGGAGAAAGCCACCCATATGGATCCCCAGAAGCGCTATTCTTCTGCAGCCCAGATCAGGGAGCAGATCCTCCGCATCCGCGAACATGCATCTTCCTTTGATACCCGTCTGGAAAAGCTGGTTCCGGGCTTCGACCCCCGCCGAAAAAAACACCGCCTTCTGGCGCGCGCCCTGGCTGTTGTTTTGTGCGCGGCAATTCTGCTGGGCTGTGCGCTTGCAGTCTGGAGATTGGGGATTTATCCCGAAAAGCGGCGGGAAGCCATACATTCCTGGCTGGATGCCATACAGACTGTGGCGGAGAATGAAGGTGATACAGGCGGGGTGATTGACAGCTTTCTTGTTCAGTTCCCCTATGAAAAGATGAGCGGGGAGGAACAGCGCCTCTTCAGAGATGCCATGGAAGACGCCCTGGCAGAGTACACGGCGGCAGATGAGAGGACGGAATCTTTTTACAAAGTGCTTTCAGACCGGCAGGTTGACGAACAGGACATCGAAACCATCCGGCAGTATGCAGAAACCGAAAGGCTGCTGGACAGCGGAGCCTTTGAGAGTGCATTCAGCAAGCTGAGCTCCTGCAGGGATGCAGGGGCTGTGGATGCGGAGGAAAAATGGGAGAATGCCCTGCAGCGCTGCAGGAAAAAAGCGGTCTCTGCGGAAAAATCTTTTGATGAGAAAGGAACGCTGGCCGATGCCCGCAGAGCAATGGAGTTCTATGAGCTGCTGATCAGGAACGGCGGAGAGACTGCATCTGCGGATGCAGAGGAATCCTACGACCGGGTGTTCCGGGCAGTGCTCGATCAGGCGGATGCCGCAGGCAGAGACGGAAAATACGAAGACGCGGAAAAGAAATATGTCATGTTGCAGGACTTCCGGAATACCGAAAAGACGGCACAGATCGACCTTGAAGAAAGAATAAAGGCAAATCAGTACAGCAGGGCAGAGAGCTTTGTCAAAGATGAAAATTACAGCTCTGCGCGCGGGATCTTTGAGGAACTGGGCGATTACAGCGACTCTGCCGCTCAGGTACTGAAGTGCGAGTACCTGAATGCCGAACAGTACATGCAGAATGAGAAATACAAGGAGGCGGCAGCAGCTTACGCTCTCTGTCCCGGCTATGAAGATGCAGACGCAAAGCTCATGGAAGCCAGATACAGGCACTGCCTGGAAGTCTGCGAAAAGCCTGACGATGACGCTTATGCCTGGATCACAGGACTTGTGGACGCCGGATATCCCGGCGCACAGGACGTGAAGAATACCATGTATCAGTGGCACGTAGTAATCAAAAACGAAATCAGTCTTCTCATGGGGTCCCAGCAGTCCACACATATCCGGGGCTATCTGTACGGCGGTCTGCCCGAGGCATCCACCCGGATCAGGTTGGAAACAATTGACAATGTAACAGGGGACCGCTCCTCCTGGACCTCACCGGAAGCCTGCTCCCGGGGCGGTTATGTTGACGCAAGCTACAATGTCAATACCTTTGAGTTCAGCATTTTTGAGCGTGAACATACAGTCAATGCCTACTCTGACGACGGAAAACTGATCGGCAGCTGGACCGGTGTCTTCACGAAGGAGTTTACCATGTGATTGATTCGATCGCCGCATTTGACGTAATGAAGTAAATTTGAGAACGAAAAGCCCGCTTTTGCATGTTTTCTGCAAAAGCGGGCTTTTTTATGCAGATAATTACAACATATGCAGGTAGTTATGTATTTTATGCGCTCTGTCCTCCCTGATTACTCGAAATACTGTGATTTTATCATAAATTCTGCCCGTTTTTTTAGACGAATTACAGCAATTTTACTATAGATAAACCCCCTTGTTTTGTTGACCTTTGTATTTTGGAATTGTATAATTGAATGCAAACTTGTACATAATCAAATAAATACTTGTATCAGTCTGCTTATGTACGGGTAGCTGCATTCACACAACAGCTGTCCTGAATCCAGGGACGGCTGTAATATTTCATCAGGAGGAAGTTTTAGTTATGAGAAAGAAACTTTTAGGCGTTCTCCTCGGAGCGGTCATGGCTCTTTCCCTCGCAGCCTGCGGCGGAAGCTCAGGCGCTGCGAAGATTGAGAGCACAGACTCTGCACCTGCAGCAGAAGCAGCGGCCACAACCGAGGAAGCCGCACCTGCAGAGGCAGAAGCGGTCGACGAGGATTTCCACATCGGTATCGTCACTGGTTCCGTATCCCAGTCCGAGGATGACAGACGTGGCGCAGAGGCTTTCCAGGCCAAGTACGGCGAGGACAAAGTCACTCTGGCAATCTATCCCGACAACTTCACAGAGGAACTTGAGACCACGATCCAGACCATCGTAAACCTCTCCGATGATCCCAAGATGAAAGCCATCATTGTCAACCAGGCGATCCCCGGCACAACAGAAGCTTTCCGTCAGATCAAGGAGAAGAGGCCTGACATCATCTGCATCGCCGGCGAGTCCCACGAGGACCTTCCCGAGATCGGCTCCGCTGCAGACCTGGTCGTCAACAACGACTTCGTCGCCCGCGGCTATCTGATGATCAAGACCGCACATGATCTTGGCTGCGATACCTTTGTACACATTTCCTTCCCCCGTCATATGTCCTATGAGACTATGAGCCGCCGTGTCGCGGTCATGAAGGAAGCCTGCAAAGAGTTCGGCATGAAGTTTGAGATGGAGACTGCTCCCGATCCCACCACCGATGTCGGTGTTCCCGGTGCGCAGGCCTATATCCTCGAGCATGTTCCGGAGTGGATTGAGAAATACGGCACCAACTCCGCATACTTCTGCACCAACGATGCACACACAGAGCCTCTTCTGAAGCAGCTGCTCAAGTATGGTGGCTATTTCATCGAAGCTGACCTTCCTTCCCCTCTGATGGGCTATCCCGGAGCTCTCGGTCTTGATCTGACTGAGGAAGCGGGCGACTTCCAGAAGATTCTCGCAAAGGTTGAGAAGGCAGTTGTCGATGCAGGCGGCGAAGGCCGTTTCGGCACATGGGCTTACTCCTATGGCTACACTGTTTCCGCAGGCCTTGCAGAGCATGCAAGAAATGTCATCCTTGGTAAGAGCGAGCTCAACGACATCGATGCTATTTCTGCTGCTTACGGCGTTTTCTCCCCCGGCGCGGAGTGGAACGGCTCCAACTACACAAATGTTGATACCGGCGTCAAGGCGGACAACACCTTCCTGATCTACCAGGATACCTACATCATGGGCAATCCCGGACATTACATGGAAGCAACCAGTGTCGAAGTACCCGAGAAGTATTTCACTGTTAAATAAGTGAAGACATCCCGTGAGTATATGCTCATATAAAGACGATCAGGCGGGGAGGGACGCAATTTTTGTTCCTCCTCGCCTTGTTGTAAAGTTTTACGCTTTATCACGGCGATGATAAAAAGCGTGAAAATCCTGTACAGAACTGCATGCAGACAACTGACTGTATAGGAACTTTATTGAATAAGGATTTGAAGGATGCGCACCGGTCAATGAACTTTTGCGCAATCCCGGTCCTGTGAAGAACAGGATTGCGCAGCAGCTCATTGCAATGCTGCATCTGTTTCAGATGAAATTGCAACAGTAGTTTATTTACAATAACCGCAACAGGAAGGCAATAGTTTTATGAGTGAACAAAAAGCGCCGCTTCTACAAATGCGGAACATTAAAAAGGACTTTTTCGGCAACCAGGTCCTGACAGACATCAACCTGGAACTTGAGGCCGGACAGGTACTGGGACTGGTCGGCGAAAACGGTGCCGGCAAGTCGACCCTGATGAAGATCCTTTTCGGTGCGACGGATATCACGGCTACCGGCGGCTACGGCGGGGAGATCCTGCTGGACGGAGAGAAGGTATCCTTCTCGTCCCCTTTCGATGCCATCGCAGCGGGAATCGGTATGGTGCACCAGGAGTTTTCCCTGATTCCCGGTTTTGAGGCAGAGGAGAACATCGTCCTCAACCGCGAACCTAAAAAGAAGAACCTTCTCTCGGAGATTTTCGGAGAACGTCTGGACACGCTCGACAGGAAGGCAATGGATGAGACGGCGATCAAGGCCATCGAAAAGATGGGCGTGAACATCGACCGCCACATGGTCATCAGCAGCATGCCTGTCGGACACAAGCAGTTCACGGAGATCGCCAGAGAACTGTCCAAAGACCAGCTGCGTCTTCTGATCCTTGACGAGCCCACGGCTGTTCTGACAGAGCGCGAGGCGGAAGCCCTGCTCGACTCGATCCGCGGCATGTCGGCGAGAGGCATTTCCGTTATCTTCATCACACACCGCCTGCAGGAAATCCTGTCTGTCTGCGATACAGTCGCAGTCATGCGCGACGGCGTCCTGGTGGAAAAAGTCCCTGCCAGGCAGACCAGCGTGCAGGAGATCACCCACTGGATGGTCGGCAGAAATGTCGATGGAGGCAATAAGGCAGCGGCGGTCCAGCAGCCCGTCAATGAAAATGCCAAAACCGTTCTGAAGATTGAAAAACTCTGGGTCGACATGCCCGGAGAGACCGTCCGAAATGTCTCTCTGGATGTCAAGGAGGGAGAGATCCTCGGAATCGGCGGCCTGGCCGGCCAGGGCAAGCTCGGCATCCCCAACGGCATTATGGGCCTCTACGAGGCGGGCGGCCGCGTGGAATTCGAGGGAACCGAGATCCCGCTCAATAACCCCCGCAAATGCCTGGATTCCTCCTTTGCCTTCGTCTCAGAGGACCGACGCGGCGTCGGACTCCTCCTGGATGAATCCCTGGAGTGGAACGTGGCCTTCCCTGCCATGCAGATCCAGAATAAATTCCTGAAGAATTATCTGGGCGGTCTGATCAAATGGCGCGATGATGACGCCATCCGCACTGTCACAGAAAAATATATCGATGAACTGAAGATCAAATGTACAGGATCCAAACAGAATGCCCGCGAACTTTCCGGCGGCAATCAGCAGAAGATCTGCCTGGCAAAGGCCTTTGCCCTGGAGCCCAGAGTTCTGTTTGTATCGGAACCCACGCGAGGCATTGACGTAGGCGCCAAGGCACTGGTCCTGGATGCCCTCAAGAAATTCAACCGCGAGAACGGCGTCACCGTCGTCATGGTCTCCTCCGAGCTCGAAGAGCTCCGGTCGACCTGCGACCGCATCGCCATCGTCTCCGGCGGACGTATTTCCGGTATCCTTCCCGCCGGCGCTTCCGTCGAGGACTTCGGTGAATTAATGCTCAACAACGTCATTTAAATCCGGCACAGGAAAAAATCCGGCGGGCCGGACAGATGGATTATTTTCCATGCGGCTAAGGCGCGGAGCGCCTATAATATGTGCCGGATCACAAATCTTCATAGTCGATAAGGAAAAAACAATAATGAAAGAAAAAATAATGGCTTCGCTGAAAAACTTCGGCGTTCCGCGTCTGATCATCACGGGCTTCCTGCTCCTTCTGCTGATCATGGCGCCCTTCGTCGGAGCGGATCTGCCGACGCAGATATCCAATATTATCAACCGTTTCAGCTGGAACGGCATTCTGGTTCTGGCCATGGTCCCCATGGTCCACTCCGGCTGCGGTCTGAACTTCGGACTGCCGCTTGGTATTATTTCAGGCCTTCTGGGCGCGACACTCTCCATTGAGCTGGGCTTTACGGGACCGATTTCCTTCCTGGTCGCCATCCTGATCGCCACCCCCTTCGCCCTGGTGCTGGGCGCGGTCTACGGTTGGCTTCTCAACAAGATCAAGGGCGGCGAGATGATGATCGCGACCTATGTCGGATTCTCCTCCGTCTCCTTCATGTGCATGATGTGGCTCCTTCTGCCTTACCACAGCCCCAATATGGTCTGGGGCCTTTCCGGCAAGGGCCTCCGTACCACTATTTCCCTGGAGGGCTATTACAACCAGGCACTGGCCGGCATCCTGCAGATCAATATCGGAAACATCTCCATCCCCACAGGAACGATCCTCTTCTTTGCGCTCCTGGCCTTTGGCATCTGGGCATTTCTGCACACAAAGACAGGTACTGCCATGACGGCTGTCGGCTCCAACCCGACATTCGCAAAGGCAGCCGGCATCAACGTGGACGGCATCCGCATGCTGTCTGTCATCATGTCGACCTGGCTCGCAGCCGTCGGCATCCTGGTCTATGAGCAGGGCTTCGGCTTCATCCAGCTCTACATGGCGCCCTTCTACATGGCGCTCCCGGCGGTCTCCGCCATCCTCATCGGCGGTGCGTCCGTCAATAAAGCAACCATCATGAACGTTATCGTCGGCACGATCCTCTTCCAGGGTATCGTCACAATGACACCTACAGTCATGAACAACATGATCCACATGGATATGTCGGAAGTCATCCGAATCATCGCGTCCATGGGTATGATCCTGTTCGCACTGACCAGAAAGACGGAGGTATCGAAATGAATACAAAAAAAGATAAAGCAGCCTCCGTCGATTGGGGCTCGGTCCTCCGGCAGGCATCCGTCCCGATCATGTTCATTATTATCTGCGCCTTCTGTATTCCGATCTCCGGCCTCTCCGCAAACATGCTGATCAACGAGATCGTGACCCGTATGGGACGAAACTCCTTCCTGATCCTGAGTCTGCTGATCCCGATCATGGCCGGCATGGGCCTGAACTTCGGTATGACTCTGGGAGCCATGGCAGCAGAGATTGCCCTGATTCTGGTCTCTGACTGGCAGATCGTGGGTATCCCCGGAATGGTGCTTGCAGTGATCATTTCCATACCGATCTCCATCCTGCTCGGTATTTTCTGCGGCAAGATTCTGAATGAGGCAAAGGGCCGTGAGATGATCACCAGCTATATCATGAGCTTCTTCGTCAACGGTATCTATCAGCTGGTCGTCCTCTACCTGATGGGCAGCATCATTCCCATCAAGCACACATCGATCAAGCTTCCCCGCGGATACGGCATCCGCAATACGGTCTCCCTTCTGGGCATGCGCCAGAAGCTGGATAACCTCCTGGCCATCAATGTCGCGGGAGTCAAGATCCCCGTTCTGACCTTTATCATCATCGGCCTCCTGTGCCTCTTCATCGTGTGGTTCCGCCGCACCAAGCTGGGACAGGACATGCGTGCCGTCGGACAGGATATGGAAGTTGCCCGTGACGCCGGCATCAACGTCGAGCGCACAAGGATCATCTCCATCGTCATGTCGACCGTTCTGGCAGGCATCGGCATGGTCATTTATCTTCAGAACATGGGCAACATCGCGACCTACAGCGCACACAGCCAGATCGGTATGTTCTGTATCGCCGCCCTTCTGGTCGGCGGCGCCTCTGTAGACCGCGCCTCGATCGGCAACGTCTTCCTGGGCGTCATCCTCTTCCACACCATGTTCATCGTCGCTCCCCGCGCAGGCGCTTACATTACCGGCGACTCCATGATCGGCGAGTACTTCCGCGTATTCGTGTCCTACGCAGTTATCACGGTCGCCCTGATCATGTATGAGACCAACAAGCGCAGGATGCGCAGCGCTGCGGGACAGCAGCTTGCAGCCGCGCAGGAGGCCGAGGAAGCCTCTGCCAAAGGAGGTGAGCAGGCATGAAGAATAAAAGACAGCTGATCTTCAGAATCGCCGCTCTTGCGATCATTCTGGTCATCGCAGCCGCCATGTTTGTGGTCGGCCGCGGCCATACGATCTATTTTGACAACAAGACCCTGGAGTACAACGGCCAGGAGTACAAGGCCTATCACAAAGTCAAAGTCATTGTGGACGGCAAAGAAGTCGCAAAGCTTTCCGAGCGCGACAGAGGCATGGCGGATATCATGGGACAGACCCTAACCATGACTCTGGAGATCACGGATGAAAAGGACAGTGCACCGCATTCCCACAAGGTCTCCATGAGTGTTCCTTACAGCATGGACGGCATCATCATCAATATCCCCGCTTTGATGGCGGGCCAGCCCGAGGACGCCTATCTGTCCGAGTTCGTCATCGTCGCTCCTGAGGAGGACGAGGAAGAAGAGGTCAACACCGATGAATTCGACATGGGCGAGGATATGGGAGACATCTGATCCCACAATCTTCGGGACCTCACTTTGAACACAATAGAGAGTTCCACTGTTTGAAAAATGAAAAACCGGAGGATGATCCGCCCCTGCACACGGGGCGGCGTCCTTCGGTTTTTTGCGGTTTTTTTGTCCTTTGCGGAGGGAAGTGCTATAATAGTGCGGATGTCAGCGGGCATCGGTCAGCGGGCAGGCAGTGGTTCGTGCCGCCGGCAGCAGAGGCCTCTGCTGATGCAAGGGATCATACGAAAGGACGTTGAAAAATGACAAGAAAGAAAAGCAATGACAAAAAAGTGAAAATTTTTGCAGCAGCGGCGGCCGCCCTGTGCTGCATCTGGCTGCTGGCAGGCTGCGGCGGCGGGGGAGCAGCGCAGAGCACTGAGGAGAGCGGCGGCAAGGAAGAAGCCGCCGGGACAGAGACGCAGACAGAGAATAAGGAAAATACGGGCAATCCTGCGGATACAGTGGACACCTCAGCCATGGACCACGTGCAGATCAATGTAAAGGATTACGGCACCATCACCCTGGCACTGGATGCGGAGGCTGCTCCGGCGACAGTTGAGAACTTCGAGAAGCTGGTAAAGGAAGGTTTCTATGACGGCCTTACTTTCCATCGCATCATAGACGGCTTCATGATCCAGGGAGGCGATCCCCTGGGAAACGGCACGGGCGGCTCGGATGAGACCATTGTCGGCGAATTTGCCTCCAACGGCCATGACAACCCCATCAGCCACGTAAAGGGAGTCATCTCCATGGCCAGAGCCCAGAATCCCGATTCGGCCAGTTCTCAGTTCTTTATCACTGTGGCGGACTCCACCTTCCTGGACGGAGAATATGCGGCTTTCGGCTATGTGACGGAGGGAATGGAGGTCGTAGAGCAGATTGCGAAGGATGCAGAACCCATAGACGGCAACGGAACGATCCCGCCGGAGGCCCAGCCCGTGATCGAGAGTATCGTGATGTCAGAATAAGGGCATAAAAACAGCTGCCGGAACCCTGTAAAAAGGATTCCGGCAGCTGTTTTTACCTGTTCAATTGTCTGTGCGGTCATTCTGCGGGGACAGGGAACCCTGCCGAAGGGATTGTTTTTTTTTATTCAAGTCCCTCTGCGGAGAAGAGCTTTTCTCCCAGCTTCTGGCCGTCTTCCTCGCTGACGCCGTAGAGATTATTCTCTTCATCCATCAGACCGTAGTGCACGATCACATCTTCAGCGGGGCCGTATTCAGGATTTTCGAGGTTCCCGTTGAGGACGTCAAAGATCTTGGAGAATACCAGGTTGGTGACTTCCTCTTCACTCATGGACAGGACGGAAGTGTCGCTCAGCAGATCGACCATCACGTTTGACATGGTTTCCTCCGCGCCGTTGAAGATCTTCAGAGGTTCGACGGAGACGGTCACGTCATATCCGACTTTGCCGTTGTCATCAGTCTTGACGGCGTCTGTCACGGTATATTTGCATTTCGCCAGAGCATTGATGATGAATTCGCGGAACTGGTCCTTGATCTCATCGCTGAGTTCGTATTCGCTCGCAGCCTGGTTGAGCATTTCCTCAATGATGGCATCGCGGGCCTCGGTCTCTTTGCCCTCTTCGATATCGGAGAACTTGATGGACTTGTCGTATTCACCGGTGCAGAGCAGCTTGACTACAGAGTCTACATATTTTTTTGCATCCTCGTCTGTAGGCTCTTTTTTGCCGCAGCCGCTGAGCATGAGAGCCATGACCATGACAGAAGCCAGCAGAACAGCGATGATCCTGAAGTGCTTTTTCATATTTAATCCTCCCAAAAATGTTATAGATAACAGTGATCTCTGTGCCTGCGCTCTGAACAAGCGGCACTGCATATGCACAGAATACAGTAAGTATAACCAAAAAACGCGTATACGTCAAAGAAAAGCCATGCGGACTGATACAGCTCCCCTGTCCGTCTGTTTTCCGGGAAGCCGGCGCAATTGTTTAATAAAGAGCGGCATGCTATACTTATTCCGACCGGGCAGAAGCTGTGCAGTATGTTCGGTACAGTGACTGACAGACCGTGAAATACATGCTTTTACAAACGGTGAAACCTATGGAAATGAACGAAATTGTCACCCGTGTGGAGGAGGCCGATACCATTGTGAGGGAACAGATCGTTCCCGGCGGCCCTGACAGCAGCCGCTATGCCCTGCCGGAGGGGACGGTCCTGGACGAGAGATACCGGATCCTGCGCGTGATCGGCCAGGGCGGTTTCGGCATCACCTATGAGGCACTGCATATCCACAACGGAAATCATGTGGCGGTCAAGGAGTATTTTTGCAGGGATTTCTGTGGAAGGGATACTACCTGCACAGGCACAAACGGATGCAATGTCCGCATTCTGGACTCTACACAGTCCGCCCAGTTCCGGTCGGATCTGGACCGCTTCCTAAAAGAGGCCAGAATACTGCACGACTTTGCAGGTGAAGAGGCCATTGTCACAGTCCTGGACTATTTCGAGGCCAACGACACCGCCTATATCGTGATGGAATATCTGGACGGCACAACCCTGCGCGAAAAGATCCCCGCGGAAGGCCGCTGGGGGATGGAGAAGGTCGTCCGCTCTTTCGGACCCGTCATGCAGGCTCTGGAGCATGTGCACAGCGCCGGCGTCATCCACCGCGACATCAGCCCCGACAATCTGATGTGCATGCCGGACGGAACGCTGCGTCTGCTGGATTTCGGGGCGGCCAGGAAATTTGACAATGTGCAGACGACGCACTCGGTCATTTACAAAGCCTACTATTCCGCGCCCGAGCAGAGGGACGAAAAAGGTGTCCTGGGCAGCTGGACGGATGTCTACGGACTGTGCAGTACCATGTACTACTGCCTCACAGGCAAAGAGCCCGAGGATGTGCTCACCAGACTTTTGTACGATGATATGGAACGGCCGTCCGACAGGGGGGCCGACATCCTGCCCCAGGCGGAGCGGACTCTGATGAAAGGCCTGGAACTGGACCGCGGAGCCCGGGTGCAGGATATGGGGAAGCTGCGCTCCGAACTGGAGAAAGTGTATCCCCCTGTCTCGGAGGATGAAAAAAAGCGCGGCAGGGCGCGCAGAAAGCGCAGAAGACGGGTGATCGCAGCTCTGGCCGCGGCCCTGGTCCTGTGCGCGGCAGTCTGTGCATTTGTCTTCCGGACCCGGATCAGATTTCAGTTTATTGATACCCAGACGACTGTCCTCAACGGCGAGGACATGACCCCCGAGGAGTTTGCGCAGAGCAGCGCCGGCGCAAAGAGGCGCGTCAGTGCCCTGGCCGGAGACGGGGGATTTCTGTGGGAGGAACACGGACAGCAGATTGAATTTACAGTCCCCGCAGATGTTTACAGGGGACAGGATCCGGAAACCGTCGTCTGGTCGGGCATCAGCCGACGCATGACCGTCAGACTCAATGTCCGGGACAGGCAGAATGTGAATGAGGACGGGGAGACAGTGCTGGAGTACCGCGCTGTGGATGTGCTGCACCAGGAAGAGGATATTGAGGGCCTGGAGGAGACAGAAGAGGGGCTGGTACTGACTTTTTCCGATCAGGCAAAGGAAGAGCTGGCCTCTGTTTTGAATACTTCCGGCACGGAGGCTGTCCTGATCTGGGATGAATACGACGAGGTGACTGAAAAAGTCGAAAGCCGTTACACCTATGACAGCTGTGTCACTACCGGGGACGGAGAGAGTCTCCTCCTCAAGCCTCTCGAGGAAAACGAGATTTTCTTTCCTTTCCCTCTTATACAGGAACTGCTGACCAGTGATCCCCTGCCGGCCGCTTTTCGTGAACAGTCGGCATGGAGAACCAGGTGGGAAGATCCCGGCAGCACTCTGCTGCCCGGCAAATATCAGTGCAGGGTCAACGAAGTCCCCGGGCCGTCAATCTCGATCCGGTATGGCTCCACCACTTCGGCAGATTATGAGGACGATACCGGGTACAGGGCTTCGCTTCTGAGTTTCCAGGCAATTCTCAAGAACAGGCTGGACAGTCTGGAAGTGCCCTATGCCGTGGGCGTCAATCTCAATGATCAGAACGAATTTGTAGTCCGGGTACCGATCGAAAGTGTTTACAGGGAAGAACTGCAGCATCTCGGCGAGAGCCTGTGGATCCACCTGGGAAGTGACCGCGCCTATTCCAACGACGGAATCTACGGGTCCCTTCTGAAAGTACACAGGGAAGAGGATTCCGATACATTTGAACTGGCTCTTGTCACCGAAGAAGGTTACCGTTCGGACGAAATTGTCAAGCTGCTTCAGACCATGGAGGAACAGGGAAAGAAGGAAGTCTACCTGTATTTCGACGACAAGGCGGTCGCTGCGGGAGATCTGAAGAGTGCCGTAAAGACCATGGGGGAAAGCCGGGAGATCCGCTTTACGCGCTGGCTGTTTCCCGAACATCCTGACATGACCCGGGATACGGAACACTTGGCAAGATATATCGCCGCATGTATCGTTGAGGGCCCGCAGGACGGATTCTACATGCATGAGACGGAAATATGCGATGACCGAGGGAAAGTCGACTATTTCAGCGAGGAAGTGCCCGAGGGAGTATTTCAGAGCAGGGCACAGCAGCTGGCTGAAAAATGGGAAAAGGAGTCCCTGGGGCAGGGCACATCTGACTGGGCATACAGAGCAGATGAAGATTCACTGTCACTGGATTACCGGAACTGCCCGATCGAGGATCCCGGGGCTGCGCTCGCTCCCTTCATGGAGCTGTATGAGAAAGAAGACCTGGGAAGCGGCGGAATCAAATACCTGTATGTCAGCCTGCATGATTCCGGACCGGGAGAAGAGTACGGTGTGGAGATCAACCTGAGCCTGTGGGCGGATTTTGAAAAGGACGCCATGCTGATCAGCGATTACTGCACTATGTACTATAATTCAAAAAAAGGAGCACCGCCTTCCGGGCTCGAGGACCTGTACAACGACTATCTGGAGAAGACCCCCTTCTGGAAGGAGAAAATCGCTCCGGATCGGGAGAAACCCGTTTTCACCCCCCTGGAATAATAGATTCAGGACCCGCCTGTGAATAATGCGCCCCGCGCCGGAGCTTTCCGGCAGCGGGGCTTTTTGCATGCCTGATCTCCGGGCATGCGGCAGTGCATACCTGCCCGGTGCAGGGCTGACTTATGAGTACGGATTCGGCGGGGAAGACGCTGTCCTTCCAAGTCTTTGCAGGGGGTTGCAGGGCAGAGACATTGCGGCCGCGTATCCGGCCGGCAGGACCCGAAAGCAAGTTTTTAACATAAAAGTAACAAAAAAAGACAAGAAATAATGAATATTAATAGTTGACAAAATGTTTACTGACGGTATAATGGATTTTAGCTCCGGGTTTAGTGACAGAAAGATTATTGTTTACTATGCGGAGCTGTTTTTATGCCTTCACAAGCGTCTTTTATTTCCGCAGACTTTTTCTGACCCCAAGGCGGGGAAATCAGACGCACCGACAGGCGGAATGTTGGGAAAAATAAAAGAGGGATAAGGATATGGATACAGCGGATGTCAACAATTATATAGGAGAAAGAATCCGGGATCTGCGAAATCGCAACGGATTGACACAGCAGGAACTGGCAGACAGGACAGAACTTACTAAAGGCTTTATCTCACAGCTTGAACGCGGACAGGTGTCTGCCTCTGTAGTCACCCTGTTCGACCTTATTGAATGCCTGGGGACCACACCTGCGGAGTTTTTTCGCAATGAAGATGAAAAAGTCGTTTTTTCTGAGAACGAATACTTTGAAAAAATAGACGAAGAGGGCAACAGCATCCAGTGGATCGTGCCCTCCGCCCAGAAATATCAGATGGAGCCTCTCCTTGTGGCAGTTGCGCCCCACGGCACTCTCGAGGAGGACAAACCTCACAACGGAGAGGAATTCGGCTATCTCATCAGCGGAAAGCTCAACCTCCACCTGGGCGAAAAGGTATATCACATCAAGGCCGGAGAGAGCTTCTATTACCAGGCCGCCAAAACACACTACCTGTCCAACCCGGGCAGCCGGCCCGCCAAACTGATCTGGATCAGTTCTCCCCCGGAGTTTTGAAAAACAGCGAGGAAAAGTTGAAACGAATGCCATGCTTGCATGAGCATTCGTGAAACCTTGACGAGCGTCCCTCAATGAGGACAGAGCGGTGTGCCGCGGGTCCGAATTGAGGCAGCGATGCGGGAGTGCGGAGCACGAAGCAGCGCGGGGTTTTTCAAAACAGAAAGAAAACAGCGAGGAAAAGTTGAAACGAATGCCATGCCTGCATGAGCATTCGTGAAACCTTGACGAGCGTCCGGGGGTGAGGACAGAGCGGCATGCCGCGACAATACCATACTATGAGGAAAAATCTATGGAAAACAAAGACACGATTATCGAACTGAGGGGAATCAGCAAAGTCTTCGAAGACGACGGCTTCAAGGCAGTGGACAATTTTAATCTTGAGGTGAAACGGGGCGAATTTGTCACGTTTCTGGGACCCTCGGGCTGCGGAAAGACGACGACACTCCGCATGATCGCGGGATTTGATGTGCCCACAGAGGGCGACATCCTTCTGAACGGAAAATCCATTATAGGGCTCCCGCCCTACGAGAGGCCGATCAACACGGTCTTCCAGCGCTATGCCCTTTTTCCCCATATGAATGTATATGACAACATCGCCTTCGGACTGCGGCAGAAGAAGACTCCCAAAGACATGATCGACCGGAAGGTGGGCCGTGTCCTGGAACTGGTGGATCTGGAGGGATTCGAGCGCCGCGCCATCCGGACCCTGTCCGGCGGACAGCAGCAGAGGATCGCAATTGCGCGCGCCCTGGTGAATGAGCCGGAGATCCTGCTTCTGGACGAGCCTCTGGGAGCCCTGGACCTCAAAATGCGCAAAGAGATGCAGCTTGAGCTCAAGGATATGCACGACAAGCTGGGGATCACCTTTATCTATGTCACACACGATCAGGAGGAGGCGCTGACCATGTCCGACAAGATCGTTGTCATGAGCGAGGGCCGCACCCAGCAGATCGGCACGCCGGAGGATATCTACAATGAACCGGCAAATGCCTTTGTCGCGGACTTTATCGGCGAGAGCAATATTTTCAACGGCATGATGACAGGACACCTCAGGGCCCGCTTCTGCGGCGGCGAATTTGACTGCGTAGACGACTTCGAAGAGGGCACCCATATCACGGCGGTCGTGCGTCCCGAGGACGTGGAGATCACAGCGCCCGGCAATGGCACCATCAACGGTGTCGTGGACAGCGTCATTTTCAAGGGGATCCACTACGAGATCACCGTTCTGTCGGGCAAAAACGAGATCGTCATCCAGACCGTGCGCAATGCCCGCGTGGGTGACCGCGTCGGCCTCAGAGTGGATCCGGAAAACATCCACATCATGCTGGCGGAGGACCACACCAACCTCTTCTATGCCGATGTCAACCATGATTTCCGTCTCGAATACAACGGCCATCATCTCGATACGAGTCTGACCCGTATCATCAAGGGCAGCAAGCGCCGTGAGGACGGCACTGTCGTCGATGCAAACGGAGACATTCTGGAGCCCGGCAGGGTGAGGATCCTTGTCTCCCTCATGCCCGATGATATCGAGATGACGGATGACCAGGATGCCGGCCTTATCCAGGGCACGATCAGCAACCTGATCTACAAGGGCGACCACTACAGCTACATCATCCACACGGAGCTGGAACAGGATTTCGTCGTCAACGACGAGGACCTGTGGAATATGGGCGACCGCGTCAGTCTCCTGATGCCTGTGGACAAGATGAAATTTACGCTCAAGAAAAAGTAATGGCTGCATGCGGCTTAAAGAGGTATAAATAGATGCATTTTTCCCGAAAGAGTCTGGGCATTCCATATGCCGTATTCCTGGTAATTTTTGTGGCGGCACCCCTGCTGTTCCTGTTCTATTACGCCTTTACCAACGGGCAGGGGCAGTTCACTGTCTGGAATTTTACCCATTTCTTTACAGATCCCAATACACTGGGAACTCTGTACTATAGTTTGCTGCTTGCGCTGGTCACAACGCTGGTCTGCCTGCTGCTGGCTTATCCGGTGGCCTATTTTCTGGCGACCGGCACAATGCACACAAAGCCGGTGATCCTGATGCTCTTTGTGATGCCTATGTGGATCAACTTCTCCCTGCGCATCACTGCGCTCAAGGAGATCCTGAACGTGCTGGAGGGGAATCTTGCCATGCACCCCTTCCTGAACGCGGTCGTCGGTATGACTTATGACTTTCTGCCCTTCATGATCCTGCCCATCTACACGACGATTTCCCGCCTGGACGGAGCACTGCGTGAGGCGGCTATGGATCTGGGCGCCAACAGGGTGCAGACCTTCCTGCGCGTGACCCTTCCCCTGTCAGTGCCCGGCATCATCAGCGGCGTGTCCATGGTCTTCCTTCCTGCCATGACCAACTATGTTGTCCTGGATATGCTGTACAACAGCACCTATATCATGGGAAGCCTGATCGGAAGCTATTTTTCCGCCTACAACTGGCACGGCGGATCGATGATCTCCCTGATCCTGCTTGCCCTGATCTGCATCTTCACATTGCTGACCGGCAATGAGGAGGAATCTGTCGGGAGAGGAGGTGCGCTGCTGTGATCTGGAAGACCTTCAGGAAATTGTTCCTGCTCCTTGTTCTTGTATTTCTGTATCTGCCGATCCTGATCCTGGCGGTATACAGCTTCACCGAGTCGACCAATATCGGTGCCATCCGCGGCTTCTCCCTGCACAATTATGTGACACTGTTCACAACATCCGAACTCACTGACATGATCACAGGGACCATCACCCTGGCCCTTGCCGCAGCGGCCATTGCGACAGTGCTGGGAACGATCGGTGCGATCGGCGCCTTCTACTCCAGAAAAAACGCCTCCAGGTTCATCACGACCCTGAACCAGATCCCCGTGATCAACGCGGACGTAGTCACAGGCTTTTCCATCTGCGTCCTCCTTGTTGTGGCGCTGAACATCAGCAAGGATTCCTATATCCCCCTGCTGGCAGGACATGTCACCCTGTGCGCGCCCTTTGTGTTTCTCTCGGTCATGCCCCGCATTCAGCAGATGGATCCCAGCATTTACGAGGCTGCCCTGGATCTGGGAGCGACGCCCTTCAAGGCTCTGACCCAGATCCTGATCCCGCAGATCGTGCCCGGTATCATCTCGGGATTTGCCCTGGCAGTCACACTTTCGCTGGATGACTACTTTATTGCCATGTACACCAAGCCGGCGACCTTCGATACCATCAGTACCTATGTCGTCAACGCCACCAAAGGTGCACAGACTACGATCAAGACTGCCCTCTGGGCTCTCTCGACCGTGATCTTCCTCATTGTGGTCCTGATCGTATTGGTCACCAACATCCGCTCTCTTCGGAAAGCGAACATGGAAGGAGGCCGCCGTGCATAAGAAAAATCGTAAAAAAACTCTGTTCTCCTCCCTTTTAGCGCTCCTGTTCCTCATTGCCTTTGTGCCGGAGAGCCTGGCAAAAAGCCTGTCGGAGATCCTGCCGGCCGGCTGGGCGGATCAGCTCTGCCTGCAGGCGCAGGCAAGTGACACGATCACCCTGCGTGTCTGTAACTGGGAGGAATATATCGATCTGGGCGACTGGGACGAAGAGGAGACCATTGAACTTCCCTCCGGGGACATCATCGGCGAAAACTCCATGGTGGAAGACTTCGAGGAGTGGTACTACGAAACCTACGGCAAGCGGGTCAAGGTGGAGTATTCCACCTTCGGCACCAACGAAGATCTCTACAACATGCTGACTCTGGGAGATGTCTACGATCTGGTCTGTCCTTCCGAGTACCTGATCATGAAGCTGATGGCGGAGGACGCCCTCGTTCCCCTGTCGGATGACTTTTTTGACACTGCGCAGGAGAATAACTATTACATCCGCGGCGCTGCCCCCTTTATCCGCCAGATGTTTGAAAACAGCGAGATCGGCGGGGAACCCTGGGCCAAATATGCCGCAGGCTATATGTGGGGTGTCACGGGTCTGGTCTACAACCCCGAGATCGTGACCAGAGAACAGGCGTCCACCTGGAAGATTCTTGCGGATCCGGAATTTGCCCGCAAGGTGACGATCAAGGACAACGTCCGCGATGCCTACTTCGCCGCCGTCGGCGCCATCAAATCCGATCTTCTGACTTCGGAGGAATTTCGCAGCGACCCGGATTATGCGAAAAATCTCGAGAGGGAGATGAACGACACATCCCCTGAGATGATCGCAAAGGTGCAGGACTGGCTCAAGGGAGTCAAGGACAATGTCTTTTCCTTTGAGACAGATGCCGGCAAGGCCGACATGATCACCGGCAAGGTCGCTGTCAACTACCAGTGGTCCGGAGATGCCGTCTACACCCTGGACCAGGCGGATGAGGACGACTACACACTCTGCTTTGCCGTCCCCGAGGAGAGCACCGACATCTACTTCGACGGATGGGTCATGCTCAGGAGCGGAATCGGCGATGACGCACAGAGACAGCACGCGGCAGAGGCATTTATCAATTTCATGTCCCGCCCGGACAACGCCATCCGCAACATGTACTATATCGGCTACACCTCCGTCATTTCCGGCGGTGAGGATCCCCGCATGTTCGAGTATGCCCAGTACTGCTATGAGGCGGAGGACGACGAGGAGGAGACAGTCGAGTATGACCTGTCCTATTTCTTCTCGGAGGATCCGGACCAGGCGGACGGGGAGTATGTGATCGAGGCCCCGGCGGAACAGCTGGAGCGTCAGCTCTACGGCCAGTATCCGCCTGCCGACGTGATCGACCGCTCCTCGATCATGACCTATTTCAATGATGAACAGAATGAGCGGATCAATCAGATGTGGATCAATGTGCGCTGCTTCGATATCCGCAAAGCACCCTGGTGGAGCTGGATCCTGATCCTGGGGACACTGGTTCTCGTCGGAAGATATCTGATTATCAGGAGGCTGCGCAATAAGGGCAGATAATAAGAAAGATAATAAGAAATTTTAATGATGCCGCCCGGCAGTGTCCGGGCGGCATTCTTTATGGAGAGCATGCCGGACAGATGCCGATTTGCGGAATGTACTTGAAAAAATACATAAAATGCCATTGTTTTTTGAAAAAACAGTGTGTTTTGCCTTTTATTTTAGCTGTCAATAATTCTTTAAAGGTGTTATTATGCAGGTGTTGCAGGGAAATGATAAGAAAGATAAAGAAAAGTTAGCTTTATTTACAAAAAAGAAAGAAGAGGTTTTATGGGCGGTTTTTTCGGAGTGGCATCTAAGCAGGATTGCGTTTTTGACTTATTTTATGGAACCGACTATCACTCACATCTTGGAACGCGCCGCGCGGGCATGGCAGTTTACGACCGCACGAAGGGATTTGACCGCGCGATCCATAATATCGAAAGCTCAAACTTCAGACCCAAATTTGACAAGGATGTTCTTAAAATGGAGGGACAGCTCGGAATCGGCTGTATCTCCGACTATGAACCCCAGCCGCTGATCGTGCGCTCGCATCTGGGCACCTACGCGATCACGACCGTGGGCAAGATCAACAATTCAGAGGAGCTCATGTGGAAGCTCTTCTCCGGCACGCACTCCCACTTCCTGGAGATGAGCGGAGGGGATATCAACCCGACAGAGCTCACGGCCGCGCTCATCAACCAGGGCGACACATTTGAGGACGGCATCCGCTATGCCCAGGAGCTGATCCGCGGTTCCATGACCCTGATGGTCATGACCAAGGACGGCATTTACGCGGCCCGCGACCGGCTGGGCAGAACGCCGGTGGAGATCGGCTGCAAGGAAGACAGCAGATGTATCTGTTTCGAGAGCTTCTCCTACCTGAATCTGGGCTACCGCCACGAGAAGGAACTCGGCCCCGGCGAAATCTGCTTCGTCACCCCCGACGGCGTGGAGACAGTCAAAAAGCCCTTTGACAATATGCGGGTCTGCACATTCCTGTGGATCTACTACGGATTCCCGGCTTCCACTTACGAGGGGATGAATGTCGAATACGCGCGCTACGAGTGCGGCAAACATCTGGCACTGCGCGATCTCAAGCGCGGACTTGCCAAGCCCGATATCGTTGCCGGCGTTCCCGATTCCGGCGTCGCCCATGCGGTGGGATACTCGAACACTTCCGGTGTTCCCTATTCCCGTCCCTTTGTAAAATATACACCCACCTGGCCCAGGTCCTTTATGCCTACGATCCAGAGCCGCAGAAACCTCATCGCAAAGATGAAGCTTGTGCCCATCCATGAGCTGATCGACAACAAGAGCATGCTTCTCATCGATGATTCCATCGTGCGCGGCACCCAGCTGCGGGAGACGACGGAATACCTCTACAGGAGCGGAGCGAGGGAAGTCCATGTGCGTCCCGCCTGTCCGCCTCTTGTTTTCGGCTGCAAGTACCTCAATTTCTCCAGGTCGAACTCAGAGGGAGAACTCATTACCAGAAGAGTGATCGAGAAACTCGAGGGCAGCGTGGATCCGGCTCCCCATGTCCTCAATAAATATATGGATCCCGATTCCGAGGAATACGCGGCCATGCTCGAGGAGATCAGGAAGGAACTCAACTTCTCTTCCCTGCATTACCACAGGCTTGACGACATGATCGAAGCCATCGGGATTCCCTCCTGCAAACTATGTACTTATTGCTGGAATGGAAGAGAGTGATCCGGGCGGCATTTCCATAAAAAGACAGCAGCATGCATCTGAAACATCCCTCGTTCTGAAAGAGCGGGGGATTATTTTTTTTTCGGGTTTCATGTTTTTGCTGTCAGAATCTCGAAAAACTCGGCGAAAGGTGGTAGGATATATCTAACTGTGCTCTGCAGTCGGATCTGCAGGCGGCAATACAAGCCCTCAGGTATCGAGAGGTACAGAGGAATACAAAGGAAAAGGTACGATCATGAAAATCGCAGTCATATTATTTGTCCTCATGTATGTTCTGATCATCTTTCTGCCCAGGTTCCGTATGCCCGCGGCACTGGTCACTGCAGCCCTGTTCATTGTGCTGGGGATTCTTCCCCTTCAGGCGGTGCCGGCGGCAGTCAACTGGAACGCGCTCATGATGATGTGCGGCACCATGCTGATCGTATACTTTTTTATCAACAGCGGCATGCCGGCAAAGATCGCAGATATACTCCTGGAGAAATCCGGCAATGTCCGGACGGTGACGATCTTAATGTCTCTTTTCGCGGGACTGATCTCCGCCTTCATTGACAATGTCGCGACGGTTCTGATCGTGGCGCCGGTGGCGATCGCGATCTGCCGGGAACTGAAAATATCACCGGTTCCCATGGTGCTCTCCATCGCCGTCTCCTCCAATCTGCAGGGCGCGGCCACCCTCGTGGGAGACACCACCTCCATCATGCTCGGTTCCTATGCAGAAATGGACTTCCTGGACTTTTTCTGGATGAACGGCAGACCCGGCATCTTCTTTGCGGTGGAACTGGGAGCGCTGCTGACTGTTCCCGTCATGTTTTTCCTCTTCCGAAATGACACGGAAAAAATCTCGCACACAGGCGATGCAGAGGTGAAGACCTTTCTTCCCACCATCCTCCTCCTGCTGATGATCGCCATGCTGATCGGCGCCTCTTTCATACCGGATAAACCGGAGACGACCAACGGCCTCATCTGTATCGGTCTCGCGATCGTGATGATCATTGCGGACGCCTTGCAGAAAAACAGCGCGGAGGGAGGCAGAAATGCCCTCAGGGCAGTGGATTATCAGACCCTTCTGCTCCTGTTCGGTCTCTTCCTGGTCATTGAGGGCGTCACACAGGCGGGTGTCATCGACCTTCTTGCGGATGTGATCGCAAGAGTGGGCGGCGAGAACAAATTTGTACTTTATACGGTCATTGTCTGGGGGTCGGTTCTGGTCTCCGCCTTCATTGACAATATCCCCTATGTGGCGACCATGCTGCCGGTCCTCTCGGGAATCGCGGCCAGGACGGGGTTCGATCCCTGCCTCCTGTATTTCGGACTTCTGACCGGGGCAACGCTGGGCGGCAATATCACGCCGATCGGCGCATCCGCCAATATCACCGCCGTGGGCATCCTCCGCAAAGAGGGATATGAAGTATCCTTCGGCCAGTTTGCCCGCATAGGCATCCCTTTCACTTTTGTTGCGGTAATGGGAGGATATCTGCTGATCTGGGCTCTGTGGTCCTGACCGGACAGATAACTTCGAGGCAGACAACTCTCTTAATGCAGACAACTCTCTTAATAAAGGAGTAAACAGATGAAAAAAACAGTGACCGGCATAATGATGACTGTCGTACTCTTGGCTATGACCCTGCTGTCTCTGACGGCATGCAATCTGAAGGCGGGAGGAAAATCGGACGCTTCGGGCGATTCCGCAACACAGACCGCAGAGGAGATCCTCACAGAGGAGCCGCTTGTGACGGAAGCAGAGGACGACGGCAAATACCACATCGGAATCCTGACTTACCGCAATCACGGCGCTGCCGAAGAGACTGTAAAGGGTTTCAAGGAAGAGATGATCTCCCTTTTAGGAAGTGATAAGGTGGAGTTTGAAGAGATCGACGCCGAGGGCGACACACAGAAGTGCGCGGATATCGCCACGGGTTTCGCCAACAGCGGCTATCAGCTGATCTTTGCCTGCGGCACCGAGGCCGTGCAGAATGCGGGCGCCGCAGTGAAAGAGACACCGATCATCGGCGGATGTGTCAGCGACTATCTTCTCTCGGGCGTTGTGAGCTCTCTCGACGCACCCGGAGGAAATATCACGGGCGTTTCCAGCATGGGACCCATAGATGAACAGATGAATCTGGTCGAGCAGATCACCCCCTGGCCGGTTTCCGTCGCGATCATCACAAGCGGCATTGAGACCGGGTCCAGATTTGAGATGGATGTGGCAACCCAGGTCCTGGACGAGAAGGAGATTCCCTGGAAATCCTATAATGCGGCGACCGAGGAGGACCTGCGCAGCAGGATGAAGGAAGCGGCCGAAGAGTACCCCTGCATCTACCTTCCCACTGACAACTTCATCGCGTCGCATATGGATATTGTGCGCGATGTCGTCCTGGAGACCGGTGTGCTGGTCGTGACGGGTGATTATCAGATGTGTGCCGACGGCGGTCTGTGCTGCTGCAGCATTGATTACTATGAGCACGGCAGAAAAGCCGCGGGAATGGCCTATGCGGTCCTGGAGCAGGATGAGGAGATCTCAAGACTGTCGATCCAGGAGGAGACAGAGACCCAGCTCTTCTACAATCCTGCCGTCGCGGAGCGGATCGGCTGGTACAGCTACGGCAATATGGCGCCTCTGACCGTGTCGGAGGAGGACTATCCTGCACTTGACCAGGAGGACGGAGATACCCAGACGGAAGAAAGCTGGGAACAGTAAAGAAGGGTTTTATCTATGAGACTGTTGCTTGCAGAAGACGAAGAGGCCATGTCCGAGGCGGTCGTTGACATACTGGAATACCACCGCTATCAGGTGGATGCGGTCTACGACGGAGCGGAGGCTCTCGATTATATTCATGCGGGAGATTATGACGGCATCATTCTGGACATTATGATGCCTGTGAAGAGCGGTCTGGATGTGCTCCGGCAGATCCGCAGTGAGGGCTGCAGGACTCCGGTGCTGCTGCTGACAGCAAAATCGGAGATCGAGGACAGGATCGAAGGACTGGATCTGGGCGCGGATGACTACCTGACCAAGCCCTTCCATATGGGCGAGCTGCTGGCCAGAGTCCGCGCAATGCTGCGCCGCAGGGAGGAATTTACCCCGGATATCCGCGCCTTCGGGGACATAACACTGAATCCCCGGACCAGCGAACTGAGGTGCGGGGAACAGTCAGTCAGCCTCTCACGCCTGGAGTGCCGTCTGATGGATGTCCTGATCCTCAACAGGGGGATCTATCTGTCCTCCGAGGAACTATTGGAAAAAGTCTGGGGCTATGACTCCGATGCGGATGTGGGCTCTGTCTGGGTCTACATTTCCTATCTTCGCAAACAGCTTTCAAAAGTGGGTTCCGCCGTGACCGTAAAGGCCAGGCGCGGAACAGGCTATATCCTGCAGGAGCCGCAGAACAATGGTTAAAACGCTGCAAAGGAAATTCATCGTCGCGTCCATGCTGGCGGTCACGATCCTGCTGGCGACCCTGGTCGGAGCGATCAATATTCTCTACTGCTATTCTGTCCGGACACGTGAAAACAACATGCTGGAAATGCTCTGTGAGACAGACGGTCAGCCGGATGGACCCCGCGGATTTTCCGACACGGAGCGCAGAGCGGATATGCAGGATCCCGATGGCGCTCAGGGAGGCGAAGAAGCCCAGGAGGAAGATCCGGCCTCAGGCACGGAGCGCACCGGCACGCAGCAGGACCGGCAGTTTATACAGCGCGACGGACACAACGAAATGGACAGGCTGATCCGACGCGGACTCTCCATGGATGATGCACTCTCGGCGCGCTTTTTCGCAGTCTGGTTTGATGAAAACAAAGAGATTGTCCAAAAGGATACTTCCCGAATCTATGCAGTGACCGCCGAAGAGGCATCCGTGCTTGCCCGGGACATTCTTTTTCTGGGAAAAAGCTCCGGCGTCTATCAGGATTTCCGCTATATGATCCGGGAAAAGGATTCTTCGCGGGAAATACTGGTTGCCATGGACATATCCAGGGACAGGGAGGATATGATCAGGATCCTCGGAATATCCGCGCTGATCGCCGCCGTCTGCTGGATCGCCATGCTGCTGCCTGTCCATGCACTGGCAAAGCGGGCCATTGCCCCTACGGCCATGAGCATTGAGAGACAGAAGCAGTTCGTGACAAATGCCGGCCATGAGCTGAAGACCCCGCTTGCGATCATACAGGCCAATACCGAGGCCCTTGAGCTCTATACCGGGGAGTCCAAATGGACCCGCAATATCCGCGCGCAGACAGTACGTCTGAGCGGTCTGATGCAGAACCTTCTCACACTTTCCAGGATGGATGAGGATTCCCTGAATCTCGAGAAGAAGGCCTTTGCCCTCTATCCCCTCGCCGGGGAGGTATGGGAGAATTTCGCGGAGCCCGCGGCAGGCAGAAATCTTTCTTTCAGGATCATTGACGAAGAGAAGGAGGAGGCCAGGGTCCTGGCAAACCGCGAGAGTATTGCCCAGCTTCTCTCGATCCTGTACGACAATGCCGTCAAGTATACGCCGCGGGGAGGGGAGATCGAGGTGCGGATCTGTTCCGCCGCGGACAGTGTGAGACTGATCCAGTCCAATACTGTCTCCGGGATGGAAGGCGCAAAGGAAATTGCAGAGGATCCCAACCGCCTGTTCGAACGTTTCTACAGGACAGACTCCGACCGCAGCCGCAAAAAAGGAGGCTACGGAATCGGCCTTTCCGCGGCCAGGGCTATCGCCGCTGCCAACAGCGGCGCGATCTCCGCCGGGATCGGGGACGGCAGGATCCTGTTTACAGTGACCTTGAAAAAAGCAGCCCGGGAGCAGACTTCCTGATAAAAGCCGATAAAGGTTTGATAGCAAAATACCGCTGTGCATAACTGTATATATGTATAATTGTATAATTATTTGGCGAAATACGCTTTAAATGGCATTATCACCTATGCTATAATATTATGCGGATTAATGCCACGACGCATAAAAAACAACTATATTAAAAACAGATTACGGCATCTGTGATAATCAGGGCCCACTGTCTGAAACAATTACAGAATATTTCAGTCGTGAACAGGAGGTTTCAGAAGATGGAAAGCGGTATGACGAAAGCGGAGGTTTTAAAGAAGGTCATTCTGTCACAGTATAAGAGTGTGAGGCAGTTTGCAGTGGAAATGGATATTCCTTACAGTACTTTAGTGACAGCATTGGAACGGGGAATAGAGGGCATGGCATACAGTACGGTGATCCGTATCTGTGACGCACTTTCTTTGAATCCGGTTGACTTTTCACCGCTTGAGGATGGAGACGGACTCTCTGCGCAGATCACTACCAAGAGGGTAATGGAACGTTATGACAGGTTCAACAGAGCCGGCCGTAAAAAGATTCTTGACATTATGGATGATTACAGCCAGATAGAAATGTATACAAAGCCGGATTGAGCGAAACATGTCGGCGGGATTTGGCAGCGGGCATAAATTCCGTATCAGCAGCAGAGGCTCTGCTGCCGGAGGCCGTGCCTGCGCCGGCAGACATTTTCAGGACTCAATCTACCGGCCCTTGCTTATAAAAGCAGGAGGGAGATTTTGTAATGCGAAATTATGAAAGAGACCACAAGCTCGAGCATGTCTATTCTCTGAAGGCATATGCTCAGATCGAAAAGAAACCCGTCAGTGTCAAAAACTGCGACAGGATCCTCAGGCTCCAGAACAAGCGGGTCCATGAGCTGATGAAAGCTGCCTATGAAATCCCTTTTTATCGTGCGCGCTTTGAGGAATCCGGCACGACACCGGACGATTATCACTGCGCCGAGGACCTCTACAAGTTCCCGCTGCTGACCAAGGATCAGCTCAGGGACTGGATGGATGAAGAGGCGGAAAAGGATCCCGAGAAGTACAAATACTGGCATGTCTCGCCAACGTCCGGCTCCACCGGAAGACCTCTCCGTGTCCTGATCTCTCCCAGAGAGTACGCATGGGTCGTGGCCAACTGGCTCCGCACCATGGGCTACGGCGGTTTCAATCCCATTACCGGAAAGACAATGTCACGCCCCAATTCTCTGCACGGACCTGTCAAGGAATATGATTCCATCGTCCAGAGAATGGGCATTCTCAGGCGCAAATATATGTCTGATACGATCAGGGAGCGTGTTGACACACAGACACTGGTCAACGAGATCAACGCCTACGAGCCGGATTATCTCTACAACCACAAGAACCTGCTCATGCGGATCGCCAAGTATGTCAAGGAAAATGACCTGTATCTGTGGAAGCCTTCCTTCTACACACCCTTTGGCGAGATGCTCGATGATCCGTCCAGAGAACTTCTGCAGGAAGTGTTCGGCCCCGGCCTGATCGATGCCTATGGCATGGGTGAGACAGGATCCTGTGTGGTCCGCATCCCCGGCAGGAAGTATTATCAGGTCAACAGCGACCTGTTTGTCGTCAATGTCTACAACGCAGACCTGACAGGTCCCGCCCTCAAGGGTATGGCGGTGATCACACCCTTGTACAAGACGGAACTGCCCCTGATCAACTATACATCCTATGATCAGCTCGACAGCTATATGCGCCGCGGCCTCCGCTTTGCGAGGGGCGTCCAGGGACGCATGAACGACGTCATCCATCACAGAGACGGCTCTGTCACCGAGTGGGGCAATATCTCCGGCATCATCAATTACGTTCCCGAGATCATTTCCTACAGGATCGTGCAGGAGGACTATGAGAATCTGACCCTGATGATGGTCCGCAATCCCGATACGCCTGCGGAAAAACAGGACGAGATCGTGGAACAGCTGGATGTCAAGCTGATGGCCATGTTCAAGGATCCCTCTTTCAAGATCCAGTATCAGTGGCTGGATGAAATCCCCGCCGATCCCAACGGCAAGCTCCGTGTCATCGTCAGCAAGGTAAAACCCGGTGCCATCGGTGAACCCGAGCATGCCGGTGAAGATGTCGGCAACGCAGAGATCACTGAGTGATTCCCTTACTGGAATAGCCGGCAGACGATCCCATATTTTTCATGAAACAATAATGGATGGAGGCAGCAGCCATCAGGATGAATGACAGGGACTACAGTCATTTTTATCAGCATCTCACAGGCCGCATCCGCGCAAGCGGTGCGGCCTGTTTCTGCCTGCGCGCAGCCGGAAAGACGGCGACCGGAATCATGTATGCGGCTTACCCGCTGCTTCTGGGAAAGCTTGCCATGGACAAGGACTGGAGAGGACTTCTCGTCTCAGTCCTTATACCGGGGGCGGGCTTTTTGCTGCTGACTGCGGTGAGGGCAAAGATCAATCGCCCCAGACCCTATGAAACCTGGAAGATCGACCCCCTGGTCCCCAAGGACACACGGGGCAATTCCATGCCCAGCCGGCATGTCTTTTCCTCTTCCCTGATTTCCATGGCCTGGATGTCCGTATCCGTGCCGGCCGGCCTTGCCCTGCTGGCTGTCTCTGCGGCGGCTGCCTGGATCCGGGTCCTGGCCGGAGTACACTATCCCTCTGATGTGGCCGTGGGATATCTGGCGGGGATCGCTGCAGGCCTGCCCCTTTTGTTTCTGATGTAGAGTTTTGTTGTGCTGCAGGCCTTCCCCTTTTGTTTCTGCTGTAGAATTTTGTTTCTTCTTCAGAGGCTCTGAAGACGGCCCTGTCCGGCCCGGCCTTTTCCTGGGCGGATTTGCGATACCGGAATCTTGAAATTTCGTTCACAGCCCCGTGGGGGACCGCTGTTTTTGGCAAAATCCCAAAGAATCCTTTAAAATCCGTAAAAAGTTTGTGAAATATGAGTGTTTTGTAAACGATTTCAATGTGGTACTATGCAAGTGTCAGCGAAAGCTGACACCATTACCCCCCTAAGCATTATTACATCCCATGAGAAAGCCCGGCTGCCGGAATCGGTTGCCGGGCTTTTTCATTTGCCACTGTTTTTGGTCTATGCTATAGTGTCGTAGGGAATGAAACTGTACAAACGGAGAGAAAAGAATGGACCGGAAGAGACTGGAAGGCCTCCGCCAGGCGGCCTGGATGAACTATCTGCTGATCGCAGTCAACGTACTGGTTTTCGCAGCGGAGATGGCCGGCGCCGGACGCGGCAGAGGCCTGGAGCGCATGTACCGCGCAGGAGCTCTGTATGCGCCTCTTCTCTTGAAGGGACAGGGATTTTACCGTCTGGTGACATCCATTTTCCTGCATGCGGACGCCGGACATCTGTTCAATAACATGATCGTGCAGTTTGCGGGCGGAGAAATTGTCGAAAAAAACATGGGGCACATCAGATATGGAATCTTCTACCTGCTCTGCGGGATCGGAGGCAATCTGGCCTCGGTGCTCTATGATTTCCTGACAAGGGAATACGGATACTCAGTGGGCGCCAGCGGCGCCGTTTTCGGCATCATAGGCGCCCTTCTCTTCATGATCCTGAGAGAGGCGGACCAAATGCGCAGCAATTCATGGAAGATGGACCGCCGCATGAAGAGCCTTCTGATCCGCGCCGGGATCATGACGGCATACCTTTTGTACAGCGGATGGACCAATCCCCTTGTCAACCAGGCGGCCCATGTGGGCGGACTCATCTTCGGATTTGTCCTCTCAATGATCATGGCGCCGCACATTCGAAGCGACCTCAGCGGCCTCCTCTAGGGGACAAGTCATTCCGACTGGGTTGCAGAAAACAACACATTCATATAAAATGAATAAAACAGCGAGGAAAAGCCGAGCGAATACCGAGCTTGCTCGGGAATTCGAGAGGCCTTGACGAGCGTATTTTTAGATATGTGTACCGGTGTCAGGAAATCTGAAATATCGGATGGAGAATAGCAGATGAACAGGAATCGGAGAAGAATCTTATATGTTGCAGAAGCGATGGGAGGCGGCGTTTTCACCTTCCTTGTCGGTTTATGCAACGAACTTGTCGACTATTATGATATATATGTCGCCTATGGAATCCGGACACAGACACCGGACGATTTCAGAAAATATTTTGACGAACGTGTTCATTTGATCCGTGTGAGAAACTTTGAGCGCTCGATCGATCCGCGCCACGACCTCGGCGCCTTTGTCGAGCTGAGGAAAATTGCAGACAAGGTGAAACCCGACCTGATCCATCTGCACTCCTCCAAGGCAGGAGCCCTGGGCAGATGGGCTTTTAACGGAAAGAAACTTCCCCTGTTCTACACCCCGCACGGATACAGCTTCCTGATGTCGAACTATAATGCGACGAAGCGGTTATCCTACAAGATGGTTGAGAAACTCTCGGCGATCCGGCGCTGCACCACGATCAGCTGCAGTGAGGGAGAGCACAAAGAGACCCTGTCCCTGACCAAAAACGCCAGATTTGTCAACAACGGAATTAATGTGGAAGAGATGCAGCGGATGATGGATTCGATCGGAAGCTGCGAAAATGACGGATTCAATGTTTTCACCCTCGGCAGGATCTGCTATCAGAAAAATCCCGGACTCTTCAATGAGATCGCGGAAAAGCTCCCGGATGTCAGGTTTGTGTGGATCGGCGACGGAGAACTCCGCGATATGATCACAGCGCCCAACATAGAAGTTACCGGCTGGATGAACCGCGAGGAAGCGCTCCGCCGTTCAATGGCCTCCAATGTCTTTGTTCTGACCTCTCTCTGGGAGGGACTTCCCATGTCTCTGCTTGAGTCCATGTACATGGAAAAGCTGTGTCTGGTCAATGATGTGATCGGAAGCAGAGATGTCATCCAGACCGGCGTGAACGGATATGTGTGCAGAAACGCAGACGAGTTCGTCAGCGCCATCCGCGGCATACTGGAGGATCCCGAGAAGGCAGAGAGAATGACTGCTCAGGCCAGGAAGGATATCATCGAAAAATACAACACTCGTGTGATGGCGGCCAAATACCGCGAGATCTACGAGGAGGCTTTTGCCGCTAATGAAAAAAAGGAAAAGCCGCGTCGGAAAAAGAAAAAGAAGCAGTGAGACGAGGGCGGCTTCTTTCATAAACATTTATGGATGGAGGTTATGACCACAGACATGAAAAAAACAGCGATCGTCTCGTGCTATTTCCAGCCGAATTACGGCAGTATGCTTCAGGCTCTGGCCACACAGATGGCCCTGGACGAGCTTGGATACGACAATGAGACCATCTGCATCGACGGCCTGAACAGGGAGATCCGGTCAGCGAAGATCCGCTATTTTGCCAGGGCATCTCTGACATCGGACATCCTGCTGTCAAAGGCGGGGATGGCCATGGCGCGCATGCGCCGAAAGCTTTCCAGAGGCACTTATACGCAGATGATGCAGGCCAGGCTGCAGGCTTTTTCAGATTTTCAAACAGAGCATTTCCGCATGTCCGGGTGCTATGGTTCCCGCGCGGAACTGACACAGGCATGTGACGAAAAATACAGCGCCGTTCTGGTCGGGAGCGACCAGCTCTGGCTCCCCGCCAACATCGCGGCAGATTATTATACACTCAGCTTTGTACCGGACTCGGTCAATACCATTGCCTACGCGACGAGTTTCGGGCAGGCCCAGCTTCCCCGCGCCAGTGAGCGTGCGGCCATGAAATTTTTGTCCCGCATCAGGCACATCGGTGTGCGGGAAAAGTCAGGACAGAAGATCGTCGCAAGACTGACGGGGCGCCGTGTTCCTATTGTCGCGGATCCCACACTCCTGTTTGACGGCAGGGAGTGGATGCGCGTGCAGCAGGAGGCCCCCCTGTTCGAGGGCAAGTATATCTTCTGCTATTTCCTGGGCAATAATCCTCTGCATCGGAAATTCGCATCCCGGCTGTCGGCAGAAACGGGATGCAGGATCGTGGCTCTGCAGCACGTGGACGAATATGTCCGCAGCGATGAAGACTACGCAGATGAGACTCCCTGGTCGGTCGGTCCGGGCGATTTCCTCAATCTGATCCGGAATGCGCAGTGGGTCCTGACAGATTCCTATCACTGTACCGCTTTTTCCATGCAGTACGAACGAAAGTTTTTCACTTTCCGCAGATACCACCGCAAGACAAAGCAGTCGACCAACAGCCGTCTGGACACACTTCTTGCACAGTGCGGCGTGACAGAGCGGCTTTTGAGCGGCGAAGAGGAGATTTCGGCCTGCACGGGTCTTGAGATCGACTTTGCGGATGTCCACAGCCGGATCGCGCGGCTCCGCGACTACTCCTGGAAATACCTCACAGATGCACTTGAGGACAGAAAGGAAACAGACTTGAAAATAAATGCTGTCCGCGCAGTGAACAGCAATTAGATAACAGTTACAGCCGGTTTTCCACCAGAATGAAAGGGCAAAAGCGAATGGGTACACCAATCGTAAAAATCCTTATAGCTTCACATAAAAAATACAGAATGCCGAAGGATGACATTTATCTTCCCCTGCATGTAGGGGCGGAAGGCAAAGTCGATTCCTCCGGCAACCCGCTTGACCTGGGCTGGACAAAGGATAACACGGGCGAGAATATTTCAGAACTCAATGCAGGGTATTGTGAACTTACGGGTTTGTACTGGGGCTGGAAAAATCTGAAAGCCGATTATATCGGCCTGGTACATTACCGCAGGCATTTCTGTTTGAAGAGAAAAAGCAGGGATCCCTTCAAAAATATCCTGACAGGCGCACAGCTTCGTCCGATGTTGAAACAGTACTGGGTGTTTGTCCCGAAAAAGCGGAGATATTTCATTGAGACGCTCTACTCTCATTATGCACACACGCACTATGCAGAGCATCTTGATATCACCCGGGAGGTCATCGCTGAGCGGTATCCGGAATATCTGCCTTCCTTTGACAGGATCATGAGGCGGAGATACGGATACATGTTCAATATGATGATCATGCGCAGAGATCTTGCGGATAAATACTGTGCCTGGCTCTTCGACATTCTCTTTGCGCTGTCGAAAAAGATGGGAGTTACGGAGCTCTCCTTCTATCAGGGACGGTATTTCGGCAGGGTCAGTGAGATCATCCTGAATGTCTGGCTGGACCGCCAGGTCTCCATCGCCGCTATTCCCAGAGACCGTATCCGTGAACTTCCGACAATCTACACGGAGAAGATCATGTGGTACAAAAAAGGCGCATCTTTCCTGAAGGCTAAATACCTGGGCGAAAAATATGAGGGAAGCTTTTAATGGCGAATAAAAAATCAGCGGAATTGAAGAACATGTCCGAAATCGGGATCGGTCAGTCCTTTGAGCGCTGGCTCGGAGAGGGAATCTTCTCGGGAACAGTGGCAGGCACAGTCAGTGCGCTGACGGATATCCTCTATTATCTGTCCTTTATCGTCTGCTACAGCTGGGGTTTTATCAACACCACAATGTTCAAGAACGATTTTTCCGATGCCTTTAAGGCGCAGATGGAGGGACTTTTCCAATTCGCAGTGATCAATGCGCTGGTCTGCGGTCTCATAGCCCTGCTTCTGCAGAAAAACCTGCAGTTGGCAGTCTTTGAGATTGCCCTTCTGGCGTCAGGATTTCTTCACTGGAAGCTGGGGGCAGGAAAATTTGAATATTTTGTCCTGTGCGTGCTGATCGTCGGTATGACCGGCCGTTCCTTTAAGGTGCTCGTGTCCATAGCGCTGGCAATCGGAAGCGTCATGTTGGCAGTCACCTTTGCCGCCTCCCAGCTGGGGATCATCACGGATCTGGTCTACAAGGGTGGACGCCATTCATTCGGAATCATCTACTGCACGGACTGCGCGGCACATATCCTCTTTCTGATGATCATGTATGTGTTCCTGCGCCTGGATTCGCTCAACATCGTAGAATATGCCGCTCTCATCCTGGTCTGCCTGATCATGATGATGACAAAGGCTCAGTCGGATATCATGTGCGGCTTCCTGCTCATGGGCGGGATCCTTCTCTACAGGCTGACACGCAGGTGGCACAGAAAAAAGCCGGTCCGTATCATCGCCTCGATCATGAGCTTCTCCTTCCTGATCTGTACCGCCTTGATCTTTGCGATCACACTGGGATTTAACAGAAACGACATGGAATTGCGTCAAAAGATCCCCTACACGCTGACCCGCCGTCTGGAAATGAACCAGCAGGCGCTCAGGGACCACCCCTTCTCGCTCTTCGGATCGCAGATCGAAGAGCACGGGTTCGGAGGAAGAACGGAGAATCTTCCGGGCTGGGACAAGTACTTTTTCATCGACTGCTCCTATATCCGCCTGTTTGTGATCGGCGGTTTTCTCCTTTTTATCCTGATCCTGCTGGTCATGACCTATGCAGAGCTCAGGTGCTTTGCCTACAGGAGATACGGCTTTCTGTTCCTGCTGGTGCTCGTCTCCATCGCATGCCTGCTGGAACACCACCTGATGGAATATTATTACAATGTATTTCCTCTGATGGCATTTTCGGGAAGACGTCTTTTCCGGGATGATCCGATCCCCGGGAACGGATGAAGGCCTGCCGGTCTGAGCGGGCAGAAGGCCGGGATCGGATATAAGGCCTGCCGGTCTGAGCGGGCAGAGGGTCCGGGGACGGAAGAGCAGGTGACGGCGCCTGTGCACGGATGCGGTCCGGCATGTCAGGCAGAGGAAGGTGAAACACAGTCAATCTCTATGTGTCGACGGGAGGTATTGCACAGTACATGATCAGACTCAACGAAAAAAAAGACTGCTGCGGATGCGGCGGGTGCAGCAATGCCTGCCCCGTGCACTGCATACAGATGAAGGCGGACGCGGAAGGATTCCTGTATCCGGAAGTGGACGAAACGACCTGTATTGATTGCGGTCTGTGTGAACGGGTATGTCCGGTGCTGCGTGCGGGAGAGGATGTTCCTTTTTCGCAGGCAGCATATCTTTTGCAGTACAAAAATGAAAAGGTCCGCCGGCAGAGCACATCCGGCGGCGCTTTTACTGCCATCGCCCGCTATGTGCTGGACCGCGGAGGCATCGTCTACGGCGCTGCCTTTGACGACCGGCTGCGGGTACATCACACATCTGCGGTCAGCCCCAAAGGACTGCAGATCTTCAGAAACAGCAAGTATGTCCAGAGCGATACGGAGAAGACCTTCACCCAGGTGCGGGACCATCTTCGCACCGGCCGCCTTGTCTGTTACAGCGGGACGCCCTGCCAGATCGAAGGGCTCCTGTCCTTCCTGGAACCTGCCGGGACAGAGGGCTCCCGGGAGGAGCTTCTCGACCGCCTGGTCACAGTGGATGTAGTCTGCCACGCAGTGCCTTCCCCTCTGGTCTGGGAGAGATATCTGGAGATGCAGAGAGAGAAGCTTGGCACGGAGATCGCGGACGCAAAATTCCGGGACAAGCATTTCGGCTACAACTATTCGACCATGACCCTCCTCGACGACAGCGGAGAGGAGCGGTATGTACAGGGAATCGACACGGACCAGATGCTGCGGGCCTTTTTCTCCAACATCTGCGACCGGCCTTCCTGCTATGATTGTGCTTTCAAAAAGCGCTACAGAAAGAGCGACTTTACCATCTGGGACTGCTATCCGGTCTATGCCTTTGACAAGAAGCTGGATGACGACAGGGGGACTTCCCGGGTCCTGATCCACTCGGACAAGGGCCGCCGCATTTTCGAGGAGGTCCGGCAGAGGTGCCGCGTCCTCGAGGTGGAGCCGGATCGTCTCACGGCAGGCGTCAGGGAGATGTTTCACAGTGTGGACAGCAATCCGCGCAGAGAGGAATTCTTCGAGGATGCCGCCTGTATGGAAGCCCGGACTTTCTTCAACAAGTATTTTCCCATGACGGCCAGGGTGAAGCTGGAGCGGACAGCCCGCATAGTCTGCTATAGGACCGGCGTCTATGCTCTCGCCAAGAGGGCTGCGAGAAAGATCCTGAAAAAGGACTGAGAGATCGATCTGGACGCCTCCGGTTTTGCTGCGATGCGGCGGGAAAGGATGGATATATGACTGATTATGCGGAAAAAATCGTAAATACAGAGAAATCTGCAGACGGAGCCGGCAGCAGTGTCAGCGCGCCGGCAATCAGTATCATTGTGCCGGTCTACAAGGTGCCGGAACAATATCTGCGCAAATGCATCGAGAGCTGCATGTCTCAGACGCTGGACGACATCGAGATCCTGCTGGTGGACGACGGATCACCTGACCAGTGCGGAGAGATCTGCGACCAATATGCGCAGAGGGATCCCAGGATCCGTGTGCTCCACAAGGAGAACGGGGGGCTCTGCAGTGCCCGGAACGCCGGTTTTGCCGCCGCCCGCGGCGAGTGGATCATGTTTGTAGACGGAGATGACTGGATCGACGCCGACATGTGCGAGCAGATGCTGGAGCCGGGCACCAGGGAGCAGGTCGACCTGGTCATGTGCGGGATCACCCGGGAATATGAGCATTCCTCTCAGGATTACAAATTCTATCTGCGCGACTATACGACGAGCGGAAAGGTCTACCGGGGCAGAGAATGCAGGTGGCTGCAGCAGCAGCTCCTGGTCTACAACTGCAATATCGCGGTCGCATATTCCAAGATCATCCGCCGCAGCCTCCTTGAAGAACACGGCATTGTACACGATGAGCTGCTGCGCCAGGGTGCAGAGGGGCTGGAGTTCAATATCCGCCTGTTCGAGCAGATTCAGAGCGCCCTCTTTATCAACAGGCCTTTTTACCACTATCTCTATAACGAAAACTCTATTTCCTCCTCTCACAGCGAGGAGAACCATCGCTTTGTCATCCGCTGTTTTGAAAAGATCCGTGACCTGATCGAGACCAGCAGCAACCGGGACAGACTTCTGCCCTGGTTCGACAACCGTCTGCTCTACGTGATCATCACGACTGCCATCAGCGGATATTTCAATCCTGACAATCCGGCTCCTTTTTCCGAGAAGAAAAAGGGGTATCAGCAATATCTGCAGCAGCCCATTGTACAGCAGGCCCTGCAGACCGACAACCTGCGCGGCCTCTCCAGACAGAGGCGGGTCGTGCTGTTTCTGATCAGGCACAGACAGTTCCGGGCCCTGGATGCCATGGGGCGTGCCAGAAAATTCCAGAAAGAGCATCTGTGACCACAGGCGGAAGCGGCCGCAGGCACGGCTGCTGAAGGCCTCTGCATGCGGGGCTGCACAACAAAGATGTGCAATCATTTCAAATTGACTGACTGTAAGTAGAAACAGAGGTAGAGGAATGGGAAAGTTTCTGCAAAAATACCGGAATATGTCTGTCCAGGTGAGAGCTTCCTTCTGGTTTCTGATCTGTTCTTTTTTGCAGAAGGGCATTTCTTCCATCACAACACCGATCTTCACAAGACTTCTGACGACAGAGGAATACGGGCAGTACGGCGCTTTTAACTCCTGGCTGGGGATTATCACTATTTTTGTCACCCTGAATCTTTTCTATGGTGTGTATACACAGGGACTGGTCAAATATGAGGAGCAGCGGGCCGTCTATTCGTCCAGCCTGCAGGGACTGACCCTGACCCTGTGTCTGGTCTGGACGGCAGTCTATCTGGTGAAGAGAGACTTCTGGAACAGCCTGTTTTCACTGACCACTGTTCAGGTACTGGCCATGCTGGTCATGATCTGGGCGACTGCTGCCTTTAATTTCTGGGCGGCGGAGCAGCGCGTGATGTACAGCTACAGGAGACTTGTGGCACTGACCCTGCTTGTGTCTGTGGCCAAGCCGGCTGTGGGGATTTTTTTCGTGATCCATGCACAGGACAAGGTGACAGCCAGGATCCTGGGACTTGCTCTTGTGGAACTTGTGGGCTACACGGGGCTTTTCGTAATCCAGATGGTGCGGGGAGGTGTCTTTTATTCCGGAAAATTCTGGCGGTATGCGCTGCTGTTCAATCTGCCTCTTGTGCCGCATTATTTGTCGCAGACGGTGCTGTCCAGTGTCGACAGGATTATGATCCGTGACATGGTCGGCAAAAGCGAGGCGGGTATCTATAATCTGGCGTATCAGATTTCTCTTCTCATGACACTTTTCAACACGGCGCTCTCTCAGACCCTGAGTCCGTGGATCTATCAGAAGATCAAAGCGGGAAGGGCAAAGGACGTTTCACAGGTCTCCTTTATGGCGATGGGATTGATTGCCGGCGCAAATCTTCTTCTGATGCTGCTTGCGCCGGAGGCAGTGGCTGTTTTCGCACCGAAGGCTTATTACAATGCCATCTATGTCATTCCTCCGGTCTCCATGAGCGTGTTTTTCATGTTCAGCTATGACCTTTTCGCCAAATTTGAATTCTACTTTGAGAAGAGGTCTTTCATTATGGTGGCCAGTGTTACGGGCGCTCTTCTGAATCTGGTCACAAACTATATTTTCATTCAGATATACAGTTATTACGCAGCGGGTTATACGACCCTGTTCTGCTACCTGGTCTATGCTGCAGGACATTACCTGATGATGAACCGGGTCTGCGACCGCTTTCTCGGCGGAATCCGCCCCTTTCCGGCCGCACAATACTGGGGGCTGTCAATTGCATTCATGTCTGCGGGATTTGTGCTGCTCTTCACTTATCAGTCGAGGATCATGCGATACGGCCTGCTGTTTCTTCTGATGGTCCTGGCACTGATCTTCCGCAGGCGTCTGAAGGCAATCGCAAAGAGTCTGGTCAATGTCCGCAAGGAAGGTAAAAAGAAGTAAGGTGTTCATTTCACCGGGAGGATTATATGAAAAGTGCAGAGGATCTGATCTCGGTGATCATCCCTGTCTATAATGTCAAACCCTATCTGCGGATGTGCGCGGACAGCGTCTTCTCGCAGACATTCCGGAATCTGGAGATCATCTTTGTAGATGACGGATCAACTGACGGGAGCGGTGAGCTCTGTGATGAACTCGCAGCGGAAGACTCCAGAGTCCGTGTCATCCATCAGGCTAACGGAGGTCTCTCCGCTGCCCGCAACACCGGCATTGATGCGAGTACGGGGGCATACCTGTATTTCCTGGACAGTGATGATGCCATTTCTCCGGTCACAATCGTACATCTGTGGACGGCCTGTGTCCGCACAAAGGCGGATGTCGCCGTCGGGGATTTCATCCGCTTCAGCGAGGAAGCTGTTCCGGAAGAGAGAAGGAAATTTACCAGTGAGGCCTTCGGCACCGAGGAGGCGCTCCGGCGCATGCTCATGAATGAGGGATTCGGACATCAGGCCTGGGGAAAGCTTTTCAGGCGCAGCCTCTGGGAGAATTACCGCTATACCAAAGGTCTCCTGTATGAGGATTACGCCGTCATCTACGATGTCATGCTGGGGGCCAAGAAGGCCGCCGCCGTCACGGATGCCCTGTATTTCTACAGGATGCAGGCGGGTTCTATTATGCACAGCCGGATCGGGGAGAGAAACCTGACCCTTCTGGATACGTCCGAGCGTGTGACAGAGATGATCTCCAAAGAATATCCCGCCCTGCGGGGTGCGGCAGTCCGTCTCCAGGTTGTGACTTACATGCGTTTCCTCTCGGACATGCTCGCGACGGATTATCACCTCTTCCCGGATGTCCAGAAACGGATCATCGATACGGTTCGAGGACTCAGGAAGGAATTTCTGCATGCGCCCGGCGTGCGCAGGATTGACAAGATGAAACTGCGTGCCCTGATGACAGGAAAAAGGATCTTCTATCTAATGTACAGGGCTTCCGATGCCAGGAAAAAAGAATAGTGATTCTATGAATCTTTCTGGAGGTATCAGTGGGCCAGTATTTTGCTGTTTTTTTTATATCCATACTGATTTGCGCTGCGGGAGAGTGGGCGTGCAGAAGGAGCAGGACTGCAGGTACTTTCCTCTGCTGTCTGTCCGTCGCCTTTCCTGTGATTCTGGCGGGTGCAAGGGACTATTCTGTGGGGACAGACATTGCGACTTACGGAAACTATGTCTTCCGGGGTGCCTGTAATGCGCGCAGACTCCGCGCCTTTCTGCGCACCCAGTCGGAGATCGACCTTCTCTACAAAGGGCTGGCCTATGCGGTCTCCAGATTTACCAACAATCCCCACCTGTTTTATCTGGTGACAGCGCTCATCATCTGCGGGTTTACCATGGCGGGACTGTGGTACTACAGGCGCTGGTGCTCCATCACTCTGGGCTGGGCCTGCTTCCTCTTTCTGTTTTACGGAGACACGCTCAACACCATGCGCCAGTGTCTGGCCCTGGCAATCATTTTCGCGGCTTTCCCCTTTTTTCTGGAAAAAAAGTATCTGCTCTTTGCGGTCTTTAACGCGGCAGCCATCCTGTTTCACGCGACAGGCCTCATCGCCCTGACGCTGCCGGTATTGTACCTGGTAATGAAAAAGATGCCGCCCCGCTGGCTGCAGTTCTTCCTCATCATCGCATGCATGGGTGTGATCCTCTTTTACAGTCCCCTCCTGCGCATCGTATTGAACATGAACCTTCTGCCTGCCAAGTTCGCCAGGTACATGGCAAAGGGTGTCGCTGTGGCGCTCAATCCGACCATCCTGCGCCTGCCCTTCCTGATTCCTGTCATTCTTTATTACGACCGCTTCTGCGGATTTGAGGACATCACGGGAGACGGAGTGCTGGCGGGATCAGCGCAGGTCACTGATCCGGAGCCTGCGGCAGAAGATCCGGAGACAGGGGGAAAAGGGACATTCTGGGAGGACAGATCCGGGACACAGGTCCTGGGCATGTTCGTCGTGATCATGCTGCTCTTGGAAATCTGCACAGTGCAGCTTCGCAGCGTGCGCCCGGCCCTGTACAGGATCAGCTACTACTTCGGCTACTACAGGTTCATAGCCTATTCCCGCCTTGTCCGCATCCTGCGCAGAGACAACCGCGCCATTGTCGCCCTTGCCCTGCTCGTCTATCTGGCGGCTCTGTGGTATTACCAGAATGTCATTCAGGGCAACAACGAGATTTATCCCTATGTCTATGCGCCGGACTGGTTTCACAGGATTATCTATGTCATGCCTGCGGAATGACAAAAGCCGCACAGACTTCCCGCACCGGGAAACTGCCGCACAGGCGGCCCCTGAACCGGTATCTGCTTTTGGCCCCGCGCCGGATCCTGCCAGTGATCCCCTCCGCGGGAGTGCAGAAGTGAATACATAAATCGTTACTGTACCCGCCCCCTCGAAGGGCGTGTACATGTAACGCTGCGCGCGGCGATTCCAATACGCTTTGCGTGCGCCGCGCGCCGTTACACTCGGGATTTGCGCGAAAAAGCCGCGCAAAACACCTCGAATTTCAGGTTTGTTTGTACTGTAACCATAAATCAAACGAAAGGACTATGTAACAAATATGAAAAGAGAAAGCGGAATTCTGTATCCCGTATCATCCCTTCCCTCTCGCTTCGGAATCGGAAGCTTTTCCAGAGAGGCCTATGAATTCATCGATTTCCTCAAGGAAGCCGGCCAGTCCTACTGGCAGGTCCTGCCCCTCTGCCAGACCGGTTTTGGCGATTCGCCTTATCAGTCTGTCTCCTCCTTTGCAGGAAATCCCTACTTCATCGATCTGGAAAAGCTGATCGAAGAGGGACTTCTCACCTGGGATGAAGTGAACAGTTTTGATTTCGGCAGTGATCCCGAAAAAGTCGACTACGGTGCGCTCTACAATAACCGCTACAGCGCCCTGAAGATCGCTTTTGAGCGCTTCCGCTCTCTTGAGAATTCAGAAAGCCACAGCAAATATCACGCAGAGTATCAGGAATATCTGGAGAGAGAGCATTACTGGCTCTTTGACTATGCCCTGTATATGGCTCTGAAGAAAAAATATGAGGGTAAATCCTGGACAGACTGGGACAAGGGCGAGCGCCTGCGCCAGAAGAGAGCCCTGACCCTCGCGGCAAAGGAACTCTCCGATGATATCGATTTCTACCGCTTCCTGCAGTTCCAGTTTGACCGCCAGTGGAAAAAGCTCCACGCATATGCGGCGGAGCAGGGTATCAAGATCATCGGCGACATCCCCTTCTATGTTGCCATGGACAGCGCGGCGACCTGGGCGCATGCGGATATCTTCCGTTTCGACAAGGATCTGGTTCCCACTGTCGTGGCGGGATGCCCTCCGGATGCTTTCTCCCTGACCGGTCAGCTCTGGGGCAACCCTGTCTATGACTGGAAAAAACTCAAAAAGAACGGCTATGACTGGTGGATCCAGCGCTTTGCCCGCAACTTCGAGTTCTACGATGTGGTCCGACTCGACCACTTCAACGGATTTGCAGAGTACTACGAGGTGCCTTACGGCGACGAGACCGCCGAGCACGGCACAGTCGTCAATGGACCCGGCAGCGATTTCTTCAATGCTGTGAAGAAAAAACTCGGTGATGTCGCGATCATCGCAGAGGACCTGGGCAATATCACCCCCGCTACAGAAGCGCTTCTGGCAGAAACCGGCTATCCGGGCATGAAGGTGCTCCAGTTTGCCTTTGACCCCAGTGAGTCCAGCTACTATCTGTCCTACAATCACGTGAAGAACGCGGTTGTCTACACAGGCACTCACGACAACACCACCACCCGCGCATGGATCGAGCAGTGCAGCGACCACGACCGCGATTTCGCCCGCCGCTTTATCCACTCCGAGTACACCGATTACGGCGCATTCACCTGGGACTTCATCCGGGAAGCCTTCCGCAGCGTCTGCGACCTGTGCATCGTTCCTATCCAGGACTTCCTGGTCAAGGGTGAGGAAGCCCGCCTGAACACCCCCGGAACCGCCCAGGGCAACTGGCAGTGGCGCGTCGTTCCCAACCTGCTGTCCCACGACCTGGCCCGCAGCATCTATGATCTGACAAAGACCTACGGACGCCTGCCCAAGGCAGACAAGGAAACCGCGGATCAGAAAAAATAAGGAAAAACTGCAGCTGCATTCAGTCAGGCACAGGCAGGCATATGATCCGCAGACAGATTTTTATGGATTCTGCATGAATAACTGAATAAAAATACTTCATGAAAAAAAGTACCCGGCGGCTGCAGAAGCAGCCGTCAGGTACTTTTTGTTTTTTAATTCAGTTCTTCGTCCGGTCCGGTCAGGTCGAAGCTGAGGCGGACGGGATCATGAGTGACCCTTTTTTCGACAGGAGGGAGTTCCATATAGTTTTTTCCGTAGATGTGTTCCAGGATATACAGGTAATCACAGGGAGCATCATATTCCCGGTCCTCAAATTTCAGGCGGACAGGTTTGCCGAAATATTTTTTGGCGATCGTCTGCTTGCGGATGTTGTATTTGCTTCCCAGATTGATATAGTAGCCTGCATTGTCATTTTTGTTGAGCGTGGCGATCCCGTGCCGGATCCGCCACAGTCCCTTCCTGGTGAAGAGCGCGGCCGGGATCCTGGCCGCTTTGGGAAGGTCGGGGCGCAGTCCGCATTTGAGGAAATAGAGGACCGTGAATTTTTCCACCAAAAACTTCTGTGCCTGCTGGATGCCCTTTTCCTTTTTGGCATTGTCGAGAGGGAAGATGTCGACGAAGATGCCCATGTCGGTCTGATCCTGAAGAGAATCCAGATATCCCTCCACGAACACCGTGTTCTTGGCTCGCACCTTGGCAAAGTTGTTGGTGAGGAAATTGCAGTTGTACCGGCTCTGGCAGTAGAAGCGCGGAGAGATCTTGTCATTGCAGATTTTGAGGAATTTCTCATAATCCGTCCGCGGCATGACAATATCCAGATCGTCATCCCAGGGGATGAAGCCTCCGTGACGCACAGCACCCAACAGGGTTCCGGCCGTAATGTAATAGCGGAGATTATTCTCATGACAGACACGGTCGATCTCGTCAAGTATTTCCAGTTCAAAACGGTGAAGTTTGTCCAGTGTTTCCTTTTTCAAATCAACCTCCTGTACTGCATGAAAAAGCAGAGAAACCCTTCCATGGCCTTTTGCCGGTTATTCGTCTTCCGATTCTTCCTTGAGTGTGTAGAGTACTTCGGACAGAAGCGTCGAGGACACGCCTTCTGTGTGAGGCAGGAATACGACATCGACGCCGACCTTCGAGAACTGCTCGATCATATTGTTGTACATGTCGGAGCCCTTCCAGTCCGACCCGTGAAAGAGAGCGTCGAAATGGTATTGTTTCCACGCCTCCATTTTGTCCATGGAAACCTGCGGGACAGCCTGGTCCACGCAGCGAAGCTCCCGGACGATCGCGATCCTCTCCTCAAAAGGGATGATCGGAGCCCTGTGCTTGTAGCTCTCGACAACTTCATCCGTGCTGACGCCGACGATCAGATAGTCGCAGCGCTCCTTGGCTTTTTTCAGAATATTCAAATGCCCGATGTGGAACATGTCATATACACCGGTCGTATATCCAACTTTATATTTCTTTTCGCTCATTCATAAACTCCTTCGGGTAATTGAAAGCATAGCTGCCTTTCCGGACAGGTGACCGGAAACGCATGAATAGAATGCCTGTATTTCTCTGAATTATAACCCAGGGTGCGGATGCTTTTCAATAGAGAAACGCGTCCTCTTCCGGATCAGACAGGGGGGACGGAGAGTAGGCCGGGCAGATTTCACTTGTATAAACACATGCGATTGCACAATGTTTTGTTCAATGCTGTCGAACTGTATATGAAAAGTTCATAAAAAAAGTGTTTGTCAAGAAGATTTTCATGGATTTTTTTAAAATCCCTGTTTATAATGAGGGGTGGCAAATTTTAAGTTAAAAGGAGCATAACTGTGCTGACCGGGCCGGAAGAACAAGTCCCGGTTACCGCAGGCTATGATTGGCGGAAGTGTGTTGCCGCCAGAGAGGAGATTAAATGCCCCAGAGAACTGACATCCACAAGGTATTGATCATCGGCTCCGGCCCGATCGTGATCGGCCAGGCCTGTGAATTTGACTACTCGGGGACGCAGGCATGCAAGGCTTTGCGCAGCCTGGGATATGAGATTGTGCTGGTGAATTCCAACCCGGCTACCATCATGACAGACCCGGAAATGGCAGACAGGACCTATATCGAACCTCTGAATGTCGACAGGGTCACGCAGATCATCAAAAAAGAGCGTCCTGACGCCCTGCTCCCCAACCTGGGAGGACAGTCCGGACTGAACCTTTGCGCCGAACTCTACAAGGAAGGCGTTCTGGATAAATATGGTGTCAAGGTCATCGGCGTTCAGGCAGACGCCATCGAGCGAGGCGAGGACCGCATCGAATTCAAAAAGACCATGGATATGCTGGGCATCGAGATGGCCCGCAGTGAAGTGTCCTACAGCGTGGAAGAGGCACTGGCGATCGCCGACAAGCTCGGCTATCCCGTAGTCCTTCGTCCCGCCTATACCATGGGCGGCGCCGGCGGCGGCCTCGTATACAATAAAGAAGAACTGAGAACTGTCTGTGCCCGCGGCCTGCAGGCTTCCCTGATCGGCCAGGTCCTGGTTGAAGAGTCCATCCTGGGCTGGGAAGAGCTCGAGCTGGAAGTCGTCCGCGACAAGGACAACAACATGATCACTGTCTGCTTCATCGAGAACGTCGACCCCGTCGGCGTCCACACCGGTGATTCCTTCTGCACGGCCCCCATGCTGACCATCGATGAGGACCTTCAGAAAAAACTGCAGGAGCAGGCCTACAAGATCGTCGAGCACATCGGCGTCATCGGCGGCACCAATGTCCAGTTTGCCCATGACCCTAAGAGCGGCCGCGTGATCGTCATCGAGATCAACCCCCGCACCTCCCGTTCCTCCGCCCTGGCCTCCAAGGCGACCGGCTTCCCGATCGCGCTGGTCTCCGCAAAGCTTGCGACAGGTCTGACCCTGGCGGATCTGACGGACTCCCGTTTCGGGACCCTGGACAAATACGTCCCCACCGGCGATTTCGTCGTCGTCAAGTTTGCCCGCTGGGCATTTGAAAAGTTCAAGGGTGTCGAGGACAAGCTGGGCACGCAGATGCGCGCCGTCGGCGAAGTCATGAGCATCGGCAAGACCTACAAGGAAGCCTTCCAGAAAGCCATCCGCTCCCTGGAGAAGGGACGCTATGGTCTCGGCCATGTGAACGGCTATGACAAAATGTCCCTCGAAGAACTCAGAAAGCTCCTGGTCAACGTCTCCTCCGAGCGCCACTTCATCATGTATGAGGCCCTCCGCAAGGGCATGACCGTGGATGAGATTTTTGACATCACCAAGGTCAAACACTATTTCGTCCAGGAAATGAAGGAACTCGTGGAAGAGGAAGAGGCTCTGGTAAGAGAATTCAAGGGCCGCATTCCCTCTGATGAGGCTCTGCTCCAGGCCAAGAAAGACGGCTTCTCTGACCACTATCTGGCACAGATCCTGGATGTGAAACAGGATGACATCCGCAACGCCCGCGAAGCTCTCGGCTGCACCGAGAACTGGGAAGGCGTCCATGTCAGCGGCACACAGGACAGCGCCTATTACTATTCGACCTACATCGGCGAGGACAAGAACCCGATCAACACCGACAGGCCCAAGATCATGATCCTGGGCGGCGGCCCTAACCGCATCGGACAGGGTATCGAGTTCGACTATTGCTGTGTCCACGCCGCTCAGTCCCTGCGCAAGCTGGGCTTTGAGACCATCATTGTCAACTGCAACCCCGAGACTGTCTCCACAGACTATGACACCTCCGACAAGCTCTATTTCGAGCCTCTGACCCTGGAGGATGTCCTCTCGATCTACAGAAAAGAAAAGCCCGTCGGCGTCATCGCCCAGTTCGGCGGACAGACACCTCTGAACCTGGCTTCCAAGCTGGAAAAAGAAGGCGTCAAGATCCTCGGAACCTCCCCTGCGGTCATTGACCTCGCTGAGGACCGCGATCACTTCCGCGCCATGATGGACAAGCTGGGCATCCCCATGCCCGAGGCCGGCATGGCAACCACCGTGGAAGAGGCCCAGGAGATCGCCGGCAAGATCGGCTATCCCGTCATGGTCCGTCCCTCCTATGTTCTGGGCGGACGCGGCATGGAAGTCGTCCACGACGATGAGCAGATGGCAGACTATATGGCGGCTGCAGTCGGAGTAACACCCGACCGCCCGATCCTGATCGACCGCTTCCTCCACAACGCCATGGAGTGCGAGGCAGACGCGATCTGCGACGGAACCCACGCCTTTGTGCCCGCAGTCATGGAGCACATCGAGCTGGCCGGTATCCACTCCGGTGACTCCGCCTGCATCATTCCTTCCGCGCATATTTCCGAGAAGCACCTGCAGACCATCCGCGAGTACACCAGAAAGATCGCCGAGGAGATGCATGTCGTCGGCCTGATGAACATGCAGTACGCCATTGAAGACGATGTCGTCTACGTACTTGAGGCCAATCCCCGTGCCTCCAGAACCGTTCCGCTTGTCTCCAAGGTCTGCGGCATCCGCATGGTGCCTCTGGCCACCGAGATCATCACCGCGGAGCTGACCGGACGCAAGTCCCCTGTGCCGGACCTGAAGGAGAAGGATATCCCTTACTACGGCGTCAAGGAAGCCGTCTTCCCCTTCAACATGTTCCCGGAAGTCGACCCCGTACTCGGACCCGAGATGCGCTCCACCGGCGAAGTTCTGGGCATTTCCCGTTCCACCGGCGGTGCCTTCTACAAGGCCCAGGAAGCAGCAAAGATGATCCTTCCTCTGGAGGGAACCGTGCTCATCACGGTCAGCGAGCCTGACCGCCCCTATGCGCCCGAAATCGCGCGCAGATTTCACGAGGCCGGTTTCAAGATCCTGGCGACTGACCAGACCTGCAAGGCGATTGCCCAGGCCGGCATCCCCTGCGAGCGCGTCAACAAGAACTATGAGGGCCGTCCCAACATCCTCGATCTCATCACCAACGGCGAGATCCAGATGGTCGTCAACACCCCCATGGGCAAGGGTGCCCGCCATGATGACAGCTACCTGCGCAAGGCAGCCATCAAGGCCAAGATCCCCTATGTCACCACCACGGCAGCAGGCCTCGCCGCAGCAGAGGGCATCAGCCATCTCAAGCGCAGAGGCAAGGGCCTCATCCTGCCCCTGCAGGAGTGGCACGCCATGATCAGGGACAAGGACTGATTGCCGGACAAAGGTATTTTGACAAAGTTATTTAGTCAAATGTATTCTTTTTGTGATTATAAAGCCTGCTTCTGCAAACCGCAGAGGCAGGTTTTTTATGAAAAGCGAAGCGGCAGAGCTGTCCCGGAAGAGAAAGATCACCCATGCCCGGAAAGGAGCAAAGCGACTGAAGGAGATAGCGGGCAAAAGGTCACCACTAGCCCGAAAAAGTGAAGCGACCGAGCTGTCCAAAAAAGGAAAGGCCACGCATGTTGAAAAAGGAAAGCGCATATAAAAAACAGCTTCCGCATCAATCGAGATGAGGAAGCTGTTTTTCAATTTTCATCCTGTATTTTTTTCTGTTGAGAAAACAGATCAGGCATCTGCCATTTTCATTTTCTGCTCTGTGATCTCATCGAGCAGGCGGAGCTTGTTTTCATAGAGCTTCTGGGACAGGTCTACGTAGACCTGGTGAGGGTTGACCAGACGGCGGGACTCCTCCCAGAGCGTTTCCTGTTCTTTCATGCAGTATGCGCGGATATCCATGGTCTTGGGAGACTCGTAGACACATTTGCCGTCCTTGAAGAGCGGCACCATCAGCTCGCGCAGAGAGAATTCGCCGGGAGCCAGGCGGGTCTTTTTCCAGGGCTCGACGGGATCGAAGAGGGTGATCTGCTCGTTCTCGCTGTATGTCTCTTCCTCAAGACAGATGATATCTGCCTGGATCTTGTGCTCGGGCTCATTGTAGACACGGTAGATCTTCTTGTTGCCGGGATTGGTGACCTTCTCGGTGTTCTCGGACAGCTTGATCTTGGGAATGAAATTGCCCTTGTCATCCTGGATGGCAGCCAGTTTGTAGACGCCGCCAAAAGAAGGATTGTCTTTGGCTGTGATCAGGTTGGTGCCGACGCCCCAGGAAGTAATTGTCGCTCCCTGGTCTTTCAGGGAGTTGATCAGATGCTCGTCCAGGTCGTTGGAGGCGGAGATGATCGCATCCGGGAAACCTGCCTCATCGAGCATCTTTCTGGCCTTTTTGGAGATATAGGCAAGGTCGCCGCTGTCGAGGCGGATACCGTAGCCTTTGCCCAGAGTGCCCTTGTCGCGCATATACTGGAAGGTCTTGATCGCGTTCGGGACACCGGATTTCAGCGTATCATAGGTGTCGGCCAGCAGGATGCAGGCATTGGGATAAAGGTCCGCATAGGTCTTGAAGGCGGTCAGCTCATCCGGGAAGCTCATGATCCAGCTGTGTGCATGGGTGCCCTTGACGGGAACGTCGAAGAGCTCGCCGCACAGGACGTTGGAGGTTCCGACACATCCCGCGATGACGGCTGCACGTGCGCCGTAGGTGCCGGCATCGGGACCCTGCGCGCGGCGGAGGCCGAACTCCATGACGCCGTCGCCCTTGGCGGCATAGCAGATGCGGGCTGCCTTGGCGGCGATCAGACTCTGGTGGTTGATGATATTGAGGATCGCAGTCTCCATCAGCTGGGCCTGGGCGATTGGGGCGATGACTTTGACCATGGGCTCGCGGGGGAACATCAGAGTTCCCTCGGGAATCGCATAGATGTCACCTGTAAATTTGAAATCTGCCAGATAATCCAGGAAGTCCGCGTCAAAGATCTCCAGGCTGCGAAGATATTCGATGTCCTGGCTGCTGAAATGCAGGTCTTTCACATAGCGGACCAGCTGTTCAACACCGCACATGATGGCATAGCCGCCCCCGAAGGGATTGGTGCGGTAGAAAGCATCGAAAATAACGGTTCGGTTTTCTTCTTTGTTCTTGAAATAGCCCTGCATCATGGTCAGTTCATACAGGTCAGTAAGAAGGGTCAGGTTTTGTCTGTCCATACTGTTGATCTCCTTTGTTATTGCCGGAACTGCAGCACATACCATTCAAGAAAGAAGAACATGGTGGAGTTCTCAGTGAAAGGATTTACCGGCTGCTTCCCGGGCTGTCAAGACACATGTACATACATGATACTCTATTTAGACATGTTTAGCAATGTAGAGATTGCAGGTTACCGGTCACGAACTGGCTTCGAAGCGGTAAGCCTTAGTACAGCTCTGCGAAAAAAGCTGACCGACACGGGAGGTATACCTTGAAGGCGACTTCCTAAGGGCGCAATAAATCTGTATTGACATATACGCTTTCCGGAAATACTATTACAAAGGAGCATCAAAGGCGATACGCCCTTCAATGCGATCATCGTAGAATCGCATGAAGTTTTTTATAAGTATTATTGTTTTTATAGTTGCAACAGAGCAAAGGCGCTCGGGGGCCTATCCTCGTGCGCCTGTTTTTGTTTTAGGAACACTTGCAAATCGGCAGGAACCTGACCGCAAACCGGAAAGAGAATAACCGGTTGATGATCGGGCAGCCGGCTTTACACAGGAGGGAAGGCACATGGCAAAGGCAAATGACAATTATCTGCGTTTACCGGGAAATTATCTTTTTTCAACGATTGGGAAGAAGGTCCGGGAGTACCAGGAGGCACATCCGGAGGCAGACGTGATCCGTCTGGGGATCGGAGATGTGACGCAGCCGCTTGCTCCGGAGATCATCGGGGCGCTCCACAGGGCAGTTGACGAGATGGGAGCGGCGGAGACTTTTAAAGGATATGCGCCGGATCTGGGATATGCTTTTCTGAGGGAGAAGATTGCGGCTTTCGATTATCAGAGCAGGGGCTGTGATATTTCACCGGAGGAGATTTTTATCTCCGACGGCTCCAAGTGCGACTGCAGCAATATTCAGGAAATCTTCAGCCTCGACAATACGATCGCAGTGTGCGATCCTGTCTATCCGGTCTATGTGGATTCCAACGTGATGGCAGGAAGGACAGGGCTGTATGATACGGCGGCGGGAGCCTACCGGGATGTGGTCTATATGCCCTGCACAGCGCAGAACGGTTTTGCACCGGAGCTGCCTCAGGGAAAGGCTCCGGATCTGATCTACCTGTGCTTCCCCAACAATCCTACGGGCGCTGTCATGAAAAAGGACAGGCTTCAGGAGTGGGTGGACTACGCCAACAAAAACGGGTCCATCATCCTCTACGATGCGGCCTATGAGGCCTACATTTCGGAAGAGGATGTGCCGCACAGTATCTATGAGTGCGAGGGCGCCAGAGGCTGTGCGATCGAGTTCCGTTCCTTCTCCAAGACTGCCGGTTTTACAGGCCTGCGTCTGGGCTTCACAGTTATTCCGGAAGATCTGGAGGCGGACGGAGTCAGGCTTTGGCCCCTCTGGGCAAGGCGCCACGGAACCAAGTACAACGGCGCGCCCTACATCGTCCAGAGAGCGGGAGAGGCCGTTTACACAGATGCGGGAAGAGCCCAGATCAGGGATCAGATTGCTTATTATATGGATAATGCCAGGATCATCTATGAGGGGCTGCAGAGCGCCGGCTACGAGGTCTCCGGCGGGGTCAATGCGCCCTATATCTGGCTGCGGACGCCGGACAATATGACCAGCTGGGAGTTTTTTGACAGCCTTCTGTCAAAAGCAAATGTGGTTGGAACCCCCGGCTCCGGCTTCGGACCGGCCGGAGAGCACTACTTCCGCCTGACCGCTTTCGGAACAAAGGAAAATACCATCCGTGCCATCGAAAGGATCCGGGAGAGGATGTGAGGGGACTTATAACCTCTTTACTTTTTTGGAAATATTTGTTAGAAACTTTTATTAGAAAATTCTATAGGGAACTCTTATTGGAGACCTTGTTAAAATTCTTTATTGGGAACTTATTCGGGAAAAGAGCACATAATAGATAGCCCTGCGTCAGGCACAGGCATTTATTTTTTGGTTCTGTCTCAGTGTCCGGCGCGGTGCCGGTAATAGGCAAACATATACTGCTGATAGATTCCGTTATAGGGAGAATACTGGTCGTAGGGATAGCCGTCAGGATATTCCTGCGACAGTATTTTTTTGACCCATACATCAATGGGAAAAGCGTCCACGTGGTGCAGGCCGAACAGAGACACGCAGCTGGCAACCTTTATGCCGACACCATAGAGCGCGGTGAGAGACTTCATCGCGCTCTTTTCATCTGACGCGGTCAGTTCCTCGAGATTGATCTTTTCCGTAAGGACAGCTTCTGCCGCTGCCTTCACATATTTGCAGCGGTATCCCAGCCGGCATTGTGCAAGTGCATCATCTGAGAGAGAGGCAATCTGCTGTGGTGTCGGAAAGGCATAATAAGGAATTCTGCGGGAATCAAGTCTCTTTTCTCCGCAGCTTTGGGAGAGAGATTCCACACAGCGGCGGATTCCCGGAATATTCTTGTTCTGGGAAATGATAAAGGTGATCAGCATCTCCCAGGGATCCTGGCGAAGGATGCGGATTCCTTTTTCCTGCTCTGCCGCCTCCCAGAGGAATGGATCCCGGGCTCGATCAATCCGCTCACGGATGCAGCGGTAGTTTTCACCCAGATCGAAGTAGCTGTGCCAGAAGTTTGAGAAGTCCTCTTCGGAACAGCCTAGCTCATAGAGCCCTTGGCCGGCATCCAGCTCAGTGATATACAGGCAGGAATTACCTGCAAGGATGCGGTATGTGCAGGGGTGACTTGCGCTGTCTGCTTTATTTCTCTGCTTTTCAGTCTCCTGCTTATTCATAGGAGAGCAAGAATCGTTTTCAATAGCGTCTGTCTTTTCCCACCGGAAACACTGCCCGCTCTCCGCTATTTTTTCCAAATCAAAATCATCTGATATCTGTGTGATCAACCTGACTTACCTCCGGTTTTCTGACATCTTTGCTACCAGTCCAAAAATGTAAAAATCTTGAAAAAAATAGAAAAATGAAATCAGTTGACTGTCCGGAAAGGACGGTTTCTGATTCGATTGATTCATCTTATCATTGACGCCGAAGGATGACAATCTGAAGCTTACGGCAGAAATAGCAGCTGCTACAGAAGCGCATAGAGCTATAGCAGAAACGACTGTCTGGATGATGAAACGTCTGGTTTGCTTTTACAAAGGGTCAAAAATGGAGTAGGATAAAACCTCGCAGGAGCAGTAAGTGCGAAGAGAATAATCTTTTAAAGTCTCCGCTACAAAACAAGATGTTTTCAATAATATAATAAAAATATAGTAAGACACTATATTTGGCGGCATTGTCTGGAGAGTTTAATTGTTTGGAGTGTTTATTAAGAAAGTTTTTTGCAGAAAGGAGTTTGTGATGTTCAGAAAACTATTATCGACAATAAGCATTGCGTTTTTCTGTATTTGCTTGTCGGCCTGTTCTTTTGGGGGATTTAACCCAATAGACAAGGAAATGATAAACAAGCTCAATCCTCTGAGCAAAAAGCAATCAGAGGAATCTTCGGAACGATCAGAGGAATCCTCGGAAAATTCAACTGATTATCCGGTCTATCGTTTAACCAAAATAATTTCTTTGTATTCTGAAGGAGAGGAGACTGATTGTACGTATGATCAGGATGGAAGGCTTTGTGGTATTCATGGAAGAGATCGCGATTGTTCCTATGAATATTATGACAATGGTCTATTGAAAACAATGGTTTGGGATATGAAGGGAATTTATATCCTGACTTTTCCTCATTGTCCTAACCACATAGAGGTGCACTGCGACGATACAGGCGCATTTGAGAGTGTTGAATCGTCATTGGACCGGGAACTGTATCTTGAACAAAATCTGGACATTCCGGTTTATGAGATTGAAGTAACGGGGAGAAGAGAGTTATGCTTTCAGGGATATTTTGAGGACGATGTTGATACGACTTTTAAATATACACAAAAATACAGTGATGACGGGTCAGTCATGATTGATCGGGAACTTGAACGCAATGGTCAGTTTGCATATAAAGCTGATCTCACCTTAAATGAATTGGGATTGATGGAAACATCTTTATACCAGTACCAGAATGGAGAAGAAAGTAAAAGCCATACACATTATACATATGATGCTAACGGTAACCCGAAGTTTTCTTTTACTGAATTTGATGATGCAGATAATTGGGATGGCGACGTTCTTTACTATGAGGATATAAGAGGAACAGAAAGTCCTTCACAACCTGCTTTTGATGAAAGTGCTGCAAAGAGCCTGGTAGAGGAGTTCTTTGATGCCGCGTTCAAGGATGATTCGCAGAAGGTATGGGATAGCATCTACAGACCAATGCAGGAGGGTTATACCCTTATGGGTGTGAATGCAGGTGATATTATCAGTCTGATTGGTGATGAATTGCAGCCGGAAGATGGAGAACCCAGGATAGAAATTTCAAGATGTCAGAAGCTAAGTGATATGCCGTCGCCTGAATGGGAAAATGACAGGCTCGCTGATGGTGAAGATTCTTTTTCCGGTTCTTCGCAAGATGAGTCAGACATTCACTATTATGCACCGATTGCCTATGCTCTTAGAGAAATGGATGGCTATGTCATGACAGTGGAGATCTACTCAGCGGGGAATAGAGATGAGTACAGTGAGCATGAAGTATACTTCGTCAGTGACGATGCCGGGGAATCAGGAGTAATTATAAACGACTAAAAATATCAACGTGCCAATTATGATCGTCTGTCTATCAGATGCAAAAAAGGCCGGAAAGAAGAATATGAAAAATTAGCTGCATCTCCAGGGGTGTCTCTTAATCAGCTGGTGATCAATCTTCTTGATGCGGAATTAGAAAAACATTTTTATTCAAATAATGAGCCCCCGGCACGACCTTTGCGGTGGTGCCGAGGGTTCATTTCAACAATGAATTCTAAAAAAGAACAGCTGTTTATATAGCTGCTCTCCCGCATGTCCGGCGTACTTACAGTACGCTTAATTTTTTATAAGGGGCCAAAAATGGAGAAGGATAAAATATAACCGGGGAAGGACAGAAGATGAAAAACGGAAAAGCAGTGTTACAATCAAAGATTTCTCTCTGAAATGCGGTGTTTCTGTCGCAACTGGTATTTTCCGGGAACTCAAAGATCCAGGTTAGGATATCTGTGACGATTCGCAGGGACTGCCGTAGAAAGATTGCTTTTTACAAGGGAACTAAAATAGAGTAAGATAGAATAACATAAGACCAGAACAGAAAGGAAGGTGTAGTAAATGGTCCATTGGAAAAAAGTGGCAGTACTTTGTATGGTGTTGAGTCTGCTGCTGACAACTCCTGTTTTGGGCAGTTCAGCAGGTAATTCCGACGCAGGAGCGGACGCCGGCGGGGAGAAGAAGGCGGAAGTGATTCCTTACTGGACAGAGGATTCTCCTGCCATGGCATCCATCATTGACTATGTGAAAACACTCACCGATGAGAACTCCGATGAGTTTGTGCCCGAGGAGGAGCGCGTCGCGGTGTTTGATATGGACGGCACCCTTTACGGGGAACTTTTCCCGACCTATTTTGACCAGTGCCTTCTGATGTACCGCTTGCTGCACGATGATACATATCAGGCGTCTGAAGAGGACAGGGAATTTGCCCAGGCTCTGGAGACTGCCCTTCTGCACGGAGAGAAGGAACCGGATTCTCCCAGATCCACGGCACAGATGGCCGCTGAGTCCTTTAAGGGCTATACGGTGGACCAGTACAGAGATTACGTACGCAAGTTTATGTCGCAGCCGGCAGTCGGCTTTGAAAATATGACTTACGGCGAAGGCTTCTATGAGCCTATGGCAGCTCTGGTGCAGTACCTGGCGGAGCACGGATTCAGAGTATATATCGTCAGCGGAACAGAGCGGTCTCTCGCAAGAGAACTGTCGGAAGACAAACTGGGCAAATGGATTCCCCCTTATCAGGTGATCGGCTCCACCTTTTCTCTGACTGCGACCGGAAAGGGAGATACAGCAGACCGCGACTATACCTATACGTCTGAGGATCAGGTACTACTGGAAGGAAACATGACTTACAAGAACCTGAAATGGGGCAAGATCGTCAATATAGTAGATGAGATCGGCATCGTTCCCCAGCTTGCCTTCGGCAACAGTTCAGGTGATTTTGCCATGGCGCAGTACACCGTGCAGAACGGCGGAAAGGCCTACATGCTCCTGTGTGATGATACAGAGCGCGATTACGGAAACGTTGAAAAAGCAGCCTCCTTCGAGCAGAAATGCAAAGAGCTCGGCTTCAAGACAGTCTCCATGAAGAACGAATTCAAGACAATTTACGGAGAAAACGTCAAAAAGACTTCCTATCTGCCCGCTGAGGAAACAAGCACAGAGGAGACAGGCAAAGAGGGAACCGCTGCACCCGCAGAAGAGGCCGCACCTGCTGCAACTGGTGCGTCTGCGGAGGAAGCCGCACCTGCATCCACAGCCGCGCCGGCAGAGGAAGCAGCTCCCGCCTCCACCGCTGCACCTGCGGAGGAAGAGGTTCCTGAGGAAGAAGAACTGAAACCTGCCGCATAAGGCAGTCAGCACGGAGGATGTTTTGCCGCGGGGAGTCTGCAGACATCCTGTGACCGCATTGAGAAAGCCGCTCTGGCGGGCGGCAGAATGGAAAGAGCGGAGGATATCTACATGGGTCATATATATTTCATCAGACACGGAGAGTCCCAATGGAACGTGGAGGACAAGATCTGCGGCGCCACGGATGTCCCTCTGACGGAAAAGGGTCATGAACAGGCGGTCCTGACGGGAAAGAAATTTCTGGAACTGGGTTATACAGCGGACGAAATCCTCTGCTCCCCGCTGAAACGGGCGGCAGATACCGCCAGGCATATTTCGGAGATCACGGGGATCCCCGTTCGTTTTGAGCCCCGCCTTGTGGAACAGAACTTCGGCATCTGGGAGGGCACGAGCCCGCGCAACAGCGAGGGATTTTTCAGGGCAAAGCAGTGCTTTATCAATTCTTTCGGGACCGGGGAATCCATGTTCCGTGTTGCCCAGCGTGTATATAACCTTCTGGATGAACTGAAGGAAGATGACAGGACCTATGTCCTGGTCGCCCACAACGGAATAGTCCGGTTTGTCAAATCATGGTATCAGGATCTGACAAACGAAGAATTTGCGGCCTATAAGGTCGGAAACTGTGAGATCTACCGGTTTGAATGAGTCACGTAAAACATCTGTAACTGCTGCAATGACACGAGAATTACATCGGACATCAGGTTGACAGAAACCCTGCCTGTCGTTTACTATATTACATGCCTATAAGGAGTGCGCGAGAGACAAGCTCGATGACCGCACAGCAACCTGCTGATCACCGCAGTAAGGTGCTAATGCTTGAGCGATGGGTGTGAATAGCGGTATTTCCAGCACCTGTCGTAACGATGGGTGCTTTTTTTCTTAATGCATTCCCATTGTTTTCTCATGGTTTGTATTCTTTTGCATGTTTTCTCATTGGCGCGCTTTTAGCGCATGCCTGCACTCCCGGCAGCAGCATCTATTCTTGATCGCACAGAATCCGCTGTTTCAATTGCGGGATATGTGCACAGACAGGAAACCCGCGTGCGGGTCCTGTGTGGATTTTTTACAGGAGGGCATCAATGAAAAAAACAGAGGGTACGAAGAGAACAGTGACAGAACTGCTGGGTGTGAAAAGCAGAAGCCTGATCGGCAGGATCCGCTGCAGAAATCTGCCGCGCCATACCTTTATTTACTGCCGGAGCAGGAATATTGCCGCAAGATTTCTTGCTGACGCAGAGGCAGAGGGATTTACCTTCGGGGACGGTCAGAAGCCCACAGCAAAGGAATACAGCGATATTTATTCCCTGCACGATGACCTTACTGTCTCCTATACCGGGTGGGCGGGGCACCTGGCGTTCAGAAGCGCCGCCGGGAACATCGTGAGGATCGACTACGGAAAATATATTGCTGGAGCACCGGATTATCAGGTTATTCTTCATGGCACGGGACTCGCGGGCGAGGCTTGAAAAAGAGCCGCTGTCTGCTCGTGGGATGCCTGCTCGAGAGATGCCTGCTCGTGAGGTGCCCGCTCGTGAGATGCCTGCTTGTGAGGAGCCTGCTCGTGACTTCATAGCAGTCATGAGTCAGCCGGCATAGAATGTATCCGGAAGTGGAGTTTGCAGACAATGAACTTTGAATTATTCAGCGTGCAGACGCTCTTGTGCTGCCTGGCTTTTTTCTTCGCGGGGATCGTTGATTCTATTACGGGAGGCGGGGGGCTGATCACAATTCCGGCCATGCTTGCGGTCGGGATTCCTGTCCGTTTTATAATCGGCACAAATCAGTGCTCTGTGCTGATCGGCACAGGTGTGGCAGCAATCAAATATACGAAAAGCGGCAATATCCACCTTAAATCGGCACTGATCACGCTCCCCTTTGCGCTGGTCGGATCCTATTTGGGAGCAAGGCTGAATCTGATCGTTCCGGTCTATTACCTGAAGATCTTTATGCTGGTCACGGTTCCCGTCATCGCGGTTTTCCTCTTTGCGAACAAGAACCTTGGCGAGGACGATCACATCGATGAGAAGTCGGATGCAGCCATCTTTTTCCGGTCTGCAGCCATAGGCCTTCTGCTCGGCGGATACCAGGGCTTTTACGGCCCCGGAGCCGGATTGTTCTATATGCTTGCCTATGCGGCATTTCTGAAGCTGAATCTGGTCAAGGCAACGGGAAATACAAGATTCGTCATCGCAGCGGCCTCGATCATTTCCGTGTCCACCTATGCCGCATCAGGTGCAGTGCTGTGGGGGCTTGCAATAGCCGTGACAGTTTTCAATATTGCGGGATCTTACCTGGGAGCAGCTCTTGCGATCAAAAAAGGGGCCGGAATCATCCGCCCCGTCATGGTCTGCGTAGTGGTCCTGCTGCTCTTAAAACTCATTTTTGATTTCTTTTGAGCCCTGTTTTCGCCGGGACTGCAGGTTGTGTAAGTCAGGAGAGATCTTTTTATTCTTTATCGCGCAATACCCGCGACTTCATAACAGTCATCGGATACGCGCGTAAAAAAGGAAACTCGCTTCATAGTGTAGGACCCTCAAGCAAGTCTTGAAAAAATATGCGTTGATCTTCATCCCTGTAGGCAAGGCTGCGCGCCCTGACTATATGTTGCTCTTACGGAGGTATTTATGAAAAGAGAACTGGTGATTATCCTGGATTTCGGGGGACAGTATAAGCAGCTCATCGCCCGGCGTGTCCGGGAGTGTAATGTTTATTGTGAGATTCATCCCCACACCATGGGAATTGATGAGATCAGGGAGTTGGCGCCCAAAGGAATCATTTTGACCGGCGGTCCCGCCAGTGTCTATGATGAAAAATCCCCCACCTGCTCTCCGGATTTGTTTAAACTCGGGATTCCTGTACTGGGAATCTGCTACGGGTCCCAGCTGATGGCATACCGCTGCGGGGGCAGTGTGAAAACAGCCCCGGTCAGCGAATACGGACGCACGGAAGTCTGCATTGATGAAAAGTCTTCTCTGCTTCTGAAGGGTGTCGAATGTGATGACAAGGGCTCCACCATCTGCTGGATGAGCCACACAGACTATATTGCAGACCTCCCGGAGGGCTTCTCGGTCATTGCCCACACGGACCACTGCCCGGTGGCCGCTATGGAGGATCCTGCCCGCAGGCTCTATGCTGTCCAGTTCCACCCGGAAGTAGTCCACACTCCGGAGGGGACAAAAATGCTGCGGAATTTTGTCATGGATGTCTGCGGCTGTAAAGGCGACTGGGAGATGTCCTCCTTTGCGGAGCGCACCATCGAGGAACTCAGGGAAAAGATCGGTGACAGGCATGTTTTGCTGGGTCTCTCCGGCGGTGTCGATTCCACTGTCGCCGCTGCCCTCCTCTCCAGGGCGATCGGCAGCCAGCTGCACTGCGTCTTTGTGGATCATGGCCTCATGAGAAAAAATGAGGGCGACGAGGTGGAGGCGATCTTCGGACCGGCGGGCAGCTTTGACCTGCATTTTATCCGCGTCAACGCCCAGGAGAGATTCTACCGGCGCCTGATCGGCCAGACCGATCCCGAGATCAAGAGGAAGATCATCGGAGAGGAATTCCCGCGTGTTTTCGGGGAAGAAGCCCGGAAACTCAAGGGAAAGGTCCGTTATCTGGCCCAGGGCACGATCTACCCGGATGTGGTCGAGAGCGGCGACGGCAAGACGGGAGATGTCATCAAATCCCACCACAATGTCGGCGGTCTTCCCATAGAACTTGTCCGCGAACTCGGGTTTGATGAAACCCCGATTGAACCGCTCCGCATGCTCTTTAAGGACGAAGTGCGCCGGGTCGGCCTTGAACTGGGCATCCCACGCGAACTCGTTTACCGTCAGCCCTTCCCCGGTCCGGGACTTGCTGTCCGCATTGTCGGTGAGATCACACCCTACAAAGTCCAGATCGTGCAGGATGCCGATTACATCTTCCGCGAAGAGCTTCACAAAGCCGGAGCCGATGAGAATCTCGGTCAGTATTTCGCCGCCCTCTCCAACATGCACAGCGTCGGAGTCATGGGCGACCACCGCACCTACGGCCTGGCTGTCGTCCTGCGCGCCGTCATCACCAGCGACTTCATGACCGCAGAGGCGGCCGAGATTCCATGGAATGTTCTCCAGACCACCATGAACCGCATCATCAACGAAGTGGACGGTGTCAATCGCGTCCTCTACGACATTACCAGCAAGCCGCCCGGAACAATAGAGCTGGAATAACCGCCAAGCACACGAGCCAGGCGAAGATTAAGAAAGCAGTCCGGAGGGAGCGTGCTCACGTAGGGATTGCTTTCTTCAACTTCATACGGCTGCAGCCGCGTTAAGTTTGCCTTAAAGAGGCAATCGAAGTGGCGGGTGAGTTGTGCAAAAAACAGCGGAGAGCCTGAGTTTATAAGGCTCTCCGTTATTTTTGGCTGTTGAAAACCAGATTGGTTTTCGGGAATCAGATCATGAAAATCAGGTGTTTTTTTGCTTCATCCGGTATTTGCCGGCAGAGAAGTTTCAATCATGGCGCAGGTGCGATGGAGACCTGTGATAACCAGGAACATTGTCACTGTCCGGAATCAGCCTTCAGTTTCTGATGATAGGCGAGGAGCCTTTTTCGTGCAGGACTCTTTGTGTCGATCATGTCTTTGATCAGGTCGAATAGTTCAGGATCATCTGACCTGGAGACCAGATATTCCGCGGGTTCGGGGTCTTCAGAGGCACCGGTCAGATATTCGGGCGAGGTTCCGAGCTTTTGCGCCATAAAAAATATCATCTGCCGGGAGGGAGTTCTGGCCGCTGTTTCATAGCGCAGGTATCCCATTTTTGATAATCCAAGCAGTCTCGCTGCTTCAGCTTTATTAATCCCCCTCTCTTCCCGAATATTCTTTAATCTTTCCGGACAAAACCCTGTTTCCATTTTTAAATCTCCCAGTAAAAAGATTGATAGCAACCAATGGATACAATAATATGATAAAAAACGGTAACCATTGGTTATATTCTATGACTGAGCATGAGTAATTACAAGTCTGGATGTTTTAGGTGTTCAGAATAGATATGTTGACAATATAGGATAAAACATATATTCTTTTGGAAAGAGATGAAAAATGGCGGAATTTGAAGTTGAATTTTATGAAACAACTGATGGCGATAAACCTGCAAAAGATTTTCTGATTTCGTTAGATAATAAGATGCGTGCAAAAATGGCAAGCATGATTAGTCTGCTGCAGGAAAATGGATATAATCTGCGGGAACCATATAGTAAGCACCTGTCAGAAGGCATATTTGAATTGCGTGCTAAAGTGGGTTCTGATATCACCAGAGTGATGTATTTTTTTTACATTGATCGACGTGTTATCTTAACGAACGGATTTGTAAAGAAGACAAAAAAGACTCCTTTAAAAGAATTGGAGAAAGCTAAAAAATATCGGCAAGATTATCTAAGAAGAAAGGGTGTTGATGATGGGAGAAAAGTTTGATGATTTTTTAAGAGAACAGCTTCATGATCCCGGATTTCGAACTGAATATGAAGCTCTACAGCCTGAACGTGCTATCATTCAGGCTATCATTGATGCCCGCCAGCAATCAGGTCTTACCCAGAAAGAACTTTCTGAGAGAACTGGTATTGCACAAGGTGATATCAGCAGGATAGAGAGGGGAAATGCCAATCCATCAATACGTACGTTACAGAGGTTAGCGGCTGGAATGGGTATGATTTTGAAACTGGAGTTTTTGCCGGATCCGAAAAGCATACTGCGTGGGTAAAAATATAGCCGGACATGTCACAGAACACGCCCGGCAGGATTGCAGAAGAAATCAGAATAAGCACTCTTTGATGAGGATTCTGATATCTGTAAAAATATTATCCTCATTTGGATGTTTCTTCAAGACCAGTTCATCCATGATAATCTGAACGGGAATTTCGCCCTGGCGTTCCAGTTCGCTGTCTATGGTACAGTCGATGATATCCTCCTGCATCAGATCGAGGATTTCCGGATATTTTTCAAAGGAAAGGGCCTTGATATCCTCTCTGCCGCAGTCACGGATGGCTCTTCCCACTTGGCCGACGCCTCCGCAGGTGATGTAGAGACCGTCCAGATCCGGGTACTTTTTCAGAAGATTATATGTTTCCCGGTAGGTGGTCTCAGGGTCCTCAAAGCTTTCTACAGAAGCAATAATCTCCACGGCAGGAAAGGTTTCTCTGAGAAAATTGCAGAAGCCTTCCTCACGGACTTTGACATGGTAGGAATTATTCTCTGATGCGATGGCGCTGGATATAATTGCGACCCGTCCGCTTCCGCCCAGCAGGTTTCCCATGGTCCTTCCGGCGACTCTGCTGGCCCGCCTGCCGTCCTGGCCCACATAGCACAGGCGCTGTGTCCCATCGATGTCGGAGTTGGTGGTGACCAGAGGAATCCCGGCAGCAGCGCGGTTGATCGCTTCACGAACACGATTTGAGTTGATCGGGCTCAGGATGATCCCGTCTGCCTTTTCTTCAACTGCCTTGTCAATGAACTGTGCCTGCTGTCCGGCGTCACTATAGGAAGACAGATACCAGTGAATGGTAATATCCAGGCCGGTCTGTTCACGTATTCCTTTTTCAATCCCTTCTTTGATGTAGGGAAGAGCATCTACTTTAACAAGGATGGCAGCGATCACAAACTCTTTTCCCTGCTTTTGAAGGACACGGCCCGCGGGGTTGGGCTTGTAGCCGAGTTCGTCGATCAGCTTGCGGACTCGTTCCCTCACTTCATCACTCACACCGGGGCGGTTGTGCAGTACCTTATCTACGGTGGCAGGATGAACCCCTGCGATCTCGGCAATCTTTTTGATAGTAACTTTCATGAAAGACACCTTGCTTTTTGAAATAGTTTATAGGGATAGATTTAGTATCACTTTGATAAATTGCTTTAAATTTACAATGTTTTTGAATACCTGGCAACAATAGAATTAAAATGATTCATTAAAAGCGGTTCAGGCCACAAACGTCGGACTCATCTGGCATTTCAGAACAATTGAAAACAGAGCCGGTGCATTTCCGTGACTTCAGTCATGATCCGAAGACATGAAAAAACCGACGGCATCTGATGTGGTCAGTGCCGTCGGTTTGTTTTTTATTGCATATAAGAATATTCTTTGATCAAAGAGCGCCGGTTACAGTGGACCAGCCATTTTTTGGCCGCAATGGCTGTCCTGAGTCCTGAGCGACAGATCACTTTACCTACGTTGATTATATGCATAGTCTGCAGGCGGTTTCCCGATCACATGCCGGATGAAGAAAGCCTCTGATTCTAATAATTTCTAATAATGTTCTTATACTGCAGAGCTTATTATTTGGACAGATACTCGTCAACGTTTTCTGCTGTAACAGAGACATAAGGTACGAGGACTTCCGCATCGGGCTTCTCGCCTGCCATATAGGTCTTGATAACATCAACTGCTGCAGCACCCTGTCCGGGAGCGTCCTGAAGGACTGTCTGTGCCATCTGGCCGTCTTTGACTGCCTGAAGAGCCTCTGCTGTGCCGTCGATACCGCTGATCATAACCTGGCCTTCGCCGGTGCCCAGAGGGATGTTCGCGCCCTTGAGAGCTTCCATAGCGCCCAGTGCCATCTGATCGTTTGCTGCAATGATCCCGTTGAAGGTAACGCCGCCCTTGCCGTCAGCATACTTCTGGATCCATGCCTGTGTTGTCTTCATGCCTTTGTCCTTGACATAGTCGGCATCCTGGTCGTCAAGGATGGTGATGTCGCTGCGGCCTGCAGCCTCAAAGCCAGCCTTCATACCGTCGCGGCGCATTGCTGCGTGGTCCAGTCCGGAAGTACCTGCCAGGTAGCAGATGTTTGCGTTCTCGGGAAGGATCTGTGCGAACAGGTCACCCTGCATTCTGCCGGACTCGGTGTGAGGAGAACCGATGAATGTGTAATCAAGGCCGTCTGCGCCGGTTGCGCCGTTACCGAACAGGATGATCGGAACGCCTGCCCTGTTGGCTTCCTGGACGGCGGGAACGATGCCTGCCGCATCGCAGGGAACAACGATCAGAACATCGACGCCCTTGGCGATGAAGGACTTGGCCTGGTCGATCTGTTTCTGGGAGTCGTTGTTGCCGTCTGTGCACTCTACAGACCAGCCCTCAGCCTCAGCGGCTGCCTTGAAGGCATCGCGGCGGCTCATGCAGAACACGTCTGTGTCAGCCAGGTTGACATAACCGATCTTGACGGTATCGCCGCCGCCTGAGGATGCTCCGCCGGAGGAAGCAGAACCGCCTCCTGCGCATCCGGCGAGTGTTCCGACTGCGATAACACCTGCGATAGCTGCTGCCAATAACTTTTTCAGTTTCATATACCTCTCCTTTCAATTAGTAAAAATTACCTGTTCTGTTGTTACTCTTTTTGATGTACTTTTTATCTGAACTGCTGCCTGCCGCAGAAAGTTGCAGGCAGCCGGTTCACGTTTTCATACATACCGCTCTGCAGAGCGGTATGCGGAGCGAAAAAACTACTTATCTGCTCTTGATCAGATGCATGGCGTCATAGATGGACTTGATATAGGTCCAGCCGCTGACGGTCACTTCTTCCTTTTTCTCTTCCTCTGTGAGGGATTCCCATTTCTCGATGGCGGCAATGCGCTTCTCGATGCGGTCATCACTGACGACTACGCAGCTGTAGGTATTGCCTTCGGGATCCATGTCTCTGATCTTGTCCCGCAGAGCATCTTCATACTGGTTGACTTCTTTAAAGTTCCCGCGGAAGACCAGAGTCTCGTCGCCCTTGACATTTAAAAAGACGTTGTACATATTGTTCTCCTTATTATCCTGCCTTCCTGATGTGATCTATATCGGGGCGGTTCAGGGACCGGGACAGTCAGAACCGTCCCTTGTGTCCCGGTCCCCCGTTCCGAATAGTTCGCAGGAGTTGTTTTTTCGATTACCTTGCCTTCTTGGCGGAGTTCTTGGTCACGACGTCGATGATAACGGAGACGACGATGATGGCGCCCTTGACGATACGCTGGATGTTGGAGTCAACACCGAGCAGGGTCTGGATGTTGTTGATGATACCGACGATGATCGCGCCGAAGATGGTGCCGACCAGGGTGCCGGAACCGCCGGACATGGATGTTCCGCCGACGACGACTGCGGTGATGGCGTCCATCTCATAGGTCAGGCCTGCGCCGGGAACACCGGAGTTCAGTCTGGACATGAGGAGGATGGAAGCGATACCTGTGAGAAGTCCGTCCATGAGGTAGGCGATACGGGTGATCTTCTTGGGGTTGATACCGGAAGCTTCAGCTGCTTTGGAGTTGCCGCCGACTGCGTAGACGTATCTGCCGAAGGGGGTCTTGTTGAGGATGATGTAGGTGATGACGAAGCAGATGGCCAGGATGACGATCGCCATAGGGATGACTCCGCCGATGTAACCCTGTCCGAGGAAGGTGTAGGAGGAGGTCAGACCGGAGATGGTCTGTCCGCCTGTGATCAGGACGGCGCCGCCGCGAGCTGCTTCCGTCAGGGCCAGTGTGACGATGAAGGCCGGGATGGAGAAGGTCGTGATGACGAAGCCGTTGAAGAGACCGAATGCCAGGCCCAGGAGCAGTGCCACGATGATGGCGGGGAATACTGAGCCGGTTGCAACGTTTACGATACAGGATGCGCAGCCGATGAAGGCGAGCTCAGAGCCGTAGGCGATGTTGATGTGTCCGAGTATGATGACGAAGGTCGCGCCCAGAGCCAGGGTGGTCGTGCAGGCGATGGCCAGCAGGACGTTGGTCAGGTTATAGACCGAGAGGAATCCACTGACGAAGAGTGACGAGAGCACAAACAGTACGATCAGGATGAAGAAGATTCCGAATTTTCCGTACAGCTGGCCGATATTCATTTTCTTTTTTTCTGTTTTAGCTTCCATTATTGTTTCGCTCCTTTCGCGGCGGTATTCATAAAACAGTAAGCCTGTGCGCGGCTGGTGCGCGCAGATGATCAACTATAGTGCTGTGACCGGAGATGCTGTCACAGCCTGTAAAAATGTTTGCTGTTTTAAAGCAGATCCTTGTGAGGAACTCATCCTGAACGCATTTTGCTGACGTCGGATCATTTGTTTCCTACGCCCCTGGTGGCGAGTTCCATGATGTTTTCCTGTGTCGCTTCGGATCTGTCCAGGACGCCCTGGATGATGCCTTCCTGCATGACGACGATCCTGTCGGACATTCCCAGGACTTCGGGGAGTTCGGAGGAGATCATGATGATCCCCATGCCCTCGCGGGCGAACTCGGTCATCAGCTTGTGGATCTCTGACTTGGCGCCGACGTCGATGCCTCGTGTGGGCTCGTCCAGGATCATGACCTTGACATCGCCTACCAGCCATTTGGCCAGGACGACTTTCTGCTGGTTGCCGCCGGAAAGAGTGCCGGCTTCTACATGTTCATTCGCGATCTTGATCTGCAGCATCTCGCGCATCTTTTCGACGTCATCCGAGATCTTCTTGTCATCGATCAAAACCTTTGTGTACTTCTTCATGTTGACGAGAGCTACGTTCTCGTGGATATTGCGGCCCAGGACCAGACCGTAGGTGCGGCGGTCCTCATTGACCATGGCGATGCCGTTTTTGATGGCGTCGCCTGTGCTCTTGTTATGGATTTCCCTGCCATCGAGGATGATCTGGCCGGAGGAGACGGGATCGAGGCCGAAGATGGCGCGCATGACTTCGCTCCGTCCCGCGCCGACCAGGCCTGCGAATCCGAGGATCTCGCCCTTGTGCAGCTGGAAATTGATGTTGCGGAAACGTCCGCCGTCTTCCTTGACCTGGGTCAGGTCTTTGACTTCCAGGATGACATCGCCGATCGGGACGGTGGTGTCCTTGGGGAAGACATTGGTGATCTCACGGCCGACCATGCGGGCGACCAGCTTCTGCGGGTTGTAATCGCTGGCGGGGCCGCTCTCGATCCACTTGCCGTCGCGGATGATGGTGATCTCGTCCGCGATGCGGAAGATCTCGTCCATTTTGTGGGTGATGTAGAGGATGGCGACACCCTGCTCGCGCAGAGCGAAGATCTGCTTGAAGAGGACCTCGATTTCCTCGTTGCCGATAGCGGAGGAGGGCTCGTCCATGATGATGACCGAGGCGTTGCAGCTGATAGCCTTGGCAATCTCGATCAGCTGGTGGCCGGCTATGGACAGCTCATACATTTTCTGATTGGCCTTGTAGGGCATCTCCAGCCTGTCGAGCAGGTCCTGGGTGTCCTTGTACATCTTGCCGTAGTCCACAAAGGGACCGTTTTTGGGCTCGCGGCCCAGCCAGATGTTCTCAGCCAGTGTCATCTCCAGGACCGGGTTCAGTTCCTGGTAGATCATGGCGATACCCATATTAAGAGAGTCCTTGACGGACCGGGCACCGACATGCTCACCTTTATAGATCATTTCACCTTCATCAGCTACATAGGTCCCGTTGATGATCTTCATCAGAGTGGATTTTCCGGCTCCGTTCTCACCGCAGATGACGTGTACTTTCCCAGGTCTTACCTGGAGATTGACGCCGTCCAGAGCGCGCACGCCGGGAAATTCCTTGACGACGCCCTTCATCTCCAGGACGAATTCGTTTTGCGCATTGCTCATATAAGCTACCCCCTATTAAAAAAAATGATTGTTGATGTCATTCCGTCCCTATTGGTAAAAAACTCTCGGAGTTTGCTTTTGAATAAACTGTCAGCTTATCTTCTGAGATTAGTCACATCAGCGGCAGAAATCAGTTGCTTTAGCAGCTGAAATCAATCGCTTTAGCGGCTGAGATCGGTCGTATTAGCGTCTGAGATTAGTCGTATTAGCGTCTGAGATCAGTCGTGTTATCGACTGATTGTGGCCTTGAGGGCTTCGATGGAGGTCTCGAGACCCGCCTCGACGCTCATGGTCAGGTCTTCCATTTCGAGGGAGACATAGCCGTTGTATCCATTCATGCGGCAGACGGAGAAGAACTCTTTCCACCACTGCAGATCTCTGCCGCAGCCGACCGCAACGTAATTCCAGTTGCGCTGTGCGCTGCACTCAACAGGAAGGTTCTCAAGGATTCCGTCGATGTTGGCGTTATGCTTCTCGATGCGGGCGTCCTTACCGTGGACATAGAAGATCTTCCCGCCCAGTGCCCATGCGGCTTCGATGGGCTCAGCCCCCTGGATCATCAGGTGAGAAGGATCCAGGTTGAGACCCAGGACATCGGAATCTTCGCCTACTGCTTCGCAGAGCTGGTTGAAGGTGCGGACATTGTGGACCAGAGCGCCGGGGAATTCCTCGATGGCGATCTTTTTGACGCCTGCTTCCTTGGCTATGCGGCAGGTCTCTTTCCACCACTCGCCGGCGACATTCCACTGGTACTTGACGCCTTCCGCCATGTAATTGAAGCCGTCATACTCCGGCCAGGAAATGGTGGAGACGAACCAGTTGGGGGTCTTGTCGCCGGGGGCGCCTGCGGGAAGTCCGGACATGGTAACTACTGTGTCGACGCCCATCTTGCCGGCCAGTACCATGGTGTCGCGCATGGTCTTGGAATGCGCATGGCCCATGGGGGTGTCGATCAGGGGGTTGCCGGAGCAGTTGAGGGCGGAGATGGCAAGGCCTCTCTTTGTGATCTCGGCCAGGAAGGCCTCGCGCTTTGCATCATCATTGATGAGCTCCTCAGCGGAAGGGATGAAATTGCAGCCGCCCCAGCCGCCTGCGGTCATCTCGATGGCATCCAGGCCGTAGGCGACGACCTTGTCGAGCATTTCTGTAAAGGGTATCTTGCCGAAAACATCTGTGCAGATGGAGAGTTTCATGGATAGGGTCTCCTTTCTGATTATGGGGAGGGTACAGCCGGGGACGGGGATCCCCGGCTGAGGGGGTAAATCGGCTGCTCTCATCAGGGTGTGAGCAGGCGGTTTTTACAGGGATTACAGTATGAACAGATGATTGTATGGATTTGCTGTTCAGAATCGATTGATCAGTATTCTGCGGATTATTTATAGAATTCAGGAGTTTCTTCGAAGGGGATCTCCACGATGGTCTGTGTATCGCGGGCTCTGGAGGCTGCTGCTGCAGTGACCTGACCCAGGTAGCCGTCCCAGGAGGTGGGTCCGTCGACGCGGCCTTCCTTGGTGGCGTTGATCCAGGACTGGAATTCGGTGTTGTATGCCTCGACGAATCTTGTGGACCAGTCTTTATGGATTGCAATGCCCTTGGTGGCATTGGCGGTAACGGTGATATTTGCAGGTTCAGGGAGATTGAGGACAGCGTCTTCGCAGACGACTTCGCACTTGATCTCGTAGTTGTTGCCGTTGTTGACGAATGCCTCAACATCGATGCGGACACCGGAGCGGGTCGTGAGGATCATGATCTGCGGATCGCGGAGCTTGGCATGTGTCCGGCGGGTATCCTTTGCGAAGCGGACCTCTGCGGTCGCGTAGTTCTCGCCGAGCAGCCAGCGAAGAACATCGATCTCATGGATCATGGAGTTCTCAACTGCCATGGGGGTGTCGTAGCTCTCCGGAACGCTGGGATTGCGGTGTGCGCAGTGCAGAAGGAGGGGCTCGCCGTACTTGCGGGTCTCAATCGCTTCCTTGAGCTGCTTGTATCCGGGATCATAGCGGCGCATGAATCCGACCTGGACCAGCTTTTTGCCGCCGGCCATCTCGGCATCGACGATGCGTTTGCAGGCGTCTGCCTTGGGAGCCAGAGGCTTCTCGCAGAAGATGTACTTGCCTGCCGCGATTGCGGCGAGTACGAACTGCTCGTGGAACTGGTCGGCAGTTGTGTTGATGATGGCGTCGATGTCGGGATCATTGATCATCTCGATGGGATCTGCGTAGCCTTTCAGTCCCATTTTCTGTGCTACGGAAAGCCCGAATTCACTTGCGGGATCCGCGCAGGCGACCACCTTGCCTCCCTGAAGCTTGTTGTTGATGCGGTCGATGTGTGTGCGGCCGATCGCGCCTGTTCCGATGAGTCCGATTCTCAGTTCTGCCATGATTGTTTTCCCCTTTCTGCAGGTATTGGATAGGTTATGGTTTCAAAATGTCCGAGCTTGTTTTGATGTTCAAAAAAATAAACGAATATACGTTAATTCCATTAGCCTCTGACTGCGGTAACGAGTACGAAATCGTAAACTTAAGATATCGGTATCGTTGTTAACGAGTACGTACTCGTTAAATATAAAATAGACTGTATATCGACAAATTGCAAGAGCTATTTTTGATATTTTTTATTTTTGTGACAATTGGATAAAAACGCAGTGGGGAATTTGTGAAATACTAACGAGTACGTACTCGTTAAAAGCGCGATTATTGCCCGGAACCCGACCGTGAGCCTGTGCGCAGCCTGAAGGATGCAGGCAGGAAACCTGAAAACAAACAGAGTCACAGTGTACTGCAGATCTGCATTTACTTTTTTAATCACCTTATATTAAAAGCGTTTATATAAAGAGTGGCTGGTATACAGTTCAAGCTCAAATTACTTTTTTATCAAGAGTGACTGGCAGACAGGTCAAGCTTAAATTACTTTTTTATAAAGAGTGGCTGGCAAACAGCTCAGGCAGTCGGAAAATATGGTATCATGAACACAAGTGTGTTGACGATTTCCGAAAGCCGAAAGCTCAAGGAAATACTGCTAAATACGACATAAACATGTAAGAATGACCCGAAGAAGGAGGCCCATAAATGCTTGTTAACCTGAAGGAAATCCTTGCGATCGCGGAAGAAAGAAAATGTGCGGTCGGTGCTTTCAATACGCCCAACCTGGAATGTCTGCTGGCTGTGATCGACGCGGCTCAGAAGCTGGGTACGCCTGTGATCATCTCCCACGCGGAGCTGCACGAGAGTATTTCTCCGCTCGAAAAGATCGGTCCTGTAATGGTGCAGGCCGCAGAGAAGGCCGGCGTGCCGGTCTGCGTTCAACTCGATCACGGCGAGACTCTCGAATACATCGAGAGGTCTCTGGAGATCGGATTTACCGGCATCATGTACGACGGGAGCCTTCTTCCCTATGAAGAGAACCTCGCGAATACAAAGAAAGCAGTGGCAATGGCCAGGAACTTCAATGCCGGCGTTGAGGCGGAGCTCGGGGCAATGCCCTCCCGAGAGGGAGGCGCGGCGGCTTCGGGACCCGTATATACCGATCCGGCGCAGGCGGTGGAGTTTTGTAGGGAGACAGGGATCGATGCGCTCGCGCCCAGCTTTGGCACGGCACACGGCATCTACAAAGCAAAACCCATGCTTGACCTGGAGAGAGTGCGCATCATTTCAGAGAAGACGGGCCTGCCCCTTGTCATGCACGGCGGGAGCGGTGTTTCGGCGGAAGATTACCGCAGAGCGATCAGGGCAGGCATTCGCAAGATCAATTACTACACCTATATGTCCAATGCAGGAACCCGGGCGGTTCAGGAACTTCTGGCAAAGGAAGATGTGACTTTCTTCCACGACCTCGCATTTGCGGCACAGAAAGCAATGCAGGCGGACGCGGAGAAGGCCATGACTGTGTTTATGTGAGGGACAGGGGACGGTTCGGGGAGGACACAGAACCGTCCCCTGTCTCCTCCCTGTCTTCTCCCGGACCGTCCCCTTCAACCCGCGGAGGGAGAGCAATGCAGACAAAAGCAATCTTGTTTGACCTTGACGGGGTCATTTTGGACTCGGAGAAAGAATACAGGCGGTTCTGGATGCAGGCGGCAGAGGAGCTCGGTCATCCTCTCAAGGAAGACGTCGTTCTCCGGCTCAGGAGCTGCGACTCTTCGATCGCCCGCAGGATCGTTGATGAAGCCGCGGGCGAGGAAGGTGCCTATGACCGGATTCGGGCACGGCGCAAAATTCTGATGAAGGAGTTCCTGACAGAGCACACCTATGAACTCAAGCCCGGTGTAAAAGCTTTTCTTGAAAAGAGCAGAGAATTACCGGTCAGGAAAGTCATCGTGACTTCCTCAAGACCGGAGGAAAAAATGCCGGAGCTGGAAAGACTGGGGATTGGACACTATTTTGACGGCTTTGTGTCGGTAAAAGAGGTGAAGCGGGGCAAGCCCTTTCCTGATGTCTATCTCTTTGCCTGCAGGAAGCTGGGGCTGGACCCCGGCGAGTGCCTGGCAATCGAGGATTCGCCGAACGGGGTCAGGAGCGCCTATGGCGCAGGAGTAAAGGTGGTCATGGTTCCGGACCTGACCGGACCGACCGATGAGCTGCGCCGGATGTGCCTGGTGGCTGACAGGATCGAGGAGGTCATGGAATTTTTAAAAAAGGAGAATGACACAGAATGAAGAAGATATTGACGATCGGATACTATGGAAACGGAAAGAGCACCAACAGATACCATATTCCCTTCCTGATGAGGAGAAAGGACAGGATCCGGGTCAAGACCATTTATGCCCGCCGTCTGCGGGATGACTGGGCCAAGTGGGAAGGCGTTTATTACACTGATAACGTGGAAGAGCTGTTGCAGGATCCGGAGATCGATGTCATTGTCGTCACCACGCCTCCACAGGCCCATGCCATGGCAGCCAGACAGATCATCGAGGCAGGGAAAAATGTCGTCGTCGAGAAACCCTTTACCCACAGTGCAGAGGAGGCACAGGCCCTGTTTGATCTGGCAAGGGAAAAGGGCGTGAAGATTCAGTGCTACCAGAACCGGCGCTTTGACAGCGATTTTCTGACCGTCCAGAAGGTCATTGAGTCCGGAAAACTCGGGGAGATTACCGAGGTGGAAATGAGCTTTGACTACTACCGGCCGGAGGTTCCGGAGAAGGCCGCAGAATATGTCAGAGCCGACTCCTTTGTCTACAGCCATGCCTGCCACACAGTAGATCAGGTGCTCTCTTATTTCGGTATTCCGGATTCTCACCACTATGATGTCCGTCAGATGCTGGGACAGGGACGGATGAACGACTATTTTGATCTGGACCTCTATTACGAAAAAGGGACAGATAAATTCGACGTTATGCCCGGCGGACTCAAGGTATCCGTAAAATCCAGTTACTTCCGCGCCAAGGAGCGTCCCAGCTTTGTCGTTTACGGACGCAGGGGAGTGTTTGTAAAAGCGCAGAAGGATCGGCAGGAAGCGGACCTGAAGAAGTTCTATCTTCCCGATCATGCCGATTTCGGTCTCGATACTCCCGACGATTACGGCATCCTGTCCTTCTACGATGAGAACGGCCGCTATCAGGAGTGCAAAGTGGAGTCAGTGCCCGGCGATTATGGGATCTATTATGACCATCTCTACGAGACGATCCTGAACGGGGCTGCCCCGCTGGTGAGTGAGGAGCAGACCATGACCCAGATGCGGATCCTGGAGGAGGCCACGGCAGAGCTTTTTTAAGAATAAAGCCCGGGATTCAATGTTCGAAGCAAAACAGGGACTTGTAATCCAGCTTATTGGAAAGTGATCGACAGACAATCGGGAGTCGGAAAAATGAACTTAAGCACAAAATACCAGGCTCGGGCAGAAAATCTTTTAAATACCGGTATCAAACCTGTTGTACTGGAGCAGATCCGCTGTCACGCGAAAAAG